>Ga0316204_10000020_pt1 | contig 777744 bp, 739 predicted proteins | sample 6monrhotite_MG_2_FD_205661 | JGI IMG/M metagenome (GOLD analysis project Ga0316204, IMG submission 205661) | Microbial mat bacterial communities from mineral coupon in-situ incubated in ocean water Damariscotta River, Maine, United States -... | ecosystem: Environmental > Aquatic > Marine >... | reverse complement strand
TGAAATGGTGCGGTAAGAGCGCACCGCGTCGGTAGCAATATTCGACGGCATGGTAAACCCCACTCGGAGCAAGACCAAATAGGGGAACAACGTGTGGCCCACATGGTTCCCGGGTAGGTTGCTTGAGATGCATGGTGACATGTATCCAGATGAATGACTGTCCACGACAGAACCCGGCTTATCGGCCAACTCCACTTCTATTTAAAAATTCTTCAATTGATAGTTCACAATATATGAATTATAGTTCATATATTGTGAACTATAGGCGTATTTAATTATGAGTCAGCTAGGAAATGCATTATTTACCACCACTCAGCAAAAAGTATTGGGTTTATTGTATGCGCAGCCTAATAAAAGCTTTTATACCAAGGAAATTCTAAGGTTAACAGGAATGGGCGTCGCCACGATTAAGCGAGAGCTGGATCGAATGCTTTCGGTAGGTATTTTAACCATGACACCTATTGGCAACCAACACCATTATCAAGCAAATCAAGATTGCCCAATTTATTATGAATTACAAGGGATAGTTAAAAAAACCTTTGGTATTATGGATGTGCTTAATTTAGCACTATCACCACTAGCAAACAAAATAGAATGGGCATTTATCTTTGGTTCAGTTGCAAGTGATAAAGAAACAACAGCAAGTGATATTGACCTAATGGTTATTGGTGAAGTAAGTTTTAGTGACACCGTGAGTGCGCTTTATTCAACACAAGAAAAGTTAGGGCGAGAAATAAATCCTAAAATATATAAGCAAGAAGAATGGATACAAATGCTACAAGAAAGAGATGCTTTTATTAAAGAAGTATTAGCAAAACCAACAATGGATGTTATAGGTGACGGGAATGAGCTTAGATAATTTAGTCGGTAGAACACTAGAAAAAATTGAACCAGATGCTGCTGTAATTAAACGACTATTGTCTTCAGCAGAACGAAACATATCAGATTCACATGTAATGGAAATTAGTTCAGAGAATCGTTTTGATGCTGCCTATAAAGCCATTATGCAATTATCAAACGCGGCATTACAGGCAAATGGCTATCGCACATTAACAAGCAAGCCAGGCCATCACATGACAATGATCCAAGTACTCAGTTTAACGGTTGATCTTGATAAAGAAACGGTGATTGTTTTAGATGCTTTAAGAAAACAAAGAAATGTTGCTGATTACTCCGGCCATATTGTACCTGCAAGTGCTGTTGATGAATGTGTGAAGTATGCAGAAAATTTATTGCATGATGTTAATTATTGGTTGGGAGAAAATAAGTCAGAATTAGTTATTTGAATTTACATTATATAAAATCAATGTTTGGTGGATTAACTGGATATCCACAATAATCTGTAAATTAAAAAGGAAAAATTGAACATGTTTTCAAACATTTCTCTTGAAGCAGATTTTACTGGTTTGGTCGATATTCTCAATAAAGAAAATGAAGGTATAGCTAAAGGGGAATTAATATTTTCTTCCGCTCAAGGTATATATCTTGATATAGAAATACAAGATAGAAATAAATTTCAAGATATAAAGATATCAATTTTAAAATGCCGTCATAACAATCAAACATATACATTGTCAGGTTGTGAAATATGGAATTGTCGTATATATGCCTCTTTATTAATTCAAGGTGATATTAATGATCTAATGTTTAATGGTATTGAAGTTGTCCTTTCTGGAGTGTCTGAATGGTTTAATTCAGACAATTATTTTGAATATAAGGAGAGAAACATCATTCGAAAGATAGAAACTAAAGAAATTAATGTAGAGGTTAAAAGCAAGAAGAAAAACTTTAATTTATCTAGTCGTTATGGGTTCAAAACTGAATCTAAAAAAAGTGTCGCGAAAATAAATGAATTTGTCAGTTTTCTATTTTGAAACAAAAATAATATTTTTTCAAAAGATGATATTCTTTCTTTTTCCAATGATTTGAAATATCTTTTTACTCTTCTTATGGATTGTAGCATATTGCTCGAACAGATAAGGGTTAAGATTAACACTGACTATTATGATGTTTTTTTTACCACTTCAAGAATACAAAAGAAACCATATTCAGATAGAGAGAGATGTTTTAGTTACGACGGAATATTGAGTACTGATTGGAGTCTTATATTTGATAACTACTATAAGTCAAAGTTTAGTTCATATCTGTGGCCGAGATTTTCAGGAATGATTAATTTTGAAGGTTTTTGGGAATATGAAATTTTTGGGTATGTTTCTTTTGTGGATAGGTATTGCAAAATTTATTGTGAGGGTAAAAATCTAAAAAAAGAAGAGGCATATTTTAACGTAAAACTTAAATTTATAATTTCTGAAATGAATCAAGATATTATTAATATATTAAATCTCAGCGAGCAAGACTTTAAGCATATTAAGAAAATAAGAGACGAAGTTGCACACTGTGATGAATTAAGTTTACATAAGAAGAGTGGCGATATTACTTATGAAATGTCTTTAAAGAGTAAGTTGGTGCTTTTACTAACGTATTGGTTTTTTAAAGATGTTGGACTTTCAGATAAAGAATTTATGTTTTCACTAAGGTCATCTCTACACCCAACGACTAGGCAAGCTAGAATTAATGCTGAGCAGCTTGATAGGGCTTTAGGCGATATCTTATTTATAAAGTTGACGAAGACTGAATTTCAAGAAGTTAAACGCAATGATAGCGTTTTTTTATATGAACCTAAAAATAATAGTTATTCGTATCATAAAGAAGCTTCAGAGTTATTTAGTGGATGGTACAAGCTTGGTAAAACTAACAAGCATAAATCGATTGACGAATACTTATCACGAAACATTAAAGATGAACAGGTAAAATCTATTTCATACGTTAGCCATATGTATGTCGAAAATAACGATATAACAAAAGAAATATGGGGTGCTTGTATTTTAAATGTTGATCAAAATAATCGTGGGTACACTAGCAGAACCTCTAGAGTAAAATAATAAGCAACAAGGTTCAGTTGGTGGTAGCTAGCCTAAAAAATCAGGGCCAAATCACAAGAAACGCTAACATACGAAAATAAATCAATAATTAATGCGCATTCTTTCTAGCTTAATTTACTGTCTTTAATGCAAACAACATTTTTTAAACTTTTTTCCGCTGCCGCATGGGCAGGGATCATTACGTCCTGTTTTTTGTTCGCTATGGCGCATTGGCTGGGATAAGACTTCTTCTTGAGTGCGACGAGCTAACCAGTAGGCATGAATTTCACGCGCATTTTCGGGAATGGTTTTTTTAATATTTTCTGATTCATTTTTTTTAAGTTCATGCCCTTCCCATTGAGTTTCATTGGTAAAGGCTAAAATTGGCGTGAGTAGAATGGTCATATCAAGTGAGTCAAGTTCCCAACTCTCAGTGGCCAGAGATATTCCGCGTACATAACCTTCACACCATTCGTCGACTATAACGAATGTATTATTTTCAACTTCACGATAGTTATATATCGGCTCAAATTCTGCGGGGTTGTCCATAAGTGGTATTACAATGGAATTCATTATTTCCATCATTAAAGAAAAAACGGCTTCGAACTCTTTTGAATTTTCCCATTCGGGCTCAAAATCTCCCCATACGGTAGGCAACCATTTTGATGGTTGGATTAATAGTGGACCACTGACGATTGCTGTAAAAAAACCATGTAACTCACTTATCCCTAATATGCCTTCATCTTTATTATCGTTAATATCATCATCAATACGATTGAGGAGGAATTCATCGAGAAGTTCAAATCTCTCTTCTAATTCAATTTCTTCAAAGTCTGTCGGGAATTCTTGATTAGGCTCATTTCCATATTCAATAAGCATGTTATTGGCATCCGTTAAATTAAAATATTCTGCATCAATATCTTCTCCTATCCATTCAAGTGTTTCTTCATATTCAGGATCGGCAGGGTTGGCTAATGTTTTTAATAAATTTTCGTAGCCACCGATTCCACCGATATCTTCAGGCGGGCAGGCGCGTTTACCTTTTATGCAGTGCGGTAAAATTACTTCGGTGTTAAACGGGAGTATTTTTTCAAGTAATACTTCATGACGCCAACCATCGCCAAAGTCGTAGTCATAAATGAGTTTATCTTTTTCTTTTTTAAGTACTTGATCGACGCGGTAATCATTTTCATGCAAAATATCGGAAGGATAATCTTCATCTGGCAATCCATAGCGAAGGTTTCCCTGGCTGAATTCATGTAAATGTTCATCTTGCCAGCCCATGACTATTTGCAATGTAATGTGTAAATCTTCAAGATCATCACTACTTGCGATTTCAAATCGACGCCATATCGGTGGTTTACTCCCTTTCAGCGTTACTTTTAATTGGTAAATTGAGCGTAATGATTGAGGTGACATGATTTTTTCACTTTTTAATTAATATGTGCTTGGAGTAGCGTTGCATCTTAATTTTATCTGAAAAACCGATATTTGAGCTAATATTTTTAACTTAGGTTAATTTTTGCTTAATATTTAATCAATATATCACCATAAAACCTCTTTCATCACTTTAATTAAAGTTCATAACATATTGAATTTTAATGATTATTATTTTTCTATTTTCGCTAGTTTTTGCCCCTCTCCACACCATAAAAGTGCGCTAAGTCCTTGTCTTACAAGCAAAATGTGGACTAGTTGACTTGCAGAGTGGATATTTTGTGACTATAGTGTCATGAAGTGGATCAATGTGGGTAGAAGTGGATCGTAAAGGTTTTAATAAGCTTTAGATCTATTTTTAAAATTGGAGGGGTCGGAACTTGTTCCGAGGAGTTAATACATTAAACCTGGATGCGAAGGGTCGCATGGCTGTGCCGAGCAAATATCGGGATAGCTTGCAGTCTCAGTGTGCCGGTCAGTTAGTGGTCACTGTTGATCGCAGTGATGCCTGCCTGTTGCTTTATCCTTTGCCTGAGTGGGAAGAGATTGAGCGCAAACTTGTTCGTCTCGGAAACCTCAATAATCAAGCCCGCCGTCTACAACGCCTACTCATTGGTCACGCTACTGAAGTTGAAATGGATAACAATGGCCGAATTCTCCTCCCTCCACCACTTAGAGAATTTGCGAACTTAGATAAAAGAATCGCATTAACCGGTCAGGGTAATAAGTTTGAAATTTGGGATGAGCAAACTTGGCAAACTGAGCGCGATAGTTGGGTCAACGATAACAATACTGACGAAGCACTTTCGGCTGAACTGGAGTCTTTATCATTGTGACCGCGAGTACATCAAGTACGCTTATTCACAAGCCAGTTCTTTTGGAGGAAACACTCACCGCATTAAATATCAAAGCCGATGGTTGTTATGTGGATGGAACCTTTGGACGTGGTGGGCATAGTCAAGAAATTATCAAACAGTTAGGTGAGAACGGAAAGTTGCTCGCGTTTGATAAAGATCCCCGGGCGATTACGATAGCGAATGCCATTGCTGCAAATGATGACCGTCTTCATGTTAAGCAAGGTTCATTTACCCAACTGGAACAAACAATTAATGAGTTAGGTTGGAAAGGAAAGGTCGATGGTATTTTTCTTGACCTTGGTGTGTCTTCACCACAATTTGATGATGCCGAACGTGGTTTTAGTTTTCGCTTTGATGGCCCTCTCGATATGCGCATGGATCCCGAGCATGGTATGTCAGCAGCACAATGGTTAGCAAGTGCCGAAGAAAGAGACATTATGATGGTGTTATTTGATTACGGTGAAGAGAAGTTTGCTCGCCGTATTGCAAGTGCCATTGTTGCTGCAAGAGAAGAACAACCCATCAACACAACAAAACGATTAGCCTCGATTGTTGCCGCAGCGAATCCTTCCCGGGAAAAAAATAAAGATCCTTCAACACGCACTTTTCAGGCGATTCGAATTTTTATTAATCAGGAACTTGAAGATTTAAAAACCTGTTTAGCGCAAGCAGTTGATATTCTTGCTCCGGGTGGACGTTTGGTTGTTATCAGCTTTCATTCTTTAGAAGACAGGATCGTAAAACGTTTTATTCGTGAACAATGTAAGGGAGATGATTTCCCTTTAGATTTACCTGTGATGCATGAGCAGTTAAACCAAAATATGAAAATGATTGGCAAAGCAATTAAAGCCGGACGTAATGAGTTGGATGAAAATCCACGTGCACGAAGTGCCGTTATGCGTATAGCGGAGCGACTAGGATGAAGCGAAGCATATATAAAGCAGAAAAGTGTAAATGAAACTGGTGATGCTATTAGCACTCGTGGTTCTAGCTTCGTCATTAGGCGTAGTTTATTCGAAACACCAGTCACGTAAATTATTTGTTGAATTGGATACATTAAAAAAAGAACGTGATGAAATGAATGTTGAATGGGGACGTTTACAACTTGAACAAAGTACCCTGGCAACACATGGCCGTATTGAGCGTACTGCAAAAAAACGCTTAGGCATGGTTACACCAGAATACGAACAAGTTTTAATTGTGAGACCTGAAAAATAATAATGAGCAATCAAGTTCACAGTCCAGTTAGTCATTTCCGCTTACTCGTTGTAGTGGGGATTGTTTTTGCTGTGGCCGCTGTTATGTTATGGCGTGCTGTTGATTTACATGTATTAAATAAAGATTTTTTACAATCGCAGGGTAACGCACGCTACATGCGCACGATGCCAGTTGCGGCACACCGTGGCGTGATTACCGATCGAAATGGTGAGCCTCTTGCAGTGAGTACACCTGTTGATTCAGTTTGGATTAATCCTGCTGAGTTTATGACATCAAGAAAATCCTGGGGGAAATTGACTCAACTACTCTCTTTAAAAACAGATAAAGTTGAACGATTAGTATTACAACGTGCAAAACGTGAGTTTGTTTATTTAAAGCGACATATTCGCCCTGATTTAGCTGAAAAAGTTTCAGCTTTAAATATTGCCGGTGTTTATTTACAAAGAGAATATCGTCGTTATTATCCCGCCGGTGAAGTGACTGCGCATGTTCTGGGATTTACTAATGTTGATGATGTAGGGCAAGAAGGACTTGAGCTTGCTTACAATAACTGGCTGCGTGGTAAACCGGGTCGTAAAATGGTGATGAAAGATCGTCTGGGCCGGACAATCAAACACGTTGAGTCAATTCAGGCTGCACAACCAGGCAAAGATTTAACTCTTAGTATTGATCGTCGCTTACAATATCTCGCTTATCGAGAGTTAAAACGTGCTGATGTTCAATATAAAGCCAAATCGGCTTCAGCTGTAATCCTGGATACTAAAACAGGTGAAGTGTTGGCAATGGTTAACCAACCCTCATACAACCCAAACAACCGGACTAAATTAGACAGTTATCGTTTACGTAACCGTGCTGTGACTGATGTGTTTGAGCCTGGTTCAACGATTAAACCTTTTACAGTTGCAGCTGCACTGGAAAGTGGTAAGTTTCAATCAAATAGTATCGTTAATACAAATCCAGGTTATTTTCATATTGGGAAATATATTGTTCAAGATGAGAAAAATTATGGTCGAATTAACTTGTCAACCATAATGGCAAGGTCTAGTAACGTTGGCGCAAGCAAACTTGCTTTAGGGATTACTGCAAAAGAGTTAACTAATATACATTCACTTATAGGATTTGGATTTACATCTGGTAGTGGTTTCCCCGGAGAAGTAGGTGGCATTTTAAATATGCCAACTGAAAAGCAATTAATTGAAAGAGCAACTATGTCTTATGGTTACGGTTTATCGGTAACGCCGCTACAACTCGTGCGCGCATATGCCGCTATTGCAAATGATGGGATCATGCCTGCGGTAAGCTTTACTCGAATTAGTCAAAGTAAAAATGAAGTAAAAGTATTTACAGCAAAACATGCAAAACAAATTAGAACCATGTTGGAAGCTGTAGTCAGTGTAAAAGGCACCGGTAATTTAGCTGCGGTATCTGGTTATCGTATTGCTGGTAAAACGGGAACGGTTAAAAAAGCCAGTGCGGGTGGATATAGTGATGATCGTTATGTTGCGGTATTTGCAGGTATGGCGCCTGCCAGTAATCCTCGCTTAGCAATGGTTGTTACTATAAATGAACCACAAGGTAAAGTTTATTACGGCGGTAAAGTTGCTGCTCCTGTTTTTTCTAAAGTTATGTCAGGTGCATTACGTTTAATGGATATTGCTCCTGATAATATTTCTGATAAATCAGTTCAGCTTGCAAAATTAGCTGCGGGAGGAAAAATTTAATGTCCTCCCAAATTAAACAATATTCTATGAATCTGAATGATTTGTTAAATGGCTATATTACAGATGATAAGTTTAACGATATAAATATCACAGGTTTAAGCCTTGATAGTCGAAATATTAAAAAGAATTGTTTATTCATTGCGATTAAAGGCGCAACAGTTAACGGGATTGAGTTTATCAATTCTGCAATAGAGCAAGGTGCTGCCGCTGTGTTATGGGAAGCAGATGCAAATGTTGACGTGATTAAAATTAACTGGCGTAAAAGTTCAACTGATATCGATATCCCTATAATTGCTATTGAAAATTTATCTCAATTAACGGGTGAGATTGCAGATTGTTTTTTTGAAAGCCCATCAAAAGATATTCCTGTCTGCGGTATTACAGGAACAAACGGTAAAACATCCTGTGCAGATTTTCTGGCTCAAATGATGAGTATTGATGCACCTTGCGGTTTAACCGGAACATTAGGTAGCGGGTTATATCCAGTGCTAAAAGAAACAGATTTTACAACACCCGATGCAATTACCTGCCATCAGTGGTTAGCTGATATTAAATCAATGAAAGCAAAATTTGCAGTTATGGAAGTCTCATCGCATGCACTTATTCAGGGTCGTACAAATGGGATTCATTTTAATAGTGCCGTCTTTACAAATTTAAGTCGTGACCATCTCGATTTTCATGGTGATATGGAAAATTATGCAGATGCAAAATTAAAACTCTTTAAATCTGCTGATTTAAAAAATGCCATTATTAATGTTGATGATGAAGCAGGAAGAAATATTGTAGAAAATTTAGATAAACGTGTTCGTTGTATTCGTTATGGTTTAGATAAATCGTTCAGCCCTGATATTTATGGTTTTGATATTGTATTAGATCAAAATGGTTTATCGATGAAGGTTAATACTCCCTGGGGTGAAGGTCAGTTAAATTCGCCCGTTATCGGTGATTTTAATGCCAGCAATTTACTTGCTGTTTTATCGGTGATGTTGTTACAAGGTATTAAGTTTAACGAAGCATTAAAACGTTTAACGACGATTAAAAGTGTCGCAGGTCGTATGCAACGTTTTGGTAATGAGAATACACCATTAGTTATTGTCGATTTTGCACATACCCCCGATGCGCTTGAACAAGCTTTAACATCTTTACGTCAACACACAAAAAATAATTTGTGGTGTGTGTTTGGCTGTGGTGGTGATCGTGATAAAGGTAAGCGACCACTAATGGGCGCGATAGCAGAAAACAAAGCAGACTATATAGTTTTAACTAATGATAATCCGCGAAGTGAAGCAGCATCAGAAATTATTAATGATATTAAATCAGGAATTAAAGCTGTTGCTAAAGTAACAATAGAACAAGATCGACACACCGCAATTCATATTGCAATTTCACAGGCTCAGGCAGGGGATGTTGTTTTAATTGCAGGTAAGGGACATGAATATTATCAACTTGTAGGTGAAACTAAATATCCGTTTAACGATGCTGAAGAAGTTAAGCAACAACTTGAGGCGTTAGCAGGATGAATTCCATAAAAGTATTAAATTCATTCTCGATGTCACTGGATAATATTGCAGAAATATTATTAGTAGAACACCTCGCAGCAAAACGTATTGGTGAAAATGTCACCGTAAAAGGTATTTCGACTGATACAAGAACAATTGAAGGTGGTGAATTATTTCTTGCTTTGAAAGGGCCAAATTTTGACGGTCATAACTTTATTAAAATTGCACTTGAGAAGGGTGCCATTGCCTGCTTAGTTGAGGATGAAGTTGAATCTGGAAATGTGATTATTACGAAAGATACTCATCAGGCTTTAGGTTTGTTAGCAAAAGCATGGCGCAACACCTTCAAAAAAACTGTTTTTGCGATAACAGGCAGTAATGGTAAAACCACTGTTAAAGAAATGATTGCTAGTATTTTAAGTCAAAATCAACCTGTTATGGCAACGCATGGAAATCTTAATAATGATATCGGTGTTCCATTAACGTTATTTAGATTAAATGATTCTTATGCTGCTGCAGTTGTTGAAATGGGTGCAAACCATTTAGGTGAAATTGAATATTTAACAAATATCACATTACCTGATATCGCTATTGTTACCAATGTAGGTGCAGCGCATTTAGAAGGTTTTGGTAGCATTGAAAATATCGCAAAAGCAAAAGGCGAGATTTTTCAGGGATTATCTAAGTCCGGAACAGCCGTTATCAATGCAGATGATTCATTTTTTGACTATTTCAAAGAAATAACAACCCAATACAATGTTATTAGTTTTGGCCTTAATAATAAAAATTATGCTGATGTAACCTGTGATTATAAACTCAGTGCAGAAGGTAGTGTGTTAAACGTTACGACGCCAAAAGGAAATTGCTCTATAAAGCTTAAATTACTTGGAACTCACAATGTAACAAATGCTTTAGCTGCGATTGCGGCTTCAATTGCAGCAGATAGTTCGCTTGAGCAAATAGTAAATGGTTTAGAAAAATTAAAACCTGTAAATGGTCGGTTACAAATTAAACCGGGTTTAAATAAAAGCCGTGTTATTGATGATACCTATAATGCAAATCCAACTTCATTACATGCTGCGATCAATGTTTTACATGATTTTTCAGGTAAACGATTTTTAGCATTAGGTGATATGGGTGAACTGGGTGATAACTCAGATAAATTACATATTGATGCCGGAAAATACGCAAAACAAAGTGGTGTTGATTCGTTGTACTCATTTGGAAAACTCGCGGCTAAAGCGGCAAAAGAATTTGGTGGAAATGGATTTTGCTATGACAAGCATGAAGACATGATTGATGCACTTCGTAATGAACTTTCACAGGATGTAACACTTTTAGTGAAAGGTTCGAGAAGCATGCATATGGAAAATGTTGTGAATGCATTAACAATGGCAGAAAGGTAAACAAATGCTTTATCACTTAGCACAATACTTACAGGAATTTCATAGCGGTTTTAACGTGTTTAACTATTTAACGTTGCGTGCAATTCTTGGAATATTAACTGCATTATTAATTTCTTTATTAATTGGTCCCTACATGATCAGAAAGTTGAGTAAATATAATGTAGGCCAACCTATTCGCGATGATGGTCCTGAATCACATTTTAGTAAGGCAGGTACACCTACCATGGGTGGTGCACTTATTATTGTTGCTATCGCAATAAGTACTTTATTGTGGGCTAATTTAGAAAACAGGTTTGTGTGGGTTGTGCTATTCGTTATGTTTGCTTACGGCACCATTGGCTGGATTGATGATTATAAAAAACTGGTTAAACAGGATCCCAAAGGGCTTGCTTCCCGCTATAAATATTTGTGGCAGTCTATTATAGGTATTGTAGTCGCATTTTATTTATTTGATTCAGCAGTTTCACCAACTGAAACACAGTTAATCGTTCCTTTCTTTAAAGACATAATTATTCCTTTAGGAATGGTGTCTTATGTATTGCTAACTTATTTTGTCATTGTCGGAACAAGTAACGCCGTTAATTTAACCGATGGCCTGGATGGTTTAGCAATTTTACCGTCTGTCATGGTTGCAGGAGCACTCGGTATTTTTGCCTATCTTTCAGGTCACTCAGGTTTTTCAGATTACCTTTCCATCCCTTATGTTCCGGGAATTGGTGAGTTAGTTATATTTTGTGGTGCGCTTGTTGGTGCTGGCCTCGGTTTCCTCTGGTTTAACACATATCCTGCGATGGTTTTTATGGGTGATGTAGGCGCATTAGCACTCGGCGCAGCTTTAGGTGTTGTTGCGGTTATGGTTCGTCAGGAGTTTGTATTATTTATTATGGGTGGTGTGTTTGTTATTGAAACATTATCCGTCATTTTACAAGTCGCTTCATTTAAATTAACCGGCAAAAGAATTTTTCGCATGGCTCCGTTGCACCATCATTTCGAACTTAAAGGATGGCCGGAACCCCGTGTGATTGTTCGTTTTTGGATCATTACCGTAATACTTGTATTAATTGGTTTAGCATCACTAAAAATTCGGTAAGTAAAATTAGATGCTGGCAGAAAAATTACAAACAGAGAATAACGACATAGAAAATATGGAAAACTTAGCACACAAACGCGTTCTTATTGTTGGTTTAGGTAAAACCGGGTTCTCGTGTGCGCGTTATTTATCTGAGCAAGGTGTTGAAGTTGCTATCACTGATAGTCGTGACCATCCTCCTGCATTAGATGAATTGCAAAACGCTTATCCGGATATTGCTATTTTTGTTGGTGGTTTTAATTCAGAAGCGTTTAAACGGGCAACATGTTTAGTCGTTAGTCCGGGAATCTCACTTCATGAGCCTTTAATTGTAGAGGCACGAGCACGTGGGGCAGAAATTGTGGGTGATATTGAATTATTTGCCCGCAATGTTAATGCGCCTGTTATTGCAATTACAGGTTCAAATGGAAAAAGTACTGTTACATCATTATTAGGTGGTATGGCAAAAGCTGCGGGTATGGATGTGAGAGTAGGAGGGAACATTGGGATTCCTGCTTTAGATTTATTGTATGAGCCTCGTCCCGATTTATACATTCTTGAATTATCAAGTTTCCAGTTAGAGACAACGGAAAGTTTAAATGCAATTGCTGCCGCTATTTTGAATATTAGTGAAGATCATATGGATCGTTATCATGATTTAAATGATTACACCGCTGCAAAAGCTAAAGTTTATCACGGTACAGGTTCTCTTATCGTTAATCTTGATGATGAACGTGTTATGGCAACAGTAAATTTATTAAGCCAAGGTCGTGACTTAGTTGGCTTTACCGCAAACAAACCTGAAGAAAAACAATTTGGCATTTGCAATAAAAATAATGATGCTTACTTATGCCATGGTGATGAGTTGTTATTACCAGTATCTGAACTAAAAATCAGAGGTCAACATAATGTTGTTAATGCATTAGCAGCACTTGCTTTAGGTCAAGAAGCCAATATCCCATTAAACGGAATGTTAGCTGCTCTAAAAGAATTTCCTGGCTTAGCACATCGTAGTCAATGGGTTGCAGAAAAAGATGGTGTCACCTGGTACAACGATTCAAAAGCAACAAATGTGGGGGCTGCCATTGCTGCGATCAATGGTACCGAAGCAGATAAGATTATTCTAATTGCAGGTGGTCAGGCTAAAGGACAGAATTTTTCACCACTAAAAGATGTCGTAAAAAATAAAGTTAAACAGCTTATTTTATTAGGTGAGGATGCAGAACAGCTTAATAAAGAACTTTCTGATTGCACTGAAGTAAGTTTTGTTTCTGATATGTCACAAGCAGTGAAAAAAGCAAATGAAGTTGCAAAATCGGGAGACGCAGTATTACTTTCTCCAGCTTGTGCAAGCTTTGACCTGTTTACAGGTTATGAACAGCGTGGTGATATGTTTATTATCGCCGTTAAGGAGATATTAGAGTGAGCGTAATATCTTTACCTGACAATTATGCAAATAGATTCTCTGCGACTTCTGCTAAGAATAATTCGATGTCTTTGATTGAAAGTATCGATCTGCCATTATTGTTGAGTGCACTTATTTTATTAGGACTTGGTTTAGTGATGGTTGCATCTTCATCTATTTCGATAGCTGAACGTCAATTGTCTGAACCCTTGTATTATTTTTGGCGTCAATTGTCATACTCTATTGTTGGACTGTTTATTGCTTTCATTATTTTTAAAATTCCACTTACATATTTACAAAAAACAGGGCCAGTATTAATTCTTGTTAGTTTATTTTTGCTGGTTATGGTATTAATCCCCGGAATAGGTAGAGAAGTAAACGGTAGCATACGTTGGTTGAACTTAGGCATTATTTCATTACAAGTTTCAGAATTCGTTAAGCTCGCAACGGTTATATATCTTGCCGGTTATCTTGTTCGTCATAATGAAGAAGTACGAACGAATATGAGTGGCTTCTTACGTCCCCTAGGTCTGATATTTATAATATCTGTTCTGTTAATTCTAGAACCAGATTTTGGTGCGGTAGCGGTTATTGCAATGACAGCAATGGGGATGCTGTGGTTAGGTGGCGCAAGTTTCTTTCAATTTATTCTCCTTATGTTAACAATGGCAGCTGCATTAACGTTAGCCGCAGTTTCTTCACCTTATCGCATGGAACGGTTAACAACATTTCTTAATCCATGGGCTGATCCCTTTGACAGTGGTTTTCAATTAACTCAGGCACTCATTGCCTTTGGTCGGGGAGAATGGTTTGGTGTTGGCTTAGGTTCAAGCGTACAAAAACTATTTTACTTGCCAGAAGCACATACCGATTTTGTTCTGGCAGTGTTAGCAGAAGAGTTAGGTTTATTCGGCGTTATAATTGTAATTTCACTTTTTTGTTTTATTGTTATTCGTGCATTAATGATTGGTCGTCGTGCAGAAAAACGCGAACGGCCTTTTACCGCTTTTCTCGCTTATGGGTTAGGTATTTGGTTAGGTTTACAAGCTTTCATTAACATTGGTGTGAATATGGGAGTGTTACCAACAAAAGGACTGACCTTACCACTCATGAGTTATGGCGGAAGTAGTTTAATTATTATGTGTGCTGTCATTGCAATGTTACTTCGTGCAGATTATGAAACCCGACAGTTTGATCGTGCCGGTCAGAATAAAAAAATGTCAGTAGGTAAGCGAGCATGGTAAGGCCAGTTAAAACACATCAAGTAAAACATGTTTTGATTGCCGCAGGTGGCACAGGTGGCCATGTTTATCCTGCCTTAGCTGTTGCAGATTATTTACGTGATCAAAATGTAAAAGTGACATGGGTAGGTACTGAAAAAGGTCTGGAATATCGTGTTGTACCAGCAGCTAATATTCCGTTAGAAATTATTAGTATTAGTGGTTTACGCGGGAAAGGTTTATTAAATTTATTTTTTGTTCCTTTAAAACTAATTGTCGCCATAGTTCAGGCTGTAAAAATTTTTGTACGCATTAAGCCGGATGTTGTATTAGGTATGGGAGGCTTTGTAAGTGGACCATGTGGCTTAGCAGCATTTATTTTACGTAAACCTTTATATTTGCATGAGCAAAATGCAATTCCTGGATTAACGAATAAAGTATTAAGTTATATAGCAACAACGGTTATGCAGGCGTTTCCAAATAGTTTTAAAGGAAATAAAAATATCATTACGCTGGGTAATCCAATTCGTAAAGATATTTCAATCATCACTAATCCTGAAGAAAGAATGGCTGAACGTAAAGACAAGATTCATGTACTTATTATTGGTGGCAGCTTAGGTGCTCAGGCGTTAAATGAAAATGTACCGCAAGCACTCTCTGAAGTAACAAAAGAATTACAGCCTGATGTTTGGCATCAAACAGGAAAAAATAAACTTCAATCAACAATTGAAAATTACAAAAAACTAAATGTTGAAGCCAGGGTAACTGAATTTATAGAAAATATGGCAGAAGCATATGCCTGGGCTGATTTGGTGATTTGTCGGGCAGGTGCATTAACGATTTCTGAATTAGCAAATGCAGGTGTTGGTGCTATTTTGGTGCCATACCCTTATGCAGTGGATGATCACCAAACAGCTAATGCAGCCTATTTAACAAATGTTAGTGCTGCAATTTTAATTCAGCAAGAACAACTCGTTCCAAAACTTAAAGAAACGCTCGCTGAACTTTTACAAAATGGCAGAACAAAATTGATTGATATGGCTAAAGCGGCGAGAGAATTATCTAAACCAAATGCAACACAGGCTGTTGCTGAAATTTGTTTAGGAGTCTCACATGGTTAAAAATTTAGATTTAGCACAACTACGCGATGAACCAAGTATGGGACGTATACGTTGTATTCATTTTGTTGGTGTCGGTGGTGTAGGCATGGGTGGCATAGCAGAAGTTATGTTGAATCTGGGTTATGAAATTTCAGGTTCCGATTTAAATGAGAACGCTGTGACTCAGCGTTTGGCTCAACTAGGTGCAAAAATTTATTTTGGGCATGCGGCAGACAATGTTAGTCAATGTGATGTGGTGGTTGTATCAACCGCAGTAAAAAAAGACAACCCGGAAGTGATAGCTGCACACGAACAACGTATACCTGTTGTTCCTCGTGCTGAAATGTTAGCTGAGTTAATGCGTTTTCGTTATGGCATTGCTGTTGCCGGTACACATGGTAAAACAACGACAACAAGTTTAGTAGCTAGTGTGTTAGCGGAAGGTGATTTTGATCCAACATTTGTTATTGGTGGTCGATTAAACAGCGCAGGCACAAACGCAAGATTGGGTGAAAGCCATTATTTAGTGGCAGAAGCAGATGAAAGCGATGCTTCTTTTATGCATTTACAACCTATGATGGCGGTTGTGACAAATATTGATGCTGACCACATGGAAACATATGGCGGTGACTTTGAGAATTTACGTCAAACGTTTATTGAGTTTTTACATCACCTTCCTTTTTATGGTCTGGCCATATTATGTATTGATGATGATGAAGTACGAAATGTTATTCCGCATATTAACCGACCCATGATCAGCTATGGTTTTAGTGAAGATGCAGATATACGCGCAACAAATTTAAAACAAGAAGGCAATATAACTTATTTCTCAGTTGCTAAAAAAGATAATAAAAACTGGCTGGAAATAACATTAAATATGCCGGGTGAACATAACGTATTAAATGCTCTGGCTGCAATTGCAGTGGCAAATGAAATTGGTGTTGATGCAAATTCAATACAAAAAGCATTATTAAACTTTGAAGGTATTGGACGTCGTTTTCAAATTAACGGTGAATATCAGGTTGGCAAAGCGAAAGTGATGCATGTTGATGATTATGGCCATCATCCGCGAGAAGTTGAAGCAACAATACAAGCGATACGAAAAGGCTGGCCTGATAATCGTTTAGTGGTTGCTTTCCAGCCACATCGTTATACTCGTACACGTGATCTGTTTGAAGATTTCACGGCGGTACTTACCACTGTTGATGCTTTGGTTTTATTAGAAGTATTTTCGGCTGGTGAAACAGCAATCGCAGGTGCAGACGGACGTAGTCTTGCCAGAGCGATACGTGCACGTGGTCAGGTTGAACCGGTGTTTGTAGAAAATATTGAAGAACTTTCATCGACACTAATGGGTGTACTAAAAGATGGAGACATCTTGTTAACGTTAGGTGCAGGTAGTATTGGTTTAGCTGCAAGCAAATTAAAGCAAGAGTTGGAAGCCGGGTAAGGTATGGGTTTAGCGATGACAAAGAACAACATGACATTCAGAGGCGTTTTATTAGAACAAGAGCCGATGTCACGCCACACCTCATGGCGGGTTGGTGGTATTGCTGATCATTTTTATCGTCCTGCTGATTTAAATGATTTGGCAGAATATCTTAAGCATCTGGATTTAGATGAGGATGTTTTTTGGTTGGGTTTGGGCAGTAATTTATTAGTTACCGATGCAGGTATTCGTGGAACTGTTATTTGTACTAGTGGTGTTTTGAACGAAGTGAAAAAAATTGATGACACTCATGTTTATGTTGAAGCAGGTGTGCCGAGTCCAAAGTTAGCGAAATTTTCAGCTAAATTGGGCTTAACTGGAGCAGAGTTTTTATCAGGTATCCCTGGCACTTTTGGTGGAGCGTTAAAAATGAATGCAGGCGCTGTTGGTGGAGAGACCTGGGATATTGTTGAAAGTGTTGAAACAATCGATGTGCAAGGTGTAATACACCAGCGAACGCCTGAAGAATTTTCTATTGCTTATCGACATGTCGAAGCAAAAGAAAAATTAAATGAATGGTTTGTATCTGCAGTTATTAAATTAACTGAAGGTAATAAAGAAGAAAGTTTACAAACGATTAAAAATCACCTTAACCGGCGTGGAGCAACCCAACCAACACAACAACCAAATGCCGGTTCAGTTTTTAGAAACCCTAAAGGTGATCATGCTGCACGGTTAATTGAAAGTTGTGGCTTAAAAGGATTTTGTATTGGTGGCGCATGTGTTTCAGAAAAACATGCCAACTTTATTATTAATACAGGAACAGCGACTGCGAAAGACATTAAAAATTTAATTGAAATGGTACATGACAAAGTAGAACAACAACATAATGTGAGTTTAATTCGCGAAGTACAAATTATTGGTGAGGCGTGGTGATCAGGATGAATAGCGCAACATCATCAATAAATGCTAAAGATTTAGGGAAGGTTGCTGTTTTAATGGGTGGCTGGTCAGCAGAGCGCGAAGTATCTTTAAAAAGTGGCGAAGCAGTTTTAGCTGCTTTAAAAGAAAAAAATGTAAATGCATTTAAAATTGATGTTCAACGTGAATCAATTTTTGATGATCTGAAAGCAGGTCAATTTGATCGCGCACTTATTATTTTACATGGCCCTGGTGGTGAAGATGGTGTTATTCAAAGTGTGCTTGAAGTAATGCAACTACCCTATACCGGTAGTGGTGTTCTTGCTTCAGCGATTGCAATGGATAAATTGCGTTGTAAGGAATTATTGCAAGGTTCTGGTTTGCCAACACCTGCTTACATGAGGTTAGAAGAAACAACAGACATGAATTACGTTGCTGCAACTTTAGGTTTTCCAATCATGGTTAAACCAGCTCTTGAAGGTTCAAGTATCGGAATGAGTAAAGCTGAATCAGAGACAGATTTAGAAAAGGCATGGAAGATTGCTTCAAAGTATGGCGATACTGTATTGGCTGAACAATGGGTTAATGGAAAAGAATATACCGTTGCAATATTAGGACGAACGGCTTTACCTGTCATACGTCTTGAAACAAAACGTGACTTTTATGATTACGCTGCAAAATATAATGATGATGATACTCAGTATCATTGTCCTTGCGGACTAAATAAAGAAGAAGAGTCACAACTTCAACGTTTGGCATTATCTGCATTTGATGCTGTTGGTGCAAAAGGTTGGGGACGGGTTGACATTATGAGTGATGAAGAAGGAAAGTCTTCTGTAATTGAAATTAATACGGTTCCAGGAATGACAAGCCATAGTTTGGTACCAATGGCAGCAAAAGCAAAAGGTTTTTCTTTTGCCGATCTTGTTTTTAATATTTTATCGCAAACATTAGTTGAAGCATAAAAATGTCACCAGTAGCTAAGCAAGCGGCATATATAAAAAAGAAAGAACTCCCGTCTATTTCATATAAATGGATAAATTGGGTGTTTCCTTTAGTCGTTGCTGTTGCCGTTTTATTTTTTGCACAAGATCATTTAAGTAACCCGAAAACATTGCCGGTTAACAAAATTCGTGTACATGGAGCGTTTGTTAATGTGGATGAAGCTATGTTGTATCGTGCTGTATCAGGCGTTGTAGCGGGTGGTTATTTTAATGTTGATGTAGAACATGTTCGTGAAGTAGTAGAACAATTGCCATGGGTGAGAGAAGCATCTGTTAGGCGAGTATGGCCAGATACATTAAGTGTGAGTGTTGTTGAGCAAAAACCTGTTGCTGTCTCAAAAAAACTGGGATTAATAAATAAAAATGGTGATGTCTTTAAGCCTCTCAACAAGAGGTTCTCAGCAACATTACCTGTATTTGAAGGAAACATAAATTTAAATAAAATGATGTTAGAGAAATATTTCGAAATGAATAAGTTACTTGTTTCTATTGACCGAAAAATTTCTTACCTCAAAGTAGATGCTCGTCATGCCGTTGAGTTAAAACTTGATAACGGTTTAAAAGTTGTGCTTGGCAGAGAAAATAATTTACATAGATTGGAACGTCTTATGCTTATTTACGGAAAAATTTTAGCAAGTCGTATTAGTGATATTGAAGTTATCGATTTACGTTATACCAATGGCATGGCGATAGGATGGAAAAAGAAATTGAATAAAATAAAAGCTTCAGTAGATTTATCAGGAGACATGAAAAATGTCTAAAAAAATGGAAAAAAATCTGATTGTTGGTTTGGATATTGGAACATCTAAAGTCGTTGCGATAGTGGGAGAAATAACACCGGATAATGAGGTTGAGATTATCGGGTTAGGTTCGCATCCGTCTCGTGGTTTGAAAAAAGGTGTTGTTGTTAATATTGAATCAACCGTGCAATCAATCCAGCGTGCTATAGAAGAAGCAGAACTTATGTCAGGCTGTCAGATACATTCTGTTTATGCTGGAATTGCAGGTAGTCATATTCGTAGTTTGAACTCACACGGTATTGTTGCTATTCGCGATAAAGAAGTAACCTCAGCGGATGTAGAACGTGTTATTGATGCTGCTCGTGCAGTCGCTATTCCTGCAGATCAAAAAATTCTACATATTTTACCGCAAGAATTTATTATCGATGAACAGGAAAGTATTCGTGAACCCATTGGCATGTCGGGTGTAAGGCTGGAAGCAAAAGTCCATATGGTTACCGGTGCAGTAAGCGCAGCACAAAATATAATTAAATGTGTTCGTCGCTGTGGTCTTGAAGTTGATGACATTATTCTTGAACAACTTGCATCAAGTCATTCTGTTTTAACAGATGATGAAAAAGAACTCGGTGTTTGTCTGGTTGATATCGGTGGCGGTACCACTGATATCGCTGTCTTTACTGAAGGTGCAATTCGTCACACTGCAGTTATTCCGATTGCCGGAGATCAGGTGACAAACGATATTGCTGTGGCATTACGTACACCGACACAATATGCCGAAGAAATAAAAATCAAATATGCCTGTGCATTAACACAACTTGCCAGTGTGGATGAAACAATTGAAGTGCCAAGTGTTGGCGAACGTCCGGACAGACGTTTAGCACGTCAAACTTTAGCTGAAGTTGTTGAGCCACGTTATGAAGAATTATTTACTTTGATTCAAGCTGAATTACGTCGAAGTGGATTTGAAGATTTATGCGCAGCAGGCATCGTATTGACTGGCGGCAGTTCCAAAATGGAAGGCGCGGTTGAGTTAGCAGAAGAAATTTTCCATATGCCGGTACGTTTGGGGCTTCCTCAATATGTAACGGGATTGGTTGATGTGGTTCGAAATCCAATACATTCCACGGGGGTGGGCTTGTTGTTATTTGGGTATCAGAACCGGGCAATGCGTGTGTCAGAAGCACGTATGGGTAATGGGTTTAAATCAGTCTGGAACCGAATGAAAAATTGGTTTCAGGGTAACTTTTAAAATCTAAAGTATTTTTAAAAATAATCTCTGGATACAGAGAGAGGGGTGAAAAAATGAAATTTGAATTTATGGACACACAAAGTCAAAGTGCTGTTATAAAAGTGATTGGTGTTGGTGGCGGCGGTGGCAATGCTGTTGAACACATGTTGCAGGAGAATCTGGATGGTGTAGATTTTATTTGTGCAAACACTGATGCGCAGGCATTAAAAAATAGTTCTGCGCGCAGCACAATACAAATTGGTACCAATATCACTAAAGGTTTAGGTGCTGGTGCAAATCCTGAAATTGGTCGAGAAGCGGCATTAGAAGATCGCGAACGCATTCAGGAAATGTTAAACGGTTCAGATATGATCTTTATTACTGCCGGAATGGGTGGTGGTACAGGAACAGGCGGTGCACCAATTGTTGCGCAAGTTGCAAAAGAAATGGGGATTTTGACTGTTGCAGTTGTGACTCGTCCATTTTCTTTTGAAGGTAAAAAGCGTACCGATATCGCGACAGATGGTATTGAAGAGTTAAAAAGTTATGTCGATTCGTTAATTACTATTCCGAATGAAAAATTACTCAGTGTTTTGGGTAAAAATGTGAGCTTGCTCGACGCATTCAAAGCCGGTAACGATGTATTATTAGGCGCAGTTCAGGGAATAGCAGAACTTATTACTCGTCCTGGGTTAATTAATGTCGATTTCGCAGATGTCAGAACAGTCATGTCTGAAATGGGAATGGCAATGATGGGATCGGGTAAATCAACCGGTGAAAATCGTGCTCGTGAAGCAGCTGAAGCAGCTATCGCAAGTCCATTGCTTGAAGATGTCAATCTTTCAGGTGCAAGAGGTATTCTTGTAAATGTGACTGCTGGCATGGATATGTCAATTGGTGAGTTTGAAGAGGTGGGTAACACTGTTAAAGAATTCGCTTCTGATAATGCAACCGTTGTAGTGGGCACAGTAATTGATCCTGATATGACAGGTGAACTTAGAGTGACAGTAGTCGCAACCGGTTTAGGTCAGGAAAAAGCGTCAATGGCTGAACAACCTTTGAAAGTTGTTGTCGACAAGACGCCTAGCGGTGAAGTTGATTACGCGAAGTTAGATAAACCAGCCGTGATTCGTAATAAAGTTGCTGGAGATCGCTTTGCTGAAACAGAAAGTGGAATGGATTATCTGGATATTCCAGCATTCTTACGACGCCAGGCTGATTAGAATTTAGAGTTATTTTGTCAATATATGGTGCAGCACCCCTTTATTTTGCCCGTATTTGATTGAAAAAGCCTCTAAATGATTTAAGTTATATGCTGTACAGACGCTATATTTGTCATAACCTCGTAAAATGGGGGGAAATGGCTGGAAAGGAAGGGAAATATCGTTATAATACAACGTTTTTTTCTCTTACGCTTATAGTCTGGCGAGACCGTTGTGCTTTGAGTACGATGGGCCTGAATTTTGCATATTCTTAGAATATTATTGTTTTGAATTAAAGGTATTTATAAAGTGATTAGACAGCGTACTCTAAAAAACGTAATTCGGGCTACCGGTGTAGGTTTACATACAGGCGAAAAAGTGTATTTAACGCTCCGACCGGCAGCACCTGATTCGGGTATTATTTTTAGACGTGTTGACTTAGATGAGCCAGTAGAAATTCCTGCAATTCCTGAGAATGTTGGTGATACCACCCTGTCAACAACACTCATCAAGGATGGCGTAAGAATTTCAACGGTAGAACATCTTTTATCTGCGATGGCCGGTTTGGGTATCGATAATGCCTACGTTGATCTAAATGCTGCCGAAGTGCCAATTATGGATGGTAGTGCAGGTCCTTTTGTATTTTTAATTCAATCAGCCGGCATCGAAGAACAAAATGCACCTAAGCGTTTTATTCGAATCAAGAAACCTATCAGAGTCGAAGATGGCGACAAATGGGTAAATTTCGAACCATTTGACGGATTTAAAGTCGCTTTTACCATTGATTTTGATCATCCTGCTTTTAAAGAAGGCTCACAAATTGCTGAAGTGGACTTCTCAACCACCTCATTTGTTCGCGAGGTCAGTCGTGCTCGTACTTTTGGTTTTATGAATCAAATTGAGCAACTTCGTGCAAATAATCTGGCGCTAGGTGGCAGTTTAGATAATGCGGTTGTCGTTGATGACTATCGTGTTTTAAATGAAGATGGACTGCGTTACGTTGATGAATTTGTTAAACACAAAATTCTCGATTCAATTGGTGATTTATATCTTTTAGGTCATAGCCTGATTGGTTCATTTTGCGGACATAAGTCAGGTCATGCATTAAATAATCAACTACTTCGAGCTTTATTAGCTCAGGAAGATGCATGGGAAGAAGTGACGTTTGAAGATGCATCAACAGCTCCTATTTCTTTTGCTCAACCTGTTCACGCGGGTTAATTTCCCAAGTTATATATCCCTTTTTTTACTAGTAGATGTGGGTTTTCTCGCATCTATAAGTATCTCTTCCTCAAAATTTTAACTTTAATCCCTATTTTTTATAAATATATTTTATATAAGGGTATTACAGTTTTTTATGGCGGTTTGCTAGTCGCAGTAATGATAGCTTTAAATCTCTATTTTCCAGGCCTTCAGCCATATTCTCTAAACAGTTTTTTGCTTCGATACTGATTGAGTGTTGGCGAACCATTTTAGATTTTTCTTTTTTAGAACTCACCGGCCTAGTTGAGATTGATATCTCTTTAACATATTGAAAATACTGAATATTTTTATTTAGTGTAGGGATGAGATGTGCAGTCATGAAACGAAATTTTGTTGCCCATGCCGGCGTGTCTGCTAATATATGGAGTTTTTTACCATGCACATGCGCTAACTGAACATGCAAATTGATCGGGCTTGGGACATTCTTTAGGAATTCTTGATTTAATTTTCCCATAAAACGAGCCTTTGTGACCAAGTCTGCAACCCCGTCACTTTTTCGGCTCAAATACTTGTACAATGGCTTTGGAGAATTCATAATATAAATTAATGGTTTGCGGTCGATATCCGATACATATTATACAATAAATAAAAAATTGAGGCGCTCTGTAGCACCATGAATATTATATTGCTTAAGCGAAAAAAGGGCTCGACAGGATTAGTTACCCTGAATAAAAAGAAGATGGCCACAGTATTGTTGGCAGTATTTTTTGTTTTGCCTGCCACATTCTTATTTACCGGTTATAAATTAGGCATCCATTACATGCAAGCAAATCCAGATGATTTGATGGTTGCAATGCAGTCAGAAATGGATGGACAACGTCTTAAAATAGATGACGTGACAAAAAATGCTGAAGAAAATATGAATGCTTTAGCGTTACGATTAGGTAAGCTTCAGGCGCATGTTATTCGTCTGGATGCATTAGGTTCACGTTTAACCACCATGGCTAAGTTAGACAGCGGTGAGTTTGATTTTAATCAGGAACCTGCTCAAGGTGGTCCGGTTTCCGCGAGTGAGCTTTCTTCAGAAATGAAAGTGCCAGATTTTATGACATCACTTAAAAGTTTATCTCTCCAGCTAGATGATAGAAATCAACAGCTTAGTGTTCTTGAAACAATGATGATGAACCGTAATCTACAGGCTGAAGTCATGCCAGCAGGCCGTCCTATTACGCGTGGTTGGTTATCTTCTTATTTTGGTATTCGTACCGACCCATTTACTGGACGTCTGGCACGTCACTCAGGCATCGATTTTGCCGGTAAATTCGGCTCTGACGTTGTGGCAGTTGCCGCAGGTGTTGTTACCTACTCAGGTAAACGTTCAGGTTATGGTAATTTAGTTGAAATCAACCATGGAAATGGTTATTCAACGCGTTATGGGCATGGCAGTGAGCTATTAGTTAAAGTTGGTGATACTGTGAAAAAAGGACAAGTTGTGGCTAAAATGGGTACCAGTGGACGTTCTACCGGCCCCCATGTTCATTTTGAAGTTCTTCTAAACGGTCGAGCAGTTAATCCTAAAAAATATATACACGCCTCTCGTTAGTTTTTATTTATGGCAGTACAAATTAAAGTATTGCCTTGATGTCCTCACGCTTTTGTGAAATTTCTTCCTCTAATCGTCCTATTTTTATCTGTTAGTCTTGTTGGCTGTGCAGTGCCTGTTTGCTGTAGCAAACCGAATCCTAAAATCGCTGAAATAAAAAAGAAGTCTGATATTAGAATCACAGCGGTTGGCGACATTATGCTGGGTACAAATTTTCCTGATGATCGTCTGGCACCTGAAGATGGCGCTGAGTTATTAAACACAATGACGCCAATTTTAAATAAAGCGGATATAACCTTCGGTAATTTGGAAGGGGTTTTAATGGAAGGAGGCGAAGCGGCAAAAAAATGTAAAAAATTGATGTCCTGTTATGTTTTTCGTTCCCCCCCTCACTACGCCAAATATCTTAAAACTGCTGGTTTTGATGTTTTAAGCCTGGCAAATAACCATGCTCGTGATTTTGGTGAAGAGGGACGAACAGCTTCAATGCAGTCTTTAAATGACTATGGATTGCGACATACGGGGCGAGTAGGTGATTTTGCACGTTGGATAGTAAATGGTGTCACCGTGACCTGGGTTGCTTATGCGCCATTTGGCGGCTCATATGATTTACTGGATATTCCTTTAGCTGAAAAACAGATCAAAACGTTAGCGAAAGATAGTGATTTGGTTTTAGTCTCTATTCATGCCGGTGCGGAAGGTAAAGACGTACAGCATGTGCCATTTAAAAATGAAATGTTCTACAGCGAAGATCGTGGTGATGTGGTGAAGTTTAGCCATGCAGTCATTGATGCGGGAGCTGATTTGGTTGTTGGACATGGGCCACATGTGCCAAGAGCATTGGAATTATATAAAAATCGTCTTATTGCTTACAGTTTGGGTAATTTTTTGACTTATCAAGGTATACGAATTACAGGTGAAAATGGCGTAGCACCGGTGTTAAATGTGACGTTGGCACCAGATGGCCGTTTTAAGGAAGGTCAAATTATTTCTGCACGTCAATTTCGTCCTCAAGGTACACAAGTGGATAAATCACAAAAAGCCGCAAAGCTGATTGAACAGCTGACCAAGAGTGATTTTCCTAAAACCCCTCTATTATTTTTACAAAACGGTGTGTTTAAACATAATAATGCAGATGCTAACAGCGGCAATGAACTAAGTAGTAATTAATAGGACTAATTGTCATTTGTAGCCGGATTTGAAACAGGTAAAGATATATCAAGACTCGTAAAAGAAGCCTTTCATGGTTGCTCGACTGCCAATCTGGCCGTTATGGATGATGGACATGCAACAGGATTGTCGGTAGCAATAGCAATCCTTGCCATGTTGCAGACGGTCTTAATTTATCTCCACCTATTCCAAATCCTAAGTATTAGATTAAAGTGAGATGTATTTTTTATTTAGAAAATAATTTAAAACTACTATGAGGCAATGAGTCTAAAACAGGACAAATGCCGCTACGGCCTGTAGAATACGCCGTTTAAAATCAACAAAATTTCCTTTACTGAAAAAGCAAACATTGTCAGTAAGCACTTACATAAGAATATAAAAGATAAAATCATGGTCGGTAAACTTTTTAAGAAAATTTTTGGTAGTCGTAATGACAGATTAGTTAAAGCGATGCGCAAAATCGTGTCGCAAATTAATGATCTTGAACCCGCACTACAGTCATTAACTGACGAACAGTTGAAGGCAAAGACGGAAGAGTTTCGTCAGCGATTAGAGCAAGGTGTAGACTTGAATGCTCTTATGCCAGAAGCTTTTGCAGTAGTAAGAGAGGCCGGCCAGCGAGTTTTAGGTCTGCGTCACTATGATGTGCAAATGATCGGAGGCATGGTTTTACATGACGGTAAAATCTCCGAAATGAGAACCGGTGAAGGTAAAACGCTGATGTCCACATTGCCGGCTTATTTGAATGCGTTAACGGGTAAAGGTGTACACGTTATTACGGTGAATGATTATCTGGCGACACGTGATGCTGGCTGGATGGGAAAGCTGTATAACTTCCTTGGCATGAGTGTTGGTGTCATTGTTTCTGATATGCCGTATGACGAAAAGCAAAACGCCTACAACGCAGATATTACTTATGGTACCAATAATGAATTTGGTTTCGATTACTTGCGCGACAATATGGCGTTTAGTAGTGAAGAACAGTTCCAGCGTGGTCAGCACTTTGCCATCATTGATGAAGTGGATTCCATTCTTATTGATGAAGCCAGAACACCATTAATTATTTCCGGACCTGCTGAAGACAGCTCGGAACATTATTATAAAATTAATGAGTTAGTGCCAAAACTGGTAAAACAGGAAGAGGAAGAGGGCCCAGGTGACTATAAGGTTGAAGAAAAGGATAAACAGATTTTTCTAACTGAAGAAGGCCACCAGCACGTTGAAGAGTTGTTAACGGAAATTGGGTTACTGGCTGAAGACGCAAGTTTGTATGATGTTTCAAATATCAATTTACTACATCACATTAATGCTGCATTAAGAGCACATGTTTTGTTTCATATTGATGTTGATTACATTATTGCTGATAACGAGATTGTGATTGTTGATGAATTTACTGGACGTACTATGCCCGGTCGTCGTTGGTCTGATGGTTTACATCAGGCAGTTGAAGCGAAAGAAGGTGTACCTATTCAGCAAGAAAATCAGACGCTGGCGTCTATTACTTTCCAGAATTACTTCCGTTTGTATGAAAAATTGTCAGGTATGACGGGGACTGCTGATACTGAAGCGTATGAATTTCAGCAAATTTATGGTTTGGAGGTTGTGGTTGTTCCAACTCACCGCGACATGGTACGTGATGATCGGGTTGATCAAGTCTTCCTGACAATGAATGAAAAGTTCGATGCCATTATTGAAGATATTCTTTCATGCCAGAAAAATGAGCAACCTGTACTGGTTGGTACTTCTTCAATTGAAGTATCCGAGCTTTTATCAGGCTTGTTGAAAAAAGCAAAAATTAAACATGAAGTATTGAATGCAAAGCAACATGAACGTGAAGCAGAAATTGTGGCACAGGCAGGGCAACCGGGTGCTATAACGATTGCAACCAATATGGCAGGTCGTGGTACGGATATAGTACTCGGAGGTAATTTTGATAGTGAAATTGCGGCTTTAAATAAGCCTGATGAAGCTACAATAAGTAAACATAAAACTGCATGGCAAGAACGGCATAATAAAGTGGTTGAAGCAGGTGGCTTGCACATTGTCGGTACAGAGAGGAATGAATCTCGTCGGGTCGATAACCAGTTGCGTGGTCGTGCCGGTCGTCAGGGTGATAAAGGTTCTTCACGTTTTTATTTATCATTAGAAGATAATTTAATGCGTATTTTTGCTTCTGAAAGAGTATCCGGTTTAATGCAACGCTTAGGTATGGAAGAAGGTGAAGCTATTGAGCATCCATGGGTAAGCAAAGCGATTGAAAATGCACAGCGCAAGGTTGAGGGCCATAACTTTGATATGCGTAAACAATTACTTGAATATGATGATGTTGCGAATGATCAGCGTAAAGTTATTTATACTCAACGCAATGAACTTATGTCGTTAAATGATATCTCCGATAGCATCGAAGCCATTCGTAATGATGTTGTTAATAATATTATTAATTCTTATATTCCACCGCAAAGTATTGAAGAACAATGGGATTTAGCTGGTCTGGAAGAAAATATTGAAAGTGAATTTGGTGTGCAAGCGGATGTACGCGCATGGTTAGAAGCAGATTCAAGTTTGCACGAAGAGTCTTTACGCGAAAAAATTCTTGATAGCATCGTAAAATCGTATAAAGAAAAAGAACAGGAAGCCAGTTCTGAAACAATGCGCCACATTGAAAAGGCCGTGATGTTACAGGTGTTAGATACACAATGGAAAGAACACTTAGCGATGATGGATCAACTACGTCAGGGGATTCATTTACGTGGTTATGCTCAAAAAAATCCGAAGCAGGAATATAAACGTGAATCATTTGAAATGTTTACAGAAATGCTGGATAGAATTAAACATGAAGTCGTAACAATTTTAAGCAGAGTACAGGTTCGTAGCGATGAAGAAATTGAAGCGATGGAAGCGCAACGGCGACAAAGCAGTGGTGATATTGAATATCAACATGAAGATGCGTCTGCCATGAGTAGTGGAACATCAGAATCAGAAGCTGAACATGCACCTTTCGTTCGGGATGAAAGAAAAGTGGGTCGAAACGAACCTTGCCCATGTGGTTCAGGTAAAAAATATAAACAGTGTCACGGTAAACTTAACTAATCGTGATGCTCTGATTAAGAAAAATCAGAATACGACTTGTTAGGTGAACAAAATGACATCAGAAAAGAATATAAAATTTGAACAATTTCCAGTTACAGGTATACGGTTAGGTACAGCTTGTGCTGGAATTAAGAAAAAAGATCATCGGGATCTTGTTCTAATCGAACTCGCTGCAGGAACACAAACTGCTGCCGTTTTTACTCAAAATGCGTTTTGTGCCGCTCCGGTCACGTTGTCAAAAAAACATTTACTTGAGTCCCAACCGAAATATCTACTCATTAACACTGGAAATGCCAATGCAGGTACGGGAGAGCAAGGGTTGGCTGATGCCATAGCGTGCTGTGATTTAGTTGCATCGGTAACAAATTCTAAAATTTCTGAAGTACTTCCTTTTTCAACAGGTGTCATTGGTGAATATTTACCCGTTGAAAAATTTTCAACTGCAATTAATACGGCCTATAATAATTTAACAGAAGATAATTGGGAAAATGCGGCGAACGGTATTTTAACAACAGATACTGTTGCAAAAGCCTTTACAAAAAAACTAAGCATACAAAATAAAACAATCACGCTGAGTGGTATTGCTAAAGGTTCGGGCATGATTCGGCCAGATATGGCAACAATGCTTGCTTACATTGCTACAGATGCAAAAATTGAACAAACATTGTTACAAAGTTGTTTAATGGAAGCCGTGAATCACTCATTTAATCGGATCACCGTTGATGGTGACACTTCAACCAATGACTCAGCTATATTGATGGCAACCGGTCAAGCGGCTGTAGAGTTAAGTAAAGAGAGTGATGATCTTGTCGTCTTTCAACAAGCATTAACAGAGGTTTGCGAAGAACTGGCAAAAGAAATGATCAGGGATGGAGAAGGTGCGACTAAACTTATTACCGTATCGGTTACTCATTGTCAGACAGAAAAAGAAGCAAAAGATGTCGCCTATACTGTTGCGCATTCACCATTAGTAAAAACAGCTTTCTTCGCCAGCGATCCAAACTGGGGAAGAATTTTAGCGGCTGTGGGTCGGGCTGGTGTTGTTGATTTTGATCTCAGTAAAGTGAATATTGCACTTGATGATGTCTATATTGTTCGTAATGGTGGTAAAGCCGAAGATTACACAGAAAAAGATGGTCAGGCGGTCATGGATAAAAGCGATATTACCATTCACATTGATCTAGCTCGTGGTGACAACGAGGTTAGAGTTTGGACATGCGACTTTTCTTATGATTATGTTCGGATTAATGCAGAATACCGTACATAAAACGAATTAACCTTCCATTTATGCCTGAAAAAAATATTGTTCACGTCGCGGTTGCTGTATTACAAAACAGTAATGGACAATATTTAATTGCTAAACGTCCTCAGGAATCTCACCAGGGTGGTTTGTGGGAATTTCCTGGTGGTAAAGTTGAAAATAATGAATCAGTTTTGGATGCTTTAAAACGTGAGTTATTTGAAGAAACAGGAATAACGATAATTCAGGCTACACCTCTTATACGGATTTATCATGACTACAGTGATAAATCTGTTTTACTGGATGTATGGCATATTAATAACTTTAGTGGAGAAGCTTTCGGTAAAGAAGAGCAGAAAATTCGCTGGATAAGCACGAATGACTTTTCGTTTTATGATTTTCCTGAAGCAAATATGCCAATAATTAAAGCTGTTCAGTTACCAGACAAATATATGATTACCGGAAATTTTAATAATGAAGATGACTTATTAAAACGTATTCAGGATGCTCTGAAGAAAGGTATTAAACTTGTTCAGTTTCGTGCTAAAAATATTGATACAGAGTTGTATTTTTGTTATGCAAAAAAGATCTATCAACTTTGTGAGAAGTCTACAGCAAAGGTTTTGTTAAATATATCAGTGAAAAATTATATTAAATATCATGCAGATAAATATAGTCATGGCATACATTTAAATACTAAAGAAATAAAATCATATAATTACGGTATATTGAATCATAAATGTCTTGTTAGCACCTCAACGCATAATGAAAAAGAAATTAATTTATCAAAAAAAAAACAGATTGATTTTATTGTTCTTTCTCCGGTAAAAAATACACTGTCACATCCGTCTGCTGTGCCATTAGGCTGGAAACAATTTCAGCAGTTAGCTGATAAAGCAGCTTGTCCGGTATATGCTCTTGGTGGTATGACAACTAATGATATTGATACGGCTAAAAAATATGGTGCACAGGGTATTGCCGCTATTAGTGAGTTTTGGAATAGCTAAATGATTAATATAAAACAAAATATTTTAAAGTATAAAGTTTTTATTACGGTAGATTTAATTGTTTTTTTTATTATTGCATTTCTGGGTTTCTTTATATTTTCTAGTGAGAATAAAAAATTACCTGCCACTAAAATTTCTCTTGAAAATTGTTATAGAACAAAACAGGTCTGCAAATTTAAAACAGATGAATTTAAAATTAAAATTTTACTGGATAAGAATATATATTACCTGAAAAAATTTAATGTTGACGTTTGGCTTGATAGAAAAAAAGATGCTCATGTAAAGGCAGTTACATTTAATTTCAGGATGACAAACATGAATATGGGATTTAATCATTTTAAATTAAAACAAAAAAATAATTCACAGCAGTGGCATGGAACAGCACTTTTACCTATATGTGTTACCGGGCGAGCAGACTGGGTTTCTGAGCTAAATATTATCACGCAAGAAAACCACTATATTTTCTCTTTTCCAGTTTCAGTTAAAAAAGTCAGTCACTAGAATTTATCTGCTTCGTTGTCTACAGAGAATGGATATTCTTCAGTGGAGGGGATTGGTTCATCAGGTATAGCGTGTTTTTCACTTGCCCACTCACCTAAGTCAATTAGTCGGCATCGTTCACTACAAAAAGGTTTGAAGGTTGATGTTTCTATCCATGGAACCTCTTTTTGGCAAGTTGGGCATTTAACTATCTTAATCATAAAGCGCAACAACTAAGCTGGAAGTTAAGATCATCCAAATATTGGATAGGGCGATTTTCTTCCTGTTGTTGCATGAATCGGATTGAAAATCGTTGTTTGCCTGCACTAATTTCAGGAAAATATTCTGAATCATGATTTAATCCGACACGAATAAGTTGCACGGGCGCATTACTATCAATATTTTGCTGATAAAACCCTTTCTCAGCCATAATGTTTATTGGTGAACTACTTTCCCGCGTGATATCTAAAATTAAACTAATTGGGTGAGAAATGATTTCTAATTTTTCTAACCAGTTTTCCAGTTTTTCAATTCGATATTCAGGTGGCTGTTGTAACCAGTAATGTAAATAAGGGATATCAAAATCGCATGTTCCACCGACAATGCTGCTACGTTGTCGTAAGCTGTTTAGTAATTCGTGGTCACGGATGTTTTGGCCTAATTGGCCATTAAAATCGAGAAGATTTTGTTGGGATGTTTGAATTTGCTTAAGGATATTATTCAGTCGTTCTTTATCTACACCAGCAAGATCAGATAAAGCAGATAAGGTCTTTTCTTGTCGTTCCAGTTCTTTTAGTAGTTCTGTTTTAAGATCGTTGCGCATTAAAATATCGAGAATAGAAGTAATACTGGTTAAAGTCGAACGACTGTCCCAGATAGAATATCCTCTTAAAGTATAAGCGGCTTGCTTAAATAAATGCTCGAGACGAAGAAAGCTTCGGATCCGCTCATTTAATGGCTGTTCGTAGAAAATTGTATTACTCATAAAATTAACTGTATTTTTATAATACGGGGATTTTGAGCGAGTTAATGGAAATTAGCAACTATTGTACAATATATGAAGTATAAAAGGTTACAAATTGAGGTAACGATTGTGCAGATTTTCGACACTTTTTTTCAGGGAGTCTAAGTTATCATTATTCTTGATAACATCATCTGCGGCATCAAGACGAGCCTGGCGTGAAACCTGTTTTTTCATTATATTTTTAATCATCGATTCATCGCTATCATCACGATTTTTTGCACGTTCGATTTGAATTTGTTCTTCAGCATCAATGACCAGTATGCGATCAAATCTAATGGGTTTATTTTTAGTTAAATTTTCTAATAAAAGTGGCACAACAATAAGACAATAAGCGGGTTTGTTTGCTGAGGTTTTTATTATGGAAAGCTGAGATTTAACTTCATCCCAAATAATAGGGTGAAGAAGCTTCTCAAGCTGTAATCGTTTTTTGTCTGATGAAAAAATAAGCTTTCGTAGTGTATCCCGATTTATATTTTTATCGTTGTTTAGTATTTCTTCTCCAAATAAATTTATAATTTCAAAATATGCAGGTTTATTTTTTTCGACTATTTGACGTGCAATAATATCGGTATCAATAATTGGAATATTTTTAGATTTAAATAATTCAGAAACAGTGGTTTTTCCACTTCCTATGCCACCGGTTAAGGCTATCACAAGCATAGTAATTTTAACTAATCCAGTTTAAGTAGGATTGATTTATTTCATTACCCCATATTAAGGCAATCCAGCCAGCAATGGCTAAGTAAGGTCCAAAAGGAATGGGGATTTCCCGTTGGTGCTTCTTAAATATGATAAGAGAGATACCGACTATTGATCCAACCAGTGAAGAAAGAATGACTATAACGGGTAAAAACTGCCAACCCATCCATGCTCCTAATAAGGCCAGTAATTTAAAATCACCATATCCCATACCTTCTTTTTTTGTGATGAGTTTAAATATATGATAAACGCTCCAAAGAGAAAGATAGCCGGCAACAGCACCAATAATGGATGATTCAATATCTGTAAAAATATTATTCAGGTTTAGAATGATACCTAACCACAAAAAAGGTAATGTGATTTGGTCTGGCAAGTATTGTGTATCGTAATCAATCATAGCGAGCGAAATTAACGCCCATGAAAGAAGTATTGCCGCGAGTCCTGCAAGTGAAAATCCAAAGTGCCATGCGCATAGTGCCGCTAATATCGCGCTGAGTAATTCTATTAAAGGGTAACGAATCGAAATAGGGGTTTTGCAGTTAGCACATTTTGCTTTAAGAAATAGATAACTAATGACAGGAATATTTTCCCAGGCACGAATTTGGTGACCACAAGCTGGACAGGTTGAATCCGGTTTAACCAGGTTAAACGGTTCTGCAGGTTCCTTACTGATATCGAGCTGGATTGTTACTTTGTAATTTTCTTCTAAATAAGAGCAGCAGTCTTTACGCCATTCCCGTTTAAATATAACCGGTAAGCGATAAATAACGACATTAAGAAAACTGCCAACAAGCAGACCAAGAATAAATACTGTTGAAATATAAAAAGCCTGATTGTGTTGAAGAACATCAATTATCATTGAAAATTTGATTGTGATTTAACCAACCACTTTACCCATTTGGAAGATAGGCAAGTACATAGCGATAACCAGTCCACCAATCACAACACCCAAAAAGGCCATGATAATCGGCTCTAATAAAGCGGTCATGTTATCCACAGAATCATCTACTTCAGCTTCATAAAAATCTGCAACTTTTGCTAGCATTGTATCAACAGAACCCGCTTCTTCACCAATAGCAGTCATTTGTACTACCATATGTGGAAAGAGGTTAGCTTGTTTCATTGCAACATTAATTTGGGTACCTGTTGAGACTTCATCCCGCATTTTAACAACCGCTTCTCGATAAACGATATTACCGACTGCACCTGATACTGAATCCATTGCTTCAACCAGAGGAACACCTGCAGCAAACATTGTGGATAAGGTACGAGCATATCTGGCAATAGCAGCTTTATGTAAAATGCTTCCTATAACAGGCGTCTTTAATAGTGCTCTGTCGAGAAAAATATTAAACGCTTTTGAACGTTTTTTGGTTTCTGATGCAATTTTAATAACAGCAAATATAACCCCAATCAGTGCCCACCACCAGTCTTGCATCCAGCGTGACATTGCAACGACTGCTTTTGTCATTGCTGGTAGATCAGCCCCAAAACCTGCAAAGAGTTGTTCAAATTGAGGGATAACAAATATCAATAAAATCATAGTAATAATACTAGCAACGACTAAAATAGCGATTGGATATGTCATTGCCTTTTTTATTTTTGCTTTAATTGCCTCGGTTTTTTCTTTATAGGTGGCTATTTTATCTAAAATACTATCAAGGATACCGGCATGTTCACCTGCCTGTACAAGATTACAAAATAGCTCATCAAAATATAGTGGGTGTTTAGATAAAGCATCAGAAAGTGTCGTACCACCTTCAATATCGTTTTTAACCGTATTTAAAAGTTCTGACATCCCTTGATTTTCATGTCCCTTACCTATGATCTCAAAGGACTGGACGATAGGAACACCTGAATCCATCATTGTTGCTAGTTGGCGCGCAAAAAGTGCAATATCAGCGGGGGTGATTTTTGTTTTGCCACCACCAAAGAGGGCTTTAGGTTTTTTTCTTACCTTGGTAGGGTTAACACCCTGACGACGAAGATCGGCTTTAACCAGAGCAATACTTTTACCCATGGTTTCACCCTGAGTTTTTTGTCCTTTACTGTCTTTGCCTTCCCAGACATAAGCTTCTTGTTTTGCTGCTTTAGTAGCCATAATAATGATTATTCCTTAAAAATCGATATATTATTCTTTAGTCACTCGGTTAACTTCTTCTAATGAAGTATGTCCATCGATAACTTTCTTTAATCCAGATTGACGAAGGTCATTAACGCCCTCTTTTTGAGCCTGTTCAGCCAGATCGAGTGAAGTACAACCTTCCATAATAAGCTTTCCAATTTCAGCTGAGATAGGCATAACCTGATAAACACCTACTCGTCCTTTATAGCCATTTGAACACTGGTCGCAACCTATCGGACCAAATATTTTAAAGCCTTTTTGTACCTGTGCCTGAGTAAATCCTTCTTCCAGCAATGCTTCCTTAGGTACATCAACCTGTTTTTTACATTGTGTGCATAAGCGACGTGCCAGACGTTGAGCAATTATGAGATTAACGGCTGATGCGATATTAAAGGGGGCAATACCCATGTTGACCATACGCGTCAGCGTTTGAGGGGCATCATTGGTATGTAGGGTAGAAAGTACCATATGCCCCGTTTGTGCGGCTTTAATCGCAATTTCGGCGGTTTCAAGGTCACGAATCTCACCAACCAGAATCACATCTGGATCCTGACGTAAGAAGGCACGTAATGCACTACCAAAATCAAGCCCGACTTTGGGATTGACGTTAACCTGATTAACACCTGCAAGGTTAATTTCCACAGGATCTTCGGCTGTGGAAATATTAATTTCAGGCTGATTAAGAATGTTTACACCTGTATAGAGTGTTACCGTTTTACCACTACCTGTTGGGCCGGTAACAAGGAACATACCGTAAGGTTTATGTAAGTTCTCTAATAACACCTTCTTTTGTTCTGGTTCAAAACCTAAAGCATCAATGCCCATTTTTGCACTGCTTGGATCAAGAATACGCAATACAATTTTTTCACCAAAAAGTGTCGGGCAGGTATTAACACGAAAATCGATAGCACGACTTTTCGATAAATTAAGTTTAATCCGTCCATCCTGAGGGATACGACGTTCAGAAATGTCCATGCGGGACATCACTTTGATACGGGCAGATAGTCGCATACTCATACCCAGAGGAGGGGACGCAACTTCAGCCAGAATACCATCAGTACGGAAGCGTACCCGGTAGCTTTTTTCATAGGGTTCAAAGTGGATATCAGATGCACCTTTGTTAATGGCATCAAGTAATACCTTATTAACAAAACGAACAACAGGAGTGTCATCGACTTCAGAATCTGAAGCAGCAGCATTATTACTTTCAGCAGCATCTTCATCAACAAAGTCAACGTCATCAAGATCACTGTCACCACCGACTAAATCACTCAGGCTTTCACCTGCATCGGCAAGGTTTTTTTCTATAAAAGCAGTAAGACGATCATCACAAGCCAAAACGGCTTCAGTCGTCATACCAACATGAAATTTTATCTCATCTAAGGCCTGCAGGTTGGTGGGGTCAGAAACAGCAACAAATAAACGATTTCCACGTTTATATAAGGGCATTGTGTGATGTTGGCGGATGAGTTTTTCTTTAACCAGTTTTACGACATCGGGTTCAATATCAATAACATCAATATCAACCAGTGGTACACCAAATTCTTCAGAGGCTGATTGAGCGATTTTTTTCGCATCTGCGAGTTTATTTTCAACCAGGTAGCCGACAAATGGTGATTTCTTTTTAATGGCTGCTGCTTGTGCAGAAAGTGCCTTAGCCTGCTCAATAACGCCGTCTTCGACAAGTTTGCGTGCTAAGCCACTTAGTTGAGTTACTGCTGCTGCGGTTGCCATTAATATTTATTCTCTTATGCCGTTTAATAGATAATTATTAGTATTAATGTATATAGGTATCGGCAAACTATCAATATAGATTAACGACTTATGTGGGTTTTTTGAACCAGTTACTAAAATAATGGGTTTTTTTAGATTAATCAATATAACTTGTTGAATTCTAATTAAATATTCGTAATTTTCCCAGCATATTATTAAAGTCTTATATATTAAACACCCTTGTCATTAAATTGCTTTAACATAAAATTTGCTTTTTGATTTACAGGATCCAATTTTCTCGCTTTTTCATAGTATTTTCGTGCGATTATGTAATCTTTTTTGAGAGTAGCTACATCCCCTAGCCCAAGATAAGCTGCTGGGCGGAGCGGGAGAACAGTGATTAAATAATCAAAATCAATTTGAGCAAGTTTTAATTCTTTATTATCGAGATAGAGCTGGGCACGGGTGAGACGGGCTCGTTTATGTGTTGAATCATAGTTGAGTACACGGTTCATTGCGGAAAGCTTATCTTTAGCAGGTAAATCGCAGAATGAATAAATTTGAGCGTATCTGAGTCGAATTGAATGTGATTCAAAGAATAAATTTATGGCTTGGTCAATTTTTTCTTTAGCAGTAACGGTGCATTTATCTTTACTTTTTATCATGAGTACCGTCGCATCGAGCTGTAATTTTGATGCTAAAAAAAGTCGCTGATAAAGATCAAAGCTGTGTATTGAAAATAAAGTAAAAAATATAATGATGAGTACTCCGACTATATTTTTATATAGTTTGTTCTTTATTTCATTAAATTTTAATTCTTTATTTAAGAGCGAAAGAGTTAATCCCGTAATAAACCAAAATAAGACTGCAGAAGAGGGAAGTCGCATTGGAAAATCAACAAATGAATGCGTGATACTTGCAGTAAGTGCTAAAAAGCATGCAAGCAGTAAATATTGCTTTTCATTACTATTTTTTATTTCTGTGCTTATCAGCACTGACGCACTTTTAAATAGAAGGTAACTGAAAATGAAAGTAATTAATCCTGCACCTACAATACCGAGTTCAAGTAGGTTTTGATATGGGTCATTATGTAATTGTGCAACTGACTGATCCTCAGTTACTGAAGTAACTGCATTAGGTGAAGACGCGTAAGGAGTAAATCCTTTCCTGAATGCTCCATACCCTACACCTATCGTAGGGTGTTCTTTAAACATCGTATAAGCATTTTTGTACCAGGAAAGGCGAATACTTGCAGATTTATCTGTTAAATTAGAGTTCCATTTTTCAGGTATTGCAGCTGTACCAATAAAACTAATATTTGTAAGAGCATATAAAAAACCAGGAATTACAAGCGTGAGAAAAAGATACTGGATAAGCTTTTGTTCATTAAAAAGGTGTTGTCGTACTGTGTTGTTTTTATAAATAAGTACAAAAAAGAAAATTGAGAAAACAAAAAAACCTAAAAGAGAACCTTTTGTTTTAGATAATAAAATAAATGTAACACATAAGGTGTATGCAATACTGGAAATGTATTTTGAGTATGACTTTGTAATTAGCATTGAAATAAGAGCTAATGGAATAACTAAGTCAAAATAAACGGAAGCATGATTTTTGTTATTAAATGTAGTACCAAGTGATGTTGATATTTTTAAATCGAATGGGTTGATATTAAATGCTTGTAAAATACCAATAACTGCTGCAACTGCTGCACCAATATAAATGGCCAACAGAATATATTTTATGTGGGTATAGTTATTTAATTGGCTGGCAACAAAAATGATAATAAAGTAAGTAGTAAGTTGAGTTAATTCTATAATTGTATTGTTAGGATCAATAGACCAAGTTATTGATAATAAAGCCCAACAATAAAAAATGAATAGAGCTAGATGTGCTTTAGAAAACCTAAAAGAAGTCTTCCTAGTTTCAAAAAATTGTATGGATAATAAGAAGAGTAAAATACTTGTGATGTTAGTAATTAATATGTGCCGAGGTAATGATGCTGTCTCAATAACCTGATTGCTAAAAATGATTGGTAATAGGATGAATAACCCAATGAAGATTGCAATTATGAGGTTATTTACAGAAATTGGAATACGATTTATTTGTTTGTTCAAGCCCTAATTCTTATTTTAGTTTGGAATGTTTTATACAGTTAATGGCTAGTTCTTAGATATTGTCCGAGTTTTACCCGCTAGTTTTGTTCCAGTTTTGCCTGTTGCAGTTGCAGTCCACCCACTTGACAAAGTGACAACATAATCAAAATTATAACCATCGCTACCTTTTGATGCAGACCATAAGCCACCACTTGCACTAGATAGGGTTGAGGCAACAGTGCTGCCTTGGAAATAGTTGTTATTTTCAAGGAAAAATTCTTCCTGTGCTAATCGTATTGCAGCAAGATTATTGTCTGCTTCTGACATTTTAGCGGTGGAGATGTACCCATTATAAGCTGGAATTGCAATAGCACTTAGTATTCCAAGAATTGATAATGTGACCATTAGTTCAATAAGACTAAAGCCTTTTTGCATTGTTGAATATTTCATAATACTTCTCAAATAGTATATTTAAAAAAAACAGGGGCACTATTGTTGCCCCTGAATATTAATTAGAATATACCTTGTTAGGTAGTTATTCTACAGTAACTTGAACACCAGAAACGTAAGTTTGAACCCAGTCAGTTGCAGTAGTAAGTTTGGGGCCTGTACCAATTGTAACTGTAATTAAAGTATCTGCATTTGTGAGAGTTCCAGTACCACCAGCACCAGGAGTAACTGCAATTCGTACGACACCTTCATGTGTAGTTGGAGTTAAAGCAGCTGTTTGAAATGCATTTGCAGGTACATATGGGCTTTTTTTGCCGCCCTCATTTAATATGGCAACCAAGTCAACAGTAGTAACAGCACCACCACTAGCAGCCATTTTAGCGACTTCATTTTTAGATAAACGGAATGCAGCATCTGCATTGGTATGCGCAGCATTGATTTTTGCTTGAGCGATATAACCGTTGTAAGCTGGAATCGCAATTGCTGCCAGAATACCGATAATCGCGATGACGATCATCAGTTCGATCAATGTAAAACCTTGTTGTATTTTTTTCATGATGTGCTCCGGTGTTCAGTTCAGGGTTAATAAATAATTTAAAACGTGTTCAATTGTTATTTCTAGTAGTTTTAGTGCAGCTTGTGTGCCAACTCATAATAGAGGCTATCGGCACGCTACTTTTAATCTTTAAGTGTTTACAATCATAGTTTAAATTTGATTTAAAATCATAGCCTTAGTGTGACTTTAATCACGTTTTAAATTTTGTTTGGCCAATTTTTAAAGTATTATGAAATTATTATTTATAAACATATGTGTGATTAAAGGTGACCAAATTTGTCACTTTATGACAAATGCTGATAGTTAACCTGTAATATGCATTATTAAAGTACCGCTTTGACTACTGCATTCATATTGTAATGGAGCATAATGTATAATTGTTAGCAGGCCGTTTAGCAATTAAGCTTTAATAATTAGAATATTAATAAGTAGTAATATTAAGTATGAATAAACCACAATTAACAGCTTACTGGCAGGATTTGCCATGGAATACAATTAAGCTCAAAGCAAATAAGTATTTGCCGGAGTTTATTTTTGTTGTGTTGATCATTTTGATTACGCAAACATTTGCAGAGCTGACATGGCACTTTTTTACACCAGCTCAGGAATCTGTTTCTAGTAATATTCAAAATCAGGCGACACAAACTCAAATATCGCTGGCTAATCTCAGTTTGCAAAAAGTGAGTGCTTATCACTTGTTTGGTGACGCCAGGAAACAAGTGCTGACACAGCAAAAAATCATAGATGCCCCGGAAACGCGATTACGTTTAAATTTGAAAGGTGTGTTTGCTTCCAGCAATGCTGCTCAGGCACTGGCGATTATCTCAAGCAGTAAAGGCAAAGATAAAACGTATCATATTGGAGATAAAATAACGGGAGGGGCGTTGTTGCATGCTGTATATACGGATCGCGTTATATTAAAGCGTAACGGTCAATTAGAAACATTACGTTTACCTCAGTTTAAAGTGGACAGTAAATCATTTTATAATCAGCCATCATCTGCTTCAATCGCACGACCAGTGGATTCAACAAATCAAAGCAAAAGCCAGCGCTTACGAAAGATGCGCGATACCTTATTACATGATCCGGCAAAATTATGGCAGCAGGTTCGGATTAATCCGGTAATGAAAAATGGCAAGATTAAAGGGTACACGCTGACGCATAATGATCAGGCTTTGATGAAAGCACTCAATATTCGAGCATCAGATATTATTACGTCGGTAAATGGTCAGTCTTTAAGTGATCCCTCAACGTTGTATGGATTAATGAATAGCTTAGCGGATCAGCAATCACTGTTACTGAATATTGAACGAAACGGTCAGCAACAGACAGTTGAACTGACCTTTTAGTTGTTATTTTGAAGACTAAGTATAGATTTAGTGTAGAGAATAAGGCGTATTTTAACCGATTTTTAGTGTAAGATATTTGGCTCAATTTTAGGTTAACTTAAGAATAATTTAGACAGGTTTGGACTATGTGGCAGGATGCAAATTTAAATTTTAAGCAATTACTTGTGGTTAGTCTTTTGCTGTTGTTTGTTTTTGGCTCAAACACCGTCAGTGCGGCAAAACCAGCGACGGATGCCAAAGTTACGCTTAATTTTAATGCAACAGACATCAATGCGGTTATTTCGGCTATTTCTGAAATGACGGGGCGAAATTTTATTGTCGATCCACGTGTTAAAGGCAAGGTCACGGTGATGTCACACCGTGCTCTAAAAACATCTGAAATATACCAGGTTTTCCTTTCTGTATTAAAAGTCCATGGCTTTGCGGCCATACCAGGAAAAAATGTTACCAAGATTGTTCCTGAGGTAAATGCAAAACAAGATGCAATTCGTACAGATCAAAGCTATATCCCTATGAGCGATGAGTTTATTACTCAGGTGTTAGAAATCAAAAATGTGGATGCTGCTCAGCTAGTTCCAATACTCAGACCCTTAGTTCCTCAGCGTGGCCATTTAGCGGCTTATCCTGGTTCAAATGTTTTAGTGATTTCTGACTCAGCGGCAAATATTCGGCGTTTAAAGAAAATAATTAGCCGTATCGATCAGGCAACGGGTGATGAAGTTGAGGTGATATCACTGCAACATGCCTCTGCGAGTGAAGTGGTACGTATTATTCAGCAACTTTCATCGCAAGATCCGAAGAAAAAGAAAAACAACATCATTGCTGATGATAGAACCAATAGCATTTTACTCGGAGGCAACAAAGCTTCACGATTAAGAATTAAAGCATTAATCGCACATTTGGATACACCAGTGGATGTCGGCGGTTCAACACAAGTTGTTTATTTACGTAATGCGGTAGCAAAAGATTTAGTGTCTGTCCTAACAGGGGTAAGTAAAAGTGTTAGCAAGGCGAAAGGAAAAAAGGCGGCGGCTTCCTCGAATAATATCAATATTCAGGCTGATGAAAATACCAACTCATTAGTGATTACTGCACCACCCGATGTATTTAGATCATTAAGGTCCGTTATCCGTCGTCTTGATGTGCGTCGCGCTCAGGTGTTAGTTGAAGCCGTAATTGCAGAAGTATCAACAAATTCATCGGAAGAATTTGGTATTCAGTGGGCAGCAGGTTCAACGAAAAAAGGGATTGCCAGTGCGGTTAATTTCAGTGTGGGTGGAAGTCTTACCGGGTTGTTAAGTACGCCGCCATCTATTGGTGATGGTTTAAGTCTTGTTGCGGGTAATCCGGAAAGCACGACTAACCCGATTGGTGCTTTAATTCGGGCATTAAATTCAGATGGAAAGTCAAACATTCTATCAACCCCCTCATTGTTAACATTAGATAATGAAGAAGCAGAAATTGTTGTTGGGCAAAATGTGCCTTTTGTAACAGGCTCTTTTTCTGGTACAGGTAGTGGTGGCAGTACACCAGCAAACCCTTTTCAAACCGTACAACGTGAAGATGTCGGTTTAACCTTGAGAATTACACCTCAGATTAACGAAGGCGATGCGATTAAGCTCAAAGTTGAACAGGAAGTGTCAAACGTCACTGCAAGTACTCAGGGTGTCGATATTATTACCAATAAACGTTCAATCAAAACGAATGTTGTGGTGAATGATGGGCAAATGATTGTTCTGGGCGGCCTTATTCAGGAAGAACTGCGTGAAGGTGAACAACGTGTTCCCGGTTTGGGCGATATACCCTTACTTGGCTGGTTCTTCCGCTACAGCAAAACGGATTTAGTTAAAACCAATTTGATGGTATTTTTGCAACCTACTATTTTAAAGGATGCAGCAATTACGGCAGCCTATACGGGTGATAAGTATAATTATATTCGCGCGAAACAAATAAAATTACGTGATGATGGTTTACGTTTAGCCTCTGAAGAAGACTCCCCCTTATTAGCTGAAAACAACCAATTTTTAACTTTACCAAAGCCTTACACTGAAACAGGTGATCAAAGTAAAGACTCTGCGATTGCAGAACCACCGACCATGATGGAGCAGGTTAATGACAAGCAGTCAGAATCAACCGACGGTGGAAAGCAGTAATATAGATTCCGCTGATTTATCTCCAATGGAACATTTACCGTTTGCATTTGCACGCCGTCATGGCGTGATGCTCAAAGAAAGTGATACGGACAGTGTTACCTTAATTTGTCGCAGTTCATTTGTCCCTTCCGTTTTGTTAGAAGTTCAACGTTACTTCCACAAGCCAGCAAAAATACAAACAGTTGAAGATGATGAGTTTGATAGCTTATTACAACAAAGCTATGAAACTCAAACTCAGCAAACGGACATGCAATCATTTGATGATGAGTTAGATTTATCCGGTGTGGCAGAAGCGCTTCCGGAACCTGAAGATTTATTAGAAGCTGAAGATGATGCTCCCATTATTCGTTTGATTAATGTGTTGCTGGCTCGTGCGGTAAAACAAAATGCATCCGATATTCATATTGAACCATTTGAAAATCGTTTATTGATTCGTGTTCGTGTAGATGGTGTTTTACAGGAAGTCATGCAACCACCTCGTGCTTTAGCACCTTTAATCGCGTCACGTATTAAAGTCATGGCGAAGATGGATATTGCTGAAAAACGTTTACCTCAGGATGGTCGAATTTCGTTACGCATAGCCGGCCGAGCGGTTGATGTTCGTGTTTCAACTATGCCGTTAGGTCATGGTGAACGCGTTGTGCTACGTATCCTGGATAAGCAAGCAGGACGGCTAGATCTGCAAAACTTAGGTATGGATAACGATACTTTAAAGCGAATGGATCAGATGGTACATCGTCCACATGGCATTGTACTGGTCACCGGTCCAACGGGCTCAGGTAAAACCACTACGCTTTATGCGGCATTAGGTCGGGTTAATAACACTGATAGAAATATTGTTACCGTTGAAGATCCTATTGAATATTATATTGATGGCATTGGGCAGACGCAGGTGAATGCTAAAGTTGATATGACCTTTGCTCGTGGTTTACGTGCTATTTTACGTCAGGATCCCGATGTTGTGATGGTCGGTGAAATTCGTGATTTAGAAACCGTACAAATAGCCGTGCAAGCAAGTTTAACCGGGCATATGGTTTTCTCAACGTTGCATACAAATACGGCAGTGGGTGCGATTACTCGTTTACGCGATATGGGTGTTGAACCTTTTTTACTTTCATCAAGTTTGATTGGTGTATTAGCACAACGTTTAGTTCGTTTATTATGTACTGAGTGTCGAACACCTTATCAACCAGATGCCAGTGAATGTAGATTATTAGGTTTGCCAACGGATAACCCGCCAACATTATACTTACCCAATGGCTGTAAACAGTGTAATCAAACGGGTTATGACGGACGTACCGGTATTTATGAATTAATTGAAGTGGATGATGATTTAAAAAGATTAATTCATGATGGTAGTGGGGAACATGAACTAGAGCAGCATGTTCGCAAAAGCGCACCAAGTATTCGTGCAGATGGCATACGCTGTATTCTTGCTGGTGAAACATCACTTGAAGAAGTTTTACGCGTAACGCGTGAAGACTAAGGTAGTTAATAATGAGTGCCTTTGAATACACTGTTCTCGATCAAAAAGGGCGAGAAAAAAAAGGCATCTTAGAAGGTGATTCCGCACGGTTAGTTCGGCAACAATTACGAGAGAAAAATCTTGTACCGCTGACTGTTTTAGAAGTTAAAAAACAATCAGTAAATGATAAAAAATCTACCTTTGTATTAAATCAACGTATAAACACCACTGAACTGGCTTTAATGACGCGTCAACTTGCGACGTTATCACGATCAGGCATTCCGTTAGATGAAGCAACCGCAACGGTTGCACGTCAAAGTATTAAACCTAAAGTTAAAAAACTTTTATTAGGTGTTCGTTCAAAAATACTCGAAGGTCATACTCTCGCAGATGGTTTACGAGATTACCCGCATATTTTTTCTGAAATGTATTGCGCCACTGTTGCCGCAGGTGAACAGTCAGGGCATCTGGATGTTGTGTTAGAACGATTAGCGGATTACACCGAACAACGTCAACAGTTGCAGCAACGTTTAAAGCTGGCGTTAATTTACCCGGTTATTCTAACCGTAATGTCGATTCTGGTCGTGAGTGGGTTATTAACCTACGTCGTACCGGAAGTTGTTAAAGTTTTTTCAGATACGGGACAGCAGCTTCCATTTTTAACCGTTGCATTAATTGCGGTGAGTGATTTTATGCAGGATTGGTTTATTTATTTACTGCTCGCTTTACTTGCGATGTTTGCCGGATTTAAAAAACTCATTCAACAACCCGTTTTTAAAAAATACTTTCACCAGTTTTTATTAAAACTACCCGTATTGGGTAATTTAGTGCTGGGTGGAAATTCAGCACAGTTCTCACGAACTTTAAGTATTTTAGCCGCGAGTGGTGTACCTATTCTTGATGCTATGAGAATTGCCGTTAAAGTAATGGATAACATTCCAATGCGTGAAGCTGTCGAAAATGCATCACAACAAGTAAGTGAAGGCAGTAGTTTATCGACAACATTAGAGCAAAGTGGATATTTTAATCCCATGCTTATTAATTTAATTGCCAGCGGTGAGGCAACCGGGCAACTAGAACAAATGCTTGAACGTGCTGCAATGAATCAGGAACGTGAATTAGAAACCACGATGGCAATGTTAATGGGATTGTTAGAACCTTTATTAATTGTCGCCATGGGTGGAGTGGTGTTAATAATCGTTTTAGCTATTTTGTTACCTGTTTTAGATCTTAACCAGCTGGTTAAGTAAAAATGGCATTAAGAAACATTAATAAAGTTAACGGGTTTACTTTAATTGAATTATTGGTTGTTATTGTTTTGGTGGGAATAGTGACCAGTTTTGCTGTTTTGTCGATGGGAACATCCGGCCCTGAACGAAAAATGGAGGAGGAAGCAAAACGTCTGCATGCATTAATCAGGCTGGTACGCGAAGAATCTATTATTCAGGCAAAAGAAATTGCAATGGAAATAAATAAACAAGAATATAGCTTTCTTGAATATAAGAATAAAAAATGGATTCCATTAACCAGTAAAATATTTAAAACTCGTTCAATGAATGAAGCGTTAAATTTTAGTGTAGAAACAGAGTTGAAATCCAAACTAATTGAAGATAAAGAATTAAAATATTTAAGGCTGTATTTTTTATCGAGTGGCGAACAAACACCTTTTCAGATGATTATTAAGATGAAAGATATCAATTACCCTTATTATCAATTGAAAGGTGAATTTAATGGCAAGCTTACGCTTAAACGGATAAATGAGTATGGAAGTTAGTTTTGATTTCTTAAGTTTTATTTTATGCGGCAAGCCAGACTAGGGAATGGAACAGGGAGAACCAAATAAAGACCGTCTGCCGCACGACTGCATGGACGCAGGAGGTAGAGTAACGCAGGAGCAGTTACCGAGGGACGCGGCAGTCGAGCTGACATGGATGTCGTTTTGCGTGTCTTGATTTGGTTCTCCCTGTTACATGACCATTCGATAGAATATTATCCTGTTCGGTCAGATTGTTAGCTTTTACCCAGGTTGAAATGTGTGTACATAAAGGGATTAACTTAAGTGAAACAACAAGTCACAATAAAACAAAAAGCCTTCACTTTATTAGAAGTGCTTGTTGCGCTTGCTGTTCTTACTATGGGCTTAGGTACGGTAATTAAAGTGGCAGGCAGTCAGGCATCGCAGCTTGCTTATCTTAAAGATAAATCAATTGCTTTGTGGGTTGCGAATAATAAAGCGAATGAAATTCAATTACAGAGCTGGCCTGGTACAGGAACATCTTCTGGTCATGAATTTATGGCAAATCAGGAATGGAGTTGGAAATTAAAGGTTTCAAATACGGCAGATAAGGATTTACGTCGACTGGATATAGAAGTAAATCGTGCCAATGAACAGGGGGAACCGGTTGTACGGTTTATTTCCTTTACCGGTAAAAGAAATAATAAATCTAATACGCAATAAACTATGAATGATTTAGTTATAAATAATAAATTAAAACGAGGCTTTACTTTATTAGAGTTACTCGTTGCATTATCTATTTTTAGCATATTATCGGTAATGGCATATGGTGGATTACAAACCGTCATATCAACAAAACAATCAACACAAAAATCGGCTGATCGAATTGCTGAAATACAATTAGTGATGATGCGAATGAGTAATGACTTGCGTCAATCACTTCCGCGTAAAATACGTGATGAATATGGTGATTTTTTATATGCAATGCAGTCAGGTAAAGATGGTGATGAAACAATGTCCTGGACACGGGCTGGTTATCGTAATCCTGCGCGTTTAAAGCGTAGTAATGTTCAACGTGTTGCATATAAATTAGAAAAACAGACGTTAATTAGAATGACCTGGCCTGTTTTAGATCGGGCACAAGATACCGAGGTAATGAAAACAGAGGTTTTATCTAATATTGAGTCAATTAACTGGCGTTTTTTAAATAACAAGTCTGAGTGGGTATCGACATGGCCAGAAGAAGCAAAAGCAGGACACTATCCATTGCCCAAAGCGGTAGAATTTACCGTAGAGCTTAAGGATTGGGGAAAAATTCGACGTTTAATTTTATTGGCAAATGATGCATGAGCGTGAACTTTACATATAAAGAAAAAGGAGTGGCATTGATTACCGTTATGCTCATTCTTTCTTTGGCAACTATTCTGGCTGTTTCGATGTCATCAAGACAACAGTTGGATATACATCGAAGTGCCAATGTATTTAATTTTGAACAAGCTTATCAATATATTTTAGGGGCTGAATCATGGGCTAAGCAAGTTCTTCTTCGCGATGGTCATGATAATAAAACGGACAGTTTGAATGATGACTGGGCAACGGTATTGCCTCCACTACCCATTGAGGGTGGACAAATGAGTGGTAAAATTGAGGATTTACAAGCACGTTTTAATCTTAATAATTTGGTGTTCGACGGTAAACCACAAAAACTTTATGTTGAGAGATTTAAACGCTTATTACGTAACCTTGCGTTGAATGAAGACCTTGCCGCAGTGATTGTAGATTGGATAGATTTTAATCAGACAACGGGATTTTCCGGCGCGGAAGATAATGAATATTTGAACTTAACACCGGCTTATCGCACCGCGAATCAACCCATGGCAGACATAAGTGAGTTATTATTAGTGAAAGGTGTTGATTTTAAGATTTATGAAAAATTACTCCCATATGTATGTGTGTTAAAGTCGAATACAGCAATAAATGTTAATACTGCTTCTGCAGAGGTGTTAAGTAGTATTGTAAAAGATATTAGGCTGGAAGAGGCTAAGACACTTGTTGAAGAAAGAAACAAAGAAACATATAAAAAATTAGATGATTTTCTTCAAAACCCATTATTAAAAGAAAAAAAAGTAAACAAAGAAGGTTTAAGCGTGAGCAGCGACTATTACCAGTTAAATTCAATTGCACAAATAGAACGAATAACCGTGGAATATACAACGGTGCTTAATCGTATTAATGGCGAAACTGTGGTGGTCTTAAATCGCAGTCGGGGTGTTCTATGACATCAAATTTTTACCTTTTTTTACCTGCGCGTAATAATTCAATATTAGAATTAAGTTCTGTTGAATTAAGCTGGGTTTGTGAAGATGGTGATAATAATCTAAAGCTGGCACATGGTTTAATAGGTGAGGCTGTTAGTGCATCTTCAGGTAAATATATTACAGTTGTGTTACCCGGTGAAGATATTTTATTTTTAAATGCCACCGTTCCAGGAAAAAATAGTCTGCGTATTCTACAAGCCATTCCTTATATTCTTGAAGATAGTATGATTGATGATGTTGATGAACTTTACTTTGCAATAAAGAAGAAAAATAACGAACCTTTAGATAGTCAATATAATGTTTCTGCGATTAATAAAGCGTATTTTGAAGATATTGTTAAGCAACTTGAAAATGCAGGTTTACAAGCTGAGGTTATAACAGCAGATTATTTATTAATTGAGAATACATTTCTTTTCGATGGCAAAAGAGTTGTTTTTAATAATTCTAACATCAAGTTTTCTTCTTCTATTGAAAGCGGTGTTGTTCTAATTGAGGGGGGACTGAAAGATGTTGATGATGTCCGGTTAATTAATTGTGAACAAACAACAGATAAAAACAATCAATTAGAAAATATAATACAAAAAAACAATTTAAAAGAAGAACTTTGTGACGAGCCGGCTGAATTATGTTTAATTAAAACTAAAAATAGTTCAGCTGATAATGTTATTAACCTTTTACAGGGTGTACATAAGAAAAAGAAAGACTGGTCGAAAACTGGCAGAAAGTGGTTACCGGTAGCCGTATTGTTTTTGATTTGGTTAAGCATTCAAGGTGGCGTATTTATTACTGATTACATTAGTTTAAGTAATCAAAATGAACGATTAAATGCTGAAATAATCAATATATACAAAAAAGCATTTCCTAAGTCGCGCCGAATCATTGATGCTAAAGCACAAATGCAGCAAAAACTAGCAAGTTTAAAGAAACGCAAAGGGCAAAGTGGTCGAGGTTTTACTGAAATGCTATCAAACAGTGCCCGTGTTTTCGCTGGTGCGAAAGGTTTAACGATTAAATCACTGCGTTACTATGATGGCCGGATCAATATTGAAATCCAGATCGCAAGTTTACAAGCCTTAGATAAAATGAAAGATCAATTAAATAAAGAGAATGGATACCAGGTAGAAATCCAAAATGCATCTTCAGGTAAAGAAAATGTAACAGCACGGATACAAATAACAGGCGCTAAATTATGAAATCATGGTTTTTAGCTTTAAATCAACGCGAACGAATAATGGTTCAGGTTGCCGCTGTTGTGATTCTGTTATTCATTATATATTTACTTGTAATAGACCCCATAAGTAGTCGTTACGATAAAAACAAAAAAAATGTTGAAAATTCAATTGAAACGATTGAATGGATGCGTTTAGCCGCACGAGAAGTGAATCAGCTACGTGGTGGCAAGTTAAGTATTGAGCACCCACAGGGAAAACAATTTGTTCTTAGTCTGATTGATCGAAGTGCAAGAAAAGCAGGTTTAGCTTCTGTGATGAAACGCGTTCAACCTGAAGGTGAGTCTGGAGTGAGAATTTGGTTTGAAAATGCACCTTTTGATGAATTGCTTAAATGGTTAGCAATAGTAGAATCAAAACAGGGTTTGATTGTGAATGAAATTAACATTGAACAAACAGAATCATCTGGTTTAGTGAATGTACGTGTATTTTTAGAGTCATAATGAAAATCAACTATTCTTTTCCAAAGTTTTCATTTAATAAAATAAATATTAAAACAGTTTTAATTGTTTTAGTTGCATATAGTTTTTTCTTAATTACAACATTGCCGGCCAGTGTTGTATTTTCATTAATTTCGTTACCCAAAAATATGTCATTAGCTTCGTTCTCAGGCACAATTTGGTCAGGGCAAGCCAGGCAGTTGCGAATATCGGGTATAGAACTTGGGTCAGTTAGTTGGAAACTACACCCGTTTAATTTATTACTTGGTGAGCTATCTGCAGAACTCTCTATTAAAAATAGAAATCAATATATTAAATCTGAAATTAATCTTTCACCTTCAGGGAAAATAGCATTAGAAGAAACGCGATTTGAGATTGAGCTTTCATCGCTGGCACCTTTAACTTATGGTCTGCCTGTTTCTTATTCCGGAACAGCATCGGGTTATTTTCCTGTTTCATTTTTCCATAAAAATAATTATGTGGGTCTAAATGGGAAGCTTTCTTTAAGTGGTATTGAAATGATTTCACCACAGCCTCAATATTTTGGGGATTTTATTGCTGATTTTCGTGCTGAAAAAGAGGGCGCTACATCTGGCCTCATAAAAAATGCGCATGCTGAATTAAATCTTGATGGGAAGCTAAAGTTAACTAAAAAAGGTCAGTTTACTGTATCTGCAAAACTTTCAGCCCGCACTAAAGACAGTTCATTAGATCAAATGCTGTCATTTTTTGGCCGCAAAGATGGAAATGGAAACGTTCAGTTAAATAATACTACTAAGCTCTGGCAGTAAACTTTTTGTTATTCAATACCCAGTTTTTTGAGTCGATAACGTAAGGCTCGAAACGATATTCCCAGTAATTTCGCTGCAGCTGTTTTATTGTATTTCGTTTTTTCTAACGCTTTTTGGATCACTTCTTTTTCTTTTTCGTTTAGAGTTGGATCAAGTGAGAGTCCAGACTCTTCCGTATGGTTAATGTGATCACTATTACTGACCTCAGGTAATTGCAAATCCGCTTGAGTAATAAGCTTATCCTCATGTAACGTCATTGCACGTTCCAGAATGTTTTCTAGTTCCCGTACATTACCGGGAAAGGAATAGTCATTAAGAGCGTTTAGTGCATCATCACCAAGTTTAGGTGTTTCAGTTTGCCAGTCATCGGCAATTTTTTGTAGTAAGTGTTTGGCTAGAATTGGAATGTCTTCCGGGTGTTCGCGTAAGCTCGGCACCTCAAGTTCTATAACATTGATTCTGTAGTATAAATCTTGCCGAAATTCACCTTTCTCAGTTAGCGCATTTAAATTTTTATGTGTTGCGCTTAATATACGAACATTAACGGCTATTTCCTGTTGACCTCCAATGGGTCTGATGGCCTTTTCCTGAATTGCACGTAATAATTTTACCTGCATAGCAAGGGGCAGGTCCGCCACTTCATCAAGAAATAAAGTACCTCCATCAGCAGCTTGAAATAAACCCTGTTTATCCGTGGTCGCGCCAGTAAAACTGCCTTTCTTATGACCAAAGAATTCACTTTCCATTAACTCAGCGGGAATAGCGCCGCAGTTAACCGGAACAAAGTTATTTTCAGCACGCGGTCCTTGCTCGTGAATAAGTTTGGCTACGAGTTCTTTACCTACACCGGATTCGCCATGAATATAAACGGGTGCCTGACTTCTGGAGAGTTTTTGAATTTTTTTGCGGGTTTCTTTTATACTTACTGATTGACCGAGCAGGCCTTGTTGGTCGTTTTGATTATTGTCCGTTTCTTCGGTCGGTGTGTCGGAGAGTTTAAGTGCTGTATTTACAAGGTTACGTAAAATGTTAAGGTCAACAGGTTTAGAGACAAAATCAAATGCGCCAGATTTTAATGCTTCTATCGCATATTCCATATTACCGTGCGCGGTAATCATCGCGACAGGTAAACTGGATACATTTTCCTGAATATATTTTATGAGCTCAATTCCATTACCGTCAGGTAGACGCATATCGGTTAAACAAAGATCAAACTTATGTTGGTTTAATAAGTCCTTTGCCTGTGTAATATTTTCTGCACTAATTGTTTTAATATTCATACGTGAAAGCGTGATATCGAGCAACTCACGAATATCAGGTTCGTCATCAACAATCAGGGCTATATGTTTTAGTTGGCTCATGTTTAATGCATTTGTCTGCGAGGATCAGAAAACGTTATTCGGAAACAGCTTCCTTTAGTCTCATTTTGTAAAAGTGTTAAGTATGACTGATTACATTCTGCCAACTCACGTGAAAGATACAAGCCTAAACCTGTTCCTGTTTCTGCTGTTGTATAAAAAGGTTCAAAAATATGTGCGGCTGTTTCTGCGTCAATTCCGGTACCATGGTCGATTATATCAAGATAGGGTCGGTTATTATTTTTTGAAACACCCGCATGGAACTCTATTTTATGTTTTTCACTATTTGTTTCGTCTTCATTAGTATGGCGTAAACCATTTTCACATAAGTTAGTTAAAATTTGTTGTAAATGGCTGGGATCAAATCGAATTTCAATTTTCTCTTCCCCGACATTAATTAAAAAGTCTTTCCGTTGTGCCTTACTACCCGTAATAAAATCAGTAATAAACGATTCCAGATAATTATTGAGATCAACGAGTTGCGGATAGCTCTGATTTCCTCGTCCTAGTTGCATGACATTTTCGATAATGGTATTTACACGCTTTGAGTGGTCAGAAATAATTTGAGTAAGTCGCAAATCTGCTTTATCCATATTAGGTGATTCTGCGAGTAATTGGCCAGCATGACTAATTGCACCTAATGGATTACGAATTTCGTGTGCAATACTGGCGGTTAAGCGCCCCAAAGCGGCAAGCTGTAATTGTTGAGCTTCACGAGACATGGCAGAAGCATCTTCCAGAAAAATGAGTGTTGCTGGTTTTTCTTCCTGACTCAATTGCGCAAAGCGTGGTAACAAGCTGGGGTATTCAGGCGACAAGGGTAATGGATGTGAAATAAATTCATTATCGTCTAACCAGTTTTGATAGTTACTATTTAAATCATTATTTAGTGCGGATAAATAAGGGCTGTTAACAACAGATGGCATCCCCAACATATGCCAGGCAGATTCATTGATTAATCGTAATCGTTTATATTGATCAACGACCATAATACCCGTTTGCATACGTTGAATAATATGCTCGGTTAATTGCGACATATTTGCCAGATCAACACCACGTTTTACGGCAAGTGCTTCACTTTCACGAATATGTTTAGCGACAAAATAAGTAATGATGGCAGTGGTAAAGAAGGTAATGCCTAAGATTCCAGCCTGTAATGAGCTGCCATCTAAATATACGCCCTCAATATCGTTATATGACTCTTCAAATAAAACCGCAAGACTGGCAACCGAAGCAAATAGAAGAGAGTGACGACCACGTATAACAATACTACCTCCAGCAATAGAGATAATGATGAGTGTACCCAGACCACTTTGAACACCGCCACTGGCATGCATGAGCAAAGTTATGAAAACAATATCACTAAAAATTTGAGTATGGATTTGAATATTAAAATCAGGTTGACGTAATCGGATCATTAATCCAAAAATTAAGGCAGAAATAAGATAGCCACCACTTGCACCATAAAATAGTTGCTGATTATGTGCTGCTAACTGTGGGAAAGGATTCCCCGTGAAATAGAAGGTGACAAACAAAGCTGAAATAAGCAGGCGATAGAGATTTAGAAAATTGAGCGGTCCCCATGTATAAGCAACTTCGTCTATAAACAGAGAGTTAAAACCTTGCTGATTTGAATTATTATTGAACATTTAAATTTTATTTATTATCCAGATGTTCCTGGCTACAGTAAAAATGTCCATTCTTTTGCAACGCTTCGTTTTCCGGAATGTGTAATTGGCAGACTTCACAGCGCACCATTTTAGTTTCTTGTGTTTTATTGCTTGTTTGTGAATTTTTATTGGCGGCCCAGCGCTTAAATATTCGGGCTACCAGATAAATAATCAATGCAATGACAATTAGACGGATTAGGCTCATAGTTAATTTATCTTTATTTATGGTTTATGTAATACCTTAATAGTAACGATAGAATTTGCTGCTGGCGATATTTATTACTAAAAAAGCACTTAAGTTTTATTTAAATCGTCAAAATAACAGTATTTTTCAGTAAAAGTTGTTCCAATTACGCTAGTAGCTTATATTTCGGTTTGATTTTTAACCTCCGTTGGCGATTTTGAATATAGACAATAACACCTCAGATTCCGATAAGACTTTGCGAATCGCGATTGCGCAAATTAACTTGCTCGTTGGAGACATAGAAACTAATGCTGCACGTATTCTTGAGTGGACTCAACGTGCCCGTGATGAGATGCAAGCTGATGTTATTATCTTTCCGGAACTTGCTTTGACAGGTTACCCACCTGAAGATTTATTACTTCGTCCTGGCCTGTATGAACGTGTTAATGGTGCTTTAGCATTACTTAAAAAAAACGTATCTGGAATTACTGCTTTGGTAGGCTATCCTGAGAAAACAGATAAAGGTAGCTATAATTCTGTTGCTGCTCTAAACGAAGGAAAATGCACAACAGTCGCCCGAAAATCTCATTTGCCTAACTACGGTGTTTTTGATGAAAAACGTTATTTTATTTCGGATGATAAAAACTGTATTTTTACTGTAAATGGTGTGCAAATAGGCGTTTGTATTTGTGAAGATATTTGGTATGCCGAGCCGGTAAAAAATGTAGTTGATTCAGGCGCGCAGTTAATTCTCAATTTAAATGCATCCCCCTTCCATGCTCAAAAAACACATGAGCGTGAAGATATCATTCGTCAGCGAGTGCATGAAGTGAATGTCCCCATTGTTTATGCAAATATGGTGGGTGGTCAGGATGAATTAATTTTTGACGGTCAATCTTTCGTTGTTGATGCCAAAGGCAAACTCTCTCATCGATTTGCCGCTTTTGAAGAAACGCTTGAGTTGGTTAAATTTGATAACCAAAGTTTAAAACCAATTGAATCAACCATTGTTCCGGCACTTTCTGAAGAAGCCAGCGTCTATCAGGCATTAGTGACAGGTGTACGGGATTATGTGACTAAAAATGGTTTTTCGGGCGTGGTGATTGGTTTGTCCGGAGGAATTGATTCGGCTTTAACCTTGAGTATTGCAGTTGATGCGTTAGGCGCCAATAAAGTAGAAGCGGTCATGATGCCCTCATGTTACACGCTGGATATGAGTGTTGAAGACGCTAAAGAACAAGCAGAACTTTTAGGGATTAATTTCAAAGTCATTCCTATCGAAAAACCGTTTAATACTTTTCTTGAATTACTATCAGATGAATTTGAGGGCAAAGAGGTTGATGCAACCGAAGAGAATATTCAGGCGCGTTGCCGTGGATTACTGCTCATGGCGATTTCGAACAAAAAAGGCAAAATGGTTTTAACCACAGGTAATAAAAGTGAAATGGCCGTAGGTTATGCCACATTGTATGGTGATATGGCGGGTGGCTATAATGTGCTTAAGGACGTCAAAAAGACGCTGGTTTTTCGTTTGGCTGAATATCGAAATTCTGTGTCAGCCAATATTCCTCAACGAGTGATTGATCGCCCACCTTCAGCTGAATTAGCACCTGATCAAAAAGATACTGACTCATTACCTGAGTATGATATTTTAGATGAAATTCTGGAAAGCTATGTTGAACAGGATAAAGGCTTGGAAGACATCGTCGCGGCGGGCTTTGATCGTGAAACGGTGCGACGTGTATTACGGTTAGTCGATATGAATGAATATAAGCGACGTCAGGCTGCACCAGGCGTGCGTATTACCCAGCGTGCATTTGGCCGGGATCGACGCTATCCCATTACTTCTGGCTATGGCAGAAACCGAAAATAAGAATAAAAGTAGCCAGATACGGTACTGCCACTAAGTTTTTCCTGTTAAAGTAGACGCAGTTGCAAGCATTATTGCATGAGGAATAAAAATGAAAAAAATAGAAGCAATTATAAAACCATTTAAATTAGACGATGTACGTGAAGCCTTATCAGATATTGGGGTGAATGGCATGACGGCATCAGAAGTAAAAGGCTTTGGCCGACAAAAAGGACATACCGAGCTTTATCGCGGTGCTGAATATGTCATCGACTTTTTACCCAAGGTAAAAGTTGAGATTATTATTTCAGATGATCAGGTTGACGCGTCTATTGAAGCAATCACTTCGGCAGCTCGAACCGGTAAAATTGGTGATGGCAAAATTTTTGTTAGCGAGGTCTCGCGCGTGGTTCGGATTAGAACCGGTGAAGAAGGTGATACTGCGATTTAGATTGCAGGTTCTCAGATAAAAAAACCGCTGGAGAATTATCTCACCAGCGGTTTTTTTTATTGTATAGTTTTGAAATTATTTCGCTTTCAAAGCTTTTGTTTTCTCATTCTCTGGATAGTTAAGCTCCAATACACGGTAGGCATCCCTGGCTAAATCAGGCATACCCAACTTGCGATACGACTCGATCATAAGCGCTAAAGCATCAGGAACAGCACGTGAGCCCTGATAATTTTCAATGATATATTTAGTTCTGTTTACCACCGCTAAATAGGCACCACGGCGTTGGTAGTATTTGGCAACGTGAATTTCATAGCGAGCAAGATTTTCGCGTAATTCTTTCATACGCTTAATTGAATCAGGAACATATCGACTTTTTGGAAAGCGTTTAATTAATTCTGAAAAGTACTTAAAGGCTTTACGCACAGATTGCGGGTCACGTTCAGAAGGTTCCTGATCAAATAATTTGTCCATGAAGGAAACCGAATTATCAAAACTGGCTAAACCGCGTAAATAATAGGCATAATCAACATTGGGGTGATTAGGGTGCAATTGAATAAAGCGGTCAGCAGCAACAATTGCTGTTTCTGGCTGTGAATCCTTATAATACGCATACGCCATTTCAATTCGTGCACGTTCAGCATACGTACCATAGGGAAAACGTGATTCTAATTTTTCATAATATTGAATAGCACTGGTATATTCGCCTGAAGTTAATAATCTTTTGGCTTCCTGGTATAGCTCATTAACAGGCATACCATAGGTTTCATCATCAACATCGCCAGATGATGCACAACCGGTTAAAAATACGACTAAAACAAGAGCAGATAAATTTAGTAAACTGGAAAAACGCATGCGTGCTAACCTATTGGAATTTAATTATTTTATGATTCTCGATTTTACGATTCTCGGGGTATTATACCTTAGATTATCAGAGCAGATCAGTGAAGAATAGAGAAGAAAGTACCACAGTGAACAAAAATAGAGATTTTTGAATGAATGATGTAGACATTTTTAAAGCAATTGTGCCTGATGATTGGTCTGGTGAACGAGTGGATCAAGCTTTGGCAAAGTTATTCCCTGATTATTCGCGATCTCGCCTGCAAACATGGTTAAAAGATGGCCAAATACTCATCAATGGCGAGGCAAAGCGTGCCAAAGATAAAGTGTTGGGGGGGGAACAGGTAGAATTACACGTCGTTCTGGTTTCTGAAAACAGCTGGGAGCCTGAAAATATTCCGCTTAATATTGTCTATGAAGATGAGCAGATATTGGTCATCAATAAACCGGCTGGCATGGTCGTTCACCCTGCAGCAGGAAATTTTAATGGCACTATGCTCAATGCTTTGCTTCATTATGCGCCTGAATTGGAAGCGATTCCCCGTGCAGGCATTGTGCACCGACTTGATAAGGAAACCAGCGGTTTGCTGGTTGTTGCACGTACCTTAACCTCGCAAAAGTTATTGGTTGAGCAGCTTCAGGCACGTACATTTTTACGTGAGTATGATGCAATTATTCGTGGCTCTGTTACTGCGGGTAATACGATTAAAGAACCCATTGGCCGACATCCCATCAATCGCAAACGTATGGCTGTTAATTCAAATGGTAAACCCGCAATTACTCATTATCGTGTTAGTGAACGGTATCGCCTGCACACTAAGCTCACCGTAAAACTTGAAACCGGACGCACGCATCAAATACGTGTACATATGGCTCACATCAATCACCCACTACTCGGTGATCCTGTCTATGGTGGACGATTCAAAATTCCCGCAGCAAGTGATGATGGTTTTGTGCAAATGTTAAAAAGTTTTAAACGCCAGGCTCTTCATGCAAGGCATCTTGGTTTGATTCATCCTGCTACTAATGAATTTATTGAGTGGGAAGTTGATGTGCCACAAGACATGTTTGATTTACAGAATGCTTTACGTCTTGATTTTGAAGAACACCAAAAAGAAAAGTCAGGAAAAAAATGACATCGAACTGGTTAAAAGCAGATTGGCCTGCACCTAATTTTATTAAAGCGGGGACAACCCTTCGGCGGGGCGGTGTCAGTAAGGCACCTTATAATAGTTTTAATCTTGCCACTCATGTTGGTGATGAACTTGAAGCTGTTGAGCAAAATAGAAGGTTGTTAATCTTACCTAATGCACCACAATGGCTGGAACAGGTTCATAATACGACAACTGTTTCATTACCTTGTGAAGATGATATTCCTGAAGCGGATGCATCATACACATTACAAAAAAATATTGTTTGCGCTGTGATGACCGCCGACTGTTTACCTGTATTAATGACAGATAAAGAGGGCAGCTGTGTTGCAGCTATTCATGCAGGTTGGCGTGGACTTTGTGATGGTATTATTGAGGTGACAATTGAAAAGTTACCGGCTGTGCCTGAGGATTTATTAGTTTGGTTGGGCCCTGCGATTGGTCCTGATGTTTATGAAATAGGTGAAGAGGTATATGATGCCTTTACTAAGAATGATAATGAAGCAAAGCGGTCTTTTACATCAACATCAGAGCAACATTGGTTATTTAATATTTATCATTTAGCGAAACTGCGTTTGAATAGAGTCGGTGTCGACCATATATATGGTGGTGAGCATTGTACTGTAACTGAGAAAGAAGATTTTTTTTCTTATCGTCGAGATGATGTGACTGGCCGAATGGCAAGTATGATTTGGATTGAAAAATAATTAATTATATTGAGTTTTATTATCTGTTTAAGAAATGTTTAACCTAACGGATCTGGAACAGGGCTAATCAAATCAAGGCGTGCAAAAAAAGGGCATCCCTGCCTGCTCGTCTGCTGCAAGGATGCAGCAAACGGTCTTGATTTGATTCCCCTCACTCCATATCCTGGATTACCGCTCACATTTGAGTATTAAAGAAAAAATACCATTATTATAGAGTTTTAAGAGAAAATATTTATGTCATTACTAGTCTGGATTATTATTTTTAGTTTATTAGGTGGCGTGCTAAGTGTTTTAGCCGCATCTATTTATTTACTTATTAATGATGAATACCAAAAAAAATTGTTACCGCACACTGTGAGCTTTGCCATTGGTGCTTTATTAGGTGCGGCACTGTTAGCCTTGTTACCCCATGCATTACTTGTAGATAAAAATGTCGATTTTCATGATATAGGATTAACGCTGCTTATCGGTTTGTTAAGTTTCTTTCTTCTTGAAAAAATGGTGATATGGCGTCATTGTCATTCGAATCATTGCGAGGTGCATACACCGAGCATAGTTAATACAACTAGTGAAGTACATACACCTGATCATAGCCATCATCATGAAAAAGACGCTAGCGGAGCCTTAATTATAATTGGTGATGGAGTACATAATCTTGTTGATGGTGTTTTGATTGCGGCGGCCTTCATGACAGATATAGATTTAGGTATTGTGACGGCATTAGCTGTAGCAGCACATGAAATCCCTCAAGAAATCGGAGATTTCGCCATTCTGTTAAACAGTGGTTACACAAGAGGACGTGCATTATTTTTTAATGTTTTATCCAGTATGGCAACTCTGGTTGGCGCTATCATCGCTTACTATAGTCTACAAAGTATGCAACATGCTTTACCGTATATTTTAACTATTGCAGCTTCAAGTTTTATTTATATTGCGGTGGCAGATTTAATACCCGGTCTACATAAGCAAACAGCCTTGCGCGAAACGCTTCAACAAATATCGTTAATTGCGTTAGGTGTGGTGACGATATATTGGGCGCATTCAACATTACATTGAAAATCATCTCATGGCCGATTACCTCAGAAAATTTTAAACGTGAAACTTTTTATAAAAGGAGTACACCATGACAAATGAAAAAAATAAATGGTACATGGTGACGTTAGTCGGAAAAGATCAAACAAATATTGTTTCTCATGTTACAGCTGCACTTTATGATGGTGGTGGTAATTTAGGTGAAACAAGCATGATGCGCCTTGGTGGTAACTTTACGATTATGATGATGGTTGAATTTCTGGGTAGTAAAAAAGATCTTCATGATGTTTTAAGTACCGTAACCGATTCAATGGGTTTACATCTTCACGTTGATCACATAGAAGCAAAATTGCATGAACACAGAATTCCCGATGTGCGTATTTCTGTTTACGGTACAGATCGCGCCGGTATTGTTAGTAAGGTGACAGCCGTATTAGCAGAAGCCGGTTTAAATATTTTAGATCTGGAATCAGATGTTGCTGGTGATAAAGAGTCACCACTTTATATTATGCATATCGAAGGTGAAGCGTCTGAAGGCGTTAAATCTTTAGAGTCTGCACTGCAAATTGTAAAAGATGAAGATGGTGTTGATGTAGAGCTTGTTGAAATCGACACAATGATTGGTTAAGACAATGGCTGTGTTGGATATTATTACCTATCCTGATGCTGGCTTAAAGAAAATTGCTGATGATGTTGTATCATTTGATTCTGAGCTTAAAGCGTTTATTCAGGATCTTGAAGAAACCATGGCTGCAGGCCCTGGTGGGGTAGGTATTGCGGCTACACAAGTTGGCGTTATGAAACGTATTGTAATTGTCGATGTTTCAAATTATCCACGACTCAAAAATGCCAAACATCACGGACATCTGGTTTTAATTAATCCTGAAATTTTAGACTGGCAGGGAATGAAAAAAGGCCGTGAAGGTTGCATGTCTGTTCCTGATTTTACTGGTAATGTTATTCGTGCAGAAAACATTGTATTAAATGCATTAGATGAAAATGGAACCTCGCACGAATACGAAATGGAAGGTTTTGAAGCTCGCGCAGTACAACATGAAATCGATCACCTTGATGGTTTATTATTTTTAGACCGGTTAGTCAGTCGTCGAAATGATTTATTTAAGCGAAAAAAATAATAATAATTAGAAAGGTCGTTAATGCTTGAATTTCTTGCTATCAGTATAAGTTTTCTTGTCATTAACTTTATTTTCATCGGACATAAATATAATGTAGCCGATTGGGGACACTTTACTCTTAATGTTATCGATGGTTGGATTAGAATTTACTGTCGTTATTTTCATCACTTTATATATCAACCTATTCCTGTTTCAGGGGATAGCCCAACCTTACTCGCATCTAATCATCTTTCTGGCCTTGATCCTTTTTTAATTATCGCAGCTTGTCGGCATCCAATTCGTTTTATGATCGCAAAAGAAGAATATGAGCGTTTCGGTTTGCAGTGGTTATTTCATGCAGCAGGTTGTATTCCTGTAGAACGTTCAGGGCGTGTTGAAGTTGCATTTAATAACACACTAAAAGCATTACATAATGGTGAAGCCGTGCTTTTGTTTCCAGAAGGCGGTATCAATCATACAACTCAACCCTTGCGAAAACTTAAAGCAGGTATAATAAAACTGGCGAAATTAGCGGATGCGCCGATAACAGGTCTAAGAGTAGATGGGATGCGTGGTCAAGGTCATACTTTGCCTGCTTTTGTTTTACCTAGTCAGAGTCGGTTAACTGTATTACCAGAATTAGATTGTGGGAATATGTCTGACAAGGAAGCTTTAATTGAACTCACCTCACTCTTATCAAAAAAAGGTTAATAAATAAAAATAATATCCAAAAAATAAATTGAGGTTAACTTCATGTTTGATAATTTAAATTGGTTTGATGCTGCGCTGTATCTTTTAGCTATTTTGATAGTTTGGTTAGTCTGGGTATTCGTACATGATGTCACGCAAAAAGGGCATGCGATTCAACGAAATTACCCTGTCATTGGTCATTTCCGTTATATGTTCGAAAATATGGGTGAATATTTTCGCCAGTACTGGTTTGCAGATGATCGGGAAGAACTTCCTTTTAACCGTGCAACCCGTGGTTGGATCTATCGAACAGCAAAAGGTCTGGGCGGCTTGTTAGGGTTTGGCTCCACAAACGATCTAAGAGAGGCCGGGTCAATTATTTTTGTGAATGCTGCATACCCCATGCTCGAAGAAGAATTTACCGACGTACAACCTGTTGTTATTGGCCCTGACTGTAAGTATCCCTTTGAAGCGCAGTCCATTTTTAATATTTCTGGTATGAGCTACGGCGCGATTTCGGCAGCCGCAGTGCGTGCCTTATCGAAAGGTGCAGCAGCAGCAGGAATCTGGATGAACACCGGTGAGGGTGGCATTTCACCCTACCATATCGAAGGTGGTTGTGATGTGGTGTATCAAATTGGTACTGCAAAATACGGTGTCCGAGATAAAGAAGGTAATTTGAGCGATGAAAAATTACTTACCGTTGCAAAACATGTAAAAGCTTTCGAAATTAAATTGTCTCAGGGAGCAAAGCCGGGTCGGGGGGGAGTATTACCGGGTAATAAAGTCACAGCTGAAATTGCAGAAATTCGTGGTATACCCATAGGCCAGGTTTCGAGTAGCCCAAATCGTCATAAAGAAATTCGAAGTGCTGATGATTTACTCGATATGATTAATCGGGTTCGGGATGTTACCGGTAAGCCGGTTGGTTTTAAGTCTGTTCTTGGTTCTGATAAATTCCCCAAAAATTTGTGTGAAGCAATTATAAAACGAGGTATTAAGTCCGCACCAGATTTTATCACAGTGGATGGAGGTGAAGGTGGAACGGGTGCTGCACCACAAATTTTGGCGGATCATGTGGGTTTACCAATAATTGAATCATTGCCATTATTGATTGATATTTTGGCTGCGTATGGATTACGTGATCGAATTCGGGTTATTGCTTCCGGTAAATTGGTTCACTCGGCAAAAGTTGCCTGGGCATTATGTGCCGGCGCAGATTTTATCGTCAGTGCGCGTGGGTTTATGTTTTCACTGGGGTGTGTGCAATCGATGCAATGCCACAAAGATACCTGTCCAACAGGTATCACTACACATAGTAAGTATCGTCAACGTGGACTTGTTGTTAACGATAAGGCTGAACGGGTAAAACAATATGCTCATTGGATGAATTATGAAGTTAACGCGCTAGCTCATTCCTGTGGTTTAGGAAATGCGCGTGAATTTAAGCGTGAGCACGTTCGTATTGTGCAGGCACCCGGAGTAAGTTGGCCACTTGATGTTATTCATCCTGATATTATAGCCTCCAATAAAAAAGCACTTGTATAATTTGAATTTGACCTTAAATAAGATGTAGTTATTTTAAAATATTCTAAATGGGGAAATAAATTATGCGCATGGACAAACTTACTAGCAAGTTTCAGCTTGCTATCGCTGATGCTCAGAGTCTTGCCGTCGGTCGCGACCATCAGTTTATAGAACCCATCCATTTAATGTCAGCACTGCTTGATCAGGAAGGTGGTTCGGTTAATCATTTATTAATGCAATCAGGCGTTAATGTAAATATTTTACGTTCACAAATCGGTGAAGCATTAGAACGTTTATCAAGTGTCGAAAATGCCAGCGGTGATGTGCATCTTTCAAATGATCTTTCCCGGTTATTAAATTTAACCGATAAACTGGCACAACAACGTGATGATAAATTTATATCAAGCGAACTATTTATCTTAGCCGCAGCTGAGGATAAAGGTGCTATCGGTGACATATTACGTAAAGCCGGTGCAAATAAAGCGGCAATAGAAAAAACAATTGAAAATGTTCGTGGTGGTCAGTCAGTTGATGATCCCAATGCCGAAGAACAACGTCAGGCGCTGGAAAAATATACCATTGATTTAACTGAACGTGCTGAACAAGGTAAGCTTGATCCTGTTATTGGTCGTGATGATGAGATTCGTCGTATCATTCAGGTATTGCAACGTCGAACTAAAAATAATCCTGTCATTATTGGTGAACCGGGAGTAGGTAAAACCGCCATTGTTGAAGGTTTAGCACAACGTATTATTAATGGTGAAGTCCCTGAAGGTCTAAAAGGTAAACGGGTTTTATCACTTGACATGGGTTCATTGATTGCCGGTGCAAAATTCCGTGGTGAATTTGAAGAGCGTTTAAAAGCAGTGTTAAGTGATTTGTCTAAACAAGAAGGGCAAATAATTTTATTTATTGATGAATTACATACTATGGTTGGCGCAGGTAAAGGTGAAGGTGCAATGGATGCCGGTAACATGTTAAAGCCTGCATTGGCTCGTGGTGAACTACACTGTGTTGGTGCAACTACATTAGATGAGTATCGTCAGTACATTGAAAAAGATGCAGCCTTAGAACGCCGTTTCCAAAAAGTATTAGTTGATGAACCTACGGTTGAAGATACTATTGCGATTTTGCGTGGCTTAAAAGAAAAGTATGAAGTACACCATGGTGTAGACATTACTGATCCTGCCATTGTTGCAGCGGCAACGTTGTCACATCGTTACATTACAGATCGTCAGCTTCCCGATAAGGCGATTGATTTAATAGATGAATCTGCAAGTCGTATTCGTATGGAGATTGATTCAAAACCAGAATCAATGGACAAAATGGAACGTAAGTTAATTCAACTTAAAATTGAACGTGAAGCATTAAATAAAGAAAATGATGAAGCTTCTAAGGCTCGTTTAAAAAATCTTCAGAAAGAAATTGATTTATTAGAACGAGAATTTAGTGAACTGGATGAAATATGGAAGTCTGAAAAGGCCGCTGTTCAGGGTACACAACATATTAAAGAAGAACTTGAACGTGCACGTCAGGAACTAGAAACTGCGCGTCGTGCGAGTGATCTTGCACGTATGTCTGAATTGCAATATGGAAAAATTCCAGATTTGGAAAAGCAACTAGATATGGCTTCACAAGCTGAAATGCAGGAAACAACATTACTGCGTAACTCTGTCACTGAAGAAGAGATTGCAGAAGTTGTTTCTAAGTGGACTGGCATACCTGTTACTAAAATGCTCGAAGGTGATCGTGAAAAATTGTTAAAAATGGAAGATGTTTTGCATAAACGTCTGGTTGGGCAAACTGAAGCTGTAAAAGCTGTGTCTGATGCTATTCGTCGTTCACGTGCAGGTCTTTCAGATCCTCAGCGTCCTAATGGTTCATTTTTATTTCTGGGGCCAACAGGAGTTGGTAAAACAGAATTAACAAAAGCACTGGCTGAATTTTTGTTTGATACGGAAGATGCAATGGTTCGTATTGACATGTCAGAATTCATGGAAAAACATTCAGTGGCTCGTCTAATTGGCGCACCTCCGGGTTATGTTGGCTATGAAGAGGGCGGTTATTTAACAGAAGCAGTTAGACGTAAACCTTATTCTATTATTTTGTTAGATGAAATTGAAAAAGCGCATCCTGATGTCTTTAATATTTTGTTGCAAGTATTGGATGATGGACGATTAACGGACGGGAAAGGACGTACTGTTGATTTTCGTAATTGTGTCATCGTCATGACATCAAATTTAGGGTCACAGCAAATACAAGAGCTGTCATCTAAAACTTCTGATATAGATAGTAACTATGCTGAAATGAAAAAAGTTGTCATGGGAACAGTTAGTGAACACTTCAGACCGGAATTTATCAACCGTATTGATGAGGTTGTTGTATTCCATCCGTTAGGTCAAAGTGAAATTCGTTCTATTGCGAATATTCAGTTCCAGTATCTGCATGATCGTTTGGCAGAAAGACAAATTGGTATTGAATTAACAGATGCTGCTTTAGATAAATTGGGTGAAGCCGGATTTGATCCTGTTTACGGTGCGCGACCATTGAAACGTGCTATTCAACAGGAGATAGAAAATCCTCTTGCACAAGCTATTTTAGCAGGCGAGTTTATCGCAGGTGATGTTATAGATGTTGATGTGGCAAGTGATGGATTGGCTTTCACTAAATCTGAGAAAAAAGCATCAGTAGCCTGATTCTAATAATGTGATTACAGGTTAACTTGTATAATACGAGCTTTGGCGTCAGCGTAATGCTGTTGAGTAATGATTCCTTCATTTCTCAGACGCCTTAGCTCATTCATTTCTATCTCAAGCATTTGATTTTTTTCAAGTTTTATCACCTGACTTGCAGATAAACTACGTAATTTAATTTCTTCAATAAATGCCTTAAACTCTTTTTTGTTCGGTTTGTTATATAACAGACTTAAAACCACACAATTCCCATAACGTGTTTTGAATTCAGTGACATTGGGGGATTGATATAAAAACATTAATAATGCGGCAAGACTTAATAATAAAAAAATAACTATAAAAGGTAATAGATTTTCTAATTTACTACTTTCCTGAAAATAAAAAACATAAGCCGTGTAAGCAACAGTCGTTAAAGAAAAATATAACACTGCGGATAACCATAACCACGAAATATTTCTATGGCGTACCGGCCATGGCGCAAGCATACTCAAATTTAAGTGGTAACTTGTGTTTTTGATAATATTCGTTGTTATCACTTTAATAAATTTATTGTTGTAAATTTCAAATACACGTTTCTCACTACGTGCATTGGATTCCTGATGTAAATTTGAATTATGTGTTTTCTCATTCATGTGAATAATATTACCTGATTTTTATATCAAGAGAACGAAATGTTTGCCGATACAGGTAATTATCTCTCATTATTTAGCAATGAACTATTTTTATGATTTAGAGTCTTATTTTAAACCTGATTATTAGGCAACACAGGCACTGAGGGCCTTTTATGTTAATAAAAAAAGCACAAGATATTCTTTCGTCAGAAATTACCGATCCTGAAATTTATCAGCAAAGACGGAATTTTATGACATCTTCCATAGGACTAACCGCTGTAGCTGCACTTATACCTATTCAAAGTGCTAAAGCCGGTTATGGTGGTAAAGCGCTGGAATTTAATAAAAATACTCAGCCTCCTATCAATGAAGATCTCACTTCTTACGATAAAATCACCAACTACAATAATTATTATGAATTTGGTACAGATAAGTATTCTCCGGCAAAAAATGCGCAAGCTTTAACCACCGATCCCTGGTCAGTACAGATTGACGGAGAAGTTGAAAAGCCCGGTATTTTGCATCTGGAAGATATTCTCAAACAACATACATTAGAAGAACGTATTTATCGGTTACGTTGTGTTGAACGCTGGTCAATGGTTATTCCGTGGATTGGTTTTCCTTTGGCAAAACTCATTAAACAAGCAAAGCCGACGTCAAAAGCAAAATATGTTCAATTTGAAACGCTTAATCGACCCACTGAAATGAACGGGCAAAGACGACATGTTTTACCCTGGCCATATGTTGAAGGTTTACGCATTGATGAAGCCATGCATCCACTAACATTAATTGCTGTCGGTCTCTATGGTGAAGTACTTCCAAAACAAAACGGTGCACCGTTACGTTTAGTGGTGCCATGGAAATACGGCTTTAAGAGTATAAAATCCATTGTGAAAATTACTTTTACCGATAAAGAGCCGGTTAGTAGCTGGAGCAAAGTTGCACCTAGTGAATATGGTTTTTATTCGAATGTTAATCCTGAGGTTGATCACCCGCGCTGGAGCCAGCGAAAAGAACGCCGCATTGGTGATTTTCTAAAACGGAAAACATTACCGTTTAATGGCTATGCTGAGCAGGTTGCTTCTTTATATGCCGGTATGGATTTGAAGAAAAATTTCTAAATGTCCCCGTTAATAAAGCCACTCGTTTTTAGCTTTTGTCTTCTGCCCCTGATTTTATTATTCAGAAGTTTATATCTGGATGAATTGGGGGCTAATCCAATAGAAGTTCTCACTCGCAGTACCGGTGAATGGACACTTCGATTTTTATTAATCACTCTGGCAATGACACCAATGCGCCGTTTTACCGGCGCGGCCTGGCCTCTTCGTTTACGCCGAATGTTAGGTTTGTTTAGTTTTTTTTATGCTTGTGTCCATTTACTCACTTATATTTGGCTGGATAACTTTTTCGACTGGGATGAAATAGTGACCGATATTGTAAAACGACCCTATATTACGTTTGGTATGTTGGCTTTTACCTTATTGACGCCTCTGGCACTGACTTCAACAAAAAATATGATGAGACGACTGGGGCGTAGGTGGAAATCTTTGCATAAGCTGATTTATATTATTGCCCCAATTGGTGTGCTTCATTTTATGTTATTAGTAAAAGCTGATTTAAGAGAGCCAATAATATATGCTTTTATTTTAATAACCTTGTTTATATTAAGGCTTAAATTCCTTTCTCCTGCCAGAACCAGTCCTCATTAATACATGCAAAATGCAACCACTTTGATTAGAAATGCATTAAAGGCTATTTATTCTTACATTATTTCCTCAGTTGAACTCAGATAAAGTATTATTCATCTCTTATACGGATAGCTAATTTTTTTATTTAACGATATTTTTGCCTCTTTTTAAGAGTGTATAGCAGCCAGGATTGTATGGTTTCCATCCATTCTTTTGCCATGGCATACTTATTGTCGTTCAGATTAAAGAAATAAAATGACTCAATATATGTAGTCTGATAATTACGGGGATAATCTGAATAGTAATTTAGTTTTACCCAACACATTTATACAAAAATTAAGAAATTTTAGGAGAACGCCAATGTCACTAAATCGCCGTGAGTTTATGCAAGTCATGGGTATGGCCGCTGCTGCGGGTATGTTACCAGGCTGTGATAGCAAACCAGGTTCTGAAAATAGCGCAACGAGCGCTCCCGGTGATGTTTATAACATTCCAAAGTTTGGTAATGTCACTTTGATGCATATGACCGATTGTCATGCGCAATTATTACCCATTTACTTTCGTGAGCCGAGTGTAAACATGGGTGTAGGTGGTGCACTTGGTCAACCACCACATTTGGTTGGCAATAAATTTTTAGAGCATTTTAGTATTAAGCCTGATTCATTAGAAGCGCATGCATTTACCTACCTTAACTATGCAGAAGCAGCTAAAACGTACGGTAAAGTAGGTGGTTTTGCACATTTACGTACATTAGTTAAAAAAATACGCGCTGATCATGGTGCAAACAAAACCTTATTACTCGACGGTGGTGATACCTGGCAAGGTTCCGGTACAGCCTACTGGACTCGTGGTAAAGACATGGTAGGTGCATGTAACTTACTAGGTGTTGATGTCATGACTGGGCATTGGGAATTCACATATCTTGATAAAGAAGTTATTTCAAACGTTAAAGATTTTAAAGGTGACTTTGTTTGTCAAAACGTTTTTGTAAAAGATGATGCTTCATTTGATTATAACTTTGCAGACTTTGAAGGTTATAACGAAGAAACACAACGTGCTTTCAAACCTTATACAATTAAAGAAATGGATGGCGGCATTCGTGTTGCTGTCATTGGTCAGGCATTCCCGTATACGCCAATAGCAAACCCGGGTCGTTTTATTCCTGACTGGACTTTTGGTATTCGCGATGCAGAAATGCAAAAAACGGTTGATGAAGTTCGTGCAACTGAAAAACCGGATGTCGTTGTTGTTATTTCTCATAACGGTATGGATGTTGATTTAAAAATGGCATCCGTTGTTTCCGGTATCGATGTTATTTTTGGTGGCCATACTCATGATGGTGTTCCGGCCCCTTCTGTTATTAAAAACAAAGGTGGCAAAACATTAGTCACTAATGCAGGTTCAAACGGTAAGTTTCTCGGGACTATGCAGTTAGATGTTCGTAACGGTAAAGTTCAGGATTTCCGTTATAAATTATTACCGGTCTTCTCTAACTTATTAGAGCCCGATGCTGAAATGGCAAACTACATCGAAGAAGTTCGTAAGCCATACTTAACAACATTAACTGAAGAGTTAGCGGTTGCAGATCAGGTTCTATATCGCCGTGGTAATTTTAATGGAACGTTTGATCAAATTATTTGTGATGCTTTAAATACGGTAAAAGATGCACAAATTTCACTTTCACCAGGTTTCCGTTGGGGGACAACAGTCTTACCAGGCCAGACGATCACAATGGAACATGTAATGGATCAAACGTGTATCACGTATCCAGAAACATACCGTCGTGAAATGAAAGGTTCTGAAATTAAAGCCATTCTGGAAGATGTTGCAGATAACCTGTTCAACATCGATCCATACTACCAGCAAGGTGGTGATATGGTGCGTGTAGGTGGTTTGGATTATACAATGAGTCCATCCAATAAATTTAATAAACGTGTTACTGATATGGTGCTTGATGATGGTAGTAAAATTGAAGCAAACAAAAAATATATTGTTGCCGGTTGGGCAACGGTAGGTTCTAAAGCACCGGGTGCGCCAATTTGGGATGTTGTTGCAGATTACTTACGTACTGAAAAAGTGGCGAAAGTGAAAAAACTCAACACACCAAAAATTGTTGGTATGGAAGGAAACCCGGGTATCGCTTAATTGTATTTTGGTTTGCTTATAAAAAAGGGAAGCTTCGGCTTCCTTTTTTTATGGTGTTCCGAAAGGTATATGGATAGATGTTGTTAAGTTTTTTGTATTATTTTTTTTCAATATCTAACCAATCGCCTGCATGTTGTTTAATTAGCTGCCCCATCATGCCAATGTGTTCAGGGTCGTCATTAAGCGCAGGGATGTATTCAAATTTTTCACCACCGGCGTTTAAAAAATAACCGCGGTTCTCAACGTTAATCTCTTCGAGTGTTTCAAGACAATCTGCTGAAAAACCAGGACAACAGACTTGCACGCTTTTAATGCCTTCCTCAGCCCATTTGATTAACGTTTTGTCTGCATAAGGTTTAAGCCACTCTTCACGACCAAAGCGAGATTGAAAAGCTAGTCCCCATTGTTCGTCTTTTAGTTGCATTTTTTCAGCAATGAGTCTTGCCGTTTTATGGCACTCGCAAAAATAAGGATCACCCTGGTCAAGATAACGCTGCGGTAACCCATGAAAAGAAAACAAGAGTTTTTCCGCATTTCCCTTTTTTTTCTGAAAGGAGGAAATGTTGCTGACTAACGCCTGAATATATGATTCATGATCATGGTAGTGTTGAATAAAACGTAACTCGGGAATCCATCGCCACGTTTTAAGTTCATCCGCAATAGCATCAAAGGTTGATGCCGTTGTTGTTGCTGAATATTGAGGGTAAAGCGGTAAAATTAAAATTCGTTGGGCGCCGGCTTCTTTTAAATTAAGCAATGCATTTTTAATTGATGGATTACCATATCGCATGGCAAGTTCAACTTTAACTTTTCCTTTAAAATGCGGGCTAATTGCTTGCTGTAAAAGTACTTGTTGTTTTTGACTAATACTTAATAACGGAGAGCCTTTATTTGTCCATATTTTTTGATATTTTTTTGCAACAGGTTTAGGTCGAATACGTAAAATGACACCATGCAATGCAAACCACCAAAGCCAGCGTGGTGCTTCGACGATTCGTGGATCGCTAAGAAATTCATCAAGGTATCGACGCACAGCCGATGGTGTCGCTTCATCGGGTGTACCTAAATTTGTAATTAAAATGCCGGTACATGATGTGTCATCATCATGACTAAAATGGTCTGTGCCAATATATTTTGTCATATTTTATGTGTTATCTATATTTATGAGTCCACATTATTACTGACTTTGACTAAAATCAAAAGCAGAGAGTTAAACAAACCTTTAACTTACCCTTTAATAATTCTCTTTAACTCTGTGATTAGGCTCACAGAACCATTTCCTATAATCAGGTCTTATAGTGCCTGATTGAGTTAAGACTAAAAATGGAGAAAAAATTATGAAAAAGCTAATCGGAATTATGGCATTACTTTTAATGTCGCCATCAATCTTTGCTGAAGATATGCATGCTCAGCCAGCTGAAACAGATATTATTGAATCCGATGCTGCTGTTGAAGCATCACCCGCGACGATGCCTGAAACGGCAATGAAAGAACAAAGTGGTTTTTCACGTGGCAGCGTAGTACGTTCTGCTTTTACCAGAGATATTGATGATCGCGAACCAACTGAAGATCTACAAAATTTAACTAATGAAAATGGTCAGGTGAAATTTTTTACTGAACTGCGTGACATGAGTGGACAAACGGCCGTTCATCGTTGGGAGTATGACGGTAAAGTGGTTGCTGAAGTTAAGTTTGATGTTAAGGGCCCACGCTGGCGTGTCTGGTCAAGTAAAAGCTTTGTGCCACAATGGACAGGCGATTGGAAAGTTTCCGTTATTAATGGCGCAGGTGAAGTGATTTCAGAGAAAAACCTGAGTTATGACATAGCGACAACAACACCGGCGACAAACTCAAATACTGAAGTACCAGCTGCAGTCAATACAGATTCAATGTAAGAAATTTTAAGTATTTGTATTTTAAGCATTTTAAATGCGCTTCTTTTTGAAGCGCATTTTTTTTGATAATTTTTTTATTTTCTTTGGCCAGAAATAGTGCAAAATTTGTATTCGGTGCTAGTGTTGTAAGAGTTAGATTCCACTTTTTGTTGTAAGTGAGTGCTAATTTATTAGTAACTTGGAGAACAACTATGGCTATTGCACTATGTAATCCGGAAATTGGTTTCTGGTATCGGGATATTCAGAATCGTTTATTTGAAGTGATTGCACTTGAAAGTGAAGATGCAATTGAGGTGCAGTATATTGATGGTGATATTACTGAATATGATCGTGAAAGCTGGGACATGCTGTGCGTTAATGTTATTTCTGAACCCGGTGTGAGCTTAGAATTTTACGATGAAACCGGTGAAGAAGCTGAAAGTATTCTGTCTGATAAATTAAAGACTATTAGCTGGGATAATGTGATTGGTGATATTGAAAGCTAACTTTTCAAAACACGTTTTGTAGAGGCTGGATTTTTCTCGAGCTGCTCTTTTGGTCGAATAGGGCGGGCAACAAAGTTGCCACCACAATTCGGACATTGTCCTTTTAAGGTTGTTTCAACGCAATCTACGCAAAAAGTACACTCAAAGGAACAAATCATCGCCTCTTCTGATTCAGGCGGAAGATCTTTATCACAGCTTTCACAATTTGGTCTGAGTTCTAACACGAATTTATACTTTTATAGTGGATAGTGAGGAGCTAAAGAACAAGGCAAAATCTTAACGAAAAAGCGGAGCTTACATAAGGTCGTTCTCGCACATCCCTGTGCTTCACAACACCTGAACATCCTTGTTCAATGTAAGTGAGCATTTTGAGGTGAATTTTCGTCGTGCCCCTCATTGTGAAATATAACTAGAGGGTAAACGCAGTCATTTAGTTTCTCACTATTTACTAGGCATCGAGTTTTTTGTATTTGATCCTATGTGGCAATGCATCATCCCCTAAGCGACGTTTTCTATCTTCTTCATAATCTGCGTAGTTGCCTTCAAACCACTCAACATGGCTATCACCTTCAAAGGCAAGCATATGCGTTGCTATACGATCCAGGAACCAGCGATCATGAGAAATAACCACAACACAGCCGGCATATTCTAAAATAGCTTCTTCCAATGCGCGTAGTGTTTCTATATCTAAATCATTGGTGGGTTCATCAAGTAATAAAACGTTGCCGCCACTTTTGAGTAATTTTGCTAAATGCACCCGGTTACGTTCACCGCCGGATAAATCTCCGACTCGTTTTTGCTGGTCTGCCCCATTGAAATTAAAACGTGAAACATAGGCACGACTATTAATCTCAAATTCACCGACAGTCATAATGTCATGCTCATCCGCAATTTCCTGCCAGACCGTTTTGCTGTCGTCGAGAGAATCACGACTTTGATCAACATAGGAAATGTTAACGGTTTCTCCAAGACGTAATTCACCACTATCGGGATTTTCCTCACCAGCCATCATACGGAAGAGGGTCGTTTTACCGGCACCGTTGGCACCAATAATGCCAACAATACCACCGCGTGGTAGATTGAAACTTAAGTTATCAAACAATACTCGATCACCAAATGACTTGCTGACGTTGTTTGCTTCAATGACAAGTTCACCTAAACGTGGCCCCGGTGGAACAAATAACTCATTGGTTTCATTACGTTTTTGATATTCTTTTGATGCCATTTCTTCATATCGAGAGAGACGGGCTTTGCTCTTGGCATGACGACCTTTGGCATTAGAACGCACCCACTCCAATTCCTGTTTCATGGCTTTGGCATGCGCACCCTCCTGTTTTTGCTCCATTTCTAAGCGGTTACTTTTTTGCTCTAGCCATGAAGAGTAATTTCCTTCCCATGGAATGCCATGGCCACGATCGAGTTCAAGAATCCAGCCGGCAACATTATCAAGGAAGTAACGATCATGGGTGACAGCCACGACGGTGCTGGGATAGTCATGTAAAAAGCGTTCTAACCAGGCAACAGATTCGGCATCTAAATGGTTGGTCGGTTCATCAAGCAACAACATATCGGGTTTTGATAAAAGTAATTTGCACAACGCGACACGACGACGTTCACCACCGGATAACTTTGTTACATCAGCATCCCAGGGTGGCAGACGTAAAGCATCGGCGGCGACTTCTAAAGTTCGTTCAATGTGATGGCCATCCGTTGCCTGAATTAAGTTTTCTAATTTCGCTTGCTCGGCAGCGAGTGAATCAAAGTCAGCATCCGGGTCTGCGTAGGCCGCATAAACTTCGTCAAGGCGGGTGAGGGCCACTTTAATTTCACCCAGACCATCTTCAACATTACCGCGTACATCTTTATCAGGATCAAGTTGAGGTTCTTGTGGCAAATAACCGATATTAATACCCGGTTGAGGACGAGCTTCTCCATCTATTTCTGTATCCAACCCCGCCATAATTTTAATTAAGGTCGATTTACCTGAGCCATTTAGACCTAAAACACCAATTTTTGCGCCAGGGAAAAAAGAGAGAGAAATATCTTTAAGAATTGTTCGTTTAGGTGGAACAATCTTGCTGACATTGTTCATGGTGTAAATATATTGAGCCATTAATTAATCCAGATGTTGTGAAATGAGTTAAGTAAATAGTACGTTGTCTATTTAGTGAGTGAAATGAAGTGTATGAAATAAACCGTTTTATTGCAAAAAGCCACTGAATTAATGAATGAAAACGGAATATGGTTATGGTCTGTATATGCTTGTATAATTGCTTGGCTGCATGACGTTCTGCTATAAAATGCTGTCTAAAGCTACGTTAAATAAGCCTGTTCATAATGTTTTTCTTTATATTTAATCATATTATTAATTTCTAACCCCTTCAGTCTATTCATGTTTTGCGCTAACCCTGTTATCCTACGCCCCCTAAAGTTTTCCCAATGTGGATATAGAATAATATAATGGCCATAAGGCCTAAAGAGTAAACATTATGTCTGATAGACGATTACAGGTTTTTTATACAGTAGCACGCTTGTTAAGCTTCACCAAAGCAGCTGAAGAGCTACACATGACGCAACCCGCGGTTACTTTCCAGGTTCGCCAGTTAGAAGAGCAGTTTAATACTCGGTTGTTTGATCGCACACATAATCGAATAAGTCTGACTGAAGCGGGCAAAAAAGTTTACGAATGTGGAGAACGCATTTTTGAAATTTATGCCGAAATGGATAATTCTGTACGTCAAATAACCGGTGATATTAGTGGTGTACTTATTCTTGGTGCAAGTACGACTATTGCAGAATATATGTTGCCGGTATTATTAGGTGATTTTAAAGCAGAACATCCCGATGTTGCCGTACGTTTAAAAGTTGCTAATACAGACGGTATTGTTTCTCAGGTAGAAAATAATGCAATTGATCTTGGTGTAGTTGAAGCACCTGTAACGAATAAGAATTTGGTCGTTGAAGAATGCAGCACCGATCAGTTAGTTGTTATTGTTCCACCAGGCCACGAGTTGGCGAATGAATCAGTTGTTCCACTCAAACGTCTGGGTGATTTCCCGTTTATCTGTCGTGAAGAAGGTTCTGGTACCCGTGAGGTTATGTTAGAAAATATGCATGTGGCAGGTATGGGGCCGAATGAACTGAATATATCAATGGAATTGGGCAGTTTGGAAGCAATTAAAGGTGCAGTTGAAGCCGGTATGGGGATTTCAGTTATTTCAGCTGCAACTATTCAAAAAGAACTTAAATTAGGAACGCTGGTAGCTATAAAAACAGAACCACCCATTGTTCGTCCTTTTTCTTTTGTACACCAGAAACAGAAATTCCGTATGCGCGCGATGGATGAGTTACTGAGTTTTGCACGTAATTATTGTAAATCCTATCACTCAGATGATGCCTGATTAATTTTAGGTTAGACTCAGAGTCATCTTAGAATGAATGAGTCGCTATTTAGCAAAATTTTAAGTGAAAAAAAGTACTAAAAAATTATTGGACTATTATCGCAGCCTCCCCGATGAGGTTGCTCAGCAATTAGTCGACTATGCTGAATTTTTATCTTCACGTCACAATACAGAAGTCAAAGAAATGTCATCCCCCGGAAATATTCCTCGTCCGGAAAAGGAGTCGGTTGTAATAGCGGTTAAACGCCTGAAAGCAACCTATCCTATGTTAAACGCCGATAAACTACTTGATCAAACAGCTTCATTAGTTAGTCAAAATTTGTTGCAAGGCCGGGATGCGGTTGAAGTGATTGATGAGCTGGAAATAGTTTTCAAAAATCAATACAACATGCTTATTGATGAATCAAAAGAGGAAAGCACCGAATGATTGAGTTAGTAAGATCATGGTATTACCGATATTTTTCTGATCCTCAGGCCATGATTTTAACGGCTGTATTAGTTATTGGTGCAACTATTATTTTGACCATGGGTGATATGTTGTTGCCTGTATTAGCGTCAATTGTTATTGCATATCTACTTGAAGGTGTTGTCCGTAAAATGCAGCAACATGGCTCTACACGTCTTACTGCCGTTATTCTTGTTTTTATTATCTTTCTGGCATTTTTAACCTTTTTAATTTTTGGTGTTGCGCCTGTAGTCTCTATTCAGTTGAGTGATCTATTTAAAGAATTACCTCGCTACCTTTCTGCCGGACAACAATTGTTATTACAATTGCCACAAAATTACTCTTTTGTTTCTGAACAACAAGTAACAGAACTGATTGAGTTAATTAACCGTGAAATTACCGGCATGGGTTCTCATATAGTCAGCTTGTCACTGTCATCCATACCCGGTTTGATTACCTTAGCGGTTTATATTTTTCTTGTGCCGATGCTTGTGTTTTTATTCATGAAAGACAAAGAACGTATCTGGAAATGGTTTGGTAGTATGTTACCCACCGATAGAATACTTGTTTCACAAGTTTCTGATGAAATGGATTTACAATTGGGTAAATACATTCGCGGAAAATTTTGGGAAATTATGGTTGTGGGAGTTGTTACATATATTGGTTTCGCTATTCTTGGAATTAAATACGCCATTTTATTATCGGTCTTAGTGGGTTTATCTGTTTTAGTGCCATACATTGGTGCTGCGGTGGTGACTATACCGGTTGTTCTCATTGCATTTTTTCAATGGGGATGGACGAATGAATTTTTCTGGCTCATTGGTTTTTTTGGCGTTAGCCAGGCATTAGATGGCACAGTTTTAGTTCCCTGGTTATTTTCTGGTTTAGTTAATATTCATCCCATAGCGATTATTGTGAGTGTTTTAGTCTTTGGTGGCTTATGGGGTTTCTGGGGCGTGTTCTTTGCTATACCACTCGCTACACTTGTTAGTGCCGTCATTCATGCGTGGCCAAGAATTGACTCAGCACCTGATACTGATACTGAAGCTGATATTGTATTGTAACCCAATAAAAATCATAAAACTTCAGAAGCAAAGTCGGCCAATCTTGAACGTTCACCGCGTATTAAAGTGATGTGTCCACTGTGCTCCCATTGTTTAAATCGATCAATCACATAAGTTAAGCCAGATGTTGTTTCTGTTAAATAGGGTGTATCAATTTGTGCGATATTCCCCAGGCAAATAATTTTTGTACCCGGTCCACTGCGGGTTATTAATGTTTTAAGTTGGTGTGAGGTGAGGTTTTGCGCTTCATCAATAATAAGATAACGATTTAAAAATGTACGACCACGCATAAAGTTGATAGAACGAATTTTGATACGGTTTGCGATGAGGTCATTGGTTACTGCTTGCCCCCATTCACTGGAATAACTTGGATCAGAGGTATTTTCTTCTGTTTTATTTAATACTTCAAGGTTATCCATTAACGCTCCCATCCATGGCGTCATTTTTTCTTCTTCGGTACCGGGTAAAAAACCGATATCTTCACCAACAGGAACGGTAACCCGGGTCATAAGAATTTCAGAGTAAAGTTGCTGTTCAATGGTTTGTTCTAATCCAGCGGCTAGTGTTAAAAGTGTTTTACCTGTTCCCGCCATACCAATGAGACTGACAAAATCAATTTCAGGATCCATGAGTAAGTTAAGCGCATAACTTTGTTCCTGATTACGGGCATTAATTCCCCAGACAGAACGTGTGCTGTTTTGGTAATCTTTTGTTGTTTCGATAACTGCAGTATCGCCGTCTATGGTTCGCACTAATGCTTCGAAAGGTTGTTCTTCATCCTGACTACTAATAAAAGCATTTGGATGCCAGTTTTTAACTTCAGGGCCATGTAATTTATAGAAGGTACGGCCTTCTTCAAGCCATGAGTCCATTTCTCTGGCATGTTGATCCCAAAAATCATCTTTGAGTTTGATTGAGCCTGTATATAAAAGATCTACATCTTCTAAAACACGATCGTTATGGTAGTCTTCAACCTTTATACCCAGTGCAGCAGCTTTAATTCGCAGGTTAATATCTTTTGTAACTAAGGTTATATCATGCGTGTTGAATTTTTCAGATAAGGCAAGCGTCGTACCCAGAATATTATTATCGGGTAAACTTCCTGGAAGGTAATCCGGTAGCGCTGTTTTATAAGAACGTGTTTGGAAAAACAAGCGACCACTCGATTTGTTATCGTCCTCGTCACTTATTAGTACAGAGTTTAGAGTAATCCCGGCTTCAATTTGTTCCTGTCCTGCATCGACGATTAATTCTTCGATAAACCGACTTGCTTGTCTTGCGTTACGTGCAACTTCAGAACGGCCTTTTTTATTATTATCTAACTCTTCTAATACCATCATTGGTAGAAAAAGGTCATGTTCCTGAAAACGAAATATTGCACTGGGATCATGCATTAAGACATTGGTATCTAAAACAAATAAACGTTGTGTCATCATTATTTCCGGTTTTCTTTATTGAGTAATTTTACCGCGCTTAACACTTCATCAACGTGGCCGACGACTTTTACTTTACGCCATTCCTGTATTAATACACCTTTTTCATTGATTAAGAATGTACTGCGTTCAATGCCAAGGAGTTTTTTACCATACATATTCTTCAGCTTAATGACATCAAATAATTTGCATAGTTCTTCGTCGGTATCTGATAGTAAGTCAAAAGAAAATTTTTGTTTGGATTTAAAGTTTTCGTGGGTACGAACTGTGTCACGCGATACGCCCAGAATAATACAGTTTTGTCGTTTAAATTTTGCAATGCTGTCACGAAAACCCTGACCTTCTGTAGTACAGCCGGGTGTATTGTCTTTTGGATAAAAGTACAAAACAATATTTTGTCCTTTTAAACTTGTAAGTGAAATAGTTTTTTCGCCAGTGGCGGGAAGTTTAAATGCAGGAACTTTTTTGCCTACTTCAACAGTCATGTTTTTTTACCTTTAATTTTAATTGTATTTATACAGGTAAAGTTAGGGCATGGAATTGGTGGTGTCAAATAAAGACCGTCTGCCGCATGGACGCGGCAGTCGAGCTGACAAGGATGTCGCTTTGCGAGTCTTGATTTGACACCACCAGTTTCATGACCGATTGCTTTCACGTAACTCAAATTATGGAAAGTTTAATTATACTCATCGAGCTCAACACTACTTAATTGAATTGCCGCTTCTTCAGGACTCACCGTGTTCACAAACAAACCTGAACCTAATTCAAAACCCGATGGTATACTTGTTCGAGGACAAATCTCTAAGTGCCAGTGAAAACTATTTTGGCAATCATCATATTGTTCATCTAATGGAATAGTGTGTAAAAAATAATTATATTGTGCTCCACCAATCACAGCATCGAGCCGTTGCATTGTACGTTTTAGTACATTGGCAAAATCATCTAACTCTTCCTGGGTTGCCTTCATGAAATCACTTTTATGAACGAGCGGTAAAATATGTATCTCCCATTCATAACGGCTGGCAAAAGGTTTAATGGCAATAAAATGTTCACCGCGCTCAACAACATATTGGCCAACATTAATTTTTCTGACTACCTCACCTGAGTCACGATCATAAATGGTGGCTTCATAGGTTAATGCTTCATCAACCAGAGTACAGAAAATACACTGATGATGTTTTTCATAATATTTTTTACTGTGTTCAACTTCGTCCTGCACGTTTTGCGGAATAACCGGTGTTGCAATGATCTGACTATGTGTATGCGCCATACTGGCACCGGCAGCAGGGCCAAAATTTTTAAATACCAGAACATATTTTAAGCGTTTGTCTTTTTCATAAAGCTGTTTCATACGGCTTTGGTAAGTTTGAAACAACATCGAAAGGTGCGCCTGACTCATTTCGTGGATGGCAATACCATGTTGTGAATGATCAACTATCACTTCATGACGGCCATAACCGTTAATGGCCTGTTGTAAGCCAAATACCATATTTGGGTTTTGTCGGTCATCCCCTAAAACTGGGTATAAATTTTCAACAATACGAATTGCCCAGTCGTCATCTTTAGGAACACGAGTAATCTCAGGTGGTGTTTTGTCTTCATTGCCACGGCAAAACGGGCAGCGGTCAACATGCTGTCGGGTATCCCGGGGTGCCGCTTCTTCAGCCTTTTGCGGGCGCATCGAACGCGCGGTGGCAATAAGTACTGATTCTGTGGGAATAATGGGGTTGATACGGAGTTCTCTTGTACCGATGTCTTCCTGCTCGCTCATATTAATTACCGTGTCTGGTTGTGTAAATTAGGTTTTTCTAGCCTCACAACATACTCCGAACATGATTCGCTGTCGAAGCGGGGTTATTTATACCCATCTAAATAAAATATTGTCCTAAAAGCATCTATTTTAGTCAGGAAACTTGTTTAGAAAGCGTGTGACAAGTACCATTTGCGTTTCTTTTTTTCCGAATTTTATGGGGGTCGACATGTTTCAAGGAAGTATGGTTGCTTTAGTTACACCGATGCTCTCGGATGGCAGTGTAGATGATGACGCTTTAATGCAACTCATTGAATTCCATGTAAAAAATGGTACTGATGCGATTATTGCAGTGGGGACAACCGGTGAGTCTGCGACCTTAGACGAGCACGAGCACTGTACCCTGGTGAAACGCATTGTTGAACTTGTGGCTGGGCGTGTGCCTGTTATCGCGGGTACAGGTGCAAACTCGACGACAGAAGCCATTACGTTGACCACGTGTGCAAAAGATGCAGGAGCGGATGCCTGTTTACTGGTGACGCCGTATTACAACAAGCCAACTCAGGAAGGGCTGTATTTACACCATAAAGCAATTGCTGAAGCGGTCGATATCCCACAAATTCTTTATAACGTACCAGGGCGTACTGCGGTTGATATGCTACCTGAGACGATTGAACGCTTGTCAAAAATATCAAATATTATTGGTGTTAAAGAAGCAACCGGTGATATCTCGCGCATTACCGATATTATCGCGCGCTGTGGTGACGATTTCGACGTTTATAGTGGTGATGATGCTACTGCGATGGAAGCTATTTTATCCGGTGCAAAAGGTGATATTTCAGTGACAGCAAATCTTGCGCCAGCTGAAATGCATGAAATGTGTACCGCGGCATTGAATGGTGAACGTGAAAAAGCGGCATCTATTAATGAAAATTTAACGGGGCTACATGAGAACCTTTTCCTGGAAGCGAACCCGATACCTGTAAAATGGGCATTGTTTGAAATGGGATTAATGCCTGAGGGTATTCGTTTACCTTTAACCGTTTTTTCTGAGCAATATCATGAGACGCTTCGCACTGCGATGCGCCAAGCGAAAGTATTATCTTAAAATTGGAAGAGAGATAGTTATGTTACGTGTTGGTTTAGTTGTATCGTTGTTAATAAGTTTAGTGGCCTGTTCAAGTACACCGAGTTGGAAAGGTATTTATAGTGCTGGAGATAAGGAAAAGTCGGCTTCTCAGTTAGAAGTGCCACCTGATCTTTCTCAGCCTTCTGTAACAGATAGCCTTGCTTTGCCGAATATTGCAGGTGGTTCGACTTATTCTTCTTATCAGGGGACTGACTATAAAAGTGACAAATTTATCCCCGCTAATCCTAAAGGTGTAAAGGTTGTTCGTGATGGTGCGGATCAATGGCTGGAAATAAATACAACAGCAGAAAAAATATGGCCACAGTTGCGAGCTTTTTTTGTTGCGGTTGGTTTTGAAATTAAGCGTGAAGATAAACAGTTAGGTATCATGGAAACTAACTGGCTTGAAAATAAAGTTTATGTACCATCAAACTGGGTTTCAAAATTATTAAACCGTGTTTCCTCTACAGGTCTTAAAGATAAATACCGTGCCCGATTAGAAAAAACTACAAATCCTAATGTGATACGTGTTTTTATTACTCATCAGGGGTTAAAAGAAGAGGCAGCGGAAGATATAAATTCAATCAAAATCTGGTGGGTAAGAAGGAATTCTGATCCGGAATTAGAAGCTGAAATGTACCAGCGTTTTTTAATTTTCCTCGATATTAAAAGAACGCAAGCGATTAAGTTAGTTGATAAGACCGCTGCTAAAGATCGCGCTAAAATAATTGATAAAGATGGCACCAAGATGTTGCAGGTTAGTGAAGGTTTTGCCCGTACCTGGCGTCGTGTAGGTATTGCATTAGATCGTATTGGCTTGTTAGTTGATGATCGTAATCGTTCAGGTGGTCTGTATTATTTACGTATCTCTGATGATTTCCGTGACAAGGTAAAAGAAGAAAAAGGCTGGTTATCCAGTTTGTTTTCAAGCAAAAATGTAAAACTTAAAGAACGTTATTTGCTGAGTGTGAGTGATGAAAAAGATAAAACAATAATTAGTATTTATGAAACAACCGGTGCAAAAGCAGACAGTCGTTTTGTTAATCAATTATTAAATGATCTTAAGAAATACTTAGATTAATCGCGCAATAAACGGGGAAGAGCTAATTTGCAATTCGCATCGCTTGGTAGTGGTAGTCGTGGAAACAGTACGTTAATAGAAACGGATGGCACTGCTATACTGGTCGATTGCGGGTTTTCGATGCGTGAAACGGAACACCGTTTACAACGACTCTCTCGTGAAATACAACAGGTACGTGCGATTCTGATAACACATGAACATGGTGATCATGTTCGCGGTGTGGCAAGTTTAGCAAAGAAATATAACATTCCGGTTTGGTCAAGCAGAGGCACAGCTAAAGCGGCCAGGTTAGAAAAGTTGATAGAATTGAATTTGTGGAATTGTATTGATATCCATCAGAACTTTGAAATAGATTCAATTCAAATTCAACCTATCCCCGTACCACATGATGCGAAAGAACCTTGTCAGTTTATTTTTAGTGATGGAGACTGGCGTATTGGCATGTTAACCGATACAGGCTCAATTACACCCTATATTGAAGAACAGTATTCAGCATGTGATGCCTTTATTCTCGAAGCAAATCATGATGAAGATATGCTGGCAAAGGGTTCGTATCCACCATCATTAAAACATCGGGTTGGTGGAAAATATGGCCACTTAAATAATAGTCAGGCAAAAGATTTATTAACTACGATAGATATTTCAAAGTTACAGTATTTAGTTGCATCACATATTAGTGAAAAAAATAATACAGTCGCGCTCGCACGAGATAAAATGAGCGAAGCCCTGGATGCCGAGGCATCCTGGATTGATGTTGCGTCTCAAGATGAAGGTTTAGACTGGCGTGTATTAATGCATCACGGCTAGCGAGAAACTAGATTACGGCGTTGAAAACTGCCTCAAAATGCTCACTTACTTATTGTAAGCTCCGCTTTTTCGTTAGCTTTCGCCTTGTACTCTAGCTTCTCGCTAACCGTTTAGAATTATGTATATTATTAAGTAAGGTTAATTAAAGGTTCATCATGGAAAAAAAAGCAGAACTCTATGCAGGTAAAGCGAAATCCGTATATACAACGGATGATGATGATTATCTGATTATTCATTTTAGAAATGACACCTCTGCGTTTGACGGTGAAAGAATTGAACAGCTTGATCGCAAAGGTATGGTAAATAACAAATTCACTGCCTTCATTATGGAAAAGCTTGAGCAAGCGGGTGTTAAAACACATCACGTTAAATTACTTTCTGATGAAGAAGCTGTGGTTAAAAAGCTCGACATGCTACCGATCGAATGTGTCGTTCGAAACATTAGTGCCGGTAGTATTTGTAAACGCCTAGGTGTTGAAGAAGGCATGGACTTAAACCCACCCACGTTTGAGTTTTTCCTTAAAAATGATGCACTGCATGATCCAATGTTAAACGATTATCATATTCGTTCTTTTGGCTGGGCAACGGACGAAGAAATTGAACAAATGAAATTACTCACCTTCCAGGTGAATGACGTCTTGAAAAAACTGTTTGCCGATGCCGGCATGTTATTAGTCGATTACAAACTTGAATTTGGTCGTTTTAAAGGTGAGTTATTGCTTGGGGATGAGTTTAGCCCTGATGGCTGTCGTTTATGGGATTCGGAAACCCGCAAAAAGCTCGATAAAGATCGTTTTAGACAAGGTTTGGGTGGCGTTATTGAAGCTTACGAAGAGGTTGGCAATCGAATAGGTATTGTTTTTGATTAAGTTTTTGACGTTATTACTTTGACTATAAAAAGCCTTACATTTGATTGTATAAGGCTTTTTTCTTTTAAAATCATAAAGTTATGATTTTTGTTTTATGAAACACATTCATTGAAATGTAGGTTCTTTCCTACAAAGCCTAAAGTTTTCCAAAAATATACCGCTAATACTATTAATACAGTTATTAGCAATTAGGGTATTGAAGGTATGTCATTAGCAACGAGCGTCTTAAGTGGACTTAAACTTAATAATATTTCTATTAGAAATAAAATTTGGGCCGGATTTGGGATTATATTAATCGTTCTGGCCGCGGTATCTCTGACAGCCGCACTGAGTTTATCGAAAACAGAAAGCAGTGTTGATCATGTTGTAAATCGTAGTCAGCCGATGGTACTTGCCTCCAATGAATTAACCAGTACGTTGAACGAAGCATCCGGTGCGTTAGGTTATTTTATGTTAACCAAGGATCAATCATTTTGGCGCAAGTATGAAGACGGTGTTAAAAAAATTGATACCGTGATTAATCAGTTAATTTCATTGGTTGGTAAAGATGATGTAAAAACAATGGAGTTAGTGAGCGATATTAAATCTGATATTAGTACTTTTGTGTCTTATAAAGAAAAAATGTTGGATTTAGCTCAAAATCCTATTAAAAATGAACTGGGTAGTGCTTACACGCAAGCGAACTTAAATCCCCTGGCTCAGACTATTCAACAAAAAATGAGTGAAGCTTGGATTTCAGAAGAAGAAGAAGAAAGTACACCTGAACGGAAAAAACTGTATTCTTTGCTCGGAGAAATGAGATATAACTGGGCAAATACAATGAGTGCTGTACGACGTTTGCTCGCTTTTCGAAACCAAGGTTCGCTTGATGAGTATAACCTTCAGTTTGAACAAAGCGGAGTTATTCTTAAAAAATTATATAAATATGAAAGCTTATTTACTTTTGAACAAGCCGATTCCCTCGAGACTATCAAGAAGTTACGCGAAGAATATGCAAAACATTTTGCGGCATTTGCTAAAATACAAATGAGTGATAATTATCGAGCAGATATTCATTTGGTTCGAAGTAAAATTGGATTACTGCTGGCAAAAATCAAACGTAATCTGGATAAACTAGTCAAGCTAGAACGTCAGCTAATCGAATCTGAAAGCCAGAGTTTGTTAAGTTTTGTTAGTGGCACAAAAATGTTTGTATATGTGATGTTACTGGTTGGTTTGTTACTGGGGTTAGGCCTGGCATTTGTTGTAAACCTGATGATCACGACTCCATTAAATGCTGCTGTTAATGCCATGAAGGATGTATCTGAAGGTGAGGGTGATTTAACCATGCGTTTAAAGGTTAACGGCAAAGATGAAATTGGTCAGCTTGCTTCATCTTTTAATGGCTTTATTACTAAAATGCAGGATGTGATTCGAGAAGTCACCGCATCAACCTCACAACTTTCTGCTGCAGCTGAAGAAATGTCGATGATTACCGGTGAAACCCGTACCGGTGTGCAACGCCAGCAAAGTGAAACCGCATTGGTCGCGACTGCTATTAATGAAATGAGCAGTACGGTACATGAAGTTGCTAACAATGCTGAAACAGCTGCATCCGGTGCAAGTCAGGCCGATGCTCAGACAGAACAGGGTAAACAGATTGTTGGTGCCACAGTGTCTTCTATTAAAACACTGGCCTCTGATGTTGAGACAGCTTCAAACGTCATTAGTCAACTAGAGAAAGACAGTGAAGGTATTGGCTCTGTACTAGAAGTTATTCGGGGTATAGCCGAACAAACAAACCTGCTTGCGTTAAATGCAGCCATTGAGGCTGCTCGTGCGGGTGAGCAAGGTCGGGGATTCGCTGTTGTTGCTGATGAAGTAAGGAATCTTGCAAGCCGGACTCAGGAATCAACTCAGGAAATTCAGGAAATGATTGAGCGTTTGCAAAAAGGGTCGCGTGATGCTGTTACAGCGATGGAAGCAGGGCAAGAACAAGCAAATCAAACGGTAGAACAAGCATCTCAGGCAGAAAGTTCACTTAATGAAATTTCTTCGGCTGTTGCACAAATTAATGAAATGAATGCTCACATTGCAGAAGCATCCCGTCAGCAAGGTGAAGTGGTGGAAGAGGTAAATAAAAATATTATTAATATTACTCAGGTTGCTGATGACTCGGCTACAGGTGCGGATCAGTTAGCAACAGCAAGTCAGGAAATGGCAAATTTAGCTGTGAATCTGGAAAATCAGGTTTCACATTTTAAAATTTAAATCCTCGCTATAATCAGGCTGGTGTTGGCATAAATGCCAATATCAGCTGCATTTAATACCTCTTCCCTTATTAAAAACTTGACGAAGCCCGATAACTTTCGGGTACAATCAGCCATAATTTAATTCTGCCACCTCTAACAAGCGAAAATAACTGATTAAAATATGTCCAGTTCTTATAATTCTGATGCAATTGAAGTATTAACCGGTCTTGAACCTGTCCGTAAACGGCCGGGGATGTACACCCAGACTGAGCGCCCTAACCACCTTGCCCAGGAAGTTATCGATAACAGTGTCGATGAGGCGATAGCGGGTTATGCAACAACGCTAATTGTCACACTGTATAAAGATGGCTCGGTCGAAGTAACCGATGATGGTCGTGGTATGCCGGTGGATATCCATCCACAGCAAAAACTCCCCGGTGTAGAAGTCATTATGACCAAGCTACATGCAGGCGGTAAATTTTCGAATAAAAACTACGAGTTCTCTGGTGGTTTGCATGGTGTGGGTATTTCTGTTGTAAACGCACTGTCGACTAAAGTTGAAGTGTGGATTAAGCGTGACGGACAAGAACACTACATGTCATTTGCTGATGGGAACCGTAAAACAAAGCTTAAAGTCACGGGCAAAGTTAAAAAAGGTGAAGTGGGTACACGTATTCGCTTTTGGCCAGACAAAAAGTTTTTTGATTCAGAAAAATTTTCTGTAAATGATTTAAAACATGTTCTACGTGCGAAAGCCGTTTTATGTACTGGTTTGCATGTGAGTTTTGTTGATGAAAATACAAAAAAGAATTCAGAGTCATGGTATTTTGAAGAAGGACTTCAAGCCTACTTAATGGATGAGTTAGGTAAGAAAACTGAATCAGTTCCTAATCCTCCTTTTATTGGTGAAATGTCAGGTAACTCAGAGTCTGTTGATTGGGCGCTTGTCTGGGTGCCTGAGGATCCAAAGTCCATTAATGAAAGTTACGTTAATTTAATTCCAACTTCTCAAGGCGGTACGCACGTTAATGGTTTGCGTACCGGATTAACGGAAGCCATGCGCGAATTTTGTGAATTCCGTAACCTTATTCCACGTGGTGTGAAGTTATCACCTGAAGATGTTTGGGATAAGGTTAGCTATATACTTTCGGTTAAATTACTTGATCCCCAATTCTCAGGTCAAACTAAAGAACGTTTGTCGTCACGTGAATGCAGTTCTTTTGTTTCAGGTATTGTTAAGGATGCCTTCACACTTTGGTTAAGTCAAAATGTTGAGCTGGCAGAACAAATTGCTGAACTTGCGATCAACAATGCACAAAATAGAATGCGTGCCGGTCGTAAAGTTATTCGTAAGAAAATCACTTCAGGCCCGGCATTACCAGGTAAGTTATCCGATTGTTCTTCACAAGATCCCGATATCGGTGAATTATTTTTAGTGGAAGGGGACTCGGCTGGCGGCTCAGCTAAACAAGCACGTGATCGTGTTTTTCAAGCTATCATGCCATTACGCGGAAAAATACTGAACACATGGGAAGTAGAGTCTACTGAAGTGTTAAGTTCGCAAGAAGTACATAATATTTCAATTGCGATTGGTGTTGACCCAGGCTCAGATAACTTAAAGTCGTTACGTTACAAAAAAATCATAATACTTGCCGATGCCGATTCAGATGGAGCACATATCGCCACACTCTTGATTGCGATGTTCCTTAAACATTACAAGCCTTTGGTTGAAGCGGGTTATGTTTATGCTGCATTACCCCCGTTATTCCGTATTGATGTAGGTAAACAAGTGTATTACGCCACAGACGAAGCTGAGCAAAAAGGGATATTAGATCGCATCGCCGCCGAAAAAATCAAAGGCAAGATTAACGTCATGCGTTTTAAAGGGCTAGGGGAGATGAACCCACTGCAGTTACGTGAATCAACCATGGATCCAGATACTCGTCGATTAGCTCGCCTAACCATGGGCAAAGAAAAACAAACGAGAGAAATGGTTGATATGTTGCTCTCGAAAAAACGCGCAGCTGATAGACGTAAATGGTTAGAAACAAAAGGCGACCTTGCTGATATCTAATTAGCATAGTTGCACTATAATTTATTTGAATTAAACTTATTTTGGAAATACATCATGTCTGACAATACCTCTGCAAGCTTTGATGGCATAGAGAATATTGAATTAAAAGATTTCACTGAAAAAGCCTACCTCGATTATTCGATGTATGTCATTTTAGATCGTGCTTTGCCGCATATTGGTGATGGCCTTAAACCTGTGCAGCGTAGAATTATTTATGCGATGTCTGAATTAGGGCTTAAAGCCGGTACTAAATTTAAAAAATCTGCGCGTACTGTTGGTGATGTTTTAGGTAAGTACCACCCGCATGGTGATTCAGCCTGTTATGAAGCCATGGTGTTAATGGCGCAGCCTTTCTCTTACCGTTATCCATTATTACAAGGTCAAGGTAACTGGGGCTCTCCTGATGATCCCAAGTCCTTTGCTGCGATGCGTTATACCGAATCTCGTTTATCAACCAGTGCAGATTTATTACTTTCTGAGATTGGATTGGGTACCGTTAATTGGTCGCCAAATTTTGATGGTTCATTACAAGAACCCGAAATTTTACCAGCACGTGTGCCGCATATTCTGTTAAATGGCACCATGGGTATTGCCGTTGGTATGACGACGGATATTCCACCGCATAACATGCGTGAAGTATTACATGCTTGTATTCACTTATTAAAAAGCCCAAAAGCGACACTGGCTGAACTTTTAAAGTTTGTTAAAGGTCCTGATTACCCAACGGATGCTGAAATCATATCGCCACGCGCTGATATTAAAGAGATATATAAAACGGGTAAAGGTTCTATCCGTATGCGTGCGAAGTATGAGAAAGAAGGTAGAGACATTATTGTTACTGCTTTACCACACCAGACATCTCCAGCAAAAATCCTTGAGCAAATCGCTGCGCAAATGAATGCGAAGAAATTACCGCTGGTAGTTGATTTGCGCGATGAGTCCGATCATGAAAACCCAACACGTCTAGTGATTGTACCTAAAGCTAAAGATACAAATATTGATGAATTGATGACGCATTTATTTGCGACGACCGATCTTGAGCGTACCTATCGCGTTAACATGAACATGATTGGTTTGAATGAACGACCTGGTGTTAAGAATTTAGCTACGATTTTGACCGAATGGTTAACGTTTAGAACGAGTACAGTTACCAAGCGTTTAAACTTCCGTTTAGAGAAAATTTTAAGTCGCTTACATATTCTTGATGGTTTAATCGTTGCCTTCTTAAATATTGATGAGGTAATTAAAATTATTCGAGAGAATGATAAGCCAAAACCGATATTAATGAAGCGTTTTAAAATATCAGAGATTCAGGCAGAAGCCATTCTCGAATTAAAGTTACGTCATTTAGCTAAGCTAGAAGAAATGACGATGAAGAAAGAGAAAAAAGAATTAGCAAAAGAACGTGATGAAATTGAATCAGTTCTTGGTTCTAAAACAAAAATGAAGACCTTGATTCGTAAAGAATTAGAAGAAATTGCAGTTGAACATGGTGATATTCGTCGCTCACCCATTAAAGAACGTGAAGTCGCACAAGCAATGGCTGAAACAGATTTAATTGCGTCTGATCCTGTTACGGTCGTTCTCTCTGAAAATGGCTGGATAAGAACCGCGAAAGGTCATGAAGTTGATCCAGAGACCATGCCGTTTAAAGCCGGTGATCGACTTTTAAATTATACAAGAGCCAAAACAAATGAGCTCGTTGTTGCTATTGATTCAACAGGGCGAACCTATGCACTACCAATACATACTTTACCTTCAGCACGAGGCTTAGGTGAGCCGTTAGCCGGTCGCTTAAATGCACCTCCAGGTGCAAGCTTCTGTGGTGTGATGACAGGGGCTAACGAACAACTGTTCTTGTTAGCGACAAGTCACGGTTATGGTTTCATCGGTAAGATGGAAGATTTCATCACCAAGAACAAAAAAGGTAAAGGTATTGTGAAAGTACCTCTTGGTGCAAAAATGCTACCACCTGTGCCTGTGAATGACATGGAAACAGATTGGGTTGCAATGAGCTCTAGCGATGGTCATTTATTGTTCCATCATATTTCTGAACTACCACAAATGCCAAAAGGTAAAGGAATTAAGATTATTAATATTCCTTCAGCTAAATTGAAAACCGGGGAAGAGTTCGCTTCAGCAGCTACTGTTATTAATGAAAATGATAACTTATTTATTCGTTCCACTAAGACAACTAAAGTAATGAAGTCGGATGACATGGAGCCTTATGAAGGTGAACGTGGACAACGTGGTAAGAAGCTACCTCCGTCTTTAAGAACCGTTGAAACTTTAAGAAAAGATTAGTAAGTAGATTTTTTTATTTTAACTACTTGTGTTCTGGTTTATTGCTCAATATTTTTAGTTTGTTGAGCACTTTTTCAGCTCGACTAATATGCGATTGTAGTTTTGGATATTCCGGATCTAATTTTTTTAACTCAAGCCAGATACTTAGCGCATCCTGAGTTTTACCTTTACTATACAATTTTCTTGCTGCTGCGAATCGTTGTTTGGTGCCGGCAGCAAGATGCTTCTTAAGAATATCAATTAATTTCAAATATACTTTTTCATTGCCTTTAATTTTATCTAGCCAGATAATTTTCTCTTTTGTTTCTTTTAAAATAGCGTGACTATAGCCCTGAGAGAGTTTACTTATTAATGTTTTTATTTCTTTAACGTAAGTAGATTTTTTGAGCTTGGTTGCTTTAGTAATACTTTTTTTGATTATATTCAAATGTAAAACTATATCCTCATCCGGCTTGAGTTTTAATGCCAGGTCGATGGTTGTGAGAGCATTATCGTATTCTTTTTTCTTAAATTGTAGTTCACCACGTTTTGTTAATCTCAAACTGGTTTCATGGCGTGAGCGATCAAATTTTTCAATATCGAGTTCATTTGTTTCATTTTTACGAACCATTTTGTTTATTTTTTCGTAAAGCACCATTTTTTTTGCTAAATAAACTGCCTGACTACTTAAAATATCATTTTCATAGCTTTTAATTAATTTATTTCGTTTTAATAAAAGTTTAGCGTGGTGTTTTTCTATTTTTGAAGTGTCGGGAATATTTTCAGCTACTTCATCGAGTAGATTAAATGCCTTTAACCAGTTACCGTGCTCAGCAAGCTGAGAGGAACTTTCTATGGCAGTATTTTCATACACAGCTACCAGTTTTAAAATTTCATTTTTTTTACGCTGAATAATGCGGTAATATTTGTGTGAGGGTTTAATGTAACTTATTGTATCTAAGGCAACATTATATTTTTTTTCGTCTGTCCATTTGTCAATGCGTTGTGATAGATCATCACTGTATGAATAAATAAGAGAACAGCCACTAAGTGATATTGATAGTAGAATTAAAAATAGTCGTATATTCATTATGCAGCAGGTTTGATTTTTAAAATCTCATCGATCTGTTCATGTATTTTATCTTGATAAAGCGCAATGACATCAGTCACAACATAAGTAGTAACTTCGTTTTTTATTCCCCGAAGGTGGATCGATTTAAATTTCTTAGCAGAAAGCCGCCATTGTATATCTGGATCATTATAGAATTCACGACTAATTATTATTTGATCTTTTTCTGCAATATGTTGAAGTCGAGATGCAAGGTTTACAGATTCACCGACTACTGTGTATTGCATGCGTTCAGTTGAACCGAGGTTTCCAGCAAGCATGCTACCGCTGTTGATACCAATGCGGAATGAAACAGCAAGCTTGCTATGATTTCTACGAATCACATTAATTCGTTCAATCAACTTTTGAATCATAACAGCACAATATACCGCATGTAATTTATGCAGGCGGTCTTCTTCCGGTACACCAAAAACGATCATGGCACAGTCACCCATATATTTATCAATGGTTCCCTGATACATTTTACTGGCGAGTGATATATATGAAAAATAATCATTTAAAACAGAGGTGATTTCTTCAGCGGAATGTTGCTCCGATAATTGAGTAAAACCAACAATGTCTGCAAAAATAACACTGCCTTCAACATGGGTGCCACCTAACTGAATATGTTCGAGATTTCCCATAATTTCTTTTGCAATGCTTTTTGAAACGTAACGGGAAAATGCATTTTCGACCTGTGTTTTTTCCAGTAAGCCATTTGCCATACGATTCAGCGCTTCAGTTAAGTTGCCTAACTCATCATTTCTGCGTTCTATTATTTGATATTGGTAGTTGCCATTAGATATTTCACGGCTGGCATCCATTAATGAATGTAATGGTTTTGAAATACGTCGGCCCATATGTAATGAAACGAATATACCTAGCAAAATCATAATAATGGTTGCAGCAACGATTGCCTGAATCATGTCCAGAATGGTTTGTTTGATTTCTTCTGTGCTAAAGGTAATTAACGCATGTCCGGCAACAATGTTTTGAAATTTAATGGGTGTTATATAAGACGTTGCACCAATGGTTTGACCGGTAACAGAATTTGTTTTCCATTGTAGCCGGAAATGATCTTTTTTATTATTGTCTTCTTTTGAACGATTGTATAAGCGATAAATTTCATCACGGGGTATAACACCTGATGAAGCAAGAATGTGTCCGTCTTCAGCATAAATTACGGCACCTAAAATATTATCTTGTGTACCAAGATTACTTATCACCACCATCAAGCTTAATATATCATCAGACATGACCAGTTCTTTTGAATTATCTGCTAATTGTTCAACAACTGTGTCAGCAAAATGATCCATTTGTTTTTCTAGTAACTGTGTTTGATTATTTACAATGACAAGCCCCAATAAAATCATGCCACTACTGATCAGTAAGGTCAAAATTAAGGCAAGCTTATAGGCAATCGGAAAATGTTTAGGGATCAGGAAATCTTGAAGAAAGGTTTTTAACCTTGCTAGTGGGGATAGGCAAAATGTTAATAAACTTCGTACGTTAACCATGAAGGTTTTCCTGTCAATAAACTATAGCAACTACATTATTATTTTTATGTATTGATTTTAACATGCTAATTAATATTGTATTGAATAAAATTTATGCCCATAAAAATAATTAAGCAGCATAGATTGCTATACAACTATGATTTTAAAGAAAAAACAGGGTATTCTTAGAAATATTACAAATACTATTATATGTGATTTGTAGAAAATTTAATGACTTCTCGTATTATGATGAATAAAAAGACGACATTTTATCTGGTTTTCGTGACCTTGTTGGCATTGTTGTTAAACTTGGGGTTTTCACTCTATGTCCTGAACATTCACACATTTTTAGTGTTGGCAAATATTAAGTCAATATCATTTATTAAAGCCGTATTTTTCATCGCTATTATCGGTGCGGCGAGTTCCTTCATTTTTGCAGAAATAATTGCGCGCTTTATGCTTGGTGTTACCTTAATTAAGCAACCTGCTACCTATTTAGAAAAATGGCTTTTTACTTCTGTTGAACGCCAATCCCGTCAACTAGGGATTGAGGTGCCTCAAATTGGTGTTTTTTATGCGTCTGATTTAAATGCATTTACAACCGGTCGGGGACAGCAACATGCCATGTTTGCGGTAAGCAGTGGTTTGCTTGAAAGTTTAGATCAAGATGAACTCGAAGCTGTTATTGGACATGAGCTAGCACATATCGAAAATGGCGATATGGTTTCGCTTGCAATCGCGCAAGGTATAATTGTAAGTCTTACTGAATTACCTGCGCGTTTATTTGGTTTTTTGGTTGATTCGCTTATATTTCGCCAGAAAAGTCAGGGTGGAATAGCTTACCTTAGTGTTTACTGGTCCTGTATGCTCTTAATGGGCTTGTTTCCTCATTTTATTGTTGCATGGTTCAGCCGTAAGCGTGAGTTTTCTGCAGATAAAACCAGTGCATCGTTAAATGGTGGAGATAAAATGATTTCTGCTTTGCAACGCTTATCTCAACATAAACAACATCCTTTATTTTTAAAACAAATTACCGCATTCGGTTTAACATCTACGGTATTAGAAGGATTAGTTGGTGAAACCGGCAGCATTAAAAACATTTTTAGTAGTCATCCACCTTTAAGTAAAAGAATTCACGTTATACAAAACGTAATTTTGAATAAAAATAAATAATAAAAGGATTATAAGATATGCCATTAGTACAACCTTTTCGTGGTTTACGTCCCGTTGCCGATAAAGCATCAGATGTTGTTGCACCACCTTATGATGTTCTAAATACCACTGAGGCACGCGAGCGAGTTAAAGGTCACCCCTTAAGTTTTTTGCATATTTCAAAACCAGAGATTGATTTACCTGAAGGTACTGATCCCTATGCTGCAGAAGTTTATGCAAAGGGTGCTGAAAATTTACAAAAATTAATCAATGACAATATATTAATGCGTGATGAGAAAGCATGCTATTACGTTTATCGCTTAATTATGGGCGAGCATGCACAAACTGGTTTAGTGGTAGCGGCTTCAGTTGCAGATTATGATACTAACCGGATCCGTAAACATGAATATACACGTCCGGATAAAGAAGATGATCGTGTTCGTCAAATAGATGCATTGAATGCTCAGACTGGTCCAGTATTTTTAACCTACCGCAATAATAAAATTGTAGAAGACATTACGAATAAAGTTTCTAAAACAACGCCAACCTATGATTTAACAGCGGATGATGGTGTACAACATACGATTTGGGTTGTTAATGATGACGATGATATAAAAACCTTAACCTCAACGTTTGATGCAATGGATTGCTTATATATCGCCGATGGTCATCACCGTTCAGCCTCTGCTTCTCGTATTGCTGCTGCACGAAATAAAGATAGCAATGAAACAGGAAATGCTTCCCATGATTATTTTTTGTCAGTTATTTTTCCTGACAATCAAATGAAAATATTAGATTACAATAGAGTGATTAAAGATCTAAATGGTTTATCAGAAGATGAATTAATCTCCGGAATAAAAAATAGTTTTTCAATAGAAGCTGTTGATGGTCTTTATAAACCTCATAAGAGGTCAGAGTTTTCAATGTACCTCAACGGTAAATGGTACCGGTTGCAGGCAAATGAAGATATCATTCCGAAAAATGATCCTGTTGGTGCTTTAGATATTAGTTTATTACAAAATAATTTAATTGAGCCATTATTAGGTGTGAGTGATCCCCGTCGTGATAAACGCATTGATTTTGTTGGTGGAATTCGTGGTCTGGAAGAGTTAGAAAAACGTGTTGATTCAGGTGAAATGCAAGTTGCATTTGCAATCTATCCAACCAGTCTTTCACAATTAATGGATGTTGCAGATGCGAATGAAGTCATGCCACCTAAGTCTACCTGGTTTGAACCAAAGTTAGCAGATGGTTTGGTTTCGCATGTTTTAGATTAGGTGGGTGGTTGTCATCGGCTATAGAACAGATAGAGTCAAATCAAGACACGCAAAAGATGCCATCCATGGCTGCTCGGCTGCCGCGTCCTTCGGTAACTGCTCCTGCTTTACTCTACCTCCTGCGTCCGTGCAGTCGTGCGGCAGACGGTCTTAATTTAACTCTATCTATTCTATATCCTAGCTTATGGGTAAGGTTCATAGACTATGGGTTTTATTCCTCAAAACTATAAGCGGATTCTACGAAGCTAGAGAACAAGGTGAAAGTTGATGAAAAAACGGAGTTTACACGCAGTAAACGAGTATTTTGAATCCGCTTTCAACGCCGTTATCTCGTTTCGTAGGATTCGCAACCTCTTACTCGTCGAAATCGTATTTGAGTTCTGAATCAGGCTGCTGTAGGAAATGCCCCTGAATAAAGGCAACACTACTTTGCCACAATAGAGCCATGCTGTTTGCGTCTTCAACGAAGGCAGCAATTGCCAGTATGCCTTTTTCATTTGCTTCTTCTGCAATCTCTTTTAATTTTTCCTGATTTTCAATGCTGTCTTTAAGGTTTAATGATAAGGAAGAATCTATTTTTATATAATTAACATCAAGGTGTTTTAAAGACTGAAATATATTTTGTTCAGTCCCAAAATTTTCTAAGCCAACACGGCAATTAATTGAGCGTAAACCCTGTAGCGTTGCTTTCGCCTGTTTAAGATAATTTAGTGCGGTAGATTCATTGAGTGTGAAAACAAGACTATCTGCATCCAGGCGTAATGATTTAATTCTTTCCGTGATCCAGGGTAAAAATTCAAGATCAGTTAATGAACCTGCTGAAAGTTTTATAAAGAAGCGTGTGCTTGCGCCATGTTTCATTCTTTCAGCAAGCAACATAAATACATGGGCAATAATCCAACGGTCAACATAATTAATGAGTCCCATTTCCTGAGCTGCAGGTAAAAATTCTACAGGTAAGACTTCATTACCATCATCATCTGTCATTCTTACCAACACTTCATAATGAGCGCCGGATTCGCCGCGTAAGCTGACGATGGGTTGATACAGTAAATGAAATTTGTTTTCTTTGAGTGCAATTTTAATTTTTGTCGCCCAGGCAGTATATTGTTCTTTCTCAGCCAGCTCTTCAATCGCGGGATTAAATATACTAAATTGATCTCCCCCCAGCTTTTCTGCTGCAAGGGCACCTTTTTCTGCGCGGGCAAGACAATCCTGTAAATTGCTGGTTGTTTCATTAATTGTTGTAATACCAATACTGCTTGTTATTGTAATTGATTTTTGATTAACCTCTGAAATAAGATTATGAACGATTTTACATATACCAGCCGCTATTTTTTCTGCCTGAGCCTGATCGGCATTGTTTAATAATAAAGTAAAGACAGCACCTTCAAAACGAGCAAGCAGACCGAGGTTAGAAACCTTTTCTTTTAGAAGTGTAGCGACATCGGTTAAAACATGATCTCTTCCTGAGATACCGATGTTGCTTTTAATTTCTTCATACTTGTCGAGCATAATATAAAGCAACGATCCTTTAGCCTGGCCATCAATGGCACGGGAAATCATTTTGTCGGCTTGTTCTATGAAATAAGTATGATTATACAAACCAGTTAGAAGGTCTTGCTTGCTGAGAACATTGAGTTGTTTTTCAAGTTCTTTACTTTGAGCCTGATCACGAATAATTATTTGGCTGCAAGACTCTCCTTCCATACTGGCATTGGAAAATTCCATCGTGATGTTAAATGTTTTACCTTTAGTATGTTGTCCAACCACATCAAGGGTATCGTCTGTAATTTGACCTTTTGCATAACCACGCAAAAATTCTTTTAACTTAACATGTTGATCACTGCTGACCATATCGAGTATTGGCATGCCTTCGATATCTTCTAAGTCAGCATAACCAAACATTTTTAAATAGGCTTCATTCGCATAAATATGCGCACCATCATGTACATATGCAATCGCATCACGTGAGCTATCTATTAAGTTTCGTGTACGTTTTTCTGTTTCATGTAATAGTTTTTCATTACGTCTTAATGCACGGCGGTTTTGTAAATCAGCAAGCTCACGTTGTACAACAAATTTAAGTCGATCACCCTGATCACTGGCAACGGCATCGCGTGCACCCATGTTTAGAACTTCAATAGCTGTTGCTTCCTGACTTTTTGGTGTAATAACAATAAGTGGTATATCTCGCCCGGATTTGGCGATGAGAGCAACAGCTTGTTTGGCATTAAAAATGGGTAAGGTTTGTTTTGCTAGAATGACATCAAGTGGGTTTTCTTCAATGGCTGTTTCCATATCTTCATCATCTTCAACCCGAATATCACGAACAATATATCCTGCTTTTCGTAAAATATTAATCAGGACTTCGGCTTCTTCAGAAGAATCAAATATGGTCAAAATACGTAACAGTTTTTCGTTACTCACTCGGTTATCCTATTTTTATGTCTACAGGTTAATTTGGATGCTATTATGCTTATAAAACATATCGGCATGCAAACGGCTGACTTAAATGATTTTTATTAAAAAGAGTTGTCACTAGCAAATTATATGGATGACCAGATATTGCTAAAATCTTGCTCTGTTTCTGTTATTTTAGTTTTTTCTACAACTACATCATTTTGCTGATTGATTTCAAACTGAAACTGAGCAAACAAGCCGGTATTTTGTATCAATTTGGTTAATGTTGCCGGAATATCTTTACCCAGCATACTGATTATAATTTTGTGGCCTTCGCGCCATTGCACCGGGCTTGTAATTAAACAGGCAGGTTGTTTAAGATTTTTTAATTCAGGCAACATTAATGTTCGTTGTAATGGTGTATTAGGTGTACTGGCAGAGCGAATGCCAACAGCCGCACCATTCGGATTAAGGGTTTCAACTCCCATTTGCAGACTCTTATTATTGTTGAATTTTAACCAACGAATAACGCCGATACTCCATCTTTCTGCGCGTCCGGCAATACTTCGACGAATACTGACTAATTCACCAACCTGAGCTTTATTTTTCAGCTCATCTTCATTATTTATCATTAAACCTTTTGCACTTTCGTTAATAATGAGCCAGTTGTCTGCCTGATATTGCCTATCTTCTGATTGAAAGGTGTCGACGAAAGAATCAATTTGGATGTTGTCTTGCAGACTAAGTTCTTTTTCTACTAACGGTTCAAGACCCGTTAATTCAGAAGGGTAAATTAAACCCCAAACATCATCTGAGGTTGCAGTGGGATCTTTTGAATTAAGTTTGATTTCTGTACTTTCAAAATGGGCGCGATGTTTAAACTTATTCGTATATTGGCCATTATCCAACGACTGTGCTTTTTGAGTAATGAATTGATGAGCCGCACTTAACCCAATTGTCACTTTAATTTGTTCATTTTTATGCGTTCGAGGAAAATGACGTTTGCTTACCATTGCCCAGGCAATCAGTAAACGTCGCAGTAAATCATGTGATAAATCAGGACGAGTAATATCTATACTGGTAATTGTTGATGCACCTACATCTTCATTATTCTTTAGTTCAAATTCTACTTTTTCAGCAATTTTATGTGTATCTATAATGCGTAGGCTTTTGCTATCAACACTACCTTTTGCAATGGCGAGAGATAAGGCCAGCGGTGCATGACCCTCAGCAAGGTTATCGACTAATTTGTTTCTGTCTTTGTCATCAGGATTTAATGGACGAATGATAGGGTGGCTTAACCAGCGTTCTAATGCACCGTAGACCTTGCCGGATTCCCCTTGACGTAAATGGTACGGTGAAGCGAGTGATAACAGTAGAATACGGGCATACTCTGTCGCAATAGAGGTTTTCTCGACATACGCATGGTGTTCATCACGAACGTTATGTTTGAGTATTTTTCGCTTTTCTGCAAAGCCATAAAGTTTGTGTAATTCATCCCAATATTTATCCGGGAAGGGCGTATAAGACTGGTATGCGGTTAAAAAATTTAACCCGGTGTAGCTAATACTACGATGAGTTAACGTGATAAGTGGCTTCTTATCAAAGATGATCAAATTTTTGGCAAGCATATCTTCAAGTGCAATTTTGTAGCCTGCTGCCATGCTGCAATTGAGCTCTTTGGTGATAGCAGCAATTTTCTGACTTTTTTCAGGTAATGGGAGACTGACACCAATGAAATGTTTTTTCATTGAGCTGGTGACATAATCGACAGGCTCACGCAATGTTTCCAAAAATCGAATACGATCCTGATAGGAATACTTTAACTGGTTTGTTTGGTGTAAAACCGTATAAATTTGCTTAGCCGTTTCACCTAGATTCGCACGGGGCAATGCATCAATCCAGGCTGCCAGTTTACGCGGTTTGATATTAAAAGCCTCTTTGTCAGGCTTTGTTTGATTTGGCACATCAAGGCCAATAATTTTGCCCACGGGTACGTAACTCCATGTTTTTTTCTTTTAATTTGGGCTGATTATGGCATAAAGTTGCCAATCATGACTATTTTCAATGCATTTAGAGTATTTTCGTCACGTTTATACGGACGAATGGTGCATTTTACGTGAAGCAGTAAATATGGCTACGCAATTGTTGTTTTAGACTGTTTACCTGCTTCTTCGGTAACCAATTTCGGTACCAGATAGCCGGGTAATTGGTGTCGAATCTGCTCTATTAAATGGCGAGATTTATCAATGGGCACGTAAAAATGTTTTGCCCCCTGTACTTTGTCTAATTGATGCAGGTAATAGGGCAAAACATGGTGAGCAAAAAGCTTTTCACTCAAGTTTATCAATGTATTTGCATCATCATTTACGCCTGCAAGCAAAACAGATTGATTCAGTAACGTCACATTATGTTGCTGTAACAGAGCCAAAGTTTCAGATACTGAGGCATCAATTTCGTTGGCATGATTGCAATGCAATACCATGACGATTTTCCAGGGCAAGCTATCCACCCAGCTTAAAAATGCTTCATTAATTCGCTCTGGCAAGACAATGGGAAGTCGGGTGTGTAGACGTAATGTTTTAATGTGGGGAATTATCAGCAGTTTGTCGGTTAAGTTTTTCAGTTTGGATTCGGTCAAACTGAGTGGATCCCCCCCACTTAGAATGACTTCATGAATGTCTGAGTTGGCTTGAATATAGTCCACCGCTTCTTGCCAGTGTTGCTCACTTCGATTGTCCTGGTAAGGAAAGTGTCGGCGAAAGCAGTAACGGCAATGTACCGCACATGCTGCTGTCGTAATAATGAGAACGCGGCCATGATATTTATGTAATAAACCCGGTGCCTCCAGCGCGGCTAAATCACCAACGGGATCAAGATTAAAATCCTGATCTTCCACGAGTTCTAAATCCAGAGGTAAAACTTGTCTTAGCAGAGGATCATTCGGATTGCCTTTTTCGATACGTTGGCAATAACTCAGAGGCGCTCTGAGAGAAAAAGAGTGACTTGCCGCAATTGCCCCTGGTAATAATGATGTGGGTAAATTTAAAAACCGAAGTAACTCAGCGGGATCGCGAATTGCTTGCGATAAAGCAGTTTGCCAGAGAGTAGCCGGGCATTCAGTTTGCTGAAGTTGTGTATCGACAGACTGACAAGATGGGGTGGTTCGCGGTATCATATCCACATATTATGCATTTTATGTATGAGCAGCAATTTTAATTCTCGGAGAGTTTAACCACCATGGCAACATATAGCACCAGCGAATTCAAAAATGGCCTAAAATTAATGATCGACGGTTATCCGTGCAGCATTATCGAAAATGAACTGGTAAAACCGGGAAAAGGTCAGGCGTTTAATCGCGTTAAATTACGCAACCTTAAAACGGCTCGGGTTATGGAAAAAACATTTAAATCAGGTGAGACGGTAGAAGCGGCGGATGTGATGGACACCGATTTACAGTATTTATATACCGATGGCGAAGCATGGTTTTTCATGGACACAACATCATTTGAACAAGTTGCAGCTGATGAAGCGGCTGTGGGTGAAAATGTAAAATGGCTTAAAGAACAAGACATGTATGAAGTGACACTATGGAATGAAGTACCGATTGCGATTACACCGCCTAATTTTGTTGAATTAGAAGTGACCGAAACAGATCCCGGTTTACGTGGTGATACCAGTGGTGGTGGTGGTAAGCCCGCTACACTGAGTACAGGTGCGGTTGTGCGAGTCCCGTTATTTCTAGATGAAGGTGAAATTATTAAAGTGGATACGCGTACGGGCGAATATGTAGGTAGAGTTAAAAGTTAATTTTACGTTTCATATTTTCCGCCTCAGCGGCGTTCACCTCAAGGGTTCTATGGGATAAACAATATTCAAAAATACTCATTGGGAAGAACAAGGATGTTCAAATGCCGAGAAGCACAAGGAAGCGCGTGAACGGCCTTTTTGCCAACTCCGGTTTCTCAATTAATTTTGCCTTGCTGAGACGAAAACTATTTCGCGTAAATGCTTCATCTTTTCCATTCTTGCGGCGTTCACCTCAAGGCTGCCAATGGAATAAGCGATATTTAAAAATACTCATTGGGAAGAACAAGTATGTTCAAGTGTCGAGAGGCACAAGGATGTGCGAGAGCGGCTTTATTGCAAACTCCGGTTTATCAATCAGTTTCGCCTTGCTAGGACGAAAACTATTTTGCGTAAATTAGTTTGATACATTAGACTTTTTGTAGGTCAGCCTTCAGGCTAACGCTACGGTTAATAACTACCACATAAATTTTAATTAAAATATTTACTCTAATAAGAACATTGTTCTTTCTAGTATATTCGTCAGCCTGAAGGCTGACTTACGGTATAAATTCAGTTGAAAATATATGAGTGATTGGCAACCAACAGCCAGTTTAGAAATGTTAAAAACTAAAGCCCGTTTGCTATCTAAGCTGCGGTCTTTTTTTGCAGAAAAAAATATTTTGGAAGTTCAAACACCGATACTTTCACATGCGGGAAATACCGAACCGACACTTGAGTCTTTTGTGATTCAACAGCATGAAAATCCGCAACAAAAAATTCAGCCCTCTTTTTTAAATACCTCACCTGAATTTGCGATGAAGCGTTTGTTAGCTGCGGGCAGTGGTTCGATTTATCAGATTACGCCAGCGTTTCGTCAGGATGAGCAGGGTAAAAAACATAACCCAGAATTTACTTTATTGGAATGGTATCGAATAGATTTTGATCATCATGCTTTAATGGGGGAAGTTAATGCTCTTGTTCGCTTTGTTGCTGATGGTGTATTAAGTTTAGAACGTAGCCAGTTTTATTCCTATCAGGATGCAATGAAAAAATTTGCTGACATTGATCCTTTCGATTCAACGAATGATGAATTAAAAGCCGCAACGGTTAAAGCAGGTATTGATGTTGTTGGTATGGATGAGGCATCACAAGATAGCTGGCTGGATTTACTAATGAGTCAGGTGGTCGAAAAAAATTTACCATTAAATTGCCCTGTTTTTATTTATGATTATCCTGCCAGTCAGGCAGCACTTGCTAAAATAAGAAAAGGCTCGCCGGATGTTGCGGAACGCTTTGAGCTTTATATTAATGGTATGGAGCTGGCGAATGGCTTCCATGAATTGAGAGATGCTAAAGAACAAGCCGAACGTTTTCATAATGAACAACAACAAAGACAAAAAACAGGACAACAAGGCATTCCTGCAGATCACCATTTAATTGATGCCCTAAAATGCGGTTTACCAGACTGTGCCGGAGTCGCTATCGGTCTCGATCGTTTGCTCATGGTATTAGCTAAGGCGACACATATTGATGAAGTGCTGACCTTTCCCTTTGAGCGTGCCTAAGTCCCTGGATTTTTACGAATATGGCATAAAAATTATAAAACAATGGTAACTTATTGTTTTTAAGAGGGATTGTTCTTTTTTTTGGCGCTTTTATAATATTAATTTCTGCCTAAAGATTAGTTGAAATTGGCCGATAATATTTATGTATACAGATTGTGTGCACTTTAAAAATATTATTAATAATTATTGTATGTCAATGAGCACTTACTTCTTATGAAATTTAAAAATAGTATATTACAAAAACTATCAATTGCTTATCTCGCCTTTGGTGCAGCAGTTGGTCTGGTCTTTCCTTTTTTCGCTGAATTTTTTGTTAAGTGGAAGCCGGGTATGCACAGCTGGTTTTTTCTCTGTTGTCTCATTGCGGGTACATTAATTGGTGTTGTCAACTTTATACTTGTTAAAGTTATTCTATTAAAAAAATTAAAACGAATTGCTGAAGTCAGCGCTGCGATTAGTGATAAAGATCTTCGACATACTTGCACAATTAAAAGTGAAGACATGATCGGAGAAATTATTGACAGTTTTAATCTAATGTCAGATACGTTGCGTGATATGATTGGTAAGATAAATAATGAAGCGGGTTATCTTAACTCTTCATCGGATTTGCTTGAAAAATTCACGACAGAAGCAACAAATAGCACTCGTCAGCAACAATCACAGGTAGAGCAGATAGCGACGGCCATCAATCAAATGTCTGCAACAGCGCAAGAGGTTGCTACGCATGCAGAAGAAACGGCTAACGCGACGAAAGATGCCAACGAACAAAGTGACAACGCCAAAGTTGTTGTTGTTGAAGCAATGAGCTCAGTAGATGTACTGTCTGATATGGTCGGTAACGCAAGTAACGTTATTAGTAATCTTGAAAAAGAAAGTGAAAATATTGGTAACGTACTCACGGTCATTAGTGGTATCGCAGAACAAACTAACTTATTGGCATTAAATGCCGCTATCGAAGCAGCAAGAGCGGGTGAGCAGGGTCGAGGCTTTGCCGTGGTCGCTGATGAAGTAAGAACACTGGCTAATCGAACTAAAGAATCAACCACAGAAATCAGTGATATGATTGAAAGGCTGCAAAATGGAACGCGTGATGCGGCTAATACAATGGAACAAAGTCGTGAACAAGCAGTAAAAGGCGTGGACTATACTGAACAGGCAGCAGAGGCGCTGGCTATGATTGCAGGAAACATTAGTACAATTACAGATATGAGTATTCATATCGCCAACGCTGCAGAAGAACAAAAGACCGTTGTTGAAGACCTTAACCAGAATGTTGTCATGATTAATGACAGCTCAATACAGGCGACTGAAAATATGGAGCAGGTTAGCCAGTCAAGTAATGATGTTGCACAACATGCCGGTAGTTTACGTCAGCTGGTGGAAGGTTTTAAAGTTTGAGTGCTATTTTATCGTTCCTATGACATTTCCCAGTTGAACATGTTGCTCAGCTTTGAGCTCTTTATCCCAAATCATTTTTTTATTGGCATAAAGCAAAATAACCGTTGATCCCATGTTAAAGCGACCCATCTCCTGACCTTTTACATAACTTATTTCTTCTTCGTCATACTTCCAGTTTCGAATATCGTTACGCGTCGGTGGAGTAACTTCACCATGCCAGACGGTTTCAATGCTGCCAACAAAAATTGCACCTACAAGAATCATCGCCAGTGGACCTGCAGGTGAGTCAAACAAACAAATTACACGTTCGTTACGGGCAAACAAGGCAGGTACATTGTTAACCGTAGTGGGGTTTACGCTAAATAATTGTCCCGGAACATGAATCATTTCTATTAACGTGCCATCAACCGGCATATGAATGCGATGATAATCTTTTGGTGACAGATAAATGGTATTGAACTGACCGTTTTTAAATGTCTTAGCTAGGTCTTCTCTGTCACCTAGAAGTTGTGTCAGTGAGTAAGCATGGCCTTTTGCCTGAAAAATGAGATCGGTATTTATTTTACCTAGTTGACTAATTGCGCCATCAACCGGTGAGATAATACTTTTTTCATCAGTAGAAATTTCGCGAGCATCATCGTTTAGTTCGCGGGTGAAAAAATAGTTAAAACTTTTATAACTTTTCCAGTCAGAATTTTTTGCTTCTTTCATATTGACTTTAAACTGACGAATAAATAAAGGTAAAACAATATATAACAGCCATCTATACTCACAACGCGCTAAACGCCACATCATTTTAGAAAGAAAATGTTGTGGAATGATATGTTGTAAAGCAATAAAAAGGCGTGCACTAAGTTTCAAGTCAAGTTACTCCGGTAAATAGTTAAATTTATTAATGGTTCATCATTGAGCCGCATTTCATTTCAGGCTGGTTATCCGTTTTAACGGTTAAATTAATATTAATCGATTCGCCGTTATCAAAAGATAGTATTAGCGGGATACTTGAACCGGCATTGATTGCTTTTAATTTACCAATCAGCATCATATGTAATTCACCCGGTTTTAATTCAACATAGCTTTTCGCTTTAATGGTTAGGTTTTCTTGCTTAACCATATGCATCATGCCATTTTCCATTTTAGTTAAATGAATTTCTACTCGTTTAAACAATTTGCTTTTAAGTGATTTAATTTTAATATCTTTATTACTGAGATTATTTATTTTCATATAGCCCGCCATCACTTTTACGACTGGTGGTGCTTCCGGACTCCATGCCTTTTCAATTGTAATCGATTCAGAAGAGTAAGCAATATTGGTTAAAAAGAGATAAATAAAAAGTAGTTGGGTAAAGTTTTTTAAATTTATTAAAAGCATTATTTATCCCCGTAAAAAGTTCGGATGGTTTGAAAGTTAGCTGCTATCGTTTTAGCAATATGTGGTGGCGAGATAACGGCACGCATGCGACCTTTTGGGTCAATCAGTATCAGTTGTGCACTGTGATTAACAATATACTCTTTATCATTATCATCGTCTTTTTCATCGTAACCATAAAGTACGCCGATTTGGTTGGTGAGTTTATCGAGTTCATCCAGTTTACCGGTTACACCAATAAACTCAGGATTAAAGTACTGAACATATTTTTTTAATGTTTCAGCGCTATCGCGATCAGGATCAACCGATATAAAATAAAGTTTTGGATGACCCGGCTCACCCACTTTAGTTGGTAGGGTTTTCCACACAGCTTGCATGACTTTTAGTGTTGTAGGACAAACATCCGGACAGTTAGTAAAACCGAAAAATAAAAAACTCCAATGGCCTTTGAGTTGTGCGGGGCTGAATACCTGTTTATTTTGATCAAATAACCTGAAATCAGCAAGTGCTCGGGCATTTGGTAAAACGGTGGCATCAAGATTTTTTGGAACATGGGTATCATTATTACTCATCAACATTTGCTGGCTTAACCATAGTCCAAAAATAAGACTAATAGCACCAATACTAATTGGCAAAATCAGGTTTTTAATTGATTTTTTCTTTTCTGATGACATCGTTTTATATCCATTGCTATATTTTGAATGGGAGTATTTTAACGGATTTTTCCTTCTAATATCGATATTAAAAATAAGATAAACGGAGTTTTTGATGCTTTGTTGACATATTGTTGTTTTGGACGTAGTTTTTAAAAGATAGGCCGCTTTTAACGTGGATATAAAAATTTAATGGATGTTTATTTTGAACCATATCCGGATGATAAAATAAATAAAAATTGGGTAAATGAATCTTGTTTTTTTCTAAAAAAACGAGCAAGTCATATCATCGCTACAACTATTGCACATTAAAAACTAGATAGTGTCTGGGTATTCAAAATAATATTGTCAGTAGCATTATTGTTATTTTCCTGCTGGGATTTCTCCTGATAAACGACAATATTTTTGTTAGACTAAATATTCTGATTATCATTACGTTTTTAAATGATTTTTGTTGTCGCATTAATAGTAGCCTGGATAAACTGGTAAAAACAATATTAGTATTGATGATTCAGAATTAAAAAAATAATTAACAAGTGATGATTCAGCGGCAACTTTGTTGTGTGTTGAAGATAAGGGGGATTGATATCCCTGCCGATGAATTCACGACTGTATTTAATAAGTTTATCCAAAGTAGTCACACAAATACACATGCCGGTGGAACGAGGTTGGGGTTCGCTATTGCTAAGGAAATTATCGATGAGCATAAAGGAAAAATTTGGGTAGAGAGCTTTATCGAAAAAGGACAAAATTTTGTTTTGTCTTACCCCGATTACCTCGAAGTTAAGAAAATTAAATTAATATTTTTCCCGGAAAAATTTAGTTATTCATTATCTTCCAAGTGGCGCTTGAAATAATGATTAAGCCAAAATTGTTAATCCAGCGGAAATGGCGTAATTCCAATAATTTACGTCTTGGTGAAGCAATATCCCAAAAGGTTAAGAGAGCAAATAAGCTTAAAAAAAAATCTTGCCTAATAACCATTTTATATTCAAAAAAATTCTCTCACAAGCAAGTATCTGTTTCGTCGTTTAATGGTTATCATTTTAGCGTATTTCAACTTTCTTCTACATAAATACCCTGAAAATCAACAAAAATGAGTAGGTATGAATAATAGAGAACTTTTAGCGAACAATGGTTGAAGTTTATCCTAAAAATGAGTATGGTTAGAACATATTCTTAAGAGGTTGAGTCAATGAGTAACGTTAACTATATGATAAATAATAAATTTACTAATAATTTAAACAAAATTAATCGTGAAATCTGGAGCCCGGAATTAGAAAATCTCGATATGTCGCCGGAAGAATTATGTGATTTACCGTTACTAGGTTATGTCACTGCAGGCGAACCGGTGCTGCTTTCTGAGGAGAATGAAATAGTTGGTGTACCGACGAGCATGGTGCGTACAAACAGTTATGCATTACGTGTTCGAGGCCATTCAATGATTGATGACAATATTGAAGATGGCGATATTGTCGTGATAGAAAAACGTGAGACAGCCTGTAATGGTGAATCTGTTGTGGCGATGATCAATGGTGAAACCGTTACGCTTAAGAAATTTTATGTTGAACGCGATGGTATTCGTCTTCAACCAGCGAACCCAACAATGGAACCGATTTATTTGCGTAATGAAGAGGTTCAAATATTGGGTATTGTAACGGGTGTGATTCGTTCAACTTAATGGCAGGGCTCGGAAAAAATAGTACATTTAGTTTCTCAAGGTCGGACTCCCAGGACGACGGTGTGGTCAATTAAATCGATATTATTCTTAAATTAAGTATGGCGGTGGATGTTTTTATACCGCGTTGGACTTCAGTCCAACCTACAAAAATAGAAAATGGTTCGTAATTGTAGGTCGGCCTTTATGCCGACGCAGAGTTAATTTATACCATCTGTATCTGGTTTTATAGCATTTATAGTTATTCTATCGGTGTGTTTGGCTCATTTCCCCAATCTGACCACGAACCCGGATAGCCTTTCACATTTTTATATCCTAAAGATTTCAGCATAATATAAGTGTGTGCTGAACGGTGGTGAGTATGGCAATATGTAACAATGGTTTTGTCGGTTGTAATTCCCTGATTTTCCAACAATTCACGTAATTCTTTTTCAGGTTTTAAGCGTCGGTCATTATTCATATCCATCACATCTGTCCACTCAATATTAATCGCACCGGGGATATGTCCTCCACGTTGTGCAAAGACTTTTGTGCCATTAAATTCGGCGGGACTACGGGCATCAAAAATAACAACATTGTTATCCGACATATGATCTAAAATAAACTGACGTGTTGCCACAGGTTCAAAATTCATTTCAGCTTTAAACTCGTTTGGCGTTGGATAATTAATTTCTGAGGAAATTTCATTGCCGTGATTTGACCAGCTTTGTAGTCCGCCGTTTAATAAAGAGAAGCGGTTAAAACCAGCAACTTCCAAAGTCCATAAGAAACGGCAAGCACGGCCACCACCTTCATCGTCATAAACAACAATGTGTTTATTGTCGCTTAAACCTAAGCTTCCAAATACGTTATTTAATTGTTCTTCAGTGGGTAATAACCCCATACGTGGTTGTTCGATGCGAACAAGCCACTCGTAATTTAAAAAAACAGCACCCGGAATATGGTATTGAACATAAGTGGCTGGGTTTGAGAGATCAAATATTAAAATATTATCATTATTCAGGTATTCTTTTAATTCAGCTGCTTCAATAATAAGAGGGAGGTTAACGGACATAACTGCGCCTTTTTATAAATAATTGAGGCTAGATTATAGCGAAAGAAATCGAACGGAAAGGTAATAAATAGTTATTTAATAACTATAATTTCAGCATGGTTGTTAGTTTTTTTACTAGTTGCTATTCCTGACTAAAGCACTAGGTGATAGAATTAGCGGTTGATAAAGACATCAAATTATTTTAATTAAGGGTTCACTATGACAATTTCTTCATTCCAACCAACTAAACGCACATTAATGGGGCCTGGTCCTTCAGATGTAAGTGATCGCGTGCTTCAGGCAATGGCTCGACCAACAATTGGACATTTAGACCCTGAGTTTGTCGGCATGATGGATGAAATGAAAGTCTTACTTCAATATGCCTTTATGACAAAAAATGAACTCACGTTCCCTGTTTCAGCACCCGGTTCAGCAGGCATGGAAACCTGTTTTGTAAATCTGGTAGAGCCGGGTGATAAAGTGATCGTTTGTCAAAATGGTGTATTCGGTGGCCGCATGAAAGAAAATGTGGAGCGCGTTGGTGCAACTGCGATTATGGTTGAAGACGAGTGGGGTACAGTTGTTAGCCCACAAAAAGTTGAAGATGCGTTAAAAGCCAATCCAGATGCAAAGTTTGTAGCCTTTGTTCATGCAGAAACGTCAACGGGTGCCTTATCCGATGCAGAAACTTTAACAAAGCTTGCACACGATCATGATTGTTTAGTGATTGTTGATGCAGTGACTTCATTAGCAGGTTCACCATTAAAAGTGGACGAATGGAATATTGATGCGATTTATTCAGGTACACAAAAATGTTTGTCAGCTCCTCCGGGTTTATCGCCAGTGAGTTTTAATGACCGTGCATCAGATGTGATTAAAAATCGTAAAACAAAAGTTCAAAGCTGGTTTTTAGATATGAGCTTAGTGATGGGTTACTGGGGAGCGGGTGCTAAACGTGCTTATCACCACACCGCGCCAGTGAACACACTTTATGCTCTGCACGAAGCATTAGTTATTTTAAAGGAAGAAGGTTTAGAAAATTCATGGAAACGTCACATGGATATGCATTTAAGATTAAAAGCGGGTCTTGAAGCCATGGGCATTGGCTTTGTTGTTAAAGAAGGTGATCGTTTACCTCAATTGAATGCTGTTTATATTCCAGAGGGCGTTGATGACGCTGAAGTCCGTAGTAAATTATTGAACGATTATAATCTTGAAATTGGTGCAGGTTTAGGTGCTTTAGCCGGTAAAGTATGGCGCATTGGTTTAATGGGGCATGCTTGTAGTGAGAAGAATGTTGATTATTGCTTAAACTCTTTAAAGGAAGTGTTAGGCAAATAATAATTTAACAATTGCTATAAAAAAGCCAGCTAAGCGCTGGTTTTTTTATAGCAAAATATAGTTAATCAATATTTTATTTTCCTTCGAGGTACTGATATGCTTCCTCAATATTTCTTAGAACGCGAATTGATATAGGAAGCTCATCTCCAAATGCTTCGAACATTCTGGAAATACCGAAACTCAAATCTTCGGGCGCGACGATAACTATTTTGTAATTATCACCACGACTTTCAGAGCTAGAACGAATAAATTCAACTGCCTCGATAAGTTCTGTTTTAGACCATTTACTTATATCTGCATCTGTAAGATCCCAGATGGCATGCATGTTGGTTTTAAAATCCGGATGTAATATTGATTCAGTTAAGGCCTGCTTAAGATCAGACAACACTAACTCACCAGTAACTGTTCGGAGAATAGTATTTAAGTCCTGCTTTATCGTACTCTCAATTGACATTATCTATTTCCTAATAGTTATTAACTATTTAGTATATTCTGCGAGATATAACCATGTCTCAATAACACTGTCCGGGTTTAGTGAAACACTATGAATCCCTTGTTTCATTAACCAGTAAGCGAAGTCAGGATGATCAGAGGGACCCTGACCACAAATACCAATGTATTTATTTTTTAACTTGCATTCTGATATAGCCATACTAAGCAATGATTTAACTGCATCATCACGTTCATCAAAGCGTTCGGCAACGAGTTCAGAATCACGATCTAAGCCTAATGTTAACTGAGTCAAGTCGTTTGAGCCGATAGAAAAACCATCGAAATATTTTAAAAAACGTTCGGCTAATAATGCATTAGAGGGTATTTCACACATCATCATAATTTTTAGATCATTTTCACCGCGTGTCAAATCATTTTCTTTTAATAGGTTCGTAACTTCATGCGCTTCTTCTGGTGTGCGTACAAAAGGCACCATAATAGCAACATTAGTCAATCCCATATCATCACGAACTTTTTTAATGGCAAAACATTCAAGTTCAAAACAGTCCTGAAATTTTTTGTCGATATAACGTGATGCACCACGAAAACCAATCATAGGGTTTTCTTCATGCGGTTCATACTGACTACCACCGATAAGATTGGCATATTCGTTTGATTTAAAATCAGACAAACGAACAATAACAGGCTTTGGATAAAATGCGGCTGCAATAGTGGCAATACCTTCCGTTAATTTCTCAATATAAAAACTAACCGGATCAGTATAACCTTTTATAATTTCATTTATTTTTTGTTTAATTTCATCGGGTTGTTTGTTGTATTGCAGTAAGGCTTTAGGGTGTATACCAATTGATCGTGTAATAATAAATTCAAGCCGGGCTAAACCCACACCGTGGTTAGGTAAGAAACTGAAATCAAAGGCACGGTCAGGCGTTGCAACATTTAACATGATTTTGAAAGGGAGTTCGGGCATTTCCTTAAGATCAGTTTTGTTAATAACAAATTTCTGAATGCCTTCGTAGATCAAACCTTCATCACCTTCGGCACAACTTACCGTTACGGCCTGACCATTTTGTAATACTTTTGATGCATCACTTGTTCCCACTACGGCAGGAACACCCAGTTCACGGGCAATGATAGCGGCGTGGCAAGTGCGGCCCCCTCGATTAGTAACAATTGCACTGGCGCGTTTCATCACCGGCTCCCAGTCAGGATCAGTCATATCGGTGACAAGAATTTCACCATCGATGAGCTGATCCATTTCACTGGCATTTAAAATGACTCGAACTTTACCATGGCCAATGCGTTGTCCAACACTTCGACCTGATACTAAAATATTCCTTTTTGATGAGCTTGGTGCTAATTCGTAGCGTTCGAGTACATGTCTGTTATCCCGGCTTTTAACTGTTTCAGGACGCGCCTGAACAATATAAATTTCGCCTGACAAGCCATCTTTCGCCCATTCAATGTCCATGGGTTTGCCATAATGTTTTTCAATTTTTGCACCCATTTCTGCAACTGCCATTACTTCATCATCGGTTAAGCTGAATTTGTTTTGCTCGCTGACAGGTGTATCTATGGTTAACGTTGAATTCTGATGCTCCTGATTGTCAGTAAAAATCATTTTCCGTTTTTTACTGCCTAACGAACGTCGTAAGATAGCACTATTATTTTTTTCTAATGCTGGCTTGTAAACATAAAACTCATCAGGATTAACACTGCCCTGAACAACAGATTCACCCAGACCATAGGCAGAGGTAACAAAAATAACATCTTCAAAACCCGATTCAGTATCAAGTGTAAACATGACGCCACTACTGGCAAGGTCGCTACGAACCATTAATTGAATACCTGCGGATAAAGCCACATCGTCATGTTCAAAACCATGATGAACACGATAGGCAATAGCACGATCATTATATAAAGAAGCAAACACCGCCTGTATCGCATTTATGATTGAATCTTCACCCTGAACATTTAGATAAGTTTCCTGCTGTCCGGCAAATGATGCATCCACTAAATCTTCTGCTGTAGCTGATGAACGCACTGCATAACTTGCCTTGTCACCATATCGTTCAACAAGTTGTTGGTAAGCCTGACGAATTGCATTCTTAAGTTCTTCAGGAATCGTCGCATCATAAATCCATTGGCGGATTTGACTGCCGGCCTTTTTTAATGCGGGTACATCGTGAACATCAAGTGTTTTTAATGTATCGTGAATTTTTTTCTCGAGTTGTGTTTCATGTATAAAAAAACGGAAGGCATCAGAGGTTGTGGCAAAACCACCGGGTACATTTATATTTGATTTGGATAAATGATTAATCATTTCACCTAATGATGAATTTTTCCCCCCGACTTGAGGAAGATCACTTAGACTAATCTCGTCGAACCATAAAATGTATTGAGTGCTTGTCATAAATATACCAGATTATTATGCTATGTTATTGGTTGATGCTATTAATGTAAGCGTGGACTGTTAAGAAATCAACAACTATGAATAATATAATAAACAAATCCCGACCTATTTTCTTTGTTTCCAATAGCACCGGTATTACGGTTGAAACATTAGGACGTAGTTTGTTATATCAATTTTCATCCACTCAGTTTGAATCACATTCTTTACGTTTTATTGACACTGTTGAGAAAGCAAAAGAAGCACTTCAAACTATTAATGATCTTGCATCTCAAACTGGCTTACGCCCAATTATTCTAAGCACATTAGTCAAACCAGAGTTACGTGATGTTATGGCAAGGGCTGAGGGACTTTATCTGGATGTTTTCGATACCTTTATTGCACCGATTGAGCGAGAAGTTGGTCACGAAGCAAAACTTGGGATGGGTAGGGTACATGGTATTGTTGACGATGAATATTATAGTGAACGTATTGATGCGGTGAATTATTCATTAAAAACGGATGATGGGGTGGGTGCCAGAGAATATTCACAAGCGGATGTTATTTTGATCGGTGCATCACGTACGGGTAAAACCCCGACGAGCCTTTATTTGGCTATGCATTATGGTTTAAAAGCGGCAAATTATCCGATTGTGGATGAAGAGCTCGACAGTCATTCTTTGCCTGTCCCGTTAAAAGCGCATAAAGAGAAACTGTTTGGATTATTAGTCTCACCTGAACGATTACAAAGTATTCGTACAAAGCGCCGGGCTGATAGCCAATATTCGTCATTGTCTCAGTGTCAGTATGAAATACGACAGACCAAAACCCTGTTTCAACAGCAAAATATTCCTTATTTTGATGTCAGCAGTATGTCGATTGAAGAAATATCTTCAAATATCATGAATATGCTTAAAATTAGCTCGAGAACATTCTTACCTTAATTTTTAAAATACCGTCATTCCGGTCAAGCAAAATGCGACGTGGAATCCATATGTAAATTACTGGATTTCCTCTAAGTGATGCGAGAATGATGGGTCAATTTTAGATTATTTGCTAAAATACAAAATCTAGCCCTTGAAATTAACGGGTTTTGCCAATATATAAAGAAGCATTAAGTTCAACAACAATCAAAATTGAGAGAGAAATATGACGGTCGAAGCTAAAAAAGAAACTCTGAGTTTTCAGACCGAGGTAAAGCAATTGCTAAACCTCATGATCCATTCCCTTTATTCAAATAAAGAAATTTTTCTACGTGAATTAGTCTCCAACGCCTCGGATGCGTGCGATAAATTACGTTTTGAAGCATTAAGTGACAGTGCGTTATTTGAAGATGATAGCGATCTTAAAATACAGATCGATTTTGACAAAGAAGCAGGTACGGTGACAATTACTGATAATGGTATCGGTATGAACCGTGAAGAAGTGATTGCCAACATTGGTACTATCGCCAATTCAGGCACAAAAAAATTCCTTGATAACTTAACCGGTGAACAAGCCAAAGATGCACAAATGATTGGTCAGTTTGGTGTTGGTTTTTACGCCTCATTTATTGTTGCTGATAATGTCACCGTTGAAACTCGTCGCGCAGGATTAGGCTCTGAGCATGGTGTGCGTTGGGTATCGACCGGTGAAGGTGAGTTTGACCTTGAGAACATTAACAAAGAAGAACGCGGTACTAAAATTACTTTACATCTGAAAAAAGATGAAGAAGAGTTTGCTGATGACTGGCGTTTACGTTCAATCATTAATAAATATTCAGATCATATTTCATTGCCGATTAAAATGCATAAGCGTGATGAAAAAGGCGAAGTAACCGATGAATTAGAAGCCGTAAATAAAGCCTCTGCATTATGGGTGCGTCCAAAATCTGAAATTAGTGATGAAGAATACAAAGAATTTTACAAACATGTTGCACATGACTTTGATGAACCACTTAGCTGGTTACACAACAGAGTAGAAGGTACACAGGAATACACCACATTATTCTATTTACCAAAACGTGCACCATTTGACATGTTTGAGCGCGATCAGAAAAAGGGCATTAAACTTTATGTGAAACGTGTCTTTATTATGGATGATGCGGATCAGTTAATGCCAAATTATTTGCGTTTCATTAAAGGTGTGGTTGATTCAGATGATTTACCACTTAATATTTCTCGTGAAATTTTACAGAAAAATAAACACATCGATAATATCCGTAATGCGTCTACCAAGAAAATACTTAGCCACTTAGAAAAAATGGCGAAGAACCAGCCTGAAGATTATGCTTCATTCTGGACAGAGTTTGGTCGCGTGTTAAAAGAAGGTCCGGCTGAAGATGCTGCTAATAAAGAAAAAATTGCCAGCTTATTCCGTTATGCCTCAACCAATAACGACTCTGATGTAGAGAATATTTCTCTCGATGATTACATCAGCCGCATGAAAGAAGGGCAGGATAAACTGTATTACATTACAGGTGACTCATATGCTGCAGTTAAAAATAGTCCACACTTAGAACTCTTTAAGAAAAAGGGCATTGAAGTTATTTTAATGCACGACCGTGTTGATGAATGGATGATGTCTTACTTAAGTGAATACGATGGTAAGTCCTTCGTTAATATTGCTAAAGGTGAGCTTGATTTAGGTGAGCTGGAAGATAAAGAAGACAAGAAAAAAGCTGAAAAAGCAGCAAAAGATTATGAAAAATTATTGAAGCAAATGACAGAAAGCTTAGGTGATAAAGTTAAAGAAGTTCGTGTTTCAACACGATTAACCGAATCGCCATCATGTTTAGTTGTAGAACAACAAGATATGGCTGTTAGCATGCAGAAAATTTTAAAACAGGCCGGGCATGAAGTGCCTAATATTGAACCAATATTAGAAATTAATATTGATCATCCATTAGTAAAACGTTTGAGTGAAGAGCAGGACGATGACAAGTTTAGCGACTGGTCACATTTATTGTTTGATCAGGCTATGTTGAGTGAAGGTGGGCAGTTGGAAGATCCCGTTGCTTTTGTAACACGGATAAATCAATTGTTATTAGAAACCATGTAAGTTTTGTTTTAAGTAAATAAAAAGGCGACCATGTGGTCGCCTTTTTTTGTTGTAGAAAAATCATTAGTTATATGAATGAGGCTGATAAGTATTTATTTTTTCACTATACTCAAATGCTTTAACAGGATAGTTTTTTGGTAATGTAGAAACTATCATTTCAAGTTCTTTGCGCTGCTCAGAAGAAACCTGGGGACCAGTAAGTAATGAACTTAAATCTGTATTTGTTTCGAGAGTATTGGATTCAGTTTTTCCGGATAATTTAATTTCACCATTTTTTCTTTGAACAAAATATTGTGTTGCTTTATTTAAGCCTTGTTGATCTGCGTGTAAAAAAACTAAACCATCTTTAGCTTTTTTATCCTTATGAGGATTTAAACCTGTCTGTGAAGGAATTAATGTTTCGGAAGCAAATATATAACGTTCAACGTCATTCAATAACATGAATGCACGTACCATATTAATTTTGTTCTCTATTTCATTCTGGTCTGTCATAAAATAGAGAATAAGAATTTGTTTATTAGTACGGGTTTCACAAAGGAATGTCATCGGCATAACACTGTCATTAAGAAGTAAGGTATGAATTGTATCGATAGCATGTTCTTCAAACACATCGTGATTTTGAAAATTAACTGCAGTATTAGAATATGACATTTTATCGTTCCTCTGAATCATCAGGTGTTATAATTATGATCGGACGAATAATCATTATCTTGAATATTTTATGGGTAATATATTTTAAATTATAGTTGAAAATTATAATAAATGAATTGTTATTTAGCCTGTCACCGCTATCCTGTTGATTTTAATGGGTAAATTTAGTGAATAATGATATGCGTTTATTTATTTAATCAATGTGACAAATTGTAAATGTTTAATTCATCACACTGATATACTGGGAAAATGAAAAAATTACTTGTTATTGGCTATGTTTGGCCTGAGCCTAATTCTTCTGCTGCCGGCAGCAGAATGCTGCAATTATTAGAACTATTTCAAAAACAAGACTATCAAGTAACGTATGCGTCGCCAGCGGCTGTTAGTGAGCACATGGTTGATTTGGCTTCATTAAATATCAATAAAATAGCCATAGAATTAAATAACAGCAGTTTTGACTCTTTTGTAAAAGAACTGCAACCGAATGTTGTTTTGTTTGATCGCTTTATGATGGAAGAGCAGTTTTCATGGAGGATAGATAAAGAATGTTCCAATGCAGTGAAGCTACTTGAAACGGTCGATTTACATTGTTTACGAGATGCCCGACATACTGCTGTTAAAAATAATAACAATCCATATGAGTTAAATAATCTTGAGTTTCATACCGATACGGCTATTAGAGAAGTGGCGAGTATTTTACGTTGCGATTTAAGTTTAATGATTTCAGAAGTGGAAGTTGCAATACTAAAAAATCAATATAACGTAGATGAGAGCTTATTACTCTATTTACCTTTCATGTATGAGGCATTAGATGAGAAGGGATATAAAGAAAAATGGCCAAGCTATCGTGAACGACACCACTTTGTCACTATCGGTAATTTTCGTCATGCACCCAATTGGGATTCTGTGTTGTATTTAAAAAATACCATTTGGCCGTTAATACGTAAAAAATTAAAAGATGCGGAACTACACATCTATGGTTCGTACCCACCTAAAAAAGCACAGCAATTGCATAACCCGAAACAAGGCTTTCATATAAAAGGCTGGGCAGAAGATGCACTAGAAACCTTAAGCCGATACCGCGTATGTTTATCACCACTACGGTTTGGGGCTGGCATGAAAGGTAAGCTCGCCGATGCCATGTTAACCGGTACACCCAGTGTAACCACGTCTATTGGGGCGGAGTCAATGTATCGTGATTCTATAAAGAATACAGTTTATGATTGGCCGGGTAGCATTACTGACAACGATGAAGATATCGCCAATGCCGCTATAGCATTGTATGAAAATGAAATGTTATGGCAAGAAAAACAAAATAATATTATCCAAATAGTAAATAATATATTTAATAAAAAAGAAAACGAAGAAAAGTTAATCGGTAGAGTATCTGATATTTTAAGTTCACTTAAAAAGCACCGTCATAAAAACTTTACAGGTAAAATGTTAAGGCATCACACTTTAAAAAGTGCGATGTATATGTCGCAGTGGATAGAAGCTAAAAATAAGTAATTGAAGCAAAAAATAGAAACGAGAATAAATAAAGTTATGGCTGAATTATTAAAAGATGTCTTTGACAGAAAGTTTATAAAATCACTTGCGGCTGATCTTAAAGAGAGTTATCCTAGGTTTGATAAAACCGTGTTTATAAAAGCCGTTTTTACTAAAGATTGGCCAGAAAAAGCACTAAAACAACGCATGCGCCATATTTCAGAGAATATGCAATGTTGCTTACCCTCAGATTATAAAAAAGCCATTTCATTATTAAAACGCGTATCGGATAACTACAGCGAGTTACAACACCTGATTTTCCCCGATTTTATTGAGTTGTGTGGTATAGATGATTTATCCACGTCTATTGATGCAATGGCATACTTTACCGAAAAGTCGAGTTCAGAATTTCCTATCCGTTTTTTTATTATTAAATATGAAAAACAAATGCTCACACAAATGAAAAAATGGGCAAAATCAAAAAATGAACATCGTCGGCGTTTAGCCTCAGAAGGTTGCCGGCCTCGCTTACCATGGGCAATCGCCTTGCCGAAGTATAAAAATGATCCAAGTGCTATTTTACCGATTTTAGAAAGCTTAAAAGAAGATGAAAGTGAATATGTCAGGCGAAGTGTTGCTAATAACCTAAATGATATTTCAAAAGATAATCCTAACGTCGTCATTGAAATTGCAAAAAAATGGAAAGGCATAAGTCCAGAAACGGACAAACTGGTAAAACACGGCTGTCGCACCTTATTAAAACAAGGTGAGCCTAAAATAATTAAGTTGTTTGGCTTTAGAGAACCCAAAGATATTGAGGTTAAAAAGTTTAAAGTCACAAAAGAAATAAAAATGGGTGAAGAAATTGAGTTTGCATTCACCCTAAATACCAATAAGAAAAAACTCGGGTTACTTCGTATCGAATACATCATTGAGTTTGTGAGACAAAACAATAAAACAGGAAAAAAGGTATTTAAAATTTCAGAAGGGCATTATGCTGAAAACGAGCGAATGATAACAAAAAAACATTCGTTTAGACCAATATCTACGCGAAAGTATTATGTAGGTCAGCACAGTGTTTCGATTGTGGTAAATGGTATAGTATTAAGTACAAAAAAGTTTATTATTAAGAATAAATAATTTACCCCATTAGATAGAATTCTACCTAATAAGGTAAATTACAGAATTCTGTCTAATTCACTGTTAGCTGTAATAAATGAAAACATACCGACTAAAAACAGACCAAGGTGTTTGTATAGGGTTCGAAATTAGTAATGATTTTCTTGGTTCAGGGGCTATAGCAAGATTTATAAATAGAGTACCTGACTGTGAAGTTATCACTAAACGAAAAATGTTTTCAGGCTCAGAAGTTCATGTTGTTTTTATATACAAAGATAAAGAATTTCAAGTTTGGGAGCCCTTCGGAGATAATAGCCGTTTACACATTGGTTCAGAAAGTGAAGTAAATGAAGAAATAATATTAAGCTTAGTCAATGCAATTAAAAAAACTAGGAATTATTTTATTTAACGCCAGTATTATGTGAACAACAAGCAGCTTAAAAGGGTATCAACTTTTTTGGGGTATGGTCAGACAACCAAAAGCCGTGCTCTGCACGTTTTTGGTCGCCACTTACTTAAATCGTTATGTGTACCACATGGGAAGTAGATAATTTATGTATCAATATGACCAAAGGCCAGGGACGCAATTCGCTGAACTTGCAAAGTCTTTTATGCAAAATATTCAAGATTGTGAATATGTTGTTTTGTGTGGAAGAAATAACTGCGGTAAATCCTACTTACTAAAGACTCTTACTCAGCAGGCTGGAGAGCGTGCCTCGTACTTAGGTCCTGCGCGATATCAAAATTTTAATGTCTTGGGTAGCTTTGCTCCAAACCGCAATCAAAGGAGAAGGACTACAAAGCATCAGGAATTTATGAGTCAATGGCAAAATCAGCAACAAAATTTGGATAACTCTCCATTTAATCTCCAGCAAGCGATTGCCGAATTGAGCAATGATAAGAGAATTCAGTTATTTGAGATTATGCAGTCTCTTCTCGGATCGAAGATGGAACTGAGGCATACAGTAGAAAATAATTCGATGTCCCAACAATATATATCTGTGAATGGGCATAATATATCCTTCACTAGTTCCGGATATCGGCTTATCACATCTTTGATTACATCACTTCTTGATGAAGAGTTTGATACATTTTTTATTGATGAACCTGAACTTGGAATAAGTCCAGAGGCCCAGGGAGTCTTTTCAGACTTTCTGTTCAACAAAGATATTAGAAATCGATATTTTGGCCACATAAAGACTTTGGTTCTGGCTACACACTCAACAATATTTTTAGATAGAAATGAGATCACCAATAATTATTTTGTGGAGAAAGATGGAGATATCATAGATGTCACAAGAGTGAAAAATATCTCTGATATTAATCGTATGCATTTCTTTTTGTTAGGGAACAGACTGGAGACACTCTACATGCCTTCGGTAATCATAATAGTCGAGGGCAAATGTGACTATAAATATATAAACCGAATGATCAATATTCACTTTGAAAACTCGAATGTAAGTGTGATTCAAGCTAATGGTGATTCTCGCATTAAAGAGATATTTAATCTGACCAAGAATTTATTTGGTGATATCCAAAAAAGCCCCTATAAAGATCGTATATTTGCCATTCTTGATAGTGTGCATGGAAAAGGATTAACCGCATCTCTAGAATCGATGGGGCTTCCTAAAGACAATATTGTCACATGGCAAAAAAACGGTATCGAATACTACTATCCAAGCCAAATATTACAGTCAATTTACGGCTCGACGGGTGAGGTTGTAATCGATGGTGACCTAGTCAAATTAAATGGAATCGAGTACAGCAAGAATCAGCTCGCAGACTTAGTAGTAGATAAGTTAGCAAAGGAAGTAGAGCTTCCGAATGAGTTCTCTAAAGAATTCATGAATAAAATATCTGTCTATCTGAGCAATTAGCCTGATCCACACGTAACAAAGCGCTGCTGTCGGACAAATTTTCCGCAGAGCGCGGCATTATGCCCTAAAATAAAATGAGACAGGTATTTAAATGAAAGATACAGTTAAAATATTTCCAGTTGCATTTGAAGAAATATTAAAAGACACAAATAATGTCGGATTTGATCAATTATCAGATCCATTGTTAGGTTCATTTTTGTCTACTCTTTCTGCCACAAAACGAAATGGACATTTTCTTGAACTTGGTACAGGGAGTGGTATATCTACCGCGTGGATACTTCATGGAATGGACTCTTGCTCATCTCTTACAAGCATTGATAGTGACGAAAATCTAGTATCGATAGCTAAGAAGCATCTTGGTAATGATGATCGGGTAAAATTCATTGTTGGGGAAGGCGAAGAGTTAATATTGAATACTGAGCCTAACTCAATTGATTTAATTTTTGCTGACGCTTGGGCAGGAAAATACAATAATGTAGGAAAAACATTATCACTATTAAAAGATGGAGGTATATATATAATCGATGATATGTTACCACGTGATAGTTGGCCTGAAGGGCATGACGAAAAAGCTAATTTACTTATTCAATATTTAGAAAACAGAGATGATTTACTAATGACTAAAATGTCATGGTCTTCAGGTTTAGTGGTTTGTACAAAGAGAGCATAACAAGGCAATTCAACGCGGATAATTGCGACGTTAGGCTCACAAGTTAATATCAAGGAATAAACAAGATATGGAAAGTCCTGTTACACCTAAAATTTTCGATCAAAAAAATGCTATATCGTATGATGAACAAAGAGCAAAGTTGAAACCAATTAAAGATGCTCTTCATTTATGTATGAAAGTGATTCTTTTGAAACTACCAAAAGATGCTCACATTTTATGTGTGGGTGCTGGAACAGGATCCGAGTTAATTTATCTTGCAGAAGCATTTCCTAAATGGAAATTCACTATTGTCGAACCTGCTCCTGAAATGATGAAACTCTGTTATAAACAAACTGAAAAACATGGCATTATATCGCGTTGCACATTTCATGAGGGCTACTTAGAAACACTTTCTGATAGTGGTCAATTTGATGCGGCAACAAGTATTTTAGTATCCCATTTTATAGTTAATGAAAAGGAAAGAGCTAAATATTTTTCTAACATCGCAAAAGTCATTAAACCAGATGGATACATGATCAATGCGGATTTAAGTGCGGATATGCTAACCTTTAATTATAATGAGCTTTTGAACATATGGGTAAATATGCATGATTATGCAGGAATGCCAACAAATGTTGAATCATTTGGTCATAATGTAGCTATACTTCCTACAGAAAAAATTGAATCTATAATTGTAGCTGGCGGTTTCGAGAATCCTATTTTATTTTACAAAACTTTTTTTATTCAGGCTTGGTGCTCTAAGGTAAAGACTTTAAGTTTAACTGAAAATTTTGCCTAACAAAATGTTCCAGATTGATTCAAAACGCAATGTGAACGCCTGGACTAGGCGTTATACGTAAATAGCTAATAGGTGTCAGAGCCTGAGGTATCCCCACATAATTTCGATCTAAATCAATGACTTACAACGAAAATAAAAACAGTAACCACGACACTGATATTTTCAGAATAAGTAGTCTGCATAATATGACTTATATAATGCACCCAATGCCTATATACATGTCTGGACTGTTTTTAAATATATTAAGTAAATTTAAAAAAGTCATAACTTATTGATTCTGATCTCTTTTTTGTAGGGATCCCTCTGTGTCAGAGACCAATTGTTGCTAATATAAGTAAATATTACTTCCTAATACCTAATTATGTAATTGTTATTAGCCAATAAGAATGAAAGTATGACTTACGAAGAATTTAATGAATTTTGTCGCTCCCTTCCGGCTACTTCATACGTCATTCAATGGGGAGGCTCTCATGTATGGAAGGTAGGGGGAAAAGTATTCGCCGTTGGAGGTTGGGGGAAGGATGATAAACCAGCGTTCACATTTAAAACGTCCGAACTCAATTTTCATTTTTTGAGTGACGAGCCCGGTTATCAACCAGCACCTTACCTCGCCTCTCGAGGAATGAAGTGGATACAACAATATGATGTGCCTGGTACGGAAGATGATGAACTCATATACTACCTAAAAGAATCTCACCGTATTGTTTCCTTAGGCTTAACTAAGAAGAAGCAAAAAGAACTTGGCCTCAATCAGTAAGAAATAAGTGTCAGATGCTAATTATTTCTAATCTTCTTTCTGAATAATATAAACATCATACCGCGTTTTTTTACTTTCTACGGTGTAGGTCGGTTTTAGTTCGGTTAAGTTTTCTGCCTCTTTGGGTCTTTTCACTACAACGCGTTTTTTTGCAACGTTTAATGCTGCATCTAACAATTCTTGCGTGTCTTCATCTTTACCTAATAGACTTTGCAATATCTGCATGTTCTTTTTAACTGATGCTGATTTCTTTTTATTGGGATACATTGGATCTAGGTAGATTACATCTGGATGTTTACTTTTATATGACGTTTTATTTTTTAGTTGGGTTAAGTAGTCAATGCTACTTTGATTAATAACCTCAAATCCATTTTCTAACACTGTTTTAAAGTATTCATCTTCTTCTGCGCGATGAATGGCATCTTTTATTAGTTCAACAATAATCGGTGAGCGTTCAACTAATGTCATTGAACAACCCAGGCAGGCAAGTACATAGGCATCTTTCGCTAAACCAGCTGTGGCGTCTAATACGCTGGGTGGAGGTGTGCCTTGTTTTAAGCCGATGGCTTTGGCAATGCTTTGTCCGCGACCACCACCGTATTTTTGTCTGTGCGCTAAATCACCCGAAATAAAATCGATATGAATACTGATGTTTTTTTCTTTATCACAGAGTTCAACAAAATCATTTTTGTAGTTTAGGTTGATGGGGCTTGTCACTTCATTCGTAGGCATTAAGGGATAACCTGCACTTTTTGCGAAGTTTTCTGCCTTTTCTTTCATTTCGTCAGAAGTATAGGAAATAGAGATGGGTGACATATTCATAGGATGAATTGTAATATTAATGAGTACAATTGTGTATGATTATGAGAGCAGGTTAAATCCAGATAGGTTCGTTGGATTTGAATTGGAGAATAACGTGGTGATAAGACAAGATTTCAAACCGCATACAGAATCAGGTGAAAATATCCTTGATTTACTCTCATCGAGTCATCACGGTTTAAGTTTGACTGAGGCCAAAATTCGTCTACAACAATATGGCTTAAATACACTACCAAAAATAAAACAAGCCGGTTTAGTTCAGGTATTTTTTCATCAATTTTCCAGCCCCTTAATTTACGTTCTTTTTGCAGCCGCGACCTTGTCATTATTTATCCATGAATGGTCTGATGCCGGTTTTATTTTTGCGGTCTTATTGATTAATGCCATTATCGGTACAACACAGGAATTCTCTGCTCAACAAGCGGCTGCTGCATTACAAAATTTAGTTAAAACCCGTTCTCGTATTTTACGTGCAGGCGAGAGTTATGAAATAGATTCAGAAGAACTTGTTCCAGGTGATATTGTGTTGCTGGAATCTGGCGATCGCGTACCTGCTGATATGCGATTATTAAAATCTAACAACTTACAAATTGATGAATCTCTTTTGACCGGAGAATCATTATCTGTAATTAAAAACGCAGATATCATTCTTACCGAAGAAACAAATTTAGCAGACAGGCAAAATATGGTTTTTGCTGGCAGTTTAGTGGTTCGAGGCCGGGCACATGCTGCAGTAGTTACGACTGCACTATCAACAGAGTTAGGAAATATTGCAGCATCGGTGTTAGGTAAATCATCTGTTAAAGCGCCACTTTTGGTGCGTATGGAAAAGTTTACTCATCGTGTTGCAATTATCGTTGGTATTGCAGCCATTAGTATGTCTGCTGTTGCATTAATGCGCGGCATGCCTATGGGTGAAGTGTTTTTATTGGCTGTTGCATTGGCTGTTTCTGCTATTCCAGAAGGATTACCTGTTGCACTAACGGTTGCACTTGCCGTAGGTATGCGTCGCATGGCAAAGCGCCATGTCATTGTACAAAAACTTGTTGCCGTAGAGGCTTTAGGTTCGTGTACATATATTGCTACAGATAAAACCGGCACGTTAACGGTTAATCAACTTACCGTCCAGAAAATTGTATTACCGAATAATGATCGCTGGGAGGTAACCGGTGAAGGTATTATTCCTGAGGGGGAAATACTACATAATAACAAACCAATAAAACCTGCTGAAAAACAATTACTGGAAAGAATTTGTCAGGTTGCAGTGTTATCGAATGAGGCATTTTTAGGTCATCGTAATCATAGTTGGACAACACATGGTGATCCGATGGATATAGCGTTGCTGGTTTTGGCGCATAAAGCGGGTTTTGTTAAAGATGATATAAAAGAACGCTATGCAGAGACAGCTATGATTCCATTTGAGTCAGAACATCAGTTTGCTGCAAGTTTTAACCAAATTAATGCAATGACGACATATGTGTATGTAAAAGGAGCTTATGAAAAATTGCTGCCAATGTGCCGCTCTATGGCAACAGCTGATAATGATGAAGCTATTGATATAAATATTATTACTAAACAGGCAGAAAAACTTGCCGAAGAAGGTTATCGGGTCTTGGCTTTAGTCTCAGGTGAAATAGAACAAGAAAAAGGTTTTACTGAAAATCAGCTAAAGAATCTTACCTTTCTTGCTTTGATTGGTGTTATTGATCCTTTGCGTCCCGAAGCAAAAGCAGCGGTCACTGCTTGTCAACAAGCGGGCATTGATGTGGCGATAGTGACGGGAGATCATCCTGTTACGGCATATGCAATCGCCCGTGAATTAGGTTTAGCAAATAATCAAAATCAGGTTGTGACTGGTTATGAACTTAGACTTAAAGATGAAAATATTAATGAGTTTGATGCTTTAGTTTCGAGTGCAAGAGTATTTGCGCGTGTGGAACCGACTCAAAAGTTAAAAATAGTTAACTCATTACAGCGAAATGGACATTTTGTTGCTGCAACAGGAGATGGGGCGAATGATGCACCCGCTTTAAAAGCTGCAGAAGTTGGCGTTGCTATGGGAAAATACGGTACAGATGTCGCACGTGAATCATCGGATCTTATTATTACTGATGATAATTTTTCCTCAATCGTTGCGGGCATTGAAGAAGGTCGAGTTGCTTATAACAATGTACGTAAAGTGATATTTCTACTTATATCAACAGGTGCCGCTGAAATTGTTTTATTTACATTGGCATTATTGAGCGGTTTACCATTACCTTTGCTTGCGGTGCAATTGTTGTGGTTAAACCTCGTAACCAATGGTATTCAGGATGTTGCGTTAGCCTTTGAACCGGCAGAAGGTAATGAGTTAAAGACTCCGCCACGTCCTCCAAAGGAAGGTATTTTTAACCGAATAATGATCGAGCGTGTATTACTCTCAGCTTTAGTTATTGGGGTTGTTGCATTTTTGGTGTTCCAGTATTTATACGCTCAGGGCTATGGCTTAGATGCAGCCCGAAATGGAACGTTATTATTAATGGTATTATTTGAAAATATTCATGTATTTAACAGTCGTTCGGAAACACGTTCTGTATTTAATCATAATCCGTTACGCAACTATTTCTTATTATTTGGTACTTTAGCTGCACAATTTATACATATTGGGGCTATGTATACACCATGGATAAATGATGTCTTACGTATACAGCCTGTGTCGTTAGATTATTGGTTTGATATGCTGCTCATATCAATTACAGTTTTAATTGTAATGGAAGGTCATAAGTTTGTACGTCGACATTATTGAGTTATATTAGTGTTATGTATATATTAAAAAAAGCAGGACAATATTGAATCAATATCGTCCTACTTTAGTTTTACTTATTAATCCGATTTTTTACGGCGTGGTTTATGTGCGGGTTCTTTTCTTCCTCTACTTGAAGGTTTTTTGTGCTCAGAATCTTTACGAGGTTTACGTTTTAAAGTTTCGCGTTTTTTCGTTGCTGACTCTTCACCAAATACCGAGATATTTATTTTCTGTCCTGCGATACGAACACTTTTTAGATCCATAAAAATATCTTTTGGCATGCCTTCTGGTAAATCAATGGTGCTGTAATCATCATTGATTTGAATGCGACCCATGTGTTTGCTATCAATACCCGCTTCATTGGCAATTGCACCAACAATATTTCCTGGTTTAACGCCATGGTCATGTCCCACTTCAATACGGTAGGTTTGCAAGCCTTCTTCTTTTTCTTGAGGCCCACGATCAGAACGTTCAGACTGGTCACGACGTGGACGACGTTCTTTTCCTTCATTTCGGTCTTCACGATCTCGACGTGAACCACGATCACGATTTTTTCTGTCACCACGGTCATTATCACGATCATTTCTATTAGATTTTTGTGCAACAGGTGCATTGGACAATAATAACGGTTCATCACCTTGCACCATTTTAGCTAAGGCCGCGGCAATTTCTATAGCAGGGATGTTATGTTCCAATGTGTATTTTTCTAAGATACTTGCATAGAACTCCAAACCTTCACTCGCAATAGTGTCGGAAATGTTTTGTGTGAAACGAGAAATACGTTGGTTATTAATCATTTCTGTTGAAGGCATTTCCAATGCTTCGATTTTTTGTTTTGTCGCGCGTTCAATTTGTTGCAACATGCGCTTTTCACGAGGTGCAACAAATAAGATTGCATCACCTTCACGACCAGCACGACCTGTACGTCCAATACGATGTACATAAGATTCTGTATCGTAAGGAACATCATAGTTAATAACATGACTAATACGCGGTACATCTAAACCACGAGCAGCAACATCTGTTGCGATTAAGATATCAATTTTCTTACGTTTTAAATTCTCAACCGTTTTTTCGCGTTGGTTTTGCGCAATGTCTCCATTGATTGCAGCAGCAGAATAGCCTCTCGCTTCTAATTTTTCAGCTAATTCTGTCGTCGCATTTTTGGTACGAACAAAAATGATCATCGCATCAAACTCTTCGGCTTCTAAAATACGCGTTAGCGCATCAAGCTTGTGATGACCACTTACCATCCAGTAACGCTGTCTAATGGTTGCGGCAGTCGTTGTTTTTACTTTGATGAAAATTTCTTTTGGATCATTTAAATACTTTTTAGTGATCTTATGAATTTGTGTTGGCATAGTGGCGGAGAACAAAGCAATCTGGCGTTCTTCTGGAATTTGTTCCATCACCCATTCAACATCATCGATGAAACCCATACGTAGCATTTCATCTGCTTCATCTAATACGAGTGTTTTTAGGGCTTCAAGTTTTAAAGATTTACGACGAATGAGATCCATTACCCGGCCAGGCGTTCCAACAACAACATGAACACCTCGTTCTAGCTGACGAATTTGACCACGCGCATCTTGTCCGCCATAAATGGGTAAAACATGGAAGCCTTTCATTTTCGCAGCATATTTTTGAAATGCTTCAGCTACCTGAATCGCTAACTCGCGAGTTGGGGCTAAGACTAAAACCTGAGGCGTTTTAATTTTAGTATCAATGCGCGATAAAATTGGGAGTGCAAATGCGGCAGTTTTACCTGTGCCTGTCTGAGCCTGACCCAGTACATCTCGTCCTTCCAAAACATAAGGAATCATTTCTGCCTGAATAGGCGAAGGCGTTTCATAGCCAATTGAAGTCACTGCTTCAAGCACGGGAGCTGAAAGACCAAGTTCACTAAAAGAAGGTAAAGTGTCAGTTTTAGACATCAAATAATCCTGTAAAAGAAGTTATGGCGAAGTGCCAAAAATACATACCCAGTAAAATACTGGATCAGACGAGAATAAAGGACGCGTATTATACTGTTTTATATGACAATTTACAGCAAAATACGATATTGTAGCGCCAGATCTAAGATGATTTAACACAATTTATTACAAATTCAACCTTTGATGAAAGTAAAAATGAGCCAGAAAGTCCTATTTTCCATAATTGAATCCCCCCTTCACCCTAATTTCATTGATTTATATCAAAGTCTGAATATCGAGAATGTGCAATTTAATTCGATGCGAAAAGCGATTTCCCACTTAAAAAAACAGCAGCCTGACTTTGTTGTAGCGGATTTTTTATTCGGCTATGGAAATAATTATGCCGGGGTCAACGTTTGTAATTTAGATGTGTTTTTGTCCAGCTTGCAAAAGTATGCACCGGAGGCAAAAGTCATTGTCATGGTCGAAAAGCATGAAGTCAAACATGTGTCTAAATTAGCGGATTTGTTTACCTTGCATGCGGTGTTGCAATATCCTGTTTCGATAGAAGTAATGAAAGAAATGTTGGCCCAGACTTAAAATTTAATAAAGGAACAAAACATGCAAATTTGGGTTGATGCCGACGCCTGTCCAAAAGTCGTTAAAGAGATTTTATTTCGTGTCGCTGACCGCGCCAAAATTCAGGTTACTTTAGTGGCAAACCAGAGTTTAATTACACCTAAGTCACCTTATATTTGTAGTATTCGAGTCTCTTCCGGTTTTGATGTTGCTGATAATTTTATCGTGCAGGAAATTCAAAAAGATGATTTGATTATCACGGCAGACATTCCTTTAGCTGCGGAAGTGATCGAAAAAGGCGGCCATGCACTTAATCCTCGTGGAGAACTTTATTCAACTGAAACCATTAAGCAAAAATTAGTGATGCGTGACTTAATGGATGAGCTAAGAGGAACAGGAGAAATAATGGGAGGAGGGCCGTCACCATTAAATCAACGTGATCGTCGTGAATTTGCAAATCAGTTAGATCGCTTTATTGCTAAGTGGCATAAATAATTAAGCAGCCCCTTTTTATGGCTGATTTCCAGCTACTTTAGAAATTTCTCAGGACGACTAATTTTTTTCCGAATTTTGTATCAAAAGGGAACTAAAATTAAGCGATTTAATTAAAGAATTATTATCGTATGCCGATTATATTCAGTATCAATTTTAAATTAAAAACGATGCCATACTATTATGTCTGAAAATTTAGATAACTGGATCGAACGTATCAGTGAAAATGAGTTGCCGATATTCAATTATACGGTTAATGCCATTAACGATGTGGTCTCTAAAGATGCAACATCCACTTCAGATTTATCCCAAATTATTTTGCGTGATGCGAATTTAACAGCTCGTGTTTTACGTCTGGCAAATAGTGCGTCATATAATATTACTGGCTCAACAATTAGCACAGTAAGTAGGGCGATTATTTATCTTGGTTTTAATTTAGTTCGTGATATCAGCATGTCTTTGGCAATTATTGATGCCTTATTAAGCGGTCAGGTAAAAGAACATGCATTAAAACTGATGGCTCAATCTTTTCATGCTGCAGTACAGGCTCGGGATTTTGCTGAACGACGTGGCGATGATGCTGCGGAAGAAATTTTTATTGCAGCATTACTTCGATATGTAGGTGAAATAACTTTTTGGTGTGTGGCGGGTGAAGAAGGTAAACGAATAATTGAATTAACTGAACAGCGTGGATTTTCTGATGAAATGGCACAACAGGAAGTACTTGGTTTTACGTTGGATCAGCTTACGGTAGGTTTAACATGTGATTGGCATATTAGCGATTTACTTCATAGTGCAATTAATAAACCACAAATGGGTAACCCAAGAATTCAAGACATTGTTTATTCTTTAAAATTATCGCAAAAAAGTAGTGTAAGCTGGAATAATAAAGCTACGCTAGCGGTTGCCAATCAAATAGCAGATCATATTAATGTAAAAAAAGATGATGTACTTACATTGTTACGAAGCAATGCTGATAAAGCAGCGGATGTCGCACGGTTATTTGGTGCTAGCTCTATTATTAAATATTTACCGATCGATGAAGAAGATATTAAAGATAATGGTGATGAGCATTTTTTTGATGCAAATTGTCCTGTTCCCGATCCCTTATTACAATTAAATATTTTACGTGACCTTTCAGGTATATTAATAGACAAACCTGATTTTAATTTAATACTTGAAATTATTTTGGAAGGAATTTATCGCGGTGTTGGACTTGACCGAACAGTGTTCGCAATGTTGACATCAGATAAAAAAGCAATCAAAGCAAAATATGCTTTAGGTAAAGATAATCAAAATTTCATTAATAAATTCCACTTTAGTTTACAAACAAATAATATTTTTTCTAAACTGATACAAAGCCATCAACCCATATGGGTTAAAGATTCTCAGGCTAAAAAAATGGATATTAGTGAAGATATACGTTTGGTTCTGGCGAGTAGAGAATTTTATCTTGCGCCATTAATTGTGTTAGGAAGAATAGTTGGTTTGATTTATGCTGACAGGCAACCGAGTAAAAGAAAACTGGATAATGAAAGTTTTGATAGTTTTAAACATTTTGTGCAACAGGCTAATCAGTCATTAGACTATATAACAGCACAAAAAAATTAATACCATTTAAAATTAAAAAGCCGGTTAAAAAAACCGGCTTGCGCGGAGAACATCTTTGCACACATGAAAACTTTAACGATAGAGTTTTTTATGCCAATAAATTGGCAGCAATAATTATTATAAACATAAAAGTTGTTAAGATGAGTACAGTTTTTCCTACATTGGTTAATATACTTTTATCACCTTCTTGCATAAGCATAACTTCTCCTCCTTTTTATAACTTAACGCAATGCTGCCAGATATAATAAATATGAAAATTGATCTGGATCAATTAAGATAATTATTAGAATAGAAGGAAATGCTGTTATAAAAAGGAGGAGCGGTTTTATATTGAAGGTATTATTAAACGGAACAAGTTAAGAAAATAAGTATATAGTAATTTTTTTATTTAGAATGTATTGCTTCGAACATATGAATGCTCGAGACAAAAATTACTAAGCCCAAATGAGGCTATGTGCGATAAGCAGTGCGGCAGTAATCATTACAATGTATGGTAATGTGAGTTGCATCTTGAAATCCCCTTGTACAGTCTTATTATTATAAATATTCCAGTCATTGTGCTGGGATATAAGTCACAAAATTGAGTTCTATACTTTTATTGTTATCTTCCAAATTGACGAAATTTTGTACAAGTGCAGTAAAATAGGGTTGTTAGTGCTCGCTGTCAAGTAATTGACTAATATTTAATCTGTTTTTACGATGTGGGAATTTCCAGGGCATAAAAAACGGGAATAAACACTATTCCCGTCATATTTATAAGCGTATATTTGTGGATAATTGAATTAAGCGACCTGGAATGAATCTTCTTTTTCAGTTTCTGCGCCAGAATCTGTTGTTGCATCGGGTGTAGTGTATAGGCTATGCAATTCAGCAAGACTAATACTATCGAGATAACCACCAATCAATTCAAGTAAACGCAACCAAAGAGTATGACTATCGGAACTATTAAATTCAGGCTCCATGCTTGTTTCTTTGACTGTTGCTTTATCAACTGCTTTAACAATTGATGCAATAGAAATTTCAGATAATGGCTTGTTCAGCATGTATCCACCACCGGGACCGCGTGTACTTTTAACGATGTCACACTTGCGTAACAGTGCAAAAATTTGTTCTAAATAAGAAATTGAAATATTCTGTGCCTGAGCGAGGTGCGCCAGAGTCACGGGTTCTTCAACATGTGTCGAAAGCTCTAGTACTGTTTTTATGGCATAATGTGCGCGTGAAGATAGTTTCATAGTGGTGTTGCCCCTTTTGTTTTTTCCCTAAACAATTATATTCTTGGACTAAAGTTAGAACCTTAAAGACACATTGACAATATGGTTTATGTGAACAATTGTTAATTCTAAGTGAATTACTCAGTTATTCTTTTGTTTATCGCGAAAGCGAAAATAATTACCAAGATAATCAAATAATTATGTCTACTTCATCCCTGTTTATAAGCAGTTTATTCACCTGTATGTGCTGCTTTAACTTATAATAAACTTTCTGTTGACCGAATAACACAAAAAAACTGCTGAATATGTCACAAATTAAACCATTAACCACCCAACAATTACGCTACTTTTGTGAGCAGGGAGAATTTACTTTTACCACGACAAAAGAGATCCCTGATTTTGAAGGAATCGTAGGTCAGGACAGAGCCATTGAAGCGCTTTCTTTTGCGGTTGAGATTGATAAGCCGGGTTACAACATGTACCTAATGGGTTCGAGCGGTTTAGGAAAACATACATTATTAAAACGTTTTTTAGATAAAGCATCTGCGGAACAAAGTCCAGCAGATGACTGGTGTTATGTTTTTAATTTTTATGATCCGCAAAAACCTAAAGCGATTAGTTTGCCTGCTGGGCGTGGCCGTCAGTTTCGAGATGATATGCGTCAACTGGTTCAGGATCTACAAACAGCTATCCCCAATGCATTTGAAAGCGAACTTTATTACACCCGTCAACAAGAAGTTCGTGATTCTCTAAAAGAACAGACTCATACGGCATTTAATTCTTTAGCCGAAGCTGCCAAGCAGCATAATGTTATTTTTTTACGCAGCGACGAGGAATTATCTTTCGCCGCTTCTAAAGATGGAAAAAAATTAAGTGCTGAAGATTATGAAAAACTTCCGGCTAAAAATAAGCAACAATTTGAAAAAGTTATTGCAGGATTAGAAGAACGTCTGAATAACTTAATTCGATTACGTACTCAATGGCAAAGAGAGACCAGAGAAAAAATTACTCAAATAAATCGTGAAGTAGGTATGTTTGCATCTGCTCATCTTATTGATGAAGTGAAAGTAAAATATAAGGAGATAAAGGCCATAACGAACTATTTGATGGATGTACAGGAAGACGTTATTAATGGACTTTATGAATTTCGTGAACAGGAGCATGCTGATTTTACTTATGAAGGTGGTGAAGATTTTTTTGGATTCCAGCATTACGAAGTAAATCTGATCGTTGATAATAAAAATAATAGTGGGGCAGCGGTAATATATGAAGATAACCCTGTATATCAGAATTTATTAGGGCGTGTAGAATACCTGTCTCAGATGGGAACACAAGTAACAGATTATCGCTTTATTAAACCAGGTTCATTACATAAAGCGAATGGTGGTTACCTCATTATTAATGCATATAAATTATTAACTGAGCCTAATTCGTGGGAAACATTAAAAAGAGTAATGATTGCAAGAAAAATCAATATTGAATCTATAGGAGATGCGGTTGGTTTAGTTAATACAGTTTCTCTGGAACCAGAACCGATACCACTTGATATCAAAGTAATTTTGGTTGGCAGCCGTGCTTTATATTATTTATTAGAAGAAGGTGATTCTGAGTTTTCTAAGTTGTTTAAAGTAGAAGTAGATTTTTCTGAAACTATTGACTGTTCAAAAGATTCGTTAAATCAGTATGCTCAAGTGATTGCTACATTAATCAGAAAAAATAAGCTTGCCGCCTTTGATCAGGATGCCGTTAAACGTGTAATTGAATATGGTATGCGTCAAATTGAGGATAGAACACAATTATCAACACACATGCATAGCATGTTGGATCTTTTAATTGAAGCGGATTATTGGGCAAGAAAAGAAAATAAATCTCAACCGGTAGTTCCTGTCGTTAATAGAAAATATGTGCAAATGGCGATTGATAAACAAATTTATCGTGCAGATCGTAGCCGTGATCAAATTTATGATGAAATTAATAAAGGCACTATCCGTATTAATGTTAGTGGTGAAAAAGTTGCCACAGTAAATGGTTTGTTTGTTATAGAAACAGGGCGGCTTGAATTTGCACAGCCGGCACGTATTACTGCAAATGTTCGTATTGGTGATGGTGATATTATCGATATAGAACGTGAAGTTGAACTCGGTGGTGCACTACATTCAAAAGGGGTGTTGATCTTATCCTCTTACTTGGGTGCTCATTACGCTACGGATAAACCATTTTCATTATCTGCTAGCCTGGTATTTGAACAGTCTTACGGCAGTGTAGATGGTGATAGTGCAACAGTCGGTGAATTATGTGCTTTAGTCTCAGCTATTTCAAAAGTACCGGTTAAACAATCATTTGCTATTACCGGTTCTGCAGATCAACACGGGAATGTTCAGGCTATTGGGGGAATTAATGAAAAAATTGAAGGCTTTTTTGATATATGTAAACTAAAAGGTTTAACGGGTGAACAAGGTGTCATTATGCCTGCTACAAATATATCTCATTTAATATTAAGAGATGATGTGGTAGCTGCAATCGAAAACAAACAGTTTATTTTATATCCCATTAATAATGTAGATGAAGCCATATCATTATTAACCGGGCAACCTGCCGGAGAACGTAATGATGAGGGTGAGTTCCCTGAAGGCTCAGTAAACTATAAAGTAGAGCAGCGTTTACTTGAAATGGCTGAATTAAAACATGAAGATCATCAAAAAGATGAACATGCTGAGCATGAAGAGAATAAAGAAACAAAAGAAGATAAGTGAGCAATAAATATGACTGTACAAGCAACAATAGAAAAAAAGTTAGCGGATGATTTTAATCCGTTACATTTAGAAGTGATTAATGAAAGTAATAATCACAATGTACCTGAGGGTTCAGAATCGCATTTTAAAGTTGTCGTTGTATCTCCGGCTTTTGCAGGTAAAAATTTACTTGCCCGGCATCGACTAATAAATTCAATATTAGCAGAAGAATTAAAAAATACGATTCATGCCCTTGCTATTCATACTTATACAGAAGAGGAATGGCAGGAAACTTCGGGTGGGGCACCAATGTCGCCACCATGTCTGGGGGGAGGAAAATAAAACGAACTAAATTTATTTAGTTAAATATTTTTATCAAGAAACCTTTCATTTGTAGAAGGTTGTGGATTCACGTTAAGTTGAGGATTTATTGGCATTTGTAAATGAAAGCCTTGCTCTTCAATGCTTTTCATAACTTCTTCAGCAGTACCTCGTGCCATTTTCTTTTCGGCTGTCAGTTTTACTGTCATCACTTTTTCAGTTTGACCAAGCACCTTCAATAGTTCATCGGGCAAATCAGATAGCATTGTGGTCTCAGGAATAAAAACATAAGTTTCATCTTTTTTTAAGCTTTTATATACTATGCATTCTAATTCTGTTTGAGTATTAGACATTTTTTAAATATCCTGCTGTTTAGCTTCTAATGCATGTTTAATTTGTTGAAAGCGTTCCCATGCATGAGGGATTTCATAACCCTCTTTACGAAGTGCCTCAAGTAATGCTTGTGCATCTTTAACAATGAAGCCCAGTTGTTCTGCAGTAAATAGCTGTAATGCTGCATTGAGATCATCTGCTTCTTCATTTAATAATGTTGGTGTTAGTTCATTTTCGAGAATAGGCGAATTTTCCAGCATTAAGTCAGCTATTAATTTTCGTTCATGTAAGTCATTGTGCATTTCGCGTGCAATTTCTTCTTCGTCAAGTTTTTTCAATGCAGTAGCATCTCCTGCTGCACCTTTACGAATAGCTACCATGATTGCAGAGATTAATTTTTTAACAGCAACTTTTAAATTACCGTGATCACCGGGCATCGCGCAACTTGTTGCATAACACTGGTCGAGTTGTTCTTTAATTTCCAGCACGATATCACTTTCGCTATTACTTCCAAGTTGAGTCGTCTTTTGCACCACAGATTGAAAATGCGTCATAAAAGACATTAACTTTTCTTCGTCCTTTCGTTGTGCATTATCAATGTCTTCCTGAGTGAGCTCGGTTTCAGGTTTTGGAAATAACGGGTTTAATAAACGGCGTTTTAAATGGCGCTCATGCGGGCCGGGAACAGGGCTGAAATTCATAGTCATAGAGGGATTCGATATTAGGTATTAGAAAAAGCCAATTATACACATTGAAATATAATTTTTCATGCTGTCATTGTTAATAATTTAAATCTTCTGCGATAACTTCGATCCAATGCCGAACGGGAACAGAACTTCCGGCGTTTAGATGATGTAAACAGCCAATATTCGCCGTTACGATAAGATTTGGTTGAGCAAGCATAAGGCCAGTTAGCCTTTGCTCACGAAGTTTTTCTGATAATTTTGGCTGCGTAATGGAATAGGTTCCTGCAGAACCACAACAAAGGTGTTTGTCTTTTATCGGGCTTAATTGATAACCACACGCCGATAAAATATTTTCAATGTTTGAAGGCAGCTTTTGTGCGTGTTGTAAGGTACATGGTGTGTGTACTGCAATTGTTGATTGAGAACACTTTATTTTTGTTTTTAATTCATTTGTATTTATTACTTCTGTAAGATCAAAGGTCTTGCTTGCTACAAGTTCTGCTTTGCTTTTATATAATTCATCATTACGTAATAAATGCGGATAGTCTTTAAACATTGCGCCACAACCACTTGCTGTTATCACGATGCCTTCTAACCCTTTTTTAAATTCAGAAGTTAGACGTTCAATATTATTTTTGACTATGGATAACGCTTTTTCTTCATCAGATAAATGCTGGTTAATGGCGCCACAACAACCAGCAAATGATACAAGTTCAATATTAAGCGCATTTAATACTTTTCGTGTTGCATGATTAATTTCGGGTGAAAGGGAAGGTTGTACACAACCATCAAGAATTAACATTTTTCTTTTGTGTGACTGAGCCGGAATTTCTGAAAGCTGATTTTTCTGTGGGATTTGTTGTTTCAGTATTATAGGTAATATTGGTCTAAACATTTGTCCTGTTTTCAAAAAGAAGTCAAATCGATTTGAATAGGGTAAAATAAGTAATAATAGTTTACGTAACACGCGTTGTGGCAGTGATCTCTTAACTCGCCGTTCAACTTCACTTCGTCCAATGTCTAGCAAGTACCCATATTCAACACCTGAAGGGCAGGTTGTTTCGCAAGCGCGACAGGTTAGACAACGATCAAGATGTTTGAGCGTTTCTTTGGTTACCTGAGCCCCTTCCAGCATTTCTTTGATTTGATAAATTCGTCCACGCGGCCCATCGAGTTCATCACCTAATATCTGGTAAGTTGGACAGGTTGCAGTACAAAAACCACAATGAACACAGCTGCGTAATATTTTATCTGCAAGTTGACCATTATCAGATTGTAGAAATTCTTTTGCTATTTTAGTTTGCATAATCGTTTGTTAAGTGAAATTACAAGTCTGAATAAAGGCGGCCATAATTTAAAATACCGTAAGGATCAAAACGCATTTTTAAATTAATTTGAAATTGTTTTATTTTTGCCTGAAGCGGTGGGAACCGTTCTTTAATATTATTCGCTGTTTTTACTTGATGTGTTTCGACTAGAGGTGTATTGAACAGCGTTGCAGCACCACCTTGTTCAATGGCTTTTTGCCGTATCTCTTCGGTCGCTTTATCGCTGTGAACCCAATACAACGCACCAGCCCAATCAATAAAGCTTGTTTCATCTAAATCTATATTCGCAGTGTAAGGAACAGATAACCGCCATAAAGATTTATCTTCAACAAAAAAAGGATGCGTTTGTTCATTAAGTTGTTGCCAAAATTTATCTGCATGTACGAGAGTTTCACCACTTATTTTTTTTTGTGCAGAATGTACGGCACTTTCTGCGCCACTTAAGCGAATGTAAAGTTTTTCATTTTCATAAGCTAAAGCTGAAAGTGGTAATGGCGTTTGATTTAACTCATGCATCGTTTGTAATGCATCTCGTTGTGACATAGCAATGACTTGTGTTAATTCAGTATTTGGTAAGGGTAAAACTTTAATTGATATTTCTAACAATACGCCTAACGTGCCTAACGCGCCGACCATTAAACGAGAAACATCATAGCCCGCTACATTTTTCATCACCTGACCACCAAAAGACATACTCTCACCTTTGCCGGTTATTATTTTAGTGCCTAATACAAAATCACGTGCAGAACCGGTAAATGGGCGACGGGAACCGGATAAGCCTGTTGCAATCGCACCACCTAGTGTTGCATGTTCACTAAAGTGGGGGGGCTCAAATGGAAGCATTTGATTATTTTCTGCAAGTAATGCCTCAATATCTTTTAGTGGTGTACCTGCACGTGCAGTGATAACCAGCTCACTGGGTTCATAACTAATAATTCCCTGATGAATGCGTGTTTCCAGTGTTTCACTTTTATTTGTGTTCGTATTGTTATTACCATAAAAATGTTTACTGTTGCCGCCAACTATCTCTAACATGGTTTTATCGTTAACAGCTGCGCGGACACGATCTTGTAATTCTTGAGTTCGATTAATGCTTTTCATTTTAAAAACCGCGCCATAATTAAAAGCGCTCTAATCCAGGATGAGAGAGAAGCCCGTCATGTACATGCATACCACCAAGTTCAGCGCAACGATGTAAGGTAGGAATTGCTTTCCCAGGGTTAAGTAACTCTCGTGGATCAAATGAATGTTTAATGTCATGAAATATTTGCAATTCAAGCGGTTTAAATTGCACACACATTTGATCAATTTTTTCTTTGCCTACACCATGCTCCCCCGTGATTGTGCCACCGGCTTCAACACAGAGCTCAAGAATTTTTCCACCAAATTTTTCGGTGCGTTCTAATTCACCTTTAATATTTGCATCATAGAGGATTAAAGGATGCAAGTTGCCATCACCGGCATGAAAAACATTAGCGACTAATAAATTATATTCTTTTGATAGCTCACTAATTTTTTTCAAAATAGTGGGTAGTTGATGGCGCGGAATGGTGCCATCCATACAATAATAATCAGGTGAAATACGTCCAACTGCAGGGAAGGCAGATTTACGGCCTAGCCAAAGTTTTAAACGTTCAGCTTCATCTTTTGACGTACGTAAACTGGTTGCACCTTTATTCGTTAATAATTGTTCAACAAACTTAATTTGTTCGGTTACTTCTTCGCTAGTACCATCAAGTTCACAAAGTAAAATGGCTTCGGCATCAATTGGATAACCTGCATGCGCATAATCTTCTGCTGCACGTATAGCCAGGTTATCCATCATTTCTAAGCCTGCGGGAATAATACCTTCAGCAATAATTACACCGACGGCTTCACCGGCTTTAACAACATCATCAAAGGCTGCAAGAATAACTTGTGCTTGTTCAGGGCGAGGCAAAAGTTTAACCGTCACTTCAACAATAACACCTAGCATTCCTTCCGAACCGGTCATTAGCGCCAACAAATCATAACCGGGAGTATCTAATGCTTGTGAGCCAATCGTTACAAGTTCGCCATCCACCGTGACAATTTTAAGTTGTAAAATATTATGTACAGTTAAACCATATTTTAAGCAGTGAACACCGCCCGCATTTTCTGCAACGTTACCTCCAATAGTGCAGGCAATTTGTGATGAAGGATCGGGTGCATAATATAAATTAAATTCTTCAACGGCTTGTGAAATGGCAAGGTTACGCACACCGGGTTCAACAACAGCGCTGCGATTTGCAGGGTTAATATCGAGAATTCGATTGAATTTTGCTAAGCTGAGTAATACACCATTCGCAAGCGGCAACGCTCCACCAGAAAGTCCGGTACCTGCACCACGTGCAACAACGGGAACGCCTTCTTCATGACATAAATAAAGGATGTTTTGTACTTGTTCAATAGTTTCAGGCAAAACAACGATCCAGGGCTTTTGTTGATAAGCCGTTAAACCATCACATTCATAGGGACGTGTTTGTTCTTCTGTTTCGAGGATACTAGTTTTAGGTAAAATTTGCCGTAAAAGTTTACGCAGTGATTCTCGATTGTCTTTTGTGGCTGTCGTCATGGGTTAATGATACCGCAGCTTGCGGTATGATTCTAAGTATTATATTTAAGACGAAGAAGTAAAAATTATATTTAATTTATTTTTATTGTATCAATACTCTTTTAGAGTAACCACAAAAGTGAGGATATGGAATTAGGGGAAGCAAATAAAGACCGTCTGTTACACGACTGCATGGATGCTGCAAGAGGTAGAGTAACGCAGGAGTAGTTATCGAGGGACGTGGCAGTTGAGCAGCCACGAGCCCATGGACGGGCAAAGGTAGAACAATGCAGGAGCAATTGTCGAGGGAGGGTATCTTTTGCGCGCCTTTATTTAACTCCCCCCATTACATCTCCAGAGGCAAACGTAATATGATTGTATATTGCTAGTATTTAAATAGAGTCAAAGTTTCAAATATGTCTAATAAGAAATCAAAAACTGAAGCTGAAGTAAAAACCCGACTAGACAAGTGGTTATGGGCTTCACGTTTTTATAAAACGCGTCACCTTGCAGCTGAAGCGATTAATGGTGGACATATTCACCATAATGGCAATCGCGTTAAGCCTTCGCGTGTAATACAAATTACCGATAAGTTAACGATTCATAAAACGCCGTTTACTTTTGAAATAATCGTAGAAGGGTTAAGTGTAAAACGAGGTCCGGCTAAAGAAGCGCAACTACTTTACACTGAACTTGAAGAAAGTATTCAAAAACGTGAAGCACTGGCAGCGCAAAGAAAACTGGATGCTGCACAGTTTCCACATGCAGAACGTCGGCCAGATAAACGCGATAGAAGACGAATCATTCGTTTTAAAAATGTTAACCGGGAAAATTAATGCCTAACTACAGACCTGTAACACCACTGTTGGCAGCAGATGTCATTATTGAATTGATGGACAAATCGGGGCGGCCGATTGTTTTAATTGAACGCAAGAACCCACCTTATGGCTGGGCAATTCCTGGTGGTTTTATGGATGTAGGCGAGCGTATTGAAATGGCTGCCATTCGTGAAGCAAAAGAAGAAGTCTGTTTGGATGTAACGCTAAAAGCGTTATTAGGACTGTATTCTGATCCCGCTCGGGATGATCGCGGACATACTGTCACCGCAGTTTATGTCGCAGAAGCCACGGGTGAACCTCAAGCAGCAGATGATGCAAAAAATCTGGCAATTTTTGATATAGGCAGCTTACCCGAACAATTAGCCTTTGATCATGCGCAAGTCCTTGAAGATTATAGAAAATTTCGTGAAACGGGACAGGTAACCGTTCCCAGAAAAGGTGACTCAGATCGCTGATTAACCCTTGAAACTCGTAAACTCATCCCTAAATAGTTAAAATATAAGCATTCTCTAATATTGAATTTGATCCCGTCGGAGGTTCACATGGCAACAGTAGATTTAGATAACAGTAACTTTAAAGAAACAATTGATAATAATGATTTTGTGATCCTCGATTTTTGGGCGCCATGGTGTGGGCCTTGTAAACAATTTGGTCCTGTTTTCACTGAAATATCTGAAAAGCACCCTGATATTGTCTTCGCAAAAATTAATACTGAAGTTGAGCAGGAAATTGCAGGTATGATGAACATCCGTTCTATTCCAACGTTAATGATTTTGCGTGATCAAGTGGTGCTTTATTCTGAAGCGGGTGCATTGCCCGCTGCGGGATTAGAAGATGTTATTGCAAAAGCTAAAGCGTTAGATATGGCTGAAGTGCACAAGCAAATTGCTGAAGAGCAAGAGAAGGCTTCCGCTTAGATTAAAAGAAAATATTTGTATCAGAGATCTTGATTTTTATATAACTTATTTGGTGGTTCATTAGTACAAAGAACACCAGATAAACCTTGGGATTTATTAGGCAGAGTGATCTTAATGTAGGTCAGCTTTTAAGCTGACGCTGAGCTTTTACAAGGAACTTTTCTTTTAGTTATCAATTATTGTTAATAAAGAGAGTTGTTGAAATTTTGTTATTGGCTTCGGGCTTTAGCCCGACCTACATTTTTAATACAGAGAAAAATATTAAACACTCTATGGTTATTTTACATTAACCCTCTAAACGGCTGAACATCAACCAACGTTCCGGCTTTTACGTTGCCCCAGTCTTGCGGCAAGATAATAAAACAGTTCGCTTTACTCATTCCGCTTAAAACATGGCTGGCTTGCATGCCGATACTTTCGACTACAAGTTCACCTTGTTCATTGGTTTGTAAAATACCACGTTGAAAATCAGTGCGACCTGATGTTTTACGCAAATCTGATTTGCAGGCAACCTTAACAACTGGTGCCTGAGTGACGTTAAGTCCCATCATGGTTTTTAATGTCGGTAAGGCAAATTGATAGAACGTCGCCATGACAGAAACAGGATTTCCGGGTAAGCCAAAAAATACCGCATTATTGACAAAGCCAAAAGCAAGTGGCTTGCCCGGTTTCATGGCGATTTTCCAAAAATCCACTTTACCCAATTTATCCAGTGTTTCTTTCACAAAATCAGCTTCACCAACAGAGACTCCACCGGAAGTGATCACAGCATCGGCTTGTTCTGAGGCTTGTATAAAAGTATTCTCAATTGCCTGGCGATCATCTGGGATAATACCCATGTCGATAAGCTCAACGCCAAGGTTTTTTAACATGCCGAAAATTGTGTAACGGTTACTATCGTAAATCTGACCTTCATCTAATGGTTCGTCAACATTTCGTAACTCGTCACCGGTAGAGAAAAAGGCAACACGTAATTTTTTATAGACGGTGATTTCAGCGACACCTAACGATGCAAGCACACCAAGTTCGGCAGGAGTGAGATGCTGACCAACATGTAAAACAGTATCCCCCTCTTTTATGTCTTCGCCAATGTGACGAACGTTTTCATTTTTGCAGTGACCACTTTGAATGGTAATGGCATCAGCATTAACTTGTACCTGCTCTTGCATGATGACCGTATCGGTACCGTTTGCAATTTGTGCCCCCGTCATTATTCGAATACATTCGCCGGGTTTTACTTTACCTTCAAAAGGGATACCGGCAAATGACTTACCAACCAGCGTTAATGTGTTTTCGCCAGAGGTTGGTAAGTCGACCGAATTAAATGCATAACCATCCATTGCAGAGTTTGCATAAGGAGGGACGTTAATGCTTGAGATAATTTCTTTTGCTAATACCCGATTTAAACCGTCACGCAGGGCAACAACTTCGGCCTCCTGACTTTTATTAACTGATCCCGTCATACGACTAATGGCTTCGTTTACATTCAACCAGAGATTTTGTTTTTGTGGTGTATCGCAAGCAGAAGAAACAGGAATTGATTTATTCATGGGCTTAACTCTTTATATAGTGAATGTGGATTATCTCATAGTTTCTTTGAAATGTTGTTCCGCATTTTTAAGTTCATCTTCGGTATTAATATTCATAAAAGCGTCAGGCTGATCTGAAAAATCAACAATGGTATGTACTTGTTGTTGCATCCAAACACGGGCTTTGCGTTCACCTTGTTGTAAAAATCCCTCTAAAGAAGTAGCTAAATCCTTGTGAATGAGAGCAAAGGTTGGGTGTAAATATTTACCATCGTGAGGTATCGCAATTTTATTGTCTTCTATATTTTGCATTAAACGCAGAGCAAGATCGGGTGGGATAAATGGGCTATCAGCAGGTACCACAAGCAACCAGTCATTTTGAGCTTGCTGTAAGGCTTTTAATATACCGGCAAGTGGGCCAGCAAAGCCATCAATATCATCTTTAAAAACAGCGAGTCCCAGATTTGAGTAGGTTTCAATATTACGGTTTGCACTAATTATAATCTCATTAACCTGCGGTTTAACGCGATTAATCAGGTGTTGCACAAGTGGTATTTTATTCAGTTTGACTAAACCTTTATCGTTGCCACCAAGTCGAGATCCTTCACCTCCGGCGAGAATGACTGCGGTAATTTGTTGTCTACTTATAGGCATAGTTTTGTTAATAGTTGGATTTTGGCGAATTATAGCGAAAAAAGAGCCGTTAAATTGGTAAATATGAGATTTATTACTAAAATTTATAGTAGATGTAGCCGATAATATAGGGAATAACCGTATTTCGAGCAGGACAAAAATATGAAGAAAATAGTATTAATGAGTGTGTTTGGTCTTTTATTCTTAACCGGCTGCGAAACGGTAGGCGGTGGGCTCATTGTCGATACTGGCTATGGTTATCCACCATCACACGCACCTGCTTATGGACGGCGAATACACCACCGTTACTATTATTATCCTGAAGCAGAATTCTATTTTGATATCGGCCGCAATATGTATTTTTATCTGGATTCAAATGCGCAGTGGACTTTTTCTGCCAGACTTCCGCTTCGTTTACGTAGCCATTTATCCAGTTCTCATGTTGAAATCGAAATGGACGATGACCGTCCGTATCGACGTCATAAATTTTATAGAAATAAATACAAGAACTATCGGCATAAAGTAAGACCTCGATATAACAATAATCTTCTGGATGACGGTAGTAGAAGATATAAAAAAGCAAGACCGGGATATAACAACAACCTTCTCGATGACGGTAGTAGAAGATATGAAAATGAACAAAATTATCTAAATGATAAAGGTAATAAACGCCAATATCAGAATAATAAATATAAAAACAAATATCAGTATCGTGATAATAAGTCTAAAAATAAGAAGAAATATCGTGATAAAAAATATAAATCACGACATGACAAAAAAGAGGATTTAATCGATAAAGATGACGAAGATAAACATCGTAAAAATAACCGATTACATAATTAGAGACTGATTTTTTATTTTGTGAGAATAACTATGAAAACGGATATGACAACAACATTAACAGCCGCATTATCTGGTCTACAGGTTGGTGTTAATAATGCACAAAAGGCTGCAGGTGAAGTGGCAAAACTGACGACAGGATCAAAGAGTGTTCAGGAGGCGGTTAGGCCTTTACTTAACCTGCAACAGGCAGAACAAGACGTTGCTGTAAATAGTAAAGTTATAAAAGCGGAAAGTGATACGTTAGGCCGGTTTGTTGATGAAACGGCTTAGCGAATTATTTATTGTGCTGCTGTAATGCCCATTCGATATGTTCTCTAACCATTGCTGAAGCATGATTGAGTTTTCCCTTTAGTGCAGTAGTAATAAGTGCGGTATTCATTTTTTTATTTGTCTTTGTATTTGCGTTACCTAAGGCTACAGCAATATTTCTTAGCCAACGTTCATGACCAATCCGTCTAATTGCCGTGCCTTCGGTTTTATTTAAAAACGTTTCTTCGTTCCAGCTAAAAAGTTCTAACAAGTCGACATCATCTAAATGATGGCGTGGCATAAAATCTGTTTCGGGCGTGTCTGTTGCGAAACGATTCCATGGACAACATAGTTGGCAGTCATCACAGCCGTAAATCCGGTTTCCCATTAAAGGACGAAGGTGTTCAGGAATCGCACCTTTTAATTCAATAGTTAAATATGAAATACATAAACGGGCATCAACCACATAAGGTTGGGTAATGGCTTTTGTTGGACAGATATCGATACATGCTTGACAAGTACCACAATGTTTTTCCGTTGGGCTATCAATCGGTAAGGGAAGGTCGGTATAAATTTCCCCAAGAAAAAACCATGAACCGGCATCTTTATTTAACAAATTACTGTGTTTACCTATCCAACCCAATCCGGCTTTTTCTGCCAGAGGTTTTTCCATCACGGGTGCGCTATCCACAAAAACACGATAACCAAACGCCCCAATTTTGTTTTCAATTTTAGTTGAGAGTTTCTGCAAACGCTTGCGCAACACTTTGTGGTAATCACGCCCTAAGGCGTAGCGGGAAATATAGGCTTTGTCAGGATTGGCGAGAACCGATTCGGCTTTAATAATATCGGGTGGCCAGTAATCCATGCGTCCGGTAATTACGCGGTGCGTACCCGATACAAGCTCAGCAGGACGAGTTCGTTTAGTTCCATGCTGCGCCATCCAGTCCATATCACCGTGGCAGCCTTGTTCCAGCCAATCAGTTAGGGTTTCTTCTGCCTGATTTAGCTGTGTATCCGTGATGGCTATTTCCTGAAATCCTAATTCTTGCCCCCAAATTTTAATTTGTTGCGCTAATTTGGCAAGATGTTCATTATTATATGAACTGGACTGGTTCTGAATTTCACTCATACAGGCTATGATAACGCGCATGAAGCAACTACCAAACAATTTATATACCGCTGAACAAACTCGCGAACTCGATCGAGTCACTATTGAAGATTTTGAAGTTTCCGGAACAGTGCTCATGGAGCGGGCCGGCACCGTCGCCTTTGATGTTTTGAAGCAATATTGGCCAGATGCAAAAGTGATATGTATTGTTTGTGGTACAGGCAACAATGCGGGTGATGGTTTTGTTTTAGCTCGTTTAGCCCAGGAGCAAGGCCAACAGGTTGAAGTCTTTATTGTAGGCGACAGCAATAAAATTAAAGGTGATGCACTGGCTGCAAAGCAACGGCTTGAAGGTTGTGGTGTAAATACTCAGGTCTATGGTAATGGAAAGTTGCCGTTAGCTGACCTGGTCGTGGATGCCATTTTTGGTACAGGACTGAAAGGTGAAGTGAGTGGCGATGCCGTTTATGCTATTAACGCCATTAATCAGCATGGCACCCCAATTCTGTCATTAGACATTCCTTCCGGCTTAATTGCCGATACCGGAAATGTATTGGGTGAAGTTGTACACGCGGACGTTACCGTTTCATTTGTTGGATTAAATCAGGGGGTGTTAACAGCTAAAGGTCCGGACTGTTGTGGTGAACTTATTTTCGATGACTTGCAAATTCCTTCCGGTGTTGCTCTTAAAGTACCTACTTCAGTAAAACGTCTGGATATTCCAACATCAATATTTAAAAAACGAGATAAAGATTCCCATAAGGGAATCTTTGGTCATGTGCTTGTTATTGGTGGTGATGTTGGCATGAGTGGGGCTGCACGTTTAGCCTGTGAAGCAGCATTACGAACAGGATCAGGTTTAGTTAGTTTAGCGACACGTTATGCCCATGCTTCGGTTATTAGTAGTGTCCGACCAGAAATTATGAGTTATCCGGCTGAGCGAGAAAGTGAAATAAAGTTTTTAATTGAAAAAGCCACAGTGATCGCAGTTGGCCCTGGTTTAGGGCAAAGTGAATGGGCTGCTACATTGCTTGCAACGGCCATCAATAGTGAAAAACCACTGGTTGTTGATGCGGATGCACTTAACTTATTAGCTATCGAACCTCATCAACGAGCTAACTGGATATTAACGCCTCATCCAGGTGAAGCAGCACGTTTACTTGATATTACAGTTGAAGACGTTCAGGCAGATCGTTTTAGTGCCGTACAAAAAATTGCTCAGAAATATGGTGGCACGGTCGTTTTAAAAGGCAATGGCAGTTTGATTTATTCTGATGGCATCACCTATTTGTGTGACAAAGGTAATCCGGGCATGGCCAGTGGTGGAATGGGGGATGTGTTAACCGGCATTATTAGTAGTTTACTTGCTCAGGGTTTCTCTTTGACCGATGCCGCTAAAGTCGGTGTCTATTTACATTCATCCGCAGGCGACGCAGCGGCTAAAGGCGCAGGTGAAAGGGGTTTACTTGCAAGTGATCTGATGCCGGCCATTCGTCGTTTAGTTAATTTAACTTAGTCCTTCATTACTCATGTCAGTTTTTCTCGCAGATGAACACGCTACGGTTGCTTTTGCAGAGTCGTTAGCAACATTATGCCCAGCCGGATTTAATGTTTTTCTTTATGGTGATTTAGGGGCAGGTAAGACAACATTCGTACGCGGATTGATTCAGTCATTTTTGCCGGGTGTGAAAGTTAAAAGTCCAACTTACACTTTAGTAGAAGATTATGAGCTTAGCACTTCAGTAAAAAACCCCAACAAGCTTAATCACATTTATCATTTTGATCTTTATCGACTCGGTGACCCAGAAGAGCTGGAGTACTTAGGCGGTCGTGATTATTTTTCAAATGATGCTGTCTGCTTAGTTGAGTGGCCACAGCGTGGAGAAGGCTGGTTAACTGAACCGGATTTAAAAATAACACTTCAATATCATGGTGAGGGCAGAAATATTGAGCTTGAAGCTAGCTCAGAAAAGGGTAAGACAGTATGCGATACAATAAATACAAATACGGAAAATAAATGAACATCCTCATAGTCGATTATAAATCATCTGAAAATTATGACTTTAATTATATGGAATCCCATTTTTTAGGGGGGACTGAATCCACTATATTAAGAGTCGCGCGTGAGTTAGCACGTGAACATAATGTGTATATTTCACAACTCAACCGTACCGAACGTTATTCCGAAGAAGGCATTACCTATATTCATCATCTGGAAAGTCTGACGCAAAAAGAATTTGTACCGGATATTATAATTATAAGAAGTAAATATCGTTTACTCAGTGACTACGGTTTAGTGTATCCAAAAGCCAAAATGTTTGTCTGGGCACATAACTTTCAAAACTATGACATCTTAGGTCGACGTCATAGAGTCTTAAAAACCAATGCACAAGTGATTTGTGTTTCACAGTCTCATCGGGATCATATCGATAAAATTTTTAATGGCGCACTTTCCTGGGTTTTCCGCTTGTTAACTCTTCAGTTTAAAAGAGTACCCGTCACTTATATTTATAATGTTATTGATAGTGACTATACCAAAACAGATGATCCGTATGATAAGAATAAACTTTTCTTTTTTAGTACGCCAAATAAGGGCTTAAAAGAAGTACTACATCATTTTGCTGAATTACTAAAACAAGCACCGGACTATCATTTGTATATTGCGGGAGCGACTGCTGAACAATTAGAAAACTACGATCTTAACAAACAACTACTTGCCTCTGATTCGGTTACGATTCTTGGGCGACTTGCTAAAAGTGAAATAATTTCTCATTTGAGAAACTCATTTTGTGTGTTTTACCCGCAGCATGTTCATGCAGAAACATTCGGTCTTGTTTATGTTGAAGCGAATTGTGTTGGTACACCTATTCTGGCGCATCCTTTTGGTGCAGCAACAGAGGTGATTGGTAATACTGAGCAACTAGTTGACGGAAGAAGTTCTGAAGCGGTGGTGAATAAAATGCTGGATTGGCAAAAAAATGGTCGGCCTGAAGTGTCTTGTTTAGAGAAAACCCAACTTTCTAATGTCGTGAGTCGCTGGAAAGAGGTACTGGGATTAAATTAGCCGCCTCTTTTTGCCATTTTTTCTCGATTCAGTCGAGATAAGTCTCTTATCTACCTAAAATATAAAGAAAAAACTTGATTCTTGGGTGTTTTTTATCCATTATTAGTCATATGCATGGGTGAAGAGGTATCCAAGTGTTTATTTTGGCATCAAAAAGTCGGTCTCAGTTTTTCACATTTTTATGTTTGGCGATGGTTTTAGTGCCAAATATATTGTCTGCGGCAGAAGTGCGTGGCTTACGTATGTGGCCGGCTCCGGATAATACCCGTCTTGTTTTTGATCTCGATGCACCGGTTGAGCATAGTTTATTTACTTTACACAATCCCAATCGAATTGTTATCGACCTTAAAAACACCAAAGTAACCGGTGCGTTACCTTCTGCAACCTACAATGAAAGCAGAATTAAAGGACTTCGTTATGCCAAACGAGGTGATAACGATTTGCGGGTTGTTTTAGATTTAAAAGGTTCAGTCAACCCCAAGAGTTTTGTTTTAAAACCACATGGTGCGTACGGTAACCGTTTAGTGGTTGATTTGTTTGACGCAGAAAAAACAAAAAAGGTCATTGTCAAAAGACCTGTTTATAAAACAATAAAAGAAGCGCGGGATTTAATTATTGCGATTGATGCTGGTCACGGTGGTGAAGACCCCGGTGCGATTGGTCAGCGTGGTACACGTGAAAAAGATATAGTTTTAAAAATCGCCAAAGAACTTGAAAAGCTGGTTAAACGTGAACGTGGCATGAAGCCATTAATGATACGTACCGGTGATTATTATATCGGTTTGAAAGAACGTGTTAAAAAAGCACAAATAGCACAAGCCGACTTATTTATTTCAATTCATGCTGATGCATTCAAAAATGGTAAAGCACGCGGTACTTCTGTCTATATTTTATCAGAACGTGGTGCCAGTTCGAGTTTAGCCAGCTTCCTGGCAGACAGTGAAAATAGAGCAGATTTAAATGGTGGTGTTAGCGGTACGGATGATGATTTATTAAATATGGTATTGGCAGATATGGTAAAAAATTCAACTTTGGAAGATAGCCATCAAATTGCCAGTGAGGTTTTATCCGATTTAAAAGGTGTGAATCATTTGCATAAGAATACGGTTGAGCAAGCAGGCTTCCGTGTACTAAAAGCAGGTCGTCCTGCGATATTGGTTGAAACAGCCTTTATTTCAAACAGAAGTGAAGAACGTAAATTACGTACCCGTCAGCATCAACGTGCATTAGCAAAAGCGATTTTTAAAGGTACTCGATCTTACTTCCGCTCAAACCCTGTTCCGGGAACGTTGTTAGCCGTTCGTGACCGAAAGCACCGTATTGCTCGGGGTGAAACTTTGAGTGGTATTGCTAAGCAATATCAAATCAGCATGAATACCCTTCGAGATGTAAATAATTTACGTAGTGACAATCTACGTATCGGTAAAATGCTGCGTATTCCGGCTATCTAATTGCAATAAAGTCTTCCAGGCAATTTTTATTATTTGATATTTTCCTGTAAAGTTTTTTTTCGGGCTCTACGACTACACATTAAATCACTCGCGCTCTAATGCTTACATGTTGTAAGCTCGCTTTATGCAAGCGATAACAAAATCCAGACAATCTATTCATCAGCTTTCTACACAATTAGCCAATCAAATTGCAGCGGGTGAGGTGGTTGAGCGCCCAGCTTCGGTGATCAAGGAATTGTTAGAGAACAGTTTAGATGCCGGTGCTACTCAAATTGACATCGATATTCAGGCTGGTGGCACACAGCTTATTCGTATTAGAGATAATGGCCATGGCATTCCAAAAGATGAACTTGCATTAGCATTAAGCCCTCACGCAACCAGTAAAATCCATTCTTTAGATGATTTAATTCATGTATCAAGCATGGGGTTTCGTGGTGAAGCGCTCGCCAGTATTGCCTCGGTGAGTGAACTCACTTTAACCTCGCATTATGAAGACATGGCATGGAGTATAAAAGCCAAAGAAGGGCAGTTTGATTTAACGCCGGCTTCTCATCCAAAAGGGTCGACAGTGGAAGTGAACAATCTTTTTTATAATACACCTGCAAGACGAAAATTTTTAAAAGCAGAACGCACAGAATACAAACATGTTGAAGACGTGGTAAAGCGACTTGCGTTAGCACGTTTTGATGTGGCGTTTAATTTTAAACATAACCAGCGCCAGATTTTTACTTTACCTGTTGCCATCTCAGATGAAAATAAACGGCAACGCTTAACGCGTTTAATTAACAAAGAATTCATTCAGTCAGCTATTCAACTTGAATTTGAAAATGCAGGGTTAAAATTATCGGGCTGGGTTGCAAATGCTGACTACTCACGTAGCCAGTCAGACATGCAATATTTTTTTGTTAACGGCCGTATGATTCGTGACAAAGTAATTACTCATGCAGTACGGCAGGCATTTCAGGATACGCTTTATCCCGGGCGTTTTCCCGTTTATATTTTGCAGCTCGACATGGATGCTGATCAGGTAGATGTAAATGTGCACCCAACAAAACATGAAGTTCGTTTTCGTCAGGGACGTTTGATCCATGATTTTTTATTTTACAGCTTACGCGAAGCATTAGCACAGAAAGAAAGTGGTAATCTGGTTGAAGGGGTTAAACACGAAGATAATCATTTTAATGGTCAATCGTATTCTTCTTTTAATACAAATAAATTTAATTCTGTTTCTGAATCATCGACAGTATATTCAGTATCACCTAATCAAAATTTAGTAAGCAATGAAGACGTAAATAAACCATTAGGTGTTGCCATTGCAAAGTTAAAAAACAATTACCTGCTAGCACAAAACCAAAATGGTTTATTAGTGGTGCAATTACAGCAAGCTCGACAAGCTTTAATTCAGCAACACCTTAAGCAGGCGTTATCAGAACAACAAAAATTAATTTCAAAACCTGTGCTTATTCCTTTTAGTCTTAGTTTAAACATCCCAGGTCAAAAAAATAATGCACAATCATGGATAGATAAAAATAATAATGAGTTACAGCAACTGGGTTTTGAATTTGCTGTGTTAGGTGAAAACGAAATTATGGTACGACAAGTACCGGCAATGTTAAATGCATTAGATATCAAAGAAAGTCTAAAAGAGTTTATCCATCTTCTTTTAAATAAAGTATCAGATATTTCAACCGCATTGATTGAAATTATGATTAATGATGATTTTAGTTATAAGCCGACAGAATGGAACACATTATTACGTGACTTAGAAAATCATGGCTTTGAAAAAAAATATTCTCATCAAATTTCAGATAATGAGTTAGCTGCTTTATTTAAGACATAAATTATAGTAAATAAAATGCCTTCATCATTACCAAAAGCAATAACATTAATGGGGCCGACTGCGTCAGGTAAAACTGATCTCGCCATTTTTTTAACCGAACACTTTCCGGTTGATATTATTAGTGTTGATTCTGCTTTGGTTTATCGAGGATTAGATATTGGTTCGGCAAAACCGAGTGCTGATGAATTAGCGAAAGCACCACACCGGTTACTGGATGTCGTTGATCCTCTGGAAGCATATTCAGCAGCACGATTTCGAAAAGATGCACTTAAAGAAATGGCAGAGATCACCGCAGCTGGGCGTATTCCATTATTAGTTGGTGGCACCATGCTCTATTTCCGTGCTTTGTTAGAGGGATTATCTAAACTACCGGAATCTGATGAGATAACGCGTAAAAAACTCGAACTCCAGGCAAAAGAAATTGGCTGGGAAAAAATGCACGAACGGCTAGCAGAAGTCGATGCTGAAGCGGCAAAACGTATTCACCCTAATGATCCACAACGTATTTCACGCGCTCTTGAAGTGTACCAAATGATGGGCAAACCAATGAGCCAGTTACAAAAAGAACAAAAAGCGGAACCTTTACCGTATAAGGTACTCAAACTTGCACTAATTCCATCTGATCGTGCTGTTTTACATCAACGTATCGAAAAGCGCTTTGGGCAAATGCTGGAACACGGTTTAATCGATGAAGTAAAAACATTACGCTCAAGAGGGGATTTGCATGAAGATTTGCCTGCCATTAGAGCGGTGGGTTATCGACAGGTATGGAACTATCTTTGTGACAGAATAGACTATACTGAAATGCAGGAAAGAGGTGTTATTGCCACACGCCAGCTGGCAAAAAGACAATTAACCTGGTTGCGATCAGAAAAAGACTTAACTATTTATGATTTAAGCCGATATTCTGAGCAACATATTCAGGAAAATGTCTTGAAAACGGTTCAAGAGTACCTAAATAGATAACAGTAGGCAGTATTTTAGAAATCTATTGTTTAGGAATTTATTAATGAGCCGTATTTTTGTTAGCAGTCGTTAGACGACTTTTTGGTCAACGATGTTGCGGTGTGTGTTTAGTTGGTAGTGTGAGAATGTTTGTTTTCACCTATCTATAATAAAAACAAATATTTGGAGATAATAATTATGAGTAGAGGTCAATCTCTGCAAGATCCATTTCTTAATGCCTTGCGTAAAGAACGTATCCCCGTATCGATTTTTTTAATTAATGGTATTAAGCTTCAGGGACAAATTGAGTCTTTTGATCAGTTTGTCGTTTTACTAAGAAATACCGTTAGCCAGATGGTTTATAAACACGCCATTTCTACTGTCGTTCCTGCTCGTAATATTAAAATGCCAGTTACTACTGATGATGATAAAAGTTCAGATAGCCAAGGTGGTAATGTTTAATTTTTTTCGTTTGTTCTTCTCCTTTGAGGATTTTTTGATTGTTTGAGCGTCCTCAAGGGGGTGAACGTGCAGTATTAGTTCATCTCAACTTGCATACCGGTTTTGATGATGAATCCCTCGAAGAATTCAAAGAACTCGTCATATCATCCGGTGCAGAGCCCGTTGCGGTTGTAACCGGTTCACGTGCTGTACCTCACCCGCGTTATTTTGTAGGTACGGGTAAAGCTGAAGAAATACGAGAAATAGTTGTCGCTGAAGAAGCCGATGTAGTGCTATTTAACCACGAATTATCTCCCGTTCAGGAACGTAATCTCGAAGCGTTACTCGAATGCCAGGTGCTTGATCGTACCGGTCTCATTTTAGATATTTTTGCCCAACGAGCACGCAGCCATGAAGGTCAACTTCAGGTAGAACTAGCGCAACTACGTCATTTATCCACGCGACTCATTCGCGGTTGGACGCATCTCGAACGCCAAAAAGGTGGTATTGGCATGCGGGGACCGGGTGAAACTCAGCTTGAAACTGATCGACGCCTAATCGGTCATCGAATTCGTACTCTCAAATCACGTCTGGATAAGGTTCAGCGCCAGCGTGAACAGGGTCGGCGCGCCCGGAAAAAGGCAGATATTCCCACTATTTCCCTGGTGGGTTACACCAATGCCGGTAAATCGACACTTTTTAATAATATGACTAATGCGGAGGTTTATGCGGCGGATCAACTCTTTGCGACACTAGATCCAACGCTTCGCAAAGTGAAGTTGTCTGCTGGCTTTCCGGTCGTTTTAGCGGATACCGTTGGTTTTATTCGCCAGCTTCCGCATGATTTAGTCGCGGCATTTCGCTCAACCTTAAAAGAAACTCAGGATGCCGATTTATTGCTGCATGTGGTGGATGCTTCCAGTGATGAACGTGATGATAATATGGCACAAGTGAATCTGGTGCTCGATGAAATTGGCGCAGAAGATAGACCTCAATTACTGGTATTCAATAAAATTGATTTACTCGATGGCATGACACCACGTATTGACCGCGATGAAGCCGGAATTCCGATACGAGTTTGGATTTCAGCTCTCACTGGTGAAGGTTTGGAGCTACTTAATGAAGCGATGGCAGAGCGCGTAAATACAGATATGGTTCAACAGACACTTTTCTTGCCTGCTCAGGCTGGAAGACTGCATGCGCGTTTATTTGAGTCAGGTTCCGTCAATAAAGACGAAACTCAGAAAACAGGTGGTTGGCTCATGGATGTCAGCCTCAGACGTGCAGATTGGGAAAGTTTGGTTAAATATGAAGCGGTTGATCAATATATTGTTGATAATCAGGCTTATGAACCCCATGATATCCAAGATCCACAAACTCCAGCTTGCGGCTGACGCCTAAGCCCAATAGAATATCACCCTTTGTGCGTGACGTAGAAATAACTTAATTTTAACTACTTGTACCTAACATGACGAGAGCAATAATGTCGAAAAAAGAGAATTCAGAATTGAATAATCCAAACCAGAAAATGGCATGGAATGAGCCCGGTGGGAATGGATCAAAAGACCCATGGGGAAACAAGGGGGGCAATCAAGATGGCCCGCCAGATTTGGATGAAGTTTTTAAAAAACTCAATGAAAAAGTGACCCGTATTTTTGGTAGCAAAGGTGGTCGTTCTGGTGGAGGAAGTGGCGCTTCAATAGGTGGCTCAAAAAGTTTCGGTTTTATTGCGGCTATATTAGTTGCACTTTGGGCTGCATCAGGTATTTACATTGTTGACGAAGGTCGACAAGGTGTTGTTTTACGTTTGGGTGCCTTTGACCGAATTACGGAACCAGGTCCTCATTGGTTTCCGCGTTTTATTGATAAAGTTGAAATTGTCGATGTTGATCGTGTTCGTAGCATCAATATTGGTGGCACATCTCACGAATCTTTAATGCTGACTCAGGATGAAAATATTGTTGATATCCAGTTTGCCGTTCAATATAAAGTGAGCAATGCTAAAGAATATGTGTTTAATGTTCGGGATCCTGATACAACGTTACGCGAAGTAACTGAAACAGCAATGCGTGAAGTTGTGGGTAAAAATAACATGGATTTCGTTATTAAAGACGGTCGAATTCAAGTTGCTACACGAACAAAAGATTTAATGAAAGAAATTCTTGATAGTTACAAAATAGGTTTAGTTGTAACAAACGTAAATATGCAAAATGCGCAACCGCCAGAACAAGTACAACATGCTTTTAGTGATGCGGTTAAAGCGCGAGAAGATAAAGAACGTTTAGTGAATGAAGCTGAAGCCTATTCAAATGATATTTTACCGAGAGCACGTGGTAAAGCAGCACGTATGGGGCAGGAAGCAGCTGCCTACCGTGATGAGATTATTGCAAAAGCAAATGGTGAAACTGCGCGTTTTTTGAAAATTTTAACTCAATATCAAAAAGCACCTGTTGTAACGCGTGAACGTCTATATCTGGAATCAATGGAATCCGTTTTAGGTAATTCAAATAAAGTGCTGGTTGATGTAAAGAAAGGTAACAATTTAATGTATTTACCTCTAGACCGCTTGCAGTCACATCAAGCTTCACCAATAAGTACTAAAGATTTAGAAAGCCTAAAACAATCTTTACCAAATTCTACAAGTAATAGTACATCACGAACACGTGATAGCTTACGTGGCCGGGAGGGTCGTTAATCATGTTTGATATTAAAACTTCAGGTTTAATCGCGGTTGTTATTATTTTGATTGGCGGCTTAATGTCAGTTTTTATTGTGGATGAGCGTGAACTTGTATTGAAATTTCGTTTAGGTGAAATCGTTAAGTCTGACTATAAACCGGGTATTTATTTTAAAATACCTTTCATTAATAATATTAAAAAGTTTGATAAGCGTATTTTAACATTAGATGCTCGTCCTGCAATATATCTAACAAAGGAAAAGAAAAACGTAAATGTTGATTTCTTTGTTAAGTGGCGAATTAATGATGTTGCAACATTTTATAAATCAATGTCAGGTGGTAATGAACGAATTGCTGCAGAACGTTTATATACTGTTATAAATGAAGGTTTACGTGATCAATTTAGTAAGCGTTCCATTAAAGAAGTTATATCAGGTGAACGTGAAGAAATCATGAATGCAACTACGAAAGTTGCTAATGTTCAAGTTCATAAATTTGGTATTAAACTTGTAGATGTTCGCGTTAAACGTATCGATTTTAGTGAAGATATTAGTAACTCAGTTTATCGTCGTATGGAAGCAGAACGTACCCGGGTAGCAAAAGATTTTCGTTCAAGAGGCGCTGAAGCAGCAGAAAAAATTCGTGCCGGTGCAGATCGACAAAGAACAGTTACTCTTGCTGATGCATATCGTGAAGCTGAAAAGACACGTGGTGACGGTGACGGTAAAGCAGCGAAAATTTATGCCAAGGCGTACAGCAAAGATAGCGAGTTTTATTCTTTTTATCGTAGCTTAATAGCTTATAAGGCATCGTTTAACTCGCAGAGTGATATGATGGTTATAGATCCCAGTTCTGAATTCTTTAAGTATTTTAAAAAAGCTAAGTAATAAAAACTCACATGTGGGATTCAGTGTGGATAGCATTCGGATTAGTGCTGGTAATCGAAGGTTTAATGCCCGCACTTAATCCCAATGGATTTAAAAAAACAATGAGCACTATAAGAGAACTGGATGAGGGTGCTCTTCGTGTAATGGGATTAATAAGTATGTCGATTGGTGCAACCATCGTTTATTTTTTGACTCAATAATAATTACTCTAAGTTTAATATTAATAAAACAATGAATAAAACTGATCGCTGGTTATTGCCCGAAGGAATTGAAGAAGTTTTGCCAAAAGAGGCAAAACGACTGGAACAATTGCGTCGAAAATTATTAGATAGTTTTGAAACATGGGGTTACGATCTCGTTATTCCTCCCTTCATTGAATATCTCGAATCATTATTAACAGGTACTGGAAATGATTTAGATATACAAACCTTTAAGCTGACCGATCAGTTAACCGGTCGTTTAATGGGAATCCGTGCAGACATGACACCACAAGTTGCACGCATTGATGCGCATCAGTTAAATCAGGATACACCAACACGTCTTTGCTACATCGGTACTGTTTTACATACACGTACTGATGGTTTTGCAGGTTCACGTAGCCCGCTTCAGGTCGGTGCAGAACTTTATGGCCATAGCGGTATTGAAAGTGATGTTGAAGTTATCACCTTAATGTTAGAAACATTAGCAATGTCTGGTGTTGCTACTCCCTTTGTCGATTTAGGCCATGTGGGTATTTATCGTGAGCTGGTAAAACAAGCAGGTTTGAATAAAGAACAGGAAGCTATTTTATTTGATAGTTTGCAACGCAAAGCCAATACAGAAATTGCCGCTTACTTAAAAGACTGGAATCTGGATAACCATATCGCAACAGCCATAGCGGCACTCACCAACTTAAATGGTGATGAGACTGTATTGGCTGAGGCAAAAACTGTATTGAAAAAAATGGGTAAAGGTGTTGAAAACGCATTAGCTGAATTAACTAAAATTTCAGATTTACTCAAAATACGTGTGCCTGAGTTGAAAGTAAATTATGACTTAGCTGAATTACGCGGTTATCACTATCACACAGGAATGGTCTTCGCAGCGTATGTTGCTGGTCGAGGTCAGGCGGTCGCTCAAGGTGGTCGTTATGACGATATTGGTGAGGTTTTTGGTCGCGCCAGACCCGCCACTGGTTTCAGCACAGACCTGAAAACATTGCTTTCATTATCCACACATAAAAACAATCAGGTTGCAGCGATTTACGCTCCCACGGACAATGATTCTGCGTTACAAAATACGATTATAGATTTACGCCTGCAAGGTGAAAGAGTGATTTGTGCTTTACCAGGTCAAACGGGTAATGCGAAAGAGTTGGGCTGTGATCGGGAATTAGTAAAAGACGGTTCGAGCTGGAAAGTTAAAAAAGTATAGTTCTATGTAGGTCGGGGCTTCAGCCCGACGCGGACTAAAAGAATCCGCAAATAACTAATTTAGCACTACCGTAACAAATGAAGATGAAACCAAAAAATGATGGTTTCGTCAAAAACGTCGGCCTGAAGACCGACCTACAAAATATTTGTAAATTTTAAATAATGGAAAGTAATTATGGGTAAGAATGTCATTGTTGTCGGCACTCAATGGGGTGATGAAGGTAAAGGTAAAGTGGTTGATCTACTAACAGAACGTGCGAATGCAGTTGTACGTTTTCAAGGTGGTCATAACGCAGGTCATACATTAGTTATTGACGGAAAAAAAACCGTTTTACATTTGATTCCGTCAGGTATCTTGCGTGACAATGTAAAGTGCATGATTGGTAATGGTGTCGTTTTAGCTCCCGATGCACTTGTTAAAGAACTTGATATGCTAAAAGAGAGCGGTGTTGATACAGAAGGCCGTTTATATATCAGTGAAGCCTGTACTTTAATTCTTCCTTATCATATTGCTCTTGATCAAGCGCGTGAAATTGCACGTGGTAAAAAAGCCATTGGCACAACTGGTCGTGGTATTGGTCCGGCATACGAAGATAAAATTTCTCGTCGCGGTTTAAAAGTGGGCGACATGTTACATCGCGAACGTTTTGCTGCGCGTTTAGGTGAAGTACTGGATTACCATAACTTTGCTCTTAAAAATTATTTCAAAGTACCGACTGTCGATTTCCAGGAAGTACTGGATTACGGTTTAGAAATGGCTGAAATTATTCGCCCAATGGTGGCGGATGTAACTGGTTTGTTACATAAAATGCGGGCTAATGGTGAAGACATCATGTTCGAAGGTGCACAAGGCACATTGCTTGATATTGATCATGGTACTTATCCATATGTAACTTCATCAAACCCAACTGCAGGTGGTGCTTGTACTGGCACAGGTGTTGGTCCAAAAGATATTGATTATGTATTAGGTATCACAAAAGCCTACACGACACGAGTAGGTGCGGGTCCTTTCCCAACTGAACTTTATGATGGCGCAGAGCTTAATGACCCAATTGGTGCGCATTTAGCAAAAGAAGGTCATGAGTTTGGTGCTACTACAGGACGTGCTCGGCGTTGTGGTTGGTTAGATGCTGTTTGCTTACGTCGTTCAGCACAAATTAATTCCTTAACGGGTATTTGTTTAACCAAGATGGACGTGCTCGATGGTATTGAAACGCTTCGTATCGCGGTTGGTTATGATCATGATGGTACAGAAGTTGATGCGCCACCCATTGGTGCTGATGCATACGAAGAATGTGTACCAAAATATATTGAAATGCCAGGCTGGACTGAAAGTACGGTTGGTGTTCAGAAATATGATGACTTACCTGAAAATGCAAAAGCCTACATCAAGAAAATTGAAGAAGTCGTGGGTGTGCCGGTTGATATTATTTCAACGGGACCTGATCGCGTAGATACGATGGTTTTAAGACATCCATATGACTAATAGTCATCAAAAATGAATAATAAAAAAGCCTATCTTTCTGATAGGCTTTTTTATTGGATGAAATTTAAGCAATTTACAGAACGGGGAATAATGTCCTTACTAAAAATAGTCAATATTTGTTAAATGTTAAAGATTTTTATGTAAATGGCGATATATATTAGGAATAATACAACCGAATAAAAACCAACTGATAAACAGAGATAATTTATGGCTCCCCCTAGTCAGTCAGAAATTGAACAACAATTAGCTTCATTACAAGCTGAATTCAAACGTACGCTTCCTGATAAAGTTACCGAAATTGAGTCTTTGTGGAATTCTGTTGTTACGTCGGGGGGAAATGATACTGTACTTGCAGATTGTCACGGAAAGGCCCATGGCCTGGTAGGGTCAGGTGGTACTTTTGGAGCGGTTGCTGTTACTACGGCATCGCGCAAATTAGAACAAGCTCTAAGACCTTTGGTAAATGAAACTAATTTATTGGCAGAAAACAATTCAACTATCTCCGATCTGATTTTAGAATTAAAAACGGTTGCCGATAACTGGCAACCTTCAAAAATCCCCTATCTGCAACCTTTAGCTGAAAAAGAAAAACGAAAAAATAATTTAATTTATCTTGCTGAAAATGATGAACTTTTAGCAACAAATATTATTAATCAACTTGAACAAGATGATTTTGTGGTTAAGCATTTTCTTGATTTGGATACTTTTGCAGAAGCGTTTTCTGATGAAATGCCTGACGCTATTATTATGGATGACATATTTAAAGAGGGAAACATTTCTGGTATTGAGACCATTGAAGAACTGAAAAAAAATTATGAACCATATCCTCCTCTTATTTTTATTTCAGTACGAAATGACATGGAAGCTCGCTTAGCGGCTGCGAATGCAGGCGCACAACGTTATTTCCCCAAACCTGTAAATACTCATAAACTTTCACAAACGTTAGATGGTTTAATTGAACGTACAGTCACCGAACCTTATCGAATTTTATTTGTAGACGACGATATAAATTTACTTAAATATTATGAAACTGTACTTCTTGGTGCTGGTATGGAAGTTAAAACAATATCCAATCCAATGAACTGTTTAGCCGCATTAGAAGACTTTAAACCAGATGTCATTGTTCTGGATGTTTATATGCCAGAATGTTCAGGCCCTGAACTTGCAAAAGTGATTAAACAGGATGATAACCTGGCACTGATACCACTTATGTTTTTATCTACCGAAACCGATCTTGATATTCAACTTGAAATATTGGATCTTGGTGGTGAAAGTTTTATGGTAAAACCGGTAATGGCAAATCATTTAATTTCTTCCGTAATAGCTAAAGCAAAAAGATCTCGCTGGACTCATCGACTAAATAACGAGTTGAAAGTTTCTGTACGCGAAAGCCAGTATCAGCTAATCACATCAAATGAACATAATATCGTAAGTACAACAGATGTATCCGGAAAAATAACCAGTGTAAATGATAAGTTTTGTGAAATTAGTGGTTATAGTCGAAGCGAATTAATCGGACAAAATCATCGGCTATTAAAATCAAGTCGTCATCCGGAATCTTTTTATGAAGATATGTGGAAAACAATTTCAACTGGCCAGGTCTGGCATGGAACGGTATGTAATTTCAATAAAAATAGAGAAGAGTACTGGGTTGAATCGACGATAGTTCCTTTTCTTGATGAAAAAGGTAAACCCTATAAATATGTTTCTGCACGCACTGATGTTACATCCGTCATTGAAAGTGAAGAACGTCTGGAACGCAGTCAGGAGTTTGCCAATATTGGTACCTGGGACTGGAATATCGAAACAGGATCATTATTCTGGTCAGATCAAATGTGGCCTTTATTTGGTTATGACAAAACAGTAACCGAAACAACGTATGAAAATTTTATGGCCGCTATTCATCATGAAGATCAAAAGTCTGTCAGTGATGCCGTTGCTCTCTGTGTTGAAGAAGGTATCGAATACAATATTGAACATCGGGTTGTCTGGCCTGATAAAAGTATTCACTGGTTACATGAAAGTGGAGATGTTGTGCGTAGTATAGAGGGTAAACCTCTACATATGTTAAGTGTGGTACAGGATATTACAAATCGAAAAATATCTGCAGAGGCTTTATTAATTAATGAGCAACAATTGTGTCAGGCACAAACTTTGGCTCGTATTGGTAATTGGCGGGCAGATATAGAGACGGGTGAGTTAACGTGGTCTGATGAAATTTATCGGATTTTTGGTTTTGAACCAGGTGACTTTACTCCAAGTATTGAGGCTTTTCATGCTGCAGTACATCCAGATGATATCCAAAAGGTTCTTAAAAGTGAAAAACGAGCTGAAAAAACAGGGTTTCATGATGTAGAGCACAGAATAATACTTCCTGATGGCAAAATTAAGTATGTACATGAGTTGGCAAAAGCTGAAATAGACGCGAATGGTAATTTACTAAGAATGTCAGGTACTGTTCAGGACATTACCGAACGAGTGGAGACTGAATTTCATAAGAGCGAGATTGAGCAACGTTTTGCATTTGCAGTTGAAGGTGCTGGTGATGGAGTATGGGATTGGAATATGAAAACCAATGCTATGGAGTTTTCCCTGCTTTATATGGAGATGCTTGGCTATACTGAAAATGAACTTCCAAATACAGTTGATACCTGGATTCAAAGTGTACATCCTGATGATCTGGAGCGCGTGCAAAAGAAATTACAAGACTATCTCGAAGAACGTTGTTCTACTTATTCTGTTGAATTGAGACTGCGTTGCAAAGATAACAGTTATAAGTGGATATTATGTAGAGGAACAATCGTTAGCCGTGACAATACAGGTAAACCATTACGTTTAATTGGTATTCACAGTGATATAACGTCACAAAAAGATGCTGAACAGAATTTAATAAAAATGCGTAAAGAAGCTGAAATGGCTAATCGCGCCAAGTCACAGTTTCTTTCCAGCATGAGTCATGAATTAAGAACACCCATGAATGCCATCATGGGCTTTGGTCAATTACTAACATTGGATGATGGTTCGCCATTAAATGCCAGTCAAAGTGAAAATGTTCACGAGATATTAAAAGCCAGCGATCATTTACTTGAACTCATAAATGAAGTTTTAGATTTATCAAAAATTGAAGCGGGAAGGATCGACCTTTCTATTGAAGATGTAATGTTAGGTGATGTGATCACTGAATCATTACAAATGATTTTACCGCTTGCTGATAAACGAGGTATTTCAATTGCCTTGTATCAGGGAGAAACTGAAGTCAGCATAAATAATATTTCAGATATTCAAAGTGTTGTGCGTGCAGACTACACTCGTATGAAACAAGTCATTATTAATCTATTAAGTAATGCGGTTAAATATAATTCTGAAAATGGACAAATTTCAATAAGATGCAGTCAATCTACAAATAATGTTCGTATTAGTGTTACCGATACAGGAGCGGGGTTAACTCAGGTACAACAGGAACAACTCTTTACCGCTTTTAATCGGTTAGGTGCAGAAAATACTGAAATTGAAGGTACAGGGATCGGATTAGTTATTTCACAAAATATTATTCAATTAATGGGTGGAGAAATTGGTGTAGAAAGTGAACCGGGCATCGGTAGTACTTTTTGGTTTGAATTAGTTAGTGGCTCAGTGGTAGAAAACGGAGTAAATAAAGACAAGTCGTTGGATGACGTTAAAGTCATACTCGAAAGTAAACAAAACGTGCTTTATATTGAAGATAATCCGGCCAACCTAAGATTAGTAACACAATTACTTGGCCGGTTACCAAATTTACACATGTGGACGGCGCATGAACCCATGTTGGGACTTGAACTAGCAGAAGAACATAAACCCGATTTGATTTTACTGGATATAAATTTACCCGGAATGGATGGATTTGAAGTATTGAGTTTACTTAAGCAACGGACAGCAACTAAAAATACACCGGTGATTGCGATTAGTGCAAATGCGATGCCAAAAGATATAGAAAAAGGCTTAGAAGCAGGATTTGATGAATACATTACCAAGCCTATTAATATTAATGAGTTGCTCGTCGCTGTTGATGACAAACTAAATAATTAACAACCGCATACTGTAGTACCTAGTAAGCAATTTCCTTAAATAAAAGGCCAGTATTTTGAAAATATTGGCCTTTTTCTTTATAAATTTCATACTTTTCCTCTTTATCGTTTAATTCATGATTATTTTACTAAAGTACTACTTAAAAAATGCCGATAATGATTATTATGACGAAAATGATAATAAATCACACCTTATTAAAGCGATATAAATAGTCGTGGTACAAAGATGATTAAACAAAAAGATTACCTAACCAGTCGTGAAGCTGCCGATTTGTTAAATGTCGCAGTGAGTACAATTCAACTGTGGACAAATGGTGGACTACTAAAGGCCTGGACAACAGCTGGAGGACACCGGCGAATTGCTAAAGAATCTGTAGAAGAGATGCTCAGTAAACAGCATCGATCACAACCACTATCTGTCGTGATTGTAGAAGACAATAAACAAGATCATAAGCTATATAAAGAAAATTTTGAAATCTGGAAAATGGGTGCCCAGCTTTCAATATCAAACGATGGCTATGCTGGATTAATTAATATAGGAAAATTAACACCCGATGTGATTATAACGGATTTGATGATGCCAAATATGAATGGCTTTGAAATGATTAAATCGATAAAAGAAAATCCTGATTTGAAAGATAGTCTAATCATTGCAGTGAGTGCATTAACATCTGACGAGATAAAAAAATACGGTGGACTACCCTCTGACATACTTGTTTTTAATAAGCCGGTACCATTTAGTAAATTAAGGACGGTAATTCAAAATAAAATGGTAAAAAATGTTGCTTAATTATATAACCGGAAACAAGGATTAGAAAATGGGTATGGAACCATCAGGCATAAATAAAACTAAAACTAAAACTAAATTTAATGCTCTGGTTGTTGCATTTAAAGTACAGTTACCTATTACGGTATCTAACACTTTAGATGACGGGGCAATATATAAAAAAATCATGATGAAGTAACACCTGATGTTTTTATTAATGCTGTCCATCAGGAAGAGCAATAAAAGGTTTATGATGTAATAAAAAATTGTATTGATAATGATGTTGAATACGGTTTTGAATATCGTGTGGTATGGCAAGATGGAAGTATTCACTGGATGCAGGGAAGTGGAGATGTTGTACGCAAGAAAATCCGGCCAGCCACAATATATGCTGGGTATGATCCGTGATATCACTAAACGTAAGCAATCAGAAAAATATATTATTGAAGCATGGAAAGAATCTGCAAAGGCTAATTTATAAAAATAACAATTTCTGTCTAGTATGAGTCATGAGTTACGCAGCCCAATGAAAGTCATTATGGGTTTTAGTCAATTATGAAAAATGAGAGTTATTTATGAGTAATGATTTAGTTGCAAGTATTTTAATTGTTGATGATGAGCCGGCTAATATATTGTTGTTGACTAAAGTTTTGAATATGCATGGTTATAACGATATTGTTCACACAACAGATCCAAAAGAAGTTGTTGTTCTTCAGAATGAATATAAATTCAATCTTATCTTAATGGATATTAATATGCCTAAAATGAATGGATATGAAGTGCTTAAAGCAATCCAAAAAGACGAAAGCTTTAGTAATGTGCCTGTAAGTGGTGATATTTCTCCTCAGGAAGTAAAAAAAGGACTTGATGCAGGTTTTTCAGATTATATTACGAAGCCTATAAAAATGCAGGATTTATTAAAAAGTATAAGTGAATTATTATAGAATATAATTAAAATATTAAGAGGTAATACTATGGAAATAAAAACTACGTTGTCTAACGAGAGCAATATTTTCACCATTTATATTGAAGGTGATTTTAATTTTTCGATTTTGCATCCATTTAGAAAATCATATAATGATTTTGATGCACTCGCGGATAAAAATATAGTCATTGATCTTCGTAAAACATTAACGGTAGATAGTTCGGCATTAGGCATGTTGCTGAATATGCAAAAAGATTTAAATAAAGCGGACAATGAAATTAAAATAATTAATTGTAATGATGTAGTTAGAAAAATTTTTCATATTACAAATTTTGAAAAAAAGTTTGATATTGAATAATGAATAAAATACTTGTTGTTGATGATATTGCAATTAATAGGGCACTGCTGAGGCAAACGCTACAAGCACTTGGCGGATATGAGGTTGTTGAAGCAGAAAGTGGTAAAGAAGCGATTAGCCAGTATGAAAAAGAGAAACCAGATCTCATATTAATGGATATTATGATGCCTGATCTTGATGGCCGTGAGGCAACAACATTAATAAAAGCAAAAATGGGCGACGACTATGTTCCTATTGTTTTTGTAACCGCATTAAGCTCGGAAGATTCGCTGGCAACAGCACTCGCAGCCGGAGGTGATGATTTCATTAGCAAACCCTTTAACGTTGAAGTATTAGCGTCAAAAATGAATGCGCATTTGCGTATTAGAGAACTAAACCAGCAGTTAAATGAAAAAAATAATTTACTAATAGATTTAAACCGGCATCTAACGCATGAACAAGAATTAATAGAATATTTTTTTGAAAATGCGATTAAACAAAGTTTTCTTGATGAAAATATTATTAGATACCATATGTCTTCAATGTCTGCATTTAACGGAGACATATTACTTGTAGAACGTGCTCCAAGAGGTGGTTTTTATCTTATATTGGGTGATTTTTCCGGGCATGGTTTAACTGCTGCAATGGGTACGCTACCTGTCGCAATGTTATTTTTTAAAATGGTATCAGAATCTGCTGCAGTTGGAGATATTGCACAGGAAATAAATAGTCAACTTTATAAATTAATGCCATCTGGAATGTTTTTTACAGCAACAATTCTTGAATTAAATGTGCGCAGTGATATTCTTTCAGTATGGATGGGCGGAATGCCTGAAAATTACTGTTTTGGTAAAACCGGTAAACTAAAACAAATGATTCATTCACAACACATGCCTCTGGGTATTTTAGATGATGATGAATTTGATTCAGCTACACAGGTTTTTCATGTAGATAGTGAAGATAAAATTTATCTTTATAGTGATGGTGTTGTCGAAGCGAAAAATTTTGAAGGCGAACAATTTGGTGATGACCGGCTTAAAAATACGTTAGTTACCGGAAATGATCATCGTTTTGATGCTGTATTAAATGAATTAAATGACTTTACGGGTAATAAAAATCAAAATGATGATATTACATTAGTTGAATTAACTTGTCGTAATGTTCCTGCTATTGACGAGAATTATAATATACCAGAAAACCTTCATACATTATCCTGGCATACTTCTGTTTCTTTATCTGTAGATGATATGCGAACTTCTGATACTGTCAAAAATTTAACTAACATATTATGTGCCATGCCATATGTATCCAGACACAAAGGGGTATTGTATGTTTTATTATTTGAGATATATACAAATTCAGTCGATCATGGGATTTTGAATATAAAAAGCGCCGACAAAACAAATGATAAGCATTTTGTTGAGTATTATAAAAGACGCAATGAGGCACTTTCAAAATTAGATGAGGCTTCAATCAATTTTGATTTCAGCTTTTTTATTGAGAATGATCAACCCTTTCTTAAAATAGTCGTTCAGGATAGTGGTAGTGGACATAAACCTGAAAATGTAAACAACTCTGATGAGTTACTTCATGGCCGTGGTTTAAAAATCATTCATAGTTTTAGTGAAAAAGTATCTTGTACAGATGATGGGAAAGCACTGAATATCATATATAAACTATAAAGAGTTTAAAATATGGTGCCGAGAGCGAGACTTGAACTCGCACGACCTTACGGCCACTAGCACCTGAAGCTAGCGCGTCTACCAATTCCGCCACCTCGGCAAAGGTGAGCTCATTTCTGAGGTCGCAAACTTTACCGAGAGTATATGGTGATGTCAATCCGGGTATTTTATACTTTAGTTGGTTTATATTTCAGCACCAGATCATTTTTTGTAGTAAAATATGCACAGTAAAATCAATATTTCCCTCATTTACCATCAATTTTATCAACATTAGACAAGATACCGTAAACACATGACTGACAAGCCAAATAATAAAAATATCGTCGATCCTCACGCTAACCGTGAATCTAGCAAATATGACAATCCCATTCCCAGTCGTGAATATATTCTTGAGCAACTAGAAGAAGCAGGACAACCTCTTGATCGTAAGGCTATCACTGACTTATTAGGCCTGTCAGACGATGATAATGGCATTGAAGCATTGCGTCGCCGTTTGCGTGCGATGGAACGCGATGGTCAGCTGATGTTCACACGTAAAAAAGAATATGCATTGATCAGCAAAATGGATTTAATTACAGGACGCGTTATTGGCCATGCCGATGGCTTTGGATTTTTGGTTCCTGAAGATGGCTCAGACGATTTATTTATGACGGCATTTGAAATGCGCCGTTTATTCCATGGTGATAAAGCGATTGTTCGAATTGCCGGTGTGGATAGAAAAGGTCGCCGCGAAGGAGCCTTGGTTGAAGTACTCGAACGGGCCAATACAACTATTGTTGGACGTTTATTTATAGAAAGTGGTGTGGGATATGTTGTTGCTGATAATAAACGTATTAGTAATGATATTTTAGTTCCACAAGAAAATGTCGGTAATGCTCACCACGGTCAGGTTGTCTCGGTTGAAATTCTTGAACAACCCACACGTCATCGTCAGGCTGTTGGTAAAGTTGTAGAAGTACTCGGTGATCATATGGCTGCCGGTATGGAGATTGATATTGCAATGCGTTCACATGGTATTGCTACTAATTGGTCTGATGAAGTTGAAAATGAAATTAAAAACTTAACACCTGAAGTCCCTGAAGCTGCTAAAAATGAAAAAGGGCGAGTCGATATTCGCGATCTTCCTTTAGTGACCATTGATGGTGAAGATGCACGTGACTTTGATGACGCGGTTTTTGTCGAAACGAATGATAAAGGTTGGCGTTTGCTTGTTGCGATTGCCGATGTTTCACATTACGTTGAGCTTGATACCGCATTAGATAAAGAAGCACATGAACGTGGAACCTCAGTTTATTTCCCTGAACGCGTTATTCCGATGTTACCGGAAATTTTATCTAATGGATTATGCTCACTTAATCCAGAAGTCGATCGTTTATGCATGGTTTGTGACATGCAGCTGGATAAAAATGGAAAAGTTGAATCATACAATTTCTTTGAAGGTGTAATGCGTTCACATTGTCGCTTTACTTACACCAAAGTTGCCGAAATCATTGAGAATATCGACAGTGACTTACGTAAAGAATATACAGATTTTGTTCCTCAACTATTAGAAATGCATTCATTATTTAATGTTCTGTTAAAACGTCGTAAAAAACGTGGTGCGATTGATTTTGATACGACTGAAACACGTATTGTGTTCGGTGAAGATCGTAAGATTGATAAAATCATTCCTCTGGTCAGAAATGATGCGCATAAATTGATTGAAGAATTTATGATCCTGGCAAATGTGAGTGCCGCTGAATTCTTACTTAAAAATAGTATGCCAGCGTTATACCGGGTTCATGGAAGTCCAAAAGAAGCTAAAATAGAAGGTTTAAAAGAGTTTTTAGCCGAAGTGGGATTAACGTTAGGTGGTGGTGAGAAACCAGGTCCGGGTGATTATGCGGAGTTACTTGCATCCATCCAGCAACGCCCTGACATGCACCTTATTCAAACTGTATTATTACGCAGTTTACAACAAGCTGTTTATACGCCTGATAATAATGGACACTTTGGTTTAGCGCATGATGCGTATGCTCACTTTACTTCACCAATCAGACGTTACCCTGACTTACTTGTGCATCGTGGTATCCGTCATATTGTGCGTGGAGGAAATGCCGAAAGTTATTACTACACTGAAAATACGATGCGTGGCTTTGGCGAGCATTGTTCGCAAACAGAACGTCGTGCTGATGAAGCAACACGTGATGCCGTTGACTGGCTCAAGTGTGAGTTTATGATGGATAAAGTCGGTGAGGTTTTTGAAGGCACCATTACAAGCGCAACCGGTTTTGGTCTTTTTGTGGAGTTGGATAAGATTTACGTTGAAGGTTTGATTCACGTAACTTCACTGGATAAAGATTATTACCATTTTGATGCGGCTCATCATCGTTTAGTGGGCGAACGTAGTGGTCAGGTTTTCCGTTTAGGTGATCACCTGGTTGTCAGTGTTGCAAAGGTTAATCTTGAAGATAAAAAGATTGATTTTGATTTGGTTTCTGCAGAAAGAAAGCCAGGAAAAACGACAGCAAAATTAAATAATGAAAAATCAGAAGATGCTTCTGAAAACAAAGGCAGCAAAAAGAAAAGTAGCAAAAAGAAAACGGCTTCAAGTAAGAGAGATGCCGATGGCAATAAATTAAGACACAGTAAAAAGAAATTGAATAAAAAAGCGAAAAAGAGACAGGCAGAGAAAAAAGAGAAAGACAAAGAAAATAAAAAAAAAAGAAAAGAAAAAATAAATGATTCGTTATGGCAGAAAATAACACACATTACATCTATGGTTTACACGCGGTTCAAGCGGTCCTAGAACGTGAACCAGAAATGGTTTCAAACGTCTGGCTGGAAAATTCCCGCCGTGATGATAAAGCAAAAAAATTACTGCAATTGGCTCACGAAGCCAACGTTAAACCTGAACGAGTTAAACGTGAAGTGCTTAACAAACTCGTTGGTGAAAATGCAAACCATCAGGGTGTTGTTGCATTAAGTAAAGATACACCCGCAGGAAATGAGACGACATTAAATAAGCTGATTGAAGATTTAACGGTCCCTGCATTTTTACTGATATTAGATGGAGTGCAAGATCCGCACAATTTAGGGGCTTGTTTACGTACCGCGGATGCCGCGGGTGTCCATGCGGTGATTGCGCCAAAAGACAAAGCGTCGGGACTCACCTCCGTCGTGCGAAAAGTGGCCTGTGGTGCAGCGGAAACAGTGCCTTTTATTCAGGTAACAAATCTGGCGCGTACCATGCGAGATTTACAACAATCCGGTGTGTGGATGATTGGAACATCCCTCGATACCGATCAGGATATCTATCAGGCTGATTTAACTGGCCCTCTGGCATTGGTATTAGGTGCTGAGGGTAAAGGATTACGCCGTTTAACTGCTGAAAATTGCGATTCTCTGGTCAAATTACCCATGCTCGGCACGGTTCAAAGTTTAAATGTCTCGGTGAGTGCCGGAGTCTGCCTTTATGAAGCAGTGAGACAGCGAACAAAATAGCTTTAATGGCGACATTTAGCCTCATTTCCCTTGTACCTACGCCTATTTTTCAGTAAAATCGCGCCCTTGCTGTCCCCGTAAAATATTGGGGCGGTTATCTCCTTGCCTCACCGAATTGTTCGGGAGGCTCTATAGCCACGAGGAGCGCTATGAGACACTATGAAATCGTGTTTTTGGTCCACCCTGACCAAAGTGAACAGGTTCCAGCCATGATCGATCGTTATAAAAAACTGATCGGAGATGCAGAAGGAACTATCCATCGTTTAGAAGATTGGGGACGCCGTCAACTGGCTTACCAAATCCAAAAAATCCACAAAGCTCATTATGTAATGATGAACATTGAATGCGATCAGCCGACATTGGATGAGCTGGAAAATGCTTTCCGTTTTAATGATGCTGTTCTTCGTAATTTAGTTATTCGTCGTAAAGCTGCGATTACCGAACCTTCACCTATGGCGCAAACTGAAGAGCGTGATAGTCGAGGTCGTGAAGATCGTCCACGTCGCGAAGAAAAGCCAGCCACAGTAGCAGCAGAATCTGCGCCGGTTGAAGAAGCTAAAACTGAAGAAGCGGCTGCTGAATAAGTAGCGCATAACTAAATTTAAGAATAGGAGGCGAAAAATGTCACGTCATTTCCGTCGTAGAAAGTTCTGCCGTTTTACTGCAGATAAAGTAGAAGAAATTGATTACAAAGATATAGCAACATTAAAAGCGAATGTGACTGAAAGTGGAAAAATTGTACCTAGCCGTATCACCGGTACAAAAGCACGTTACCAACGTCAGCTGGCAACAGCCGTTAAACGTGCTCGCTTTATTGCATTATTGCCATACACTGATTCTCACGATTAAAAGAATCATTTACAAACCATGCGCGCATTAGCTCGTTTTATTATGCATGGTCGGGTACAAGCGATAGGTAGTGTTGCCAGTTTGGCATTGTTATCACTTATCGTTTCACCCTTGGCCATTTTTACAACAGCCGGCGTTGCTTTAGTGACGATGGTTCATGGCTATCGGGAAGGTTTGTTTAATATCCTGATTTCAACAGTGATACTTGCTGTTTTTACCGGAATTGCATTAAACCAACCGCTGATAGGTTTAGAGCTGGCATTGAAATTTTGGTTACCGGCCTGGCTTTTAGCTAGTCTCGTTATTAAGCAGCAATCAATGTCATTCGCAATTGTTGTAGCAGCGGCGTTAGCATGTTTGCTGGTATTAGTATTGTATTTTTTTACTGATCCGGCAGCTTATTGGTACGAAGTAATCGATAAACAGCTTATACCAATGCTAAAAGAAGCAGGAATGCAGATTCAGGAAGGACCAAAAGCGGAAAAGCTCTGGTTGTTCATGTCAAAAATTATGACGGGATCAGCAGTAGCACTGTTTTTAGCATTACAAACGATGAGTTTGTTACTGGCTCGTTACTGGCAAGCTATGTTGTATAACCCAAAAGGGTTTGGACAAGAGTTTCGTGAGTTAAAGTTTGGTAAGGTAGCGGCAAATGTTGCTTTAGTGGTAACAATATTTGCAATCACAACTGCGAATGAAATAGCGTTAAACCTGTTTTTTATCGCGATTGTGTTAATGATGTTTCAAGGTTTGGCCATTATTCATAGTCTTGTGAATAAATGTAAATTAAACTCATCATTACTGATTGGGGTGTATGTGCTTATGCTCTTTACGTTGCAGCAGGGCGCAATTACCTTATTACTCGTGTCGATAATTGGTTTGTTAGATAATTGGTTAAATTTACGTTTTCGTTTATGTGCTAAAAAAGCACAAGACATTTAAATTAAAGATTACATTAGATAGGTAATCTAAATTGAGGATAAAAAGATGGAAGTCATTTTATTAGAAAGAGTTGCTAACTTAGGTAACCTTGGTGATCGTGTAAACGTTAAATCAGGTTATGGTCGTAACTTCTTAGTACCAAGCAAAAAAGCCGTACCGGCAAACGCTGCAAACATTGCAGATTTTGAAGCACGTCGTGCAGAACTTGAAAAAGCAGCAGCAGACGTATTAGCAACAGCCCAATCTCGTGCTGAAGCCATTGCAGCTGTAGGCCAAATCACTATTAAAGCAAATGCAGGTGAAGAAGGTAAATTATTCGGTTCTATCGGTGTAACGGATATTGTTGACGCCGCTGCTGCCGCAGGCATCACTGTTGAACGTCGCGAAGTATCATTACCGGAAGCGATTCGTCATACAGGTGAGTTTGAACTTTCATTCCAGCTTCATTCTGATGTGGCACAGGCGATTCAACTTATCATTGAAGCTGAGTAAGCACGACTAAAGTTATTTTTAGCAGCCAGCGCTGTGTTGTAAATGTGCTCGAATACTCATGCATTTGAACATGGATGTTCTTATGCCGTGAAGCACAAGGGAGTGCGGGAACGGTCTAATTTCGCACTCCGTTTCTGTGCGCATTTACGCCTTGCTCTGACAACTAAAAAGTAACTTTAGACGCACTTAAGTTTTCAAAAAAAGGCTGGTTGATTTTTAACCAGCCTTTTTTTGTGTCCGTACTTTATTCTCAGACTTGGTGTTAGATTGTTCTACGGAATATAAAATGGATTCCCGCTAGGAGCGTGCGGGAATGACAGTATTGCTGAGTTTAGAGACTTGTCATTCCGGTAGGGTTTTAGCCGAAATCCATCATTTTTGATGAAACGGTAGGCGGAAAAATTTCACATATCCGTATTGATCCGCGATACCAAGAGGAGCGATTATGCTACTCTTTCGATTAACTCTAATTTTTAGGTAATTCCATGCAAGAAGCCGCACCACCCTATCCTGATTCATCTTATCCAATGGATGTCGAAACGCAATCTCTCAAACTACCGCCGTATTCTCTTGAGGCTGAGCAGGCGGTTCTGGGTGGTTTGATGATAGATAATGCGACCTGGGATCAAGTCTCCGATGTTGTGATGGAAGCTGACTTCTATCGCGCCGATCATCGTTTAATTTATAGCGCCATTTTTAGTTTGGCGGAAGAAAATAATCCTTATGATGTGGTCACACTTTCCGAGTGGTTAGATTCCCGAAACGAATTAAATAATGTGGGTGGCTTAAGCTATTTAGGCTCGCTGGCAAAAAATACCCCTACTGCAGCAAACATAAAAGCGTATGCAAAGATTGTTCGTGAACGTTCAGTCTTGCGTCAACTCATTCGTGTTTCTACTGATATTGCTGATTCAGCGTATAACCCGGACGGTCGCAGTAGTGCAGAATTGCTTGATATGGCTGAAAGTCATGTTTTTGAAATTGCTGAAAAAGGCGGTCGTGCTGAAGGCGGTTATGCAAAGATTCAGGACTTGTTAGTAAAAGCCGTAGATCGTATTGATGAGCTTTACCAAAGTGATAATGCCTACACGGGTATACCAACAGGCTTTGATGATTTCGATAATATGACCTCCGGTTTACAAAAAGCCGATTTGGTTATTATTGCCGGTCGCCCATCAATGGGTAAAACATCTTTTGTGATGAATCTTGTTGAAAATGCAGCGATTAAACATAAACAACCCGTTGCCGTATTTAGTATGGAAATGCCAGGTGATCAACTTGTTATGCGGATGATGGCATCACTGGGCAGAATAGATTCTAATAAAATTCGCACAGGTAAATTAGAAGATGCGGACTGGCCACGTTTAACTTCGGCTGTTGGTATTTTAAATGAAGCGCCCATTTTTATTGACGATACCCCTGGACTAAATCCAATGGAAATTCGTTCACGCGCACGACGCATTCATCGTGAACATGGCCTGGGTATGATCGTGATCGATTATTTACAGTTGATGCAATCTGCTAAAGGTACAAGCGAAAATCGTGCAACAGAAATTTCTGAAATATCACGATCATTAAAAGGTTTAGCCAAAGAATTAGGTGTGCCTGTTTTAGCGTTATCACAGCTTAATCGTAGTTTAGAGCAACGTCCCAATAAACGTCCGATTATGTCGGACTTACGAGAATCAGGTGCGATAGAGCAAGATGCCGATCTCATCGTTTTCATTTATCGTGATCAGGTTTATAACGAAGACAGTCCGGATAAAGGCACAGCAGAAATAATTATTGGTAAGCAACGTAACGGCCCAATCGGTATGGCGCGGTTAACATTCCTCGGACAATACACGCGTTTTGAAAATCATACTAACTCTGGTGGTTATGCTGAGGATTATGAATGACGGCTGGAATAACACCGCGTTCAATTTCTACAAACCGTGCAGTTATCAATCTGTCTGCATGTCGTCATAATTTATCGGTTGCTAAAAAATCAGCACCAGACTCAAAATGCATCGCAGTCATAAAGTCCAATGGTTATGGTCATGGCATGGTAGAAATTGCTAACGCCTTAGAAGATGCAGATGCCTTCGCGGTAGCACGCATTGAAGAAGCTATAACATTACGTGATGCAGGAATCACCCTTCCAATTTTACTGCTTGAAGGTTTTACTTCTGCTAATGAATTAATGCTGGTTCAAAAATATAAACTTGATAGCGTTATTCATACAGAAATTCAGGTTCAATTACTTGAACAATCTGAAGCTGAAGCCATTACTGTTGTTGTAAAAATTAACAGTGGTATGCATCGTCTGGGTTTTAATCCGGATGAAATTAAAAATATTCAGCAACAACTGGGAAAATGTAGCAGTGTGAATAAACCCATTAAGTTTATGACACATTTTTCCAGTGCAGATGATAAACAAGATAATAAAACCTTAAAACAAATTGAAGTTTTTTATCAGGCTATTGAGAACTTACCTCAAAGTGAAATCAGTTTAGCCAATTCAGCCGGCATTTTAGGCTGGCCACAAAGCCATGCGTCATGGAATCGTCCTGGTATTATGCTTTATGGTGTATCACCTTTTATCAACAGCACTGCCAGCGAGCATAATTTAAAACCTGTTATGACGTTAAAATCTCATTTGATTTCAGTAAAACAAATCAAGAAAGGTGAAGCGATTGGTTATGGTGGAACTTATGTTTGCGACAAAGATATGACTGTCGGTGTCGTAGCTATTGGTTATGGTGATGGTTATCCACGTCATGCAAAAACAGGTACTCCGGTATTAGTTAATAATAAAAGCTGTTCATTGTTAGGACGTGTTTCAATGGATATGATTTGTGTTGATTTAAGTGAACAAGCAACTGCGCAAGTTAATGATCCTGTTGTTTTATGGGGAGAAGGTTTACCTGTTGAAGAAGTTGCAGCGTATTCAGACACAATAGGGTATGAATTATTGTGTGGTGTGACTAAACGGGTTGAGTTCAAATATACAGATTAAGATATTTTGTTGATTCGATACCGCGTCGGGCTGAAGCCCGACCTACACAGATTTAATTACATTTTGTAGGTCTGCCTTTAGGCCGACAAAACATCAGGTATTCTAAAATTTAGCTTTATTTTTAATAACCAGATTTTTTGTTGATTCGATACTGTGTTGAGCTGAAACCCGACCTGCATAGATCTAATTCATTTTATCGGTATCGGTTTTATGCCCAAACCATGTTTCTAAATCCCACTCAAGAAATTCAGCATAATTCATGTAATGCGAACCATCACAAGAAAAAGTCAGTCCAACGATTCCATTTACAATATTAAAAGAAGCTGAACGTAAGTAAACGGTTTCATCCATATTACGCAATACTTTTAACATATCCATCACTTCTGCAATAGCCTGTTGCGGAACTGTAGCAATATCCGGATATTCCTGTCGTGGATAAGCCAGACAACGCTCAGGGTCAACTAAGTCTTCTAACATGTGAATGTGATATTCATACGGGTTTTCCATTGACCAAAATGAAACGCGTGAACTTGAATAATGAATTTTACAGTGAAAGATTCCGTGGTGCTGCATCATTTCTTTAATGATTTCAGTTACATTATCAAGTTGTTTATCCATCGCACTGAGAACACGCTCCTGCAGAAAGAGTGTGCCACGGATAGCTGGATCACCTTTGTATTGTTGCCATTTTGTTTCAATCTTTTTTACTGTTTTATCAACAGGAAGCTTTTCAACATCAAAGTCAGCAGCAATAAAGCCAAGAACCTGATCACCATCGGTAACAGATTGCATAACAGTGATACATGATTTTCCATTATGTGTGCTGATATAAACCGGCGACATAGTAAAACCTTTATACGGTAAGGTTTTCTCCATGTAAGGACGACCTCTTAAAATTCGACCTCTTAGAGTAGAATCTTTTTTACGCGCTTCAACATTGGATGAAATCAACATACCGACAGTGTCTACAGCATAGATGAGTTCACAATAGGGCAACATATTCAGACTATCCTGAAGTATTTTGTCGAGTTCTTCAGGATTATCCCAGGCGTATAAACATGACTTCGCTAGCGCGGTCAGTAATCCTTCTGAGCGTTTCGCTAATGTTTTTTTCTTGTTGGAGATTATATCTTTAAACCATGTCATGTTGAACATTCTATCTCATTCACGTGACAAAGGCATGAAACAGTTTCACAGAATTTGTGTTTTTGAGCGTTTTATTCGTGTTAACATCAAATAAATATCAAAAGTAGAATTTAATTATTACTAACATGGCAAAAGCAAAAATACTCTATAGCTGTAACGAATGTGGTGCTGAAGCCCCGAAATGGGCGGGGCAATGCAGTGACTGTGGTGCATGGAATACACTTGTTGAAATTAATTCATTACCACCTGCTTCTTCCCGTACTACACGTTATGCAGGGTTTGCCGGTGAAGCCAAAGGTTTAAAGGTTCACCGTCTTGATGAAGTTAATCAGGATGATGTGGCACGGTTTAAAACAGGTAGTGGTGAATTTGATCGTGTACTAGGAGGTGGTTTAGTACCCGGTTCAGTTGTTTTATTAGGTGGTGATCCGGGAATTGGTAAATCAACCTTACTATTACAAATTCTAACTCAGCTCGGTGAGTTGAATCCTTTATATATAACCGGTGAAGAATCATTACAGCAAGTGAGTGCGCGTGCTTTTCGTTTAGGTTTAAAAGCCGATGATTTACGTTTACTAATTGAAACACGCGTTGAAGATATTTTAAACACAGCTCAAAAAGAAAAACCACGTGTCATGGTGATTGATTCAATTCAAACGATGTACACCGATGAATTACAATCAGCACCGGGTGCGGTTGCACAGGTACGTGAAAGTGCAGCGCAGTTAGTACGTTATGCAAAACAAACACAGACAACAATTTTTTTAGTTGGTCATGTGACTAAAGAAGGAACGTTAGCCGGTCCCCGCGTTTTAGAACATATGGTTGATACTGTTCTTTATTTTGAAGGTGACAGTGGTAGTCGTTATCGTTTAATCCGTGCAATCAAAAATCGTTATGGTGCTGTGAATGAACTGGGCGTATTTGCGATGACTGATAAAGGATTACGTGAAGTCAGTAATCCTTCTGCAATATTTCTTTCACAACACGAAAAGGCGGTGGCCGGTAGTGTCGTTATGGTCACACTGGAAGGCAGTCGTCCTTTACTTGTTGAAGTACAGGCGTTGGTTGATGAAAGCCATTTAAGTAACCCTCGTCGTGTAACCACTGGTTTAGAGCATAACCGGCTTGCCATGCTGCTGGCTGTGTTGCACCGTCACGGTAGCGTAGTGACTCATGATCAAGATGTGTTTGCCAATGTGGTTGGTGGTGTTCGTGTTACAGAAACAGGTGCTGATCTGGCGGTTATTCTTGCAGTTAAGTCGAGTTTAAGTGATCGAATAATGCCTAATGATGTCATTGTTTTTGGTGAGGTTGGTTTAGCCGGAGAAATTCGTCCTGTGCCCAATGGTCAGGAACGTTTACATGAAGCAGTTAAACATGGATTTAAACGTGCGCTGGTAGCAAAAGGAAATATGCCAGCAAAACCAATTAAAGGATTAGATGTCATTGGTGTAACCCGGTTAAGTGAAGCATTAACCGCAATTGACTAATTTATTTTGACTGAATAAGTTCAGCCAGTTCACGTTCGAGTAAACTTTCATTACCTAAATTTAATTCAACTAAGCGTCGTAAGTGCGTTGCTGAATCAAGATCCATATGTTCTGTTTTGAAACCTAGATGATCTTTTTCATTATGAACAGCAATGACAGCTAAGTTAATTTCAACCTCATGGCCGGCAAGTTCTAAATGTAAGGTGAAGTGTTCACCGTTTACACTTTCCCAGTCAGATGGTCTGCTGATTAAAACACCTTTAAAGCTGATATCGATAAGCTCAGCCATATATTTTTTTCCACTACGGGAATTAATTATTGTTGCAGATGCATTAAACGGAATGCGAGTGAAGTGGCGTTGTTCTTCTGTCATTGTGAAAGACTCCTGAAAGTTAAAACTTATTCAAGGTAGAACTGCATTTTGATATTTCCAATTTGTATTGTGTCGCCGTCAATTAACTGGACGCTTTTATCACCCAATTCTTCATTCTTAATTAAAAGAGGGTGGTTGCCTTCTAGCTGGGAAATAAAATAGCCATCGTGTCGTCTAGTAATAACTGCGGTTGAGATACCGGGTTTGCCCAGATTAGTCATGGCTTTGTTCAAGCTCATAGTTTTACCCAGATTGGCTCCGTTCATAATTTGCAGCCAGCCCTGTGTTTTTCCCTGGGCTTCCATTTGAATTGGCGCTTCTTCTTTAATGATGTTTTCGTTTATGACATCATTTTCACTTGTGGCATTAATGTCTTCTGAGTAAGCGTAAGCGAGTGTGTGCTTACCTACACGGATAACATCACCATTTTTTAAAGGATGTAGAGCTTCTAATTTTGTTGTACCAATGAAGGTACCTTCTTCTGTACCAAGATCACGAATGACAGATTCGTTATTAACCGTATCAATTTGAGCATGCTGAGGTTGCAGAGCTAAACTATCAATAAAAATACTACAGGCAGGATCACTGCCAAGCAGCATACTCCCTTTCAAAACAGGATAGACTTTTAGTACTTTGCCCTTAAAAGAAAGTGTCAATTTCGACACACAAAACTCCAAAAATTGTAATGATTTCTAGGGATTATAGTCTGTTTTTAATCTAATTGTACAATAGTGGAAGGCTGCTACTGCGATTTCGGCTGGATTTGGAAAATCGCCATTCTTAGGTCAGGTGAGATTATTTATTGCTCATGACTCATTAATTGAGAATTACTCCAGTTTGGATCGATTAATACGGTTTTAACCGCATTTTTTGTAGTTTGAATAATTTCGATTGGGTAATTGTCTAATAGCATACTGGTTCCTGGATCTGGAATGTGCTCCAGATATTCTATAATAAGGCCATTTAGCGTTTTCGGCCCTTCAATGGGCAGCGTCCAGTTTAATATTTTATTTAATTCACGCACCGTAATACTGGCATCAATCAAATATGAGCCATCTTCTTTAGTTTGCACATCTTTTCGGCTGGCAGAGGGATCGGTCGTGAATTCCCCAACGATTTCTTCAAGAATATCTTCGAGTGTGACTAAGCCAAAAATATCACCATATTCATTAACAACCATGGCGTTACGACGGCGTTCGTGTTGAAAATTAAGGAGTTGAGTATTTAATGGGGTACCGGTAGGAACGTAATATGCTTCACGAATAATTTTACGGAAGTCATCTTTTGTTGCATCTTCCATATGGAAAAAACGTAATGCACGTCGTATATGAATAACACCAATCATATGATCAATATCGCCTTCATAAACAGGTAATCGGGTATGTTGTGTTTCCGCTAGTTGTTTAATGATGTCTGACCATTCATCTTCAAGGTCGATACCGATAATTTCATTTCGGGGTACCATGATGTCATCAATCGTCACTTTTTCCAGATCCAAAATACTCAGTAGCATTTTCTGGTGACCCTTAGGGATCATGGTGGCTGCTTCATTTACAACAATACGCAGTTCTTCACTGCTTAATTTATCGTTGTTTGAACCCTGTCGAATACCTAATATTTTAAAAATGATTTTGGAGGAAAGGTTAACAAACCAAACAAAGGGATAGAGCAATCTTAAAAGTGGTTCCAGAATGAGAGTTGCCGGCAAAGCAAACTTTTCAGGATGCATTGCTGCAAGTGTTTTTGGTGTAACCTCAGCAAAAACAAGAACAATAATGGTTAAAATAATCGTCGCGATAAGGACACCGGCTTCACCAAATAAACGCATACCAATAATGGTCGCGATGGCTGAGGCAAGAATATTAACAAAGTTATTACCCAGCAATATAAGGCCAATTAATTTGTCTGGTTTTTTTAATAAACGAAATGCGCGTATGGCACCTTTATTTTTTTTATCCGCAAGGTGACGTAACCGGTAACGATTCAGGCTCATTAAGCCTGTTTCAGAACCAGAGAAAAAACCAGAAACAAGTATCAGGAAAGTGAGTATGCTGAAGAGCATACTTATGGGGATGTCGTCCAAAGAGGGTATAACCTTCTGTAATTACAATAGTCTTATTAAATGTATTACGAGGCAAAGTGTCAAGTTATTCACTAATAATAACTGGCATAGAGTCTGCTTGGTAATTTGTATTATTTTTGTAAAATTACCTCAATCACAAATTTACTGCCAAAGTAGGCCAGCATAAGAAGTGTAAAACCACTAATACTCCATTTAATTGCAATTTTGCCGCGCCAGCCAAATTTATAATGTCCCCATAGTAATGTAACGAAAACGGCCCATGCAAGCAGCGACAAAATTGTTTTATGGACTAAGTGTTGCGCAAACATATCTTCTAAATAAATGAAGCCACTGAGTAAGGACAATGTAAGGGCGATGACACCTAAACCAATAATTCGGAAGAGCAGGGTTTCCATGGTCTCAAGAGATGGCAAAGTGTGTAAAAAACCGGAAGGGTGTTTGTTATGCAAATATTTATCTTGTATCGCTAAAAGTATCGCTTGAGCAACAGCAATACTGAGCAAACTGTATGCGAGTAATGAAGACAAAATATGTGCTTGCAACCCTGGGGTGAGCAGGTCGGTTAATATGTATTGTTGATCACTGCTTAGCCGTAGAATTTGGGTAACAAAGGCAAAGGGATAGACAAGTAAGCCCAGACAACCAATTGGCCATGAAAAACTGGCGATCACCAATAGTGTGGCCATAAGCCAGGCGGTAAAAGTCAGCGCACTGTAAATACTAATATCAATCCCGTGCGGGGTAATAATTGTACTATATAACGTGATGGCGTGAAAAATGATGGCCGCCATAGCAACATACAAAGGGGTTTGATTATGTTGATTTTTTGCGGATAACCAGAGTTTGAGTAACAAACCGGTTGCGACTGCATAAAGTAAAATTGATAAAGTGAAGTTAAATGTCATCATAATTTTTTTATTCTCTTTCGCTTATGATCGCATAAGGAGAGTAAACTGAAAAGAAGTAAGACTTAATATGTTTCGATTATTACAGAGATCATTTACTTACAGAACCTCAGTGTATCAGGTATTAATTTCTGAGTATGATCGTAAATTGGGTGGTATTATTGCTTAAGTGCACGTAAATGACTTGTGACTCGTGTAGCATTTTGTTTTACTTAAGTATGCCAGTATAACATTCAGAAAAATAAGTCTAAATGATGTTGTTTTGTCTTTAAAGTAATTATTGTAGTCATCAGGGGTGGTCGCAGTTTAATGGAATTGAAAGTTTTGGGGTGTAGTGGTGGTGTTGGCGGTCAACTTCGTACAACAACATTACTGATAGATGATGATGTTTTAATTGATGCGGGTACAGGTTTTGGTGATTTAAATCTGCAGGCAATGGCATCTATACGTCACATTTTTTTGACTCATTCCCATCTGGATCACGTCACCAGTATTCCTTTTTTGGTGGATACTTTGTTTGATACCATTAAACAACCGATTGTTATTCATGGGCTTGCCGAGACCATTAATGCGCTAAAAACGCATATTTTTAATAACGTTATCTGGCCTGATTTTGCCCATTTACCCAGTTCTGACAATCCGGTCATGAAGTATCAAGTTATGCAACCAGGTGAGATTGTTGAAATAAAGCATCGCAAGTTTGAAATGATAGAAGTTAATCATATTGTTCCGGGTGTGGGATATCGCGTTGAATCAACAACTGGCGCGTTTGCTTTTAGTGGTGATACCACAACCAACGACACTTTTTGGACAGCACTTAATAAACATAGCGGGTTAGATTTACTCATTGTTGAGTCAGCTTTTACTAATAAAGATGTCACTTTATGTCATTTATCGGGGCATTATTGTGCTGAGTTATTAGGCTCGGATTTAGCCAAGCTCACCCATCAACCTGAGGTATATATTAGTCACAATAAACCCGGAGCAGAAGGTCAAATCTTTGCTGAATGTCAAAAAGCTATTACGACGCATACCATTCATCCAATGTCGGGTGGTCATAGTTTCAAGATTTAATTTAATCCTTTTATTTTCCTTCGTTTATTTTAAGTCGTAATTCACGCTATAATTTCCACTTCAAAGTATTTCAGGAATAAATCATTATGTTTGATGGCTTATCAGAGCGCCTTGGCCAAACCGTCCGTAATTTACGTGGTGTAGGTCGCCTAACAGAAGACAATATTAAAGACACCATGCGTGAAGTGCGCATGGCATTGCTCGAAGCCGATGTGGCTTTGCCTGTGGTGCGTGAATTTACCGATCATGTGAAAGAAAAAGCGCTTGGCGACAACGTACTAAAAAGCTTAACGCCCGGACAAGCACTGGTTAAAGTGGTTAATGATGAGCTTGCGCTGATCATGGGCGAGGCAAATGAAAGCCTTAACTTAAATGTTATACCTCCCGCCGTTATTTTAATGGCCGGTCTTCAAGGTGCAGGTAAAACGACAACCGCAGCAAAACTTGCACGTTTTCTAAAAGAAAAACAGAAAAAATCCGTTATGTTGGTGAGTGTGGATGTCTACCGTCCAGCCGCAATCAAACAGTTAGAAACGGTAGCCGGCGAAGTAGGGGCTAACTTTTTCCCTTCCAGCACAGATCAAGATCCCGTTGATATTGCTAATGCCGCGATCAAAGAAGCGAAGATTCAAAACAATGACGTATTGATTATCGATACCGCAGGTCGTTTGCATGTCGATGACGAAATGATGGCTGAAATCAAACGTCTGCATGCCGCTGTGAATCCAGCTGAAACCCTGTTTGTTGTTGATAGTATGACCGGTCAGGATGCTGCCAACACCTCAAAAGCCTTTAATGATACTTTACCTCTAACCGGCGTTATTCTGACGAAGACAGATGGTGATGCGCGTGGTGGTGCTGCATTATCAACCCGCTTTATCACCGGTAAACCGATTAAGTTTATCGGTGTTGGCGAGAAAATGTCGGCATTAGAACCTTTCCATCCAGAGCGCATTGCATCGCGTATATTAGGGATGGGGGATGTCGTTAGTTTGGTTGAAGATGTTCAGAGCAGCGTTGATCAGGATAAAGCGGCGAAACTCGCTAATAAAATTAAAAAAGGCAAAGGTTTCGATTTAGAAGACTTTAGCGATCAGTTAAATCAAATGAAAAACATGGGTGGTATTGCGAGTTTGATGGGGAAATTACCCGGCATGCCAAATATTCCCAAAGGTGCGATGGATCAGGTTGATGATAAGAAAATGCTTCATTTAGAAGCAATTATCAGCTCAATGACTCCAAAAGAGCGCCGTTTCCCCGACGTTATCAAGGGCTCGAGAAAAAAACGTATTGCTGCAGGAGCAGGAATGCAGGTACAGGATGTGAATCGTCTGTTGAAGCAATTCACCCAAATGCAAAAGATGATGAAGAAAATGAAAGGAGGAGGGATGGCGAAAATGATGCGATCCATGAAAGGGCAGCTCCCCCCAGGAATGCACTGAGACGTCATACAAGCCAGATTACGACGTTGGGAACTGACACAAAATGCTCATGTATTTGAAGATGGCTGTTTTAATGTTGTGAAGCTCGAAGAAGTGTAAGAATGGCCTTATGTAAGCTCGGCAACTGCTCCTGCGTTGCTCTACCTTCGCCCATCCCTGGGCTCGTCCGCTTTTTCGTTCAGCTTCCGCCTTGTACGTCAGCCTCTGGCTTAGGTATTATTAAATAAATCAGGCACTAATGTAGGTTGGAGTTCAGTCCAACGCGGTGTCGGTAAATGAATTTTTGTCTTCGAATTTCACGTTTCATAATCATGAAATATGTAGCTTCGTTATACCGTATTGTCGGCCTGAAGGCCGACCTACCAATTTTATTTCGGTTGGTTTTTGTAGGTTGTCCTTCAGGCTAACGCGGTGCTGGTAATGGAATTATTGTTCTCGAAGAGAACATATTACATATATTTGAATTTAAACCACTTTAAATTGCCTTTTTTTACTTAAAAGCGCTCTAAGCCCTTCACTTTTCTGTCGTTTCTAGTAAAATGCGCGCTCTTACGTGAGTGGGTTATTTTTTAAACAAAAATAACCCTAATTTTTAGTTTTTTCGAGGAAATATAGCGCAATGGTAACCATTCGTTTAGCTCGTAGTGGCGCAAAGAAGCGTCCCTTTTATCATATTGTAGTAACTGACAGCCGTGCTCGTCGTGACAGTAGTTACATCGAACGTTTGGGTTATTTTAACCCGATGGCTAAAGGCCAGGAAGTTCGTTTAAACCTGGAAAATGATCGTATTGATCATTGGTTAGGTCAAGGTGCGCAAGCATCTGAACGTGTTGCTAAGTTACTGAAAGACGAGCAAAAAGCTGCTTAATAGCATTTTTGCTGTAGCAATCGAACTGGTATTTACCGGAACGGTTGCTTAGTTTTTTATGAATACCGAAAATCAGCAGTGGATTTCTGTCGGTAAACTTAACGGTTTATTTGGTGTAAAAGGATGGGTAAAAGTCTTTTCTGATACACAACCGAAAGAAAACATTCTTAATTATTCCCCCTGGTTTTTGAAACGCAATGGGCAATGGCAAGAATTTGAGCTGCTCGTTGGTAAATCACATGGTAAAGGTGTGATTGCGCAATTATCCGGATGTACTGATCGGGATATTGCTGCTGAGCTGATTGGCTCAGAAATCGCGATTAAACGTGAGCAATTGGCTAAACCTGTTTCTGGTGAATATTACTGGAGTGATTTAATCGGGCTCTTAGTAAAAAATTTAGATGGCGTTGAATTAGGTAAAGTGTCTTCAATGTTAGAAACCGGTGCCAATGATGTGATTGTTGTGCACGATGAGAACGGAACAAAAGGCAAAAAACGTGAGCGTTTGATTCCTTTTGTAACCGATGAGGTTGTCCATGAGGTCCATCTTGAACAAGGTTTTATGACTGTTAACTGGGATCCAGAGTTTTAGAAATTAAGCTTTTTAATCCGGTTAATAGAAGAGGAAGAAGTAAACCATGAATATCCAGGTGGTGACGCTTTTCCCTGAAATGTTTTCCGCGGTGTCAGACAATGGTGTGACAGGCAGAGCCATCCAGAAAGGATTGGTTCAATTAGGGACGAAAAATCCCCGTGACTATACTAATGATCGACATAATACTGTCGATGACCGTCCTTACGGAGGCGGCCCTGGTATGGTTATGATGGTTGCGCCATTGCAAACAGCAATAGGTGAAGCCAAAAAAGAATTAAGTAATAAAGCTAAGGTGATTTATTTATCACCTCAGGGCCGCAAGTTAGATCAGGCGGGTTTGCAGTACTTAGTTGAACATGAAGAGCTTGTTTTATTATGTGGTCGTTATGAAGGTATTGACGAACGACTCATAGTCAGCGAAGTTGATGAAGAGTGGTCTATCGGTGATTACGTTATCAGCGGCGGTGAACTGGCAGCCATGGTATTGATTGATGGTATAACGCGATTAGTACCCGGTGCGTTAGGGCATGAGGAATCAGCCGTACAGGATTCATTTATGAATGGCCTGCTCGATACACCTCATTATACTCGTCCGGAAGTTTTAGACGGGCAAGCTGTACCCGATGTTTTACTGAGCGGTCATCATAAAAATATCGAAGCCTGGCGTCTTAAACAGGCTTTAGGTCGCACCTGGTTAAGAAGACCCGATATGCTTGAAAAGCTAACGCTGAATCAAGAGCAGGAAAATTTATTAGCGGAATTTATCCGTGAACATGAATTAGATGAACATCACAGTTAGTTAGATGAACATCGCGAATTAAATGAACATAAGTTAAAACTCAAAAAAGAGTTTGGAGAAAAGCATGAGTACTATCATCGAGCAACTTGAAAAAGAACAAATGAGCAAGGACATCCCTGATTTTGCACCAGGCGATACGGTTGTTGTTCAGGTAAAAGTAACAGAAGGTACTCGCGAGCGTTTACAGGCCTTTGAAGGTGTTGTTATCGCAATCAAAAATCGCGGTGTTAACTCAGCTTTTACAGTACGTAAAATTTCTCATGGTGAAGGTGTTGAGCGTGTTTTCCAGACTTACTCACCTGCACTTGATAGTATTGAAGTTAAACGCCGTGGTGATGTACGTCGTTCTAAATTATATTATTTACGTGACCTTCAGGGTCGTGCAGCACGTATTAAAGAAAAATTGGGTTAAGTTTTTTTTTAACTTTACTTTTATTTTTTATAGCTGAAGCTGGTGTTTACGGACAAGCTAAGTTATTTAAAAAAACGGGTAGTACAAAAGTGCTACCCGTTTTTTGTTTTTCCTCTTTTAGTTTTAACCTTTGTTTTTTTCCCCTCAACTTTATTTGCTGCTGAAGAATTATCTAACGGAATAAAAGATGTTAGATCCATCGCACAAACCGGTGCGGTATCTTTAGCATTACAATCTATTGACGAACAACAGCCTTCACTCGACATAAAGAGCCCCTCTGCATGGCTGGAGTGGGAACGTGAACGTTTATCTATTTATCAGTTAGGTCACCGCTGGAAACTTTTACATCAACGCGTAAGCGCTTATGAAGATGGTTTACCGGATGATTTTTATTTTTGGGCAAAGCAGCAACAGGTTGATGCTTTGTTAACCCTTAAAAAAGGACAGCAAGCTCGTCAAATTCTACAAGGTTTAATCTGGCTAGATAAATCCGCGCATGAAAAACCAATTGACGTTAAACAACAGTGGTTACCTTTGTGGCAAAAAAGAATCATCAAAAGTTATTTGGTGGATAATGAAAGTAATGACGCCTTATTAGCAGCCCAACGATATTATCAGGACTATCAAAGTAATACGATTGAAGATCGCTTGTTACGTGCTCGTATTCTTTTAATAAATAAACGTGAAGAGGAAGTTGTTGAACTGTTAATGAAAGACACTAAGCATCCTGAAGGCGGGATGTTATATTTATTAGCTCAGTTACGTAGCAAGGGCCGGCCACCCCAAAAAGTACTACAGTCTGCGTTACGCCAAATGCGGGGTAAATGGGCGGATGATAAATTAAAATACATGCTGTGGGCTGTTGTTGCAGAATCTGCCCGCCGTAGTAACGATCTTCCTTCAACAGCGAATGCGCTGGAATTTGTATTGGCCGGAAATAAAAAAACAGAATTACCTTCCGGTTTATTTTATTTCTCTGCTGACACTTTATGGGATGCTTATATTGATTACGCGCTTTATTTAGGAAACCGCGCACAGCTTTTGATTGGTAATGATCAACCCTGGTTAAATGCTGCGATTAAAGCTCAAAAGAAAGAACCTGTTAAAGCACGTTCTCTTTTTGCCATGGTGATGCTCAAAGGTCAAAATAATGAAACACGTTCACGTGCAACCAAAGGTTTTTTAAAGTTAATGCATAAGCGCAAACGTGGCGCTGAGTTGGTCATGAAATTATTTTTAAAATCTGAGAATTTTAAAACGATAGAATCAATACCTGCGGTGATTCGATATGATCTGGTTAACATAGCTTTAAGTCGGTCTAACATTGAACTTGCATCAAACTTAATGGTGACGATTAAAACGGCACCAGCAGGCGTTGATGATTATCACTGGCAATTACGCAGGGCACGTATTTTTGTTTTAGGTGGTAAAGCTGAAAAGGGTGGTGAAGCATTAACCGACATCTTAAGTAAATACAAAACATTTACTGATAAACAACTTGAGCAATTTTTACAAGTTGTCTTCGACTTACAAACAGCAAAATCACACGAATCCTCGTTTAAATTATTTAGTGCTGTTCTGCCCAAAGTTCATGATGTGCATTTGCAACGCGAAATTTATTACTGGATGGCCGACTCAAAAAAAGCACTTGAAGAATATGCTGATGCTGCTCGATTATATTTACGTTCAGCTCTGCATGCCGGTAATAATGGTTTAGATCCCTGGGGTCAAACAGCCCGGTATCAGGCTGCTGAGATGTTGGCAAAAGCAGAAATGCTTCAGGATGCTCATGCTTTATATCAGCAATTGCTGGACGTAACCAAAGAGCCTGCCCGTCGTGCAGTTTTAAAGCATGAGTTACAGAAACTTTGGTTACTTAGGACTCCACAACAAGAAGAAAATAATTCAGAATAATTTTTACTGGATTATAAAGTTAGTAAAGTAAAGCGCTTCAACAATCGGGTCGCCTTCAAGTTCTTGTAATACTTTTTGCACGGCTTTCAGCGCATCATTACGTAATTGTTCCTTACCTTGGGCGCTACTAATGGTGGCCGCATCCTGACTACTTAATAATAAAATTAATTCATGGCGAATCGGTCCTTTGTGTAAATCTATTTTCGATGAATCTTCCTCTTTGATAAGTTTAATTTCTATAATCACCTGCATGTGCCGTATGTGCTCGCCATCCATAATATTGACGACAATGGGGGGATTTAGCGGAATAAAAGGTGAAGATCCGCCACCACCACTTGCAAATGATGAGCTCGATAAAATAAGTAGGAAAATAAACGATAATAGCTTCATACAATAACTCTCCTAGAGTTGAGCAGTTTTTTTATACTTAATATAATGAGTATATTCGGCTAAATAAGAAAAATCTTTAATTTTTAAGTACACATTATGTGGTAAATTTATGCTCATTTAAAATTATTTGTAATTAATGGCATATTTAGTATGGTTTCTAAATTTATATTTGCTTTACCAACTCAAATTGGTCATTTAATGATTGAATTTAATCAACAGAAACTCTCATCTCTTGTTATTGGTGGAAACTCATTAACAAAAAATCAAATTAGCATGTTGACAACTGACGCGGATAATAAAGTAAGCGATATGCTTTTGTTACAACTTAAAGAGTACTTTTCTTCTGCATCCTCATTTAAAACCATTCCTTTAGCCGCAGATGGAACTGTATTCCAGAAATCGGTATGGCGTGAGTTAAGAAAAATTCCACCTGGTGAAACACGCACTTATGGTGAAGTTGCGACAAAACTTAATTCCAGTGCGCGCGCTGTAGGGAATGCTTGTCGGAAAAATCCGATTCAAATTATTATTCCCTGTCACCGGGTTGTTTCAGCAACAGGAATAGGGGGCTACACTGGAGAAACTGCTGGTAAACAATTAAATATTAAACGTTGGTTGTTAGCGCATGAAGGTGTTGTGTTATGAGTATATCCCAGACTGAAATACCTGAAATAATCGAACAGTTTATTGATGCGATTTGGATGGAAAGAGGTCTCAGTGAGAATACCTTGTCCGCTTATCGAACGGATCTTAAAAATTTTGTTATTTGGTTAATGCAAACATCAGTAAAAACGGTGACTGAAAGTGTTATTGCAACAAATCGTGAGATTATCATTAACTATTTATCAGCTTTAGAAAGTCGTCAAATAAGTCCACGAAGTCGAGCACGTTTATTATCAAGTCTTAGACTTTTTTATGCTTATTTATTACGGGAAAAAAAGATAGAAGTCGATCCAGTTGCATTGATTGATGCGCCAAAATTAGGTCGCTCACTACCTAAGACTTTAACTGAAAAAGATGTGGTGTCTTTATTGTTGGCACCGGATACGTCTACGTTATTAGGTTTACGTGATCGTGTTTTATTTGAGGTTTTATACGCAACAGGTTTGCGCGTGTCTGAATTAGTCGGTCTGCAATTAAATGAAATTAATCTACAACAAGGTGTATTACGTGTCACCGGCAAAGGAAATAAAGAACGATTAGTACCGCTTGGTGAAGAAGCGGTTAGCTGGATAGAAAAATACCTTTTAAGCGTACGGGCAGATTTATTAAAAGGGAAAATTTCAGATGCGTTATTTGTAACAAATCGAGGTGCCGCGATGACACGACAGGCCTTCTGGTATCTGATTAAACGCTATGCTTTTCAGGCAGAAATTACCTCAACAATTTCACCGCACACCTTACGCCATGCTTTTGCAACGCATTTATTGAATCACGGTGCAGATTTAAGAGTGGTGCAAATGCTACTCGGACACAGTGATTTATCAACCACACAAATTTATACCCATGTCGCAAAAGAACGTCTGAAATCACTCCATAGTCACCACCACCCACGGGGTTGATTATTTAAACGATAAAGGGAACAAAATAAGCTTTAAAAGGTCAAACTCCTCACAATATAATTATCCACTATTGCTATAATGTTGGCAGAAATAGTTAAATTACCTGAAGGTTCTGAGTTAAATGAAAAAAGCACTAAAAAACGTCTTCGTGGCGATGACAGTTTTCCTGTTTATTACGCCTGTTTATGCTGAAAAAACCGATTTGGCAACAGCAAGAAAAAATATTGCAAAATTATTTAATGGTGTAACTGCAGATAAAATTATGCCATCACCGATTGATGGTTTATATCAAGTTAGTGTACCACCACGCTTATTTTATGTTAGCGCAAATGGACGTTATATTGTAAAAGGTGATTTGATTGATACAGTAGCAAATGAAAATGTTTCCCGCGTTGCTCGTAATCAATCCAGAAAAATGGCAATTGATGCAGTAGATGAAGATTCCATGATTATTTTTGGCGATAAATCTCTAAAACATACTGTGACGGTGTTTACTGATATTGATTGTGGCTACTGTCGAAAATTACATAGTGAAGTAAAAAAATATAATGATCTGGGTATTCGAATTCGTTATATGTTTTATCCACGAGCAGGTATTGGTTCAAGTTCTTTTAAAAAGGCGGAAGCAGTGTGGTGTAGCAAAGACAAAGCAAAAGCGATGACAGAGGCAAAAAATAATATCGCTGTTAAGAGTGAAAAATGTAAAAATCCTGTCGCGCAACAATATACTTTGGGCCAGATGATGGGGATAAACGGAACACCGGCTCTTGTTCTGGAAGACGGTACCGTTATACCGGGTTATATTCCCGCAGCACGATTAAGTGAAGGTTTAGATCAGGTTAAAAAGAGAAAGTAGTCATTCTGAAAATGCTGTTATTTTTCAGCGTTGTCTAATTCAATAGCTGCGCTAAATTACGCCGGTATTGTCCAACTAACTCATGGTTCTGGCCTAATGTATCGAATATTTTTAATAATTCGGTACGGCCAGCATCTTCGTTATAGTTTCTATCATAGCGCACAATTTCTAGCAGCTGATTCATTGCAGCAATATAATCACCGCGCAATTTGTAATGTGCGCAGAGTTGTTCTCTTGCTAAACAGTTCTTTGGATTTTTCTCAATCTCAGCGAGTAATTCATCAATCTCAGGTGCATTAACAACGGTTTCAATTGATTCAAGTTGACCGGTAAGTACAAGTGCAGTCGGAATTTGCCTATCCTCAGCAGACAAACTATTTAGTAAATCTCTGGCATCATCAAAACGTTTTTCACGCATTAACATATTAGCAAACTCAATACGTACTTCAGAATTTTGTGGTTCAGCTATCAGTAGTGCCTGCATTTTTTCTAATGCTGTATCGGTCTCCCCCTGTTGATAGTGAGCAATCGCGATTTGCAGTGGTGATTCTTCAGTCATATCATTTTTCCATTTAAAAAGTATATTGGCTCGCGATAGCGGTGAATAACAGGGTTGATGTAATTGAATAATCAGGCCACAAGAGTTGGGCACCTTTTTGATAAAGTTGCATTTGTGCTTCATACGTTAACGCGAGATCTTTTTTATTCTCATGAGTGACATAAGGGTGTGTTTTATAGTCGATAATAGTGACATTTTTATTTTTGATAATAATTCGATCTATAATGCCATAAACCTGTTGCCCGTTATCTTTAAACTGTATTGGCACTTCATTATAAAACTGATCATAATTTAATGGATCAAAATAATTTATAAATTCTTTGTTCTGAATTATATTTTGACATTCAAGCCACCATTTCTCTAATTCATTTTGTGGTACATCAATCATTTCGCTGCTATAGAATTGAGACAGCTTATTTGTTGCTGATCGGGATAAAGTATTCAACATTTGATGCATAACGGTACCACGAAGAGTATTACCCTCATGGCTTTCGCTGTTTGTGTTCGAATATGTTGTTTGTTGGCTCGGTGATATTTCCAGTTGTGTATTTTGAATGGTAATGGGTAATGTAAGCTCTTCTGATATATCAGTAATCTGGGGAGTTTGGTTTGTATTTACAACGGTGACTGAATCTTCAATATTGCCAACTGTTTCTAAAATGACGGGCTTGTTATTGTCCTTGCTGTCATATTCAAATGCTGCACAAATATCACCATACCAACCATGGTCTTTACTTTTGGGCTCACTGCCACTGATATATAACCTTTGTTTGGCTCGTGTCAGTGCAACATAGAGTAAGTTTGCATTTTCAAGTTGTTCAAAAGTATCTTGTTCATTGATACAGTTTTTACTGAATTCATCAAGGTTGTTTTTTGCAGCGGTTAATAAAAAATAGTCAGGTTTTTCATTCTCTGCTGGCCAGTCAATTAACGTGGAATAGGCTTTTTTATTTGCTGGACTGTTGGCACTGTCTGCAAGAAATATGACCGGTGCTTCAAGCCCTTTTGCTGCATGAATACTTAGTATTCTCACACGTTGTTCGGTTTCACCAGCAGTTGGTGTAACCGGTTCATCGGGCGCTTCATTTTCCAGTTGCCGTAATTCATTTAACCAGGATGAAAATCGACTTAAACTAGGGTAACGACCACTATCCATTTCCAATGCAAGCTCAAGAAAACGGTTTAAATTAGCGGTGACTCGTTGACTTAAATGCGAAGGGAAGGCTGCCACATACCGCGCTAATACATTTGCTTCACTATAAATCTTATCTAATAAATCATGTGCCGGTAATTTACTGGCCGTATCCTGCCACTGTGTTAATAATTCAAATGCGCGAGGTAATGATTTATGTTGAGGATTTTTCAGCACAAAATTTTCTAAGCGTTTAAGCCAGGTGCCTTTTGATGATTGTTTAATAGCAATAAGATCTTCATTAGTGACTGAGAATAATGGAGAACGTAATATTCCTGCTAATGATAAGTTATCAAAGGGAAGAATAAGCCATTGTAGTAGATCAAGCATGTCATTCACTTCAAGACTTTCAAGCAAGGTACCGCGGTTGGCACCGATATAGGGGATACCTGTTTGTCGCAAAGCCTGCTCATAGTCTGCAACATGGGTACGACTTCTAAGTAAAATAATAATGTCGTTATAATTTATTGCCTGGTTGCCTTCTTTATGTGCAACAGCAATATTTTTATGAATAAGATGCTGGATTTCTTCAGCAATCATCAAACCTTCGTTAAAATATTGCTGGCTTATTAATTCCTCGCGTGCTTCGTTTAAGGGGTTTCGTAAAGTTATGCTAGCTTCTTCATCCTTTTCAATCGCTTCTTTCAGCGATAAAGGTAACAGTGTTACTTTACCCGCGAGCTCTTTACGGTGAGTATGGTGTTCAGTAAAACTGGGTAGCAAAGTTTCAAATTTATTCTGGGTGAAAACATGGTTGATAAAGTTAATAATGGCAGGGCTTGATCGCCATGAATGACTAAGCGGGCAGGTGGATGCACCTAAATTATTTTTTAGCCATTTTTCAGCAGACGTAAACAAACGTGGTTCGGCACGCCGAAAACGATAAATGGATTGTTTAGCGTCACCGACGATAAAGACACTGCGTTGTCGTTCATCTTCACTTGCGGCCATTTCTTCAAGTAAAGGTAAAATCAAATTCCATTGTGTTGGGTTGGTATCCTGAAACTCATCAATTAATAAATGTTCAATACGTTGGTCAAGTTTGTATTGAACCCATAATGCATTGTTACTTTGGTTGAGCAGTAAATAGGTTTGCCATTCGAGATCAGTGAAATCTAATAATCGTTGTTCTTTTTTTAATTTTTGAAAATGCTCTAAATAATGTTGTCCTGCCAGATACCAGACTGCACTTGTTTCCATTGTACGTATCGCTGCCAGAACTGAAATTGCAGCAATAATTTTTTCGCATAATGAATGATGTAGCTCAAGAAAATGCTGCTGACCTTCAACGCCCATTTTCTTTTCTGCAACGTTACTTTCCTTACGTTTTAATGGTTCGCCTGCCTGGGTTAAAAAACATTGTTTAAATAAATCAAAGCGTAAAGATAGGTTACTGTTTTCATCAATAACCTTATAGATTAAGTCGCTGGTTTTTAAGTTTGTTTTAGTATCATGCTTACATAATAAGACATGGAATTCGTTCAATGAGGTTATATTATTTTTATTGCTAAACAGGTTTTTAATTGGGTCGACAGATAAATCAATATCGAGTTGTTTTTGTAATGTTTCTTTTGCAAAAGAAACCGGGTTCGATTCATTTTTTGTATAAGCCCACCAGTCGCTTCGGTGTTCAAGGAAATTCATTAAAGCTTTTTTACTATTATATAAACCGAGTTCTTTAAATAAATAATGTAATGCATTCGCGAGTTCAGCTTCATTATTTTGATTGGCCTCAGCCATGAGTGCATCCCAGGCTTCGTCATAAAGCAGTGCAGTTTTATCTAATAAATCAAAACCTGGTGCAATATCGGCTTCCATTGGAAAACGACGTAATAATTCCTGACAAAAAGCATGAAAAGTTGATGTTTTAACTGGTGCTTCGCTACGTAATATTTTTTCGTATAAAGATCGGCTTAGTTTTATGGTAGTCGGATTAATTTCCAGATTTAATTCATTCAGATTTTTCTTAAGGCTACTTTCATCACATGTGGCTAATTCAAACAATCTTTCTAGCAGGCGAGTTTGCATTTCATTTGCGGCTTTACGAGTGAATGTAATTGCAAGAATGTTTCCTGCTTCAGCACCTGTTAACAGTAGACGCACAATTCGGCTAATCAAAAGATAGGTTTTTCCACTACCAGCAGAAGCCTGGACCGTTGTGTGACCACTAAGTTGTTCTATTGATGTCATGAATTACTCAAAAATACTCATTATGCTAAATTTTACTTGTTTTTTTATTATGCCAGATTGCGAAGACTAAACGAAACCATTTAGTCTCAGTCTAAATGGTTGAAATTTGCACTGTAAATATTCCATAAAAATTATAAATTAATGCATTTTGTGAGATATATCATATATAGAAAAAGATGGCTTGATCAGCTTTTCGACACTGGTAATCTAGCTCCGTACCCGAACAAAATGTTTTATAACATTAAGTAGAGGATATAACACAAGGAAATGTGAATAGGCAGGATCGCCTAAAGGAAGCAACATAAAGGATTGGTGTGCAGAAGCAAGGAATGCTGATTAACGCAAGTTAACTACGGATCTGCCCGTTATATCTACAGGCAGGATTAGCCTGAAAGGAACTTAATAAGGTGGCCATTTTTGGCCACCTATTTTTTTGCCTGTCTTCAGCAAAGATACTATTTTGAAAGCGAGCGGGTCAGACTTTTATCTGACATCGATTAACCATTCCACGCTTGCTTACGGCACAGTCGGTTTATATTGCAATACTGGCAGGTACCTTCATCTCCCCACGCCGTAAGTGTTTTTCCCTGACTCATTTCATTAATAATCAGTGCAAGTCGTTCAGCTATTTGCTGGCTGATAGTATTCAGCGCGTCGCCTGAGAGTTGGGCACCAAACTTAACCGTTTTATCAAGATTGAGATAACTGACCTGACTGACATTTTGTTTTAATTCAGCTTCCGCTAATAACGCATAAAACGGTAATTGCACCGCTTCACCTTGTTCAATTTCAGCCAATTTTGCAGAAGAACCCGTTTTATAATCAATAATGCTTAGGCCGGTGTCATTTTTATCAAGCCGATCTAATCGTCCGTTGAGGCTGATATCATTTTGCCAGTTAACTTTGCTTTGAAGTTCTGCTTTATCAAATTTCCACTCGCTGGCATTTTTAATTTGCCAGTCAATATAGTTTGGGATCAGTTTTAGCCATTGTTCTAACCAGCCACTATGCTCAAAACTGTCATCAAGATCGCGTGAAAAAACCTGTTGAGAGATTTCGGTTAAGCTTGCGATTGCTAATGTTCGATTTTGTTCCGTTACTGCTTCTTTAAATGGTCCAGGTAATCTCGTTACATCCTGATGAAAGGCTTCGAGACAACGATGTACTCGCTCTCCATAATCACTTTTTGATAATGCCTCCTGTACTTCTTCATTTGCAGATAAATTTAATCCACGTGCGGCAAAAAATTGATAAGGGCAGTTCATTAATGTTTGATAACTGCTCGGTGAAAACTGTTTGGGTACCAGTTCTTTGGGTAACGCTGATTTAGCCTGCAATGTTTTTTCGGGTAAAGATTTTTCAGTACTGCGAATAACAAAACTAGCTGCATGGCCAGCCAGATTTTTTAATTCAATATCTTCTAAAGAAGCAGAATAAGCCTGTTGATAAAAGCGGTGGAGTATTTCTAACCAGGGACTTAATGGTACATCTTCACCATTTTCTTCATTGTTAGCCGTAATTAAAATCTCAGGTGCCGCTTCGAGCAATCGACGGAAATGGTGAAAGCGTTCGGTCAATATGTCATGTGTGGTACTTAAATTTAACTGCGTGCGTACCGCATTATTAAAAAATGGAGTGAGATTAGTTTTTCCGGGTAAGTGTTCATGTTCTGCACTGGCAATAATTAATGCATCAAATTGCTGTAAGCGACTTTGTCCTAAGCCGACGAGAGTGACAGGGCTGGATGTTTTTTCAGGGACAAAAACAAATTTTTCAAGACTGCGACCCAGCCATGTACGAAAATCGGACCACTTAAATTTTAAATTATATTGAACTGCGCTATGTTTTAATGTCTCTAACATTTCAAGTATGCGAATACCTGCTGCATCTTTTTGCAATAATTCAGTCATTCCAAGAAGATTTAGACTGAGTATCAATTTCTCAATATAGTTACGTGCTTCATGTAAACCGTTTAACAATGGTTTTAAACTATTATTTGCGGTATCGAATGAGTCTAAAATAGCGATCAGAGTTGTGCTGGTCTCAGATGACCATTGTAATTTTTCTGCGCGTAATTTAATGGTTTTTTTATAGCGTTGTAAATTTCTGGCTATATTTTCCTGACGAATAATGTCATGTTCAAATCGGTAAGCAGCATGCTTTACCTGTTGTGAATCCAGATCGCTGAAAATAAAGGGTGACTTTAATATATCGAGTAAGGGTTGATGAGAAAAATCTTCTTCAATACATTCCAGCCAGCGTTCTAAAACTGCACCGGCTCTTGTTGTCGATAATGCCCAGCCGGCTAAATCTTGTAGAGGTATATCGGCGCGTTCTAATAGCGCACGTACACGTCGAGCGAGTCGTCGATTTTCTGTCACAATGCCGATGTTATTTTTACCTTCTAATAACCAGCGTCTTACCTGTAACTCAACGACATGAGCTTGTTCTTCATGTCCTTTTCTGAATAAAAGTTTAAGCTGCTTGTTAATATCATTAGCGGGTGTTTTAGCTAACTCAGCGGTACGTTCTAGAAATGATTGCTGCTCATGCGCGTAACAACGATTTATGAATTGCGTATAGTTGTTTGTAATCTTATTATTTGTTTTTAAATTAAAATGGTTTAATAAAATAGAAATAGGCTGATCTGGATGATATTCAGGTGATTCTGAAAGTGTTTCTATTTGTTGTTGACCGTGCAAATACAACTGGCAACGTTGTTTTTCAATGAGTTGTGTTAACCAGTTTTGTTCGGCGACAGAAAACTGATGATAGCCGGCAATATAAAGTGTGTTTTTGTTATTGAGAATGTCTGACTTTAAGCCGAGCAAATAAGCAGCTTCACTATCAAACAGGTTTTCAGCATTTAACTGCGTGTGCCAAGCATTCCATAATGTATGGACTAATTTTGCTTCGTGTCCTAAGGCAGGAAAATCTTCAGATGAAAGTCCATAGGCATTCGCAATTTCTTTTTCAAACTCATCATAATGTTCAGGTAAGGCTTTTTGGTTTGATGTCAGTTGATCGAATAGCTTGAGTAAATCATCGGTTAAATGCCAGGGGCTGCCACTGCCTAATAATGTTTGGTGCTGTGTTAATGCATCAAACAAAATGAGTTCACGTTGATGCTGGCCGCAAATAGTGTGTTGAGTTGTTTGATATTGTTTAAATTGTTGTTTACCCCAGTCGCGTAAATTTAAAATTTGTGGACAGAGTAACGCCTGGATGCCGCGCTGTTCAGCGTGATGAAGTAGAAGATGGCGTAAACGTTTTGCAGCATGTGATTCGGATAAAAGAACAACTGCCCCTGTTGTCTCCGGGGTCAAGTCAGGCAGTTTTTCGGCATAATCATCAAGTATGTGTTGTGCAAGCAGGGCGAGGGGATCGTCACCATAGGGAGTGAGCGTTATATTCTCTCGCACCATAAGAAAATAGGATTAACGTTCGAGGTATTGCAGTTTGTCCGGCTTACCATCCCATTCAGCTGCATCGGCAGGAGGATCAATTTGTTCGGTAATAACCGGCCATTCGCGTGATAGTTCTTCATTTAACTCAATGAAATTTTCTGTGCCTGCGGGCAATTCATCCTCTGCAAAAATGGCTTCTGCGGGGCATTCCGGTTCACATAAGGTGCAGTCAATACACTCATCAGGGTCAATAACCATGAAGTTAGGGCCAATATGAAAACAATCGACAGGACATACTTCAACACAATCTGTGTATAAGCATTTAATACAATTGTCGGTTACTACATAAGTCATTTTGTGGCTCCTGAAAGATTTGTTACTTTAGAAAAACAGATATCGCTATAATAAAACAAATTACAATTAAATTCGACTCACAACAGTTTTTTAAGTTGATAAATTAAGTCTAACGCCTCTCGGGGTGAAAGCTCATCAGGCTGTAAATTTTTAACGAATCGTTCAATTTCTGACTCTCTTATTTTCGTGGCGGTATTAGAAGGTGTGTTTTCCATTTTTGAACCCTCCTGTTCTAATTCCAGTTCCTTAAGTTTTGCTTTTGCTCTATCAACCACGTTACGAGGTACACCTGCAAGCATGGCAACTTGTAAGCCATAACTCTTATTAACGGTGCCCGATTTTACTTTATGTAAAAAGACCAATGTATCGCCGTGCTCTACCGCATCAAGATGTACATTAATACAGCCTGCGAGATCATCGGCTAAGGTGGTTAGCTCAAAATAGTGGGTGGCAAATAAAGTGAGTGCCTTCGTTTTTAACGCTAATTGTTCCGCACATGCCCAGGCCAGTGATAACCCATCATAAGTACTGGTACCGCGGCCAATTTCATCAAGCAGTATCAGAGAGTTTGCTGTGGCGTTGTGTAAAATATTTGCCGTTTCGGTCATTTCAACCATAAAGGTTGAGCGGCCACTGGCAAGATCGTCTGATGCACCAATGCGGGTGAAGATGCGATCTATATTTCCAATCTCGGCACTCTCAGCAGGAACAAAACAACCAATGTGCGCCATTAAAACAATGAGCGCAGTTTGCCGCATGTAGGTGGATTTACCGCCCATGTTGGGGCCGGTAATTAAATGCAAATGTTGCTGAGTTGAGAGAGAAATATCATTGGGACTAAACGGTGCATCCTGAACCTGTTCGATGACAGGATGACGACCGTTACTAATCGTAATGCCGGTTTTGTCGACTAATGTTGGTCGTACATAATTTAAACAATCAGCACGTTCTGCTAAGTTATGTAACACATCGAGTTCAGACAAGCCTTGAGCACAGTTTTGTAAAGTAACGAGCGATAAACTTAACTCATCGAGTAACTTATTATACAAACTTTTTTCGCGAGCTAATGCACGTTCATTGGCACTTAACACTTTGTCTTCTAGTGCTTTTAGTTCCGGTGTGATAAATCGTTCTGCGGCTTTTAATGTTTGCCGGCGTTGATAATGATCGGGGACAACGTCTGAATGAAGCCGACTAATTTCAATGTAATAACCATGCACGCGGTTATAACCGACCTTGAGTGCATTAATACCGGTTTCTTTTTTCTCTTTCGCTTCTAAATCAGCAAGAAAAGCACCGGCATTATCTTGCAAGCTACGCAGCTCATCGAGTTCTTTGTCGTAACCTGTTGCAATGACGCCACCATCTCGAATTAATAAGGGCGGTGTTTCGATAACGGCTTTATCTAATAAGGCATGAATTTTTGGATGCTGACTAATTTGTTGGCTTAACTGTTTTAAGTGCGCACTTTTATGTGACGCCAACGTTTTTTGTAATGCAGGGAGTTGTGCTAAGGCATCGCGTAACTGAGCAAGATCGCGTGGTCGTGCTGATTTAAGCGCAACCCGGGTTAAAATACGCTCGATGTCACCAATACCACGTAAAATAGTATGTAGCTCAACATAGCTTTGAGACTTTAAGATCGTTTCAATCGATTCCTGACGTTGATTTAAACGTTTATGATCGCGCAACGGACGATGAATCCATCGGTGCAGTAAACGACTGCCCATAGGGGTTGCGGTGTGATCAAGAATGGCACTTAAGGTATTTTGTTTATGCCCGGAAATACTTTCACTTAACTCAAGATTATGACGGGTAGCCGCATCAAGAATTAAACAATCTTCACGTGATTCGGTATGTAATGCCTGAATATGTGGCAAGGCTGAACGCTGCGTTTCTTTTACATACGAAAGCAAACAACCGGCGGCTGAAATAGCTAACGGTAAATCAGCACAACCAAAACCGCTGAGGTCTTTTGTTGAAAATTGCTCACACAATTCTCGTTCTGCAGAACTACTATCAAAATGCCACGGGGCGCGTTGTTTGATCGTTGCTGCACGATATTGATAAGGTGAAATATCCACCTCTTCACTGATTAAAAGTTCAGCCGGTTGTAAACGTTGCAGTTCACTGAATAACGCTTCTTCTCCTTGTGCCTGTAATACAGAGAAACGACCGCTGCTCATATCAAGCATGGCGATGCCAAATTGATCGTCATTCCCCATTGAAAGGGCAACGATTAAGCTTTCTTTACCCTGCTCGAGTAATGCTTCATCCGTCACCGTTCCGGGCGTCACAATACGCATGACTTTGCGTTCAACCGGCCCTTTGGACGTGGCGGGGTCTCCTATTTGTTCACATATAGCAACGGACATACCTTTGCGGAGTAAACGCGCTAAGTAATTATCGGCAGCATGGTAGGGGACGCCCGCCATTGGAATAGGGTTACCATTCGAAGCACCACGTGCGGTTAAGGTGATATCGAGTAATTTCGCTGCCTCACGCGCATCGTCAAAAAAAAGCTCATAGAAATCACCCATGCGATAAAACAATAACGTGTCCGGATGCTCCGCTTTAATGCGTAAATATTGTTGCATCATAGGCGTGTGTTGTTCAGTTTTATTTTTCATTATTCTGGATTTAATTTTTATAAGTGTTTAATAAACAATTTTTTTATTTTACAAGCATGTATGAAATTTTAGAATGAAGTGTAGGTTTATTATTGGCGAATTTGCTCTTTGCAAAAACGTTCACCTTTATTCACGAATGGCAATTATATCTTATGCGAGAGCAATTTATCTGGAAAAGGTGCGCTTATGAAAAGAACAAATAAATATTTATTCTTTGGAATACTTGTAAAGAATTATACTTATTAAATCAGTTGTTTTTGGACAATGAGCTCCTAATCAATAGCCTAAATATAAAGCTGGCTACACAACCTGAGCAGAACTTAACGTCTATAAGATGGAATTACACAACCTTTTACAAGCTTCAAAGAATAACAAATTTGGTTATAAACCACTATCATCGTGGGCGATTGAAATGATGCAAGCTGGCGACAAAGTTAAAGCATATATCGTTGGACACACTGGATTAAGGCAGAAGTGTAGCTAAAAAGGGAATCAGCGTTTAAAAAACAGAACCAGTGCTATAGAATACTTTGTTGTCAATGTTATTGATCGTTTGTGGGCCATATTAACAAAAAGTTAACCTCCTCTGTACTCTTCACTAACTTTCTTCAGGATAGTTTCTTGCGCACTAAGGAATATGATTGAATGTTGAATCAGAATCTCCATAGGGTATGATGAACATTAAAAAGCATTACTTCTTACAGTGAGGATGTAACAACCGTGGGCAACACATTTTTACCGTTTTCCAAACCTTCTATCATCGAAAGTGATATAGCAGCTGTCGCTGAAGTCTTACGATCTGGTTGGATAACGACAGGCACCAAGTGTACAGAATTCGAACAAGGTATCAGTGATGCGATTGGCTGCCGTCATGCCATAGCGCTGTCATCTGCAACGGCTGGCATGCACCTCGCCCTGTATGCATTGGGAATAGGTCCGGGTGACGAGGTGATTACACCCTCCATGACCTGGGTATCTACCATCAACCTAATCACGGCTTGTGGTGCAACACCTGTTTATGCCGATATCGATCGCGATACCCTGATGGTGAGCGCAGACACCATTCAACCCTTAATAACTAAAAAGACTCGCGCCATTATCCCTGTGCACTATGCCGGCGCTGCCGTTGAACTTGAGCCCATTCGCCATCTGGCTATAGAACATGGTTTAACGCTGATTGAAGATGCTGCTCATGCCATTGGTACTGAATATCAGGGGAAGCCTGTTGGTCTGGATGGCACTGCAATCTTTTCATTTCATCCCATCAAGAATATCACCACTGGTGAAGGCGGTATGTTCTGCACAGATGATGAGCAACTGGCCGAGAGGATCCGACGTCTCAAGTTTCACGGACTGGGTGTGGATGCATATGATCGCCAAGCCCAGGGGCGTTCTCCTCAGGCTGAGGTGCAAGAACCTGGATTCAAATATAACTTACCGGACATGAATGCCGTATTGGGTATCTGTCAATTACAGCGCTTGAATGAACTGAACAAAAGACGTGCTGAACTTGCGCAACTTTATCTCGAACAGCTTGTCTCAATCGAACAAATACGTCCCCTTAAATCATCTGCATCAACGACACGACATGCCTGGCATCTTTTTATTATCCGCCTGGATGTCGATAAAGCGGGCATGAGCAGAGATACCTTTATGTCTGAATTGAAGTCCCGGGGAATTGGCACAGGATTGCATTTCAGAGCAGTGCATACCCAGAAATATTATCGAGAACATGCAACTCATCACTATGAGCTTGCGAATACCGAATGGAATTCAGAGCGTATCTGCTCTTTACCTTTGTTTCCTGATATGCGCGATGAAGATGTGACGCACGTTGTGGATGCCATTAAATCCGTACTGAAGCTGAGGAGAGCTGCAAAATGACATCGCTATATTTGTCACTGGTCATACCTGTTTTTAATGAAGAAGCCAATTTATCCGAGCTCATCGAACGTTGTCGAAAAACTTGTCTGGAAATGGGTAAGTCGTTTGAAATTATCCTTGTCGATGATGGTAGTCGTGACGAATCGTCTAACATGATTAAAGAAGCTTGCCAGCAATATCAGGAGATTGTCGGTGTTCTGCTCAATCGTAATTATGGTCAGCATAATGCCATCATGGCCGGTTTTGCTCACACCAAAGGTGAGGTGATCGTTACCCTTGATGCTGATTTGCAGAATCCACCTGAGGAAATTCCGAATTTACTCGTCGAAATAGAAAAGGGGCATGATGTTGTCGGTAGTATTAGACAAATGCGCAAGGATTCGCTCTTTCGTCGTCTTGCCTCCTGGCTGGTTAACAAGGCAGTACAGAAAGCAACGGGTGTATTGATGCATGATTATGGTTGTATGTTACGTGCCTATCGTCATTCGATTGTGGATGCGATGCTGTCATGCCATGAGCGCAGTACATTTATACCGGTGCTGGCAAATATGTTTGCCAGTAAAACAACGGAAATAGTTGTCAAACATGCCCGACGTGAAAATACCGAATCGAAATACAGTTTACTCAAACTGATCAATCTGCAGTTTGATCTGCTCACGGCGATGACGACATTTCCATTGCGCTTATTGAGTCTTGTCGGCGGTAGTTTGGCGGTATTGGGTTTCTTGTTAAGCGCTATCCTGCTCATTTTCAGAATTGTATACGGCGCTCACTGGGCTGCCGAAGGTGTCTTTACGGTATTTTCAATCCTGTTTATCTTTATCGGTGTTCAGTTACTCGCGATGGGTTTATTAGGTGAATATATAGGTCGTATTTATAGTGATGTACGAGCACGTCCTCGTTATTTTATCCGTGAAATTATTTCTCAGGATAACATTCCACTATAAACGAAGATTACGTTTCAGAAAAAATGGCAAGTTATGTCAAAGCATTTAGAAAGATTGGAGAATAATTTATGAAAACAGTCGTTATGGCTTATCAAAATGTAGGCTGTGCAGGTATAGAGGCACTAATACGTAATGGTTTTGAAATTCAGGCGGTATTTACCTATGAAGATGCGGCGGATGAACCGGTTTGGGCATCTTCTGTCGCTGAATTGGCTGCCGAGCATAATATTCCGGTGTATACACCCGAGAATATTAATCACCCTTTGTGGGTGGAAAGAATTAGCAAACTGCAACCGGATATTATTTTCTCATTTTATTACCGCGATATGATTAAAAAGTCACTACTGGACATTCCGAAACACGGTTGTATTAACCTGCACGGCTCATTGTTACCAAAGTACCGTGGACGAGCACCGATCAATTGGGCGCTCATCAAAGGCGAGAAGGAAACGGGCGCTACCTTGCACTATATGACGGAGCAGGCGGATGCAGGTGATATCATTTCACAATGCCATGTTGGCATTGAAGATGAAGACACCGCGCTCACATTACATCAAAAGCTTGTTCAGGCTGTCGGCCCAATGTTGGATGAATATCTGCCTGTTATTCGTAGTGGCTCAGTCAAGCGGATTCCACAAAATTCAACCGACGCCACGGTGTTTGGTCGCCGCGGTCCAGCCGATGGGCTGATAAACTGGCAACAGTCCAATGTTGAGATACGAAACTTGATTCGGGCGGTAACCCATCCCTTCCCGGGAGCGTTTACCTATAGTCGTCAGACGAAACTAACGATCTGGAAAGCTAAATTAAGTGATATCAGCAATGAAGATAAAACACCCGGCACGGTGCTTAGCACCAGTCCATTAATTGTGGCCTGTGGCAAGGGTGCACTTGAAATTGTCTCAGTACAAAAAGATCAGCAGGTGCCGATGAGTGGGACTCAACTGGCCCAGATACTGAGCCTGGTTCCTGGTAGCCGGTTTGAGCAGGAAACTGCAAAGGCAATGCATGAGAAGCGTAAAACACGGGTACTGATTTTGGGTGTTAACGGCTTTATCGGTAACGCGCTGACCGAACGCCTGTTAGCGGATGGCAACTTTGAAGTGCATGGCATGGACATCAACAGTGATGCTATCGATCGCCTCATGAATAAAGCGGATTTTTACTTTCATGAAGGGGATGTCACTATTCATAACGAGTGGATCGAATACCATATCAAAAAATGCGATGTCATTTTGCCACTGGTGGCGATAGCGACACCCATCGAATACACTCGCAACCCGTTACGTGTATTCGAACTGGACTTTGAAGAAAACCTCAAGATTGTTCGTTATTGTGTTAAATACAATAAACGTATCCTTTTTCCCTCGACTTCTGAAGTGTATGGCATGTGTGAGGATGAGGACTTCGATGAAGACAACTCACGTCTGGTCACTGGTCCAATCAATAAACAGCGCTGGATTTATTCCTGCAGTAAACAATTACTGGATCGCGTGATATGGGCCTATGGAAAATCACAAGGGCTGAAATTCACCCTGTTTCGTCCTTTTAACTGGATGGGACCGCGTCTGGACACACTGGACTCAGCTCGCATTGGCAGCTCACGCGCCATTACCCAATTGATCCTGAACCTGGTTGAAGGCACACCGATTCAGCTCATTGACGGTGGAGAACAAAAGCGTTGTTTTACTGATGTCTCAGATGGTGTCGAGTGTCTGTTCCAGATTATCGAAAACAAAGAGAATGTTTGCAATGGGCAGATTATTAATATTGGTAATCCAGACAATGAAGCCAGTATTCGTGAGCTGGCGGAGTATCTGACCGAGTTATTTGAAATGCATCCACTTCGTGGTTATTTTCCACTGACTGCCGGCATGATTGAAACAGAAAGCCATGCATATTATGGTGAAGGATATGAAGACGTACAGCATCGCAAACCGAGCATCCGCAATGCCAAACATCTGCTAAATTGGGAACCCCTGGTTGGAATCAAAGAGTCGGTGAGTAACACGCTGGATTATTTTCTTAACGATTATATCTCAGAGCATGAATCAACCGGCACAATGAAAACTGACCCTATGGAATCGTCTGACTCAGCAGTCAAACTCAACGCAGGTTGATCCATGCCTGAAATGATAACCCGGGTGGGTTTGCGCATCGATGTTGATACCTTGCGGGGAACGCGACAGGGTGTGCCACGCCTGTTGACCACTCTGGCCCGGCACAAGACGAAGGCCAGTTTTTTCTTTACGGTCGGGCCGGATAACATGGGCCGCCATTTATGGCGGCTGCTGAAACCCGCTTTTTTCATCAAAATGCTGCGTTCAAAGGCGGCCAGTCTGTATGGTTGGGACATTTTATTGGCCGGTACATTTTGGCCGGGGCGCAAAATTGGACAAGCCTTGCCGGATGTCATCAGGGCAACACAGCAAGCTGGACATGAAGTCGGTTTGCACGCCTGGGATCATTATAAATGGCAAACCTACGTGGAAAATATGTCACGCTCAGCCATAAAATCTGAATTGCAAAATGCTTATGGAACCTTAAAGAACATTATGTCAGCAGAACCTGGTTGCTCCGCCGCAGCAGGCTGGAAATGTACCGATGATGTTTTACTTGCCAAAGAAGAATTTTCATTTCGTTACAATAGCGATGGCCGTGGCCACTCGATTTTTCGTCCCGTGATTAACGGTTTTCCCGTTACCCCACAAATCCCTGTCACCTTGCCGACCTATGATGAACTCATCGGACGTGATGGGGTAAACGATGCAAACTATAATGATGTGCTACTTGATATGATTCAGGAGCAGGCACTGAATGTATTGACTATACACGCCGAGGTTGAAGGAATTATATGTGCTGATATGTTTGATACTTTTCTTACCCGAGCTCAAGAACGAGATATTCACTTTGTTCCTTTAGTTGAGTTACTCCCGGATATTGAACTCATTCCAACTGGAAAAATTAAGATGGCGTCCCAGAGTGGTCGTGAAGGTAAGATATGCATACAAGACACCGAGCAACAATCATGAGGAATAGGTAGTTGGGGGCATTGGCTGAAAAAATTAAGGCAGGAATTACTAAACGACTCATTAATCATCATGTCTCAACGGTGATCTTGTTATTTGTATTAGCATACTGTCTGGCCTATATCTTACCTCTTGGGGAGCGACCATTATCCGCACCGGATGAACCCCGTTATGCTGAAATCCCACGAGAAATTCTGGTCACAGGCGATTGGGTCGTTCCTCATTTGGTAGGTTTACGTTATTTTGAAAAACCCGTCCTTGGATATTGGTTAAGCGCGGTATCACTTAGTCTCTTTGGTGAAAATAACTTTGCAGTTCGCTTGCCGAGCGCGCTCGCAGTCGGATTAAGTGCCTGGTTGATCTGGTTATTGATGATTCGAAGCGGCTATAGCCGAAATATGGCGTTAATCAGTGCTGGCGTCTTTTTAACCTTTTTTGAAACGCTCATCCTTGGGACGGTTGCGTTACTGGACACACCTTTCACCCTGTTTCTGACTGCCGGGATGGTGTTGTTTTACCTCGCTACTGAATGCATTAACAACAAAGCCAGGCAATGGCGCTATCTATCGGGCAGTGGTGTCATGTTAGGGTTAGCGTTTCTAACCAAAGGCTTTCTCGCTTTTGTACTTCCTGCAATTGTTTTTTTGCCGTTCATCCTGATTCGAAAACAGTATAATCTGTTATGGCGCAGTGCATGGATAATGCTTTTCGCCTTATTGACTATTTTACCCTGGGCGATTGCGATCCATATCCGCGAGCCGGATTTTTGGCATTATTTTATCTGGGAAGAGCATATCCGACGTTTTCTCGAACCTAATGCTCAGCATGCATCGCCAGTGAATTTTTATTTAGTTGCCTTACCAATTCTGATTTTCCCCTGGTTCGGCTTTTTGCCAGCAGCAATCGCGGGATACCGGCAAAAAATTCAGAACCTTCATCTCAACTGGTTTTTAGTGTTGTGGTTTTTAATACCCTTTATATTTTTCAGTACCTCTAAAGGCAAGCTAGTGACTTATATTTTGCCGTGTTTAATTCCGGCGGCTATTTTGATCGCAACGGGTTTGATGAATTACCTGCAAACAAATAAGCATCGCTGGTTTATATTAGGTGTTATTATAAATACAGCTACACTTGGACTTCTCTTTTTTATTTTGCTGTATCATGAATTTTTTAGTGCAAGCGCTCCGTTATATTCTCAAATAGAGTTACCTATGCTAATCGCAATGCTGGTTAGTTTAGTGATAGCTGCAACGATGATGTTAGCAACAGCTTTTGTTAAAGAAAAATTTACCCGTATTACTCTTATTTTATGTTCGACTTTAATCCTGCTGCCGGCAGTGAATTTATTTTTACCTGTTGGAGTACTCAAGGGTAAGTCGCCTTCATATATTACCAATAGCATAGTTGATAAAATTGACGACAACACTATCTTCGTATCTGATGTTAATTCTGTTCATTCTGTTGCATGGATTTACAAGCGAACTGATATTTATTTACTTTCTTCCGGTGAGTTAACTTATGGATTGAAATATCCTGGCGAAGAAAACAGGTTGTTGGGGATGAAAGGTTTAGAAATGCTGTTAAATAAACAGCAGGCAGGAGAGGTTAAAAAAGATATTGCGGTTTTCTGTGAAGAACCTTGTTCAGGCAGTCTTACCTCTTTGCTCAAGCATCGTGCGGAAAAAATATCGAATAATAAATTTGCGGTCTGGATTATCCGTTTTGCAAAATAATACAGGGTTGTTGGTTATGGTGATGAAAAAATGAAGGTATACCTGCTTATCGCACTTGCCCTGTTACTTACGACAACGGGACAGGTACTACAAAAGCTCGCAACATCGCGCGTTTTACAACACGACACGGGAACAGGTTTTATTGCACAGCTGCTGTTAATTAAAGAAACATGGTGGGCTATTATTTGCCTGGCAACAGGGATTCTGGTTTGGCTTGCGGTTCTTTATTATATGGATGTCAGCAAGGCCACACCTTTTTTAAGCTTTGGTTATATCCTGGTAACATTACTATCGCGTTACAAGCTCAAGGAAGTCATTCCAGTGCAACGATGGTTAGGCGTAATGTTGATCACTATCGGCTTATGGGTAGTATCACTTTCATGATTTCTTATCGCAAAGCTTATTTATGCATGCTGGCAAGCATTCTCTTGTCTAGTGTGGCGCAGCTAAGTATGAAAATCTCCATGCTCATGCTTTCAGAACAACTGGAGCAGGGAACGCTGCTTATACATTTATGGCATGAATATCCCATACTCATCTGGTTAATAATAGGAATAGGCAGTTATGCTATTTCTTTAATCTTCTGGTTATTTGCTATCTCGCGTCTGGATCTTAGTTTGGCATACCCTATGCTGAGTCTAAGTTATGTTTTAGTATACTTTGTTGCAATAAACTGGCCATTATTAGGAGAAGAATCCTCATGGGCTCGGAGCATAGGGATATTTATAATATTGTTTGGAGTGACACTAATTACGCAATCAAACCAACGTGGTATCAGTCATACTCAAGATTTTAAAAGCACTAATAAAAAGCAGGACAATAATGATTAAACTCATTAGTAATACAGAGTTAGAAAATTTAACACATAACGCAACTAAATCTGAAAGGCAGCGTGCACACCTGAATGTACATGACAGTCTTGATGCAAATGTGCAGAGACTATTCATTGCCACAGAGCCCGACACTTATATGCGGCCCCATCGACACCCTGAGCCACATAAATGGGAGTTTTTAACTGTGCTGACGGGCGAAATTGATCTAATGGTATTTGATGATAATGGCACTTTAACTATGCGAGAAACACTGTCGCAAACGGGTATACGTTCAGTCGAAATCCCTCCCAACACATGGCATGCCTATGTATGCAAATTATCAAAAACAAGTGTACTGGAAGTTAAAGAAGGCGCATATATTCCCACTGAGCCAGAGGATTTTGCACCATGGTCACCTGCAGAAAATTCTGCTGGCGCTAAAACATACTTAGAGTGGATGCGTGATGCTACACTCGGATCGAAATATAAATAAATATTAATTTTATATCTAAAGCACCCTTTATCACATACAAAGTGTAACGCAATTAATTGTTACCATAAAATAGAAAATGCACGTTTTTGTTGCAGGAAAGCGATTCATCCCATAAAGTTAAGACAGCTAGAAAATAATTCTAATTTTAGAAAAATCAGGCTATTTAGGAGAGGTTGATGACGCGGGAATATGATGAAAAGCGTGATTTTATTCGTATTGATATCGACTGTGGAATTGTATTCAAAAAAGTAGATTCTTCTGAAGAAGAAATGACCGGACAGGTTTCTAATTTAAGTGGTCGCGGCATGATGTTTATTAGTGAAGTTGAGCTCGAAAAAGAGATTACCCTTGAAGTAAATATTAAACCGTCAAATATTTTAACGCCTCCTCTACACGCTAATGTGAAAGTAGTACGTGTGATTAAACAGCGTCATGAAGATGGTTATGAAATTGGTGGGGTAATTAAAGAGATTTATGACGACGAAGAATAACGTTTAAAACCGTTACACCTTTAAATTGAGCCGGTTAATTAACTCGCTTCCATTTGAAAATAATTTATTCCCTTCTATTTACTGATAAAGCAAAACTCCTTTTTATCCGCTAAAGTGGGTGGCTGAATATTATTTGTAGTGTCCTGATTGATAATATTGGTTTATTCATTCCTTTTTTAGTTAAGATAAGAATATTGTTAGTCGTGAGCCCCTTCTTTGGCGGTGTAATGAATTGAGAGTTTTGGTTTGTAAATAGGGATAAAGTTGCTGTGCTGAGATATTTGGCTTGTTATTACCTTCGTTTTTACAAGTGTTGTAAAACTTGATAAAGACATAATGCGAAGTTCCACAGCTTACTCCGCAATCAGTGAAGGTTAATGTATTAATGTTTTAGAGAATAAATAAGATAAATTCCAGTAATGCTAAACTCCTAATCCTAAATTAAAGTGAAGTTAAAAGAAAATGGCGGATAAAAAAATAACATTAGTAGTAGAACAACTTGCAGGCTTATTAATAAAAAATAATAAACAATTATCTATTGCCGAGTCATGCACAGGGGGTTGGGTTGCTAAGGTTTTGACTGACTTGAGTGGTAGTTCAGATTGGTTTGAGAGAGGTTTCGTTACGTATTCAAATCAGGCTAAACATGAAATGTTAGGTGTGGCTGAGTCTACTTTAAAAACCTATGGTGCTGTTAGTCTTGAAACGGTTGATGAAATGGCGGTCGGTGCCTTAAAAAATAGTCATGCCGATTTTAGTTTATCCATCAGTGGTATTGCAGGACCAAGCGGAGGTTCAACAGAAAAACCTGTTGGACTGGTTTGGTTTAGCTGGGCCGTACAAGAGAGTAATAAACAAAATATTTTAGCTTCAGAGAAGCAGATGTTTGATGGTGATCGCGAAGCAGTTAGGCTGCAGGCTGTAATATATAGTCTAACAAAATTAATCATATTGATTGAGAAGCATTTTGGTTAAATTAAGTGAGCAATAAAGAAACGTTGCCATCTTCACCAAATAAAAAACGGCTCTTTTTCGCGCTTTGGCCAGATGACAAAGTTGTTCAAAAAATTAAACAACACGCTATAAAACACTTTGTAAATTGTCAGGGACGAATCGTCGATAAAAATAACTGGCATATCACCTTGGCATATTTTGGCACAGCAGATGAAAATACTCAGGCCTGTCTTGAAGAACAAGCCGAAAAAATACAGAGCCAACCGTTTGAACTTGATTTAAAAAGTTTAGGTTTTTGGAAAAAACCGAAAGCGGCATGGCTGGCACCCCAAATTATTCCAGTTACTCTCAAGCAACTGGCATTTGATATTCAACAAAATTTAATATCCTGTGCATATGAGCCGGAAAAGCGTGATTATCAACCACACGTGACATTAGTGAAAAAGGCGCAACAGACGCCATTAACGAATGAAATACAACCCATACATTGGCACGTAGATGAATTTTGTCTGGTTGAATCAAAAACGTTTCCGACAGGAGTCGAATACCAGATTATTAAGCGTTGGGATTTATAGCTTTTAAATATTTATAAAAAAGCCCAGCCAGCAAAGGGTTCTATCTCATCCCGGTTCATGACAATCAATTGATAAGCATTAGGGTTAAGAGAATGGTCTTCTGTTGTATCTACCGATAGCCGTTGTAAAACATATCCTAATAAAGCCCGCCGTACCGTAAACTCGATAACATTATCCTTTGCAGCATAGTCCGTCATTAATATCTGACGTTTTTTCTCACTAAGTTCTGGGTGGGGTGTGAGCTGTAAGTCAATTAACTCCATCCAGTCGTCATCATATTCGGGATTGGATTCTGCCTTGTCACCTAATTGCGATGCCTCTTGTACACGAGACAAGACAAAATCTCGAAAATCAAAAGTATCTTCACTATAGGCGCGCAAATGCCAGCGCAAACCGGTATTAATTAATGAATGTGGCTCAATGGTGCGTGCTTCACTGCTATCACGATCGGATAAAGAGCTATAAACCACATTCAGTTTAGTTTTTTGTTTCATCGCGCGAATAACTTGCGCGACCACTTCTTTGCTGGGTAACCGCTGCGGCAGAGGTAATTGCTCGGTGGTGATGCCATATAAAAGGTTTTGATCAACACGCTCTCCAACAAAGGGCAGGTTAGCCGCAATCATGGGTAAAACCTGCTGAGGCTCGAGATCGGTAAATATTTCTTCAAAATTGGTACTTGGAACAAACCCAAATACGTTGTGTTTGTAAATAAGGTTATCCGGGGCGACTTGGCCGTAGAATTTAAGATCTTTTGTGGCCGCTGCATCAGAGATACCAAATGCCTTAGCGACATCACTACGCGTCACGACACCGGTGTAGTAGGCCATGAGCTCAATATATTGCAGGCGCTGCTGTGTGGCGCGCTTTATGCCATTGACTGATTGATCGACTGCCAAAACTCTCTCCTGATCTAATTACTGAATTAATGACCCTTTTATTATACATACTATAAAAGACTAGCTCATATAAAATATAAAGTGGTATTTTATATTTAGGTGGTAAAAAGTATTGACATAGTTATAAGTATAAACTAAAGTACATCCATCGCACAACGCTTCGTTTTGTTTAGAACACAAAATTAGCCGTTGTTACTAACTATAAGAACAATTGAAGAATACCTAACTGGAGAAAAGACATGGCGAATATGGCTGAAGATAAGAAAAAAGCATTGGCGGCAGCATTAGGTCAGATTGAAAAACAATTTGGCAAGGGCTCGGTCATGAAAATGGGCGATGGGAGTGCGATTCGCGATATTGAATCTGTCTCGACAGGTTCACTGGGTTTGGATATTGCGTTGGGAATAGGGGGTTTACCACGTGGCCGTGTGGTTGAAATCTATGGTCCAGAATCTTCAGGTAAAACAACGCTGACATTGCATGTGGTTGCAGAGATGCAAAAACTCGGTGGCACAGCCGCATTTGTCGATGCTGAGCATGCGCTTGATCCATCTTATGCTGAGAAATTAGGGGTAGATGTTGATGAGTTACTTGTGTCACAGCCCGATACGGGTGAACAAGCTCTGGAAATTACCGATATGCTAGTCCGTTCAGCCGCTGTTGATGTGGTGGTTATTGACTCGGTTGCTGCATTAACGCCTAAAGCAGAAATTGAAGGTGACATGGGTGATTCACATATGGGTTTGCAAGCACGCTTAATGTCTCAGGCCTTGCGTAAATTGACGGCAAATATTCAACGCTCAAATACCTTAGTGATTTTTATTAACCAAATCCGCCATAAAATTGGTGTCATGTTTGGTAGCCCTGAAACAACAACGGGTGGTAATGCTTTGAAGTTTTATGCTTCTGTTCGTTTAGATATTCGTCGTATTGGTGCGATTAAAAAAGGTGATGAGGTTCTGGGTAACGAAACCCGCGTTAAAGTGGTGAAAAACAAAGTGGCGCCGCCGTTTAAACAAGTCGTGTTTGATTTATTATATGGTGAAGGCATTTCGCGTCATGGTGAGATCATTGATTTAGGTGTGAAGCACGAAATCGTTGATAAAGCCGGTGCCTGGTATAGCTACAATGGTGATCGTATTGGTCAGGGTAAAGACAATGTTCGTAACTACCTTAAAGAGCATCCGGAAATGGCTGAAGAGATTGAATCAAGAATTCGTGCCATTGTTTTGCCAACTGAAATGCCAGAAGAAGAGATAAAGGCAGAAAAGGCCAAAGCGAAAGACATTAAACCTGAGAAGGGCGCAGAGGAAGAAGAGCTTGTTGAAGCTTAATAAGGGTTTTTGAATTACTCCCCCCTCCCAGGGTGAGGGGGAGTAAATTCTTCCTTAATCTACTCAGTTAAGAGTCACTTTATAAATGGCAAAACCACCACGCACAATCCGCGTCGCTGCAATGGATTATCTATCCCGTCGTGAACATGCGACGCATGAATTATTCCAAAAGCTTGTAGCAAAAGAAGAATATGAAGCCTCTGAAATTTCAGAGGCTTTAGCGCGTTTAGCGGATCAAGGTTTATTGAGTGATGAGCGATTTACTGAAGCATTTATTAATCAGCGCATTAATCGGGGTTCGGGTCCGTTAAAAATTCGTGCAGAATTACGCCAAAAGGGTATAAGTGATGCTATGATCGGGACATTTTTAAATCAGCATAATGGCTTATGGTCAGAAAGTGCTTTAGATGTCCGTATTAAAAAATACGGTTTAGAACGTCCTTCGGACTTAAAAGAAATCGCACGGCAAACGCGGTTTTTGCAGTCGCGGGGTTTTACGACAGAACATATTCGTTATGCTATGAATACAAGGCATAATGATGAAACTTGATTAAATGTAATCAGTATTATACGTAACCTAGATATTAAGAATAACTATATGAAAACCAGCATTAAAACCAGCGCTCAATTACGTCAGGCTTTTTTAGATTTTTTTAAAGAGCAAGGGCATGAAATTGTTCCTTCCAGCTCTCTTGTTCCTGGCAACGATCCTACCTTGTTATTCACGAATGCTGGCATGGTTCAGTTTAAAGATGTATTCCTCGGGCTAGACAAACGCAATTATGTTCGTGCAACCTCATCACAACGTTGTGTGCGTGCCGGAGGTAAGCATAACGATTTAGAAAACGTTGGTTATACTGCTCGCCACCATACTTTTTTTGAAATGTTAGGTAACTTTAGTTTTGGTGATTACTTTAAACGTGATGCCATTAATTACGCCTGGACGTTTTTAACAGAAGTACTGCAACTACCGAAAGAAAAACTCTGGGTGACGATTTATGACACCGATGATGAAGCGGCAGATATCTGGTTAAATGAAATTGGTATTAATAAAAACTGCTTTACCCGCATAGGTGATAAAAAAGGCGGTAAGAAAAACGAAAGTGATAATTTCTGGTCAATGGGTGATATCGGCCCATGTGGTCCATGTACTGAAATTTTTTATGATCACGGTGAAGAAATCGCCGGCGGCCCACCAGGAACACCTGAAGAAGATGGCGATCGCTATATCGAGATCTGGAATTTAGTTTTCATGCAATATGATCGTGATAAGGATGGAAACTTAAATCCATTACCAAAACCTTCTGTCGATACTGGCATGGGTTTAGAACGTCTTGCTGCGATAATGCAAAATGGTCACAGTAACTATGATATTGATTTGTTCCAAAACCTGATTACAGCAGTAGCTAAAGAAACTAATTGCAAAGATAAAGAAAATAATTCTTTAAAAGTCATTGCGGATCATATTCGTTCCTGTAGTTTTTTAATCGTTGATGGTGTGATGCCATCAAATGAAGGACGTGGCTATGTTTTACGCCGCATCATTCGTCGAGCACTTCGTCATGGCAATAACCTTGGTCAGAAAGATGCGTTCTTTTATAAGCTGGTTAAGCCTTTAGTAAAAGAAATGGGAGCAGCTTATCCTGAATTAAAAGAGGCACAAGCGAAAGTCGAAAAAACATTACGTCAGGAAGAAGAACGCTTCGCTGAAACACTGGAAAAAGGCCTGGCAATTTTAGAACAAGATATTAATGAAATGACAGGCACCGTTATCTCTGGTGAAGTGGTTTTCAAATTATATGACACTTATGGTTTCCCGGCTGATTTAACCAATGATATTGCGCGTGAAAGAAATTTAACCTTAGACATGGCCGGTTTTGATAAAGCCATGGAAGAGCAGCGCGAACGTGCACGTGCAGCCAGCACGTTTGGTGGGCATTACGAAGAAGCATTAGACATTAAAGGTGAAACTGATTTCACCGGTTATGAACATTTAGAAGGGCAGTCAAAAGTGACTGCCATCTATGTTGACGGTAAAGAAGTTAAGCAAATCGAAAAAAATCAGAGCGCCATGCTGGTGTTAGAGCAAACTCCTTTTTATGCAGAATCAGGTGGACAGATTGGTGACACAGGTTTACTTACTAGTGGCACTACAGAATTTGCAGTGAAGGATACAAAAAAACAAGGCGGGTCAGTTTTTGGTCATTACGGTGAAGTGTTACAAGGGGCATTAAAAGTAGGTGACATCGTTTATTCACAGGTAGACAGCGAACGTCGTCAGGCCATTATTGCAAATCATTCCGCGACACATTTACTTCATGCAGCATTACGTAACGTACTAGGTGAGCATGTCTCACAAAAAGGATCGCAGGTTTTGGCTGAACGTTTACGTTTTGATTTTTCACAACCAGAACCCATAACCGCTGAACAGATAAAAGAAGTTGAACATCTGGTGAATCAACACATTCGTTTAAATCACCTTGTTGATACCAGCATAATGACGCCTGATGAAGCCAAGGCCAGTGGTGCGATGGCGTTATTTGGTGAGAAGTATGGTGATGAAGTGCGTGTATTAAGCATGAGTGAATTTTCTGTTGAACTTTGTGGTGGTACGCATGTTTCTCGTACCGGTGATATTGGTTTATTTAAGATCACCAGCGAAAGCGGTGTTGCAGCCGGTGTTCGCCGTATTGAAGCCGTTACGGCAGAGTCTGCTTTAAACTGGGTTGATAAAGATGAAAACCAGTTAGCTGAAATAATGGCATTGTTAAAAGGCAACCGCGATGATATTTCGAGCCGCGTAAATCAGTTAATGGATAAAAACCGTGGTTTAGAAAAGGAACTGGCTCAACTTAAAGGTAAGCTGGCAAGTAGTCAGGGGTCTGATTTATCGTCTCAGGCAGTCGATGTTAATGGCATTAAAGTGTTAGCAGCGAATCTGGAAGGTGCTGATGTGAAAACATTACGCGAAACGTTGGATCAGCTAAAAAATAAATTAGGAACTTCCGCAATTGTACTTGCTGCCGTTAGTGGTAAAAAAATAAGTTTGGTCGCTGGTGTCAGTAAAGATGCAATCGACAAAATTAAGGCCGGTGATTTAGTGAATTCTGTTGCCAGTCAGGTTGGAGGTAAAGGTGGTGGCCGACCGGATATGGCGCAAGCCGGTGGTGATCAACCTGAAAATCTGGCCGCAGCGCTGACTGGGGTTGTAGACTGGGTGCAAGCAAAATTAGCCTAGTTATTATACCTTGTGAGTCAGAAATATAGGGTATTCCCTGATTTTCATATTTTTTGAGTGCACTTTACTGAAATTATCACCTAAACATAACGTGCCTTTTGCACGATAGTCTCATTTAGCCACCTTTTTCGGGGCATTCTCTTTAAATCTAGGACAAATTAGTGTTTAATTTGCGTCCTTTTTGCGTGGGTAAAACATGACTTTAATCGTTCAAAAATACGGTGGTACCTCAGTCGGCTCGGTTGAAAAAATCGAAAATGTCGCTGAACGCCTGATCGCAGTGAAAAAAGCGGGTCATGATGTAGTAGTCGCAGTTTCGGCAATGAGTGGCGAGACTAACCGTCTGGTTGAAATGGCTCATCAAATATCAGCTAAGCCCGATCCACGTGAATATGATGTATTAGTTTCAACTGGTGAGCAGGTTACCATTGCTTTATTAGGTATGGCGTTAAAAGAACGTGGTTATGACGCACGTTCATATACGGGCTCTCAAGTGCACATTTTGACTGATAGTGCGCATACCAAAGCGCGTATTCTTAGTATCGATGAAGCAAAAATACGTGCTGATTTAGATAAAGGTCGTATTGTGATTGTTGCAGGATTTCAGGGTAAAGATGAACACGGCAATATTACAACGTTAGGCCGAGGCGGTTCTGATACCACCGCAGTTGCGTTGGCGGCGGCGTTAAAAGCCGATGAATGCCAGATTTACACTGATGTTGATGGGGTTTACACAACTGATCCAAGAGTGGTGCCAGATGCTCGCCGCCTGGAAAAGATTACCTTTGAAGAAATGCTGGAAATGGCCAGTTTAGGCTCAAAAGTACTGCAAATCCGCTCTGTGGAGTTTGCCGGTAAATATAACGTGAAATTACGCGTACTTTCTTCGTTTAAAGAAGGGCCGGGTACACTGATCACCTATGAGGAAGAGAATATGGAACAAGCAGCCATTTCAGGAATCGCCTTTAATCGTGATGAAGCTAAACTCACTATATTAGGTGTGCCGGATCAACCCGGCGTGGCTCACAATATATTAGGTTCAATTGGTAAAGCTAATATTGAAGTCGACATGATTATTCAGAATGTTGGCGATGATGGCACTACCGATTTCACCTTTACAGTAAATCGTAACGATTATGACAATGCATTAGATATTTTGAATAAAACAGCTAAAGAGCTGGGTGCTCGCGAAGTTAATGGTGATAACACCATTGTGAAAATTTCATTAGTTGGTGTGGGTATGCGCTCACATGCAGGTATTGCCAGCCAAATGTTCAAAGCATTAGCAGATGAAGGAATTAATATTCGTATGATTTCGACGTCTGAAATTAAAATTTCAGTTGTTGTCGATGAAAAATATTTGGAACTGGGCGTGCGCGCTCTGCATTCAGAATTTGGTCTGGGTGAAATTAAGGGTTAGTCGCGGTACTTGGTGTATATTTAACCAAATATCATTTAATGTGAAGTAATTAATTATTTTTTAAAGTTTCTCTTTTAAGCGTCGATATATAAGGTCGAGCGTGTCTATAGGCTGGTTTTACTGCTTGTATAAGGACACAGAAGGAGCTGTAACTAAAGAATTATTGTTTGAGGAGTAAATAGTATGTTGATTTTAACAAGACGAGTTGGTGAAACGCTCATGATCGGTGATGAAGTAACCGTGACCGTCCTTGGAGTAAAAGGCAATCAAGTCCGTATTGGTGTTAATGCACCGCGTGATGTTTCTGTACATCGTGAAGAAATTTACGATCGTATTCAAAATGAAACGAAACAATCAGGTAATGAGGAATAAAATAAGCGATTTGCGTCATTAAGGCTTTACCTCGGCTTTATCCTTCAGTATCCTTGCGCTCGTTGGATATTGGAGAAGTGGCCGAGTGGCTGAAGGCGCGCCCCTGCTAAGGGTGTATAGGTTTATCCCTATCGAGGGTTCGAATCCCTCCTTCTCCGCCATTCACTTTATTAGATATACAAGCCACTAAACATTGGAATTTAGTCAAGATCCATGTATAGTGCGCACCTTCAAAGAGCGCCTGTAGCTCAGTTGGATAGAGTACTCGGCTACGAACCGAGCGGTCGCACGTTCGAATCGTGCCAGGCGCACCATATTAGTTAGACCAATCAAGTAGTTAGCATGCAAATGTTAGCTATTTTTTTGCAAAAAATTAGTGTGGCTTATTTGTGACAAATTGCTGTAATCGATGCAAAAGCCAATAAGCACGAAATAAGTAAAGGTATGCAATGCAGTAGAGGCTAGATTATGCTTGTCTGTTAGATGTGATGTTACTTAATATTCAAATTTATATTGAGTGTCTTACATGTAATTTCAAATGCTCTCATCATATTTTGTTTTGAATAAAATGAAATATTTAAATAATAGGAATATCTATCCAGAATGTCATTGATTATGCTGTGTAGATAATTACCTGCTTTGTGAATTATTTTTATACTATAAGATTGCTCATCGGTAAGATTGTTGTCATCTTTGTGAAATGCGCTAAAACCAATAACAGCATTCAATGAGGTTAATAATTCATGGCTCATTTTCAAAAGAAAATCAGATTTTGATTTGTTTGCATTGATTGCTTCAAGCTGACTTTTTTGTAAGGCGCTTTCCATCTGTTTTCTGTTACTAATGTCAAACATGACGCCTAACAATACTTCAGGAATGCCTTTTTCAGATTTTACAATATCGGCCGAAATATTTTACCCAATGTACAGAATCATCTGGCCATAGTATTCGGTATTCAATTTTGAAGTTTTTTCCGTATACACGGCATTCTTCAAATTTTTTTTTTACTAAATCAAGGTCTTCTTTATGAATGTTTGAAAAACACTGCTCGATATCAAGCTTGTTATTCTGTAAAGAAAAAATTTTCTCGATTGTAAAATAGGCCATATTTTCAGGGCGCGTAATCTGATTTGTCTGTTTATGCCATTCCCAAATACCGATATTGGTTTGTTTGAGAATTTCTTTTAATCTATTTTCTTCTTCATTTTCAATTGGTGTATTGAAGATGAAAAGCAGTTTATTGTTATCCTTTGAGTTATGAATATTCGATATCGTACAGTTAGCTGTATATTTTTTTCTGCCATCCATTGAGAAAGTAATTTCACTGTCTCAGAGTATTCCTTGCCCAATAGTTCATTGGATTGCATGGGTATTTTTTGTTTCATTTATGTTATGGTTTAATAATTTAAAATTTTGATCATTGATATATTCAATGGGGTATTTTAATTGCTCACAAAATTTTGTATTACATGCAATACATAGACATTCATCTCAGTAACACATGCGCCTTTATGGGGCTAGGTTGTGTTAATTAACTCCTGTAAATTATATTCATATTTTTATTTTTTGGCATCGCTAAACTTTGATTGCATATAAAATAGTTATCCTGAATTATTGATAATTTTGATAGGACTATTGTTATCTGTGTTAATACAGATAGTGACTCGTAACGCATACATAATGCTATTCAAGATTTGCGTCATAGATTTTGAGGTTATTGTTCTTATAATAGGCCAAATATTTCAAAAAATTTGTAGTGATTTATATTTAAGTGTACACAGAGTTATACTATGTACTGTAGATGAGTATAAAATATTTAATTGTTAAATGTATTTACAATTGAATCTGCACAATCCCTGTTTTTACATTTTGTTCATCTGGTGTTTTTGCTTTAATTGAAAGGGCATGTAATTCACCAGTCGCTAATTCATTTTTAAATAAAGACAGAATTGGTTTTTGTCTTTGCATTGTATTCATATCATTGAATTCATCGCTTATAATATAAAGCTCAAAATTACAGTCAGCGCCAGAGACTTCCATAATTGCATCAGGATATAGTGTTGCAATTCTTCTTGTGATTTCTTTTTCAGTCATCGTTATACCTTAAATGTTAAGGACTAAGCAGCTGCGGCTTTAAGCATAGGTTCTAACTCACCATTATTTAGCATTTCTTCTACTACATCACTACCACCAACAATTTCACCATTGATAAATAATTGTGGATAAGTTGGCCAGTTAGAAACGCTGGGTAAACATTCCATAATGAATGGTGCTTCAAGTATATTGACATAAGCAAAGTCAATTCCGGTTGATTGTAAACATTCGGCTGCTTTTTGAGAAAAACCACAACTTGGGTTTTCAGGTGTTCCTTTCATATATAAAATAATCGGATTATCATCGAGTTGTTTTTGTATTTTCTCTTCAGTCTTCATTATTTTTTTCCCTAGGTGTTCTAATGTTGAATATATTTTGGTTTAAGATAGTTTAGGACTGTTAAACTTGCCGCCATATCAAGTGCGTTCATGTCATCTGGTGTCTCGTGTAAAAGGTCTGCGCCTGCTTCGACTAATGTTTTGACAATTATGTATTTACCGGTTGAAGAAGAATAATGGAGGGCGCTTGAACCATTTATATTAATATTGTCAATGTTAATTCCGCTTTTAATTAAGAGCTGAATTATTTCAATATTTTCACTGACACAGGCAAACCAAAGTGCATTGTTTCCATCATTATTAATCAGGTTGATATCACTATCTAATTCTATTATTTCTTTTAAGAGATCTTTTTCACCTTGTAACGATGCCATCATTAATGCAGTCATACCATTTAATGCACGACTGTTTAAATTATTTATTTGAAAATTATGTAGAAGTATCCAGTTATTTAATTCGTTACTAGGTTTTCGATTATTTATTTCAATAAAACTGCTCCAGGCTAGCCAACCACCTTCAAGGTTAAAGACATGAGAAAATCCTATGCTTGTAAAAAAACGGGCAAGGTCACGGCTACTGTTTCCGTGATAACAATAAATAAGAATGGGTTTGTCTTTGTTCTTTTCACGAATGAGTTTACTAATCACAGAATCATTAACTAATTCAGCACCGTCGATATGATCGCGTTCAAAACTCGTCTTGTCACGCATATCGAGAATACAAAATTCCTGTTCTTGTAATGCAGACGGTATCTGGTGCGCTAACATAGTATCGTATGACATATTTTCTCATCCTGATTTAAATAAATACATTTAGTATGAAATGTAAATTGCAAACGTCATGCCGAGATTTATTATTATATCGTGTTGATTTTATTAGGTTATTTTATTTATCTTTAATCAAGCTATTGTCGCAGATATGACAATTACAACGTATGTATCATAGTCGACATAAGCAGATTGAGTTTAATCATCATCATGATCTTCTTCATTATCACGCCGATGTACTGTTAGTGGATCTGCTGTTATTGGACGATAGATTTCAACGCGATCTCCTTCGGATAATATTTTATCGGTTTTAACCATTTTTCCGAAAATACCGATCTTACTGTTTTCAACGTCGATTTCAGGACATTTTTGCAATACACCAGATTTATGGATTGCTTCTATAACGGTACTATTTTCATCAATATCAATATTGACCCAAAATTGTTTTGTATTGTTGTTATATGCAACGCCGACTTTCATTTCGATAACCTCAAACTTAAGAGACGGGTTCTGTTATTGTTTCACTTGAAGCGACAGCATCATTGATAGCCTGTTTACTTTTTTCAGTGGCTTTATCGATTTGTTTTTTGCCAGCAAGAATGAAACCAAGTGCAAGAAATCCACCTGGAGGTAATATCATGAGAAGAAAACCACGATACTCATCAATAAATACTATTTCAAGGAATTTAAATCCATCACCTAATAGTAAAGAAGCATTTGCAAATAGAGTACCACTACCAATAATTTCTCTGACTGAACCGAGCAATACCAATGCAAAAATAAATCCAAAGCCCATCATTAAGCCATCAAATACTGAAAGCCGAATGGTGTTTTTTGAAGCAAAAGACTCTGCTCGCCCAAGAATTGCACAGTTCGTTACAATAAGGGGAATAAATAATCCCAATACCTTATAAAGTTCATGCACCCAGGCATTCATAAACATATCAACTACAGTGACAATAGCGGCAATAATTAAAACAAAGACGGGGATGCGGACTTCAGGAGTAATTACGTCGCGTAGGAGAGATATCACCAGATTAGACATAATGAGTACAAACGTAGTCGCAAGTCCCATTCCCAGTCCATTAGTTGCAGAGCTGGTTACTGCAAGTAAAGGACATAAGGCCAGCATCTGACTTAACACAACATTGTTGTCCCAGATGCCATCGCGTGCAACCTGTTTAAAAGGAAGAAAAGTATGTTTTAATTCATTCATTCTGAATACTCATTGCAGTTTATAATTTATTAATCATAGAAAATATGTCAGCCGATGATATGTTTTTAAATTTATTTTTTAAACGATGATTACCTTCAATTATTTGAACTGAAGTTAAAGGTTTTGGGTCAAGAAAAAGAGTTTGTTTATTCGTTGCAAAAAACAAAAGCCCATTATAGACAGCTTTAACAACTGCACGCGGTGTTATAGTCGCCCCGGTAAATTGATCAAATTGACCACCATCTTTTTTTACTTTCCACTTATCGCTGGCGGTGTTTGAAAAGCTAAGTCCGGTAAATTTCGTGATCCAATTGTCTTTTTTTACTTCAATTTTATCACCAAGCCCTGGTGTTTCAGAATGACTTATTATGCGAACACCGAGTAAAGTTCCGTTTTTATCTATACCCATAATGATTTCAATTGGACCGGAATAACCTGTTGCGGTTGATTTATAGGCGACGGCTACGATAGTGTTTTTCATTCTGGCTCGATAAACTTTTATTTCTTTGTTTTTAGACTGCGATGATTGCGAATTAATCATGATGGTATCTTCAAATAAATCATTGTCATAATTTGAAGGAGGGATCGCCTGTTCAAGTGAAAATTGCATATCTTCTTTTACTCTTTGAGAAATATCTGCTTTTGTTGCAATATTTCCTGATACCAGCGCTGCGCTCGCAAACAAACCCATCGCACCAAGTAATGTTGCGTGATAGCCTATGCGTTTACGGTAACTGGGGTTAGTAATCGTTCCCATACGTTATCCTTTATCAGACTTTGCAATTGATGTTATTTTTTTTTCATCATATTCAATGGGGATACCTTTACTTTTATAACCATAAATTTGTGGACGCACGTAATAATCAATCAGTGGTGTTAACGCATTCATAAGAATAACAGCGAAAGCCACACCTTCAGGATATCCTCCCCAGGTACGAATGATATATACCAGCGCGCCACATCCCATAGCAAAAATAATTTTTCCAGAATTAGAGTTTGGCGAAGTGACAAGATCAGTGGCAATAAAAAATGCACCAAGAATAGCGCCGCCAGAGAAAAGTTGAATCCATGCTCCGGCATATTGTTCTGGATTAATAAAATGAAGAAGCGAAGCCAGTAATGCAATAGTGCCAAGCATTGCAACAGGAATGTGCCAGGAGATAATGCGTTGTGTCATAAGTAATAAACCACCTGCAAGAATTAATAATGCAGATGTTTCACCCATGCTACCTTTGATAGATCCAGTTACCAGACTATTGTGATCAGTATTACGAACAAGGATTTCACTTAAGGTATGTCCTAAGCCAAGTTCAGTACGAATATCACCAAGAACACTGGCGCCACTGACAAAATCAACAGGTGTCACTGACATAAAGGTGATTTTAAGGCTTTCAATAAAGTCAGGGCTGATCGAAGAATATAAAGGGTAGGGGTTAATCCATGTGGTCATTTCTAAAGGAAATGATATTAATAGAACGACACGCGCTAACATTGCGGGGTTGAAAATATTTTGTCCAATACCACCGAAAACATGTTTACCTACAACAATTGCAAAGACACTACCTACAACACCGATCCACCAGGGAGACCAGGGAGGTAAAGTCATAGCAAGTAACCATCCGGTTAAAATAGCTGAGCCATCAAAAATAAACATTTTAATTTGTTTGCCTGCAATATACAGACAAAATATTTCACTAAGCAGTGCAGCAATAATCGTGACAACAAATAAATTAAGCGCAGGCCAGCCGAAAAGGTAAATGCCAAATGCGGTTGCAGGAAGAAGTGCAATCATTACTTTCAGCATGATCATATTGACACTATTAATTGCATGAGTATGAGGACCTGAAACAGGTGTGACATTTTTCATATTACAGCCTTTTGTGCTTTCTTAGCTTCACGCTCAGCTTTTTCAGCTTTACGTTTAGCTGCCGCTTCTGCTTTAGCTTGATTTTCCCGTTCTACTCTTTCTATTCGTTGTGTTGCAAGTATTCGTGTTTCTTCCTGATGTTGTTTTTCTTTCTGCCGTGTCACCAGCATACCTTTGGCAAAACTAAAATATTGTACCAGCGGGATATAAGAGGGGCAGACATAGGAACAGGAACCACACGAAATACAATCCATAAGGCCAAACTCGACTGCTCCATCAATATCACCCTTACGTGCACGGTTTGCCATTTCCAGTGGTAACAGACCACAAGGGCAGGCACTAATACAACTTCCACAACGTATACAGGGCATGGTTTGATGTTGCGCAACTTCTTTTTTGGTTAAGGCAATAATGCCACTGCTACCTTTAACAATAGGTACATCAGTGGTGGGAAGTAATTGTCCCATCATTGGCCCGCCCATGAGTATGCGTTCAGCTTTGTTTTTGTAACTACCACAAAATTCAATCAGTTCTGAAACCAGGGTGCCTAACAGAACATCAACATTTTGTGGCTCATTGATAGCGCCACCACCTATAGTCACTATGCGTGATACAAGTGGTTCACCAAATCGTATTGCACGATGCACAGCATATGCCGTTCCGACATTATGGACCAGTAAACCGATTGAAGTACTCAGCTTACCAGCAGGAACATCTATACCGGTAAGTGTTTTAATCATTTGTTTTTCTGAGCCCATTGGATACAGACTGGGTACAATAACAACATTTATCGATTCGAAATCTTTACATGCTTTTTGCATAGCATTGATTGCAGTAGGTTTGTTATCTTCAATAGCAATTAACGCGCGCGGTGCTTGTAATGCGCGTAGCATAATGCGTATACCATCTACAATACCATCTGCACGATGACGCATTAATTGATCATCACAGGTTAAATACGGTTCACATTCTCCTCCATTAATGATTAAAGCATGAATATTGTTATCTTTACCCGGATTAAGTTTTACGGCCGAAGGGAAGGTTGCTCCACCAAGCCCAACAATTCCTGCCTCACCAACAAGTATCGCAATTTTTTCAGAGCTGAGAGTAAAAGGATCATCTACGCCATTAAGTTCTATCCATTTATCCTGGCCATCCGGTTCAAGAATAATGGTTAGTACTGGCAGACCTGAAGGGTGTGGTGCAGTGTGATCCGTAATATCAATAATCCTCCCTGAAGTTGGGGCATGTATTGGAGCAGAAATTACGCCCTGACTTGTTGCAAGTAATTCACCTTTCAGAACGTGTTGACCTAAACTTACCTCAGGCTTCGCCGGGGCACCAATATGTTGTTGTACTGGAAGATATAAGCGTTTAGATAACTGAAAAGGTGTAATAGATTTACAGCCCGTTGCAACTTTATGTGCTTCAGGATGAATACCACCTTTAAATCGAAACAATTTCATTTTTAATCTCAGGCAGCCAATGGTGGATGTATTTCAGTATCAGGCTTTGGCCATTTCCAGGTGCTTAATGTCGTTTCAATAGTAACCATTTGCAAACATTCTGTTGGACACACTTCAACGCAGGCTTCACAACCAGTGCAGGCATCTTTGAATACCGTATGAATTTGTTTAGGTCCTCCCATAATGGCATCGGTTGGACATACTTTAAAACAGCGGGTGCATCCAATACATGTTTCTTCACTAACTTTTGCAAACATGGGCACTTTATCTTTAAATTTAGATAAATCAATTTCAACACTCAGCAGCGTTGCTAATTCTTCAACAAGTGAACGACCACCTGGAGGACAAATTGTAATATCAGAATCGCCATGAGCAATGGCTTCTGCAGCAGGTTTACAACCAGGGAAACCACATTGCCCACATTGTGAACCTGGCATCATTTCTGCTATTTTTTCAACAACAGGATCAGATTCAACTTTTAGATAACGAGCAGCAATAGCTAAGAGAAAACCCAGAGTGAAACTCATTAAGGTAAGACTTGTAATCGCAACTGTAAACATGGTTATTTTCCTTTATTTCAAAACTTAACAATAAAACCTGATGACATTTAATTTACGGTTAAACCTGAAAAGCCCATAAATGCAAGAGAGAGTAATCCTGCAGCAATAAATCCAATGGGCACACCACTGAATGCTTCTGGCACATCAGCCAGAGCAAGACGTTCACGTATACCTGCAAAAACAACCATAACAAGCGTGAAACCAGAGGCAGATCCAAAACCAAAAACAGCGCTTTGTATTAAAGTATGGTGTTCCTGAACATTAAGCATCGCGACACCAAGAACAGCACAGTTAGTTGTAATTAAAGGCAGGAAAATGCCTAGCATTTTATAAAGTAAAGGACTGGTTTTATGAATTAGCATTTCAGTAAATTGAACAACTGCTGCAATGACAAGAATAAAAGAGATAATACGAAGAAATTCAATACCAAGAGGTTGCAAGATGTAATGCTCAAGTAGCCAACTTGAAATTGAAGCGACGGTAAGTACAAAAGTTGTTGCCATACCCATACTTAAAGCTGTATCAAGTTTGTTTGAAACTCCCATAAAAGGACACAAGCCAAGGAATTTAACAAGAACAACATTGTTAACCAGAGCCGTGCTTATAAACAGGAGCAGATATTCAGTCATCGTTTTTCACATCCAGGTGTTTCATATAAAAATATCGTTGTGGATTTCTAAATTACTATTTCCACTTCTGATGTACTTATTGCATCAACTATGCCATCGATAATTTTGCGTGCTTTTTGTTATAAATGCTGGATAGCTTCAATAACTGACACATAAGCAGCACCAGAGCAGTGCATCATGTAGGTGGTTAGAGACACAAACGGTCATAAAATAATTGGTTTTGTCGGAAATACGACAATTAATGTGTTCCAAAGTAGTTGTATTCAACTACTTTCGCTCTTTTTGGGAGTCGGCATGTTTCTTGTAATAGATTGTAATAGAAATGACAAAATGTGACATCGCTGATGAAATAGGACAAAGCATGAATATGATAAAACAGACTATTGCATCCGAAAATATTACTAAAGCAATTGAAGCTTTTCTGAAGTCACCTCCCGTAGGCACTTTGGATACTGTATTAGAAACATTCAAAGATATGATTGCTAAAGGCGAGAGCATGTTACCACCACGTGTTTTTTTCGAAGCGGTAGAGCAATCATCTATTGCAATTTCAATTACAGATATTAATGCAAATATACTTTATACCAATACTGCGTTTGAACGGATAACGGGCTATAAGAACGAAGAAATTATTGGCCAAAATCAGGCGATATTTTCCAACCATACAACTCCGCGTATTGTGTATGAGACATTATGGGGACGTATTAAACAACAAAAATCCTGGTCTGGAACATTGGTTAACCGGCGTAAGGATGGGACACGATATGTTGCTGATCTAACTATTGCACCTGTCGTTAATGCACATAATAAAACGTCATACTATCTGGGGATCCATCGTGATGTTACAGATGTACATCGTCTTGAACAACAAGTATCAAATCAGAAATCATTAATTGAATCTGTCGTTGACAGTGCACCTATTATAATCGCGTTGCTGGATAGATCCGGTAAAGTGATTCTTGACAATATGGAATATAAAAAGCTGGCAACTGACATGGCAGGTAAAGAACCTGCTTCTGAATTTGTTTCCGCATTAAAAGAAATAATGGGTGAGGCATTTAATCAAGTCTGGGATGCTGGGAAAGAATTTAAAAACAAGGAAATAAGTTTTGATCCAGGAAGCAAAGGTAAGCCGCGTTGTTTTCAATGTACAGGGACCTGGATTAATGAGCTGGATTTTAGCGCAGACTCATTTTTTAATTCGCATAGAGAAACTTACCTTCTCCTTTCTATTAATGAAATTACTAATTTAAAAAAACAACAGGAAGAAGTGCGTACAAATGCGTTGCGTGCGTTAATGGCTGAAGAAGAATTGACACAAAGTGTTCGTGAAGCACTGACAGGTTCTGTTTATCAAATACAGGGGCCCATTAATCTTATTTCAGCTGCAATGAGTATGTTGCAAAGACGCAGCAATGGACAAAAAAATAATGATAATGAAGCAGTAATGAATGCGTTGCAACAGGCGATTACGGCGGGTCAGGAAGCAATGAACACGTTGCAATCCTGTATTCCAAAAACAATTGAAGAACCTTATGAGCTGGTTAATTTAAATCGAATATTACGTGAAGTACTTTCTATCTCGACAAAGAGATTGCTAAAGGCCGGAATTGTCATTGACTGGCAACCGGCACCCATGCTGCCATCAATTTTAGGTAAGGAAAGACGCATACGAAGTATGTTTAAACAGCTGGTTGATAATGCGATTGATTCAATTATTGATTCAACCAATGGTGATGGAGTATTAAAAATCATTACCAGGACAACGGATACAAACCTCGAAGTTATCGTACAAGATAATGGTAAGGGAATTCCTGAAAATATCAGATTAAAAATATTTGAGCCTTTCTTTACGACTAAGCAAAGAATGAGTGGTCGTGCTGGAATGGGATTATCGATGGTACGTGAAGTTGTCAATGAACATTCGGGTGCAATAGAGATCGATTCTGAATTCACTAATGGTTGCCGAATTAATGTTCAACTCCCTGTGCAGCCACAGTAAATAAAGGATATTACTATGTCAGTATTAGATATCAGCAAACAAATTTCACCCTCTGCTGCTCGGTTCAAACTTTTAGATGATGAACTTACAGGACTATATAAAGTAAGTCGTGTCTTAAGTCGCTCTCTGCAGTTACAGGAAACCTTGCAAGGGGTGCTTGAAGTTTTGAATGATGACGTCGGTATGTCGGCGGGTCTTGTAACGTTACTCAATCCAGATACGAATGAGCAACTTGTTGGCGCAGTACATAATGGTGACATGAGAAAGGCAACCAGGGTCAGATATCAGCCTGGTGAAGGTATCGTAGGTGCCATTCTAAAAAGTGGCAGCAGTATCGTGGTAACAAATATCGATGAAGATCCACGTTTTTTAGATCGTCTTGGAATCTACATTCCTCATTCTCCTTTCATAGGTGTTCCTATTCGAGTCGGTGAAGATAAGATCGTAGGCGTACTAGCCGCTCAGACAGAAGCTGATAAAGACGATTTATTGAGTGAGCGAGCACATTTTATGGAAATGGTTGCGAACCTTATTGCTCAAAGTGTACGTTTGTCCTGGCAAGTTGAATCAGAACGTAAAGATCTCGCTGATGAAAGGGATCAATTACGTCGAACAGTCAGTGCCGATTATGGTTTTGATAATATTGTTGGACACTCAGCAGTAATGCGCCGTATTTTCGAGCAGATTCGTCAGGTTGCAAAGTGGAATACAACAGTACTGATTCGTGGTGAATCAGGCACAGGTAAAGAACTGATCGCCAATGCAATTCATTATAACTCACCACGGGCTAATGCATCTTTTATAAAACTCAATTGTGCAGCGTTACCCGATAACCTGCTTGAATCAGAATTGTTTGGTCATGAAAAGGGCGCATTTACGGGTGCGGTTGCCCAACGTAAGGGACGTTTTGAACAAGCTGATGGAGGCACACTATTTCTTGATGAAATTGGTGAAATAAGTGCAGCATTTCAGGCCAAATTACTTCGGGTACTTCAGGAAGGTGAGTTTGAACGTGTGGGTGGGACAAAAACCATTAAGGTTGATGTTCGCATCATCGCAGCAACAAATCGTGACCTTGAAACGGGTGTTGAATCGGGTGAATTTAGAGAAGATTTATATTACCGGTTAAATGTTATGCCGTTATACATGCCAAAACTTACAGAACGTTCTGAAGATATACCGGAACTCGCTGAGTTTCTTGTCCAAAAAATTGCCAAACAACAGGGACGCTCTCTAACGATTACGGATAGTGCTGTGCGTTTACTTATGCGTCATAACTGGCCGGGTAATGTTCGCGAACTTGAAAATTGTCTGGAACGGGCAGCGATCATGAGTGAAGAAGGGAGTATTGATCGTGACATTATTAGTCTAACAGGGATTGAGGATAAGATTTTTGTTAACAACAATCCACAGATACAAACAGCGGTTGATCTTAATGATCCGGAGATGGATGAACGTGAACGTGTCATTGCGGCGCTTGAACAAGCGGGCTGGGTTCAGGCTAAAGCGGCCCGGTTATTAGGAATGACACCACGACAAATTGCTTATCGAATTCAGGTTCTCAATATTAAAGTTAGACAGATTTAGTTTTACACCCACTGAAGATAACTTTTATACCGCATTAAATATGAACCACCTTTGCGTTTGGAATATTAATATCCACAACGTTTACCTATGTAACTTAGCAGACAAGTTCTCAACAATAATGTGTATCGAATACGACAAATAAACATTAACGGGATCCTAAACTCATAAAAATTTACGTAAAAACAATACCTTAATTAATATTTAATTAATAGGCACAGCATTTGCAATTAGGTATTTAACAATTCGAATTTCGCAGAATATGCGATTTCTTATAACCTAATATGAAGAGGGATAGCAATGGAACTTAATGTGCTAGGGCAGGATGAAGAATTAAAAATATCCGAAAGTGGTGGATGTGCTGAAGGTTCATGTGGCAGTGATGATGATCAGATGTCGCACTTGCCTGAATCTATTCGTCAGAAAGTCTATAACCATCCTTGCTATTCAGAAGAGGCGCATCATTATTTTGCGCGCATGCATGTTGCGGTGGCACCGGCATGTAACATTCAATGTCACTACTGTAATCGCAAATATGATTGCGCCAATGAATCACGCCCAGGTGTAGTCTCTGAAGTATTAACACCTGATCAAGCTGTGAAAAAGACCATGGCTGTTGCAGCCAATATTCCACAAATGACAGTGTTAGGCATTGCTGGCCCTGGTGATCCTTTAGCTAATCCTGAAAAAACATTTGAAACATTCCGTCAGTTAACTGAAAAAGCGCCTGATATAAAATTATGCGTATCGACTAATGGCCTGGCGTTGCCCGATTGTGTAGACGAACTGGCCAAGCATAATATCGATCACGTTACGATTACTATTAACACGGTAGATCCAAAAATTGGTGCGAAAATTTATCCATGGATTTTTTGGAACAACCGTCGTATCCACGGCGTCAAGGGTGCAAAGATTCTTATTGAACAACAACAAAAGGGTCTGCAAATGCTGGTTGATCGAGGCATTCTGGTCAAAGTTAACTCCGTCATGATACCGGGGGTAAACGAAGAACATTTGCAGGAAGTCAGTAAGGTTGTGAAATCTAAAGGTGCATTCCTGCACAATGTAATGCCATTAATTGCAGAAGCTGAACATGGCACTTTTTATGGTGTCATGGGTCAACGCGGACCTTCAGCAAAAGAACTACAGGATCTGCAAGACTCCTGCTCCGGTGACATGAACATGATGCGCCATTGTCGTCAGTGTCGTGCTGATGCTGTGGGTCTTCTTGGTGAAGATCGTGGCTCAGAATTTACCCTTGATAAAATAGAATTGATGGATATTGATTATGATGCCGCGATGGTTAAGCGCGCCAAGATCCATGGTGCTATCGAAGAAGAACTCAATCAAAAGCGTGCGGAAAAAACTGCACCTGGTATTGCATCACTAGTAGATATTACAAAAGAAGGTAAAACCTATCGCCCGGTATTGATGGCTATTGCGACTTCAGGCGGTGGTATCATAAATCAACACTTTGGACATGCTACAGAGTTCCTTATTTATGAAGGCTCAATGGCAGGTGTGCGTTTCATTAGTCACCGCAAAGTTGAAGATCTCTATTGCGAAGGTGGAAGCTCTTGTGGCGATGGCGAAACAGTACTGCAAGGCATCATTCGTGTATTGGAAGGTGTTGAAACTGTACTTTGTTCAAAAATTGGTTATGAACCATGGGATGAACTGGAAGCCGCTGGCATTCAGCCGAATGGTGAACATGCTATGGAACCTATCGAAGAAGCTGTCTTTGCTGTGTACAAAGAAATGATTGAAAATGGCTTGCTTGATGATAAACAGACTGATATTGAAAAAGTTACAGCTTAATTATAAATATTGATGAGGAATAAACGATGTCACTCAGCATAATTGAATCTTGTGTAAATTGTTTTGCTTGTGAACCGGTCTGTCCAAATGATGCTATATATGAAGCGACACCGCACTTTATGGTTGATTCCAGGAAGTGTACAGAATGTGAAGGTGATTATGCAGATGCACAATGTGCAGCGATATGTCCGATAGAAGGTGCAATTCTGAATGCGTCTGGTGAAGCATGTAATCCAGCAGGATCTTTAACAGGTATACCGCCGACTAAAATGGCTGAAGCAATGGCTCAAATTCAGGCAAGATAATATTGACGAAAAAATGAGGTGAGTTATGAAATATGTACTGGCTAATAATCCGCTTGATACGCTGAATATTAAATTTCATTCAGCAACTCAATACAGAGCATACATTGGTTTAAAAATATTATTACAATCTGTATTTCGTCGAGTTATCGGATTTAGCAATAAATACCTGTTGGATGACGAATGTATGTTTGATGACTATTTTTATAATTATTCTGAAAATCAAATGTGGAAAGAATCAGGTTCATCAGCCAATAAATTATCATCAACTGTATTTCCCCGAACCTGGCACAGACATAGTGCGTTATTAAGTCTTTGGCAAGAACAACGTAAATAGAAGTTGATCATATTCATAGAATGGCTGAGATTATTTTTTTTGAAAAACCGGGTTGTATTAAGAATACCAAGCAGAAAAATATTTTGCGTAATGCCGGACATAATGTTGTTGCGATGGATATTCTGACTTATGACTGGGGTAATGATACGTTACTTAATTATTTATCAGCTTTGCCAATATTACAATGGTTCAATCAAAGTTCACCAGATATAAAATCGGGTAAAATTGAGCCTGTAGATTTAACACAAGTACAAGCATTAAAACTTATGATTAAAAATCCAATTTTAATCAGACGCCCGTTGATGAAAGTCAATGAACAGTACAAGGCTGGTTTTGATTATGATGAAATTAATAACTTGATTGGACTACAGAAAATAAATAAAGAAGACGATATTGAATCTTGTCCACGTAGCACAGTGTGACTGAAAATACTAAATAGTAAGTAAAATAAACGTTAGCAGACAGGAAAAACAAAATGTCAGAAGCATTACCTGATGATTATGTGAGCAGTGTTCATGCAAGACTGATGGCAACAAGTTTTGGTCAGAACAATGATGATGCGCTGGCCTGTATGCTGGCTTCACAATGTGCGGGTATTGGTAGCATGATGCCTCGTCTTGGTCTTTCCCCTGAAGCTTATACTGCGATGAAACAAACGCACTTTCCTGGTGTTGAATTACCGATTGATTATATGTTGGATACAGATCAGCATGATCAGCGTTTCGATGAACAGAATGAATTACGCACCCTGTTTCTTGCACATCGATCTGATCCGGGACCGTCAGCTGAATGGATAGCCGATATTCTTGTTGCAGGTACAATGGGAGGGAATCACTTGTGGCAGGATTTGGGTCTTTGGAATCGTAAAGATCTAAGCTCATTGATTACGAGTAATTTTCCCGCGTTGGCAAAAAAAAATGACCGTGATATGAAATGGAAAAAATTTTTCTATAAACAATTATGCATACAGGAAGGCATATATACTTGTCGTTCACCGTCCTGTGAAGTATGTCCAGAGTATAAAGAATGTTTTTCAACTGACGATTAATATATGCCTTTAATGATACAGCAAGAGTCAAAAATCAATTCGTGTTTAAATTCTTTTACTGATGTAAAGATCAGAAGCACTGCGGCTTATCTGGGACTGGCTATTGGAGACGCGCTGGGTGCAACTGTTGAATTTATGACAGCAAAAGAAATTAGTCATCAATATGGTGTGCATAACGATATTATTGGTGGTGGATGGTTAAGACTACCAGCTGGTAAAGTTACAGATGACACCAGCATGAGTCTTGCTTTAGGCGAAACCATTATTCAAACACAACGTATTAATCCTTATGATATAGCGCATACCTTTAGTGCATGGTTAAAATCAAACCCGGTTGATGTTGGCAATACGGTAAGACGAGGTATTCAGAATTTTCGCACAACAAATGATCCTTGTACCTCTAAAAGTGAAAATGCGGCCGGAAATGGTGCTTGTATGCGTAGCCTGCCTATCGCCATTGCGACACTGGATAAACCACATACGGATGTAGTTCGAGCTAACCTTTATCAGAGTCACATTACTCATAATAACGCTCTTTCAGATGCTGGAACCCAGTGTGTTATTGATATGGTGCAATTAGCTCTACAGGGTGAAAACATAAACGTTTTATTTTCTGATCCGGTAGTCCAATTGATAAATTCATATCCGGAATTTGATTTTAATTCACGTCATGTTATTAATCCAAGTGGTTATATCGTGGAAACATTGCAAGCTGTATTTCAATCACTATCCGCAACTGATTCCTTCGAAACCTGTCTTGTCGATATTGTTAATCGTGGTGGGGATGCGGATACCACCGGTGCCATTGCAGGGATGATTGCTGGAGCGCTTTATGGCCTGGATAATATTCCAAAACATTGGATGAAAAAACTGGATCCTGATATTTATCTTGACTGTGAATTTCAGGCGAAAAACTTATATGACCTGCGAATGAATATTCATACTTCAGATTCCAACCCTCTTATCTAATTTCTGTTTTATTACTTGAAAGGACATTTGCAATGAATATTGGCGTACCAAAGGAAATAAAAGATCATGAATATCGTGTAGGCATTACACCTCAAGGTGTCCAGTTACTAGCGTCACAAGGACATAAAGTTTTAGTGCAGGAGGATGCGGGCATACGTATTGGTTTCAGCAATGAAATGTACCAACAAGCAGGTGCAACAATGACCACGAGTGTTGAAGAAGTATATTCAGCACCAATGATTGTTAAGGTTAAGGAACCTCAGACAGCTGAAATAGAATTATTTCATCAAGGCCAGGTGTTGTTTAGTTATTTACATTTGGCACCGGAAGCAGCGTTGACGCAAGCGTTATTAGATAAAAAAATTGTTGGCATTGCTTATGAAACTATTACCGATAAACAAAACCGCCTTCCTCTTTTAATTCCCATGAGTGAAATTGCCGGACGCATTGCTATCCAGGTGGGTGCAGTCTCACTGCAAATGGCAAATGGTGGGAACGGCACTTTACTTGGGGGTACACCTGGGGTCATACCCGGTAAGGTTTTAATTGTTGGTGGGGGTGTGGTGGGTACAGAATCTGCGAAAATGGCAATGGGGTTGGGTGCTGATGTCACGATTATGGATATTGATCTGAATCGTTTACGCTATCTGAATGATACGATGGGGCCGGCATTAAAAACCTGTTATTCCGATGAACAGAAAATCAAACAGCTGGCTGCGGATGCCGATCTTGTCGTAGGCGCTGTGCTTATTCCCGGCAAACAGGCACCTAAGCTAATTAGTCATGAAATTATTCAAATTATGAAACCAGGTTCTGTGCTGGTTGATGTTGCAATTGATCAGGGAGGTTGTGCCGAAACATCAAAAGCCACAACACATTCTGATCCAACTTATATTGTTGATGACGTGGTGCATTACTGTGTGGCCAATATGCCAGGCGCATGCGCCAGAACATCAACTCAGGCATTAACTAATGCGACTTTTCCTTATGTGTTAGAACTGGCAAAGAAAGGTTATCAACAAGCTTTACTTGATGATGCAGGTTTTCTAAATGGATTAAATGTTTATCATGGTCAAGTAACTAGCCAGGCAGTTGCACTTGATCTTGGTTATGATTATTTTTCGCTTGATTCTGTAGTGCTTGATCTACAACAAATGAGTTTGAAAAAGGCAGTTTAATACATTCACGCTTATTCTGATAAATATTTTATTTTTTTAGCAACTTTCTTTTTAAGGTAATCAAGAAACTCTTCGTGGTTGTCATAACCCATGTTTATCAGGAAGTCAGTTACCTGATTAACAATATCACGGCTTTGTATTATTTCTTCATGTGAACGCCCACAGGCACGACAATGGCTACCCTCTTCGGTGCAGACAGTACGATTTACACAGGTTTTAAAATGTGTGTTCATGAAATTTTATGAGCCGATTGTATGTTAGTTTTTTTAAGATGTGCAGCCAATGCGCTATCCATTGTTGCTAAATGGTGTTTAAACCAGGGTGGAATACGATCTTTGATATAAAAACGGGAAAATGAAAACTTGTTACGTTGAACTTTTTCCTGAAAGTATTTAAGTTCATTAATAACTCGTCTGTGTTCATGTTTATGTTCACTAATTGCAGGGAAGTTACTTTGTTCCATTAACTTATTTTTATTATCGAAATGATTTGTTGTATGTGAGACAAGCTCGTTAAACAATTCTGCAAAGTCATGATCATTAGCAATAATGATTTTGTTATACAAATCGATAAACTCTTTATGAGTGTCATCCATGACACTCAGATTAAGAGAGAAATCAGAATTCGACCAGTTAAACATCGCTAAAATAAATCTCTCGTTTAACAACCAACCGACTTAATGTCGACGTCAGTTCCAAGTGATGTGGTATCTATACCTGCAGCTGTTAATAAATCAATAACATCAGCTTCGATTATTTCAATTTTTTTACGTTTGCAAAAACGTTTTTCCTTATCAGTCGGATTAGGAATTAGTGCCCAGGCCGCGGGTTCAGCTGCGGCATACATCATGTCAGATAACACCATACGTTCAGTGTCACGGTTCATGCTTATACCAATGAATAGATACTGTTTACCTTTGCGGTATTCTTTAAGAAATAAAGGAATAGCAAAGCCACCCATGAGTTCAGTAATATAATCAACATAGTCTGCATCAGATGCAATATATTCACCCGCGGGCAATGGCGTGCCCATCGGTTTAAATAAAATAGGTAAGCTGGTATCCACTTCTTCCTGAGTGACTTCCTTGTATTCTTTTCCATCATAGTAATAAATAATAAAACGGTAATCGTTAGCGGTTATTCGTGATACACCTCGAATCAGGGTGTGTGGTGTGTCTTTGTAACTGTCCTGCAAATGAGTATCACGATTAATGTCTATTACGTAACGGGGTTTTATTGTTGCTAACCAGTCATGAAACAATGCACGTGTCCATTTTGTTTCACCGTAAAGCTTGTCGAGAAATTTTGTTATAGCTGAACGGCCTCGTTTGAGTTCTATATTCATTGCCGCACGGGGAAATTCGTACATTAAACGTGGCGCCATGGGTTTACCGTCGTTTAAAGCATAAATCAAACTATCACTATCTGCAGGAATAGGTGCACCGGTTTCTTCGTTAACTGAGTCCTGAAGTACCCCAGCGCCTAAATAGGGAACGATTTGTCCTTCCTGAATACCTTTTATCAGTTCTTCAAATGTGGTCTGTGCCATGAGTCTTTCCTTGTATGAAATTGAATATTATTGTTTTGCAAGAACTGATCCAGTTAAAAATAATCAGTAAAACAAGGGGTTAACTCGAAGAAGGATGTTATTAATAAAGCAATTGTCGTGTTTACGACATGCAGAAGTTGAATTGAAAGATTATTTTATGTGAGAACAGACTTTTACCCTAACCATGCCACCGATGACGATATATTCATCTTCACCATGGAACAGACCGGGCAGCAAACCACTATAATAAAATACTTTAGCCTGTGGTACCTGTACTTCGACAGTCACATCTGCAAACTCATTAGCCCGTTCCCGGGACGAACTGAAAGAATTAAGGTTATTCAGCATCAACACATTGTCATTGTGTTTAAGGTTTTTAGCGGTAATGTTATCAATACCACGGTAGAGCAGGATATGAGTTTCGTTTGTTTTATTTTTTGTTAATTCAAACTGACAGAAGCTGTAAAGTAAATCTAATTGAGATTCCAGTGCATTGGTGTTGTATATACCTGTGGTCTTTTCATGTAAATAAAGTAAATACTGTTCATCTTCGGCAGAGTTAATTTTTTCTTTATGCCACGTCGGCAATAAACCAAAACGTGACTCGACCCAGCCTTTAAGAATAGCCCCTTCACGATTATCGTTATCAAACAACCAGCCACGCAATACGGTGAGGTAATTGGCTTTGATTCTTTTATAGCCAGGCATCGTATTGTTGTTTGTCGCTTCTTCTAATTCACTGAGTTGAAAGTATACCGCCATATAATCTCTGAACTTTGTCGCACGCTTTGTTGATTCATTAATTTCTTTGAGTCGTTCAAACAAATCCTTATGCATGCTATTCACACTATCCAGATATAGCGGCACAGGATGTTGCTGATAAGTCAAATTGCCTAATATTACTGCAGGAAGATTACAGTGATTAATCGGTAAGTATAATTTTTTTGGAAGGATTGTCATATTTGAGTTTTGTTGTTGGCTTTGTAATGTCATCGACAAAATCATTTCTTTTTGTCATACATATCACTACATATTTTTCACGGCAAGTAAATATTTATCATAAATATCAATATGTTAAGTTAATAACCTGCTAATGGCACGGTCATTGCTCTTACAACTACGTAACATTTATATTTCCCATGCGAAGGAGAAGAACAATGGCATTACGTCAATGTGCAATATACGGAAAGGGTGGAATCGGTAAATCTACCACTACACAAAACCTGGTTGCTGCTATGGCAGAAGCAGGTAAAAAAGTCATGATCGTTGGCTGTGATCCTAAAGCGGATTCTACACGATTGATACTTCACTCAAAAGCACAAAATACTATTATGGAAATGGCTGCTGAAGCTGGAACCGTAGAAGATCTTGAGCTTGAAGATGTATTAAAAACTGGTTACTCAGAAATTAAATGTGTTGAGTCAGGTGGTCCTGAGCCAGGTGTTGGTTGTGCGGGCCGTGGTGTTATCACTGCTATCAACTTTCTTGAAGAAGAAGGCGCTTACGATGAAGACCTCGACTTTGTTTTTTACGATGTACTAGGTGACGTTGTTTGTGGTGGTTTCGCAATGCCTATTCGTGAAAACAAAGCACAGGAAATCTATATCGTAGTTTCCGGTGAGATGATGGCGATGTACGCAGCTAACAATATTTCTAAAGGTATTGTGAAATATGCAAACTCAGGCAGTGTGCGTTTAGCAGGTTTAATCTGTAATTCACGTGAAACTGATCGTGAAGATGAACTGATCGAAGCATTAGCTGGACGTTTGGGTACAACAATGATTCATTTCATTCCTCGCGACAATGCTGTGCAACGTGCAGAAATTCGCCGTATGACAGTTATTGAGTATGATCCAAAAGCTAAACAAGCTGATGAATATCGTGCGCTGGCAAACAAGGTTATTAATAATACTAATCTTAATATTCCTACTCCTATTACCATGGATGAGCTTGAAGAGCTGTTGATGGAATTCGGTATTATGGATGAAGAAGATACAAGCATTGTTGGTAAGACTGCAGCTGACGAAGCAGTAGCATAAGGTGTATTGGTGTGCTGGCCTTTTGGTCAGCACATTAATTTAATGTCTGTTAGACGTGTGTCCACAGATTAGTGGCAGCGGAACAGGAGAAAAACCATGAGCAAGATGACTAAAGAAGAAACAGAAGCGCTTATTCAGGAAGTACTTGAAATTTATCCTGAGGATGCAAAAAAAGATCGTGCTAAACATTTAGCGGTTAACGATCAAAGTGTAGAACAATCAAAGAAATGTATAACATCTAACAAAAAATCTTTGCCAGGTGTTATGACGATTCGAGGTTGTGCCTATGCAGGTTCCAAAGGTGTGGTATGGGGTCCTATCAAAGATATGGTTCACATTTCACATGGCCCAGTAGGTTGTGGGCAATATTCACGTGCTGGTCGCCGTAACTATTATATCGGTACCACGGGAGTAAACACTTTCGTAACCATGAACTTTACTACAGATTTCCAGGAAAAAGACATTGTATTCGGTGGTGATAAAAAGCTCGATAAAACAATAATGGAAATTGACCAACTATTTCCATTAAACAAAGGCATCAGTATTCAGTCTGAATGTCCAATTGGTTTGATCGGTGATGATATCGAAGCTGTATCTAAAAAGACTTCAAAAGAAATCGAAAAGCCTGTTGTACCAGTACGTTGTGAAGGTTTTCGTGGTGTGTCTCAGTCACTCGGTCACCATCTGGCAAATGATTCAATTCGTGATTGGGTTCTTGGCAAGCGTGATGATGACAATAGCTTTGAAACGACACCTTATGATATTTCTATCATCGGTGACTACAACATTGGTGGTGATGCCTGGGCGTCTCGTACCATACTCGAAGAAATGGGTTTACGAGTCGTTGCACAATGGTCAGGTGATGGTACTTTGGCAGAAATTGAATTAACGCCAAAAGTAAAATTAAATCTTGTTCATTGTTATCGTTCTATGAACTATATCTCTCGTCATATGGAAGAGAAATATGGTATTCCGTGGATGGAATATAACTTCTTTGGGCCAACTAAGATTGAAGAATCTTTACGCAAGATAGCTTCTTTCTTTGATGACAAAATCAAGGAAGGCGCTGAAAAAGTTATTGCGCGTTATAAAGCAGAAAACGAAGCGGTTATTGCCAAGTATCGTCCACGTCTTGAAGGTAAAAAAGTCATGCTGTTTATTGGTGGCTTACGTCCTCGTCACACCATTGGTGCATACGAAGATTTGGGTATGGAAGTTGTCGGTACCGGTTATGAATTTGGTCATAATGATGATTACGATCGCACCATTCCAGAAATGGGAAATGCAACTCTACTTTATGATGATGTTACCGGTTATGAATTCGAAGAATTCGTTAAGGCAATTAAACCTGATCTGATTGGCTCAGGTATTAAAGAAAAATACATCTTCCAGAAAATGGGAATTCCATTCCGTCAAATGCACTCATGGGATTATTCAGGCCCTTATCATGGTTACGATGGTTTCGCTATCTTTGCCAGAGATATGGATATGACACTGAACAATCCATGTTGGGATGCTATTCAGGTGCCATGGAAAAAATCCAGTGAAGATACTGAGGCTGTAGCAGTCAGTGCTTAAAATATATTTTGGGCTGATGCACTGTGCTCAGCCCAACTTATAACTAAAGATGTATTAATTACTCAACAACTCAACGACCGTACAGTTCACATATTAGTGGCGCGGCAGGAGATTATAAAATGAGTCAGCAAATCGACGATATCAAACCAAGCTATCCTTTGTTTCGTGATGATGAATACAAAGAAAATTTAGCGAACAAAAAAGCAATGTACGAAGAATGTCATCCACAAGACAAGATAGATGAAGTCTTTGAATGGACAACAACAAAAGAATATCAGGAGCTAAACTTCGCACGTGAAGCCGTAACGATTAATCCAGCCAAGGCTTGTCAGCCTCTGGGTGCGGTACTGTGTGCATTGGGTTTTGAAGAAACAATGCCTTATGTTCATGGATCACAGGGGTGTGTTGCTTACTTCAGAACCTATTTTAATCGCCATTTCAAAGAACCAATTTCATGTGTGTCAGATTCTATGACTGAAGACGCAGCGGTATTTGGTGGACAGAAAAATATGTTCGCTGGCCTGGAAAATGCTAAAGCATTATACAAACCAAAAATGATCGCGGTATCGACAACCTGTATGGCAGAAGTTATTGGTGATGATTTAAATGCTTTCATCGGTAATGCCAAGAAAGCGGGTCATGTACCTGAAGAATACCCAACTCCATTTGCGCATACACCCAGTTTTGTCGGTAGCCATGTAACGGGTTGGGATAATATGTTTGAAGGTATTATAAAATACTTCACTCTAAACTTTATGGAAGACAAGGAAGTAGGTAAGAATGGCAAGATCAATATCGTGCCTGGCTTCGAAACTTATTTAGGCAACTACCGAGTCATGAAGCGTATGTTGTCAGAAATGGATGTTGATTTCACCATGTTATCAGATCCGGAAGAAGTTCTGGATACACCTGCAGACGGTACTTTCCGTATGTATGCCGGTGGTACCACAATTGATGAAGTGAAAGATGCGCCTAATGCGAAGGACACCTTGTTCTTGCAGCCATGGCAGTCAGTCAAGTCGATGAAGATCACTAAAAACACATGGAATCATGCGACACCTAATATGAATATTCCTATGGGTTTAACATGGACTGATGAATGGTTGATGAAGGTTGCAGAAATAACAGGTAAACCAATTTCAGCATCTCTCGAAAAAGAACGTGGCCGATTAGTGGATATGATTACAGATTCACATACCTGGATGCATGGTAAAAAATATGCACTATGGGGTGATCCTGACTTCGTTATGGGTATGGCTCAGTTTTTACTTGAGCTGGGTGCTGAACCTACTCATATTCTTTGCAATAATGGTAATAAGAGATGGAAAAAGGCGATGCAAAAGATTCTTGATGCTTCTCCATTTGGCAAAGATTGTGAAATCCATATTGGTAAAGATCTCTGGCACATGCGTTCGCTTGTATTTACCAATAAACCTGATTTCATGATTGGTAACTCTTACGGAAAATTCATCCAGCGTGACACTGTTACGAAGGGTAAAGAATTTGAAGTACCTTTAATCCGGATTGGTTTCCCAATCTTCGATCGTCATCATATGCATCGTGATACTACGATGGGATATGAAGGTGCGATGTACATGCTCAAAACACTGGTTAATGCAATCCTTGAACGTCTGGACGAAGAAACTCGTGGTATGGGTACAACGGATTATAACTACGATTTAGTTCGATAGTTATCTATGTGGGTGAAGAATTTTCTTCACCCGCTTTTCCATATATTACCCGGAGTAACAAGCATGCCAAAAGTAATGATTCAACGAGATCGTGACACGGGCGATATGACTCTGTATATCCCAAAGAAAGATCTCGAAGAAAATGTAACATCACTAGAATTCGAAGGTCCGGATAAATGGGGTGGCGAAGTTACTTTAGCCGATGGCTCAGTTTATGTACTTGACCTGCTTGATGAAGCGCCAAAGTTACCTATCACTTTGCGCGCAAAGCGTGGTTAAAAGTTATTAGGAGAAAAAATCATGGCTTTATATGTTGTTGAAGAAGAATGTATTTCATGTGGTGACTGTGAACCAGTTTGCCCAACTATGTCTGTTTACGAAGATAAAATTATTTTTAAAATTACAAAAGAAACCTGTACTGAGTGTGAAGATGACTTTGATGAACCTCAGTGTGTAGTCGCCTGTCCGGTAGATAATTGTATTTTACCAATTCCAGCTTAAGTGAGGTGAACTATGAATAGTGCTGCAGCTTTACCACGTGAACTTGCATTACGTGTTGCATTGGCAACGCGGGTTCTGCCAGGAACCGATGTACGTCAACTTTTGAATGTACTGGAAAACCGCATTGGTTTGCCTTTAACTGAGGAAAAACTCACTACCGTAACCGTCACACATCTTAAAACAGGGCTTGCCAGTCTTGATGGTGAAGAAGATGGTGAAGATGCAGGTATCGGTATGGAATACCTGAAACTCGCTGTTCGTTATTTATGGGGTGAAGAAGTAACTGAAGATGGTTTGCCACAGATCGAATCTTATCAAGATGGTGATATGCCAGATTCAATTCGCATCGCTGTTGCGTCAAATGGTGGTGAACTCATTGATGGACACTTTGGTTCGTGCCCTCGTTTCCTGATTTATCAGTTATCTAAAGATAAATTTAAACTAATTGATATACGCAAGACAGATGGTACCGATGATGCAGAAGATAAAAATGCATTTCGTGCTGAGTTAGCGAAAGATTGTCATGTCATGTATGTTCAGTCAGTAGGTGGGCCTGCAGCAGCAAAAATAGTTAGGTCTGGAATTTATCCAATGAAAGTACCTGAAGGTGGAAACGCAAGTGAAGTGTTATTACAACTTCAGGAAGTCATGAATGATCATCCTCCACCCTGGCTGGCAAAAGTAATGGGAATACCTGCTGAACAACGTACCAAATATGCTGCGGAGGCTTAATCATGCTTGAAGAGAATTTAGTCGAAACTATTGCTAACCAAGTTGAAACACAGTTTCTTGATGATGTTGTCATTAGTTCTTTACGTAATGCCTATCCGGAAGTTCATTTCACCTATTGTATGGATGATGACATCACCGCAGGTAAACCTGTATTCGAACGTGAAAAATTTAATATTTATCTTATCGACGGACGTGAACACTGTTTATGTCTGACTAATGATTATGATGCCGCGACAGGTATTATTGTAGCTGAAGTCATTGAAGATGATGAATAGATAAACATAAGCAGATTGATTGGGATAAAATTTAATGATCGAAGAACATGAGTTTGCACAATATATTCGTTGTCTGGGTAAAGGTAAACGTGGTCAACGTTCTTTGACCCAGCAAGAATCATTTGCAGCAGCACGTTTAATACTTGAAGGTAAGGTAGAAGATATTCAAGTTGGTGCCTTTCTCATGTTAATGCGTGTTAAAGAAGAAACACCGGAAGAAATTGCAGGATTCGTTGAGGCAGTAAAAACATTTATTGATGTACCGGATAACATGCAGCAGATCAGCATTGACTGGTCAAGTTATGCAGGTAAACGTCGTCAACTACCCTGGTTTGTATTGTCAGCACTATTAATTAGCCAGAATGGTTATCCGGTTTTTATGCATGGTATCTCACGTGATGATGAGCGTGTTTATGCAGAAGATGCGTTAAACATGCTTGGTATAAAAGCCTGTGATTCATTTGATGAAGTATCAAAACAAATTAACAAGACAGGTTTTGCCTACTTGCCAATTGATAAAATATCACCGCTACTAAACCGAACAATTGAATTACGAAAATTATTAGGTTTGAGAACGCCAGGACATACGATCAGTCGAGCTCTAAATCCCTTATCTGCAACACTGCTTATGCAGGGAATTTTTCATCCTGGTTATGCCGAGATTCATCAAAAGGCTGCACAGTTACTACAGCAACCTTTAGCTGTAGTCTTCAAAGGTGATGGAGGTGAAATTGAACGCGATCCAGACAGGAATGTTATTGTGCACGGGGTGAATAACGGTGAACTTTATACAGAAGAGTGGCCAGCGATATTTGAAAGAACTTTCCGTCATTTAAAAGAAGAGTCGCTTGATCTCAATTTGTTTAAATCAGTATGGCAAGGTGATCTGGAACATGAGTACGGTGAAGCGGCGGTTATATCTACTACTGCACTGGCCTTAAAAGCACTTGGTGTTGTTAATAATCAGGAAGATGCATTTGAAACAGCAACATACTGGTGGTCAGAACGAGTCAGCTTACAGGTAGCATGATCATATTATTTGGTTTTCTTAAGCTAAATACGACATCCAAAAAAATGGGGCCATATGGAAAATAAACTAAGCGTTAACATTGGTCCGGCTAAAGGTGATTGTGCTTCATGCCAATATCAATCAACTCTACTCGCACAATGCCAGTGTACTCCAGGTGATGCCTGCATACAGGTAAAGAGTGGACGACAGATTGATCGTTTCCTGCGTAACAACCCCTCACTGGCAAATAAATATCTAGATAATGATTTCTGGGAAACACGCGCTATCGCTGTTCGCTATGCTAGTCAGAATGAGCTTATCAAATTGATTAATGATAAAGACGAAGTGGTTCGTCGAGCTGTTGCTTATCGTATTCCAAATGATGAACTGGTTAATATGATTTCTGATGTCGATCGTGAAGTGAGAATTACCGTTGCCGATCGTATTATGCTCGAGCATTTGGAAAAAATGGCAAACGATAGTGATTATTTAGTTCGTGTTTATGTCACACGCCGTCTTCCACAAGGAAGGCTCTTTAGAATGATGTGTGATGTTGATCCCCAGGTACGTACCGAAGTGGCACGACGATTACCTGAAGTAAGTTTGGGACTAATGTCTGATGACGTTGAAATGGAAGTGCGGCGCATCGTTGCAGAAAGAATGAACTCTCAGGAAGTCGCCCTGTTTCTTAATGACAATGAATGGCTGATACGCCTGATAGCTGTTCAGCGAGTTGATTTGTCTGTACTAAAATCATTAAGTAAAGAAGATGAAGACCGGGAAGTTAGAGAGGAAATAATAAAACGCTTAAGCGAAGAACGTTAATGTGAATCCGCTTATGATCGATACGTTGTTATAACTGAATACGCCATCCAAAGTCGTCATCTTTACTACATATGAATTCTTCAAGTTTACCCCATGAAATATCAATGCGATCAATTTCATCGTTGTTCTTCACGCCCGCCATTTCAATTAATGATTTAACTTCCTGCCAGGTTAATTTTTTTTCATCAGTCGTTGCGCACGCTATAGACATGATATTGCTCCCGGATCACTTAACTGGATCATTAAAATAAATAAAACACATAAATTAGCTTAATCATATATATAGCATCTATCATGCCAGTTCAAATCCATCTTTAATCATGTCTGGTAATCGTTCTAAACCGCTAATTTTCAACAAAACATTCGTTTTATTACAGCCCAGTAACATACTCAGAATTTGTAATTTATATCGCGAAAAATTCAGGATTGTAGGGTTTATGACAAACAATCTTAAAATAAATCCAATAACAACAAGTACATAGCTGCTGGCATAGTGGTTGCAATATTAGATATATCTAAACAAGAAATGTGCACTATTGGAGGAACGATGGGAACATTGAAGGCTAAAGATATTGCCGCGCTACTTGATGAGCCAGCGTGCAGCCATAACAAAAAGTCCAAGTCCGGATGTGATAAGCCTAAACCCGGCGCAACCGCGGGTGGATGTGCATTTGATGGTGCACAAATTGCCTTATTACCCATAGCTGATGTCGCACATATCGTTCATGGGCCAATTGCTTGTGCCGGTAGTTCTTGGGACAACCGGGGAACGCGTTCTTCAGGTTCAAACCTTTTTCGAATCGGTATGACAACGGATTTAACCGAGCAAGATGTTGTAATGGGGCGTGGTGAAAAACGTCTGTTTCATTCTATTAAACAAGCCATTGAAAGTTATCAACCTCCTGCCGTTTTTGTTTATAACACCTGTGTTCCTGCACTGGTCGGTGATGACTTTGAAGCGGTTTGTCGATCGGCTGAAGAAAAATGGAAAGTACCCGTGGTACCGGTTGATGCTGCCGGATTTTACGGTAGTAAGAATTTGGGTAATCGTATTGCCGGTGAAGCAATGCTTAAGCATGTGGTTGGTACACGTGAACCTGATCCACTTCCTGAAGCAGCGAAAAATCTAGGGTTTAAAGTACATAATATTAATTTAGCCGGTGAGTACAACATCGCAGGTGAATTCTGGCATGTATTACCCTTGTTTGATGAATTAGGTCTTCGCGTACTGTGCACACTTTCAGGCGACGCACGTTTTCAAGAAGTACAAACTATGCACCGTGCAGAAGTGAACATGATGGTTTGTTCAAAAGCGATGATCAATATCGCACGAAAATTAGAAGAGCGATATCAAATTCCCTGGTTCGAAGGAAGTTTCTACGGCATTACCGATACCTCTAAAGCATTACGTGATATCGCACGACTCATTGGTGATCCCGATCTCAGCAAACGAACAGAAGCATTAATTGAACGTGAAGAGAAAAAGATTAATGCATTGCTTGAACCCTGGCGCAAACGGTTAACGGGTAAACGCGTATTACTTTTTACCGGTGGTGTTAAGTCATGGTCCGTTATCTCTGCCATGCATGATTTAGGAATGATCGTCGTTGCAACTGGCACAAAAAAATCGACGGAAGATGACAAAGCCCGCATTCGTGATTTGATGGGTGATGAAACCAAAATGATAGAAGGTGGTAGTCCAAAAGAGTTACTCGATATTGTTAAAGAATATAAGGCAGACATTCTCATTGCCGGTGGTCGCAGCATGTATACCGCATTAAAAGCCAAACTTCCTTTTCTTGATATTAATCAGGAACGTGATTTTGGTTATGCCGGTTATGACGGTATGTTGGAATTAGTACGTCAACTTGCGCTGACACTTGAAAGCCCGGTATGGGAAGCAGTCCGTCGTCCGAAACCGTGGGCTAATAAATTTAATGAAAAAGTTTTAACGACAGCAGGGTAATCGATTATGGAAATAATTAAACGTAATAAAGCACTGTCTGTTAGTCCACTTAAATCCAGCCAGACGATCGGTGCATCACTCGCTTTTTTAGGAATAAATCGTGCAATACCGATGATGCATGGATCTCAGGGGTGTACAGCCTTTGGTATTGTATTTTTTGTACGTCACTTTCGTGAACCGATCCCACTACAAACCAGCGCAATGGATCAGGTTAGCAGTGTCATGGGTGCCGATGACAACATCGTCGATGGGCTAAAGGCGATTTGTGATAAATCAAAACCTGCTTTAATTGGCGTACCTACGACTGGCCTGGCTGAAACTCAGGGTACCGATGTACGAGGCGCAGTAAAAACCTTCCGTGCAAAGTATCCCGAATATAACGATGTTCATGTCATTCCCGTTAACACACCGGACTTTAGTGGTTGTTTTGAAACAGGGTATGCCGCTGCTGTGAATGCAACGTTTAAACATATGTTACCTGAGGCTGATAAGAGCTTAAGCAAAGCGGGGCAAAGAAGAAAACAGGTTAATGTATTAGCTGGATCGTTTTTAACACCGGGTGATGTTGAAGTACTTAAAGAGATCATTGAAAGTTTTGGTTTACGCCCCGTGGTGTTACCTGATTTATCGGAGTCACTCGATGGTCATTTAACCGAACAACAGTTTAGTCCGGTAACCATTGGTGGCACTTTATCATCAGAAATTGAAACCATGTGTGAAGCACTTGCAACCATTGTGGTCGGTCCTTCACTGTATAAAGCAGCCGATACCTTAAATGAACGCACCGGTGTTCCTGATTATCGTTTTGATCATCTTATGGGACTCGATATGGTTGATAACCTGATGGTGGTTTTATCTGAATTGAGTGGTCAACCTGTTCCTGAAAAAATGGAACGACAACGTGCTCAGTTACAGGATGCGATGTTAGATACCCATTTTATGTTAGGTCAGGCTCGTATTGCCATTGCGCAAGATCCCGATATGGTGATGGCGTATAGCCAATTGCTAACAAGTATGGGGGCCGAGATCGTTGCTGCGGTTGTCCCCAGCAATGGACCTGCGGTAAAAAAGATAGCTTGTGGTAGTGTCAAAATTGGTGATTTAGAAGATCTTGAATTACTGGCTAAAAATAATAATGCCGAACTAGTGATAAGTAATTCACATGCGAGTGAGTCTGCAACACGTCTTCGATTACCGTTGTTACGTGCTGGTTTTCCACAGTATGACTTATTAGGTGGCTATCAGCGTGTCTGGATTGGTTATCAGGCAACGAAGCAAACATTTTTTGATATTGCGAACATCATGCTGAATAACAATCAGCATGAGATCGAGCCCTACCATTCTTTTTTAAAACAAGAACACGCAATGCAAGAGGTTGGCTAATGTCGCTGCAACGACATATGCGCATAGTCGATAATAACTCAGAGAGTTCAGTATTAGAAAAGGGACTTAAAGTTGCATTTGCGACTACTGATATGAAAACGGTTAATCAACATTTTGGATCAGCACAAAGTTTTTCAATGTATATGGTTAACCCGGAAGAATCGATATTACTGGAAGCTGCGCAGTTTGGAAAACTTGAACAGGATGGTGATGAAGACAAACTTGCAGCAAAAATTTCGATGCTTGAAGGCTGTGCTGCGGTTTATTGTCAGGCTATAGGTTCTTCAGCCATTCGACAACTTGTTATGAAAGGAATACAACCAGTCAAGGTTGCTGAAGGTGCTGTAGTCAATGACTTAATTGAAGTTCTACAGAATGAAATGAGTATGGGGCCATCAGCCTGGTTAGCCAAAGCGATTGCACAACAACAGGGGCCTGATATGTCACGTTTCGATGAAATGGAAAATGATGGCTGGGATGAGTAGATAGTTAATGAATTTTATCAGGAGTAATAATAATGAGTGAAGCAGCATTAGTAATTGTAGATGAAGATCCGGTACTTGAAACCGAGTTCGCAAAAGAGATGATTAAACAAATGCGAGCGATTGATATGTATGAAACTTATGAAAAATGGTCAATCGCACAAATACTTGATCCCTTTATTATGACAAAAGAACGTAAAAGAGAAATGCCGATTGTTGGTGATCCTGATGAAATTATTATCGCAAGGGTAAAGGCATATTATAACGTCATTGCAACATTAGTTGAAAAAGAATGCGGACATATGGCCGTGCCACTGGTGCATCTTTCCCATGAAGGATTTGGTCGCGCCATTATTACAGTGGGGAAACTGGTGGTAATGGATAAAGTATTACGTGACGTTCACCGTTTCGGTTTTAAATCTTTGTCTCACATGAAAGATGAAGCAGACAAGTTACTTTCTGTTGCGCTTAATATTGTGAGTGCACATCCAGAAGTGGCAGGAATGTAGGAAAAGAACATGACTGAAGATGAATTAAAACATTTGGAAAAGGAAGTGAAAAAACGTAAACGTATTGCAAGTGAAAAAGCCGGTGACCTTCATGATTTGGTAGAAGATCGTTTACCTGCAGATTTTGAGGAAATTCATGAGATTTCACAAATTGCATACGAAGCGTGTAAGGCATGGAAGGATGCCAGTGATAAATTAAAAGCAGCAACAGAGACACAGTAGAGGTGATGTATGTCTGAAAATATTTCCGGCCTTACCCGTGGTGGTACCGAATGGCAACCGGCTTTTGTTATTGAATTAAAGCAGGAAAATTGTATTGGTTGTGGTCGATGCTTCAAAGTTTGTCCACGTGATGTGTTTGAACTCGTTGAGCGTGAAATGAGTAGTGCCGACATGGATGACGACGATGATGATTTTGATGAAGATGATACAACAATAATGGTGATGTCACTTAAAAACCAGATGGACTGTATTGGTTGCCAGTCATGCTCCAGAGTATGTCCGAAAAAGTGTCATACCCATTCTGCCATGCCTTTAGCCGTGTAATTCGATTAACTACATCAATAAACGAAAAATATTTACTAACGAGGAACACCATGCCTAAACCAGAAAAACATGTTTTTATTTGCGTTCAGAATCGTCCGCCCGGGCATCCGCGTGGCTCTTGTAAGGAGAAAGGGGCTGGTGATGTTTATGAACAATTTATGTCTGAATTACAGGAACATAATTGCTACGATAAAATTGCCATTACCAATACCGGTTGCATCGGCCCCTGTGGTGCAGGACCGAATGTTTTAGTTTATCCGGAAGGCATTATGTATGGCCAGGTTACAAAAGACGATGTTAAAGAGATATTCGATTCACATTTGTTAGGTGACGCGGTAGTCGAACGTTTAAAAGTTCCAGCAGAAGTCTGGGGTTAACAAATGAACGGACAAGTATTGTTTCAAAATGAAGACATTTATTTCGGCAACAATATTCCTGCTGCCGTTAAGCAGGTTTTGTTAGAAGCAACACGTGTTTATCCTGACCTGGCAGCGACTGAAGTGTTACTTGAAAAAGCGCAAAGCATGGCACCTCAGCAACTGGAAGTTTATTACGCACGTTATAAATTTTATTTTTATAACAAACGACTTGAGCTGGCAGAACAGATTGTCCTTGAAGGTTTGAAACAAGCGGCTACACAGGCCGGCTTTGCTTATGACTGGTTGAAGCTTGATGAATTCAGCGGCAACTGGCTAGAGCCAAATGATACAGAACGCTTTTATCTTTATACGCTTAAAGCGTTAGGCTTTATTTTTATGCGTCAGGCTCGTTTAACCGAGTCTGCGACTGTTTTGAATAAACTTAAACAACTTGATCAACTTGATACCGTTGGCGGCTCTGTTGTGATGGATATTCTGACGGGATTGCAGGAATCAATTAATGAAGCAGCCTGAAATGAAACAAGACAATATACAAATCTATATTGATGACAATAAAGAACTCGGTAACAAAGTGTGTGATGCGCTGAAGGAAAAAATCATAAAGCTGGGTTTTGCTGAAGAGGGTTATGAAAATATCTGTTTTGATCAACTCAGTTTTAATCTGAGTCTTGATTCGTTTGCGAAACAGAATAGTTTGCAAGGCATCTGGACAGGTTTAAGAAATAACCGACTTGGCTCAATCGTATTTCACGGCGATGGCAGTTTCTATGCTGAATATGATGTTATTCAACCACATCCCACGGATAAACGCTGGTTTATTGAAGCCATAGAAGCGTGGGGTAATGAGTCCAGCATCAAGACAGAGCTTAAGTTACTGCCTGTTCCAGAATAGTGTTCTATATGTAAGGAATAGAATTAACCATATTAAATCGAAGGAATTTTTAACAATTATCTATATAAGGTACAGCCAGATGAATAGCATAGTGACGAATAAGACAGATCAAATCTATCAGTTACTGTTGGATCAAAACCTCGAAGGTCAGATTGAAGAGGCGATGATTGGCTTAACCTGGAGTTATAGTCAGGTGAACCAGAATCTTGGGCTAAGTATGAGTCTGGGAAAACAAACCCGCACCTTACCCTGGTCAGGTACCTTGCGTGGGCGCAGTGCAAAATCAGTTGCAGAGTGGATTACCAGCTGGAACAGCTACGAAGCGAATATTGCGATGGCGACGATTAATGCTGTGGTTAATGCGAATAATCCCATGCTGCCAAAAACGGAAGTCATTAGTAATAGCGCACCGGCTAACCTGTCTGTATTTGAATATTTTCTGCCGCGTATTCGTAATAAACGTGTGGTGGTAGTGGGTCGTTATCCCGGCCTTGAAGCTTATGAAGCACACTGTGATTTAACCGTGATAGAAAAAATGCCGGGAGATAACGATTTACCCGATCAAGCCGCCGAGTTTCTTATCCCTCAGGCAGACTGGGTATTCCTCACAGCCACATCCATACCGAATAAAACATTTCCTCGCCTGGCAAAATTAGCCTCCGATGCCAATCTCGTACTGATGGGGCCAACAGTGCCCTGGTTATGCGAGTTATCAGAATTTGGTGTCGATTTTCTTGCGGGAATAAAAATAAGCGATAGTGAGCAATTAAAACAAACCATCGCGGAAGGCGGCGGCACACGTATTTTTGAAAACGCAGTGCAATACCATGTGGCTGATCTGGGAGAAACCGAAATGAACTGGTATAAAACGGCAATTAGTGATCTGGTGGTGAAACAGGAAAATCTAAAGCATGAAATGGATCTTTGGTATAGCTGCCTCAACAATGGCAGGTTTCCTCATACGCATGAATTAGTGCATATTGATGAAGAACTCTCAGCATTTGATAGTCGGTTTAAACGACTCTGGGATGCGCGATATAACTGTGATATTGCAGTTTAAACACGTTTACCCGGGCAACTTTTATCACGTTGTCCACTGATACTTTTATTCAGTCGTGATGCCCGTAATTTAGTTAGCGGACGTAAAGAAGTACTGCTGTTATGACAATGCCACTGCACCTCGGCAAGGATAGAAAGACAAATTTCTGCTGAACTGTTGCCACCGAGTTCCAGTCCTGCCGGGGCTGAAAGTATAGATAAGGTTTTTACATCTTTTAATAATGGTGTGGCCTCATCAATCACCGTCTGAGCACGGCGAGCAGAGGCAATCAGGTAAACATGTTCGGCATTATTGTTGAGTAAGTTAACCAGTGATTGCACATCTTGTTCGTGGCCGCGAGCAGTAATGGCATGAGTATGATCAGGAAGCGACCAGGGTGCATCGGTAAAATGTGTATTAATGAGTTTAACGTTTGCAGGCCATGACTGTTTTTCAACCTGTTCATCGCACACGGTGATCGTGTAATTTAAGTGATTAGCCAGCGATACCAGGGTGCGGGCGATTTCACCAGAACCAAGAACAAGTAAATGTAGAGAAGAAGACATGCAAAGCAACCTCGCAGAAAATGAAGCATCTAAAGGTACACGTTTTATTTTGTATCACAAGTCATCATCCAGTGGGCGCACTATTTTTTTTAGGCCTGCTTCAGGTGGTGTTTGTATTTTTGATGGTTTACCTAAACTGGCTCAGATCGTCGATGAAATAATAAAACCGGATGAAGACGATAATGTTATAACTCTACCCACACTGTTGTTGACGGATGTTGCTAGTTGGTTAGGTTTAATAAAGGATGAACTTGAAATTGATAGTGAATTTTTTGAACAAGTTGATGTTGTCGATGGTCTGTTAAACATTTACCTTGTTCGTTTTAAAATAATCGATCCGCCGTTTGAAGCGGCTGAACGTGTCGGGGCAAAATTTTGTTTACTAACCGAATTGCGTGACTTAATGCCGGCTGAGCTGGATCTGTTACGTCAGGCCTATACCGCTATTATGGGGGGTTAAAAAGATGTCGCTGAAAAATTATCGTGCTATGCCAAATGTAACTCTGATTTTAACCCGACATGTCGGTCTGAGCATTTTATTATTTGTCAGTATGAATCATGTCGTACAGGCAGAGAAAGTTTCCGTCGCCGTCGCCAGCAATGCTTTAAAAGCCGTGCAGAGCATTAAAAAAGAATTTGAAAAAAATACAACACATCAGCTGACCATTAGTAGTGGCTCCACCGGTAAACTTTATGCGCAAATTATTAATGGCGCACCTTATGATGTTTTTCTTGCTGCCAATGTGAGCGAACCCAAGCATCTAGAAGAAAAAAATATGATTGTTAAAAATTCTCGTTTTACCTACGCTAAAGGACGCCTGGCTTTATGCAGCACAACACTAATATTAGATAAAGCAATAGCGACACAACGTTTAAGCACAGGTAACTTTAACCGTCTGGCACTGGCTAATCCAAAAACAGCACCTTATGGCGCAGCCGCTAAAGAAGTATTGCAAAAGCTAAAAGCATGGGAAAAGAATAAAAGGAAATTCATTAAAGGTGAAAATATTTCTCAAGCCTACCAGTTTACTGCGTCAGGCAATGTTGATATGGGTTTTGTTGCGTTGGCACAAATTTGGAATAAACACACATCACAACTAAAAAAATGCTGGCAGGTGCCAGAAAATTATCACTTACCCTTAGAACAACAAGCGGTCTGGTTAAAACGCGCAGTGAACAATCCTGCAGCTAAAGCCTTTGTAAATTTTTTGAAAAGTCATCAGGTAAAAAACATACTTAGTTTTGATTTTGGTTACGGGGTTTAAGTTTATATTACTTTAATTTTATAAATGAAATAACACCATGAACATTAGCGATATCGACATTCAGGCGATTAGTGTTACCTTAAAGCTTTCCAGCTTAACGGTGATGATCCTGTTATTTGTCAGTATTCCTTTGGCGTGGTGGCTCGCGTTTACAAAAAATCGTTATAAAGTGATCGTTGAAACGTTGACTGCCTTACCCCTGGTGTTACCACCAACCGTTCTAGGTTTTTACCTGTTAGTCTTTATGGGGGCACAAGGCCCCCTGGGTAAATTATGGATCGAGTTAACAGGTCAGCCTTTATCATTTAGTTTTACCGGTCTTGTCATTGCATCGTGTATTTATTCATTACCGTTTGTCGTTCAGCCAATACAAGCTGCATTTGAACGACTGGATAAATCAGCCATTGAAGCGGCATGGACACTCGGCGCATCACGCGCGAAATCATTTTTAACCATTGTGATACCGCAGGCACGGCGCGGTTTAATTACTGCTGTCGTTTTAGGTTTTGCCCACACCATGGGTGAGTTTGGTGTTGTACTTATGGTGGGTGGCAACATTACCGGTGAAACGAAAGTCGTGTCGATCGCTATTTATGAACACGTCGAAGTACTGGAATACGCATCCGCACATACGTTGGCTGTGTTGTTACTGGTTTTTTCTTTTATCGTATTGTTTCTTGTTTATAGTGTTAACCGACGCTTACAGGCAGGCTTTCATCAATGACACAACTTGATATCGACATCGTTTTTAAACGTAAACAGTTTAAACTGGATCTGCAAATGTCATTAGCGGAATCAGGCATCACTGCATTACTCGGTTCTTCGGGTAGTGGTAAGAGTACGGCTTTACGTGTTATTGCAGGTTTAGAAAAACCACAACAAGGCACTATTCAACGGGGTCAACGTACCTGGTTTGATGCTATAAAAAAAGTTTTTTTACCACCACAGCAACGCCGCATTGGTATGGTGTTTCAGGACTATGCGTTGTTTGAACATTTAACTGTCGCCGCTAATGTCGGTTATGGTTTAGCCAAAGAAGGGCGTGATTTTCATGTTAACTACTGGCTTGAGCATTTACATATCGCCGAGTTTGCCGATCGTTATCCTGCGCAATTGTCTGGTGGACAACGGCAACGTGTTGCTTTAGCCAGAGCACTCGCACCCGAACCCGATCTGTTATTACTCGACGAACCTTTTTCAGCGGTGGATGTGTCCTTGCGCCAGCAATTACGTTATCAACTCAAAGACTTAGTGAAAGATGTCAATCGTCCGGTATTGATCGTGAGTCACCATCTCGAAGACGCGCGTTATCTGGCCGACAATGTGGGCATTATGGTAGAAGGGCAGTTACTTCAGTTTGGAAAAACCGCCGAGGTCTTTGCTAACCCATTGTGTTACACCGTGGCAAAAATACTCGGCTGGGAAAACTTCTTACCCATTGTTGAAATTGAAAACACGACCGTACATGGCAAGTGGGGAAGTATGACATTAGAGGAAGAACCTAGCATAGACAGCGCATGGTTAAGCATTCGACCCGAACATGTGCGCATTGCCACGCATGGACAAAGTAGTATTAAAGCCAGTATCCAGGAGATCACCGATATGGGGGTTTATCGTTCGGTAAAATGTACTCTTGAAGATGGAACATTAATTCACATGCATCGACCCTGGGATGAACCACTGCCGATTGCCGGTTCCGAGGTGAACCTGTATCTACCGTTACTGAATATGAAAGTACTGCCTTCTTATGTACAAAACATGAGTCAATGTCATAAAAAGCCTAATGCCGCTGTAACGCTGCCCTTGAGTCAAATCTCCTGACTTTGTGCTATGCAGTTTGCATCAAGGTTCGTTTGTAACATTTCCCCCCAAAACAGTGAAAAACCGTGCAATATTGGTGCAAAAGACTCATATATATAAATGCATATTAGCTAAGCTGTTGTTATTGCGGGTGTTTAAAAAGTGGCACAACACTTGCTCTTATAACTGTAGTTAGGTTTGTAAAACTCACAGTAAGCGAACATAACTACTCCTTCAAATTGATATAAGGGTACACGCTTTGTGTACCCTTCTTTTTTGCCTGAAATTGACCCAAATAACCGGTTTATGAGCCTGTGGCGGCTAAATATCAGTCTAAATTACTGTTAGGTATTCCCCATACATTCTGCTATAGTCTAGTTATCATCGGATGATAATTGTGAGCAAAAAATACTTAAGTGACTGATTCAATTGATAATAGTCTTGGATTAGATTATCTCCTAGAGCTAGATGGGGAGACATTCCCTATGGACAACGGTTATTGGACGAAATTCGAAGCAAAGAAAGTTGGCCCAAATGACAAAATTCCACATGGTATTAAATACTCATTAACATTACATGATAGAAATAACACAAGAATACTTGGTTATGACAACGCCCATGGAATTAAACCCAACAAAACCAAATTTAAAGCAAAGAAAACTGAATGGGATCACAAGCATGAAAAAAACAAAGTCAAAACTTATGAATTTAAAAGTGCCGGTGAACTTCTAGAAGATTTTTGGAATGATGTTAATAAAATTATAGGTAACCCTTAGAGGTAAATATTATGATTACTAAAGTTATGAAAGTAGGAATTATTTCTAGGGAAGATTACGTCAAAAGAACGATTGCAATTGCTAAAGGTAAATACAAGCCACGTAGGGATGAACCTAGTATATGGTTTGAGTCATTAAACTCAATGTCTCAAGTGCTTAGTAGTGACAATCAAAACTTATTAAAGGTGATTATCGAACATAAGCCTAGGTCTCTTGCAGAACTTGAGAAACTTAGTGATAGAAAAAAATCTAATTTATCTAGAACTCTTAAAACGCTAGAAAAATATGGAATTGTTGAGCTTCCTAAAAAAGAAGGAAAATTAGTTCCAAAAGTAATGGCTACAGACTTTAAAGTTGAGTTTGGTTTGCATTATAGCAAGCCTGTTAATAATGAATTAGAAAATTCTACTTCATAGCATTTATAATAAGATACTCCAGCCGACACCAAAAATGAGGCGCGGCTGAGTTTTAATGTTAGGTACAAAATAGTAATAGCTATATGACTAATCGAGTTAAACAACATCAGCTGGAAGATTTATCTAGATCTAAGTACAGCTTGGCAATTCCTAGAAATTGGGTAATGCGCGATAAGGATAAAGATTACGGAATTGATGCTGAAGTAGAAATATTTGACGAAAAAGATCAAGCTACAGGTTTAGTCTACTTGGTTCAGTTAAAAGCAACTGAAACTAGTGATGAGGTAGCTGCTCGAAAAGTAGATATTAGTATAAATGCGATAAAATATTACAAAAGCTTGGAGCTTCCGGTTCTTATAGCTCGCTATTCTGAAAAACAAGATCAATTTTACTGTAAATGGGCGCATGAAATAGATCTTTTCTATGCTCAGAAAGGCGCAAAGACGAGAAGAGTTACGTTTTGCGATGAAGATCTTTGGGGTAAAGAATCTGCGGTAGATACAGAAAAATATCTTAAGAAGTTAAGAGGAATAAAATCAGGAGCAATAACTCTACCAGTACCGACATGTATGGTGGTTAAAGGTAGATCTATTAAAGGTATGTCTCGTGGTGTATTTATGTCAGCTTATAGGCAGGCTCTTCAAGCTTATTCACAAATCGCAACTTACCAGAGCGACTCTGACAAAGCAGTTCTGTATGTAAACCTAAAAGATGATGAGCTGTTTATCAGTTTGGGATCCGTTACTGGTTGCACATTTCACAGCATTGACGATAGGAAAGCCGAGAAATTTGTTGAAGGAATCGCTGTTGATGTACTGTTGGGATTAGCAGTTACTTTGGCAAATATTGGCCAAATTGAGATGGCGGCTAGAATCTTTTTAGATGATAGATTGAAAGAACGATTTTTTGATAAAAAGGATTTACTCATTCGTTTTATACCAGTGCTTGCTAGGACATCACGATATGAAGAAATAATAGATGCTGTATGTGAAGTAATTGATTCAGAAGATGACAATTTTATAGAAAGCATTACGACGATGTCCGCCATTTCTATGGCCGACTCTAATGATCAAATTAAGTGTGCCAGCATTCAGAAGTTATTAGATAAAGTCTTGGCAAAGAATATTACGTTAGGTTTGAAGCCCTTAATTGGGGTATCGCACTATAATCTTGGTAACCATTATAGGAGTAGAAACCTATACAGAAAAGCCATAAGCCATTATCTGGTGGCACGGAGATTTGAACCTAAATACTTGAATCAGCCTTATTTCTATCAAGAACTGGGCGGAGCCCTATTTGATTTTGGGAAATATCGTTTTTCCTCAAAGCTTTACAAATTAGCCCTTGAAAAAGGAGCGCCAGATTCAGTTAAGCCGCTCTATGCTGACTCATTAATGCTTGGCGGGCGGTATAAATTAGCCTATGAAATATTTTCTGAATATCTTGATTCAGTTGAAAATGCTTATGCCGGATGGCATTTGAAGAGTATCTGTCTTGAAAATCTAATAAATGAAACGGGTGTAGAAGAGCAGCTTCGTCATAGGGAGGAGGCAATAAGTAAAATAGATATTTCAAAGGCTGGTAATCCTGCATTCGCTCGTGATCTTGAGTTGGCAATTGAGTTAGATAATCTCTGTGGGCTTGCATGGTTTAATTTTGGTATAGAGCACAGTAAATCAGGCAATCATGAAGCTGCAGCATTTAGCTTTATTCTTTGTGGGCTAGTACAAACATGGGATATTGAAGCCTGGGTAAATGCCACAGTATGTTGTTTTAATAAAGAGGTTCCAATTGAAATCCTCCCGCTTGTTTTAAGTACAGCATATTTTTTCAATGGAGATGAATATATGTCTGCGCTTCATATGGATTTAGCGAAACGGTTTAATGGAGACATACTTGAAGAAATCACTAATGTAATAGAGGAGGCCATGCCACATGATCAAAATAAGAACGAGAAACCTAAATTTAGGATGCTAAATGAGGATGGTAATTTTAGGGATATCAATATTAAGCAAGAATAATTAATAAGCGTTTCCAGCCGGCGTGTGACCGGGCGGTTGAAATTAGGTGTTGGGCGATTTCAAAATAGTATAGGATCAATACATGGCTGTGTGTTCGGAATGTTTTTACGATGAAGGATTAAAACTAAGCGCATACCAGATGGGTTTAGATAATGATGAGCTTTGTAACAACTGTGGAAGTACGTTAGGACGCAAGCTTAATAAGCAACGTTTAGAACAGCTAGCACATCGTTTCTTTGTTTGGGGAACATTACATCGCTGTGACTATGGAGCGGCACCGACAGTTCAATTCAACCAGCACCAAAAAACTAGCATCATTCCATCTGTTTGGCTTAAGAATGATATTCATATTTTTGAAAAGGTGTTAGGAATAGGTTTCTTTCATTATGGCCCAAGATTATGGATGGTAGGTGAAGTTGAACCACTAAATGAGCTTGAGGAAAGTTCATCTAGAAAAACTATTGTAGAGAGAATTCTGAATGAATACCCTGCTGTCTATCTCCCTGAAGATGAAAATATTTACAGAATAAGAATAAATCCAAAGAGACCTCATATTGAGTCTGAATATGATAGTCCCCCAATAGAATATATAGGTAATGGACGTCTGGACTCTAATGATTTGCCTATTTTCTATGGTTCACAAGATTTGCAAGTCTGTATTCACGAGTGTCGCGTGAGTGCAGAGGATGAAATTTTTGTTGCAACTTTTCAACCAACTCGGAATTTAAAGTTTTTAGATCTTACTGCAGTAATCAAAGAAGAGTGCACGGAGTTTGAGAGTCTGGACATGGCTGTGCATATGTTGTTCTTAGCTGGCAAGCACTCTTATGAAATAACCAGAGATATTAGCAAAATGGCCGAATCGAACGGTTATGATGGCATTGTCTACCCATCATATTTCAGTTTACTCCGTTCTGGAGGGATGCCATTTGAGACAACTTATGGATTGTCTCATAGAAGGTTTCCTCAGTTAAAAGAATATGAGAAAAGCAAAACTATTAAAAATCTTGCCTTGTTTGGCAGGCCACTTGCTGAATCAATGATAAAAGTAAAATGCATAAATAGATTAATATTACATACAGTTGATTATGGAGTACATTTTGGTCCAGTGGATTATTAATGATTAAAGGGGTAGGAGTGATTTATTTTTAACCTCTCCCTTCTCAAAGTCCCTTTATAACTACACCCGCATACTCTCTAATTTCTGCAACATCGACTTTACTGTTATCAGGATGAACAGCTCACCGAAATGTCCTGTGCCCAGTCAGGTGGAAAATCAGCATAAGACTCATTTTCAGGCTGTTCATCGAAGGGATTTTGTAAGAGCTTAAATAACTTGTTAACCTCGGAATAATCATGATTAACTTGTGCCTGTTGAATTGCAATTTCTGTCATATAATTACGTAAAATATATTTTGGATTTATTTTCTTCATATTAAACTGGCGTTCAGCATCCGATAAGTTTTCTTTAGACAGCCGTTGTTGATAACGCGCGGCCCATTTGTCAAAGCGATCACGCTGTAGAAACATGTCCCGTATTTTATTATTGTCTGTCAAGCTAGTAGAATTAAAATCACAAAGCCGACGAAATAAAATTGTATAATCAACCTGATCATCCTTCATCATATGTAATAAATCGTTTAGTAGTAATTTATCCTCATCACACTCAGTTGTTAAACCCAGTTTCTTTTGCATGATTTCAGTGTAATAACGCACATAATCATGTTTATATTTCTTCATTTCCCGTACTGCAATCATTTGTGCGTTATCAGGATTTTCATCTAGCAAAGGTATTAGTGTTTGAGCAAAACAACTAATATTAAATAAACCAATGTCAGGTTGTTGATCAAAAGCATATCGACCATGCATATCAGAGTGATTGCAAATAAAACCAGGATCATATGTTTCCATAAAATCATAGGGTCCATAGTCAATAGTTAATCCAAGAATAGACATGTTATCCGTGTTCATGACGCCGTGAGAAAAGCCTACCGATTGCCATTGTGCAATCATCTTTGCCGTACGTTTAATGACTTCACCTAACAATGCGCGGTAAGGATTTGTATCTGATAAAAGTTCAGGATAATGATGTTTTAATACATGGTCTGCGAGGACGCGAATGTGACTGTATTGGTTTCGATGATAAAAGACTTCAAAGTTACCAAAGCGAATATGAGTGGGGGCGATACGTGTTAACAGTGCAGCGGGCTCAATTTTTTCCCGTATAATTTTATCATTACTGCTTACAATACTCAGGGCGCGAGTCGTCGGTATCCCAAGCCCATGCATTGCTTCACTACACAAATATTCACGTATAGTTGAACGTAATACTGCACGTCCATCTCCTTCACGAGAATAAGGGGTTAAACCACTTCCTTTTAATTGTAGTTCCCATGTCTCATCATTGGCGTTTTTTATTTCTGCGAGTGTAATGGCGCGACCATCACCTAACTCATCGACATAATGACCAAATTGGTGACCAGAATATAACATGGCAAACGGGATGCAGTTTTCAATCGTTTTGAGTCCACTCATAATTTTAAAGAGTTCTGGATCATGATAAGCATCTTTTACAAGACCAAGTGTTACAGCTGCATTTTTATTAAAATGAACTAATCTTGTCTCAGACTCAAAGAGGGTAGGTTGAACGATTGAATAATAACTTTCACCCAGTGTGAGGAAGGTCGCGTTATTTGAAATGTGGTCTATCGATTTAGTCATCGTTATAATCAGATAGGATATGGTTACTTGAGTATTGCTTTAGCGATGAGTTGCACTGGGTGCTGCAAAGGAATATCGATTCCAGCTTTTACTAGCCCATCCTTCAGATGCATGGCACAACCCAGATTGGAACTTATTAACATATCGACATCCATCGTTTTGATCTCGTCAACGATATCATCACGTAAGGCATCGGCCATTTCTGGTTGGCTCAACATCTGGCTGCCACCCGCGCCGCAACATCGTGGTTCGCCTGATAATGGTAATATTTCTAATCCCGGGATCTTCTGAAGCAATTCGATCACCGCTTCTTCCTGGTTTTCATTTTGGCGCAGGGTACAGGGAGTATGCAGAGCAACTTTTAAAGTAAGCGGATCAAAAACAACTTGGTGCTCTCTCAAGACATTGGCAAGATAGTGATTCACATCCATAACGGGTATTGTAAAATCTTCATCTTCCAACCACGTGCTATAGGCTTTAAGACTTGCGCCGCATCCACTACTTGTCGTGACGACAGCATCGGTATGTTTTACGGAGAAGGCTTTAATATTTTTGCGCGCCAACTTCGCCGCGGTTTCCAGATCACCGTTGTGACGGTGCAATGCGCCGCAACATTCCTGCCCCTCGGGCAATGTTACTTCCAGACCGAGTGCATTAAAGACATCGATAGCAGACTGTTGTACTGTTTGTTCCATGACAGAACTGAAGCAACCGGTGAAGAGGGCAACGCGCTGGTCATCACTGACGCTGTTAATTTTATTTTGTAATTTGCTGGGAAAGTTTACTTTGCCCAACAAGGCATTGGCCCGTTGTATGCGGATTAGTTTATAGAGGCCAAGCTTTTCTAACAGGCTGCGTAGTCCGATCGCCTGTGCAAGATACGTTATCTGCATGAGTGGCTTCAACACGGATGGTTTCTCTGCGAGGAATAACATTATGCGAGTGATAACCGGCATCGGTTTTTGTTTACGTATAAGCGCCAGTGACTCATCCAACATTTTCCCGAAGTCGACTTTGGAAGGACAAACGGATTCGCAAGTATAACAACCCAGGCAACTTTCAAGTTTTTCCGATTCTATGCTTTCATTGCTATCATTTTTTAATGCTCGCATGAGGCGGATACGTCCCATCGGTGACTGTTCCGGATCTTTGCTTTGAATAAAGGTTGGACAAGTGGAGAGGCAGATTCCGCATTGGGTACATCCATCTGGCGGAGTTGGCGGCGTAAAGCTCGCAAAGGAATCATTGAGATCAAAGTTATACGACATGGACTACATAGCCTGTATTAATTAATGGAATGGGAGTGATTAAGAATAATCACTCCGTTCGCTACGTTTCCCTACAACTGTACCTGCATACTTTCGAGTTTTTGTAGCTGGGATTTTACCGATTCGGTTAACGGGTTTTTATCCAGGTCGAGTCGTGTGAGTTTGTCATTGGCCGCGATATCAATATCGGTCAGTTCGTTGCTACTGAGTCTGAGATCCAGCAGTTCTTTGTTGTTGCTCAGGTCGATGGATTCAAGATCATTTTTGTTGGCACAAATGGTTTCCAGCAGGGGATTACTGCTGACATCAAGTTCTTCTAACTCGTTGATGAATATTTCCATGTAGGTGAGTTCATTGCAGCCGCTGAGGTTGATTGAATTCAGTTCGTTACTACCGAGAAACAGGTCTTCGAGTTTACTGTTTTTTGACAGATCGATTTTCGTTAATTCATTGCGGGTAAGATCAAGAAATTTTAAATTACTGAGGTATTCTATACCGGCAGCACTTTTTATTTTTTGTTTACGGCAAGTGAGTTCAACGACACCTTCTGCATTTTCGAAACCTGTTGCCAGTACACACGCCTTGAATGCGTCATCTTCAAAATTAATTTCACTTAGTTTCATTGCTGTGTCTCCAATCGTTCCGGGTTTATGCTGCTTCAGACGTTGCGGCAGCTGCTAACAGAGCAGGTTTAACTTCTGCAATCCAGCTTTCTACGCGTTCAGTAGTAAGATCGGACTGGGTGTCCTGATCGAGTACCAGGCCAACGAACTGGCCTTCAACTTCAGCTTCGGAGTAACTGTATTCATAACCGTCGGTGGGTGTGAAACCGATAAATGTTGCACCGAGTTCTTCAAACTTTTGATACAAGATACCTAAGCCATCGACAAATTCATGACCATACTCACCCTGATCACCTAAACCAAACATGGCGACGGTTTTACCACTAAGGTCGAGGTCGTCCATTGATGGCAGAAACTCGATCCAGTTCTCAGCGAGCTCACCTTCACCGAGTGTTGGCGTGCCGATAATGAATGCATTGAATTCGTCGAAGTCGGCGAGTTCCAGCTTGGTAACACTTTTAAGTTCAATGTCGCCTTCATCGAAAAGCTTCTTCATCATTTTGGCGACCTTGCGTGTATTACCTGTATCGGTATCGTAAAACAATCCTATTTTGGCCATGACTGTCTCCAGCAGTAAGTTAATGGTGTTAGTTCTTTAGTCAGAGTAAACGCGGTTGTGGACTTCATCTTTGTCGTAAACCTTACAATTCATGTTTGGAATTGTTCGAATCTAACCCAAAATCCACCTGTAATGCGCATTATTCCGTGTTTAAAGAACTGTTTAATGTCTTCTTCGCAAGTGTTGTGCCATGTTGCTTTTTACTGCTACGGGCTATTGATTTTTCAGAGCGATGTGTAGTTGGAATGATTCATGCTGGGTAGTTGGTATTGTCGTTGGTGATAGTGGTATTGGCCGACAGTTGAACGTGATTAACAGTATTTGAAAAAGTGGAGAGTGAGATGAGTGAACTGCTTGAAGTGGCGAGTGTAAATAGTGTGGCTGATATTGTCACGGATGAAAACATGCTGCTGGTGGCGTTTGCCAGTTCGGACGGTGAGTGCGTCAATCAACATTTTGGTTCCTCGCAGGGCTTTTCTGTTTATGGTATTCGCGGTAGTGAGGCAACCTTGCTGGCGAGCATTACCTTTGCCAAAGAAAAAAAAGACGGTAACGAAGATAAACTCAAACCCAAGCTTGCCTGGTTGCACGGGAGTGATCTGGTGTACGTCGGTTCAATCGGGGGATCCGCAACGAAACAATTGATCATGCTGGGTATTCATCCAATGGTGGTCAAGGCAGGCCCCGAGTTCGAAGAAATCATCGAAGCATTACAACAAGAGCTCAACGGCACTCTGTCACCGATGCTGGAGAGAGTGATTAAACAAAAGGCGGCTAAAAGTAACAACCGTTTTGATGAAATGGAAGATGAAGGGTGGGAAGAGTAAAGAATATAAAAAAGTAGAGGCGTGATGTAATGCTTAACGTGTGGTTGCTCAGACTTCATCAAGGCAGACATCCGGAAGGATTAAATACGAAATATTTAGGCTATACACCGAAAAAATCGGTTTGGTCTCCGATCGTTATGTATGATAGTAAGTGGTTATTATTGGAAATAATAAATTAATATTAGGCCATTAAGCGTTTAAAGCAAACGGAGGTATAAATGAAGAAAAGACATCGAATACAATTTCCGAAGGCAGAATTAACCAGTTCCGATCAAGACGAAGTATATTTCTATCTTCAAGGTTCGGGTGGTGACAGGAAAATAAAGTTTCACGACTACGATGAAATTTATCAGATAGAAGGTCTGTATGAGCAACTCTTTTATGATCGCCTGAAGTGCGTGTCGCCTGCTAAAGTGACCTCATTACTCGGGTCTGCGGTAAAACAGTATCAAGATAATTTTAGTGAACTGCGAATACTGGATTTAGGTGCCGGCAATGGCATGATGGGCGAGGAATTGAAAAAACAGGGTGTTTCACGTTTGGTAGGCGTAGACATAATCCCTGAAGCGTATGATGCAACAATGCGAGACAGGCCGGGGGTATATGACGCATATTACGTTGAGGATTTCACGAAGCTGGATGATGAGAAAAGAGAAGAAATAAGTTCATGGCAATGTGATTGTATGGTAACAGTTGCGGCACTGGGATTTGGCGACATCCCGGCAAAAGCATTCCTGGAGGCGTTTAATATAGTTAAGAGCGAGGCGTGGGTAGCGTTTAATATCAAGGACACTTTCTTTGATGTAAGTGATGAATCAGGATTTTCAAAAATGATTCGGGAATTAATATTCTCGAGATATCTTGAAATTTATAGTATTGAACGTTACAAGCATAGATTATCAATTGAGGGTAAGCCTTTATACTATTTTGCCATTACAGGTTGGAAAACGTCAGACGTTCCTGATGAGTTTTTAGAGTCAAAAGGCATCATGATCTAAAAACAGTTTCTATGGCAGAGTAATATGGCGTTCCTCGTTGAACTGTATTTTACTGTCAAATAAATTTGCGTTGCCGACCGTTTTTTGCAGTTTTTAAAGTGCTGACAGTTAGGTGCTATTAGAAATTATTCACCATATCACTAAAGCTGAATATCCGCGATCGTTGCAATCCGGTGTGCATTAGGAAATTCTAATCTCGGTTGCAGCATTCGGTATGATTTAATGGACTATCATTTGATGGACTTAAGAGGTACGCAATGAACAAAGTGACTAGCAAAAAGCCGGGCATGCTACCGGAAAGCCGCACTCTATTGCAGTCGATGTTACAAGAGTTGTATCACTCATTCCGAGATGATGCGGACGGCGTAGTCGCTAATCACTTGCCTGAATTATCCCGGGCCGATCCAAATTGGTTTGGTTTATGCGCTGTAACCCTGGATGGGTCGGTGCTGGAAGCGGGCGATAGTCGCATTTCATTTACGGTTCAATCGATTGCCAAGCCGTTGATACTTGCGCTTGCGTTGGAAGACCATGACACCGATACCATCTTGCATAAGATCGGTGTTGAGCCCACCGGGGAACGATTTGATTCGATTCTGTATTCAGAGGATCCAGAAAACCCCAAACTGAATCCGTTCATGAATGCTGGTGCGATTGCCACACTTGAGCTGATTAACGGAAAAAACCTGGAAGAACGCTTTACACGTATTTGCAGTTTATTACAGCGTTTTTTATCAAAGCCCATAGTTATGGATGAAAAGGCGTTGGAGTCGCGTCGTTTGTCCGACCATCACAATCGCGCCATTGCTTACCTGTTGCTTAGTCGGGGACTTATTAAGGGGCCAGTGGAAGATCTCCTCGAACTTTATCAGCGGATATGTTGTATTACGCTGGACTGTCAGGATCTGGCTACTATTGCAGCGGTATTGGCTAACGCGGGAGTTCATCCAACCAGCAACAAACAAGTGCTGCCCGCCGAACACGTCACAACCATTCTATCGGTTATGCAGACCTGTGGTATGTACGAGTTTTCAGGTCAATGGGCTTATCGCGTGGGCTTGCCGGCGAAAAGTAGTTTATGCGGCGCGATGCTTGTGGTCGTGCCAGGTCAATTCGGCTTTGCCGTGTATTCTCCGCCACTTGATGAAGTGCATCAAAAAAGTGTACGCGGCTTGAAAGTGTGCGAGGCCTTATCAAGGAAACTTTGCCTGCATATGTTCCGGACTGGCACATGTAAAACGCCTTTAACAAAAATTCAACACACTCAAAAGTCAAAGCCTCGCTACAACGACCATGACATAAACCAATTGCTAACACGAATTCATGAGCGCACCAAAGGAGGTGTTGACGGCAGTTGTTACAATATCGCCCCCGATGTATTTACTGTCGATCCGGATGCGTACGCCATCAGTATTACCACTGTGGACGGTCGCCGCTACTCGGCAGGAAATTGTGATGCACCATTCTTAATCCAGTCCATCTCGAAAGTTTTTGCTTACGGACTGGCTCTGGAAGATAACGGCCGTGAGGTGGTGTTGCAAAATGTCGATGTGGAACCCAGTGGTGATCCCTATGATGGGATCATTCGTCTGGAACAGCGCTCCAAACTTCCGCATAATCCAATGGTCAACACGGGCGGCATTGCCACTACTGCCTTGATTAAAGGTGAAGGCCCGGCGCAACGATTAGACCGAATACTGAACATGTATGAGCGATTCATAGGGCATGAAGTTCATATCGATATGCGCACTTACCTGGCCGAAACCACGTCAGGCGATCGCAACAAAGCCATTGCTTATCTGTTACGCCATTTTGGCTTGTTGGAAAATGAAGTGGACGATGCCCTGAGTCTTTATCTGCAACAATGCAGTGCTGTTATCAACTGTGAAGACCTTTCCACCATGGGTGCAACATTGGCTAATGGTGGTGTCAATCCGATCACTAACCAACGAGCGATACAAGAAGATTATGTGAGTGACTTGCTTACTGTCATGTATACCTGCGGCATGTACGATTTTGCCGGTGAGTGGAGTTACCGCATCGGCTTGCCGGCAAAAAGCGGGGTCAGTGGCGGAATACTTGCGGTTGTGCCCGGTCAAATGGGTATCGCTGTTTATTCGCCACGACTGGATCTGCACGGCAATAGCATTGCCGGCATTAAGGCACTTGAATCCATCTCCGCTGAATTAGATCTGCATATTTTTTCCGCTAGGTAATCGCATTCAGCAGACAGCTCCTCAATGATGATCAGTCGATTTGCCAACGGCCCACATTAGCCAGTACTTCCTGGGGCTGCTCAAACTGCTCCATGAGCAGGCTGTGGTAGAAACACTCTTCGTTTGAACGCAAACGATCGCTTGCAAAGCGTGATTTATACGCTTCAGTATCAATACCCGACGCTGTGCGTTTCAACACCTCCGGTAACAGGTCGACAATACCGCTGCCTTCATCGAACTGTTCTTTATTACGCCAGGTAATGTCATCGGGTAACAAATCCTCAAACGCCTTGCGCAAGATCCATTTTTCAATACGCCGGCCGTCGTCCTGGGTTTGAAGTTTGAACCGTACGGGTACAGTCTGCGCCATGGCTATCACCTCGGTATCGAGAAACGGTACCCTCGCCTCAATGGCATGGCGCATGGTCATGCGATCCACCCGTTGCAGGTTGATATTGTGCAGTCGTGTTATCGAACGACGCAATTCCTTGTGTAACGTTTCATCGTCGCTAATGCTTTTGTGATAGGTATAGCCGGCAAACAATTCATCGGCACCTTCTCCGGTGAGAATGACCTTCACATTGTCGGCCGCCAGGCGCGCGGCGAACCAGGTGGGAATCGCACTGCGCACCAGGTCCTGGTCGAAGGATTCCAGGTGGTAAATTATCTCGGGTAGATTTTCGATTACCTCATTGGCCGTGTACACATACTCATGATGGATAGAACCGATGTGACGGGCGACGCGACGTGCGGCTTCCAAATCACGCGAGCCTTCGTTGCCTACAGAAAAGGTGTGAAGTTCGGGCATATATTTTTTTGCAACCGCCGCAATAATACTGCTGTCGAGCCCGCCCGAAAGAAATGCACCTAAAGGGACATCACTCAACAGGCGTTTCTTCACTGCGGTCTCTATGGTCTCACGTACCTGACGAGTGTGGACCTCCAGATCCAGCTCCAGCGGAACGCAATCTGGCACTTCATAATAAGTATGAAAACCGCTCTCGGAGTCGTAAAGGGTGCCGGGTGGAAACTCTTTGATATTCTCGGTAAAAGGCGTAAGTGCCTTGAGCTCCGAGGCAAAGTACATCGTTTTGGATCCGTCTTCACTTTTATTCCAACCATAGTACAACGGCTTGATGCCGATGCGATCACGTGCCAGCACTAGCCGATCGCCCTCAGAAATTGCAAAAGCAAACATACCGTCGAGTAACCGCGGGGTCGATAATCCGTGTTCCTCAAATAGGTGGAGAATGGTTTCGCTATCGCTGTGGGAGGTGAAATTATGGACTTCGTCAAGTTGTTTGCGCAATTGCGGGTGGTTGTAGATCATACCGTTGGCTACCAGGGTAGCACTGTGATCTTCATTGTGAATTGGTTGCTGGCCGTGATCCGGATCCATAATGGCCAGTCGGATATGCCCCAACACCCCCTGGTTAAGTTGGACATGCATCCCGTTACCATCCGGTCCACGGTGGCGCAACGCATCGATCATACTTTGCACCTTCGATTGGTCGACGTTTCCCCAAATTCCTACAATTCCACACATAAAAACCACCTTGAGTTACTTACACGTATTAGCCGTAAACTGTTTCAGTATATCCTTTTATGTGTTGGAAATATGCTGATTGCATCCTGCATTCCTTGAGCGTCGTTAATAAATCCAGCACACTGTATGGATGTTGGTAATCTCACAAGTTTCTAAACTCTACGGCGATGCCCCTGCTCTGGAACCAACTGATCTTCAGGTTCCTAGCGGCGAAACCCTGGTACTCATAGGCCCGAATGGCTGCGGTAAGTTAACTTTACTGCCGCATAAGTTTTCTGTAAAAGTATCGCGTCATTCGTCGCACGATGCCGTTTAAATCCATATTCTTCAATCAAGTCTGTCTTCATGTCATCCCAGCGATTGATCTGGGATTCATTTAACAGGCGAGTCAGTGTTTCGATGCGAAAGAGAGGGGTGAGTTCAATACTTTCAAACAACGTATGTAACCAGGTCTGATCGTACGACCAGCCATCACTATAGACAGTCTTGCCGATTAGTAACTCATTCAGAAGTTTCCCCACTTCTTTTGTTGGTCGGCCATATTTAAAAAGTGTTTCACGCGAAATGCCGTGTAAAGCTTCACCTTCTGCTTCCCAATGATTCCAGTCGGGTTCAGGTTTAATCAGGAAGCAATGTGTTTGACCATCTTCAAGTACCAGCCCGATTTCAATAGGGTAACTGTTACGGCCAAAGCCTGACGCTTCGACATCAATAATGATCGGTAGGTTATTTTTACTCATGTAACGTACTCTGTTTTATCCATAAACTTTGTTAAATGCGGCAGCTTTATATATGCAGATACTGTTCCAGAAAGATAAGTGATTATGTTGTATAAAATATACAACGCATATGTATAGATAAGGCTGTATGCACGCCAGTAAAGTTAAGAGATTATTATTCAATGATGATGTTTCTTTACTCATATAAAATTTTTGCGGCGTAATTTAGTGCAATATTGTTTGCTTCAGTACAATTTGGTGCATCGCTATCTGATGTGTTTATTTATAAACTTACTTTAAGTTACTGAAAATATAACACTAACTACTTTTGGCATAAATGGTGCTCTGTAATACAGAAGTAAACTGTATAAGGGGGTTCGTTATGTTAGGTTATATCTATCGTTTAGTGAGTGACTTTGAACATGAACACGGGATTCATCCTAATCTGCTGTATTTAAATCAGCTTCACAGTGAGCATCTTAAGACGGCGTTTGCAGAGGATTACTCTATGAACTTAATCATGGAATTATTGCATATGGAGTTAGTGATTGAGAATGATATTATGCACCCCCATGTTGCATGGCGTCATGCCGCACAAAGAAAGATAGCGTGTTAATTCTGTTTGCTGAAAAGTGTGAAATTTTAAGAGAAATAAAAACCGGGTTAGTTTGTGATTGAGTTTTTTAGATAAATTACTTTCTAACCCGGTTTTTTAGTTGCATAAATTTAGTCGTTTGAAAATCCATAATCATTATCATTCATTCCCGCTGCGTAAAGTTGTATAGAACACTTTGCCGTTTCTGCATCTGCATCCGAAAGATTATGTCCGTAAAAGTCATAATCCTCGTAAGAGTCCACAAACATTTCGACGAAACCTGAACAGTTAATTGAATCATTCATTTTATTTCTCCTGTACATTTGTTTATGTGCAGGAAGTACCTATCATTATTTGTGCCAAATATTATATTCCAGTGAAATCAACAATATAATCATGCTACTTATTTTCATTATTCAATGTTACGCAGATTTTAGTCGAACTATGAACCATAATGGGGAAATACTGTCAGAACTTGGATCAAGTTAGGTGCAAAACACGAATCAATACTGAATATTTATTGATTCTGGCTCAAAAAACACGGTCACTATTGATGTTTGTTGCTTGTCGTTAATCAGACATTTATTAAGCCCTGTATCAGGTTTTGTTATAGATGCCACTCGGTTAATTGTTTGGTTTTTTTATCAAACAAATCTGAAGCAGATTAAAAGCCTGTTTAACATTATAAAAATAGTCATTTGTTACTGATTAAGATTCAAAGTAGCGATAACATGCTATGAAACCGATTTATTTTAAGGCTGGCCTTATTTTTGCAATAGCCATATTTAAGTTGAATAACAGATATTTAACATAAATGTAATTTGTTAGTCATGACGCTGTCATTTTTAACTGACAGGCTTGCGCGTAACAGTAATATCATTAATAGATATAACAGAGAAAAAACATGTCGATAGAAATAACAGGTTATTATATTTTAGGTTGTACCACTAATGGCAAAATGTTCAGACCATCAGACTGGTTGGAACGTATTGCATCTGTTTATGCTACATTTGAGAGCAATAATCATCTTCGCTATAATTCAATGATAAAGCCCGCCCGTTATGATGGTGAGCGTTGTTTGTTTTTGGATTATCGTTTGTTAGAAAGTAATCCTGAGGCTTATAAATTTATTTTGGACTTTGCTAATAGTAATGCGTTACAAATCCATAGTAAGGGTTTTCCGGAAACAGAAAAATATAGCGATATTGGATTTCAAGAGGTTGCCTGATTATGTCGTATAGGCATTGATAATTTAAGGTAATCATGACCTGGATGTTAATAATATAATTGCTCGGTAAAAATAAACGTTTTTTTACGTGGGCAACTGCTCGCGTTTTTGCATAATTAATTCAATATAACTCGTGAAATCGGTAAAAGCAGAGTGATAGATGATGTAGGCATCACTAACATCATTATTTTTTATTTCAGCGATCTCATTTAATAAGTGATTAAACCTTTTGAACAGGTTGTCTATGCTCATTGCCAGCCAGACATCATTGTCTACCCATTTATCAAACAGTTCATCAAGACGAATAAATGTGCGCTTTAATAAAGGGAAGCTGGTTTTGCTTTGTTTCATTCGTTTTAACTCAAGGTGCGCTTCATAGGCTTGTTCAGCATAGGTTCTTGGCTTACTAATTTCTTTAAGATATGAGGTCGTATAGGTATTGTGCAGAGCTTCAAATTTACTACTGAAAGTGTCTTCGTTCTCTATGTCTGAAAAATTAGTAAAATTTGAAATGACAACGTCATAACATGGCGCCAGCATATTAATCATGGTGTTAAATTGTATAGTAAAGTCTTCGTTTCTTATTTCACTCTTGATTATTTTTGTAATCGACAGCAGTTCTGTCAGCGTCATGCTAATGCTGGCAAGTTCTTCGACGATGATTCGTTCTATACCCATAGTTAAAGCCCTTGTCTAGATGTCGTGTTTTATGTCAGATCATTTATTTCTGCGATACAGGCATTATCTTTTACCGAGTGCAAGGCATTATCGAAAACCATTCTTGAGTCAAATAAAATACTTTTTACGAGTACATCACCATCGGTATCTTTTATGACAAAAAAAGTGTCGCCTTCAGGAACACGTCCGGCGGCAATTTGTTCGCTCATTAATGATCCCGTTTGAACTTCTTTAATGGCTTTTTCTGCTTCTTCCTTTTTTTCATAACTTCCACTAATCAGAATCAGTTCACCTGAACTGTTTAAAAAATTAAAATAAAATGCATTATTATCATTTGTTTTAAGTTCAAAGGTTGCTGGCATCATTGTTCTCCCTTTTTCTTGCAACGTTGTATTATTTTTTGATGAGTTTGATTCACTATTAAATATTGCAAACGACATGCCATGGTCAGGACAGCGAGATTGGCTTTGTTACGCGAATGACACGCTGTTTTTAGGTTTATAATTGTCGGTTCCTGAACAATTTTTCACTTTTTGATGTAAGGCACCTGACTATTTAATAAGAGATAGTATTATTCTCAGGTCTGGTAAATTATTTTGTCTGCGATGTTAGAGGTTAAATACAGTGCATAGGCCGATTTAAAGCGCTTTGCAGTATCTGGAGGGATTTGTCGGGCTAATGATTTTTGCGGCAGTTTAATTGGCAAAAATCCTGCAATGGTTAATAAAGGAGATCGTGTTCATTGAACATGCAGGGATTTATTCGGCAGGAGTAATTGATGTTAATAGTTACTATTTTATATTTTAAAGAAATGTATGGCAATGCTTGAAAATGTTAATGCCACAAGTCTGACTGGCTTTGAAAATTATGTTAATGAGCTAAAACCAGTTATAAAGCGTCAGTATGATCGTTGTGTTAATAAAGATTTATCACAGCAGAAATGGAAAAGTCTGTTCAAACGCAATATTGTGGAAATATTAAAGAAAGTTTATGATCATTCTCTGACTCAGGTGCAACAGTTATCGCCTGAGATTAAAAGAATGGGTAAGGTAAAAAAAGTCTATGGAATATCGGGGCATGACTATATCTTAAAATATTTTGATGGCTTTACTGAAGAGCTTATACAATATGCATTACAAAAGCATCGCAGCTCATGTGCTTTATCCAACTTTCCGGAAGAACATAACCCAAGTCAAGAGTATATTGCAGAAGTTCTTGATAAAGCAAACCATGAGTGGGAGTATTTTGTTTTTCAATTGCCATCAGTGATGGAAAAATAACACCATGATTGTGTCTCCCATTCTAGATAAACTCTTATCCTTACACGGCAAAATATATTCTCCAGAATATTCACAAATCCTGCTTGATCGTCTTATCAGCGAGGTTAGCTGGCAAAATGAATTTGTTGCTTTTGGTCGACATTTTGACGTTCCGCGTATGCAAGCATGGTATGCGGATGAAGGTATTCACTATCGATATTCAGACAACATGTTACAAAGTCACATATGGATTGAACCTTTATTATTAATAAAAAATAATATTGAAGAGATGTCAGGGCACACGTTTAATTCAGTACTGGTTACGTATTATCGTAATGGACATGATCATGTTAGCTGGCATGCCGATGATGAACCTGAACTTGGTGATGTGCCTGTTATTGCTTCTCTCAGTTTAGGGGCCAGCCGTAAATTTCAATATCGACATAACCAAAGTGATGAAAGCGGGAGTATGCAACTACATAATGGTGAACTGCTTATTATGCAGCCAGATTTTCAACATCAATGGGAACATTGTGTGCCCTATGAATTCGATGTATTAGCGCCACGCATTAATTTAACCTTTCGAAAGGTTATCATGTTACACGAAGAATAAAATATTTTATTACTAAACGCTGCCAGAGAGGAAGTTGTCGACTTCCTGCATAATAAATTCACTGCTACGAATATCTTTTGCGATTTCAATAATATCCTCATAATTATAGTTGTGTAAATCAAAGGTTAATATATCTACTTTGCTGTCGTTGTAATAGATTTCAAGCGAAAGAATAATGCGGGCAGGCATCGTACCAGACATTTCTACAACATTAACATTATTCACACTTTTTAGATGATCATCGATTCTGTTAATAAAGTGTAACGAAGAAAGATATTCAATTTGATCTTTACTAAAAACGACTTCATTGGATTTGATGACCATATTCATGCCTTGTTATTGTTTGTTTAAGTTTATTGAGACAGACCATAGCATATTTGAGTTTACGCTTACTTCAGAAGAATTAAATAATATGAAATCACTTCTAAATCACTGAGTAGTTTACCAGACTAAAAATCGGGTCTTCTGGATAATTGGTATACTTTATACTCTGTACGTTTAGTCTGCTGTGACGGTGATTCAGAATCAACCTCATAAACACTATCAACGTGTGCAAGGGTGATTTCGAAATCTTCTGCGTACAATGTGTTAATTTCATCGTCTACACCAAGGGCATGTTTTAAGGTTTCATTTTCATCGGCATCTTCAATGGTAAGAATAAATAATTTTGTCTTATTCTGTACAATAGTTCTTAATTGGGTAACGTAATTTTTTCTAATTTCTTCCGGTAACGCGGTGAGAGATGCCCGATCATATACAATATCGATTTTACCAAGATCATTTTTTCTTAGTGAAAAATAATCGCCGCAAAAGATACTGATTCGTTCATATTGCCAAAGTGTGAATTGCCCGCATTGTTTTTTAATTGGTTTTAAGCCGTTTTCCTTAAAAAAGTCACGAACGGCGATTGGACTTAACTCAACGCCAATGACTTGATGTCCCTGTTCAGCTAGCCAAATCATATCCAGACTTTTACCACAAAGAGGAACAAATACTTTACTTGCTGGTGCAAGCTTCAGTTTTGGCCAGAATTTAGTTAACAGTTGGTTCACTGTGATTTGGTGGAAATCAATATGGTTATCTCGCCACGATTGTAACCACAACTGGTTATCGCGACTTTTCATGATGCTTCCAAATTATGTAAATGAGGAGTTCTGTGAATTATAAAATGTAATAGATATTGGGTAGTATAATCAAACATAAAATGGGATTCTCCTGATCAGCGGGTAATGTGTCAGGAAAATGTTTTAATCGAAAGGCATCTGATTCATTTGAAGAGATGGGCAGTTCGAAAAAGTAGTTGCGGAAGCTTGATCCGAAATTACGTTTGGCTGGCATTTGTTAAAAACTAGTATAGTGAAACGTTATATCGCAAAGAAAATTTATCGTCATAATTTAAGGCTTATTTCTATATAGGCTGTTTTATTGATTAGATAGTTATTAGTTTTTCTCCAGATTGATGTTGTTGTTCATTGTATTATGGATAAGAACAGAACAAATACATATAGAAAGCTACGGAAGCGATTTTTTGCTTCCGTAGTATATTTTCTACAATTATGCGTAAAATATTATGCGCGTAAAAGAGCTTTAACTAATCTTTCTGATAATTGGTCTTCAGTAAATTGTGGCTCATTGGGTGGATATAGATCATCTTCACTAAAGTTGAATTCATGTTCTTTGGCCAGAGCAAACATTTCTTTTAATTTCTGGCACTCTTTTAATTGACTTGCGAGCGTGCCATCACTGCGTGCTTTTTCAGAAAATTTTTTAATTTGTTCTACAGACATTTTTTTCTCACTTTTAAATAGTTAGTTAAACGATTATTCCAGCCTGGCTATGCCGATGGCTTTATTATTGTGCATTCAGAAGTTAGATTGTTTTAAATCAGGCCAAACAATTCCTGTTGGATACCCGAACGAAAAATCATTTAGTAAGCACTTCTTTTGCTCATACACATAGTCATGACTCTAAGCTGAACGAAATTGCTCAACTTAACTTGTTAAGTGCAATGATTAAGCCAGATATAAGTAGGATATGATATTTTATATATTGGAGAGAATCTCATTAAAAACAATAAGTTATATAGGTGATACTGAAGAGTTAGATTGAAGCCAACTCTTTGATTTGTAATGAATCTTACAATGCTTTTAATAAACCTAATTCTTAGGCAGATTTCTAAAAAATTGTCGTATATTAGCTAATTCTTTAATTTGTTTTTTACTGCAATATCCACTATCCTCACCCCGACAAATTCCCTTATTAAAGTTAAAGGTTTATATTTCGATGAGCAAAGAAATTACTAGTGAGATTATTCAATCATTTAAGTTCAAACTTGAAAATCACCCTATTTATGAAGCGGTAGCAACGATTGAAGATTTGCGTTGTTTTATGCAACACCACATCTATTCGGTGTGGGATTTTATGTCACTCATTAAATACCTTCAGTCTGTGACAGCACCAAGTACCTATCCCTGGCTTCCAGCAGGTGATCCGAGTGTGCGACGTTTTATTAATGAATTAGTATTGGAGGAGGAGTCAGACGAAACTAATCAGCATGGTGAGTTTTCCAGTCATTTTGAACTTTATCATACGGCTATGGAAGAAGTCGGTGCCGATACTAAACCATCTTTTGATTTCATTGAGGTTGTTAAAAAAGATGGAATTGATTCTGCATTATCATCTGCTCAGATACCTTCACCATCTCGCGCATTTACTTCACAGACATTTCAGTTTATTAATAGCAACAGACCTCATCAGGTTGCTGCCGCACTTGCATTAGGCAGAGAACACATTATTCCGTGCATGTTTAGATCTATCTTAAAAAATATTGGAGTAACTGAGGAACAAGCACCAGTGTTCCATTTTTATTTGAATAGGCACGTCCATTTAGATGAGGGGTTTCATGCGCCATTATCATTACGATTGCTTAACCAATTGTGTGATGGTGACCCTGTAAAAATTGAAGAAGCCATTGCCGCGGCAACAACTGCGGTTGATGCCCGCATAAAATTCTGGGATCGTGTATTAGTCGAATTGAAAGCAACCTAGATAAAACGATTTCACATTTAGTGTCTTAAAATATAAAGGCCATTGTCGTTTAGCCTACAACTCCTTATGTTCTAAAAAAAATATCTTATAAAAACAAACTCTTAGTTTTGGTACAGCGTTTGCAGTATAAATACCTATCTGTAAAAAATAAACTTAAGAGAAGGTTTGCCTGTATGGGCGTAGGGATATTGTATGAAGTTACAAATTGAACGGTCTTATGTTAAGGCCATGTTGGAACAGTTCCCATCACTGACAAACCTGAAGGAACAATTGCGCTTTGGTAATCGAGCTGAAGTTAACTTTAGTCATTTGTCGAACACTGAAATTTCTTTTTTACTAAATCTTTATCATCTAGCCGGCCCTGAAATGCAAGGTCGTGTGGCGCAGATTGCCACGCTACAAAAAGCGTTAAATGATGACAGTGAGCGTTTCACTGCTGATGATATTGAAAAATTATTACCTGCTATTGCGGATTACTTATTGAATGACGGTATTCGTGGCTGGTTATTCAAAGTAACTCAATCGGCTAAGCCAATTGCCTATGTTGTGACACGTTTAGATTTCACGCCGCCGGGTGAAGAAGAGGCCGGTCGTATTCTTCTGGAACTCAAATCAAATTCATGCGGAAAAATTGCTATTGAAAGCCTTATTATTCGCAGTAAGGATATTAATGACAAAACAGTCAGTGAGATATTTGCGGCTAAAGGCTATTTAAAAGAAACGCCTGAATTGATCAAGACCTACGATGATTCAACTCAACATTATTTCGAGCATCGTGCAGATTATGGAAAACAGTTTTCTGCAAACGGTACTGGATTATATGCAGATGACCCCACTGCTTCCCATCGCAGTACTGACTGGTCGCGAAAAAATGTTGTTGTTCTATCTTCAAACGGTTCACCAGCCCGGCTGGTGAATGACGAAAACATTCTTAGTGAACGCGTGATTGGCTTTGAAGGATCCGGGGATATTCTCAGTACTTATCTACGCAAGGCAGGTAAGAGTGCTCGTTACGATTGTAAGGTTGAAAGTCAGATCGAAGCTACCAATGCAACTATAACTAAAGGCATGTTTACTGAATTACCGGTGCATGGTTTTATTTTAATGTTTCATCTGGAATTACATCATTATCTTTGGGTTCATGTCGATGACATTCAACCTTATCAATATCAACCGGAACTAAAAGAAAAGTTAATCTTACCGCAGGAACAAACTGATCTTATTGATATTCTTACTGCTGAGATGGATATCCTGATGGATGACATTGTTGCAGGTAAATCTGGTGGTACAACGGTGCTCTGTGCAGGTCCAGCCGGTGTCGGTAAAACATTAACTGCTGAGGTTTATTCTGAAATTATCAAGCGCCCACTATATCGTGTTCATTCAGGTCAGCTCGGTTTGAATGTGGCTGAAATGGAAAAGGCGTTAAAAGATACGTTAACTCGAGCACAACGCTGGGGGGCGGTGATGTTGATTGATGAAGCAGATGTTTATATTAAACGACGTGACGATAATATTGCGGCCAATGCGGTGGTGGGTGTTTTTTTACGCGTGTTGGAATATTTTAACGGTTTATTATTTTTAACCACAAACCGGGTTGATGACATTGATGAAGCAATTGTATCACGCTGTATTGCAATGATTAAATATCATCATCCTCATGTTGAAAATCGACGCAAGATATGGAAAGTGATGACAAAACAGTTTTCTCTGGAAATGGATGAATCTTTAATTGATGAACTTGTGACAATATTCCCAGCAGCCACTGGTCGTGATATTAAAGGATTAACAAAACTGGTGATTAAGTTTTGCCAGCAGAAAAATGTTCCCGCGGATATTGAAGTATTTAAACGCTGTTCAATTTTTCGTGGTATGGATATAAAACATGATACATAAAATTAATATAACAACAGAGGACATAATATGGCGGATATAACATTTAACGGTATGACTATGGAATACAGTGTAGTAGAAGGCATGATGGATGGAGAATTGAAAACAGATGTTGAATCACTATTAGCGAGTTTCACTGAGCAGACATTTCTTGATGCTTATATGGAAGCACATAAATTAAAATTTGGTAAGGAATTTTTGCAGATTTAAAACTATGCAAACACTCAAGGAGATAAATAAGCAACATCCTGCAGTAGAATGGGCATTAAATACTGATTTTTCACCTGTTCAGGTTGATTGTACAACTACAGTGGCATTAAAAATCCTGGATGGTAAATGCAAAATGTTACCCGGTGAAAAAGCGGCAGTATTTGCCATTTATGATGTGGTTAAACAGTTGCCGGGAGAATTATTTAGTCAACATGATCATAATGTTATAACACAAGCACGCTGTACAGAAACGGCAAGTAAAGAAGTCATGAAAAAAATCCATTCACTTCGTCTTTATGCGGAAACGCATATTTTTAAACCGGTAATGAAAGCTTATAAAGCAAAATTACGTGATGGGCTCTTTGGTTAAATAATGATGAATATGAAGTTATATATGACACCCGGTTCCTGTACGACGGGTATTCATATTTTAATGGAAGAACTGGAGCTTGTTTTTGAAGCCCACCTGGTTAATCTGTTGAATAATGACCATAAGACACCTGAATATATTGCAATGAATCCCAAGTCGAGCATTCCCATGTTGATAACCAATGAGGGATGCGTGATTAGTGAATTTCAGGCCATTGCATACTGGCTGGCTCGGCGTTATCCAAAAGCAGGTTTATTGTCTGACAATCTTGATGACGAAACCCGTATTATTGAAATGATGGATTATGTTGTGGCAACAGTGCATATGCAGGGCTTTGCGCGAATTTTTATCACGGATAAGTTCACCCCAAATGAGTCTGACTATGAATGGGTTAAACAACAGGGTAGGGAAATAATTGATAATGCGTTTGCTGTCATTAACAAATCTCTTGAAGGTAGAGACTATGTTGTTAATCAATTCTCTATTGCAGATGCGGCATTATTTTATGTTGAGTTTTGGGCAGACAAGACAGATATCAAACTTCCTCAAGCTTGCCAACATCACTACCAAAATATGCTCAAACGACCGACGGTCCAACAGGTATTAGCTGAGGAAGGGTATAGAATCGCCTCCTGATTATGAAAGAAATGTGTCTGATATCTTCTCATGTTAATGAATTAATTCAACTTCATCATAAATCCATAGATGATTACGTTGGTATTAAAGACCACATAACAATCGCGAAACTACATTATAAATGTAGATAACACTACATAGTCAATATTCACCAACAAGATATATCATTAAATTCATATACTTAACATAAGTAATCAAAGGGCATGCCTCTTGCAAATGTTAAAGTTATAACTCTTAGCTGAGTGAATCTCGGTGGTTGGTGTATGACGGGTAAAAAATAATGAAATTTGACAACAAAAACGTTCTGGAGAAAAAAGCTGTCCCTGTTTCAGAACGGGTTCACTGGATTGGTGCTCTTGATCCAGGTTTACGAACGTTTGATATCATTTTAAAAACGGCAAACGGTACAACATATAACTCCTATCTTGTCAGAGGCAGTGATGGAATAGCTATCATTGATACAGTCAAAGAAAACTTTAGTGATGAATTTTTTGCCCGGCTTGAGTCGGTTGCTGATTATTCTGAAATTAAATACATTGTCCTTAATCATCTTGAGCCTGATCATACCGGTGCACTACCCGAGCTAATGGCTCGAGCACCGCAGGCAAAATTATATATATCCAATAAAGCTCAAGGCATGCTTAAGGCCTTATTAAATCGCGATGGGCTTAATTTTGAGACGGTTAAGACAAACGATAATTTTTCACTTGGTGATAGGACATTACGTTTCCTGCATACACCTTATTTGCATTGGCCTGATACACAATGCACCTACCTTGAAGAAGATGAAATATTATTTTCAGGTGATGTTTTTGGTTGCCATTTTTGTGATGGCAGATTATTTAATGATTTAGTGGGCGATTTTCGTTTTTCCTTTGAATACTATTATGCTCATATTATGCGCCCCTTTAAGAAATATGTATTACGTGCATTAAAATTAATAGAGCCTCTGGATATTAAAATTGTTGCTCCCACGCATGGACCGATACTACGTGATCGACCAAAAGACTATATAACGCGATACAGAGAATTATCAGTCAGTCGCTTACATAATGAAATTGGCGAGACCGAACAAAGTCTGTTGATATTTTATATAAGCTCATATGGAAATACTCAACGCATGGCTGAAGCAATTTATACCGGCGCATCAAAAGTCGAGGGTGTTCGTGCCTCTCTGTATGACCTCGAAGGATCTGAAGTGGCGCCATTCGTTGATTTGATTGAAGAAGCAGATGGCATTGTATTTGGTTCGCCCACCATTAATGGTGATGCTGTTAAACCTGTCTGGGATTTACTCTCATCTCTTGCTGTTATTGATATGCGAGGAAAATTGGGTGCCGCATTTGGATCTTTTGGCTGGAGTGGCGAAGCAGTGCGAATGATAGAAGATCGTTTACGTGGTTTAAAGTTAGATCAACCGGTAGCGGGATTAAAATTAAAACTTATTCCAAGCGATGAGGAATTACAGAGATGCGAGTTGTTTGGCGCGAAAATTTCTCAAGCGTTAGCGTCAAACAATGATTTAGACACTGAGTCTGCTGACTTGAATAATATTGAACAAAAAGTGGCAATTTAATTATTTGTACTAATGATTTTTAACATCTATTTAATTACTAATCTTATCCAGGAGTAAAAAATGGCAAAAGCAAAATTAACATTTGAAGATATCGGGATTACGTTAACCGTACCAGTCGGCGTTCGGGTAATAGAAATATCGGAAAAGGTAGAATCCGGTATTATCTATGGCTGTCGTGAAGGTGATTGTGGAACGTGCATGATGAAGGTTGTTGAAGGATGGGAAAATTTATCAACCCCCTCTGTCATTGAGGACAAGATATTACGGGAAAATGGAGCCGCACGACATGTTCGACTTGCTTGTCAGGCACAAGTATTGGGTGACGTCACGGTTCGTCCCGCTTAGGTAAATATTCTGTTAAAGGAGAAATGTTATGGGTAATATTACTTTTAGTCATCCTGACTATAAAAATAAAACGGTCTATGCTACTGCAGGTAGTCATACTGAAACTATTTTAAAAATCGCAAAAGAAAATAAGATACCTATAAATTTTGATTGCGAAGACGGTGATTGTGGCACATGTTTAATTCATGTCAAACGTTTATCAGATAAGGGCCCTATGGGCGGGCCATTGACCATGAAGGAAGTTACTGTGCTTCAGGAACTTGGTAAAATCACAAAGAAAGAAATTGAGCAAATGGCGATTGACGATCTTCCTACTGAATGGCGTCTGGCTTGCCAGATGATTGCAAGGGACGAAGAAATTCTTGTGGAGTATTCATAGCTTCTATCTGAATATTGACGTCGTGTGACTGGATAACTGAATATTATCCGGTCATACGATAATATTTTAAGATATACTGAATGTTAAATTTTATGAATAGTACTATTTACCAATCCCATTATGATTAAGCAGGTGTACTTCTGCTTTTGCACCCAGGTAGACATAAAGTCCAAGTCCTACCAATAAGCCAATTGCAGTTAGCATCATCCACACAGCTGATATGATGTCCTCACTTTCACCGAGTGCAGCCTTAAACATCATCAATAAAGCTTCAATGGATACGGCAATTAGAATTGCAGCAATGAAACGGGTTATGGTACGGCGGGTAGAACTATGCCTGAAAATATCCTTATGCATCAGGACTTCTTCTTCAAGAATTGTTTTACCTAAATCAAATATTGCCAGCCCGAGAGTCAGGAATATAATTACACCGAAGGGTTTCAGGTGAAAATTGTTCTCATTCGGACCATGATAAAACATGCTGGCAATTTCACTAAAGGCAGAAAATAACAGCACGCCAACAACTGCGAAGAGACCAAATACAATTGTGCTGTAAATAAAACGAAACCCAGGTAAAAAACGTCGTCGTAAAGTGTCGCCCATCAGAAAGCTGATTGTATCTGCTAAGTCAATATCAACAACAACATAACCAAGAACGTTGCTACTCGTATCTAGCCACTTGAGTGCAGCTGAAATACAAAGTTTACGATTTGCTGTAGATAAATAAGGTTCGGTTATTATAACTTCATCACTTTCAGTCGCTAATTGAAAGTAAGGGCGTTGGCGGCGACTTTCCCCCTTTCCTGGAAGTATGATTGTGCCACCTCGGGGAGAACAACCTACTGTATCACTTGTTTGAACACCATGTTCATCCACGGTATAAAATAAATCTACAAAAGGATAGTGTTCGCTCATGTGACACATGGCTTTTTGCATTGACTTGTTATCCTGAAACAATCGCGTTTGCGCAACACCTGTTAAAATGGAAGCCAACAATTCCCTGATAGCACTACGATACTCATGATAACGTTCCAGAATACTAAGATAACTCATGTCGCTCATCAAATATCCCCAATAAAATTAAATCCTCTCTTATTGTTTAGCATTTTTAATGCCAAAACAAAATAAATTGATAACCAGACAATGTGGGAGTTTGTTAGCAATAATGAGAAGAGTAATGCACGCATGTGGAACAGATAATTATTTCATGCATGATCTTGGTGCTGTTGTTAGAAGGGTTGATACTCGCTAATAGTTTGATTTCCGCTAAGCTGTCATTTCAATGAAATGATACAATACAATCTGTATCTCATAAGCATCTAGTCTAAATATAATTACGGTAGTATTGAATAAACTGTTTTAACTCTAGCTGTAATGAAATGGCGAATTACCCGTGAAAATGAGAAATAGCATAATCCAGCAGCGAGGGTTCGATTTCTTCCCAGGCATATTCTGAAACGGGTTCTATGCCACGGGATTTAAGTTTTTCGCTAGGGCCATCGCCAATTTTTGCGACAAATACTGATTGGCAATCACTTACTGCTTCTAATATTCTTACCAGCGCATTTTTATCTGAGTGACCACCTAAACAATAATGATCAACATTTCGTTGCTCAACAAAATTGCAATGGTCTTTTTGAACATCATAGATGTGAAACAATTTAGCATGACCAAAATGTTCACTTATGGCCAGACCTTCTTTGCTGGCTACAGCAATACGCAATGTTTTATTATTCATACTATTCCTTCTGTAGTAACCATGCCGTGAACTCTGTTCTGGTTACTAAACTAATTTGTCGGTCATAAATAATGACCGACAAACTGGTTACTTACGGGTATAAATACAGACTTTACTTAGACTGCGCCCCATGCTTCACGAATAGTATCCGTTGTAGTACTTAATGCTTCATCCATTGAAGCATGCGGATATTTTGGTTTATAAATTTTAAGTTCATTATAAAGGGTCACGATTTTATCTGCAGCTGATTGTCCTTTGAAATCGCTTTTTTCTAATGCCAGCTCATCTAAAATTTCATTCCAGATGACACCTTGTACCAGAGGAATAAGGATAAAGTTAATACCTTCAATTTCAACCTGAAGCGGGTCTTTAATGTCTACTACAAACAAGACTGCAATCATGTCATCGGAAAAATAGCTTTTGTATTTTTCAATTAAAGTATTTATTGATTCAAGCTGGTCAATTGCTCCAACGATCATTTTAAGTTTTTCATCTGCCAGTAATACAGCACCGCGCATCACCTCTATAGGTGGTTTCACATGGCCTTTTGCGTCACCCACTTCTCCTTCAATCAGAACCAGTTCTCCACGATATCCGGAGATACTCGTATCACTGGTTTTTTCCAGAAAGTTAGAGTTGAATAACAGACCTAATTCTTTAAATTTTTCTAACGGCATAACGAACCTCAATATAGTAATTTTTATAACGCTATCGCAAGTTTTATACCATTTAATCTGTTTGTATAAATGCTATATGAAACAAGCTTTTAATTACGAAATACTATTTGAACTATGGTTTTGTTTTGTCGTAAAGCAGACAAAGCTAACACAATAGAGGTGAGTTATTTTCGTTGGTCGTCGTGTGCTTGCCTGTTAGTGTTTGATTATCAACAATAAACAATAAGTAGACTGGTTGGTTTGATTCTTGCTCAGTCAGTTAGAAGAAGTTATTTTTAAGTGTATATTTATAAAAATTTATGACGTATTAAAGGAACTCATATTATGAGTTTATATATAAGTACCAATACAGCAAGTTCAGAGTTAGGAGATAGCATGATTGTCCATGCTATTACTTTTCTGGCTGCCACCATGGCAACTAAAATACAACATGAAATAATTCCAAATGGCCCATCACTCGATGTGACATTCATGCTGCCAGGAAAATTGGATAAGCCGAATTTTACCGGTATGCGAATGGGCAGCTATACAAAGAAAAATAATACTTTATTTTTTGAAAAAGCAGTGCCAGATCATATTGTTCACTCAAAACAAGCAAAAGAGTTTGTCACTATGGTGATGCAGGATGTGATTTTCCATGCAGATGACTTTTTTAAGGAAAGTGATACAGATTTTGATATTAAGCGCTGGCAACTATTACTGGAACAATTATCAGCAGAAAATGGCAGTCAGACTTTCGCGCAATAAGAGGGTTATTAGTATGAATAAAATCGGTATTTTTTTTGGTACAGATTCAGGTACTACACGTTTAATCGCTAAAAAAATGGCTAAGAAATTAGGCGATGTTGCTAGTAAGCCATTAAATGTGAATCGTATTACTGTTGCCGATCTATTGCAGTACGACTCATTGATTTTAGGTACACCGACTTATGGAGAATGTCAGTTCCCCGGGATATCAACCGGCGTTAAAGAGGGTAGTTGGGAAGAATTTGCCCCTCAGTTTGCCGGTGTTGATATGACGGGAAAGACAGTGGCGTTGTATGGGCTGGGTAACCAGGAAAAATATGCCGATCGTTTTGCAGATACACTTTTCCTGCTTTATGAACTTTTCACTAATTGTGGTGCAACAATTATAGGCGACTGGAGTACAGAAGGTTACGTATTTGAACACTCGAAAGCTGTTGTTGATGGTCGTTTTGTTGGGCTGGTTATTGATAATAACTTTCAGGGGCTATTAACAGAATCAAGGCTTGATACCTGGCTTGAAGAAGTCAAGCCGGCATTGCTGGAAAATATTGATATTGAAATATCAGAAACAGTTTAAGTTCATATTAAATTATTATCAGGAGAAAATCATACTATGTATATTGCAATGAATCGATTTCGTATTGCGCCGGGGAAGGAACAGGTCTTCATTGATATCTGGAATAACCGTGATACCCATTTAAGTGAGGTACCAGGATTTAAGGAGTTTAATTTATTACAGGGATCTAGCGATGATGATGCAACACTATTTGCTTCGCACTCATTATGGGAGTCGGCAGACGCTTTTAGCAACTGGACTAAATCAGAAGCTTTTCGTAAAGCACATGCTAATGCAGGTGAGGTTAAGGATATTTATCTTGGCCCACCTCAATTTGAAGGTTTTGAAGTGGTGATATAACGATGCAATTCGCTCCTAATGCTAATGAATATAAAGCAATTGAAAGCATGTCAGATTTTACTCTGCTTGAATATTTTATAACTCGTGTTGCTGAAGTTGAAGAAGTCTGGGGGCTGGGTGATGACTCAGGCTGGGTCATGCGTGAAGTAGGAAGTGTTACATCACTTCCTGTTTGGCCATACCGCCAGTTAGCCATTGAGAATGCCGTAGGTAAATGGAAAAGTCAGGTATCGAATGCGGTATCAATGGAACATTTTATTTCTAAGGTGTTGAAAATGTTGATTGATGCAAACATCAAAGTAGAAATTATGCCGGGTAGAGAACGTCATGGCCAGTTAATGGATCCTCAGGAAATATTACAATTATTCGAGGGTGTTATTGAATCAGGTGAATATTATATTGACGGCTGATGTGAATATATGGGCGATTGAAAAAGATAATTCAATTAAATTATTGTTATTGCTTGTAACTGAAGCACTTTCTGCTGACAATTTTCATATTTCAGAAAATCATAATCTTGATGTACGTTCAGTGCGCTTATTTAAAAAAGATGACTCTCTCATTAGTGCCTATATTTATACTTATGGTCAGCTAGAAGAACGATATGGCCTTCATCTTGAATTCCCTTTTCATAATGAAATGGATATTTCAAGCAGTATGGATATTTACGAGGGTATAAGTTTTAAAACTTTAGTCGATCTTCTGAGTGTGCATTTCGATTTAACGGTTTAAATGTGTATAGGGTGGTAAACTAATCAAACGTTGATCAACAATCGGCGTGCCGACTGTGAAGTGATATACGACTTGCAGTTCATCCGTTTCTATTCCGAGAATTTGATGCACTGAGTCATCAAAGAAACAACCAATCCCCGTACCCCGCATATTTGCAGCTTCTGCCTCAAGATACATAACATGTCCAAGTATGCCTGCTTCCCAGTGCAGGTAGCGATAATGCCAGTCACCTTGTTGTAATGCGGTTTTGTATTCTGTCAGCATAGAAACACAAAAGGCACCATCAGCCGCAATATCCTGATGACAGGATAATTTACGTGCGGCATTTTGACTGATAGCTGTAACGAGTTCATAGAGAGGAATGTGTTTTGGGCAATCTTCAACTTCTTGCCATTTAAATTCCTTACGCATGTTTTTCTGAAGTAGCGTTTTTGCATCAGTATGGCGAGGCAGTGCATAAAGACCTGGTTTTAAACCTTCAATACGATGTAAATAAAATATCAGATGAGTACGCGGTACCAGACTAATACTGTTCCAGGGTGTGTTATTTCTCGGTAATAATTTATCCAGCATATGATAAAACGTTTCCAGAGTCATCGTATTACTGTTATCAAATGCCTGGGCACTTCGCCGTTGTCGAATTAGATTGCTGGCTTGAATGGAATGATTTGTTTTATTTTCCAGTGTTTGCGGTTTATCACTCGGGTAAGGGTTTTCCAGTTTAATCGTTTCAGATTTACGGGTAGTTTTTGCTACTTGATCAATAATAGGCCATTGATGCATGGGATGATGATCAAGTATGTTGGCTTGACCTATCCATTTTGTTTCATCGAGAAAATCGCAGAGTTGCTTTACTAATGAAGTAATAGCAATTTCATCGTCTATATGAGAATTACTAATGTATAACAGTGCATCCGGGTGTTCTGTTTCTGCTTTATCGAAACTTTCATTATCAGTTAAACCAAGTAAAGCATTAATTTCTTCATCGCTGATATTATCAAGATGCATTACAGACCATCCCAGTGTTGCTGCAGCGTAACTAATAGCTGCAATCGCATGGCCAACATCCAGTTGACAATATCGATATGCACGTTCACCGTATTTCCAGGCTTCACGCCAGTGAATCGAGGAAAGCCCGACAATAAAACCGTTTTGTGAATTTGCTAAAGCCGAAAGTGATGTACTTTGTTCCTGGCTAATATTGCTACGCTGTTCTAGCAAATGCATATCACTACGATAATGATAGATGCCACTATCAAGTAGAGTGTTATCCCAGTTTATAAGATAACTTTCAGTGGGATGAAGATTACCGCTGGAAGGGTTACAACGCAGTGCCCATTTATCGGGACCATATTGTTTCCATGAAGAGAGTCCCAGCGATAATTCAAACAGAGTGCCAATATTAGTAAGCGACATTGTTTTGCTTGTTATCTTATCGTCAGCATAAAGTGCAGCATAAGAAGTTGTTAGTTTATCCGCATTGAGTGGTAACTCCAGATGACTGCAGCCATCATAGCTACGAAAGGCATTGGGTTGCATCGACCAGTCAAGCGTACCCGGACCCGCTGCATATTTTTCCAGCGAATGCTTGGTACGATGATGATAATCACTGACACGAAAATCAGCATCTTCACCGGTATTTGTAATATCACTTATTTTCGCTTCGTTTTTAGTTTTCATTAGTTTTAGCTATCTTGTGGTTGCTCACATAAGAGTTCTTCTGTCCAACAACCCACAGGTGGACCAAGAGTCAGATCACTGGATTCAAATCTAACCAGCATAAGTTGCTTGTCGGGATTGTCTTCAAGGTGTCCTATATTTACTAACACCCCGCGTGTTCCACGTCTCGCAATTGTTGTGTTTTCGGCTAGTTCAGGATGACTGCCATCGTTCATGATATCAATAGCAGCAAAAACGGTATCTCCAGTGTTTAATTCTTCTACTCTCATAATTCACCTCGTTGTATTTATTCATTCATGCTTGTTGAAGTCTAATCATATTGTTGTCGCAAAAGCGACAATGCGTCTTTAGCTATCATTGATGATTGGACTGTTTACGACATTCACCTTAATGTTAATAAAATATAAAAATTCATATCTAACAATGACTTATAGGTTGTTTATAGTGCTGGCATATGGCTTGCAGATAACCTGATTAACTCACATATGATTACTAATGCAAGGCATTTGCCAAAGAGGTATTTAAGACATGATTGCACTCACAGATAGCGCTATACAAGCAGTAGATCGTTTTATTCAAAGCGCGGATAAGGAAATTGATGGACTTCGCATTAGTGTTTCAGGCGGCGGATGTTCTGGTTTTCAATACGGTATGAGTCTGGAAGAAGCTGCGGCTGATGATGATGAAGTAGTTGAGTTTGGAAGTGTAAAAATTTTTGTTGACCCGGCAAGTAAAGACATACTGGCAGGAGTGACAGTCGATTTTGTCGAAGGTCTTGAAGGAACAGGTTTCAAATTTGAAAACCCAAATGCGACAGCCAGTTGCGGATGTGGCAATTCATTTTCAGCTTAACAGGACATAGAGGATATTACGATGTGGGATTATTCAGAAAAAGTAGAAGAACATTTTTTTAATCCAAGAAATGCTGGCGCGGTTGTAGAGGCAAATGCGACGGGTGAAGTGGGATCAATTAGTTGTGGTGATGCATTACGTTTGACTTTAAAGGTTAATCCGGAAAATGACATCATACTGGAAGCCGGTTTCCAAACCTTTGGTTGTGGTTCTGCGATTGCTTCATCTTCCGCATTAACAGAAATTGTTAAAGGTATGACAGTTGATGATGCTTTAAATGTTTCTAATCAGGATATTGCCGATTTCCTTGATGGATTACCACCTGAAAAAATGCATTGCTCGGTCATGGGGCGTGAAGCATTACAAGCTGCGGTTGCAAACTATCGTGGTGAAGTGTGGACTGATGATCATGAAGAAGGTGCTTTGATTTGTAAATGTTTTGCCATTGATGCCGTGATGATTGAAGAAACTATTCGTGCTAATGATTTACGCACAGTTGAAGATGTGACTAATTATACCAAGGCGGGTGGCGGATGCTCATCTTGCCACGAAGGCATTGAAGAAATTCTTGAAATGGTTCTGGAGGAGAGTGGTGAAAAATTTGATCCAAATGCACCATCAAAACAAGTTGAACCTGCAGTAGCATCTGGCGGCATGACAAATTTACAACGAATTAAACGAATTGAAATGGTGATAGATTCAATTCGCCCTACATTACAAGCAGATAATGGTGATGTTGAATTGCTTGAAGTTGATGGTAATACTGTTTATCTCAAAATGACGGGAGCCTGTTCAGGCTGTCAAAGTGCTGCAGTCACTGTTGGAGGAATACAACAACGTTTGACTGAAGACCTGGGAGAATTTATTAAGGTAGTACCTACAAGTAAAGCACCACAAGCAGGAGCATAGTCATGACTGATATATATCTTGATAATAATGCAACTACTCAGGTTGATCAGGAAATTGTTGATGCTATGTTACCTTTCTTTACTGAACAGTTTGGTAATCCATCTTCAATGCATAGCTTTGGTAACAAGGTTGGCAAGGGTATTAAGAAAGGTCGTAAACAAATTCAAAAATTATTGGGTGCTGAGCAAGATTCAGAAATTATTTTTACCTCCTGCGGTACTGAATCAGATTCAACAGCAATACTTTCTGCGCTTAAAGCGTTACCTGAACGTAAGGAAATTATTACTACGGTAGTTGAACACCCTGCAATTCTTACTTTATGTGAATATTTAGAAAAAGATGGTTATAAAGTTCATTATCTGAAAGTTGATAGCAAGGGCAATCTTGATCTGGATGAGTATGCAGAAGTACTTTCAGACAAAGTGGCAGTTGTTTCTGTGATGTGGGCCAATAATGAAACAGGGACTATTTTTCCTGTTGAGAAAATGGCTGAGATGGCGCATGCGGCGGGCGTGATGTTTCATACTGATGCTGTACAGGCTGTGGGTAAAATCCCCATGGATCTGAAAAACACCAAAATTGATATGCTTTCGGTTTCAGGACATAAACTACATGCACCTAAAGGCATTGGTGTATTGTATTTACGTCGTGGCACACGTTTTCGTCCATTATTACGTGGTGGTCATCAAGAACGGGGTCGTCGTGCAGGTACCGAAAACGCAGCTTCAATTGTTGCTTTAGGCGTGGCTGCTGAGCTGGCAATGCAACATATGGAATTTGAAAATACTCAAGTTAAAGCCATGCGTGATCGTCTGGAAGAGGGGATTCTCGCTGTTGTGCCTAATGCATTTGTTACTGGCGATCCTGATAACCGTTTACCTAATACCTCAAACATTGCATTTGAATATATTGAAGGTGAAGGCATTTTGTTATTGCTCAATAAAATGGGTATTGCTGCATCAAGTGGTTCAGCTTGTACATCAGGTTCACTCGATCCTTCACATGTCATGAAGGCAATGGGTATTCCTTATACAGCAGCACACGGAACGGTACGTTTTTCATTTTCACGTAATAATACGATGGAAGAAGTTGAACGGGTTATTGAAGCCGTGCCGCCTATCATGGCAAGACTAAGAAAACTTTCTCCTTACTGGGATGAAAATGGTCCGGTTGAAGATCCTGAAAAGGCGTTTGCTCCGACCTATGCTTAATGTGTTTAGTATTCATTCTTCAATAGCTTTTTAATCAAGACAACTCCTCCGTTGTTGCCGGGGTGCAGAAATGCACCCCATTTTTTTGTCTTAATTTTATAGCAGGAACGCATTGTCGTCTTCCTAACAAAATGTCTTTTTTGTTTGTTTATGTGTTCATGATAACCACCGTAAAACAGCGTAACTGATTGAAATATAGTTAAAATATTGAATGGCATGCGGGTTGCAATATAGAAAATATATGCAAAAGAGATACAACTATGACTGATATTAAACGCACAATTATTATCGATGACACCACCCTCAGGGATGGAGAACAGACAGCTGGTGTGGCGTTTTCAGTAGAAGAAAAACAGTTAATAGCTAAACAACTGGTTGAACTCGGTGTACCAGAACTTGAAATTGGTATTCCTGCCATGGGTGAATATGAATGTGAAAGTATTTGCGCAGTAGCGGATATGAACCTTGGCGCAAAATTATTAGTTTGGAGTCGCATGCATGCTGATGACATAAAAGCATGTCGTGGTCTTGGTGTTGATATGGTTGATATTTCTATTCCCATATCAGATCAACAGATGGCGAACAAAATAGGTAAGAATCGTAATTGGGTCCTTGGTGCAATTGATCGACATGTAAAGTCTGCGCTTGACCTGGGACTTGAAGTCGCTGTTGGTACTGAAGATGCATCAAGATCTGATTATGATTTTTTACTACAGGTTGCTGAAAAAGTACAAGCCAGTGGTGCAACTCGTTTACGTTTTGCAGATACGGTAGGCATTATGGAACCGTTTGGTGTTTTAAATATTATTCAGAAATTATCCAGTGCGGTAGATATTGAAATTGAAATGCACGCGCATGATGACATGGGGCTGGCGACGGCGAATAGTTTGTCTGCAGCATTAGCCGGAGCAACACACATTAATACCACAGTAAACGGATTAGGTGAACGTGCAGGCAATGCTGCACTGGAAGAAGTGGTTATAGGTTTGCGACAACTTTATAACTTTGATCTTGATATTAATTTAAAAGCATTTCAGTCACTCTCAGATTTTGTTGCTCAAGCTTCAGCTCGACCTTTGTCATGGCACAAAAGCCTGGTTGGTGAAGGCGTGTTTACGCATGAGGCCGGTATACATGTTGATGGACTGCTAAAGGATATAAAAAATTATCAGGGCGTCGATCCAGGTTTATTCGGACGTAAACACCAGCTTATTTTGGGAAAACATTCAGGCTCGAAAGGCGTAGTGAATGCGTACCATAATTTAGGCATTGTTATATCTGATATTGAAGCTGAAATATTACTGGGGCAAATAAGACTTTATGTGTCTCGTAGTAAGAAAACACCTACTAACGAGAAATTAGAAAAATTGTATAACGATTTAAACTGTAATGCAGATGAAAGAATATACGCAAACATGTAACCAATGATTGGTTGTATTAATAAAGCAGGGGAGGACTTAATTATGACACAGCAAAGAAACAATAAAATTTCTTTATTTAAATTAATAAAAGAAGATGTTTACTGCGTGTTTGAACGTGATCCTGCTGCGCGTAATGTTTTTGAAGTGCTAATAACCTATCCGGGGGTGCATGCATTGATTAATCAACGTATCGCAAATCGTTTATGGCAGAAAGGTTGGTGTTTTACCGCTCGGTTTATTTCTTATGTGTCACGCTTGTTAACCAATATAGATATTCATCCTGGAGCAACCATTGGACATCATTTTTTTATTGATCATGGTGCTGGTGTGGTGATTGGCGAGACCGCTGAAATTGGCAATGGTGTGACGCTTTATCATGGTGTAACGCTGGGGGGGACTTCGTGGAACAAGGGTAAACGTCATCCCACTCTGAAAGATGGTGTGATGGTGGGCGCCGGCGCAAAAGTACTTGGACCGATTACACTCGGTGAAAAAGTCAGGGTTGGAGCCAATTCTGTTGTTATCCATGATGTTGAAGCAGATCGTACCGTGATAGGTATTCCGGGTAAGGAAGTTAATGTTCGTGAAGCAGGTGAGGTTAATCCTTTTGGAATTGATTTGAATCATCATCTGATCCCTGATCCCATAGGCAAGGCAATAAGTTGTCTTGTAACACGGATTGAAGATCTTGAATTACAGTTACAACACGTTTCAAGCATCGCACATGAAACAGCATTGATACACGATTGTGATGAATGCGAAGCTAGTACCGTTTGTGAAACTGATGATACTGGTTTGCTATCTAATATGAAGCATGCAGTAGGAGATTATTAATGGACTTGCAAGATTTTGAAGGTCAGTCAATGTATTTCGATGATCCGATCCCGCAGATGGCTGAAGAGTTAATACAACAAGCGGCTGATTTATATGGTGAAGAGGAAGCGGAAAAATGTTTACTTAAAGCGTATTTTCTTTCACCAGCAAACTTGACTATTCTGGTTGCGATGTACCGATATTACTATTACCAGCATAAATACAAAGATGCGATTTTAGTAGCTCATCGTGCCATGGAAGTATCAGCATCAAGACTTAATTTACCAGACAAATGGCAGGAACTTAAATTTAGTCACCTTGGTGAAGGTGCTGTGATTTCAATGGGGTTACTACGATTTTATTTGATGGCATTGAAAGGCGCTGGATATTTGCACTTGCGTGATAATAATTTTGAAGAGGGTGCAGATATGTTAACGAAGGTTGTTGAACTTGATCCGCATGACAGATTACGTGCCTCGTTTTTACTGGACATTGCACTTGAGTCACTGAATGTTAAAACGGCAGAAAATGTCAGTTCAATTCGTGGTTTTGAATAATAGACCATTTTAATTAAAAGGTAATAATTATGAATGATGAAGACTTATTTGAAGATGACATGGAAGAACTCAGTAGTGCTGAAGAATTTTTACAGTACTTTGGTATTGAGTATGACCAAACGGTGGTGCATGTAAATCGTTTACATATACTGCAACGTTTTCATAACTACATTTCCAAAGCAGAGAAAGATATGCCTGAAGATGAAGAAGGTAAGCGGGCTGCATATAAAGAACTTTTGCTGACAGCGTATCAGGATTTCGTTAATTCTGATGCCGCGACTGAAAAGGTTTTTAAAGTATTTCGTATGCACGAACCACAACAGGTATTTGTCACACTGGATCAACTGGTTAAGTAACGGGGTTTTATTATGCGTCCTAACTACAATTATGGTGATGAAGTACGCTTAATCCGAAATGTAAGAAATGATGGAACTTATCCTGGTATGGATATTGGTAAACCGTTAGTCGCCTGTGGAAGTACAGGTCATGTGCAAAGTGTAGGTACATATCTGCAGGACTATATTATTTATGGCGTACATTTTCTGGAATCAGATATTCTTGTTGGTTGTCGTGAAGAGGAATTAATTTCTATTGATGATAAATGGGTACCCAGTAAATATGAATTTCGCGACAAGGTACGTTCGCTTATTTCATTAGGAATAAATGGTGAAATCATTGTAGATAAAGGCACTCCGGGTGAGATAGAGAAAGTGTTACGCGATATGCCTGGAGGCGTGCAATATCATGTTCGTTTCCCCGGCCGTTCTCTCCAGGTACCGGAAACTGCGCTAGAAGATCCTGCAGATTATTGACAAAGGTAAAATAACCTTATGAGTTTAAATAGAGCGCATACCATGCAGACTAAAAAACACGTTATTGCTGAAAATAATATCGACCATGCTTATCATTTGCTGCAAGCAGCATTGAATAAATATGGAAAAAATCCTAATGAATTAAAACCCGCTGAATTAAATGAAGTTAAGCATCAGGCGTTAAAAGCTTTAAAATTAGAAAGCCTGATACTTTCTTCAGATGAAGCACAAAATGTGGTGTTAACTCAAAGTCTGCTCAGAAAATCGATGGCAGAAATTAAATCACGCTACAGCTCGGAAGAGGATTTTATCGCCGATTTAAAAGTGAATGATCTGGACGATAAAAAATTATATACATCACTGTACCGGGAACTGCTGGTGCAAACCGTGCTGGATAAAGTGGGTTCACGTGCCGCAGCGATTAGTGAACTGGATGTGATGATTTATTTTTATTTGCATAAAGATAAATTTAATAAACCAGAAACGCGTGAATCCTATCATATTTTAATTACGCTCAATGATGATTATGAGGAAAATACGTTTGATGCGGCGACTTCACGATTAGAGGATATTCGAAAGCGTCTGCTTAAAAAACCAGAGCGTTTTTCTGAACAGGCAATGAAACACTCCGAATGTCCAACGGCTTTGCGTGATGGTTTTCTTGGCAATATCCCAAAAGGCGAACTTTATCCGGAACTGGACAAAGTGATGTTTAATATGAAAGAAAATGAAATATCTGAAATTGTTGAATCGCCTATTGGCTTACATCTTTTGTATTGTAAATCAATCAGCAATGCGGGTTCTGTCTCATTAAAAATGGCTGAACCAAAAATACGTGAACATATGCTGGAGAAGCGACGTCGTATGTGTAAAAAGAACTGGCTCTCTGAACTAACCAGGAATAGTGTCAATAAATAGCAGAGGTTGAATATGAGCACGGAAAAGCAAATTGTAAAATGTTCGTTTTGTGGGGTTGAGCAGGCTGTGAAAACCCCGCTTATAGCCGGATTAGAAGGGCATATCTGTGAGGCATGTGTACACCTGGCAAATCAGGTTGTGACCAGCTGGGGACGTAAACGTGATTTGGAAAAATTGCATTGTCCTTTGCCAACACCTTCCGCAATCAAACAACATCTTGATAAATATGTCATTGGCCAGAATGAGGCAAAAGAAGTTTTGTCAGTTGCAGTTTACAACCATTATAAACGACTCAAAAGTGAAAGTGGTGAAATGCCAACGCTAGGGAATGATTATGATGTTGAACTTAGTAAATCAAATATTCTTATACTGGGTCCATCCGGTACGGGAAAAACATTGCTTGCCAGTACACTGGCTAAGGTAATTGGTGTGCCATTTGTTGTTGCCGATGCTACTTCTATAACTCAGGCAGGTTATGTCGGAGACGATGTTGAAAGCCTTTTGGTAAGACTACTGGATACCGCCGAAGGTAATGTTGGACGCGCCGAATGGGGCATTGTTTATATAGATGAAATAGATAAATTGGCACGTAGTTCTGAATCACCCACTTCGGTACGTGATGTATCCGGGGAAGGTGTACAACAGGCACTATTGAAACTGGTTGAAGGCAGTAAGGTCAAGGTCTCCTTGAAAGGGCGTCGTAAGGAAGGAGGCGAGGAAACAGAAGTGGATACCACAAATATCTTGTTTATAGTGGGCGGTGCATTTTCAGGAATTGAAAAGATGATTAAAAATCGAGTCCGACCTAAAACAGGTGGCATTGGCTTTCAGGTTCAAATAGATAAAAAAGAAGATGATGGTACTGTGATAAGTGCAGGAATAATGATGCAGGAAGTTAAATCAGAAGATTTACGTTATTTTGGTTTAATCCCTGAATTTATAGGTCGTTTCCCGGTTGTAACGGCACTAGAAGCACTGGATGAAGAAACATTAGTTAAGATACTCACTGAGCCACGTAATTCACTGATTAGGCAGTATCAAAAGTTATTTGCTTTTGACAATGCCAGACTTGAATTTACTGATGAAGCGATTAAAGCGATTGCAAGAAAGGCTATGGAAAATGAAACCGGTGCGCGCGGCTTAAGAAGTATCCTCGAAAAACTCCTACGTAAGGCAATGTACGATCTACCATCTCATTCTAATGTAAATTATTGTCTTGTCGAGGAAGATGCTGTTGAAGATAACACTGATATTACGTTTAGTTATGATGAAAGTTTAGCCGATACTGAATTTGTTCAAACTGCAAGTCTTTGAATTAAGATTTATTCCAAGTTGTACTGATAGAATACATTCAGCACAGCTTGGATATCATCATCTGATTTAAGAGGCTGATTCGCTATATATTGATTTGTTTATCGTGTATCGCTGCCACCCTGCTGACATAATATATATTCCGGAATCCAGTTGTTTTTATACATAGCTAAATCCTGCGCTAGATATACTGTCGTATGAAAGATTTTCATGACAATTTAATTGTGAAGCAAAGTATTTAAGCAGAAAACCTAACACAAGCAATGAGGTTGACTCTTGGCCATACAGTACAATAATATTGTCTGATACTGCCTGTGACAAATTTGTGACAGTATGAACCATATTTGATGTAGGCTGAAGCAATATTGACATCAGTTTACATTTTTCCAATATGTGAAACAGTTTTAAAATCATAGGCTTATGGACATAAAGTGTGAATTGGTAGACTAGAAGATAAGGCTACGAACCGAGCGGTCGCACGTTCGAATCGTGCCAGGCGCACCATACAAATCAAAAGCTTACATTAACGTGTGAGCTTTTTTTTCTTTAACATTAAGTGTATTGTGGTGATTTCTTAGTTTTAAGAGGAAGCATTGGTCAACTACGGTTAGCTGACACGTTCTGTCCGTCAACCAGAGGGTGGGGCAATTCAATTTCATATCCTTGAACATAATCAATTAAAGATTTATCGAGTTCATTGAGTATTTCATCATTCTCAACAAATTCTGCAATTATTTCCAATCCAAGACTGTGTCCGATCTGACTGATAGATTTGATAACGCTTTGGTTAAATGAATTGCCCTGGATATTCTTTACAAAACTTCCATCAATTTTAATGTAATCAAGTGGTAACTCGCTTAAATATTGAAACGAACTCATACCGCTTCCAAAATCATCCAGGGCAAACTTGCAGCCACGTTTTTTGAATATCTTAATGAAGTTAGTGGCATCGTTAAAGTTTGAAATTGCTGCTGTCTCAGTGATTTCAAATATAAGTTTGTCTGGTGAAATTTGAGAGTTATTCAGTTCTTTATTTAAAAAATCAATAAATGCAGCATTTGTTAAGGTCTGGCCAGACAGGTTAATAGAAAAGTGAGTGTCATTTTCAAAAGTTTTATTGTTTTTGATTTCATTAAATAGCGTTCTGACAACCCACATATCAATATTTGTCATTAGTGAATATCGTTCAGCGGCCGGTATGAATACGCCTGGAGAAATAATTTTACCTTCTTTGTTTAAACGAATAAGGATCTCATGAATGTCATAGTTTTTATTATTAGAATATGGAGATATCTTTTGTGAATATAAAACAAAGCTATCATCTTCTAATGCTTTATTTATTGTCTGAAACCATTGTAAGTCACCTTCACGCTGCAGAACATCTTCATCATTATGTTTGTAAACATGAACACGATTCCTGCCTTTATCTTTTGCGACGTAACATGCGGTGTCTACCGTCATCATCAGATTGGTTAAAGTATCGCCATGAGAGATAGGAACAATTCCTATGCTTGATCCAATTGTTAAAATATGTCCATCCCAGGTGAATTTTATTTTAGAAATGACTGCTTTTATATTTTCAGCTAAAGCCATCGCTTTTTTAATATCACAATTGAAAAAGATAATCCCGAATTCATCACCACCTAAACGGGCAAATAAGTCATTTTTTCGAATATGTTCGTTAACTTTTGAACTGATTACTTTTAGTAAATGATCCCCTGCTATATGTCCACAAGTATCATTAATCGTTTTGAATTGATCGAGATCGATATAACAAAGGGTATGTATTTCACCGTGCTTTATGCTTTTGAGGATATCAGTCATTTTATCCTCAAAAGCTCGCCTGTTTAGAAGATCTGTTAGAACATCATGTGTTGCTTGATGAGCAAATACATCAGACATTTTTTTAATGTGAGTTAAATCGTGGAATACGAGTACGGCACCAATTAAATTATCTTCTTTGTCTAGCAGAGGCGTAACCGTTTCTTCTATGGCATATTCTGTCCCATCATCGCAGATTAATATGCAGCCTGATTCATTATTTATTTTATGTGGGGATTTAATAGAATCCATAATATGGTAGCTTGAAAGCGTTTTATCTTTATCATTCTTCACTCTGAAAATCTTTGAAAGGTATTTATTTCGCGCCTTCTCAAGGGGGTAACCGGTTAATTTCTCTGCCGCAGGATTAATATAAGTAACTTTACCGTTAGTATCTGTTGTGATTACACCTTCTCCAATCGCTTCTAGTGTGATTTGTGCTTTTGTTTTTTCTATGAATAACTCATCCTCAGCGCGTTGCTTATCTTTTATTTTCGACATTTCAAGTGAAGAGGCCATATTGTTTATGCCTTGCGCGAGTTCAGCAAGCTCACCAGAAAACCCTATAGATATTCTATGATTTAATCCGCCTTTTTTTATAATACCTACACCTGTATTTATCGTGGTGATGGGTTTTATTACGCTGCGAGCAAACAGCAGTGCGATGAGAATAGTTGCTAATGTTGAGATTAGAGTAATAAATATACCGTTTTTTATAATGCTCGACTTATCCCTGTTTGCATTATTTAAATTCATAATAATTTTAATGACACCAATATTAGCGTTTATATCGGAGTTTTTATCGGACTCTATCTCAAGGTCGTTAATTCCAATTGATGATTTAATGATTGGTGATGAAAATATTTTATTGTTGGATTGATCAATGTTAGAAATATCGGCATTTTTCCAATTGTCACTTATTTCTTTTAGGATAATTTTTTTTCGGTTGTCTTCAATATAGATGGCAACGATATCGGGTTGCTTTAATGTTTGTTTTAATGTTGAGTTAAGATAGGAGAAGTTATTTGAGAAAACACCGTATTCACTAATTGGAGACAAATAATGCGCTATATTATTTCCTTTTTCATTAATGCGTTTGTTAAATTCATCAATTCTTCCTGAAATTAGAATCGAGGCAAGAATAAGTGCAGTTGTAATAACAGGTATTACGGTTACAAGAAGAACTTTTGATGTAAACCGGATACTTATCATTTTATTTTTCTCTTGATAGTTTTTTCTGAGTCAATATCTATATTAAGTGAATGCGCAACAGCAGAATTTATCACAATTGCAAAGTCATCCGGATAATATTCTTTTTCAGTTTGCGATCCATTTTGGATTATTTTATTTGCGATATTTGCTGTTTTATTTGCAATATTGTCAACGCTGGAAAATAAACTAGTCAGTGCGCCTGCTTTCGCGAATGATTGTGAATACGCAATAATGGGTACATTTTTATGATATGAGGACAAAATAATACTTTTAGCGTTACCAGAGTTGTAGATGGCCGAGTCCGGTAGTGCAAGTAAAATATCATTTTTATTTAATTTGTTAGTGAGTGTTCGAGCAATATTACTATCTTGTTTGATAATTATTTCATTATAAATAAAGCCGTTTAGTCTTGCTGCCATTTTTAATTGCTGTGATTTGTGCGAGTTTGCTTGTGTGGTAGCAAACGCTAAGTTATTTTTATAAGGGAATACTATCTTAAATAATGCAATATATCGACTAACCGGTTGGTTTATGAATACCTTGTAACATGATTTATTCTTGCACGGTATGCTGGCTAGCAGAGGGCCGTCATCAGGAATTAAAGAATAAATCACGGTTGTTTTTGGATTGTGTTTAGCTACTATTGTTGCAGCCTTATAGCCTATTGAAATGATGAGGTTATATTTGTTTAATATTTTATTGTTAACTTCTGAAGCGCTAACTTGAGTGAGCGTAATATTAGTTTGTGACTTATTTTCCAGCTTATCTTTTAAGGTAGAATAAAATGTCTGGTAAATTTTCCCATCTCCACTCATTACCGCTAAAATATTATCTTGTGAATATGACAGTGTTGGCACTAATAAAAGGCAAAAGGATACCCACTTCGCCGTCGTAGGCAAAAAGGTAAATAGAAGCTTAATGTGATTAATGTTCACTGAATCAGTTACATATTTAAAGCTCTATACTAAAGCTTATATATCCTTGTCGGTCATAATTATTGAGTAGTCTGGTTTTGACTTTTTCATTCGTTGCGTTTTGCAAAACAAACATTATTTTTGAATTATGTTCGCCAAGTTTAAATGTTTTTGCAAGAGTGAGATCTAAACGGTTTCTAGGTGCTTGTGGTGTTGATTCACAACAAAGTTGGTGGTAGCTACCGGTATAATAATATCCGAGTGAACCATTAACGTTGTTCCCGAAATTATGCATGACCAATAATGAGATAATATCTTCAGGCGTGCTTGTTTCGTAATCGATTATATCTCCAAAGACTAAATTTCCTGTTTTAATCGTTGTTCGTGCATAATTAAGTATGGCTTTAGTATTCTCAAAGTTATGAGAAATTGAGGCTTCAAAGCCGGTTATATTAAATTCATCACCTTGTACAAAGCCGCCAGTTCCCGGATTAGGTTTAAGAGAAATAATATCGCTAAGTAGGTTCTTATAAATACGAATATCAATTTCTGTCGCATTATTATTAAGCGTACCAATATAGCTGAGATCTAGTGTTTTAATTCGTTCAGGTTTTAAATCAGATAAATCAGTCCAGAATGTGAAATTACCTGGAATAGCGGGTATGTATATTATGCGGTTGAGGTACTCTTCCATTGCTAACGGACTGCGTGTCGATTCGGCATAAGAAATTCGAACGGTATGGTTTTTGCTGAAATGATGGTTTAATGCAATACGAGGTGAGGTTGTTTTTCCGCTTGTGTCATTATGATCCTGTAATAAACCAATGTTCAGCACATTTGATTGGTTTAAATGAAGCTCTGCATTTGCAAATAATTGTTGAGTAATTATATCCTTGTCAACGTTGTATAAAAATTGTGATGATATTGTGTTATCTTTTCTATAAAGTGCACCTAACGTTAATGCATAAGAGTCAGAATAGGTGGAGTAGGTAAATTCAAGATTTTTGCGACTCGTTGACGCGCCTTCATCGATATATACATCACCATAAGGTGCTCCAAAGTTACCTACATAATCATTTTTGTCATCAAATGTTTGTTGATAATAATTTAAGATGAAATTGTCACTATCAGAAAAATTATGTTCCCACTTGCTTTGGAATGAAGATTGACTAACTTTCTTCGTGTGATTTGGCATAGCTAGATCCAGAGGATTATCCTCCTGATAATGACCTGTATTGTAATTAGCCGATAAAGTAACAGTATCATTATTCGTTGCTTGATAATCTCCGCGAAAATTAACAATGGATGAATCCATGCTGTCATATCTTTTTTCGAATCCATCATCTTTTCGTTTTGCCAGTGATAGCTTGTAGTCAAATTTACCGGCGTTATCACCTATAGAGGCAAATTGTTCACTGCGTCCATTTACACCTTGATTTGCCTTAAAGCGCAGGCCTTTATCTAGCGCGGCATGTCGGGTGATTATGCTAATAACCCCCGTCATGGCATTTGGACCATAACTGGCTGAACTTGGCCCACGAATCACTTCAATACGTTCTATATCATCAATAGTAATGCCAAGTTGCGTCCAGGGGACGTCACCAAAAGAAGGGGTATAGACAGACATACCATCAACGAGAATCTGCAGCCTCACCCGGTAGCGATCGAAAAGGAATTGATAACCTACCGCGGCAGCATGCCCCTTGTCATAGTTCACTAGCATGCCGGGCGCTAATCTCAACAAATCAGCTATTTCTGTGAAACCAGATGCTTCAATCATTTTTCGGTCAATAATGGTTGTTGCAATCGGAGAATTCTTCTTTGATTGCTTTAAACGTGTCGCAGTTAAAACAACAGGAATGTCATTAAAAAAGTCACTTTCTGTTAATTGTGAAGTGTCTAATTCTTGAGCGGGAGTTGTCTGAGATAATGCGGTTATAAGTAAAACAGATACTATCAGTGGGGGGGAGCTGAACATTGTATAGGTTACCTTACGGCTATAAAAGGACTAAAAATCATACATTTTATTAAGCTAAATGTTAATTTTTTATTTTTATTAAATTGGGTGAATAGGGGTAATCCCCAGCATTTAACCATACTTTATGCGTATGAGGCATTTTTTATCGGTCTCAATATACTAACTCCATTTTACTTATAAGTATGGAAGCTTTTTTCAACTCACTTCATTTTTAAGCTTCTTCTACAGGTTCAAATATTTCACATTTAAATGATTTATTCTTCATTGAGTCACGGTAACTTGTCGCTAATTCAATAAGGACATTTTGATTCACAACAATTGCAATGTTTAATTTACCTATTGTATAGGAAATAATGTCGCCAGTTGATGCTTATATTTTGGTACGTTCATTAGTGATTAATTATTCATTTGCATCTGAGAAATCATTAATAATATATTCTATTATTGTAAAATCGGGGTTCCCGTAAGTATCGAAACATGATTTTAAAATTGCTTCTGCTTTGACATCACCGGTAAATTTTCTGATTAAGCCTGTTGATGTTCATGTATTTGAGTGATGTATGGCCAATCTTAAATAAATAAGTAAAGTAATAATGTTGTGAAGATAGTTTTATGTATCTCAGCTTGTTTAGCATAAAAATAGTACGCATAAAAACAACGGGTGAAAATACTTAGGTAATGATAATTAGTGGCTATTATGAAAAGAGTTTTTTCCACCAGCGACGGCGGTTATTCGGTGGATTCAATGCTGCTTCCAGTTCGACGGGTTTCAGTTTTGATAATATCCAGCCAGGCATAGGTGGATTATCACTAAATCCACAGGAAACACCTAGGTTATTAGGATCATAGATTTTTATGAAGGAGGGACACTCTTTGTCATCCGCATAAACAATGCCACAGTAGTCTTCATCATGATCTTTATGTAATAAAATATCGATTTCTTTAACAAAGGATAAAAGTTTGTCTTTGTCGACAGATGCTTCTGGTGGCTGTTCGCCAACAGCATAAATAAACCAGCTATCATTAGCTTGTTTACTTAATAGCGTCCAGAAATCATCTAATTGCGGCCAACGCATCATAGAGGTAAAGCTGCCTCGATAGGCGTTTATATATTGAGGGGCTATTTCATTTTCCACAGTGAATACCTGAGCTTTAAAATTATTTACTTTACCATTAATTTTTATAAGTATAGTGCTATTAGCTCTTCTCGTCTGTACGTTAGGTTACCTTTTGCCTTATGATCATCGGGTACTGGTTTAAAAAGTAAAAATAGCAAATAATAGTATGTCAGATTAATCGTTTTTCTACTTATTCAGGTGTGATATGCAAACAATTCAAAAAGGTATATTGGCAACAGAAAACATACTTGCTCGTTATATGACTTTCAATTTAGTTGATGCTGAAGCAGCAAAAGAAAGTCTTAGCGCACTGCAAGAATCAGTAGATGGGGAGTCTGTCGTGGTTGGTTTTGGTGAATCTTTGACAAAGGCCTTTGGTGTTGAGATTAACGGCTTAAAGCCAATGCCAGTGTATTCGTCTGCGGGTATTGATATTCCTTCTACCCCCTGTGCCTTATGGTTGTGGTTACGTGGTGATGACCGGGGTGAGTTGTTTCACCGTTCGAGAAAATTAGAATTATTATTAGGTTCTGCATTTGAACTTACCGATGTGATTGATAGCTTTAAATACAGTGAAAGTCGCGATTTAAGTGGTTACATTGATGGCACCGAGAATCCTCAGGACGATGAAGCTATTAAGACGGCAATGGTCAGCGGGCAAGGTGAAGGGCTCGATGGTAGTAGTTTTGTTGCGATACAGCAGTGGCTGCATAACTTTGATGTGCTGAGTTCAATGAATGACACAGAAAAGGATGATTCTATAGGCCGTCACGTGAGCGACAATGAGGAGTTTGATGAAGCACCCATTTCTGCACATGTAAAACGAGCAGCACAGGAAAGTTTTAGTCCGGAAGCATTTGTCTTACGTCGTTCTATGCCATGGGCAGAGGGAATGGATGCAGGTTTAATTTTCGTTGCTTTTGGGCAATCTTTCTCTGCATTTGATGCAATTTTAAATAGAATGATTGGAAATGAAGATGGTATTCATGATGCTTTATTTAATTTCACCAAACCTGTTACAGGTGCCTACCTTTGGTGCCCACCGATGAAGGGAGCGAAACTTGATCTCAGTAAGCTGGGTTTATAAAAGAAAATGAATAAAAAAGGGGAATCAATGTGATTCCCCTTTTGTTATTATGCTGCTGCTTCAGTTGAAAGGTATTCTTTCAAACTTTCAGAACCACCCACATAATCACCATCAATGAATATCTGGGGAACACTTGAGATACCTGCAACTGAACGTAGAGTTGCTTCAGTATAATCCCGGTTTAATACTAGTTCTTCATATTCAATACCAGCATCAGCTAACATAGCTTTAGCACGAACACAGTATTCACAATCCGGACGAGTAAAGATGGAGACATTTTTAGGTTTTTCTGCATTTGGTGCAAGGTACGCTAGCATAGTGTCTGCATCAGAAACATCAAACGGGTCGCCGGGAACATTTTCTTCAATAAACATTTTATCAATGACGCTATTTTTAACCAGCATTGAATAACGCCATGAACGTTTACCAAATCCAAGGTCGCCTTTATCTACTAACATCCCCATTCCTTCGCTGAAGTCGCCATTTCCATCAGGAATAAAAGTAACATTATCCGCGTGTTGACCTTTTTTCCACTCATTCATGACAAATGCATCGTTTACAGAAACACAAACTACGTCATCAACACCATGCTCTTTAAAAGTAGGCGCTAGTTGGTTGTAGCGAGGTACATGAGTTGAGGAACATGTTGGTGTAAATGCGCCAGGTAATGAAAATACGATAACTATTTTGTCTTTGAAAATGTCATTTGTTGAGACATCAACCCATTGGTGATTGTCGCGTGTGTGGAATGTAACTTGTGGAATATTTTGTCCTTCACGGTTTTCCATTTTATTTTCCTCTCGTTAATTTAATATTAATCAGTTGAAAAGGCGCGGTATTTACCTGCCTGCCTTGAACACGGGAGTATTATCATTGCTTTATGCTAATTGATAAAATTGTTTATTTCTACTATTATGATAGATTATATCTATCAATATGGTGACGTATGAATATACGAGAATTAGAATATTTGATTGCAGTGGACGAAGAGCGTCATTTCCATCGTGCTGCCGCGCGTTGTTTCGTTAGCCAGCCGACCCTAAGTGGACAGTTAAAAAAGCTAGAACAGGAGCTGGGTGTTTTGCTGGTTGAGAGGAGTAATCGACAGGTCTCAATGACGGAAGCGGGAGAGGCAGTCATTAAACATGCCCGTATCATATTGACAGAAATTAAAGCGATAAAGGATGCGGCCAACTATTTTCATGATCCCATGGTAGGCGATGTGCGGGTCGGGATTATTCCTACCATTGCACCTTATCTTTTGCCGATTATTATGCCGCAATTAAATAAACATTTTGCCAAATTAAAAATTTGGCTTTATGAATACCAAACACACGTGTTACTGGAAAAACTTGAAAAAGCAGAACTTGATTGTCTTATTTTAGCGCTACCAATTGAAAAACATGAGTTTGCCGAAGTCAATTTATTCAGAGAACCATTTAGGTTAGCAGTAAAAAAAGATCATGAACTGACTAAAAAGAAAACAGTCAACATGGGCGATATTGCGCAACAAGAATTAGTCTTGCTTGAAGAAGGGCATTGTTTACGGGAGCATATTCTGGATGCATGTTTACTGGCAGGTGTTAAAGAACAGGGACAGTATCATGCCACCAGTCTGGAAACATTACGTCACATGGTGGCTGAAGGTGTGGGGATGACTTTAATGCCGGAGTTAGCAGTACCTGCGCGGACAAGAAAAACGGATGATATTCGTTATATTGAATTTAGTGATCCAAAACCGAACCGGCGTATTGGTATGCTATATAGAAAAAACAGTTATCGTGAAGAGGCGTTTAATAATATTGCTGAATTGATTAAATCGGTATTACCGGTTAATGTATTTTTTTGAAACATTCGATTACAGGGAGTAACCAATGACATCACTTATTTATCCAATGGCTGCACTGGCTTTATTAACTGTAAGTATAATGTTAATTATGCTTTTTCTTCGGGTGAAAGCTGTTCGCACACGAAAATTATCACCGCGTTATTTTAAAATAAACAAGGGTGGGGAAGTTCTGGAACAACTTGTCGCAATTACACACAGCCTATAATCATATTTTACATCGTTTGTCGGTGTTCACAGTATCCTGTGTTGTATTGATTGCAATGTGGGTAAAAGTTGTTGTAATAGTCAGTACAACTACCTGAGAAGAAGAATATTAAATGTGATTTAAAATTCAATACCGGGTTCTTTCTGAACAATATCAATTTTTTTTGTATCATATTGAACTGAAAATTTTGCATTTTTTATTTAGATTGTAAGACTAAACAATAGTACATATTTTTTTGTAAAATAGTTAAGTAATAGTGAGAAGGCTTTGTCATCTGAATCTAATGAATATCATGTTGATGTACTCAATGATGAAAATAATGCTGTTGAGTTGTTAGCCTCTGCTACCGGTTTCTCAAAGCAGAAAATAAAGCAATGCATGCAAAAAGGTGCTGTTTGGTTAACTGATAAAAAAGGGACTCATCGCTTACGTCGAAAAAGTAAAAAACTCAACGCCGGAACAACACTTCATTTATATTATGATCCACTGGTACTCGACAACACGGTTGATGATGCCATTCTTATTTCTGATGAAGGTGATTATAGTGTTTGGTATAAGCCACGTGGTATGTTGTCACAAGGAAGTAAGTGGGGTGATCATTGTGCAATTAACCGCTGGGTAGAACAACATTTAGAACCACAACGACCTGCATTTATTGTTCATCGACTTGACCGTTTTGCATCAGGCTTAATTTTAATTGCACATAAGAAGAAAACAGCAACTTTGTTAGCTAATCTATTTCAGCAAAAGAAAATCATTAAACAGTACAAAGTGATTGTTTCTGGTGAGTTTCCTTCCGACACAATGACAATGACTAATGAAATCGATAATACGCCTGCGGTCTCGCATGCATCTTTAATACACTATGATAAAAGCAAAAATAAATCATTAGTTAAGGTTGATATTGAAACGGGACGTAAACATCAAATTAGATTGCATTTGTCAGGTGCTGGCTATCCTGTGGTAGGTGATCGTTTATATGGTAACAAAGACGATGGTATCGACTTACAACTTACTGCGTTTAAACTCACCTTCTCTGGTCCAATAGACGGGGTTGAGAAAACCTATCAGTTAGATAAAAATTTACAACCTGATATTAAAAACTTACCTGACTGAGTCCGGATACACTAATCACAATAAGTACGGCACCAATAATACGTTTAAATAGCTGATCATTCTTCAAAATTAAAGTATGTGTTTTAAGCCCAATAATATGTCCAATTGCAGCAATGGGTAATAAATATAGTGCTGACATGAGATGTATGTCGACTCCCAGCGCTTTAAATGTACTCATTTTGATTGCGACCAGAATAAACCATAATACAAAAAGTGTATCTCGTAATTTTTCTGCTGCCACATTACGCATGTAAACAGCAACCATTAATGGTGCACCAGTTAGAGATGTACCAGCAACATATCCTCCAATAGCTAATAAGAATCGATCAAACCATTCATTATTACTTTGAATATTTATACTCAAAAACCAAATCAGCGCATAAAATAATGTGACAGAATAGATGAAAATAATTAACCAGTTATTGGGTAAATTAATTAAGCCAAAAACGCCAATAAGTGCAGGTGGAATAATATAAATACTGGAACTTTTTAGATAAGCCCAATCCACATTTTTTAAACGTGAGTGTAACGTTAATGAGGTGAAAAAAAGTAAATGGGCACCAATAATGGGCAACCAGTATATTGGTTGGTTGAAGATGAATAGCATCAAAGGTAAACCTAATGCTGCACCACCGAAGCCTAAGCCGCTACGAACAAAGCCTGTCCAGATAAATATAAGAGAAATCAGGCCCAGTTCGTTGACTGAAAAATTGATTAAGGACGAGCTGTTCAGAAAAAAGTCCATTTAAAATTAAGAATCCCTGGTAAAAGTTAAACTTGAATTAATGCAGCAAATAAACCAATCAACCCACCAAATACTCCACCCCAGACAACGAGCCAGCCAAGGTGTTGCTTAATCATTTCCTGAATAATTTCTTTAACTAATTCTGGTGTCAATTCTTCTAAACGCTTTTCAATAATGTCTTCAACTTTTTCACGCATGTCGTTCATCACATCGGGCTGTTCAAGTTCATCCCTTAGTAAATCAAGAAATGAGTCAGATTGTGTTATATTGATGAGTGATTGCTTCATGTTTACTATGAAGGGCTCTTTAAGTGGCGCTAATGCTTTTTCACCACCAAACATACCTAACATGCTACCAAACGATGATTCCATAATAACTTTCACTAAAGTATCAAATGAGGGACTAAGATCCACTTTTTCGATGACCGGTGATAAATGCAGATCCGGCTTAATACCGTCAGAGACACGCAGGAATCGGTCGATATTTTCTTCAGTAAAAAATTGTTCCATCATCAGATTTCGAATTGCTAACTTAAAATCTTCAAATCGAGCGGGAATAACACCAGAACCATATAGGCCAGGCACTTTTTCAAATAACATGTGGATCGCTAACCAGTTTGTAATCGCACCTGATAATGCAAATAAGCCAATAGTCAAAATAAGCTCATTTTTCAATGCTAGCCCGCCAGCAACCACTAAAATGGCAAGACTATTGGTGAGAATGCTTTTATTCACTTGAAATTCCTCGTGTATTTTTGATGTCGGATTATCTAATAATCTGCTCCTTCATACAATCTACTCAGGCGTTGAGATATTGTTGTCTTTAATCCAGCTCAATTTGGCAGAATTTGAGAATATTTCATGCTATAAATAGTGTTGTTATGTTGAAATGCCGTGTGAAAAGAGGATGTTATGGCAGAAAATGATGTTAGTTTAAAACAACGAAATTCACTTGGTGTAGATATTCAGATTAAATTAGTTGATGGTCGTGAACTACAGGTTGTGAGCCGAAACAAAAAAACTAAACAAGCTTATTCTGTCGATATTCTTTCATTACAAGATAAAAGCCGGCCTGTATTATCTATTGCATGGAAATGGCTGTTTGGTGGTTTAGTTTTTTTGTTGATTATGATGTTGTTACTAAAATTTTTACCTCCCATCTTAGGCGCGAATAAAAATTTATATTTGGGTATTATTTTGCTTGCAGGACTTACGGGTACTGTTTTATGTTCTATTCAATTTTGGAAACATAGTTCCAGAAATCATATTTTTTATTCCAGAAATGCTCATGTGCCAATTATTATTTTGAATACAGGTAAGCCAACTAAAAAAACGTTTTTATCCTTTGTTAATGGTATTGAACAACGAATTAAGAAATTCCGTGAGCATATGGATATTGCAGAAGACAAACAATTAACGGGTGAAATGAAAATGTTACGCAGACTAAGTGATGAGGGCGTCATTAGTAAAAAAGATTATGAATCGGCCAAGTCTAAATTATTAAGTGGTTTTTGATCGTAACTTTGTTAACCGCGATGAATAAGCCTGAACTAAAATTATAATGTGTAATCAGGAACATCTCATTTCTGTCATTATGCCTGTACATAATGCAGGTGAGTATTTGGTGGATGCTGTTACAAGTATTTTTTACCAGAAAAATGTTAATTTCGAAATTATTTTAGTTGATGATCACTCAACGGACAAAACCATTCAAAATTTACCCGTAGAATTTACTCAGGATGATCGATTTAATTTCGTTTTATCAAATAGACGTGGTGTTGTCGCGGCAATGGCAACGGGGTATGCCGTTGCTAAAGGGAACTATATTGCTCGCATGGATGCAGATGATATTGCTTTACCCAACAGGCTGTCTGAGCAATTTAATTATTTACAAGCACATCCGGAAATAGGTATTGCAGGCGGACAAGTAAAAATAATAAGTAAATATGATATTGCAGAAGGTTTTTCTCTTTATGAAAAGTGGTTAAACCAATTGTGTTTGCCAGAAGATATTGAACGGGAATTATATATTGAAAGTCCTATACCAAATCCAACTGCATTTTTTAGACGAGAGGTTTATGAATTATTAAAAGGTTATCATGATCCTGAATGGGCTGAAGATTATGATATGTGGCTACGGGCACATGCCCAGGGGATTAAAATGGGGAAACCGGATGGTGTATTATTGCACTGGCGTGAACATGAAAGGCGACTAACACACAGTGATAGTCGTTATGATAATAAGTTGTTTATGAAAGCCAAGGCATATTATTTATCGCATAGTCACCATTTAAACAAGCGCAAAGCGATAATATGGGGAACAGGGCCTATTGGGGTTTATCTGCATGACATATTAATTGAACAACAGATAGAAATTGAAGCCTTTATTGAAGTCAATCCTCGTCGGGTTGGTGGGCTCAAAAGAGGCTTACCCGTTTTACATTTCAGTGAAATAAAGCAGTATACTCGTGATAACAATGCTTTAATTATTGGTGCAGTGGGTGCTCGTGGCGCACGAGAAGAAATACGACAAGCCTTACTGGAAATGGGTAAAGAAGAAGGCAGCGATTTTCTTTTTGCCGCATAATAAAAATACATCTGATTACAGAAGAAGAAAAATGGATAATATAACTGATTACGACAAATTAGCAGATGAACTAATTCAAACCGGTGACTATAAAGTTATTAAGCGCTTTAAGCCGGTTGAATTTTACAATGAAGGGACAAGTGAAGATCTTAAAATTGGTATTTATCTTGATACCGAAACAACAGGAATGGATGCTGATGAAGATGCCGTTATTGAATTAGCTTTAGTCCCTTTTGAATTTGATAAAGCCGGAAATATTTATCGCTTATTGCCTGCCTATAATGCATTTCAGGATCCGGGCTTACCCATTCCGGAGATTATTACTCAAATAACTGGTATTACGGATGATATGGTGAAAGGTCAATCGATTGATCTGGCGCAAGTATCTAAAATGTTATCTGAAGCTGTTATTGTTATTGCTCATAATGCACGTTTTGATCGACCTTTTGTTGAAAACTTACTCGATGATTTTGAGGACATTGCATGGGCATGTTCGATTGCTGATATTGAATGGAATAAAGAAGGTTTTGAAGGCGTCAAACTTGAGTTTCTTGCCTATAAATTTGGTTTCTTTTACGAAGGACATCGAGCCACTATCGATTGTCAGGCCGGTATTGAGATATTAAGCCGAAAATTCCCTAAAAGTGGTGAACAAATTTTAGGGCATTTATTAAAACGGGCCCGACGTACCGATATTCGACTCTGGGCAGAAGGGGCACCTTTTGACCGTAAGGATGTCCTAAAGAAAAGAGGCTATCGCTGGTCTCCAGGTGACAGCGGCAAGCGTAAAGCATGGTATAAAGATCTCTCAGAAGATGAACTTGAAGACGAAATGAAGTATCTTAATGACAGTATTTATCCACGTGCTGTTGGCGTGTTACCTACTGATAAATTTAATGCCAAAATTCGTTATTCGAAAAGGCTTTGATTTGATGTACAAATAAGAGGATAAAAATATGAAATGTAATATGGGAACAACGGATCGAATTATCCGCGGAATTGTTGGTGTTGCGGTAATATGTGTTGGTTATTATTATCAATCCTGGTGGGGCGCTGTCGGTGCAATCCCGCTTGGTACAGCTATTATTGGCATTTGTCCTGCCTATTTACCTTTCGGGATTTCCAGCTGTAAAGTAGATAAAAGTTAAAATTATACTTAACGATAAAATAATTGAGCGCAGTTTTGTATTTTTTTACTGCTAGAATGAGTTTTAAACGATGACAAAAATTTTATTGGTTGAAGACAATGAAGATAACAGAGATATGTTATCACGTCGTTTAGAGCGAAAAGACTTTATTGTCACGCTTGCCGTTGATGGACAAGATGGTGTTAATAAGGCTGTTGAAGGTATGCCAGATTTGATTTTAATGGACATGAGTTTACCTGTTATGGATGGCTGGGAAGCAACTCAATCATTAAAAAACAATTCAAAAACAGCCAATATTCCAATCATTGCACTAACCGCTCATGCCATGTCGAGTGACAGGGATAAAGCGATTGAAGCGGGTTGTGATGATTACGATACAAAACCGGTAGATTTTCAACGTTTACTTGGAAAAATAGCAAAACTAACGACGTAACATTTATGTTTTGTTCAAATAAAAAATGCCACCTTATTAGGTGGCATTTTTTTTATTAAACTCTGGTGCCCCCGACACGATTCGAACGTGTGGCCTGTCCCTTAGGAGGGGACCGCTCTATCCTGCTGAGCTACGAGGGCTGTATGCGTATATTATCATTTTAGATGTTTTCTGTACGAAAAATAAATTTTTGAATTGTTTTTTCGATATTTGATTTTCGTTCTCGTATTTGTAGCCCGAGTGCGATGTGTGAGTAATTATTTTCAATACGTGCATTTTGTATATTGGCCGAGATTGAAAAGCCTTTTTGATTGGGGAGTTGGATATAAATGTCGTCAATCAACTGGTTTAAATGAAACATGGATGCAAAGGAATAAGGAAGGCGCAGGCAAAGACCATTTAATGATATGTTAATGAGCAAGCATGATAATTGCCTCGTTGAGGATAAGTAAATTTTTGCACTAACATCATCAATAAATTCAGTACGAAAACGGTGAAACTTCCGGTTTTGTGGATAGTAAATCTCTTCAGGAAAAGGGGTGTATAAATCACTGACCTCTTTATTATTATTTAATATAAATTTCGCATTAAATTTAACCGGTAAGCCGTCCAGTTTTAATGAAAATTCAGCTTCATCTTTTGATGAAATAAGTTTTGAACTTAACGCAGGGTTTGGCTCATCAAAGATCAAAACTTTTGTATCATGATGTACTTCTAATAATGATGTCAGAGAATGTTTTGGGAGAGCTTTAAATGACAAGGCAATAAGTTGTTTTGATTTTTGTATTCTTTTTAATAAATTATATGTTTCTAACGGGGTTTTAACCAGAGTACTGTTTATATCTGTTGTTTTATGCTTAAACATAAAATTAGTTACTTATGCGTGAGCGAGTGTTTTTGAATTATGCTGATTAATATTTTCGCCAGTAGAAGAGTAAGTCAGTTCTACCGATGGGGATGAGGTGCTGAGTATTTCTATTTGAGTTTTTACTCTGCGATGATTGCCGTTAATAACCTGGCCATTTATTTGATTTTGTTTTTGGGCTTTTTCAGACAGTAATTTTATTTCTTCCCAGATAGATTTTAAGTTATTACTTAATAACCACTGGGTTGGCTCATTAGGATTAAGTGCTTTATTGGTTAAAAAATGAATACGCTGTTGTTCGTTTTCTTCAATTTCACTGGTTAGTTTGATTTTTTCCTCAGTGATTTTTTCTAAGTCACTAATATTATTTTTTTTCAGCACTCGCGTTTCATTATTAAGAGCTTGCAGAAGACTATGCATTTTATCTTTAGTAAAAAGTAAAATTTCTTCCAGTGAAAGAGCTTGTGAAGTAGTGGCTTGCATTATTATTTATTCATGAAGTCTTCAAAAGCGAGCATTTTATCTGCAATGCGATCTGCATCGACATTGTATTCACCATTTGAAATAGCACTTTGCACTTCGGCTACACGGGCACTGTCAATAGAAGATGCATTATTTAACTGCTGTTCAATATCTTGCAAACGTGAAGCCGTGTTGGTTAACGTTACTCGATCAGCTGCCGCTGCAGAACTTTCATTCTCAGTGCTTTGTTGTGCTTCATTTTTGTTTTTAACTGAGCCACTCTGGTTTGAACTCACCTGTGCTCGGTTTGAATTAATATGTGTAATATCATTCATGGGTCAACTCCTGCTTACATAGTCTTTCATAGTAGTTAGCGTCTCATTTATGAAAAACTTTAGTCTTCTTTAATAAGTTATAAATATCAATAAGTTATTGATATTTGTGTTAAAAATTCACTTTTACTATACCTGCTGAGATAACACGGGCATAAATCAGTTTTTTACTGTTTAAATTCTTTACTTTTATAGTCTGGCCTTGCTGTCCATCCATTAAGGCTTTACCTTTTACTCGCAAATTTATCCCGCCATTTTGGGCAACAATGGTGATGTGCTGGCCGCGCAATACTAACTTCTGAGCTTTTACTAATGCTGGCGTTAGTATTTGTCCTGCTTTGATATTTCGTTTTGCTTCCATATTGGTGAGTAAATTCGCCGAGCCATAATAACCGTGATTTAATTGTGAATAACGGCGAACAACAAATTCAAGGTCATTGTCCTGTATTATCGTTCCACGTGGAATAGGGTAGCGAGCAATAAGCGCATCCACCTGACCGTCAATATGTGCAGCCACATGAATTTTCCATGGTTGCGGCGCTGAACAACTAACCGAAAGACTGGAATTACCTAACAATTTAGCTCCAGGCGCCATTCTGACTTCTAACGCATTTTGACATTTTTGCACCTGTAACTGTTTATTCAACGACGTTAATGTGACCTGAACATTCTTTAAGGGGACTTGTTGCTGCATCACAAATTGTTTTACAGACTGACTAATACTGCTGTGACTCTGCAACGAACTCGCATGTACAGGTAAGAATCCCGAAACTGTCAATAAAATGGCAATTAGCGTTTTATTTAGCTTTTGTTGCTTATTTAACATCTGAATTTTCATCTAATCTTAACCTTTAAGGCGGCAAAGCCAGTTATTTACTGCAATTTTCTATCGTTACGGTGAAAATAAATGCAATCACCATGCCATATTATTTTCATGATTCATTGCATGATCTTTATTTAAGTAAATTGATAAGTAAGCCGATAAGAGTGTTAAGTAAATAAAGAGGATCTCCTTGTGGCCGGTATTTTAGATCAGGTTGATAAGCGTACAAATCTAGTAGGTGAAAATCGACTGGAAATATTGATGTTTCGACTCCATGGTCGTCAAATATTTGGGATAAATGTATTTAAAGTTCAGGAAGTTTTATCTTGTCCAAGCTTAACCAAGATACCTCAAGCCCATTCTGCAACACGTGGTCTGGCAACTATTCGGCAAAAAACGATACCAGTTATTGATTTAGCGGCAGCAATTGGCCAACGTCCATTGGAAGCCTCTCCGGATAATTTGATTATTATTACCGAATATAATGGTACTGTTCAGGCATTTTTAGTTAATGCAGTAGAGCGCATTGTAAACTTAAACTGGGAGGATATTAAAGCACCACCAAAAGGTGTAGGTCGAAATAATTATTTAACGGCTGTCACTGAAGTTGACACTAAGCTGGTTGAAATTATTGATGTTGAAAAAATTCTTTCCGAGATTATTGGTGAGGATATGCACCTGGAAGATGCTCAGGAATTATTAGATAAAGAGGGCAACACCATGAAGTTCCTGATTGCTGATGACTCGATGGTTGCAAGGAACCAGGTACAAAGAACATTAGCACAAATAGGGGTAGAGTGTGTTGTGACTACCACAGGCAAAGAAGCACTGGATGTTTTAAAATCAATGGCCGATGAAGGCCTTGATGTGACAAACGAGTTTAGTCTTCTTATATCCGACATAGAAATGCCAGTAATGGATGGGTATACCCTGACGACAGAAATTCGTTCAGATGAGCGTATGAAAAACTTAAATATCATGTTGCACTCATCACTGAGTGGAGGCTTTAATGAGAGTATGACGGTTAAAGTAAAAGCAGATAAATTTATTCCAAAATTTAAAGCTGAAGAACTGGTTGCAGAAATTAAGTCATTGCTTTCGGACAAAGGCGTGATTTAATTTTTTTAATATTTAGTTATAATTTGAAAATAATAAAGGTTAGTAAGGCACCCCGTGGATCAATCTCCTATAGCAGCTAATGAATATGATATTTTTAGACGGTATCTTGAAGATGCGTGTGGTATCGTTTTGGGTGAAAATAAGCATTACCTTGTTACCAGCCGCTTAAAAAGAGTAACGGAAGAATTTTCGTTTCCCTCTCTTTCTGAAATGATGTCGACCCTTGTAAAAGGGAATGACAGACATTTGCGTGAAAAAGTTATCGACGCAATGACAACGAATGAAACAATGTGGTTTCGTGATGTTTATCCTTTTCAAATATTAAAAAATGAACTTTTGCCCGAGTTAGCGGCAAATAAAAGTCCAATTAGAATATGGTCTGCAGCTAGCTCAACCGGGCAAGAAGCTTTCTCTATAAGTATGACGATCTCGGAATTTCAATTATCAAACCCGGGTAAGTTGACTTCAAATATTGAAATAGTTGGCACGGATATTTCACAAACAGTTGTCAACAAAGCGAAGCTTGGTCTTTATGATGAGTTAAGTGTTGTGAGAGGATTATCACCTGAGCGACGAGATAAATTTTTCACAATAAAAGGTGATGAATGGGGTGTTAACCCGGACATTATGCGACGCACCCGATTTACTGAATTAAACTTATTAAATAATTATTCATTATTAGGCAAGTTCGATATTATTTTTTGTCGCAATGTTTTAATTTATTTTTCTTCTGAAATGAAAAAAGACATCCTTGAACGTATGGCACAAATTCTCAAACCCGGTGGTACTCTTATTCTGGGCGGTTCAGAATCTCCAACCGGTTACACTAAAGCATTCGGGATGAAACGTTATCCTGATGGCGTGGTTTACCGCTTAAATAATTAAATTATAGTTTTTCTTTTAAGCTGTTTTTCTATCCTTTTCTCCTTAAATGCTCATAATGCTTTGCCCCTTCAAAACGGCAACTCTCTTGCCGGCAAGGCCTGATGTTGCCGCTTTAAACAACTTTTTCTCCTGTTAAATCCTACTTAAGCTATTGATATTTATTGTTTAAATTGTTTGGCACGGCAGTTGCACTTACCTCACTAGACAAACGAGGTATGGAAAACATGGCAATCAGTATAGACAACGTTTTTGGTATTCATGAGAACGCAATGCAGCTGCAAGGGCGTCGTGCACAGTTGCTTTCACAAAATCTGGCAAATTCAGATACCCCTGGATACAAAGCAAAAGATATTGATTTTAAAGCTGCACTTAAATCAGCGGCAAGCGGAAATTTACAAGCACCGTTGAAGGCAACACAGAAGGGTCATATTCAGCCAAAGGGTTTATTCATGGGCGCTGAAGAGCTTTATCGTCAACCCATGCAAGATTCACTTGATGGTAATACGGTTGAACCGCATGTGGAGATGGCAGAGTTTACCGAGAACTCAATGCGTTACCTCATGACATTGCGCATTATGTCGGGTCGGGTTAAAGGTATGTTGTCAGCGATTAGAGGAGAGTAAGTATGTCTTTATTTAATATTTTTGATGTTGCAGGCTCAGCTTTAAATGCACAAACCCTGCGTTTAAATACCACCTCAAGTAATTTAGCAAATGCAAATAGTGCAAGCAGCAGTACTGATCAAATTTACAAAGCGCGGCAACCGGTGTTTGCCACCATGATGAGTAATGAATTTGAAGATGAAAATAGCAGTGTCGGTGTACAAGTGTTAGGCATAGTTGAAAAACAGGATCCAGCACGTGCTGAATACAACCCGGGTAATCCACTCGCAGATAAAGATGGTTATGTGTATATGCCAAATGTAAATGTGATTGAAGAAATGGCAAATATGATTTCAGCATCCCGTTCGTATCAAACAAACGTTGAAGTAATGAATACGGCTAAACAAATGTTAATGCGTACCTTATCGTTAGGTCAGTAACAGAATTGATATAGAGAGTAATCAGGAGTCTCAAAATGGACAGTGTAAATAAACCCAACATGCAAACCTTAGAAAATCTTGGATTAGCTAAGCCCAAGCAAGCGATGCAAAAACAAAAGCTTGGACAAGATGATTTTATAAAGTTAATGACCACTCAAATGAATCATCAGGATCCTATGAAGCCGATGGATAATGGTGACTTTATAACTGATATGGCGCAATTCAGTACCGTTTCCGGCTTAAAAGAAATTAAAGAATCATTTAATAGCCTGGCAAACTCATTGAAATCAAGTCAGGCATTGCAAGCTTCAAGCATGGTAGGACGCAAGGTATTGATTCCTGGTTCATTAAGTACGTTTTCTGAAGGTACGCCGATGAAAGGTGCGGTTGAATTAGAAACCAATGCTACTGATGTGAAAGTTAGCATAATGAATGACCGAGGTGTGTTAGTTAAAGAAATGAACTTAGGAACCAAAGCTGCCGGTGTAACACATTTCAATTGGGATGGAATATTAGATGGAGATAAAAAAGCAACATCAGGAAATTATTCTATTAGTGCGGTGGGTAATGTAGATGGTCAATCAGAATCATTAAAAACATTAATCAGTGACACAGTGCAAAGTATTTCATTAGGTCAAGGTGGTCAGGGTGTGTCATTAACTTTGGCTAATGCAGGTTCAGCGGGTTTAGCTGACATAAAAGAAATTTTGTAGTCAAAAAAATTTAGAGAAGAGGAGATTAGCCATGCCATTCCGTTCAGCACTCAGTGGTATTAACGCAGCCGCACAAGAATTGCGTATTATTAGTAATAATGTCGCGAATGCAAGTACCACCGGTTTTAAACAATCACGGGCAAACTTTGCAGATGTGTATGCTGCTTCAAGCTCAGGTGGTACAGCAAATTCAATTGGTGCAGGCGTACGTCTGGCGTCAGTTGATCAATTGTTTACTCAGGGCAATGTCGGGTTTACCGATAGTAAACTTGATATGGCAATTAACGGTAAGGGCTTCTTTATTTTAGAAGACAATGGTTCAAGAGTTTATTCGCGTTCAGGTCAGTTTCAGGCAGATCGAGATGGCTTTATTGTAAATAGTAATGATCAAAAAATGATTGTTAATGTAGCCGATGATAATGGTGCTATTACCGGTGCAGCAGGACCGCTTCGTTTAGATTCATCAAACATTCCACCAAGCGCTACAAATTTAGTTGAAGTAGCGGTGAACTTAGATAGCTCAGAAACATCTCCAACGACTTACCCGTTTGATCCTGATCGTCCTTCATCGTTTACGCATTCAACATCACTCACTATTTATGACTCACTGGGTACACCAGCTTTAGCAAGTATGTATTATGTTAAAACAGCCATGCCAAATGAATGGGAATTACATACATTTATTAATGGACAACATTTACGAGGTCCTGCTGACCCGGCAACAGGATTATTTACGCCGGATAAAATTAAGTTTGATGGTGCAGGTTCTTTATCTCAAATTAATGGCGTCGCGGTTCCTCCCGGTAAAATTAAATTCCCTGCGATTAACACAGGAACAGGTGCTGATCCACTTCAGTTTACGATGGACTTACAAGGCGCAGTTCCGGTTACACAATTTGGTGGTGCGTTTACTGTTAATGGCATTAAACAAAATGGTTATACCTCAGGTCGATTAACCGGTATTGATATTGATGATACGGGTATCGTTCGTGCTCGATTCACAAATGGTCAAAATCGTACGTTAGGTCAAGTAACCTTGGCAAACTTTTCTAACCCAAATGGTTTACGCCAGTTAGGTGATTCAAACTGGGCTGAAAGTTTTGATTCCGGTCCTTCATTAATCGGCTCACCAGGCTCAGGTAGTTTAGGTTTAATTCAATCCGGTGCATTGGAAGGATCAAACGTTGATTTAACAGGACAACTCGTCAACATGATTACTGCACAACGAAACTTTCAGGCAAATGCGCAGGTCATTTCTACCGCTGATGCTGTTACTCAAACCGTTATCAACATTCGTTAAGATTTAAAAACTTTTAAAACAGGATAAGAAGATGGATCGTATGTTGTATGTCGCCATGTCGGGAGCCAAGCAAAATATGCTGGCTCAATCGATTAACTCAAATAATCTGGCAAACATTAGCACGACAGGTTTTCGGGCAGATTTAGCTGCAGCGAGAAGTATGCCGGTATTTGGTGGTGGATATCCAACACGTGTTTATTCAATGACTGAAAAACCAGGTATTGATTTTAATCAGGGTGCCTTGAGCACGACGGGTCGTGATCTTGATATTGCAGTTTCAGGTGATGGATTTATTTCAGTGCAGGCGCAAGACGGCAGTGAAGCGTATACCCGGGCGGGCGATTTAAAAATGGACAGTGCAGGTGTATTACAAACCGGTGCAGGCCATATTGTTTTAGGAGAAAGTGGTCCAATTACGATTCCTGAAGCAGCAAAAGTTGATATTGGAAAAGATGGAACAATCAGTATTACTCAAATCGGAGATGGCGGCGGCGGTTCCACAGTTATCGATAAAATTAAGCTGGTTAATCCTGACATTAAAGAACTAAAACGTAATGAGCAAGGTTTGTTTGTTTTAAAAAATGGACAAAATGCAGATGCTGATAGTGAAGTTTCTGTTGTTTCAGGAACCATTGAAACAAGTAATGTTAATGCTGCGGCTGCATTAGTGAATATGATTGAATTATCAAGACAGTTTGAGATGCAAATTAAAATGCTTAAAGCTGCCGAAGAAAATAATGCACAAGCAACACAAATGATGAAGCTGGGTTAAAAATATCACTGGCATGGTAAATGCATTTTATATTATTAAAAGTAAACGTTAAGTTTTGGAGAGTTTAAAATGAGTCAGTCTTTATGGATTGCAAAGACAGGGTTAGAAGCACAACAGAACAGATTAGCTGTTGTCAGTAATAATCTGGCAAATGTTAATACGACAGGCTATAAACGTGCCCGTGCTGTTTTTGAAGATCTGCTATATCAAAACTTACGTCAGGCCGGTGGACAAAGTTCACAGGAAACTGAGTTACCAACGGGATTAAGTTTAGGTACAGGTGTACGTACTGTCGCTACTCAAAAACTTCATACTCAGGGTAATTTAATTCAAACCAACAATACATTTGATACTGCGATACAAGGTAAAGGTTTCTTTCAAATCTTAAAACCCAATGGTGATATTGCATACACGCGTAATGGTGAGTTTCAGGTTAATTCAACCGGACAGCTGGTTAATTCATCCGGTTATCGTGTTCAACCCGATATTATTATTCCGGAAAATTCATTAAGTATCACAATTGGTTCAGATGGTATTGTTTCTGTAACGCAACCAGGTAACCCTACGCCTGCTCAGGTTGGTGTAATTCAAATCGCAGACTTTGTTAACCCCGCAGGTTTGCAATCAATCGGCGGTAATTTATTAGTTCAAACAGGTGCCAGTGGTGATCCAGTTGTAGGTAGTCCGGATACCAGCAACCTGGGTTCATTGATACAAGGTTCAATAGAAAGCTCGAATGTTAATGTTGTTGAAGAACTTGTAAATATGATTGAAACGCAACGTGCTTATGAAATGAATTCAAAAGCAATATCAACAGCAGATCAAATGTTGCAATACGTGAACAATAACCTTTAAACAACAGACTATGCATTAGGAAAAGTAATGAGTGATTATAAATATATTATTGTTCTGATTAGTTTAACTACCTTGTTAACAGGGTGTTTGAAGCCGCTTACTATTAAAAAAGCACCGAGTGACTTTAAACCGGCAAAACAACAGTCGCTTAATATACAACGTAAAGATAACGGGGCAATTTATCAACAGGGTATGCGGGTTGGTTTATTTGAAGATACAACGGCAAAATATATTGGAGATGTATTAACGATTGTTTTAATTGAAAATACCAATGCCAGTGCAACATCAAATACCAATAGTTCAAAAGACAATAAAGTTGAATTACCGGGGCCAACTTTAGCAGGTCAAAAAGTTGAAAAAGACGGTGTTGAAATTCTTACAAATAAATTTAAAGGTGAACGTGAATTTAGTGGTCAGGGCACCAGCGCAATGAATAGCAGTTTTAACGGTAAAATCTCAGTCACTGTTGCCGAGGTATTGCCTAATAAAAATTTAGTTGTGCGTGGTGAGAAGATGATGTTTTTAAATCAGTCTGATGAATATGTACGCTTTATTGGTATTGTTCGGCCACAAGACATTGAACAGGATAATTCAATAAAATCAACACGTGTTGCAAATGTCCATATGGCATACGGTGGAAAAGGTTCCTTATCGCAGGCTAATAAAATGGGACCATTGGGACATTTCTTCCAAAGTCAGGCATGGCCTTATTAAAAGTTAGTATCACTGGAGATCAATATGTTATCTGGAAAAGATTTAAGTTTTACCATTTTTGCAGGCATTGTTTTGTTGTTGAGTATTAGTTCGGGTTCAGCAAACGCAGAAAGAGTAAAAGACTTAACAAGAGTTGAAGGTGTGCGTAGTAACCAACTGATTGGTTACGGCTTAGTGGTTGGCTTGAATGGCACAGGTGATGGTTCAGGCGAAGTGACAACACAAAGCTTACGAAGTATGTTGTCGCGTTTAGGTGTAACCATTCCTCCAGGTGTCACTATGCAGGCAAAAAATGTTGCAGCGGTTGCTATTCATGCAGAACTTCCAGCCTTTTCAAAAGTAGGGATGAAAATTGATATTACTTTGTCTTCAGTGGGTAGTGCAAAAAGTTTACGGGGTGGTAGTTTATTGATGACTCCTTTAAAAGGTGCGGATAATAATATTTATGCCATTGCTCAAGGTAATATTCTTGTAAGTGGTTTTGGTGCAGAGGGTAATGATGGGTCACGGATAACGGTTAATGTGCCAAGTGTAGGGCGTATACTGAATGGCGCAATTATAGAACGGGCAATCGATACACCCTTTGGTTTAAATAAAGAAGTTGTGCTTAATTTATTTCAGCCTGATTTTACAACGGCAAATCGTCTGGTGCATGTAATAAATAATACTATTGGACCAGGTACCTCGTATGCGAAAGATGCCGGTTCTATTGTTGTTAACTCACCAGAAGATACATCACAACGTGTCGCGTTTATTTCGATGTTAGAAAATATGACAATTACACCTGGGACACCCTCTGCTAGAATTATAATTAATTCACGCACCGGTACAATTATCATTGGGCAAAATGTTCATATTCTGCCGGCTGCTGTATCACATGGTAATTTAACTGTGACCATAACAGAAGGCACTAATGTCAGTCAGCCATTTGCAGAGGGCGGGCAAACTGTTGTGACCCCGACTTCTGATTTAAAAATTAATCAGAATCATCGTACCTTTAAAATTCATGATAGCCCGACTCTGGATGACGTTGTACGAGGTATGAATGAACTTGGTCTGGCTCCGGGTGATCTGGTTGCTATACTCGAAGCACTCAAAGAAGCGGGTGCGCTACATGCTGAGTTGATTGTGATTTAATTAACGATTAGCAAAGTCGTTAACGCAAAGTGTGCAGAGGCGCAAAGGACGCAAAGGACGCAAAGAAAATATACAATATATGTTCTTATATTGAGGTGAATTTGCAAACCTCGTTCTTGCCGGTTGATAGATATCAAAAACGAACCCAAGAATTAAAAGATTTTCTTTTGCGCCCTTTACACCAATTCTCCAATCTTTATATACCCACTTTTCAAAATAGGCATGGTTTCTGCATAGTACAAGTTAATAACTGAGGCAGAAAAATGCAGAGTTCAGCTCTTAACAAACCGACATATACAGATTTTAGTGGATTTGGTGAAATGCGTGCCCAGGCACGTGTTGATCCACAGTCTTCTTTGAAGCAGGTCGCAAAGCAATTCGAGGGTATTTTTATCCAAATGATGCTGAAAAGTATGCGAGATGCCAGTATGGGTGATGCAATTTTTGATAGTGATCAATCTAAATTGTATCGAGACATGTTTGATAAGCAGGTTGCATTGGATATGGCTAATGGCAAGGGAATTGGCATTGCCGACTCTTTAGTCAGGCAATTAGGGCATAAACCCACTGAAAAGAGTCAGCCTGATAGCTTTACGCTGCAGCAAAAACAGCAAAATGAGACTCTGGTTCACGGCAAAATGTTGCCGCTTTCATTGCATCGAATAAATATGGTCGATCAAAACTCGGTGAAAGGTCTTTCAAAATATGAACTAACACCAATCAAACCTATGACGGATAAAACAGACTTTACATCCCCTGAAGAGTTTACGAATCATATTTTACCGTATGCAGAAAAAGCAGCAAAGGAGTTAGGTGTTTCGCCTTTAGTTCTGGTTTCACAAGCCGCACTGGAAACAGGGTGGGGTAAAGCGGTAACACGCCGTCCTGATGGTTCAAGTACGTTTAATTTGTTCAACATCAAAGCCGACACACGCTGGGATGGTGAACGTGTTATTAAATCAACGCTGGAGTATGACAATGGTTTGGCAAAATACGAAAAAGCGTCTTTCAGATCCTATGACTCTTATGCTGACAGTTTTGATGATTATGTTGATTTTCTTCGTACGAATAATCGTTATGCTGATGCATTACGCCATCAATCAAATCAGGCTGGCGATCATTCATTTATTAAAGACTTACACAAAGCAGGATATGCAACCGATCCGAATTACGCGGACAAAGTAATTGATATTTTAAATCGTGATTCTATGCAAAAACATGTGGAAGCAAATACTAATTCAGAGGCGGTGAGTTAAATGGCAACCTCTGATGTACTTTCTATTGGACTTTCAGGAACACTTACGTCTGAACGCGCTTTAGCAACGGCAAGTCATAATATTGCCAATGCAAATACAGAAGGCTTTTCCCGTCAACGTGTGCAGGTTGATACACGTCCCCCTCAACTCGCTGGTGTCGGTGCATTAGGGACAGGGGTTAAAATCAATAATGTAAAACGAATTCATGATGATTTTGTTTCGTCTGAATTACGTAGTAATGCATCAATTGCAAGTGGTTTACAAACAAACTATGACTTCACCAGCCAGATTGACAATATGCTGGCTGATCCAAATGCCGGACTTGCACCAACGTTGCAATCATTTTTTGCTTCAATTAATAATGTTTCAAATGATCCTTCCTCACAATCAGCCAGGCAGGTTTTAATTGGAGAAGCGAAGGCGTTAAGCGAACGCTTTGCTTATTTAGACAACCGGTTTGAAAGTTTACAAAAAGGCACAAATGAAACATTAAAGAGTCATATCAAAGATGTAAATGATCTTGCAAAAGCGATTGCAGATGTTAACTGGAAGATTGTGCTGGCGAAAGAAGTTACACAAGGTGAGCCAAGTGACTTACTGGATCAACGTGAACGTTTATTACATCAGTTATCTGAAGAAGTTGTTGTACGGACAAATGAGCAGGAAGATGGCGCTTTAAATGTTTTCATTGGTAATGGACAAACATTAGTATTAGGAAAACGACACGCTTCCTTAGATTTAAAAGCCAATCAGCACGATCCTTCTCAGTTAGAAGTGGTTTACCAGAATCAGGGGGTTGACTCGGTGGTCACTAAATTTATGAAAGGTGGTTCAATTGGTGGCTTAATAGATTTTCGCGAAAACATGTTGAGTAGTGCACAAAATGAATTAGGGCGAATTGCGATCGGTGTATCAAAAACATTTAATGATCAGCATCACAAAGGTATGACGTTAGATAATGAGTTAGGGGGTGACTTCTTTAAGTCTATCGACAAATCATCACCCTTGACTTTACCAAGTAACACAAATAAAGGTGATTATGAACTTAAAACCACAATTAGTAATACAGATAACTTAACGGTTAGTGATTATTTTCTCAATTATAATGCCGGCACCTATACCTTAATTAGAGAAAGTGATGAAGAAATTGTTGGAACATTTAATTCACTCCCGCAGACGATTGAAAGTGAAGGTTTTAATATTGAATTAGAACGTGGAACGGTAATAGAAAATGGTGATAGTTTTAAAATTCGACCTACGCATGCAGCAGCCAGAGAATTTTCTGTTGAAATTGAAAGAGCCAATGATATTGCTGCAGCATCTCCAGTGCGTGTTCGTACCTCTGTTAACAATCTTGGCGATATAAAAGCAACATTACAAAACATCAAAAACATTAATGCCCCAAGTTTTGCTTTAGCACCAGGAAAGTTATCGCCTTCTATTACAGTTCGGTTTGTTGATGATAACCATATTGAGTTACTCGATGACAAAGGTAAGGTTATTCAAGCTCAACAGTTAGCTGAACAAAATAAAGCAATACCTGCAACATCAGGTGTACCGGGTGAGACGGGTTCACCAGCAACGCCAGCTATTCCAGCAACACCAGCAGCAAGAACAACCACAATTGCATCATTATCAGATGATGGTTTGGATGATGAAAGTGAAAAATCAGCAGCTGGAATTGAAGCGGGTATTTTTTATGATCCTGAAACAGGTATTAATTTATTCCCAACGCCAATAGGGATGGAAACAGGTTACAACGTTCAACTTTCAGGAAAAGCAAAAGCCGGTGATGTTTTTGTCATTGAATTTAATAAAGATGCGGTAGGTAATAATGTTAATGCACTTGAGTTAGGTGATTTACAAAGAAAAGCGACGTTGGATAATGGCACATCTAATTATAATGAAGTGTATAGCCAGTTAGTGAGTCGAGTGGGCAGTAAAACGCATGAACTTGATGTTAATCGTGAAGCTCAAAATATTTTGTATGGGCAGGCAAAAGCACAAAGAGAAGCCGTCTCTGGTGTTAACCTGGATGAAGAAGCGGCTGATTTGGTTCGCTATCAACAAGCATATCAGGCTAATGCCAAGGTCATTGGTGCGGCAAGTGAAATGTTTGATACATTAATGAGTGTGTTGAGAAGATAATGACTAGAATCTCAAGTTTTCAACTGCATCAGAATGCGATTAATTCCATGTTAAAACAACATGAAACGTTAAGTCGTACTCAACAGCAGGTTGCTACCGGTAAAAAGATCTTTAAACCGTCTGAAAATCCTGTTGCCGCATCACGTGTGGTTAATCTTAAAGATACACTGTCAGCAATTAATCAACATCAGTCAAATGTGGATGCTGCACGAGCACGTATCAACTTATCTGAAGGTGTTTTATCGAATGTGGTTGAATCAATCCATCGGGTTAGAGAGCTTTCTATACAGGCAAATAATGATTCGCAAAATGAAAGCACACGTTCTTATATTTCCGCTGAAGTCGAACAAATTCAGGATGCGTTATTAAACCTGGCAAATACAACCGACAGTAATAATGAATATTTATATTCAGGTAGCTTAGGTCGTTTTAAGCCCTTTTCACGAAATGAAGCAGGCGGCTTTGAATACAATGGTGATGAGAGTCATCGTGAAATACAAATTAGTGGTAGCCGACGTATTGCAGTTGATGATCCGGGATCGGCTGTTTTTCTTGAAATTAAAAATGGTAATGGGATTTTTACTACGTTAGATGCTGTTGATAATAAAGGCACGGGTGTTATCGATCCTGGACAAGCATCTGGTGATTTTATTCCAGATACCTATGGCATTATTTTTGATAAAACGTTTCCAGAATATGCGGATAAAGAAAATGGCGGAAAAATTCCTTTAACCTATAGTGTTGTTGATTCTAAAGGCAACACCTTATCGGCAGGTATTCCTTTTGAATCAGGTAAAGACATTGCATTTAATGGTGTGCATACGTCAATAGAAGGTATACCTGAAGATGGCGATGTTTTTGTTGTTCGCCCGAGCCAGAACCAGGATATTTTTACCACGCTGCAAAATTTGATCCGTGCATTAAAATCTAAAACACCGGAAGCAAATGATAAAGTGGGTTTCCATAATGCGATGAACCGGTCATTAACAGATTTAAATCGCTCTCTCGATAATATCCTTGAAGTACGGGGAAATATTGGCGCACGTTTAAATGCATTAGATAGTCAGGAAACAATTAATGATGCTTATCGCATACAAATTCGAGAGATTCTTTCCAATGTTGAAGACTTAGATTTTGCAGAAGCGGTGAGTCGTTTAAATCTTGAAATGACCGGTTTAGAAGCGTCTCAAAAAGCGTTTACCCGAGTTCAGGATATTTCTTTGTTTAATTTTCTTTAAAATTTGTCTTTTATTTCTAAATTTTTTAGAAATTCTATAATATCTAATAAAAACAATAAGTTATAGATCGCCTTTTTCTACTTTTTTCTCACAATTACCCTAAAGAAAAATAATAAGCGGACGCAAATGTTAGTGGGAGCGGTAAATACATTGAATGAAATGTATATCCGCTAAAAGATAGATCTCCTCTGGCTCGGTTTGATTGGGTCAGCGGGTAAATAGTTAAGGAGAGTGCGTCATGCCTCAAGTCATTAACACAAATATAATGTCGCTGAATTCACAGCGTAACTTGAACTCATCTCAGTCAGCATTACAAACATCGTTACAACGTTTGTCATCTGGTTTACGTATTAACAGTGCCAAGGATGACGCGGCGGGTCTTGCGATTTCTGAGCGTTTTACTTCACAGATTCGTGGTTTGGATCAAGCTGTTCGAAATGCCAATGATGGTATTTCTTTATCACAAACAGCTGAAGGTGCGTTATCTGAGTCGGGTAATATCCTGCAACGTGTTCGTGAACTCGCTGTTCAGTCTGCCAATGCCACGAACTCGGCATCAGATCGTCAAGCACTTCAATCTGAAGTAAGTCAGTTAGTTTCAGAATTAGATCGTATTGCATCTTCAACTGAATTTAACGGACAAAAATTATTAGATGGTACGTTTGGTACAGCCATCTTCCAGGTTGGTGCCAATGCAAACCAAACCATTCAGACAACTACGGCAAACTTCCGTGCCAATAACTTTGGTAATTATCGTGTTGAAGGTGCCGGTGGTTCTGCCGGTGCAGCTTCACGCCTTGGTGGCGAAAGCTTAACGGTTACCGGTTCTTTAGGTGCAGAAACTGTCGATGTTGCAGAAGGTAGTACCGCACGTGATGTTGCTGAAATGGTGACGAGTAAAGCTAATAATACTGGTGTAGCAGCATTCGCATTAACTGAAGAGAAAGCTACATTTGATTCGGCCGGTGCATATGTTGTTAATCTTCAATCTGATAATGCAGAAACGACTAAGGTTGCTTTCACAATTAGTGGTACACAAGGCAATGATGGTCTTGCGGGTGCAATCACTGCATTCAACGATGTAGCTTCAAAAACAGGTGTTACCGCACGTATTAGTGAGAATGGTGATGGCATCATTTTACGTAACTCAACAGGTAATAACATTAACCTTGCTGAGACAGCAGCTAATACCAACTCTGGCCATGTAATGATTGCTGGTGCGACTGTTCGTTCAGGTGGTGATACTGCTGCTGAACCGGATGCAGAATTATCAGGTATCGTCGTTACCGGTCAGGTGACATTTGATTCTGATAAATCATTCAGTGTTGTGGGTGATGCAGGTGAAACAGTAACGAATGCAACTGAAGCATCAACGTTGAATTCTGTAAATAATATGGATGTGAGTTCAGTTGCAGGCGCTAACCTTGCGCTGGCAACAGTTGATGCAGCATTAAATACAGTAAGTAACCAGCGTGCAAAATTTGGTGCGATTCAAAGTCGTTTTGGTTCAACCATTGCGAACTTATCCACCAACTCTGAAAACCTCAGTGCTGCACGTTCACGTATTCGTGATGCAGATTTCGCGAAAGAAACAGCAGAATTAACACGTAATCAAATTCTGCAGCAGGCGGGTACTGCCATGTTGGCGCAAGCTAATGTCGCTCCTCAAAACGTACTGACTTTACTTCAGTAAGTTGACGTAGTTGAAGATGACTTTTAAAAGTCTTTCTTTAATAACCGGAACGAGGTGACATTATGGCGACTCAGTCTATTACCAATGTGGCTTTACTGGCAAGCACGGTTGAAAACAACCGTTCTAGTTCTAGTAATTCCACGGAAAAGGTGGCCGTTCAGCGGCAAAGCTTTGCCGTGGATGTTGCTGAGGTAGAGACTCAAGACGTTGACGTCGAGCTCTCCCAGGAAGCCCTGGAGAAAGTAGTCAGCCAGTTAAATGCTTATATTCAAAATACACAACGCGACGTTGATTTTAGCGTCGATGATGCAACCGGACGTGTTGTGGTGAGAGTAATCGATTCAGAAAGTGAGGAAGTGATACGCCAGATACCATCGGAAGAGATGCTGGCAATCTCCCGCCACTTAGTAGAAAGTTTGGAAACGGAACAACCCAAAGGATTTCTAATAGAATTGAAAGCATAAATTGGTATTGAATTTGCATTCTTCAATAATAAAGACCGGTTATGGCAACATAGCCGGTTTCTTATTAATTAGCGTCATTGCGAATAGCGGGAGAAAGAAGTAATAATGCCTACGATTAATGCAGCAAATTCAGGAACTGGACTCGATGTTCGAGGCTTAGTTGATCAACTTGTTGCGGCAGAAGGTGGCCCGGTAACATCGCGGCTGGATCAAAAAGAAATTAATATTCAGCAGGGATTAACTGCAATCGGTACTTTTAAAGGTGCCTTACTTGATTTTCAGGCTTCATTAGCACCATTACGAAAAGCGGATGCATTCAAATCAATCAATGCATCCTCATCTAATGAAGAAAAATTTACCGTTAGCGCAGAAGATAATGCGGTAACCGGATCTTACGATATTGAAATTTCACAACTTGCACAATCGCAAAAACTAATATCACAATCATTTGCCGATGAGTTTGATACCGTAGGTACAGGCACTATTAGCATTGATTTTGGTGAAGTAAATAGTTCAACCAATACTTTTGATGTGAATGGAAAAATACCCTCTCTTCATATTGAAATAGATGAAGAAAGCAGTTCCCTGCGTGGTATCCAGCAAACAATTAATAGTGCAAATGGTGGCGTGCATGCCAGTATAATTAATGATGGGTCGGGTAACCGGCTTATTATTAGTTCAGATAATAAGGGAACGGAGAATAGTTTACGTATTTCAGTTTCTGATAATGATGTTAACAATGATGATTTTTCTGGTTTGTCCGTTCTTTCCTATGATCCGGTTGTTACCACTGATGCTGAGGGAAATGTCGCTCAGGGGAAAAATCTTGAAGAAGTTGCCGTTGCTAAAAATGCCTTATTTAGTATTGATGGCATCAGTATTTCAAATAGTCAAAATGAAATTCAAAACAGTATTCCAGGAATCACACTCAATCTTAAGAAATTAACGAATGACAGTGTTGAGTCCTTTAAAATTGAAAAAGAAACATCTGCTGTTAAACAATCGATTCAGTCTTTTGTTAGTAGTTATAATGAATTGATGGCAACAGTTTCAAGCTTGACTGGTTTTGATTCTGAAACAGGACGTGCCGGTCCACTTTCAGGTGATGCTTCTATACGAGGAATTACTGATCAAATAAGACGGCGGTTATCTACCTCATTCAATGGTATTAATGAAAATCTTACTTCACTCTCAGCTATTGGTATTAACAGTGGTCGGGATGGTTCTCTGACTCTTGATGAGTTTAAGCTCGGTAGTGCGCTTGAGAGTCATGCCGATGAAATAGCACATTTATTTTCTGCTGCGGTTTCAACATCTGATGCAAAAATTCGTGTAACCAGTAAAAAAGTACCCGCAACAGACGGTATTTTTAATATTACGGTAAACCAATTACCCAAAAGTGGCACTCTTAGCGGGATCAGCTTATTTCACTATCCAGATATCATTACAGACGTACCCGAGAAAATAGTATTAACCATCGATGGAGTTACAACCTCAGAGTTAAAACTGTTACCACGTAGTTTTGATTCGGGTAAAGAATTTGCAGCAGAGTTAGAGCGCGTTATTAATCTGGATGCTAACTTAAAGCGAAATGATGAATCAGTTAGTGTCAGTTATATTAATAATGCACTTAAATTAACGTCAAACAATGTTGGCTTGTCATCAAGCATTGTTATTAAATCTATTAGTCAAAACTTATCATCACTTACCGGTTTGTCTGCAACTACAGGTGAACAGGGAAGTGATTTAAAAGCCAACGTGAATGGGTATGACCTTGTAGGTGATGGGTCAAAGCTTAAGTTAGAAGGCACCTTAAGTGGTGTAGTACTGGATGTCAGTGGCAATAAAACAGGCAACCGTGGTTCACTCACAGTAACAAATGGTGTTGCTTCAATTTTAGATGAGTTAACCAATAGCTTCTTAGCTGATAATGGTTTACTCGATACCAGAATAGATGGCTATAACGCAAAAATTAAAAATATAGAAAAACAGCGAAGTGATTTGGTGAGAAAACTTGAAGTTTCTGAGCAAAGATACCTAAAGCAATTCTCAAATCTGGACGCTATGTTAGGTAAGATGCGTTCAACCAGTAACTTTTTAGCAGAAAAGCTTTCTACATTACCGGGCGCAGCTAAGAACTAGATGCAAAGCGTTAAAAAGCTAAGTAATAAAATATAATTTTATGAAAACAAAGAGTCCAGGAGATAGTTATGAATATGGCAAAAATGCATAAAGCTGTACAGCAGTACAATAGAGTGGGTGTTTCCTCTAGTGTTGAAGCAGCAAGTCCTCATCGATTGATTGATATGTTAATGAGCGGTGCACTGGAAAAAATTGCCTTTGCAAAAGGTTATATGGAACGCGGTAATATTGCAGAGAAGGGGGGACATATTAGTTGGGCAATCTCAATTGTTGAAGGGTTAAGAGCCAGTTTAGATTTAACAACCGGCGGTGAAATTGCACAAAATCTGGATGACCTTTATGATTATATGACTCGTCGTCTTGCACGTGCAAATGTTGAAAATAACCCCGATATTCTTGATGAAGTGGCATCACTGATGGGGTCAGTAAAAAATGCGTGGGAACAGGTTCCTGGGGAACATGCTGAGCCAAAGCTTAATCAACAGAATACAAATATCGATAATCATACTCAGCATAAAAGTTTGTGATATTTGATTATGTCTGAAAATATACGTTATTTATTACCTGAACATTACGCCAAGGTAGTGTTAAGGCTTAGTCAAAATATTGCTGAGTTAGCACAGCGCCACGAATGGCAGTCAGCAAGAAAGCTCGAGGCTGAGCGCCACACGGCAATGCAGGAATTATTCTCACATCCGGATATTAATGAAGCATTGCCGTCGATGACATCAATTTTGCATGAAGTGATGCAGTTAGATGCTGAAGTGATTATTAAGGGGGAGTCTGAACTACAGGAAATGAGCTCTCAGCTTAGTGAGCTTGGTAAAGGTAAGCGAGCGGTCAATGCCTACCTCAAAACTTAACTATCTTTAGACTAGTTCCAGATAGAACTAAATCATAACTTGCTCCAACATTCTAAATTTGTAACTTTTGTACATGTTTTATTGCAAGGGTGTAATTTTTGACAGCAATTGTTACATCTTGGTAAACTCTTTGAAAACTACCCTAAATTCACTGCCAATATTTTGACATAGGGCAAATGGCTATCTAATATCTTGATTTATAAAGTTGTTTAACAAATATTTTTTTTATGTGTGTTAGGGGAAAATACTTATGGGGTTTGAAGATATTAAAGATAAAAGTATTTTAGTTATCGAACCTGACTCAGACTCACGTATAAAAATAAAAGCAATCTTTGATTTTATTGAATATGGCTCAATTACTTTCTGTGATAGCATTGAAGAAAACACCTTAACTGAAGACCCCTATTTTATCGTTATTGATAAGTTTGATGATAATGAAATGCTTCATCAATTGGATGTGATTCAAAAACAATATCAAGATCAGATACCGGTTCTTGTTCTTTCTGGTAAACCGCTTGTAACAGAAATCGAATCACATATTACCGATACTTTAAATTTACCGCCTACCTATAAAGATCTTCGAATTGCCTTACAAAATATTAAGATGTTTTATCTTCAACGTAGTTCTGATGAATCACAGTCATCTATTTTATTTCGCAGCTTAGTAGGAGTAAGTCAGTCTATTTCAAAAGTTCGCCAGATGATTGAGCAGGTTGCAGATACTGATGCAAATGTTCTTATTTTAGGTGACTCGGGTACAGGTAAAGAAGTGGTTGCACGTAACCTGCATTTTCATTCTGTTCGTAAAGACAAGCCTTTTGTTCCGGTTAACTGTGGTGCAATTCCACCGGATTTACTGGAAAGTGAATTGTTTGGTCATGAAAAGGGTGCCTTTACCGGTGCGATTAGTGCACGACAAGGACGTTTTGAGCTGGCAAACGGTGGTACTTTATTTTTGGATGAAATTGGAGACATGCCACTCGCTATGCAAGTGAAATTGTTGCGCGTTATTCAAGAGCGCGTCTTCGAACGTGTTGGAAGTAACAAAAGTATTAATGCAGATGTACGTATTATTGCAGCGACACACCGTAATCTGGAAAGCGAAATCGGTGAAGGTCGTTTCCGTGAAGATTTATTTTATCGCTTGAATGTATTTCCGATTGATATGCCGTCATTATCGGAGCGAGCGGAAGATATTCCTTTGTTGCTAGAAGAATTAATCGTCAGAATGGAAAATAGTAAACGAGGTTCTGTCCGTTTAACGCCTATGGCGGTATCTACACTACAACAATATAATTGGCCAGGCAATGTTCGTGAATTATCTAATCTGGTTGAACGTTTACTTATTATGTTTCCTAATGGTGTGGTTGATGCAAATGATTTGCCGGAAAAATATCGACAAGGCTTTGATGCTTCCGTTACTGTTTCTGAACAAGAAAATCGAAACCCGGAATTACAAAAGCGGGTTGTTTCTCATATTGTCAATCGTGTGGCCAGTCAGGATGTTTTGCCTGAAGAAGGGATAGATCTTAAAGCGCACTTATTAGAACTTGAATCTAATTTAATTAAACAAGCTTTAGATGAAAGTAACGGTGTTGTTGCCCATGCAGCACAACGGTTGAATATGCGTCGTACAACATTAGTCGAAAAAATGCGTAAATATGGATTGCAACGTATAGCGAATGCTTCATAAAAATACTTAGAGATTTTACGCAGGGATGCAAAAAGAACACAGAGGAAGATCTTTTTATTTTAATGAAGGATTAAACTTATCCCCACTGTTAACTTGAAATAAAATTGTAGGTTTGCCTTTAGGCGAACGCGGTGCATGAAAAATAACTTCGCTATCCGTTTTGTACATAGTAAAAACATATTCACTTTAATATTTTCACCTCTGCGTTCTTTGCACTTAATGGACACACCGCGCTGCGCGTTTCGACAATATTACCGCAACCTATTCCGCACGTTCTGGCATCGTCTTTGCGTTAAATCTCTGGTTTCGTCAATTTTACTCCTATATTAACCGCCGAAATTTTGACTCACTAAAATAAAATCTCTTATAACTAACTGAAAATAAACAATATTGTTTTTTGGCGCGGTTTTTGCTCAATACTATCTCGAAGATGTTTTCCTTTTTTAAGAGATGATATTGATGATGACAGAGTTAAAACCACAACCTCAGGATAATACTGATTTTCCAATGCAGGCTCAGGAACTGCAAGATGCGTTTGGCGCATTTAACCAGCTATCTGCTCAATTAACTGAATCCTATCAGCAACTGGAAGTCCAAGTTGCCGGACTGACCAAAGCATTAGAAACAGAACAGGATGAACGGCTAAAAGAATTAACAGAAAAAGAACGTGTTGCCAGCCGCTTAGCCAGTTTATTGCATGCTTTACCCGGTGGCGTGGTTGTTATTGATAATGAAGGTAAAGTTCAGGAACATAATTCCGCAGCTGAATTACTCTTAGGGCAACCATTATTGGGTTTGCCGTGGGCAGAAATTATTCAGCGTTCTTTTGCACCACGCAGTGATGATGGTCACGACATATCATTAGTTGATGGACGCAAAGTAAATATATCAACGTGTCCTCTGGGTTCTGAGCCAGGGCAAATTTTATTGATTACTGATGTCACTGAAATTCGTTATTTACAAGATCGTATGGGACAGCAGCAACGTTTAGCCGCAATGGGTAAAATGGCTGCATCACTGGCTCATCAAATCCGTACGCCTCTTTCCTCTGCATTACTTTATGTTTCAAATTTAAAACGTCAGGTTTTATCAGATGAAGATCGTTTTACTCTGACTGAAAAAATGACATCACGTTTGCGTCACCTTGAACAACTGATCGAAGATATGTTGATGTATTCACGAGAAGGAAAAGTTGGAGAAGAATATTTTACTTCGCAAGACTTACTCGATGAGCTTTATCAGGGACTGGAGCCACAATTAGAAATTACAAAAACACGTTTTATTACAGTGAATAATAAACGAGATTTAATAATTCATGGTAATCGCCAAATGTTATTAAGTGCTTTAACAAACCTTGCGATGAATGCGATGCAGGCAATGAAAGAAAATGGAAAAATCGAAGTTGAAGTTACAAAAATTGATAATGATGTTTGTATCTCATTAAAAGATAACGGTCCCGGAATTTCATCAGAGCTGCAAGAACAAATTTTTGATCCATTTTACACCACCCGAACTCAGGGAACAGGGCTTGGCTTAGCTGTCGTTCAAGCAGTAGCGAAAGCACATGGTGGCGATGTCAAACTTGAATCAACAAAAAATAAAGGCTGTGTTTTTAATGTGACGTTACCACTTGAAGGAAAAACTTCAAATGAAATTGATACTCAAATAACAGAATTTAAACATCAGCAAACAGCATAAAGTGAAGAGGGTACATTTATGAAAGGTTCAACAATATTAGTCGTTGAAGATGATCAGGCATTAGCTGAAGCACTGCAAGATACATTAGTGTCTGCAGGCTATAACGTCATCATGGCAGAACATGGACGTATGGCATTAACTCAGCTTGAAACAAACAATGTCAATCTGATTGTCAGTGACATTAATATGCCGCAAATGAGTGGTGATATTTTATTGAAACGAGTTAAATCACTTTATCCTGATATTCCGGTTGTCTTGATGACCGCGTACGGAACGATAGAACAAGCCGTTGATGCTATGCGTGACGGTGCAGTGGACTACATGGTTAAACCTTTTGAAGCTGAAGTCTTAATTAATATGGTTGCGCGTTATATCGGTGATTCAAATGAAAATACCGATATGATTACAGTTGATCCATCTTCGATAGAGCTTGCCGCTATTGCAAAACGTGTTGCTGACAGCGAAGCGTCGATTATGATTACCGGAGAAAGTGGTACAGGTAAGGAAGTGTTAGCCCAGTTTATTCACAGTAATTCATCACGTGCAGAACAAGCTTTTGTTGCAATTAACTGCGCAGCTATTCCGGAAAATATGCTTGAAGCAACATTATTTGGTTATGAGAAAGGGGCCTACACAGGCGCATATAAGGCAAGCCCCGGTAAATTTGAACAAGCACAGGGCGGTACTATTTTACTTGATGAAATTTCAGAAATGGATATTGGTTTGCAAGCGAAGTTGCTTCGGGTGTTACAGGAAAAAGAAGTGGAACGTTTAGGAGGTAATAAAATTATCGACCTTGATGTACGTGTATTGGCAACATCAAATCGTGATATGCAAGACGTTGTTGCTGAAGGCAGATTTCGGGAAGACCTCTATTATCGATTAAATGTATTTCCATTGCATTTATTGCCCTTAAGTGAACGACCTGATGACATTGTTCCCTTAACAAAAACTTTATTAGAAAAGCATGCCTTAACGGCACATCGTGCAATTCCGGAACTATCCGATGAAGCAGAACAAAAACTGATTGACTATAACTGGCCGGGTAATGTGCGTGAATTAGATAACGTTGTACAACGTGCTTTAATTTTACAGTCCGGAGACAATATTTTAGAAAGTGATATTCATTTCGAGGCTGCTCGAAAAGTTAAAGCGGCATTACAAGTTGTAAATAAAGTTCCGGATGTTGAAGAAGTGAATGCTGACAGTGAAAGTGAATCTTTAACAGGTGATCTTAAACAACGTGAGTGGAATCTGATTCTTGGAGCGATTAAGACCGCGAAGGGCAGTCGTAAAATGACAGCAGAAAAGTTGGGTATCAGTGAACGTACTTTACGTTATAAATTAGCACGCATGCGAGATGCAGGTATTACAGTTCCTGATTCTTCGGGACAAAATGTATCTGTTGGTTAATTTTTAATCCCTTAAAAAGGATAGGAAGAGCAAATCAGGAACGGAAGCACGCTCTATTTGTACTGTGGCCTGGAACTTGCAAACAGTACAAATAGAGCCCAAAAAATACCATTTTTGACAAATTAATGACACTTAAGCTGGCACATTAAGAAGGTAAACAAAATGAATAATACGATTAATCCAGATACTTTATTGACACAAATGCGTGCAATGGCGGCTCAGGCACAAGGCAAGACGACTGAAACCGGTAGTGCAGCCGGTCAATCGGATTTTTCTGATATTTTAAAACAGTCAGTTGAAAAGGTTAATGATACTCAAATGAATGCCCGTAAACTGGCTGATGCTTTTCAAACCGGTGATCCAAACGTTCAGGTATCTGAAGTGATGATTGCTCTGCAAAAATCAAATGTATCTTTTCAGGCAATGTTACAGGTTAGAAATAAATTAGTTAATGCTTATCAAGATATTATGAACATGCAAGTTTAGCTCTTTAAAGTTTGAAAATAACGTCTAAAATTACAACGTGAGAAAGATATGGACTTAGTGAAAGCCAAAAATATAAGCGCTCCTTTTCAAGGAATGAGCGCTTTGCCTATATTGCGACAGTTAGGGTTATTGATAGGTTTAGCTGCTAGTATTGCTTTAGGTGTTGCGGCCGTTTTGTGGATGCAAACACCAAACTATACAAGATTACCCGGCCAACTCTCAGGGCAAACTTTAAATGACGTTATCAGCGTATTGGAAAGAAACAATATTCGTTATAATGTTGATCCCTCTACTGGCTCAGTGATGGTTGATTCATCAAAAGTGAATGAAGCTAAATTAAAACTCGCATCAGAAAACTTAAGTTTAAGTTCCGGTCATGGTTTTGAGATGATCGAAAAAGAACAGGGTTTTGGAACAAGTTCATTTATACAAAAAGCCCGTTATAAGCGCGCGATTGAAGGAGAGTTGGCGCGCACCATCACTTCAATGCGTTCAATTCAGTCAGCACGTGTTCATTTAGCCTTACCCAAAGAATCGGCTTTTATTCGCGATAAAAGTGAAGCATCAGCAGCCGTATTTGTTAATTTAGTCCCGGGGCACGATATAGAAAAAAATCAAATTGCTGCAATTACAAATCTAGTTGCTTCAAGTGTTTCGAATTTAAAAACAAGCCAGGTAACGATTGTTGATGATAAAGGAAAATTATTATCAAATGCAGAATCGGCTGATATGATGGGGCTCACCACATCTCAACTTGACTATACACGTAATATTGAAAAAACATATGCTGCACGCATTGAACGTATGTTAAATCCAATTGTGGGTTTAGGTAATGTTCGCGCTCAAGTGACGGCAGAAATTGATTTTACCCGAACGGAATCAACACAAGAAATGTTTAATCCGGATTTACCTGCAGTGCGAAGTGAACAAAGTAGTGAAGAACAATCACAAGGTTCAAGTCAGGGAGGAATACCGGGTGCCTTAAGTAATCAACCACCCGCAGCTGCGACGGCTCCTCAACAAGCTAATCAGCAAACAGGTGCAACAACCAAACAAGGCTCTAACAGAACAAGTCGTCGAAGCACAAAAAATTATGAGTTAGATAAAACGATTAGCCATACTCAGAATCGTGCTGGCTCAATTAAACACTTATCAATAGCCGTTGTTTTAGATAATAAAGTTGCTGTGACAAATGCGACGGCAGCTGTTGACAAAACAGCGGTTGTAAAAAGAATTCCATATACACAACAGGAAATCACCCGATTAACAACATTAGTACAGGAAACAGTCGGATTTAATAGTATACGTGGTGACTCAGTGAGTGTTGTTAATGTACCTTTCACTAAAGTTGAAATTGAACCATTGCCGGAAGAAGCTATATATGAACAAGCCTGGGTATGGGATATTGTTAAACAAGTGTTGGGTGGTTTAGCGGTTCTCTTTGTCATCTTTGGTGTGTTAAAGCCTGCAATGAAAAATCTGGCAATTGCGCCTCCTGTCACAAAAGTTATTTCACCAACGGGTGAAGAATTGGATGAAGATCAGCTAAGCTTAAGTGGTAATGAACAAAAACGACTAGCACAAGTAGCAAGTTATGAAGAAAACTTACAACTTGCACAAAATCTGGCAGCTCAGGAACCAAAACGAGTTGTACAAGTTGTTAAAAACTGGATGAATGAATAAAGTAGTAAAATATGGCAGAAGAAGAAAAAACATCATCATATAGTGGTCTGGAAAAGGCCGCTATTCTTTTACGTAGCCTGGGCGATCAGGAAGCTGCTGAAGTTTTAAAACTCATGGGACCAAAAGAAGTTCAAAAAATTGGTGAAGCCATGGCAGCAATGGTCAATATAAACCGTGAAGCACTTGATGGTGTGTTAACTGATTTTCATGAAGAAGTTGGAGAACAAACTGAACTTGGTGTAGGCAACGAAGATTATCTTCGTAGCGTACTGGTAAATGCACTAGGTGAAGACAAAGCGGGTAATATCATTGATCGCATCTTAATGGGGCATAATGCAAAAGGTCTGGAAACTTTAAAGTGGATGGAGCCACGTGCTATTGCAGAGATCATTCGCCTTGAACACCCACAGATTATTTCAATTATTCTATCTTATTTAGAAAGCGATCAAGCAGCATCAGTATTACAGTCTTTACCTGAAAATATGCGTACTGATATTTTACTCCGCGTAGCGACACTCGATGGTATTCAACCCAGTGCATTATATGAACTGGATGAAATGTTGGAAAAACAGTTTTCAGGTAATACAGATTCAATTAAATCATCTGGTGTGGGCGGTCTAAAAACAGCCGCTAATATGCTTAACTTTATGGATTCATCTTATGAAGCGGCATTAATGGAAAGTGTTAAACAGCAAGATGAAGAAATTGGTGATCAAATTCAGGATCTCATGTTTGTCTTTGATAACTTAATTGATGTTGATGACCGGGGCATACAGTCGCTATTACGTGAAGTGTCATCGGAAAACTTAATTGTTGCCTTAAAAGGTGCCGATGAGGCAGTGAAGGATAAAATATTAAATAACATGTCAAAACGTGCAGCAGAAATGTTACGAGATGATCTCGATACTAAAGGTCCGGTGAGAGTAAGTGAAGTTGAAGCAGCACAAAAGGAAATATTAACCATTGCCCGTCGTATGGCAGAAACCGGCGAGATTAACTTAGGTGGTAGTGGTGGCGATGACTACATCTAAAGTCTTAGACTCGGGTGATTTAACCGCCTATGAACGCTGGGAGTTACCTCAAGTTAATGGAACAGTTGTCTCATCTGCTGCAACAGCAAAAGAATTAGAGTCCATTCAAAAACAGGCTTATGATGAAGGCTTTGCTTTCGGACAAAAAGAAGGCTTTGATCAAAAAAAACAAGAACTCGAAATGCAGGTTGCCTCTTTACGATCTATTATTGAACTTCTTAGTGAACCATTAAAAGAATTAGATAACGATATCGTTAACCAACTTTCACATTTATCTATGACTGTTGCGAAACAGGTTATTCGACGTGAATTACATACCGATGAAGGTGAAATAGTCGGTATTGTTCGTGAAGCGATGAATGCCTTGCCGGCAAGCTCACGTAAAATTATTTTAAATATTCATCCTGATGATGCAGATTTAATAAAAAAAGCATTTTCATTAGGTGACGAAGTCGATTCTGATGAGCAACGCTGGAAGGTTGTTGAAGATCCTATAATTAGTCGTGGTGGTTGTAAAATTTCCAGTGAAAATTCACGCATTGATGCGACGGTTGAAGCACGATTAAATCGTGTTATTAGCACATTGTTAGGTGATGAGCGAGAATCTGATGAATAACTCCCAATATTCATTACATAATAAAACCTGGAAAGAACAGTTATCACTTATACAGTCACGTATTGATCAGGTTGAACCCGTTGTAGTAGAAGGCCGGTTAAACCGGATGGTTGGATTAACCCTGGAAGCGGTTGGTTGTCAGGCAGTGATGGGTTCACGTTGTTTAATTAAGAGTCAAAGCAGTAAACCGGTTGAAGCTGAAGTGGTTGGCTTCTCCGGTGAAAAATTGTTCCTCATGCCAACAGGCAATATTCGGGGCATACACCCTGATGCAACAGTCATACCGACACATCAAATTTATGAGGCACATGTTGGTGATGCACTATTAGGTCGTGTACTTGATGGGCGTGGATTACCTATCGATGGAAAAGGTCCTTTGGTGACAACAGAACGTCGTGCTTTAACAGGTGAGCCGGTAAATCCTCTGAATCGTCAACCCATTAATACTCCTTTAGATGTTGGTGTTCGTGCAATCAATAGTTTATTTACTGTTGGCCGTGGTCAACGTATGGGGCTGTTTGCCGGCAGTGGTGTTGGTAAAAGTATGCTGCTCGGTATGATGACAAAATTTACATCGGCAGATGTCATTGTCGTTGGTCTTATTGGTGAACGTGGTCGTGAAGTAAAAGAATTTATTGAAGATATTTTAGGTGAAGAAGGGATGCAGCGTGCGGTTGTCGTTGCTGTACCAGCCGATCAACCACCGGTTATGCGTATGCATGGTGCTTATCAGGCCACCAGTATTGCTGAACATTTTCGTGACGAAGGAAAAGATGTTTTATTGTTAATGGATTCATTGACCCGTTTTGCTCAGGCACAACGTGAAATTGCATTAGCCATTGGTGAACCACCAGCAACAAAAGGTTATCCACCTTCCGTCTTTGCACATCTTCCTCAATTAGTTGAACGAGCAGGTAATGGCCAGGAAGGTGGCGGATCAATTACGGCTTTTTATACCGTATTAACAGAAGGTGATGATCAACAGGATCCGATTGCAGATAGTGCACGAGCAATTCTTGATGGACATATTGTTTTATCACGAGAGTTAGCAGAGAGCGGACATTATCCGGCCATTGATGTTGAAGCATCGATTAGTCGGGCGATGAATGCAGTGGTCACAGATGAACATTTATTTGCAGCACAAAAATTTCGTCAAATGTATTCTGTTTATCAGCAAAATAAAGATTTAATAAATGTGGGTGCCTATGCTCAAGGCTCCAACCCTGATGTCGATGAATCAATTCGTTTACACAGCACTCAACAACAGTTTTTACAACAAGACAGACAACAAGCGGTAAGCTGGGAAGAAAGTATGAATCAGTTGGCAGCTATTTTGCAGAACTCTCAGGAACGAAGAGATGAATTAGCTGGCGAGATAGAAACGCCTTTAGTCGCTACCTTTTAAAGTGATTTAAAGTAGGTTACTTAAATGAATATTTTAAAAAGATAAAACAGTATGCCGAAGAAAAGATCAGAACGTTTTAAACCTATTCACAGTCTTGCCAAGCAGAGTGAAGATGTTGCTGCACATACACTGGGAAAAATTCAAAATGAATTATCTGCCCATCATTTAAAATTGTCAGAGTTACTTCAGTATTATGATGATTATACAGCGAGTTATAATGAGAAAGCTGCAAAAGGTATGAGTGTTATTCAGGTTCAGGGCTATCAAAAATTTATATCTCAATTAGAACTGGCAATCACACAGCAAAAAGAACACATAGTCCGTGTTACTGAAGCCTGCAATTCCAGTCGTGCAGACTGGACAGTTGAAAGACAAAAGTCTCAGGTATTAGAAAAAGTCATTACGCGTTATCAAAAACAGGAAACAAAAACGGCAAACCGTCAGGAGCAGCGCCTTTCAGACGAGCAGGTCTCTAACCAGTTTTGGCATAAAAACAAATCATAAATCACTTTTGGCACAGCCCTTGCAATTTCCTTTGTTGGATAGATTTAAAATGCGAGGATGCCATGAGCGAATCAATACAACTTACCCCATCAGCCAGTGCTGGATCATCACAATCTAAACTGTCATCACTTGAATCGGTGAATAACCCCGATTCTGGAGACGATTCAGCTGGTTTTACTGCTGTTTTTGCCAGCTACACTGAATCTGAACCTGATACCGTTGAACAAAAAGTGGATGAGGATCTGTCTGAATTATTAAGCCAGCTTTTGCCGCAAGAGATGGTTGAAGATGGCAATGCCTTGCCGGAACAGGATAAAGCTGTTTTGTGGCAAGCGATGTTCGCACTACAGCCTTCTGAAAATATTGTTCAGTTGGCTGTACCTCAAACAATTAGCTTGTTGGATACTCAGCGTAAACCCGTAATAAATCCTGATCTACTTAGCCAGGATTATTTCAATACTTTGGCAATGCAAAGTAAAGAATCAGCCGCTTCTCTCTCTTCTGATCATGCACTTAAAAATATCAATATGCAGCTTGCGGCTGCGCAAATTAATCCGGAAACCAGGGAAGCCATTTTATTTAATATGAATGACGCGTTGGCACCTGTTCATGCAACGAGCTCTACACTGTCTCAGGGTTTAGCTGCAGTTGGATTGGGAACAGCAACTCAATCTGCTGTAACACAGACACAGTTAGTCCCTTTAAATCTCGGACAAAGTGCATGGGAATCAAATTTGGGTTCGCGTTTGCAAATGTTAGTTGGACAAAATATACAAACAGCGGAAATTAGACTCGATCCGCCTGAGCTTGGTGCTTTGGACATAAAAATTAAAGTATCTAATGATGTGGCGAATATCAATATCACCAGTCAGCATGCGCATGTTCGTGATGCCTTAGAATCAGCGGTTCCAAAATTACGAGAAATGTTCGAACAAAGTGGACTTTCATTGGGTGATGTCAATGTCAGACAAGAATCATTTTCGCAACAACACAATTCAGCAGAACAGGAGGTTGCAAACTCATCATATATTTCTGATTCAGAAGTTGGAGATGAACCCATTACAGTAACCAGAAGAATAGTAAGCGATAGTTTGCTCGATATTTATGCATAAAAAACGGGCAATTGTTAAAAACTATAAACTTATAAAAATAAATTAAAGCTTAACCATATTTGGACGATGAAGGTTACATAAGAAATAAAATTATCTATTTGGATAAAGTTTAAACAGGTTAATAGTGGGACAAGAACTATGGGCTTTTGGAATTCAACTAAAAAACCGGAACATGGAAAATCAGAAGATGAAACTTCAATGGTAGATACGACAATGATTGATTTGAGTGAAGTTCTGGACATTTCATTTGCAGCAAAATTTCACACACAACTCAAAGATGAAATAGAAACGAACAGCACTGTTCAATTTGTTACTGCTGACCTGACTCGTATCGATGCAAGTTGTTTACAGGTACTCGCAAGTTACATGGGATACGCAAAAGCGAATGAAATTAAGGTTGAGTGGATAAATCCTAATGACGTCATTATGGATGCAACCCGCTTAACAGGATTAACAGAAATTTTAGAATTAAATTAATAATTACCACCAATAAAGAGTTGGGAGATACATTAAATGGCAAAAATACTAGCGGTAGATGATTCAGCTTCAATGCGACAAATGGTGTCATTCACGCTTAAGGGTGCAGGACATGATGTTGTTGAAGCAGTGGATGGTGTTGATGCTTTAGCAAAAGCCAAAGGTGCAAAATTTGATTTGGTTATCTCAGATGTGAATATGCCAAACATGGATGGTATTACACTTATCTCTGAATTACGCGCCTTACCGGCGTTTAAGTTTACGCCTATGTTGATGTTAACAACTGAAAGTGCCGGAGATAAAAAGCAACAGGGTAAAGCGGCAGGTGCAACCGGTTGGATTGTTAAACCGTTTAATCCGGATCAACTCTTAGCAACAATTGGCAAAGTGCTCTAAGACTTTAGGATTATAAGATTATGACTTTTGATATGTCACAGTTTTTAGTTACATTCTATGAAGAAAGCTTCGAAGGGCTTGATATCATGGAAACGGAATTACTGGCACTCGATGTTGGTGAAGCTGACTTAGAAACCATCAATACAATCTTTCGCGCAGCACATTCTATTAAAGGTGGTAGTGGTACTTTCGGCTTAAATGATGTGGCTAACTTCACTCATGTCATGGAAACATTACTCGATGAAATGCGTGATGGTAAAAGAGATGTAACGCAAAACGCGGTGAATATTTTACTTGAGTCTGTCGATGTTCTCCGAGAAATGTTATCGAGTTTACAAGCCGAAGAAGATTTAGATGAGGCCCGCATCGCTACGGTAAAACAAAAATTAGATAATTTATTAGCCGGTGGATCAGAAGAAACCGTAGCAGAAGAAGAGACTGTAGGCGAAACAACAACGGTTAGTGAAGATAAATCTTCCGCTAATATCAAATCAACATCATCAGGCTGGGTGATCGATTTTAAACCAAACATCGATATGTTACAGACGGGTAATGACCCGGTAAGAATGTTAAGGGAACTCGATGCGCTAGGTAAAATGGTCGCGACGCCGGATGTTTCTCTTGTAGCCGATTTTTTAATGATGGAACCCGAGAATAGTTGTCTGTCCTGGCTGATAACATTGGAAGGGGATATTGAAAAATCTGCAATAGAAGAGGTTTTTGACTGGGTAGAAGATGAATGTGAACTCACCATTACAGCGATTACAATATCCACTAATACTGTAAATAAAGAAGAAGTTGCTGAAGCTGAAATTATTTCCGAAACTAATCATCCTGAACCGGTTAAAGCAGCAACAATTGAAAAAGTTACAACACCTGATCCTAAATCTGTTGCAGAAGCAGGTTCAGCTGCAACGAATGGTAAACCTGCCGCAGCAGCTAAAACAAAACGCAAAGCCACGACAGAATCCTCATCTATCCGTGTCTCAATCGATAAAGTTGATGAATTAATTAATATGGTAGGTGAGCTTGTAATTACACAGTCTATGTTAAGCCAGTTAGGTGAAGACGAAGACTTTGGTGAAGAACAGATAGAAAAATTAAAAAATGGGTTAATACAGTTAGAACGAAATACGCGTGAAATGCAGGAAAACGTCATGCGAATTCGTATGTTGCCAATAAGTTTTGTTTTCCAGCGTTTCCCTCGTTTAGTTCATGATCTCTCAGATAAGTTGGATAAAAAAATCGAATTAGTTCTCTCTGGTGAATCAACAGAACTGGATAAAACAGTAATGGAAAAAATTGGTGATCCTCTTGTTCACCTTGTGAGAAATTCATTAGACCATGGTATAGAAAAACCTGAAGACCGACTTGCTGCAGGTAAACCAGAAACAGGTGAAATTCATCTTAATGCATTTCATGAAGGTGGCAATATTGTTATTGAAATTACCGATGATGGTGCAGGTTTGAATTTGGAAAAAATTCTTTCTAAAGCTAAGTCTAGCGGTATTGTGAATGACAACGAAAAATTAGCCGATGATGAAATTGCAGATTTAATATTCCGCCCGGGCTTCTCAACCGCCGACGTGGTTAGCGATGTATCCGGTCGCGGTGTTGGCATGGACGTGGTACGTAGAAATATTCGTGCATTAGGCGGTACTGTTGATGTGAAAACAGAAACAGGTAAAGGCAGTGTCTTTACTATTCGGCTACCTCTAACACTCGCAATATTAGATGGTCAATCAATCGTGGTTGGAGAAGAAGTTTATATTGTGCCATTGGTCGCGATTATTGAATCTATACAAGTCGACTCATCTTTAGTCAATGGTGTAACCGGACAAGCTGAAGTATATCGGTTACGTAATGAATATATTCCAATTGTAAAACTCTGTGATGTTTTCAATGTGAAACCATTAAATGGCAGTATTGAAGATGGCTTACTCGTTGTTGTTGAAGCAGAAGGCAAAAAGGTTGCTTTACTGGTTGACGACTTACTTGGCCAGCAGCAGGTTGTTATTAAGAGTTTAGAAACTAACTTTAAAACAGTAGAAGGAATATCAGGTGCCACTATTCTAGGTGATGGTACGGTTGCATTAATTCTTGATGTGTCTGGATTAATTTCTATATCAAAAAAAAATGCCAGCTTAAACAAGAAAGCAACAACAAGTCAGGCAGCGTGAGGTAATAAATATGGGCAAAATAGAACAAAATTTAACAACAGTGGATGATGCAAATAAAAGTTTGCAAATGGAACAGTCAATTATTGGTGGTTCAGAATTGGATGAGAATACGCAGCAATTTCTAACTTTTATTCTTGCTGGTGAAGAATACGGTGTTGATATTTTACGTGTACAGGAAATTAAAGGCTGGGATGCTGTTACACAGGTACCAAACACACCTGAATATGTTCGTGGTGTGATTAATTTGCGCGGCACGATTGTTCCAATAATTGATTTACGAATACGTTTTGACATGGAACAGCTTGCTTATGGTCCAACAACGGTTGTAATAGTGCTTAAAGTCATGTCGGGTGAAGATAATAGTCGAATTATGGGTATTGTTGTAGATGGTGTGTCAGATGTTTACAACGTGAAGAACGAAGAAATTCATGCTGCACCTGATTTTGGTGAGGGTGTTGATTCAAGCTTTGTTAAAGGTCTTGCGACTGTAGGTGAAAAAATGGTCATTATTTTGGATATAGACTTTATGTTGAATTCCAATGAATTAGCAAAAGTAAATAAAATTACGGATGAGGTATAAGCGAGACTAATGCGAATGATTGCTGTCATTAATCAGAAAGGTGGCGTAGGTAAAACAACGACAACGTTGAACCTTTCACATGCATTGGCACAGTTTGATAAAAGAGTATTAGTTATTGATCTTGACCCACAGGCACATTTAAGTGCGGGTTACGGCATTTTACGTAGAGAACAGGAAGGTATTGCAGACGTATTATTAGGTGAATCAGAGTTAAATGAGGTTGTTGAAGAAGTACGTGAGAATGTATCAATTGTTCCGGCGGGTTCTCGTTTAGGGGAACTTGAACACTTAACCGAAGGTGGTGCTAAACGTGGATTTTTATTAACAGAGGCGCTAAAAGGAAAAACCAGAAAATATGATTTTGTTTTAATTGATTGTCCTCCTTCCTCAGGAATTTTAGGAATGAATGCTTTGTTAGCATCTGAAGAAGTCCTTGTTCCTGTTTCAGGTGATTTTTTTGCATTGCAGGGTTTATCTCGTTTAATGAGTATCTTTCAGCACATAGAAGAAACTTTAAACCGTAAAACAAAAAAATGGGTGGTATTAACGCGCTTCCATGAACGCAGAAAGCTGGCAAAAGAAGTAAAAGGAAAAATACTTTCTTATTTCCCTGATTGTGTATTTCAAACAGCAATTCGGGAAACGGTGGCCTTAGCGGAAAGCCCGGGATTTGGGCAAACTATTTTTGAATATCAACCAAAATGTAACGGGGCTAATGATTATATGGAACTGGCTGCTGATGTAATAGACAACAGAACGCTTAATTAAGAGATAACGTTATGCTGAATGAAAAATATAAAACAAATACAAAATTCAAATCATACGGTAAGTGTGATTTATTGCGCAAACATTTGTGTGCTGAAGTAAGTACTTCAACGCAGCAAAAAATTGATAACAGAACTTATATAAATGAGATTTTTGCTGGCCTGATGTGGTTAGGTTAAAACGAAAGGAAAATTAAGGACTAATACTATGGCTACTAAAAAAAGTAAATTGGGATTTGATCCATTAGCCTGGATGCAGGATGAAGATAAGCCTGAGACAGAAGCTAACCCTGCTGAAAACAGTGCAAAAAAAGCGACAGCGAAGGCCGTGGTTACGTCAACAAAAAATGTGATTGGCTTGGAAGCAGATATTTTGCGAAATAGCTTTGATCTTATTGCTCCTCATGCTGAAGAAGTGATGTCTCGTTTTTACGATGAGTTATTCACGCGTTTCCCACAAGTTCAACCAATGTTTGCCAATACCACTAAAGCAAAACAAATGAAGATGTTACTGGCATCTTTAAAACTCGTAATCGCTAATTTAGATAACCCGGATAAATTAGTCCCTGCGTTGAAAGAAATGGGAAAGCGTCATAAAGGATATGGCGCAGTACCGGAACATTACACTGCGGTAGCAGAAACATTAATGGATGTAATGAAAGAATTTGCAGGCAAAGCGTGGACTAAACAAGTTCATCAAGCCTGGAGTGATGCTTTGACATTAGTAGCCGAGACGATGCTCGGTGGATACGACGACGAGGCTGAGGATAATACCATGGCAGCAAATATAGCAGCGATGAGCAGTGATGAACATGAAGAGCTCATGAAGTTACGTACAGCATTTGACAGTGTTAATACCAACTTAATGATGTGTGATAACGATTTGAATATTACTTATGCGAATCCAGCTGTCGTTACAATGCTGGCTGCTCGTCAAGAAGGTTTACGAGCGGTATGGCCGGGTATGGATGCACATAATCTTATTGGTCAAAATATTGATCAATTCCATCGAAATCCTGCGCATCAACGCGCTTTATTAGCTGACCCATCACGCTTGCCAGCAAGGGCTGAGATTCAAGTGGGTGATTTAGAATTTGAAGTTAATGCTTCTTTCCTAGCGGGACCCAATGGTGAGTATTTAGGTAACATTGTTGAATGGAAAGATTTAACAGATATCAATCGTCAAAAACGTGAAGTTGCGCGTTTAGAATCTGCGGTAGAAGGATCGACATCTAATATTATGATGTGTGATGCTGATTTAAATATTGTTTATGCGAATCCTTCGGTTGTGAAAATGTTAGCCGCACGTCAATCTGAATTACGCGCAGTATGGCCATCATTAGATACAGGTAATTTAATTGGCCAATGTATCGACCAGTTCCATCGTAACCCTGCACATCAACGTTCTTTACTTGCTGACCCATCACGTTTACCTGCTAGAGCTGAAATGCAAATAGGTGATGTTGAATTTGAAGTTAACGCCACGTTTGTCGCTGGGCCAAATGGCGAATACATGGGCAACATGGTTGAATGGAAAGACTTAACTGAATCAAATAAACAACTTCGTGAAGTGGCTCGCTTGCAAGCTGCAGTAGAAGGATCTGCCTCAAATATTATGATGTGTGATGCTGATTTAAATATCACATTTGCGAATCCATCAGTTGTGCGAATGTTAGCTGCACGACAAGGTGAGCTCCATGCAGTATGGCCATCACTAGATACGAATAATTTAGTTGGTCAATGTATCGATCAATTTCATCGTAATCCTGCTCATCAACGTGCTTTACTTTCTGATCCATCACGTTTACCTGCTAAAGCAGAGATAACTGTTGGTGATGTCGAGTTTGAAGTTAATGCAACTTATGTTGCTGGCCCTGATGGCGAGTACATGGGTAACATGGTTGAATGGAAAGATATCACTGAAGAAAAAGATGCTGAACGTCAAATTCAAGGTTTGATTGATGCTGCTGTAGAAGGTGAACTTGATACACGTATAAATGCAACTAGTTATGAAGGCTTCATGAAAGGTTTAGGTAATGGTATTAACAACTTAATGGAAGCGGTTGTAGAACCTTTAAAAGAAGGCAAACGAGTTATGACCTCATTAGCTGAAGGTGACTTAACTCAAAGCATGCAAGGTGAGTTTAAAGGTGAGTTCGCCGAGTTAAGAGACGTAATTAACACAAGTGTTACTAACTTGTTAAACATGGTGAATGATATTAACGAAGCATCGGGCAGTATTTCATCTGGTGCCTCTGAGATTGCAACTGGTAATACAGATTTAAGTCAACGTACTGAAGAACAAGCGTCGAGTTTAGAAGAAACAGCATCAAGCATGGAAGAGATGACTTCGACGGTTCGACAAAATGCAGATAACGCAAGAACAGCAAATACTCTGGCATCGACTGCGCGAGAGCAGGCATCGAAAGGCGGTGAAGTTGTAAATGATGCGGTTGCTGCAATGAGTGAAATTAATCAAAGTAGTAAGAAAATTTCTGACATCATTGGTGTTATTGATGAAATTGCATTCCAAACAAACTTGCTCGCATTGAATGCTGCGGTAGAAGCAGCACGTGCTGGTGAACAAGGTCGAGGCTTTGCAGTTGTTGCCGGTGAAGTAAGAAACTTAGCACAACGAAGTGCAGGAGCAGCGAAAGAAATTAAGAGTTTGATCAACGATAGTGTTGAAAAAGTCGATGAAGGTTCAAAACTAGTCGATGAATCGGGTAAAACTCTGGAAGAGATCGTTGAAGCAGTTAAAAAAGTAAGCGACATCATTGCTGAAATTGCTGCAGCAAGTCAGGAACAATCATCAGGTATCGAAGAAGTCAACAAAGCCATTAGTCAAATGGATGAAATGACACAACAAAATGCAGCATTGGTGGAAGAAGCCGCGTCTGCTAGTGAGTCTATGGAAGAACAAGCTAAGAATATGATTGAGCTTATGCGTTTCTTTGATGCAGGACAACAACATGCGACACCAACTCGGGCAGCACTATCACAACAAGCATCGCATGCTGGTTCATCAGCGCAAGCACGGACAAGACGACCTGCCGCAAAACCTGCGCCGAGTGTCGGTAGTAATGATGAATGGGAAGAGTTTTAACAAGGTTTGCAAAATAAATACATAAATACATAGCAATGTACCTTAGTAACAGTCGCACATATTATTTATATAGAGGATAAGATAATGGCAGCAATAGGTAAGAATATTATAAATGAGATGAATGAGAGTAATGATGTTGATAAGTTAATGTTAATGGATATGAGAGGTAAACTTAACGCCATCAGCAAATCTCAAGCCATGGTCGAATTTGATCTTAACGGAAATATTCTTACAGCTAACGATAATTTTCTAAACACCATTGGTTACACCATAGAAGAACTTCAAGGACAACATCACAGTATGTTTGTTGATTCAGTTTATCGCCAAAGCTCTGAATACCGTATGTTCTGGGAAAAACTGGGACGCGGTGAATATGAAGAAAACCAATATAAACGAATTGGTAAAGGTGGCAAAGAGGTTTGGCTACAAGCCAGTTACAACCCCATCTTGGATCCAGATGGCAAGCCATTCAAAATCGTTAAATATGCAACGGATATTACAGAGCAGAAAAATAAATTTGCAGACTATGAAGGTCAGCTTGCTGCCATCAGAAAAGCACAAGCTACAATAGAATTTAGTTTAGATGGAAAAATATTGACCGCAAATGATAATTTTCTTAATACTATCGGCTATAGACTCGAAGAAATTCAGGGGCAACACCATAGTATGTTGGTTGATTCAGTTTATCGCCAAAGCCCTGAATACCGTATGTTCTGGGAAAAACTGGGACGCGGTGAATATGAAGAAAACCAATATAAACGAATTGGTAAAGGTGGCAAAGAAGTTTGGCTACAAGCCAGTTACAACCCCATCTTGGATCCAGATGGTAAGCCATTCAAAGTCGTTAAATATGCAACGGATATTACAGAGCAGAAAAATAAATTTGCAGACTATGAAGGTCAGCTTGATGCCATTAGTAAAGCGCAGGCAGTGATTGAATTTTCAATGGATGGAAATATTGTAAATGCAAATGATAACTTTTTAAATGCCTTAGGTTATCGGTTAGATGAAGTGCAAAACAAACATCACAGTATATTTGTTGAATCTGATTATAAACAGAGCGCGGAATATCGTATATTCTGGGAAAAGCTGGGGCGCGGAGAGTACGATGAAGGTCAATATCTGCGCATTGGAAAAGGGGGGAAAGAGGTTTGGATTCAGGCTAGTTATAATCCAATTATGGATCCTGACGGAAATCCTTTTAAGGTTGTGAAATACGCAACTGATATAACCAAACAAAAGCTGGCAGAATTTGAGTTACAACATGTGATGGATGAAACTAAACATGTAATGAGTAACCTTAGCCAAGGTAATCTTACCGAAGTTATGGAAGGTGAATATACGGGTGAATTTGCAGCGTTACGCGATTCAGTTAATACCAGTGTCACTAACCTGTTAAATATGGTAACAGATATCAATGAAGCTTCGAGTAGTATTTCTTCGGGTGCTTCAGAAATTGCCACGGGTAATACAGATTTAAGTCAGCGTACAGAAGAGCAAGCATCCAGTCTTGAAGAAACTGCTTCCAGTATGGAAGAAATGACTTCTACTGTAAGACAAAATGCTGATAATGCAAGAACGGCTAATCAACTTGCATCAACGGCTCGAGATCAAGCACAAAAAGGCGGTGATGTTGTTAGTAATGCTGTTTCTGCAATGAGTGAAATTAATCAAAGTAGTAAGAAAATTTCTGACATCATTGGTGTTATTGATGAAATTGCATTCCAAACAAACTTGCTCGCATTGAATGCTGCGGTAGAAGCAGCACGTGCTGGTGAACAAGGTCGAGGCTTTGCAGTTGTTGCCGGTGAAGTAAGAAACTTAGCACAACGAAGTGCAGGAGCAGCGAAAGAAATTAAGAGTTTGATCAACGATAGTGTTGAAAAAGTCGATGAAGGTTCAAAACTAGTCGATGAATCGGGTAAAACTCTGGAAGAGATCGTTGAAGCAGTTAAAAAAGTAAGCGACATCATTGCTGAAATTGCTGCAGCAAGTCAGGAACAATCATCAGGTATCGAAGAAGTCAACAAAGCCATTAGTCAAATGGATGAAATGACACAACAAAATGCAGCATTGGTGGAAGAAGCCGCGTCTGCTAGTGAGTCTATGGAAGAACAAGCTAAGAATATGATTGAGCTTATGCGTTTCTTTGATATAGGTCAGGAACAAGCGGCACCTAGACAATCAGCTGTAGCACCTAGACAAGCATCACGGACAAGTGCGGCACCAGCAAGACGTCGACCTGCAGCAAAACCTGCATCGCGTGTCGGTAGTGATGATGAGTGGGAAGAGTTTTAAAATACTCCCCTATATGCTCCTTCCCATTTTGAAGGAGTAATAATTTAATTTATATATGCTTACTAATCAGGATTTCATGTGATCAATAACGCAGTCGAAGAACGTGAAAAAGAATTTCATTTCACAGATAAAGAATTTAGATTTATTAGTAAATTAGTTGGTGAACGTACTGGAATAGTACTTTCCGATGCAAAACGTCAAATGGTTTATGGTCGTTTATCGCGTCGTCTACGTCAGTTAAAACTCACTAAATTTTCTGATTACTGTGACCTGTTAACCAGTGGACATGAAAGTGAGTTGATTGAGTTTACTAATGCGATTACTACAAATCTCACCGCATTTTTTCGTGAAAATCATCATTTCGAATATTTAAAAAATACGGTGTTACCTGAGCTAATTCGAAAGAATGCACTTTCCAAACGTTTACGTATCTGGTCTGCGGGTTGTTCTTCAGGCGAAGAACCCTATTCCATTGCGATGTGTGTACGTGAAGCCTTATCAAAATCTTCCGGCTGGGATGTAAAAATTCTGGCAACTGATCTTGATTCAAATATGGTTCAGCGTGGCAAGGATGGTATTTATACCACTGAGCGTGTTGAAGGTTTAACGAATGCACGCATGAAAAAATGGATTAAACGCGGTACAGGTGATAATGCTGATAAAGTAAGAATGTCGCAGGATTTACGCGATATTGTTACTTTCAAAGAACTTAATTTAATGCATGACTGGCCAATTAAAGGGCCGTTTGATTTTATGTTTTGTCGTAACGTAGTGATTTATTTTAATAAAGACACTCAACGTGAATTATTTAGTCGTTACGCAGACTTGCTGGCAAATGATGCACATTTATTTATTGGTCATTCTGAATCATTAAATAAAGTGACAGATCGATTTAACTTAATAGGTAAAACGATTTACCAGAAGGTGAAGTAATCGTGCAACTTAATGCGCCACCTGCATCACAAAAAATACAGAAATGTCTGCGTGGTTTTAGTGATATTAATCGTTACTGGGATAAAACGCATGATACTTTTGCTGCCAAAATTTTGCCTGGTGAATATTATGTCACGGCGAATAATGAAGTCATTGTTACTGTACTAGGCTCATGTGTGTCTGCCTGTATACGGGATAAAGTATTTGGTATTGGTGGCATGAATCATTTTATGTTGCCACTCAATAAAAATATGAACAGTGCAGATGTTGCTGCAATGAGTAACGCGGGACGTTACGGTAATTTTGCCATGGAGAAAATGATTAACGAAATTCTGAAGAACGGTGGTAGTCGTGAAAATTTAGAAGTGAAAATTTTTGGTGGTGGTCGTGTCTTACAGAATATGCAAACACTGGATATTGGCAATGGAAATATTAATTTTGTCCGGGAGTATATAAAAACAGAACAACTTAATCTGGTAGGTGAAGATGTTGGTGATATATTTCCGAGAAAAGTGATTTATTTTCCGTTAACAGGAAAAGTAAAAGTTAAAAAATTACGACAAATGCATAATAAAACTATCATTGAACGTGAAAATAATTACCTGTCGACATTTGAGGCTAAACCAGCTGAGAGTGATGTTGAATTATTTTAAGGGTCTAATTTAAAAATGGGTAAAATAAAAGTACTAATTGTTGATGACTCTGCTTTAGTAAGGCAGGTAATGACTGAAATACTCAATACCAATAGTGAAATTGAAGTGGTTGGTACAGCTCAAGATCCTTTTGATGCACGTGAAAAAATTAAAAAGCTAAAGCCAGATGTTTTAACCTTAGATGTTGAAATGCCAAAAATGGATGGAATTACATTTCTGTCTAACTTAATGCGTTTGCATCCATTACCTGTTGTTATGGTATCTACTTTAACAGAAAAAGGGGCTGATATTACTTTTGAAGCACTTGAGTTAGGTGCGATTGATTTTGTTTCTAAACCTAAACTCGACGTGTCCGAAGGTTTAAACGAATATGCTGCCGAAATTTGTGAAAAAGTAATCACCGCTTCTTCAATTAATGTTTCTAAAATATCTGACCGGCGTGCTCGCAGGACAAAAGGCGCTAATTCTGAACCTGTACGAATTGACCCAAAATTAAGTGCTGATGCCGTACTTGAAAAACGCAGCATACCAAAAACTAAATTAAAAACGACCGATAAAATTATTGCTCTGGGTGCTTCAACAGGAGGAACCGAAGCAATAAAAGAAGTGTTAATGGCTATGCCGGCCAACAGTCCCGGTATGGTGATCAGCCAACATATACCGGAAGCATTTAGTAAGCCATTTGCTGAGAGAATGGATAAAAATTCTGCTATGACGGTTTACGAAGCGGTTGATGGACAACAAATTTTGCCCGGGTATGTCTACATTGCACCAGGGAATAGACATTTAATGGTAGAACGTAGTGGTGCACGTTATATTTGCCGTCTTAATGATGGCCCTCCTGTTAATCGTCACAAGCCCAGTGTGGATGTTATGTTTCGCTCGGTTGCTCAAAATGTCGGTCCCAATGCCATCGGTGTTATTTTGACGGGCATGGGAGCAGACGGTGCTGAAGGGTTAAAAGAAATGCTTGAAAATGGGGCTACGACACTGGTTCAGGATGAAAAAAGCGCCGTTGTTTGGGGGATGCCTGGTGAGGCATATAAAATTGGTGCCACTAAAGACCAGTATCCACTTGAGAAAATTGCAAAAGAATTGTTAAAACGTAGTCAGTAATCACAGTCTTTCGCTATCTAACCTATACTTAAAATAAGTTGTTTTATGAGTTTTTAAGAATGGGCATAGATTGTGCATTATTTAACGTAAATTGAAGGAATATTAAAACGTTAAGTATGGATATCTTTGTAATATTTTGGGTCTTTACCCACGATAAAAGTTAGGAAAGGCGAATTATGTACCCTATAGCCGAGCCAACTATGGCTGATAATCTAATAGAAGAACATTCAGGACTTGTTAATCGTATTGCTTACCATTTGGCGGCAAGATTGCCGGCAAGTGTTGTCGTTGATGACCTCATTCAGGTCGGTATGATCGGACTTCTGGATGCTTCTCAGCAATACGATGCTTCTCAGGGAGCAGCGTTTACAACTTATGCCACCATTCGGATTCGTGGGGCGATGTTGGATGAATTGCGTCGTAATGACTGGGCACCAAAATCAGTTCATAAAAAACACCGGGACTTAATGAAAGTCGTTTCAAATATTGAAACAAGAACAGGGCGAGAAGCTAAACCTAAAGATATTGCCAATGAAATGGACATATCACTCGAAGAGTATTTTGAATTAGTTCAGGAATCAAATACCTGTCGAATTTTAAATTTTGTTGACGCAGGAACAGATGATGACTCATTAAGTGATACAAGTAGTAATGTTTCACAAATTAATCCGTTTGATCGAGTACAAAAACTTCAATTTCGTGAACAGCTGGTATCAGCAATAAATATTTTACCTAAACGTGAAAAATTAATTATAAGTTTATATTACGATGAAGAACTTAACCTTCGTGAAATTGGTGAGGTGCTTGATATAAGTGAATCACGAGTGAGTCAGTTGCTAAGCCAGGGACATTTACGAATGCGTAAATTTATTACTGAAAAATTCCCACAAATGGCTGAGTAAAACAGCAAATACTAATACAGCTTTTGCTGCTTAAATATCTTGTCAAAAGAACGGATAGCCGTTCAACAGTGTTCTATACTCATAGACACTATAAAAATTAAATATGCTATACCACTCTATATTATATAGAGTAGACATCCTGTGATAGGTTTCTCGGTTTATCTGGGTTTTCCTCGCTAAACTCATTGAGTATTAGCGGTTGTCTGTAGCGCTGGTTTATAAGGGGGTCGGAATGACGTTAAATGATGTATTTATGATAGTACCATCGAGTGCTGGATTATCAGGTGCGCTTTGGTTTGTGTTGCTAATGATTGTGTTTTATGTGGCACGTAATCATGCACATAAAGGTATTCTTTCTTTAAGTGAAGCGATACATAATTCTTTTCGTTTGAGCGCGCGTTCAGTAAAACTACTAAGAAATATTTTAGTTATTCGTAATCGCGATGTATTGTTAGCGCAAGGACGTGAGTCAACCGAGCGTATTATTGAACGTGAATTTGACCGTATTGATGCAACTGTACGCAAAGACCTTTCTGAATATCCTGCATTACATCGCCATTTAAATGAAGAAGTCACAGCAATTGATGAAAGCTTTGCAGAAAGCACTGATGTTCCTCCAACACCGCCTGCATGGGTTAAAGCGGTTGAAGCCGTTGCAAAAATTCCTGCCGCAAAAGGCGATCCAACTGTTGGCAATATTCTGGAAGACATTCACCAGTCATTAGTTAAATCAAGCATACGTGCGTTAGAAGAATACCGCAAAGCGAGTAGTAAGCGTCATCAGCTATTACAAAAAATGATGCCTCACTGGCGAAAAGTTTTAAAAGCACTGCAAAAAGTAGATAAGACAGTCAATAGTTTATTAGCACGTTCAGTGACTATCGATCGCTTAATGCATGATTATGAAGAGATTCTAAAAGGTACAGATAAAGCACAGCGTATGTTGTCATCTTCATCGATGACACAATTTTTTATTGCCGGTTTTGTTTTAGCTATTGCGGTTGGCGGTGCTTTTATTAACTTCCAGTTAATCGCACGTCCAATGTCAGAAATGGTAGGCGGCGCAACTATGTTAATGGGCTTTAAAACATCCAGCGTTGCAGCGCTTGTTATCATCTTAGTAGAAATTTCACTCGGTTTATTCTTAATGGAATCATTACGCATTACACGATTGTTTCCGGTCATTGGTGCATTAAACGATAAAATGCGAATTAAAATGGTATGGATTACATTTATTTTTTTATTCTCATTAGCGACTGTTGAAGCGGGCTTAGCATATATGCGTGAAATTTTAATGGAAGACTCTCAAGCAACACTTGCACTATTAAGTGACACAGGTGGCGTTGAAGTAACGCAAAATTCTGCATTGTGGATAACAACAGCTGCACAAATGGGGTTAGGCTTTGTATTGCCTTTTGCTTTAACCTTTGTGGCGATTCCTCTTGAATCATTTATACATTCTATGCGAACAGTAGTGGGTACAGCGGCAGTTGCATTTTTAAGAGCGCTTGAATGGGTATTAAGATTAGTCGGTAATTTAGTGAGATCATCAGGTAAAATATTTGTTCATATCTATGATTTCTTCATATTCTTGCCACTTGGTATAGAAAAGTTAATTAATAATAAAGAAGGCGGTAAAAAATCTACCGACTCAACAAGTTCTAACATTGGAGGCGCATTATGAAAATAGGACGTAAACCCTATTTGATATTCTTAGTTGTTGCAGCATTTTTTTTACAATCATGCAGTGAAGACAAAACAGTACCTAATACACGTGGTGTGTACATGTTAATGGATACATCAGGCACTTACACTAAGGAATTAAAACAAGCGCAACGAGTGATTAATTATATCTTGTCTGAACTAGGACCTGGTGATTCGTTTGCCGTAGCTCGAGTTGACACGGGTAGCTTTAGTGAAAAAGACATTGTTGCGAAAGTGACATTTCAAGATCGTCCAAGTATGACGAATCAGCAAAAACGTGTTTTTCGTGAAAAAATTGATAAATTTGTAAAAACAGTGAAAGGTAGTGCTTATACCGATATTACTGGTGGGATTTTACAAGGCATTGAATTTTTAAATGAAGCGGGTACCGGACACAATACCATCCTTATTTTCTCTGATTTAAAAGAGGAATTGCGTAAGGGGTACAAACGTGACATTCCGCTGTCAGTAAACGATTATTCAGTCGTGGCTTTGAATGTAACGAAGTTACGTTCAGATAATATTGACCCGAAGGAATACCTCGATAGACTAGAACAATGGCGGTTAAAAGTTGAGTCTGGTGGTGGGACATGGCGTGTCATCAATGATATGGCTCGATTGGAGAAAATCCTGCATCAAAAGTAACAGTTTTTAACATTTTTAAAGTATATGACTACCAAAGCCTGATAATATCAGGCTTTGTTGTTTTTACAGTGTTAATATTTCTCTAAAGAATGTTCGAATTTACACCGATATATAATGTGTCGATAGAGAGATTTCAAAGGACGTAAGGCCGTGAGCCACACATTAGAACAAACTCGAAAAAAAGAACCCATGTGGTTCTTTGAACGAAATTACAGTTATCTTAGAGAGCTTTTTCCTGAGATTATTGAGCTATCTACTGATGCAATCATTTACCATGATAATCTTAAAACGGTAAAAATAACGTGTTTGGAAGTTAGTCGTTATACTACCTTAATATCGCTCAACCTCACTTTTACCGAATGCCCGCAAGTGCCTCCCGTTGGAATGACCATTCGTCTTTATCATGATGCTGAGGTTGCCGACGTGGTGACATATCAAAATATTACGCGTTTAGTTGCTCCTTATTTTTCTACCGCAAAAGAAACAGATAAAGACCACAAGCGACAAGCTAACATATTGCTTTATGAACTTCTCTCAGGCTGTGTAAAAAAACGTTCTGTAGAAACGGTGTAAAAGGATAATTACTTATGGATTTACTCGTTAATAAATATTTTAAATCTTTTTCCTTATTTTTTTTGATTTTCTTTTCGGTACAGAGTATCGCTGTTTCCATAAGTGATGCAATAACAGCAAGTGAAAATGAAAATGTTACTGCAGCGGCTAAAATGTGGTCACAACTTGCTAATGAAGGTAATACTATCGCTCAATATAACCTGGCAAATTATTATTCGACAGGAAAAGGTGTACAAAAAAATTCACAACAAGCCAGTAAATGGTTAAAAGATGCGGCTCGTTCTGGTTTTGTTCAGGCTTATTTAGATTTAAATAAAAATGCAATTGCGCCGGCTAATGGGATTTCATTAACTTTTAACATTGATCCTGCATTGTGGTTGTCAAAACAAGAAGCGAAAAAATACACCATACAACTTGCCAGTAGTCGCAATGAAAAATCAATTAAAAAAGCCTATGACACTAATAATATAAAAGGTAAAGGTGGTTACTATCACTATGTTCGTGATGGTGTTGATCGTTATGCGTTAATTTATGGAACATTTGAAACTGTAGCCGCAGCAAAAGATGCCATGAAAGAACTGCCTGATAAACTCCGTAAAAAAACGCCGTGGGTACGTAAAATTAAATCATTACAGAATATTAGTAAATAATTTGTTCCAGAGCAGGACGCATTCGCTGCACACATGCTTTCCCTTCTTTTATTGCGATAGCAGCCTGATCAAATTCCATTAGTCCTAGTTCTGAAAGTTGAGGAGACAAAATAATATCAGGTGGATCTCCCGCCATTCGACTGCGGGTAATTCTATCTTGCATAATATTAATAGAACCTACGAGAACATTAAATAAGCCTGGGGCGTCATGATTATCACCAAATAAATCAGTTAACAGATTATCTTTTTGCTCATTTAAAGTATTTTTGAATTGAATTGAAACTTTTTGCCACAGGTCACTTTCTTTTTGAGCTTTTTCAATATCAGTATTTTCTTTTGTGTTTTTTTGATTACGGGTGTATTTGCCAACAATATCTCCGTTGAGATTAACGGCTATAACAATATCAGCCCCCATAGCACGGCATAAAGAGACAGGAACCGGATTCGACAAGCCGCCATCTACCAGCCAGCGACCATCTATTTTAACTGGAGTAAATATACCGGGAATAGCAATTGAAGCACGTAACGGTTTAAGAACAGGACCTTGTTGAAACCATATTTCCCGACCGCTATCGAGTTCAGTTGCTACCATTCCAAACTGAACAGCTAAAGATTCAATGGCGTCATCTTTAATATGTTTGCGGGCAAATTCAAATAATTTATTACCTTGAATAAAACCGCCACCGGTTACTGTTAAATCTATAAACTTAAGAATTTCTTTCCACGTTAATGAACGAGCCCAATTATCAAGTTTATCTAACTGGTTACTCGCATAGGCAGTACCAACAAGTGCACCGATGGAACAACCAGCAACGATATCCGGCACGATACCAATTTCAGCTAACTCCTGAATCACCCCTATATGTGACCAGCCACGGGCAGAACCACTGCCAAGTGCGAGGCCGATTTTAGGTTTATGAATTTCTGAGTGATTCATATTTTTTATCTATATTTATAGAGATAGTAATTCTTAACAAGTATAACTGTGTAAATTCAAACTGCCATATTCCCAATCTCCATACAATGGAATAATTTTTTCATTAGAGCAAGCGCCAAGCATTATTAATAATGCAAATGATGTTCGATAGTTGGTACACATTTTTTACCATAAGGTAATGACCAGTGTTCACTAAGTGCATCATGAGCTAAAAATCAAACAGGCATACGATCAGTTGAGGCATTTGCAGTCATAAACATTTGTCCCTACAAAAGAAAAAGGTTCTGGTAAGAATACCAGAACCTTTTGTTTGGTGGAGGCGGCGGGAATCGAACCCGCGTCCGCAAATTCTCCGCTATCAGATCTACATGCTTATTCTGTCTTTAAATTTAACCGGCTGCTGCCCGACAGACAGGGATCACATACGGTGAGTCTGGTAAGTTTTAGCGGATCAGTCCCAGACGTACCTTTCGCGCGATCTTATGTTAGTGACTCCTGTGATCTGGGAGCATAAGCACTCGCCAGGCAGAAGGCTTTAAAACTGGTGTTTAGGCAGCTAAAGCGTAGTTGTCGTCGTTTGCAACTATAAGTGTTACAGCTAGTTTTACGAGCTAACCTGTCTCTCGGCATGCACCTCAAGTTTCGCAATCCACGTCGAAGCCGTGTCGCCCCCTTTGGTACTTAGACTCCAATGTTAACGAATAATTGTATAGAAGTCAGTTTTAATATTATATGGCCTAAAACCTTGATTTAAAGTGTGAGAATGATGAATTTTGTAAAGAAATATCGAAAAGTGCCGATAATCAGTTAAATACAAAGTTAATTTTAACTGGATAAACAATGGCAAAAATAAAAGTAAAAGAGCTGGAAGTCGGCATGACTTTAACAGCCGATGTGTGTGATCCGAATGGACGATTTTTACTCGGCAAGGGGGGTGAGTTAAGTGAAAAGCACCTGAAAGCATTAAATGCCTGGGGGGTGATAAGTGTTGAAATCAGCGATGAAGACATGCCTGAAGATAATAAAAAAATTGAAATTTCGCCTGAAGTCTATAATGCGATAGAAAAACAGGTTAAAACCCGGTTTCAGCACAATGATATGAATGTGCCATTTGTTAAAGAGTTGGTAGATGAAACTGTTCGTTTTTATGTTGAACAGTTAGGAGAGTAGCATGGCATTGGATGCAGAACGCATTGTAACTAATGTTTTAAAGGTAGCCGCTCTCCCGGCTGTGGCATTGAAGTTTAGTGAAGCGATTAAAGATCCTTTAACTTCTAATCAGGATTTGGAAAATATTGTTTCCGAGGATTCAGCATTAGCAGCGAAAGTATTAATGATTGCCAACAGTGCTTTATTTAATTTCCCTTCTAAGATCGATACGATTTCTAATTCCATTACGATAATTGGACATAAACAGCTCAGTGAAATTATTTTAAGTTGTTCTATTGTTACTATGTTTAAAGACATACCACAAGATGTCATTGATATGGATATGTTCTGGCGACACAGTATTGCTGTTGCAACAGCAGCACGAATTTTAGCGGCATCACGACATGAACAAAATATTGAACGCTTTTTTACTGCCGGATTATTGCATGATATTGGCAAACTTATACTGTTTGTTGAAGCACCAAAATATGTTGCAGAAGTATTGGAAAAGTGTGTCGATAAAAATAAATTAATGCACATCGTTGAAAAGGAAATATTAGGATTCGATCATGCAAAACTGGGTGCTATGTTATTAAAAAAATGGAAGTTACCGGATGATGTTGTTGCTCCGGTTTATTATCATCACATGCCATCAGTATCATCAGGTGGCATTATTGCTCCGGCAATTATTCATGTAGCAGATATTATTACGCATGCACTCCAATTTGGTTCAAGTGGCGAAAAATTTGTTCCAACCTTAAATGAAAAAGCCTGGAATGCACTGGATTTGGATGTTGAAATATTAGGCGCTGTTGTTGAACAGTTAAACGTTCAGCATAAAGAAGCTGTTAAATATATTCTTGGATAAGAACAGTGACTAATATTAACAAAAAAGATTTTAATGCTATTTATAATTATATGCATGATGGCATTTCAACAGTTGTTACTGCTAGCAATGATCTTTTATCATTAAGTAAAGATAATACGGTTGATGATGTATTTAAATTATTAAGTGAAAAATTAAAGACGCTTGATTATTTTGATTCGTTTTCATTTTATAAAATAAAAGATTTAATTGATTTTGAACAATCACTTTGTTGTCCACAATCTGCACAAAAATCCATAGACGAAGATGTTGAGCAACATATTAATAATGGAACTTTCGCCTGGGCATTAAATAATACACGTCCGGTTGTGGTAAGCGGGCCGGTTTCGGGTTATAACCAGGTACTGGTTTCATTGTCCACTAAACGTCGTATACACGGCATGTTCATTGCTAATGCAAAAAACAGAGAGGAAATAAGCGGAGTAACACTTGACCTTCTGCAACTGATTTTATCTATTACTGTTTTCAGTATTGATAATCTTCAACTAACCGAACAGTTAACAGATTACACGCATAATCTGGAAGAAAAAGTTTCAGAAAGAACAAAAGAACTCGAAGCCGCAAAATTACGCGCAGAGCAATCAAATAAAGCGCGCTCTGAATTTCTGGCAAATATGAGTCATGAGATACGCACGCCAATGAACGGCGTGCTGGGCATGATGGAATTATTAAAAGAAACCGAGCTGAATAAAAAACAACTGCACTATGTTACTACGGCTAAAAATTCTGGCAACAATATGCTGGTTATTCTTAACGATATTCTTGATTTATCTAAAGTCGAGTCAGGCAAACTGGTTATTGAAGAAGAAGAGTTTAATCTTATCGAAACTATTGATGATTTAGTTTCGTTGTTTGTCATGGAATTGCAGGATAAAGGCGTTGATTTGATTGTGGACATTGACCCACTTGTTCCAAACTATCTTCTGGGTGGACAGACTCGATTCTGGCAAATTATTATGAACTTGCTTGGTAATGCAAAAAAATTTACCGAGTCAGGCGAAATTTATTTAACTTTAACACTCAATGACCTTACCGATAATGAAGTTGATATATTAGTTAGTGTGAAAGATAGTGGTATTGGTATTGCGGAGAGTTCGTTGGGGAAAATATTTGAATCATTTGAACAAGCAGAAGTGAATACGTCACGGCATTATGGTGGCACTGGTCTTGGATTAACATTATGTAAAAAATTAAGCAATATGATGGGGGGTGATATTGCTGTTAAATCAACTTTAGGTGAAGGCAGTGAGTTTTATTTTAACGTTAAAATGAAACGTGTTGTTGATGCTCCTGATACCTTTTCTTTTGAAAAAGAAAATAATTTTTATGTGCTTTATTATAGTGAAAACGAGAAGGTTTTTGGTGCAGTAAACTCTGTTTTTGAATCTTTAGTTGTTGATTATACTATATGTGCTTCAACTTCTTCCCTGAATAAAAAACTGACAATATTGGATAAAAACAACACAAATATCTTACTCGTTGATGAAAGTGTATTAAAAAATAAAGGTATAGATGCCAGAACTCTTCTGGAAAATTATAAAGATTATGATATTAATATTACTGTCGTTTGTAATGAGTTAAATAAAGAAAACTATAGTGACTATACAGGTGTTATCACAAAACCTTTTCAAATGAATAAACTTTTTCACTACCTGCAGCTGCTATCAGGTGAAATTGATACGACACACCTTGCACAAATTAAGCGCGAAAAAATAAGTGGAGATGTTCTTGTTGTCGAAGATAATGAAGTAAATCAGATGGTCGCAACAGGTATGCTGGAGAATATGGGTTGTAAAGTTACTATTGCAAACAATGGTCAAATTGCTCTTGATGTTTTAAGCAAATATAAATTTGATGTGGTTTTGATGGATATTAATATGCCGGTACTAAATGGCTGTAATGCTACAGAACAATACCGTAAAACTGAAGTGCAGGGCATACGAATTCCTATTATCGCTTTAACGGCAAATATTTTACCAGAAGATGTGACTAGTTATTATGAAGCAGGAATGGATGATTATATTTCTAAACCATTTTCAACTGATATGCTGTATGAAAAAATACAGAAATGGTTACCATCTGATGAAAATGCAAAAGAAGCTGGCCTCACAAATATAATTGACATAAATGACAACTCAAATGTTGATGTTGAAATAATTAACAACTTAAAAACAATGATGGAAGAAGGGTTTTCTGAGCTGGTAAATACTTACATTAGCAGAAGTACGACATTAAAAAAATCGATTATGAATAATACTGATGATATCGAACAACTTATTCACGACGTACATAGTCTGAAAGGTAGTAGTGGGACTATGGGAGCAAAAAAATTATTTAAGATTTGTGAGGGGTATGAAATGCTCTTGCGCAAAGGAAAATATGCTGACAGAGATTCAGAAATAGAAAAAATTTCGAATGAACTGGATATAGTGCAGAAATTTTTAACAAGTTTGTTATTACGATGATTTAAGCATTCGTGCTTTTTCACGTTTCCAGTCACGATCTTTTTCTGATGCACGTTTATCGTGTTCCTTTTTACCCTTGGCTAGTGCAATTTCTAGTTTGGCTCGTCCTTTTTTCCAATACATTGCAGTCGCAACCAAGGTATAACCTTTACGTTCGACAGCGCTTATGAGTTTAGTAATTTCATCACGGTGCAGCAATAATTTGCGCATACGCTGTGGTTCGGGGTGTATGTGGGTAGATGCTGTTTCCAGCGGGGTGATTACAGTCGAGCTTAACCACGCTTCATTATTTTTTATGAAAACGTAGCTGTCACGAATTTGAACTTTTTTGGCACGCAGGCTTTTTACTTCCCAGCCTTGCAACATAATGCCAGCTTCAAAGCGCTCACCAAGAGTAAAATCATGTCGTGCTTTTTTATTGAGCACAATTGTATTTGAGTTGGATTTTTTATCTTTTGCTGATTTAGCCATAGTGCGGGAATTATACAGACAAATCACAAACCTGGCAGTTTTAGTCTGGAGCCTTGAAGAACTTATGCCAGAATAAAGGTATAGTTATCATTCAAAAATAAACTAGCGCAGACTGGGTTTCAGAGTGAGAGTGCAGAAAAATTATAGGGGGAGAGGCGCTTGAAAGATATCAATGGTGGGAAAAATAATAATAAGGGTTTTCAGCTGCAAAGGTTCGTCAGTATACTATTACTTGCAATATCAGCGACGACGGCAATGGCTGCCGAGCCAGTCGCGACGACATCGACCTTAAATGATCTGTTTGGTGTGATAAATGGCTATTTGGCCGCGGTATTTTTCTTTGACATTATGCCGGGTAGTGGCGAGATGCCTTTTGTGGTTGCCTGGCTGGTGGTGGGTGCCGTTTTCCTCACCATTCGTATGAGTTTTGTTAATTTACGAATGTTTCGGCATGCTTACCAGATCTTGCGTGGCAAATACCAACTTGCTAGTGCTCAAGGTGAAGTCACTTCCTTTCAGGCTTTAACCACGGCGTTATCGGCCACAGTCGGGCTGGGAAATATTGCCGGTGTTGCCATTGCGATTATGATTGGTGGGCCCGGTGCCACATTCTGGATGATTGTTGCCGGATTCTTTGGTATGACATCGAAGTTTACCGAAGCAACTCTGGCGCAAATGTACCGAGAAGTCAGACCCAATGGTCATATCATGGGCGGGGCGATGGAGTACCTTTCTCGCGGTTTAGCCGAAAAAGGCTGGGCGCAAACTGGCAAGGTGTTAGCGATCGTTTTTTGTGTGCTTACGATTGGTGGTTCACTCGGTGCCGGTAATGCATTTCAGGTTAGCCAGTCACTCACCGCAGTGAAACAGCAAATCCCCATTTTAGTTGAGCAACCCTGGATCTATGGTGTGGTGATGGCATCCTTAGTGGCCGTTGTCATTATTGGCGGTATTCGCCGTATTGCCCATACTGCGGAAGCCATCGTGCCAACAATGGTCGCTATTTATGTGATGGCCTGTCTTTGGATTTTATTAAGCAACGCAAGCATGATTCCCGAAGCCTTTGGCAAAATATTTACTGAAGCCTTTACACCTGCTGCCGGCGCCGGTGGTTTAATCGGCGTGTTAGTACAAGGATTTAAACGCGCGGTATTTTCAAGTGAAGCGGGTATTGGTTCTGCTGCCATTGCTCATGCCACGGCTAAAGTGGCTTACCCTGTTAGGCAGGGGATTGTGGCATTAATGGAACCGTTCATTGATACCATTGTAATTTGTACTATGACCTCGCTGGTTATCATTATTACCGGTGTTTATAACAGTCCTGAAACTGCTCAAATAGTAGCGAACAGAGAAGGCGCGGCATTAACTGCTGCCGCCTTTGGTTCTTCGATATCCTGGTTCCCGATCATATTGTCTATCTCGGTATTTTTGTTTGCCTTCAGTACTATGATTGCCTGGTCATATTATGGTGAACGTTGCTGGACCTATATGTTTGGTGAAAGTTCAACCATGGCATATCGCATTATTTTTATCATTTTTGTTGTACTGGGATCGGTCACAAGTGCGAGTAATATTCTTAATTTCAGTGATTTATTAATTCTTGCGATGGCGTTTCCTAACTTTATTGGCTTATACATGTTGCATGGAAAAGTCAGAGAAGCCCTGTTTAGCTATTTAGCAAAACTTAAAAGTGGTGAGCTGGATCGCGAAGTACAATGAGCGATAGAACTCTAAAAGCGAAGTGCAATGAGCGATAGAACTTTAAAAGCGAAGTTCAATAAAGGCATTGCATGATGAAACATGAATGGTCAAGCAAAGTAACTTTCATCTTAGCCGCAGTGGGTTCTGCTGTTGGTTTAGGTAATATCTGGAAGTTTCCCTACATCACCGGCGAGTATGGTGGTGGGGTATTTATTATGGCCTATCTTGTTTGTGTTGCATTAATTGGATTACCAATAATGCTGGCAGAAATAGCTCTGGGCCGGCGCGGTAAACAAAGTCCCGTTAATACGATGACACAATTATCGCTTGAAGCAGGTGCTCACCCAGCCTGGCGAATATTGGGTTGGAGTGGCATGGTCGCGGGATGTTTAATCCTTTCCTATTATAGTGTGATCGCGGGAGAAGTTTTAGCGTATAGCTTTCGTGCCAGCTCTGGCATCTTCGATCATCAGACGGCAGAAGGTATTAAAAGTATTTTAAATTCACTCGTTTCTGAACCGGAAAAATTGCTCGCCTGGCATACCATCTTCATGGGTATCACCATAGTTGCGGTTGCAAAAGGTGTAAGAGGGGGTATTGAAAAAACGGTGAGCTTTTTAATGCCTGCACTTTTTATTATTCTGATATTTTTAGTATTTTACGCAATGAACTCGGGTGGTTTTGAGCAAGCACTTGATTTTATGTTTACGCCGGATGCAGATAAATTTTTTTATGCCCGTGGTGAGTTAGGGCAATATTTAATGGATGCTAATGGTGAAAAAATCTTCACCTGGAAACCCATGATGGTTGCATTGGGGCATGCCTTCTTTACCTTAAGTTTAGGTATGGGAGCAATTATGATGTACGGCTCATACTTAAACCGTCATGTTTCTATTGGTCAAATGGCATTAATAATCGTTAGTCTTGATACCGTTGTTGCATTGCTTGCCGGCTTAGCCATTTTCCCCCTTGTTTTTGCTAATGGTTTAAATCCTGCTGTCGGGCCTGGTTTAATTTTTGAAACATTACCTCTTGCATTTGGTAATATGGCTGGCGGAACATTCATTGGCACACTTTTTTTTATATTACTTTTTTTTGCTGCGTTAAGTTCTGCTGTATCATTAATCGAGCCTACTATTGCATGGTTAATTGAAAGCAAAGGTCTGAGACGCATTAAGGCCAGTGTCTGGACGGGTGTGGTTATCTGGTTTATTGGTTTAGCTACTATCTTTTCAATGACTGGAACAACGCTGGGCGATATCGTTCAATTAATATTTGCTGATATTGATCCTGAATCAGGTATTTTGAAATATACTCTTTACAAGATAATCGATTTTGTAACAGCCAGTATTATGTTACCTCTGGGTGGGTTATTGATCGCGATTTTTGCCGGTTGGGTTATGGATCAGGACTCAACAGAACGCGAGTTTTCATTTAGCAACCGTTATATTTATCCTGTTTGGCATGTCATGGTACGCTATGTCAGTCCGCTTTTAGTGGCAATGGTATTTTTGAACCTAATTAGGATTTTTTGATTTTAAAGTAGAAGTTATGACAACAATTAGTAAAAGTGCTTTGGTAAATTTTTCACCTGAGCAAATGTTTAAACTCGTTGATGATATTGAAGCTTATTCAGAATTTTTACCCTGGTGTGGTAAAGCGACCGAATTATATCGGGATGAAGGTAATGTTGAAGCCAGTTTATTTATTTCTCATAGTGGTTTAAACAAAGAATTCACCACGCAAAATAAAAATACTGCTTTTGATAAAATTGTAATGCATCTGGTTAACGGTCCTTTCAAAAATCTGGATGGTGTTTGGTTATTTGAACCTTTAGGTGAAAGCGCGTGTAAAGTATCGTTAAATCTGGAATTTGAATTTTCCAGTAAAATTATCAGTATTACTTTAGGACCAATATTTAGTAAAATCGCAAATAACTTAGTCGATGCATTTATTAAACGAGCGGATGTTGTCTATGGATAATTCAGAAAAATATTTTATTGAAGTTGCCTATGCATTACCTGAAGAACAGGTATTGATTTCGTTAGATGTCGAGCAGGGCACAACCGTTGAACAGGCAGTTCAGCTTTCCGGAATTTTAGAAAAGTTTAGTGATATTGATTTAACAAAAAATAAGTTAGGTATCTTTGGTAAAGCAACTAAAGCCGATCAAGTGTTGCGTGATAAAGATCGTGTCGAAATTTATCGTCCATTGATTGCCGATCCAAAAGAATCACGTCGTAAACGCGCTGAGAAAAAAGAGGCCAGAACGAACAAAGTGAGGTAGGGTCATACTGGACGAACCGTCGCAGACGGTTCTTGAGTGCGCCAAAAAGAAATAGATATCTTGTGTCATTGCTTCTCTATAGCCGACAATGACGGAAGCTTACACAATTAGTTAAGAGTGATTTCTTTTATCTGACTATCATCAATTTTCGATAAGATTTTATTTTTGAAATATAATGTCAGCAAACGTCGAGTTGTTTTTTTCTGGCCTTTAGCAATGGTGTACAGATAATCCCAACGGTTTTTATGAAAGGGATCTTTTAACAAAGCCCCGCCCATTACAAAAAGAACCTGTTGCTGGGTCATTCCAACTTTAAGTTGAGAAAGCTGTTTATCATCAAAGGTATTCCCTTGTTGAACGTCAGGCTTATAAGCGCAACTTGCCAAAAATTGACTAAAAAACAGACTAATAATAAGAATGAGAACTCTTCTCATTTTCGTTCCAATATGCGAGGATTAAAAAACGAATCATACCCTATTGTACGACCACTTTGCGAGGAATCATGGACAGTAATGAATTAAAACGTGCCGGTTTAAAAGCGACTCTACCGAGATTAAAAATTCTGGAGTTTCTGGAGAACAGCAAAGTCCGTCACATGAGCGCGGAAGATGTCTATAAAGCCTTGCTGGAAAGTGGCGAGGAAGTGGGTTTGGCGACGGTTTATCGCGTTTTAACTCAGTTTGAAGCGGCTGGTCTTGTGGTGCGCCATCATTTTGAAGGTGGACAATCTGTTTTTGAAATGGAGCAGGGGAAACATCACGATCATATTCTTTGTGTGAAGTGCGGCAAGGTCGATGAATTTGTTGATGAAACGATTGAAGAGCGGCAGAAAAAGATTGCTAAAGAAAAGGGTTACACCATGACGGATCATTCACTCTATATATATGGTGTGTGTGGAGATTGTCAGAAAGAGGTTTAGCTTTTAAGCGTTTCCAACTTTACCTAACATTTCTTCTGCATGGGATAAGGTTTGTTCTGTAATTTCAATTCCACCCATCATGCGAGCCAGCTCTTTAACGCGTTGTGCCTGATCAAGATAGTTAATCTGGCTGATGGTTGCCGCGGTATCAGATTGTTTACTCACTTGTAAATGATGTTCACCCAATGCGGCTACCTGAGCCAGATGGGTGACACAAATAACCTGACGATGGTTTGCCAGCTGTTTGAGTTTTAAACCAACAATCTCTGCAACACGCCCGCCGATACCGACATCCACTTCATCAAAAATAAGCGTCGGGATTCGTGTTGATTCAGCAGCAATCACCTGAATGGCTAAACTGATTCGGGAAATTTCACCACCTGAAGCTACTTTGCTCAGTGATTTTGCCGGCGAGCCGGGGTTTGCGCTAACCAAAAATTCAACTTGCTCATTGCCATTAGCATGAAAAGAATCATCTGCATAAGAATTTAATGCGACTTCAAATGCACCGCCTTCCATTCCCAGTTCTTGCATGTTTTCACTGACTTTAGTGGACAAGCTTTTTGCTGCTTTTATGCGACTTTTACTTAATTCCTTCGCAGCTTGCTGGTAATTATTGGCTGTAACAGTAATGTCTTGCTGCAACTTTTCTAAATGCCCGTCTGCGTTTTCAATTGAATCCAGTTCTTTTTGTAAGTTTTCAAATAATTCAGGAAGCGCATCAGGGTTGACTTGATGTTTACGCGCAAGGTTGTGAATTGTGCTTATACGTTCATCAATATAACTTAATCGTTGTGGGTCAAGCTCAAGACTATCGACATATTGATGTAATTCACTACTGGCTTCATTAATTTGAATCTGTGCGTTATCGAGCAGGCTGGCAATTTCATTTAACTTATTATCTGTTTTACCCAGCTGTTGTAATTCTGAAGTAAACTGACTTAATTGTTGCGATATTGAACCCTTATCGTTTTCTTCTAAGGCATGCAAAGTTTGCTCGGTTGTTTGTAATAACTGGCTTGCATTGGATAAGCGTTTATATTCAATATCTAAATTTTTTGATTCATCTTTTTGTAAGTTTAGTGTTTCAAGCTCGTTAACCTGATATTTTAATAAATCTAAGCGATGATCCTGTTCATTTTTAGCGGAGCTTAATTTTTTAAACTCGGTGTTGAGTTTATTCCACTCTTTAAATGATGCACTAACTTTATTCACCAGGTCAGAATGCCTGGCGTAATCATCGAGTAACTGTTGTTGCACATCTAGTTTCATTAATGATTGATGTTCATGCTGGCCGTGTAAATCAACCAGCATTTCTGCCAGTTCGCGAAGTTGTTGCACAGTTGCAGGCTTACCATTGATAAAAGCTTTAGAAGGGCCTTTTTCATTTACTGTACGACGAATAATGCACTCGTTTTCACTATCAAGCTCATGTTCTTTTAACCATGCTTCAGCATTGGTTGCCTGACTGGTATCAAAAGTGACGCTAATTTCTGCCCGACTTTCACCATGACGAATAACCGTACTATCTGCTCGATCACCCAACGCTAAACCTAAAGCATCAAGTAAAATAGATTTACCTGCGCCGGTTTCACCCGTAAGAACTGAAAGCCCTGATTCGAGTTCAATGTCGAGTGCTTCGACAATAGCAAAATTCCAGATGTGAATGTGAGTTAGCATAGTTTTGTTATTCTAAATCATATTGTAATTAAAGTGCTTAAAAATTAACGAGAGGCGTTTGCAGGGTGAATGAGAAAGCATAGAACAAGTCAAAACGGATGAAAAAGCGGAGTGTACGGTAAGGCCGTTCTCGCACATCCCTCGGTAATTGCTCCTGCATAACTCTACCTCCTACATCCCTGTTGTCGTGTGCTACACGGCACCTGAACATCCTTGTTCAATGTACATGAGCATTTCCTAGTGCCCTTCGGGTATGAAGAGGTTTAAATGCCGTTATCTGGTTTCTCATTTTTCCTGCTAAGGTCTCTAAAAGTGTTCGCCCCAGTGGAGCTTCGCTCGTAATATTTCGTAATGATTATGTTGTCTGGGATGAATAAGCTTTACGACTTTATCTTTTTTCTTGATAGTAATTTTATCGCCAGAGACAACACCCAGATTGATCTGTCCATCACAGGTTACTTGTGCATGAGAATTTTGATTTTCTTTTACAATAATTTCAATCACGCTATCGCCGGCTATAACAATAGGTCGGTAACTCATGGTGTGCGGGCAAATAGGTACTAAAACCATGGCATCCATATCAGGTTCTAAAATAGGGCCTCCACCTGAAAGCGCATAAGCTGTTGAGCCTGTCGGAGTTGAAACAATTAAGCCATCTGAACGCATGCTGTTAAGAAACTTACCGTTGATGTACGTTTCCGTTTCAATCATGCGCGCAACTTCCCATTTGTGAATAACAACGTCATTAAACGCATCACTTTCGCTGGTTGGGTTATCTTTATGATCAATTGTCGTATTTAATAGAATGCGGTGCTCTTCTTCAAAATTACCATCAAGAATTTCATTAATACGTTCAGACATTTCATTCGGAGAAATATCAACAAGAAAACCCAATCGCCCCAGGTTGATACCGAGAATAGGTACTTCAAAATTAGCCAGCCCGCGTGCCGCATCGAGTAACGTTCCATCGCCACCGACGGTGACAGCAAGATCACACCGCTTGCCAATTTCATGACGGGTAATGATTTCCAGATCATGCTCACCCATGTTGCGAGACGTTTCACGCTCAAGATAAACGGTGCAGCCACGATCTAATAAAATACGAGAAAGTGCCAATAGTGTTGAGGCAACACTGGTGTCAGCAAATTTGCCGATGAGGCCAATAGTATTAAAACTGTTTTTGCGATCTGTCATCAATGTACTTTACTTTATTTTGAGTGTTCAGGCTGTGAATCGTATCGATAAATTAGCACAGGTCGGCCTCATTTAGCCAATCTTCGACAATTATTTGTCATCTCGGTAAAAGCTTGAGTAGAAAGTGGAAAATCGGCTAATTTTTATTAGCACTCATTGTACAAGAGTGCTATTTTCATGTTTTCACCTAACCACGCTCAGGAAAAAAATTAAGTGTCTACTGACTCCACGTTAAACAATCTTAATGAACGTTCTCAGCAGCTTTTTAAAGTATTGGTGGAACAGTATATTAATGATGGACAGCCTGTTGCGTCTAAAACGTTGTCGAATGATGAGCAAATTAACCTGAGCCCCGCGACTGTCCGAAATGTGATGTCTGATTTGGAAGACTTAGGATTGATTATTTCACCGCATACCTCGGCGGGCCGCATTCCTACACCACAGGGCTATCGTCTATTTGTTGATAATTTGGTGACAGTAAAGCCGTTACGGGGTAAAGCAGTCGAAAATTTGCGCCAGGAAATGGGCATTGATGATTCTCAGGAAGGGCTGATTGCTAAAGCCTCTTCGATGTTATCAGGTATGACCAAAATGGCCGGTGTTGTAACGATTCCGCGTCGTGAAGCGGTTATTTTAAGGCATATTGAGTTTTTACCTTTAACTTCAAACCGTATTCTGGTTATTTTGGTGGTAAATGAACAGGAAGTGCAGAATCGTGTCATTCATACAGATCGAGCATTTGCCGAGTCGGAACTGATTCAGACCGCTAATTACCTGAATCAGGCGTTTATTGGTAAAGATTTATCGAAGATTCGTCAGTCCGTTCTCGATACTATGAAACAAGAACGCGATGAGATGCAGCACATTATGAAAATGGCAATTCAAATGACGGATAATGTTGTTGAAGATCAAAATAATGATGATTTTGTCATGGCAGGGCAAACGAATCTTATGGAATATGCCGAAATGGCCAATATGGAAAAATTGCGTCAGTTATTTGATGCTTTTAATACCAAGCGTGACGTATTGCATGTATTAGATCAGTCCATTAGGGCTGAGGGTATGCAAGTTTTTATCGGCGAGGAATCAGGTTATTCGGCTTTTGAGAGTTGCTCGGTCATTACCACCCCTTATAAAGTAAGCGAAGAAGTCGTGGGCGTCCTGGGCGTAATCGGGCCAACCCGTATGGCGTATGACAGAGTTATCCCGCTAGTGGATGTCACAGCAAAATTATTAGGTTCTCTCTTGAGTTCAGAATAAGTGACCTTATATAGTGCATAGATATTATTTTTTCGGAGTTAGTAATGAGCGAAACAGAACAAAATCAAGAAGTTGAGACTGAAATGGATGAGGCTGTACAGTCAGAAACAGCAGAATCAACTGAATCAGAAGAAGTAAGCCTCGAAACTCAGTTAGCCGATGCAATAGCAAAAGCTGATGATAATTGGGATCAACTCGTGCGTGCTCGTGCAGAGATGGAAAATATACGTCGTCGCTCTGAGCGTGAACTGGCTAATGCGCATAAATATGCATTAGAAAAGTTTGCTCAGGAATTACTCCCTGTTATCGATAGCATGGAGATGGGCGTTTTAGCGGCTCAGGATGAAAATGCTGATGTCAGTAAGTTACGTGAAGGCACCGAGATGACATTAAAGATGTTTGAAACGGCCATTGAGAAATTCGGTATAAAAAGCGTACATCCTCATGGGGAAATTTTTAACCCTGAGCATCATCAAGCGATGACTATGCTTGATTCACAAGAACATGAACCAAATACAGTTATCGATGTAATGCAAAAAGGTTATTTACTGAACGAACGCCTGGTTCGTCCTGCAATGGTTGTTGTATCTTCAGCAAACAGCAGTACCGGAGCTGATTCAGACGAAAAAAAATAGGAAAAATGTCTTTACAGGCTTGAAGCCATAGTAAATGACCCTATTAAATGAACAGTTAAGTAAATCTAGTAATTCAAAGAACAGTTAGAATTTAAAAGTACATTAAGCGGAGCAGCAAACATGGGAAAGATTATAGGAATTGATTTAGGCACAACCAATTCATGCGTAGCAGTTATGGAAAATGGTAATGTCAAAGTAATTGAAAATAGCGAAGGCGATCGCACAACACCATCAGTTGTTGCTTTCGCGAATGACGAAGTGTTAGTTGGTCAGTCTGCAAAACGTCAGGCAGTGACTAATCCAACAAACACCATCAATGCAGTAAAACGTTTGATTGGTCGTCGTTTTGAAGATGACGAAGTACAAAAAGATATTGCCATGGTGCCTTATAAAATTATCAAGGCAGATAATGGTGATGCATGGGTTGAAGCTGACGGCAAAAAAATGGCTTCTCCTGAAGTATCTGCACGTATTCTTCAAAAAATGAAGACAACAGCTGAAGACTATTTAGGTGAAGACGTAACAGAAGCGGTTATTACAGTTCCTGCATACTTCAATGATTCACAACGTCAGGCGACGAAAGATGCCGGTAAAATTGCAGGCTTAGAAGTTAAGCGTATCATTAATGAGCCAACGGCTGCTGCACTTGCGTTCGGTATGGACAAGCAAGAAGGTGACCGTACAGTTGCAGTATACGATTTAGGTGGTGGTACATTTGACGTATCAATCATCGAGATTGCTGAAATTGATGGCGACCATCAGATTGAAGTGTTATCAACAAATGGTGACACGTTCTTAGGTGGTGAAGATTTTGATATGCGCTTGATGGACTTCCTTGTTGAAGAATTTAAGAAAGAACAGGGTGTTGATTTACGTAACGACCCACTTGCATTGCAACGTTTAAGAGAAGGCGCTGAAAAAGCGAAAGTTGAACTATCATCAAGTCAGCAAACTGATGTAAATTTACCTTACGTGACAGCAGATGCTTCAGGTCCTAAGCATTTAAACATTAAAGTGACTCGCGCTAAATTAGAGTCATTAGTTGATGATTTAATTGCGCGTTCAATTGAACCTTGTAAGAAAGCATTAAAAGATGCTGGTTTAAAAGCATCAGAAATTGACGACATCATTTTGGTTGGTGGTCAGTCACGTATGCCTAAGGTACAAGCAGAAGTTGAAGCTTTCTTCGGTAAAGCACCTCGTAAAGATGTTAACCCTGATGAAGCGGTTGCCATGGGCGCAGCAATTCAAGGTGGTGTATTAGGTGGTGATGTTAAAGATGTATTGTTACTTGACGTAACGCCTCTATCTTTAGGTATCGAAACAATGGGCGGTGTAATGACTAAGCTTATTGATAAGAATACAACTATCCCAACTAAAGCAAATCAAACGTTCTCTACAGCGGATGATAACCAATCAGCGGTAACGGTTCATGTAGTTCAAGGTGAACGTGAACGTGCAGATGGTAATAAGTCTTTAGGTCGTTTTGATTTACAGGACATTCCACCAGCTCCACGCGGAACGCCACAAATCGAAGTTACTTTTGATATTGATGCAAATGGTATCTTGAATGTATCAGCGAAAGATAAAGGTACAGGTAAAGAACAATCTATTATCATTAAAGCGTCTTCTGGTTTGTCTGATGAAGAAGTTGAAAAAATGGTTGCAGATGCGGAAGCACATGCTGATGAAGATCGTTTATTCCAGGAGTTGGTTACAGTACGTAACACAGCAGAAGGTATGATCAACGCAACGAAAAAATCAATGGAAGAACTGGGTGACGATAAACTAGAAGCTGGCGAAAAAGACAGTATTGAAGCTGCCATTAAAGAACTTGAAGAAGTTGTTAAAGGTGAAGATAAGGAGGCTATCGAAGCTAAAACTAAAGCGTTAACTGACGCTTCCGGTAAAATGGCTGAACGTTTGTATGCTGAAAAAGGTGCAGCCGAAGGCGCTGCTCCTGAAGGTGCAGCAGATGCCGGAGAGCAGGCAAAAGCAGATGATGATGTAGTCGATGCTGAGTTTGAAGAAGTTGATGACAGCAAAAAATAAGTTATAACTAACTTAGGAAAGATAATTGGCTGCATGTTTTTACATGCGGCCTTTTGTTGTTTTAGAATACGAAGACTAATGAGGCCGAAGTCAAAATCAATAGTTATTGATCTTGGTTCCACCCTCCGTTAATTAATTAAATATTAAGAAGTAAAAACTATGTCGAAGCGCGATTATTATGAAGTTCTGGGTGTACAGAAAAATGCCAGTGATGCAGAAATTAAAAAGGCATTTAAACGTTTAGCAATGAAACACCATCCGGATCGCAATCAGGATAATCAGGATGATGCTGAAGTTAAATTTAAAGAAGGCAAAGAAGCCTACGACATTTTAAGTGACTCGCAAAAACGTGCAGCTTATGATCAGTTTGGACATGCTGGTGTGGATCAATCTGCAGGCATGGGCGGCGGCGCTGGTGCCGGTGGAAGTTTTAGTGACGTGTTTGGCGATGTCTTTGGTGATATTTTTGGCGGCGGTGGTCAAGGCGGCCATGGTGGACAACGTGTTTATCGCGGCGCAGATTTACGCTACAACCTAACCTTAGATTTAGAAGAAGCTGTACGAGGCACATCAGTCAACATTCGTGTACCGACTTATGTTACTTGTGATGAGTGTAATGGCAGTGGCGCTAAAAAAGGCACTAAACCAACAACATGTACAACCTGCGGTGGTCAGGGTCAGGTTCGAATGCAGCAAGGTTTCTTTTCTCTACAACAAACCTGTCCACGTTGTCATGGTAACGGAAAAATGATTTCCGATCCTTGTGGTAAATGTAAAGGCCAGGGACGCGTTGAGAAAAACAAAACATTATCAGTAAAAGTCCCTCCGGGCGTAGATAATGGTGATCGAATTCGTCTTTCCGGTGAAGGTGAAGCGGGTGAGAACGGTGGTCCAGCGGGTGATTTATATGTTCAGATTTCGGTACGTGAACATAAAATATTCCAACGCGATGGCAATGATTTATATTGTGATGTTCCAATTGCGATAACAGCAGCAAGTTTAGGTGGTGAGTTAGATGTGCCAACATTAGACGGGCGTGTAAAATTAAAAATTCCCTCTGAAACACAAACTGGAAAAATGTTTCGCTTACGCGGTAAAGGTGTAAAGTCAGTACGTGGCAGTAGCACCGGTGATTTAATGTGCCGTGTTACGATTGAAACACCGGTTAACTTAACCAAACATCAAAAAGAGTTACTCGAAGAGTTTGATAAGTCGTTAAAAGAAGATAAAAAAAATCACAGCCCAAAGGCTTCAAGCTGGCTCAAGGGTGTTAAGAAGTTTTTTGAAGATATGAAATCTTAAAAATATTGGTTATTGAATTATGGGCATTTTAGATGATCTGAAAAACCAGTTTGACGCTCAAAAAGCAGACGAAGAGAAAGAAAAGCTAAAGCAGGCAGATCTTCTAAAATTCTATCAACAAAACCTTCATCCAAAAATGTTACAGTTATATAAATTTTTGAATGAATTTACCGAACATCTAAATTACATTAAAACTGAAACAAACGTTTCGTATCCACTCAAGCCTGATGGCAGCATGCAGGAATTTAAACAAAGTGATTATAAAGTCACAATCGATAGTGCGAATGAAGTTAAAGAAATCAATCTTCGATTTGATTGCAGATTGAATGAACCATTAATTTTTGAACTGGAGAACAGTGAACGTATATTACGTTATACCGATCTTCTGCATAATTATCGTATTGAATTTGAACGTACTGATAATAAAAATAGTAATTACGAATTAATTAGTGCGAAATTTAAAGTTGCAGGTCCAATATCGGTGAATGTAATTTTGCAGGGTGATATTGCTACTTCATCAATTCATTTAATATTAAATAATTTTGAAAAATCAGGTCTAAGCAAACACACTTATAAAGAACGACATATAACCGAAGAATTTATCGATGATTTTGGAAAGTTTATTCTTAGACAAAACCCACAGTTTTTAAAATTAGATATCGCCGATGAACATAAAGAGCAAATTCGCCAGAATATTCAGGCAGATTTACAACTACGTCAGCAAGAAATAGCTGAAGCAGATCGTTTGTTAAAGTTAGAAGAAGAAAAAGAAGCTGAGAAAAAATCCTGGAAAAATCTTTTTAAGAAAACAGATTGATATCATTGCACAAATAACGAGAGGCCAGATATCTGAGTCAAAAGCCAACTCAAAATGCTCATTCACATTGAACAAGGATGTTCAGGTGCCATGAAGCACGGTGATGTGCGAGAATGGCCTACGTGTGAACTCCGCTTTTTCCTTGCTCTCTAACCTCTCGTTATTTGCGCAAAAATCTCAAGTTAAATTACTATTTGTTTATTATTTTGGAGATAAACAGTATGACCAAAATCGCAATCACCGGTGCATCAGGCCGAATGGGCCGAGTATTAATTCAAGCTGTCACTGAGACAGAAGGTTTTGAGCTGGGTGCCGCATTAGTACGAACAGGTAGTTCAATGTTGGATGTTGATGCCGGTGAATTAGCGGGTGTAGGAAAGTTAAATGTCCCCATTACAGATGATTTAAAAGCAGCAACGGCTAATTTTGATGTATTAATTGATTTTACCCGTCCTGAGGCAACACTAGAAAATCTAAAAATTTGTCGTGAAGCAGGAAAAAGAATCGTTATTGGTACTACCGGTTTTGACGATGCAAGTAAAAAACTAATAACCGATGCTGGAAGTGATATTGGTGTTGTTTTTGCTCCAAATATGAGTGTAGGTGTGAATCTTACGCTTAAACTTTTAGATATTGCCGCTCGTGTAATGGGTAACGACGTTGATATCGAAGTAATTGAAGCACATCACCGACACAAAGTTGATGCTCCATCCGGTACGGCTTTACGCATGGGTGAAGTTGTGGCTAAAGCATTAGGGCGTGATTTAAAAGAATGTGCGGTCTATGGTCGGGAAGGGATTAGTGGCGAGCGAGATCGTAAAACCATTGGCTTCGAAACCATTCGTGCGGGAGACATTGTTGGTGAACATACCGTTATGTTTGCTGATATTGGCGAACGTGTCGAAATTACGCATAAAGCGTCAAGCCGAATGACCTTTGCGAGTGGCGCCGTACGTGCAGCAGGCTGGATTATGAGCCGGGACAAAGGCGAATTCGACATGATGGATGTGCTGGATTTAAATAATTAGTTTTCAGGTTTGATTTAAATCCGCGTCGGCCTGAAGGCCGACCTACATTAGATTTTCGTAGGTTGGCCTTCAGGCCAACGCGGTGTCTAAAAAAGAACAATAGTTTTAAATCGACTATTTGTGGGCTTGTTGAGCCACGGCGTCAGGCTGAAGCCTAACCTACCAAATTCTCACTAATTTATCCAAAACTCTACCCCAGACTATCTGGAAATTTCCCATGTCGTTGGGTATAATCCTCTCGGTCTGAAATAGTTCTCTGACCATCCTAATTCCTAGCGGGAGCGTCCAAAACGCCTCCCGCTTTTTTACACGTCTGTCTTATGGAGGTTTACTTGAGAAAACCGGCCCTACTTGCGCTTGAAGACGGTACCGTCTTTTACGGTGAATCCATTGGTATTGAAGGTGAAACTGTAGGTGAGGTGGTATTTAACACCGCCATGACCGGATACCAGGAAATCCTGACTGATCCATCGTATTCTCGTCAAATCGTGACGTTGACTTATCCCCATATCGGCAATGTCGGCACGAATGCTGAAGATGCCGAATCTACAGCTGTGCATGCTGCTGGCCTCGTTATTCGAGATTTACCCTTGATTGCGAGCAGCTGGAGAAATGAAGTTCCTCTTGAAGATTATTTGCAGACTAATAAAGTGGTTGCCATTGCGGATATCGATACCCGTAAACTAACGCGTATTTTACGTGAAAAAGGTGCTCAATCCGGTTGTATTGTTGCAGGTGATAATATCGATGAGGCAGCGGCAATAAAAGAAGCAAAATCTTTTGCTGGTCTCAAAGGGATGGATTTAGCTAAAGAAGTCACGACTGATTCTCAATATGAATGGAAGCAAGGCAGTTGGACGTTAGCCGGTGGCTTGCCAGCAGACAGAGAAGATTTGCCTCGTCACGTTGTAGCCTATGACTTTGGTGTTAAAAGTAATATTTTACGAATGCTTGTTGATCGTGGTTGCCGTCTAACCGTTGTGCCTGCACAGACTCCAGCAGCAGATGTGTTAGCAATGAAACCTGACGGAGTATTTCTTTCAAATGGCCCTGGTGATCCAGAGCCATGTGATTATGCGATTAAAGCCATTCAGGAAATTTTACCGACTAAAATTCCAACTTTCGGAATTTGTTTAGGACATCAGCTATTAGCATTGGCAAGTGGCGCAAAAACTATGAAAATGAAATTTGGTCATCATGGTGCTAACCATCCAGTACAAGACATTGAAGGCAAGCAAGTGATGATCACTAGCCAAAATCATGGCTTCGCTGTTGATGAAGACACCTTGCCGGATAACCTAAAGGCAACACATCGCTCATTGTTTGATCAAAGTTTACAAGGTGTGCATCGTACCGATGTTCCTGCGTTTAGTTTCCAGGGACATCCAGAAGCAAGTCCTGGTCCACGTGATGTTGCACCTTTGTTTGATCACTTTATTGATTTGATTGAACAGAATAAATCTTAATAAATACAAACTGTAGGTCAGACATTTAGTCTGACAAATAGAAGAGAATTATGGCTAAAAGAACAGACATTAACAGTATCTTAATCCTTGGCGCAGGCCCAATTGTTATTGGCCAGGCTTGTGAGTTTGATTATTCTGGTGCGCAAGCATGTAAAGCGTTAAAGGAAGAGGGTTACCGTGTTATTTTGGTGAACTCAAATCCAGCAACGATTATGACTGACCCGGAAATGGCCGATGCAACATACATCGAACCAATTCGTTGGCAGACCGTTGCAGAAATTATTAAGAAAGAAAACCCCGATGCAGTCTTACCTACAATGGGCGGCCAGACTGCATTGAATTGTGCGCTCGACTTACACCGCGAAGGCGTTCTAAAAGAATATAACGTAGAAATGATTGGCGCAGATCGCGAAGCGATTGATAAAGCAGAAGATCGTGACAAATTTCGTACAGCCATGTTGAAAATTGGTTTAGACATGCCGAAGGCTGCAGTGGCACATAGCATGGAAGAAGCCTTTCAGGTTCAGTCACAAGTCGGTTATCCAACCGTAATTCGTCCATCATTTACCATGGGTGGTTCAGGCGGTGGCATCGCGTATAACAAAGAAGAATTTGTAGAAATTTGTGAGCGCGGTTTAGACCTTTCACCAACGGATGAATTATTGATTGAAGAATCCATTCTGGGCTGGAAAGAATATGAAATGGAAGTGGTGCGTGATCATAAAGATAACTGCATCATAATTTGTTCTATTGAAAATTTAGACCCGATGGGTGTACACACAGGTGACTCAATTACTGTCGCGCCTGCACAAACATTAACGGATAAAGAATATCAAATAATGCGTGATGCTTCGTTAGCTGTATTGCGTGAGATTGGTGTTGATACCGGTGGTTCGAATGTTCAGTTTGCGATTGACCCTAAAACAGGTCGCATGATCATTATCGAAATGAATCCACGTGTATCTCGTTCATCAGCATTAGCATCAAAAGCAACCGGTTTCCCAATTGCAAAAGTAGCCGCTAAATTAGCTGTAGGCTACACGCTCGATGAATTACAAAATGATATTACTGGCGGTGCAACACCCGCCTCATTTGAGCCGACAATTGATTATGTTGTTACTAAGATCCCACGTTTCACTTTTGAAAAATTCACTAAGGCTGATAATCGCTTAACGACTCAAATGAAATCAGTGGGCGAAGTGATGGCAATAGGGCGAACACAACAAGAGTCATTACAAAAAGCATTGCGTGGATTAGAAATTGGCGTTGATGGTTTCGATGAAATGATCGACCTTGATGCAGATGATGCCTTAAGTATTATTAAGCAAGAAATTAAAACACCGCGTGAACATCGTTTATGGTATGTCGCAGATGGTTTCCGTGCGGGCTTAACGGTTGATGAAATTTTTGATTTATCCTTTATCGATCGCTGGTTCCTGGTTCAAATTGAAGAACTTATAAAGATAGAGCAAGAAGTTAAAGAGCAAGGTCTTGAAGCATTAAATGAAAAACGACTGCGTCAATTGAAACGTAAAGGTTTTTCTGATCGCCGTTTAGCAAAACTTTTAAACATAGATGAACTTGCTTTAAGAAAGCAGCGTCATGATTTAAATATTCGTCCAGTTTATAAACGTGTTGATACTTGTGCAGCAGAATTTTCTACTAACACCGCTTATATGTATTCAACGTATGAAGAAGAGTGCGAAGCTGCGCCAACCAACAAAGATAAAATTATGATTTTGGGTGGTGGTCCAAATCGTATAGGCCAGGGAATTGAATTTGATTACTGTTGTGTTCATGCCGCGTTAGCTCTGCGTGATGATGGTTATGAAACGATTATGGTGAACTGTAACCCTGAAACGGTTTCAACGGATTATGATACTTCCGATCGTTTATATTTCGAGCCTTTAACATTAGAAGATGTAATCGAACTCATTGATTTAGAAAAACCAAAAGGTGTCATTGTTCAATATGGTGGACAAACACCATTGAAATTAGCGCGCGCTTTAGAAGCAGCAGGTGCACCGATCATTGGCACATCACCTGATTCGATTGATTTAGCAGAGGATCGTGAACGTTTTCAACAATTAATTGAAGACAATAATTTATTACAGCCACCAAATAGAACAGCGCGTGACGAAGAAACAGCAGTTACTTTAGCTGAAGAAATTGGTTATCCAATAGTCGTACGTCCATCTTATGTATTAGGTGGTCGAGGTATGGAAATTGTTTATAACGAAAAAGAACTTCGTCGTTATATGAATGAAGCGGTTAGCGTTTCTAATGATTCACCAGTATTACTTGATCGCTTCCTTAATGATGCGGTTGAAGTGGACGTTGATGCGATTTGTGATGGTGAAGATGTGTTGATTGGCGGCATCATGCAGCACATAGAACAAGCAGGAATCCATTCAGGTGATTCAGCTTGTTCACTACCACCGTATAATTTATCCGATAAAGTGCTTGATGACATGCGTGAGCAAATGCGTAAAATGGCTAAAGCATTAAACGTAGTGGGTTTAATGAATACGCAGTTTGCGATTCAAGGCGAAAAAGTTTATGTGTTAGAAGTGAATCCACGTGCATCACGTACCGTTCCTTTTGTTTCAAAAGCTACTGGCCGTCCATTAGCCAAAATTGCTGCACGTTGCATGGTAGGGCAAACATTAAAGTCACAAAATGCGCTAGAAGAAATTGTGCCTGATTTTTATTCTGTAAAAGAAGCCGTCTTCCCGTTTAATAAATTTCCCGGTGTTGATCCTGCTTTAGGGCCGGAAATGAAATCAACGGGTGAAGTGATGGGCGTCGGTAAAACGTTCGCAGAAGCCTTTGCAAAAGCTCAATTAGGTGCAAGTGTTGTATTACCTGTGAAAGGTAAAGCATTTTTGAGTGTTAAAGAAACCGATAAAGATGGTATTGTGAACATTGCCAAAAGTTTAGCAGGACTAGGCTTTGATTTAGTTGCAACAAATGGTACGGCTAAAATTATTGAAGCGGCTGGCATTGAGTGTCAGTATGTCAATAAAGTTATGGAAGGCCGTCCTCATATTGTTGATATGATTAAAAATGAAGAAATTGAGTTAATCGTTAATACAACAGAAGGTAGTCAGGCAATTGCAGACTCCGCAACAATTCGTAGTAATGCTTTACAGTTTAAAGTTACTTACACGACAACTCTTGCAGGTGGTGAAGCACTTTGCATGGCCTTAGAACATAAAGATGTAAGCGAAGTGACTCGCTTACAAGATATTCACCAGGAGAAGGTGTTATGAGTCGACCACCAATGACGTCAACAGGCGCAGAAGTATTGCGTGCTGAATTAAAAGAATTAAAAACCGTAATACGTCCACGTATTGTTGAAGCAATCGCAACCGCACGTGAGCATGGTGATTTAAAAGAAAATGCAGAATATCATGCAGCGCGTGAACAACAAAGTTTTGCTGAAGGCCGAATTAAAGAAATCGATGCCGCGTTATCTAACGCAGAAATTATTGATGTTGTTGAAGTAGGGCAACGCGTTGGTGATAAAATTGTCTTTGGCGCAACTGTTGAATTGTTTGATATTACTGAAGATAAAGAGGTTACTTACAAAATAGTTGGTGAACTTGAAGCGGACATTAAACAGAACTTAATCTCTGTGACATCTCCAATTGCTCGTGCATTAATTGGTAAGTCTGTAGATGACGAGGTTATTGTTAACGCTCCGGCTGGTGATCGTGAATATGAAATCACAGCTGTGTCTTATAAGTAACTTATGTATTAAACGCAAAGACGCAGAGAACGCAAAGTTAGTTTTTCTCTTGTAGGTCGGTCTTTAGGCCGACGGTGCTGTCAATTTAAAGTATAGATTTTTTTGTTACATCTGATTTTAATTATTCAGTATCTGATATTAACATTGCCTGAAGGCTAACTGATAAAAAACCTTTGCGTAAAATCTCACCCCAAAACAACAGGGTTTTTATGTTCAAAATCAGCGAAAAAATTCTTTTAACAATCTGGGTCGGTGGCATGTGGGTCACTGGTTATGTTGTTGCCCCCGTATTATTCAAAATGTTAGATAAACAGCTCGCGGGAAATGTTGCCGGACAATTATTTAGTATTATAAGTTATATCGGATTATTTTCTGCTGTGTTTCTAATTATCAATATATTAGTGAAGCAGGGTTTTCAATCTAAGCACTGGCAACTATGGACATTAGTTATGATGACGCTATTGATTTTGATTGGTCAGTTTATTTTTCAACCGATGATGGTTGAGTTAAAAATGTCAGGCCTGTCGGCTGAAAACTTAGTGAAGTTTGGCCGTTTACATGGCATGGCTTCAGTTTTATTTCTTATAAATAGTTTGGCCGGTTTAGCTTTGGTGGTTTCAGGCCTGGAACGAAAAATGTAGGTTGGCCTTCAGGCCGACACAACGGTAAATTAATACAAGAAATCCAGGTATTAATAAGTTAGATAAATAGATGTTTTAGAATTAGTGTCGGCCTAAAGGCCGACCTACAATTATATCTTCGGTAATTTAATCACTGGCTTATCCGCTTCACGATAAAAACTCGCGGTATGCCCAATGCTTTGAACTAAGATCGCACCTGTTTCAGCAAGGATTTTATCTGACATTATTTTTCGCTCATCGCTATTACCATTTAATTTCATTTTTACGAGTTCATGGTGACTGAGAGCAAGCTCAATTTCAGACATAACATTCTCAGTTAAGCCCGCATTACCCACAGACACAATAGGCTTAATATGGTGGCAGCTTTTACGCAAAAAAATGATTTGTTTGTCTGTAATCTCGTTACTCTGATTGCGCTGGTTGCTCATGGGGAAAAATCCAATAGTTGAAAAGCAGAAGGGCGCACATTCTAACGTGTCAGGCCTGATAAATCACGTATAATTAACCTGAGCAGTTTATAAGTGATGCTCGTCATTTCAGCTAAAAGACCGCTGGAATATGGTATTTGTTAAGAAAAGTGCACGTCATTCCCGCATGCCTTTAGCGGGAATCCAGAGCTTTAACCTCCTGGATTCCGGCTAGAAACCTGCCGGAATGACGTGAGGTATATTTAAATAACTTCGAGAACTCACTGTAAATATGGCCAGATCCAAAACAAGTAATCAATGGTTAACCGAGCATTTCAGTGATGAATTCGTCAAACGTGCGCAAAAAGAAGGTTATCGCTCACGAGCCGTTTATAAACTCATTGAAATGGATGACAAAGATCGCCTGTTAAAACCTGGGATGACCGTGGTCGATTTAGGGGCTGCCCCAGGTGGTTGGAGTGAACTATTGAGCAAGCGAGTGGGTGATTCTGGCCGACTTTTTGCTTTAGATATTCTGCCGATGGATGCACTGGGAGATGTCACCTTTATTGAAGGGGATTTCACCGAACAAGCCGTTTATGATGAGCTAATGGAGGCATTAGAAGGGAAGTGGGTGGACCTTGTAATCTCGGATATGGCCCCCAACTTGAGTGGTATGAAGGCTGTCGATCAGCCCAAAATGATGTATCTGGCTGAATTAGCGCTGGAATTTGCAACAAGCGTCCTGAAACCCGGTGGTACTTTTTTAACCAAGATTTTTACAGGTGAAGGATTAGATGAATATAAGAAGGAATTACGCCAGCATTTTGCTAAGATTATAGTACGTAAACCTAAAGCTTCGAGAGCGCGCTCGTCAGAAATTTATTTAATGGCTAAGCAGTTTAAGAAGAGATAAGATTAACCAAGTTTGAATTATGCAAGCACGATTTAAGGTAGGAAAACATTGAACGATTTAGTTAAAAACATCATTTTATGGGTAGTTGTTGCCGTTATTTTAATGTCAGTTTTCAGTAATTTGACGACAAATAAAAAAATCCAGGAAATTAGTTACTCTGAATTCATCAAGAGTATTAAGTCTCAACAGGTGACCGATGTCATGCTGACCGGCCGTATCATTACCGGAACATTGCAAGGTGGTTCAAAGTTCAGTACTTATAGTCCTGAAACGGACAACAAGGCCATGATCGGTGATTTGTTAAAAGGTGGCGTAGTGATTAAAGCTAAACCTTTAGAGCAATCTATCTGGATGCAAATATTTATTTCCTCATTCCCATTCTTAATCATTATTGGTATTTGGCTTTACTTTATGCGTCAGATGCAAGGTGGTGGTGGCAAAGGTGGAGCCCTGTCTTTTGGCAAGAGCAAAGCGCGTCTGTTAGGCGAAGACCAAATTAAAATTAACTTCAGTGATGTTGCTGGTGTTGAAGAAGCAAAAGAAGAAGTTGGCGAATTAGTTGAGTTCTTACGTGATCCCGGTAAATTCCAAAAGCTCGGTGGTAAAATTCCACGTGGTGTTTTAATGGTGGGTGCACCAGGTACTGGTAAAACACTTTTAGCGAAAGCGATTGCAGGTGAAGCAAAAGTACCCTTCTTTACTATTTCTGGTTCTGACTTTGTTGAAATGTTTGTCGGTGTTGGTGCATCACGTGTACGCGACATGTTTGAGCAAGCAAAGAAACATGCGCCATGTATTATTTTTATCGATGAAATTGATGCTGTTGGTCGTCATCGTGGTGCAGGTTTAGGTGGTGGACATGATGAACGTGAACAAACTTTAAACCAATTACTTGTTGAAATGGATGGTTTTGAAGGTAATGAAGGCGTTATCGTTATTGCTGCAACGAACCGTCCTGATGTATTAGATCCTGCATTACTTCGTCCAGGTCGTTTTGATCGTCAGGTAGTCGTACCATTACCTGATATGTTAGGTCGTGAACAAATCTTAAAAGTACACATGCGTAAAGTACCGATTGGCGATGATGTCAATGCAAAAGTTATTGCGCGAGGTACGCCTGGTTTTTCTGGTGCAGATTTAGCTAACCTTGTGAATGAAGCTGCATTATTTGCTGCACGTTTTAATAAACGTTTAGTTGAGATGAAAGAGTTTGAAAAAGCAAAAGATAAAATCATGATGGGTGCGGAACGTCGCTCAATGGTAATGAATGATGATGAGAAAAAACTCACCGCTTATCATGAAGCGGGTCACGCGATTGTTGGATTAAAAGTACCATCACATGATCCTGTATATAAAGTATCAATCATCCCGCGCGGCCGTGCTTTAGGTGTAACCATGTTTTTGCCATTAGAAGATCGTTATAGTTATTCTAAAGAACGTTTAGAAAGTCAGATTTCAAGTTTATTTGGTGGACGTATTGCGGAAGAACTTATATTTGGTACAGAAAAGGTAACAACAGGTGCATCAAATGATATTCAGCGTACAACAGAACTTGCACATAACATGGTTACCCAATGGGGCTTATCAGATAAATTAGGTCCAATGGTCTTTGGTGAAGAAGAAGGTGAAGTATTCCTGGGACGTTCTGTTACTCAGCATAAGAGCCTTTCTGATGAAACTGCACATGTAATTGATGAAGAAATTCGCAACATTGTTGATCGTAATTATTCTCGTGCAGAAAAAATCCTAAAAGAGAATATTGATATACTTCATGCAATGTCAGATGCGTTAATGAAATATGAAACTATAGACAAAGATCAGATTACAGATATCATGAATGGTAAAACACCTCAACCACCACAAGGCTGGGATGATAGTCCATCTCCTTCGTCGAAAGGTGATGGTGGTTCAACAAACACGGCTGATTCAAAAGAAGAAGATAAAAAATCTTCAGACAATAAAATTGGTGGGCCAGCAGGCGAGCACTAACGACTACTTGTCAAATTAATGCCTCGCATAGCGGGGCATTTTTTTATGTAATACTTATGCAATGAAACTACATTTCCCATCACAGGTTTTAGATCTTAATCAACCTTGTATCATGGGTATTTTAAATCTCACGCCGGATTCGTTTTCAGATGGCAGTTTATTTACAAATGCCGGTGTTGCTCTAAAGCATGTGCAACAAATGATTGAAGATGGTGCTGATATTATCGATATCGGTGGGGAGTCTACCCGTCCGGGTGCAAGTGATGTATCGGTTGATGAAGAGTGCCAACGTGTTATTCCAGTCATAAAAGCAATTCGTGAAGTTTCAGATATACCTATCTCAATCGACACAAGTAAAACTGAAGTTATGCAACTAGCAGTAGAAAACGGTGCATCGATGATTAACGATGTAAATGCACTGCGCGCAGAGGGTGCTGTTGAACTTGTTTCTAAACTAGGTGTACCGGTTTGCCTTATGCATATGCAAGGATTACCACGTAGTATGCAACATAGTCCCGTGTACAAAGATGTTGTGCAAGAAGTAAATGGTTTTCTTAAAGAGAGAATAGAGTTCTGTGTGAAGGCAGGTATTAAACATAATAATATAGTAATAGATCCCGGCTTTGGCTTTGGCAAAACACTCGAACATAACTTAACCTTATTTAAACACCTGCAAGAATTTCAAAAATTAGAGGTTCCTTTACTGGTTGGGGTGTCACGTAAATCAATGATTGGTACAGTATTAAATAATGCGCCTGCAGATGAACGCTTATCTGGCAGTATTGCTCTTGCAACACTTGCCGCATGGATGAATGCAAATATATTACGTGTACACGATGTTAAAGCAACGGCGGATGCATTAAAGTTATGCCAGGCAGTTAAAAACGCCTGATAGTTTATAATATTAATTCATGTTGGAAGAATTATGACAAAACAATATTTTGGTACAGATGGAATACGCGGTACGGTTGGAACCTTTCCAATCACGCCTGACTTTATGCTTAAACTGGGTTGGGCTGCAGGGCGTGTATTAGGTGGAAAGTCCGGTGGAAAAATTCTCATAGGCAAGGATACCCGAATCTCAGGTTATCTTATTGAATCTGCACTCGAAGCAGGTTTATCTTCAGCGGGTATTGACGTGCAACTACTCGGACCAATGCCAACACCGGCCATTGCTTATTTAACTCAAACACTTCATGCAAAAGCAGGCATTGTGATCAGTGCTTCACACAATCCCTTTGCTGATAATGGCATTAAGTTTTTTTCCGCAGAAGGAACTAAATTAGGCGATGATATTGAACACGCAATTGAAGCAGAAATGAATAAAGACATCATTTGTAATGAGTCAGAAGCCTTGGGTAAAGCCAGTCGACTGGATGATGCGCGTGGCCGTTATATTGAATTTTGTAAAAGTACATTTCCTAGATCAATAAACTTAAACAACCTGAAAATAGTGATTGATTGCGCAAACGGTGCAACCTATCAAATCGCAGCAAAAGTATTTGAAGAGCTAGGTGCAGAGGTTATTGCGATTGGTGTTAGCCCGGATGGATTAAATATCAACAATGGGTACGGTTCTACCCACCCTGAAAATCTTCAAAAAGAAGTACTTAACAACAAAGCTGATTTAGGTATCGCTTTCGATGGTGATGGTGATCGTCTCATCATGGTTGATCATGAAGGTGAACTGGTCGATGGTGACCAATTACTCTATGTCATGGCAATGGCATTATATGCAAAAGGTGCATTAAAAGGCGGTGTCGTCGGTACGTTAATGACAAACCTTGGGTTAGAACATGCTTTCAATAAACATGAAATCCCCTTTAGCCGTGCCGGTGTTGGTGACAGATATGTCATGGAGCAACTATTAGAAAAAAACTGGCGTCTGGGTGGTGAATCATCAGGGCATTTAATCTGTCTAGATCAAACAAGCACAGGTGACGGCATTGTAGCTTCATTACAAGTATTGGCGGCAGTCGTAGAACAAAACCAATGCCTGAAAGAACTTGCAGCAGGTATGGAAAAATACCCCATGCTACTCATAAACGTCCGGGTAACAGAAAAGCCTGATTTAGATAATCATAGTGAAATTCAGGCCGCTTTAAGTGAAGCAGAAACAGAACTGGCCGACACAGGACGTGTCTTATTGCGTCCATCCGGAACCGAACCCCTTATTCGGGTAATGGTAGAAGGGCAAGAAGCGAAATTGGTTCATTCAGTCGCAAATAAGCTGGCAGATGTTGTTAAAAGTAGCGCCACATAACCCCTCCTAAGAGTCTGTTTATCTTGCTTTATTAGCGTTTCGACGTTAATATTCCGCGCTATTTCGTATTAGAAAAAGCAACAGCTTTCGACACAGAATTTAGAGGAATAACGATGCGCACACCGATAATTGCCGGTAACTGGAAAATGAACGGTTCACGTTCAAGTATTAAAGAATTACTGGATGGTCTGAAAGCCGGTATAGGCGATGTAAAATCAGCCGAAGTTGCCGTTTGCGCGCCAGCAATTTACCTCGCAGATGTGTCTGAACAGCTTGCGGGTTCTAAAATCGCATGGGGTGGACAAAACCTCAGCACAGAAGCAAAAGGTGCGTTTACCGGTGAAATTTCAGCCGATATGCTGCTCGATTTTAAATCTGAATACGTCATTGTTGGCCATTCTGAACGACGCACTTTGTACGGTGAAACAGACGAATTAGTGGCTGAAAAATTTGAAGTTGCTCGTAAAGCAGGTTTAAAGCCCATTTTATGTATCGGAGAATCTTTAGAAGAACGCGAAAGTGGCGTGACGATTGATGTTTGTTCTCGTCAAATTAGCGCCGTTATCGAAAAAAGTGGCGTTAAAGCTTTAACAGATGGCGTTATTGCCTATGAGCCAATTTGGGCTATCGGAACAGGTGTTACCGCAACCCCTGAACAAGCACAAGAAACACACGCAGCCATTCGTAAAATGATTGCTGAAAAAGATACCGCAGTCGCAGAGCAAGTTCGTATTCAGTATGGTGGCAGCATGAACGCAGCAAATGCAGCAGAATTGTTAGCGATGGAAGATATTGATGGTGGCCTGATTGGTGGTGCATCATTAAAAGCCGAAGATTTTTTGGCAATCTGCAAAGCTGCAGGTTAATTTAATTTTAAGAGTTTAAACTATGTTACATAATGTCATTTTAGTTATTCATGTTCTTGTTGCTGTCGGCGTTATTGCGCTTGTATTAATACAGCAAGGCAAAGGTGCTGACGCAGGTGCTGCCTTTGGTGGCGGTGCATCTTCTACCGTCTTCGGTAGCCAGGGTTCAGGCTCTTTTTTAACACGTGCAACCGGTGTTTTGGCAACGATATTCTTTATCACAAGTTTATCGCTTGCGTACATATCAACACAAAAAATCAAACCAACCAGTGTTGTAGACACAGTAAAAGAACAAAAAGTTGATGTTCCTGCAGCAAAAGAAACTAAACCTGCAAAACCAATATCAGACGTACCAGTATCAGACTAGGTACTACCCTCTAAGCCGATGTGGTGAAATTGGTAGACGCGCCACCTTGAGGGGGTGGTGGGGAGACCCGTGCCAGTTCGAGTCTGGCCATCGGCACCAATTGCTAAAAAGCGTTGCTCATTGAGAGCAGCGCTTTTTTTATGAGTAGATAAAAATTAAAAGTATGACGCAGTTCACGTATTAATTAACATTTGTTTGCAATTCAACAGGCTGGGCTTTAATATCTTCTTGTTCCCTATTTCTATTAAAGAATGAAGGAACTAAAAGGATGTTAAGTCGTGTCGGATGACTCGAACAGGGATAGCGTAACACGGAGTGTTTGGTCAGGAATGTACAAAGGAAACGTGCAACATGGATGCGGGTTTGGATTACTCGTAAAAAGCTCCGAAACGGCACGTTGGCTATTTACCCCGATAATCAACACGCAAAGTTCCTGGCTTAACTTATGATGAGTTAAGTAGCAGAACTTCCGAAGAGCATCTTATATTTTTATGCAAGTAAAAATATATTATGGAATGCTTTCGGACAGGGATGTTAACTTTAAGAGCTGTTAAAACAATAATTGCTTTTTACTTTTATAAATCATGCTCAAAGCATGATTTTTTTTGCCTTAATTTTATGAAGCGTAGATAGAGATGATTGTTACAAGTCACGCCAGCGTACAGACCAGGAAGAGAATAACCATTTAGACAGCTTATTAAAAAAGCCAGAAGGTTTTTTATTTTTAGTTTCTGAAACTGCACGTTTATTCTTTCTTTTGTGATGTTTTTTCTTCGTTTTAGTTTCCTTGGTGTTCTTTTTTTGTTCTTGAATATCTTCTTTTGATTTGCCAACTTCGATTATCTCAACAGCAAAAGGCATTTTTTCAATGTCTTTACCTTGTTTCAAATGGCCAATATTTTGATTGATTTGGTCATGCAACATAACTGCATAGAGTTTAATTTTTTCAGGGTGTTTAGGGTTGATAATTAAATCTCCTATTTCCTGATCAAGTTCAGTCAGCCCTTTAATTGTCCTCTCACGGCATTTTTTCTCTTCAACAACCAGTTTTGAAACTTGTTCAACCAATACATCTGTAGAGACAGGGATAATCGATTCAGAAACATGTGCTCCACGTTGTCTGAGGTGCAACTTAAGAATAATAGCTGTGTTTGTACGTCGTCTAAAGTTGTTAACTAATTCACGAAGTTTAGTAGAAGAGAGTTCAGACTCCACTTCACCTGAGTTAGCGGAATCAAGAATATCCATTTGGTTAGAAATACCCATAATGGTATCAATATCGTGTTGGATCGTTTTTTCAATAAGATCGAGTCTTTTTGAAAGCTCGTTAGAAGGTAAGTTAGCAACAGTACTGCTGATGTTGCCTAAAATATTCAGCAGATCTCGAGGTATATCTTTAGGTGGTTGCTTAAGCAATAACACAGATTCAAGACTTTTTTGTAAGTCATTGATTCCCAATGAAAGCTTAATAATGTCATCAAGTGATTTACGGCGTTCTTTTAATAAACGAACTTCATCGGCAACTGAACCACCAGCCGCATCTTCGATTTGTGCTATGAGATCATACATATCGCAAGTTTATCAGGTTAGAGATAAATTATAGGTATTACAGTGAATAAATAGATGATTTTTGACATGCTTGATTGAAATGAAAACCGAGGGAAAAACTGGGGTCAAATCACAACACATTATTCAACGCGGATATAATCGTGAAACATGTTTTTATATTAAAGAATAATTATGTTAAGTATTTTTATCTACAGTATGAAGATACAGATAAAAATGAAGCGACTATTCATGCTTTTGTGTTAAGACCAACAAACAAACCAGAGCTGGAACAACAGGACAACCACGAATTGAAATATCACAGTCAATTTATTATATGATGTAGTATTTTAGCTAACATTGTGTTTTGATACTGTTATTTATATTATGTTATAAAACGTATTCAAATAGTTCGAATACTATATAAATTGAAGAATTCGATAAAAGGATTTATGAAATTGACCAGGAAAAGCTATTTTCGGAAGGAATTATTCTATAGTTTTTTCTTTCTCCTTATTTCCATTCAGTTAGCTAACGCTGAAAATATAGAAATGAGACGTGAGAAAGCCATAATAGCTTATTTTTCAGGTGAGCTAGAATCATCACTTCCTCTCTTTTTATCCTTATCTGAATCAGGTGATGCTGAATCTCAATATTATGCAGGTCTTATCTATTTAACAGAAGGCTGGTCTGGTAGGAATGTTGAAAAAGCAATCGCATATCTAACAACTGCTGCAGACCAAAGCAATGCTGAAGCAATGTGGAAGATAGGCGAAATATATGAAAATGGCTGGGGTGCGAAAAAAGATATATTAGTAGCACTTGACTGGTATAGAAAATCAAAGCAGTCCGGGATAGATAAATCACGAATGCGATTTATGAAGTTGAACAAGGGGAAAGCTGTATTTAAATCGAATGCTGAAATGATTGAAAAATTGATACGTAATGCTGAAAAAAATAATACAGAAGCTAAGTTTAAACTTGGAAATATTTACGATGAAGGTAAACTGACAGAAAGAAATATCGATAAGGCATATTTGTGGTATGAAAAAGCGGCAAAGAATAATCATTCATATTCAATGCTGATGTTGGGTTATTTTTTGTGTAGAGGTTTAGGTGTTGAAATAGATAAAGTAAAAGCAAATGACTGGCTGAATAAGTCAGGTAGAAATGCCCATTGTAACTAAAATTTTAAGGATGAAATAAGTATGAATGTTGAAGAAAAACTCGTAGAAGAACTTAAAAATAACGAACACGTTATTCAGATTGTTCCATATGATGGATTAATTAAAGAATGGCAAACATTAAAGCCACATGCAAAAAATGTAGGCGGGTATGCCTCAACTGTTGGTGACTCAGTTGTTGCTGCTAAATTACTTCGTGATTTTGGTGTGCAATCTAACAAAGTTATTGTGAAGTCATATGCAGGGAAACAATATGTTGTCTTTAAAGGTTATCCTGGCGCACGTAAGATATTTAGAGGTACGCGTTATTTAACTGGAAACCCTAAAGTTGTACGAATGGCAGTGGGTCCAAAAGGCGTAGCAAAAGCAGTAAAGGGTGGTTTTGTATTAACTGTAATTTTATCAGTTGGCATCGAAGTTTTTGATTACATTATTCGTGATACGGCAACCTTATCTCAACTATTAGGCACAATTACAGGCGATCTTATAAAAATAGGGATTAGCTCTATTGCAGGTGCTGTTGCAGGATTAGCAGTTGGCGCTACAGTGGTTATTGGAACAGTAGCCGCGGCACCAATTATTGCTGTAATTGCAGTAGCTGTTATTACGGGTTTGATATTGAATAAACTCGACAGTAAATTTGGCGCGACAGCAGCCCTAATCGCAGCTTATGACAAAGTTGGCATTAAATTACGCGAAATCGAATACGAGGCTGCTCGTTGGTACGATTATTTTGAAACTAATCCACAAGCTATTATGAGATTATTTGGAGCTCCTGGCTCTTTTTCTTACGGCGGTTATTAATGACAAAAAAAAACGCACAAATTATTTTTATTGCTTTTAATATCGTAGCTGTATTTTTAGTAGCTTATGTTGTTAATGATTTTGTAAGTATTAATGGCGCTATAATTGATAAAGAAAAAATAATTCCGTTTGATTCTGGAATATATTTTTTTTTATTAATGACAGTGTTCTGGATATTTAGTGTTATTCAATACGCAGGTTTAAAGAAAAAACAATCGAAAGTACTAAAGTATGCAAATATAATTACAATTGTTTGGTTTATCTTTATGTTAATTCTTGCAAACATAATTCCATCTTATTTAGAAAATAAACTAGAAATGAGTGGCTACGTTAAGTGTGATGATCCAAGTGAGATTTCTCGCGTGGTTAAAGGTAAAAGTAGTTTGTATAGATTGGATGGTTGCAAATAAATGAATAACAGGGTCAAAGAATACATCCCACATTCGAAGAATTTTACAACATAGAAAAATAGAAATAATTTTATTTATCACAAGGAGGTGATAAATGACACGACAGCTCAGAATAGAATATGCTGATGCTTTTTACATTTTACTTCGAAAGGTGAATATCAATATTCTGCTTGAGACGATATAAAGAATCAAATATATTTTGGTTCGCCTTCTTTTGTAGAAGATATGCAATGTAAGCTAGATCCTGAACAATCATTAAAAGATATACAAAATTCACTGCTGTCCCGTTAATATAATCACGTTGTATAACAATGTCTATTGTGTTTACAAATTGAAAGAAGGATCGTCATACCCGCGCAGGCGGGTATCCAGTACGTTCTTGATCTATATTTTCTGGATTCCCGCCTGCGCGGGCATGACGAATTAACGTGACAACAGAGACCAAAATTACAAAAGCAGACAGCCAAGAAACCACTAGACTATTTCCAACAACGATACACAGAGCGAAATGAAGCAATGGCGAAAGCCTATTTTTCAGGGCATTACACACTGGAGTCTGTGGGAACACACTTTGGGGTGAGTTATGCTACCGCAAGTAGAGCTGTTAAATCATTTGAAAGTAAAATGTAAGGTTTGACCCTGATGGCTGTTGATCTCCTTAAGTGGTCGAGCGGAGCATACAGAAAGTCATTGGACGCCATTTAGTCCGGCGTTGGTGCGGGCTTTGAAAAGTGCGCTGTGACTAGGGGCTCCATTTTTTGTAAGGTGTTGCTGATAATGGTTGGGTGTTATTGTGGAGTGGGATGACAAGAGTAGTGTATGTGTTGTAGCTTCCTTGTTTAGCTTTGTCATGCACCCATATGATTAAATCATTTATATTATCGTTATTAAGATCTGTAGAGGCAATTATTTCAATTGAATAAGTCCAATCGGCTGTCTCCCGTATAACGGAAAAGGAATTAATTGTTAAGTCTTGCGAGCCAAAATCAGAAAGAGTTTTGTTATTTTTCCTGGAACGACGATTTAATGAAGAAGGGAAGGAGCTTAAATCTAACTCTGATGCAATGTCGTTGCCATAGGATAAAGGGTTTTTATTTGTAGAAGGTACTTTGTTTTTGATTAGATCCAGTGCTTCGCAAGATATGTATTCTTTTTGAATTGCTAGGTTGAAGCTTGTGCCTTTGAGTTCAGTGTTTTTTATTTTAGATAAATACTCTATACAGTTGTTAGCAATAAAGCCGGATTCGAATTCTATTGCAGTGCGTTTTTTTTCTAATGTTGTCTTTTTATTTATGTTATCAGTGTTTAACTCACTATTGAAAATGTAGACGGCGTTATCATTTTTGGCTGGGGATGGAGCGCAGCCAATAATAGTTGAGCTTATGAACGCGAGTATTATTAATTTATTTCTCATCTTTGTCTATCACTATTAAGTTGGCTTCTAGTTTACGTCTGGACTGATAAAGATCACCAAAGTCATTCAGTATTTCCTTTGTTTTTTTCCAGTCTTGTGTTGTGGCGGCTTTCCAAAAGTCTGGAGTGGTGGTACTAAGGCCGATTCCATATTGAAATGACACCGATGTAATAGCTGTTTGTGTACCAGCTGGCAGGTCTTCAAATTTGGTTCCACTTGTTTTTATTGCAGCATTGTAATTCTTTATGATTTTGTTGATGTGTGTACTTTTTACTATTTTATCAATTTCACTTGCTTGTGCAGCATTGAGTAATAAAGGTTTTTTCTTGATGGCGGCTACGGCATCTTTTTTTGTTACGCCTAGGTAGGGTTTTAGTTTGTCGATTAATGTTTTGGATAGTTTAAGTCTTTTTAAGTCTGCCTCGTTTCTTTGGCCTAAGTCAAAACCGGTAGCAACAGTTACACCGCTTTTGCTGTCTTTACTGGCAGGGACGTAAGCAAGCAATTTGCGCCCACCTTCACGATCACTGAGAAATTTATAATCGATTTTATCTGACATGGCGCATTCCTTTCGAAGCATGTGTTATTCATTTATGATAATTTTGTTCAAGGTTATCACAATGTGTTTATAAAGTGTTTAATTAGCGTCATTAATCATAATACTACCTCATAGAACAAAATAACGCCTTGTTTATTAGAGGGCAGCCAGCTTGATTTATACCTTTGTTGTTATACAAAAATCGTGGTCAAATCACAATACTTACTAATATAGTCGGTTAGTAATTAATAAAAGTTAGTCAAACCACAACACGTTATACAATGAGGACATAATCGTGAACCGCGTTTTTCTTTCTAAAGAAAATTATATTAAGTATTTTTATACGCCGTATGAAGCTACAGAGAAATACTGAGCTGCTATTCATGCTTATCTATTAATAACTAACCGACAAACCAGAACAGGGCTATCAGGACTACCACGAATAGAAAAATCACGGTCACTTTATTATGTGATGTAGAATATTTTAGAATAAGGTGTTTTTATTCTGGTTATATAAAAGCAAAATATAAGGTTTGACTCTGATGATGTGAAAATTATGGGAAATATATTAAAAAAGATTTACTTAAGTTAGGGAATGAGCAAATAATTGCAACCACTCCAAAATATGCATTAGATGTTAGTTTGTGGTTTTGGAATAATCGAAAGTTAAATAAATATGCAGACAATGATAATCTTAAATCTATTACTCGACGTGTGAATGGCGGCTATAACGGGTTGGCTGATAGAGAACGTTATCTTGAGCGAGCAAAATATTTTTTATTACCATAGGTATACTATGAAGTTATATTTAGTTATTTTTATGTTTGTATTCTCTGGTTGTTCAGAAGCAGCAGAAGACAAAGAAAGCATATCTAATACGGAAATATGTGATATCTTTTTTAATGAAATAGGTCCCTGTGCATATAAGGATATTACAGTTGATGTAAGTGTAATAAATCTCGCTTCAGATGAAAAGTTATTACAAAAACTCACGGTCATTAATAATGGTAGAAAACACACGCTAAATATTTCAAAAAACACCACTATAATTGATGGAGACATGGGTTATATATCATTTGTCGATATTAATTTTGATTCTATCCCTGACATTGCAATTACTACATCATTTGGTTTAGCAAACCTGTATTTCGATTATTGGGTATTTGATACGACACTAAACAAGTATTCTTATATCGGTAACTTTACTCAATTTAAAATTGATAGCATACATAAAACACTGAGCAATGTAGTTAAAATAAGCGCTGCAAAATATAAAAATGCAGTGTATACATGGAAAGGGTTTAAACTTATAAAAAATAAATAGCCTCATTATAAGGTGAAGTAAAGAAGCATAATTTGATTTAAAAAAACAGGGTCAAATCACAATGCTTGCTAAGAAGGTACGGGGTCAAATATTTTGTACCATATTTGCTTAGGTGAATTTTATTTGAAAGTGAAATGTAAAGTTTGAACCTGTCGATTTTAAAATAGAAAAATTACAGTCAATTTACTATGTGATGTAGTATATTAGAGAATATGGTGTTTTTACCCGTTATTTTTACGCTAAAATGAAATGACAGTTATCAAGCTGATACTCTCAAGGGAAAGATATGGGATTAATAAGAAAAACAAAAAAAATAGTATTACTGTTTAGTCTAATAATTTTCAGTCTTACCGCAACCTCTTGTAATGCTGAAACAAATTCTGATTCAGATGGTTCATTCCCTGTCTTTTGGAAGAAGTTTCGATCCGCATCACTAAACAATGATATGGATGCTATATTGAAAATGACTAGATTCCCATTTGTTGTTAAAGGTGATTTAGATATGAATGGGGTAGTTTCTTTAAATAAAATCAAATTTAAAAACCAGTTTAATAAATTTCTGAATCAAGATATAAGAGAGAATTTAACACCAGAGTCAATGAGAAGTTATATTAAGAAAAATAAACAGGTTTCTCCAATAATCGAAGATGGGCAAACAACGTTGGGGCTTTTCTCCTTTGAATTAATAAACGGAACATGGCTTTTTGTAAGAGCTTATGTTGAGTAAATTTAGTAAAGAATGACAAAATTCAGTGGTTGTTAAATCTAAATAAATGGTGGAAAATTAAGTTATGGAAAGGGGCGTCGCTATTAAAATGGTTATTTCTAATATGCTTACAAAAAAATCAATTTTATTTATTCTTGTCTTACTCACATTATTTCAAAATGCATGTTTTGCGAAAAAAACAATTACACAGGTTTTTAAAAACGCACCTCAAAATGTACTGATTGGTACGGATGTACAGTTATTAAACGCGTATAAAATAGCAGGTAATATTTCCTCTGGACAATACGTTGCAGAAATGGGTGGTGCCAATTTAAGTATTGATATTCATGCAAATGAAACATCACTTAAAATAATTCGAATTTTTCAAGAACCGGGGCTACCAAAAGAAAGTAAATCTTACGAAATCAACAACATAAATATGTCATATATTGATAATGGTGAAATATTACTGGTGAAAGTCAATGGTGGTATTTTATTGCTGGAAAAAAAACCAGGAAGTTTCGGTATACCAACGGACATGTGGGTGTTTTATTCAAAAAAATAATCAAGGAGAGATTTATGCCAATAAGGAATGTTTTACGAAAAAATTCAAAAGGCGAATCAGTTAGAAAGCTACAAAAAGAAATAAATTTAGTTTTAAAATTAAAGCCTATTTTAATTGAAGATAAACATTTTGGAAAAAATACTGATTTGGCTGTACGTCAATTTCAAAAGAAAATGGGGTTAAAGGTAGATGGTGTTGTTGGTAAGGCAACATGGAATAGTCTAAGTAATGCACTTAATGCAAATAAAAAAACTACCGTAGTATCCTACCAGGGAAAATTAGCAGATATTGCTCGAGAGTATATTGGCGTAACTGAGACAGGGGATAATAAGGCTGGTACAAATAAAAAGTTACTCGATATATTTAATGCTGATGATCTAGTGATTAAGGGTAAAACCGATGGTTACCCTTGGTGTGCTGCATTTGTATCTCATTGTACTCAGCGATTATTAAAAAGTAACGTCATGTTCACAGGCGTTACTCCACCTAGGGAGGCGTCAGTATCCAGGTTTCTTAACCTTTGGGCGAAGGGGCAGTCTTGCGATATATTCAAACCAAGCGATAAGAATAAAAAGCCACAGAAAGGAGACATTGTTGTATTCAGCTTTTCTCACATTGGTGTAGTTGATTCTGTGTACAGTGGTGGTGTAAATACGATTGAGGGTAATACTAATGACAGTGGTAGCCGTGAAGGGGTAACAGTAGCCGCTAAAAAAAGAACTGAATCCTTAATTCGAGCCTATATTCGGTTACCTGTAACTACATCAATGATAATAAATACTAATCCAAATATTCAGTTTTGTTAAAATAGGAAGCACAATACTAGCTAACATCCACATTTGCTTTGGCGATTTTATTTAAAAGTTGAATAGAACGTTTTTGACATGATGAAGCATGATGTATTACTCAGTTTTATATTGCTAATACAGCGATATAATAAAACATGACCCAGCTCACATTTTTCTTCCAAATGCTTGCCCTTAATGCTCTCAAACAGGTAAAATACCACCAAACAAAGTCCGAGAATTAAGGGCTGAAGGTAAATAAATGATTATTTACCACAAATACCATCGACCACCACGGTAATGATGGTATCAGGGACAAGTTATCACCAACGTTAACATGGATGTGGCATATCAAAACTCAAATTCATAAAAAGCAAACCTTATCACGCCATAACTGCGTGGAATGTGGTTTTATGTCTGCAATCCAAGCAAAAACAACTCAAACTACTTTGAAACAGGATGGTTCAATATGAAGCTTTTCGCAGATGTTCGTTTATTTATTTCAGCTTTTTGCTCCCTATAGTTATCTGAAGCAGATGATATAAATTTAATTCATATATGGAAAGGACTCAATTATGCAAGTCATTGCTAGTGCACCAAAAGAAGCGATGTACCATTTTTCTAGAAGAACAGAATCAATTGAATCATTAATACGCTCTTTATATTCAAAACCTACAAAATCAACTATTGATCATTTTGTTACGATAAATAGCCATTTAAAAAATGGGCAAGTTCACATTGGTCAGCTCATTATTATTACTCCAGAAAATAGTGTGCAGTGTAGTCGAGTTGAGGCGGACATGATGGAAGCTGCTATTTTAGTTGATCAAAGGCTTGCGGAACTAGCAGAAGAAGACAAACGCATTATCGCAGAGAACTATCAATTATTAAATAATATAACCAGTGCGGGTGGTGTTGGTTATGGCAGTACGCTAACGTATTTTTCTCATCATGTTAAAAATATTGAAGGCATTCTAAAGCAAATAGAAAAGCTTTACGTGGAGACATATAACGCTACAAGCCATCTTAAATCTTCAAAATTTTACCAGCAACGCCAGCAGCTTTTTATGCGACTTGATACAACAATGAAAACATTTGTTGGCCAGGCTCGCATGGGCTTTAGTTATAATTTCTTAGATACAAAAAACGCACTAGGTTTAAGTACGAAAAGCATAGTACATCAATGGAAAAAACAGCCTGGGGCTGTAACGGATATTCCCAGCTTTGCAAAAAATTATGATAAAGTAGCAAAACTTTCAAAAACACTAACAAGGTGCTGGTTACGTTGGTATAGCGCTTGATGTTGGCCAAAGTGGCGTCAAAATTCATGAAGCATGTACAACAGGGACAGAGCAACAATGCACCAAAACATCTTTTAAAGAAGGTGGGAGGTTGACCGGTAGTTTAGGTGGTGGTGTAGGTGGGGGAATGTTAGCAACTTATCTAACATGCAATGTGTTGTTTGGAATTGAAACTGCCGGAACAAGTCTCTTATGGTGCGGTATTGTAGCCGGAGTTGGGGGGAGTTATGTTGGAGGAAAATATCTTGGTGATGGAACAGGGTGGCTTGGCGGTAAAATATATGAGACAACTGTAAGGTAATTATTTTATGACTACAGCTGAAATATTTGTTTTTGTCTTATATTTAATATCAATACTCTGTGGATTAGCCATGATTGTATTATTATTTTATGTAGGGAAAACTAGAATTAAAGAGATTGATAAAGCTGTTTATGGTTATGAATTTCCACATGATAGTATTTTTGCATTAATGATTCGGGTACCAAGTTATGCCGGTGGTTTTATTTGGAAATGGAGTGCCAAAAGAACTGGCTTGACGGGGAAAATTGAACATTTTGACTGGCGATTCCGTTGGCCATTTGTTGCTATTATGATCTTAATCATAATGATGTTTGTATTTGCTATTATAGGTACGATAACAAAAAATTACTTAGGCATAGAGTAACAAGATATCTCAGTTTTAAAAATTAACCCTATTAATGCTAAGCTGATTTCGGTATTAAGTTAATTAAAGTATAATTAAGTGATTAAATATGAATAAGTGCAAACCAAAAATGGTCAAATAACCTACACAAAATAGTCTGCCTCAATATTTAAGTATGACCCAGTTCATGTTTTTTCATTTAAGTATTGCTCTCAACCTGTATGAGCATTAAAATACCACCATACAAAGTCTGGAAATAGCCGGCTTTTATAGGAATCCGAAACACAACCGCATTCAATGTATGGGATTGTATTTCACACAAAATATCATCGACCACCACGGGTATGATGATATCAGGGACAAGTTATCACCAACGTTAACATGGATGTGGCATATCAAAATTCAACATCATAAAAAGCAAACCTTATCACGCCACAACTATGTGGAATGTGGTGTTATGTCTGCAATCCAAGCAAAAACAACTCAAACTACTTTGAAACAGGATGGTTCAATATGAAACTTTTCGCGGGTGTTCGTTTACTTATTTCGGCTTTATTTTTAGCTGTGTTGGTTTTTGGGTTACAGGCATGTGGTGGTAGTAGTGGTGGTTCTTCAACACCTGCCGCCCCATTAGCAGATCAGGATGCCAGCGGAATTTATACGGGCACAGGTTTAGTAAATACGAGTGTTTCGATAACTGATTTAAAAGCAATTATCTACAACAATAGGTTTTTGATTTTCAGTGAGTCATCAAATATTGTTTATGATGGAACGATTAGCAGTATCAGCGGTAAGGATATGACTGCTACTGCAAACGTATATGAAAGTGGTGTTCAAACACAACCAGGTATTGCAGTTACAGCAACGGTCGATACGTCATCTCAAATCACCTTGTTTACGTTGAATGGTACAGGTCTGGCAAATGGTGTACTCAACTTTACATTCGATAGCGCCTATAACACGGGTGCCACCAACCCTCGTATAAATTCTACAGGAACGAATCCACTTTGGGCGGGCTCTGTGTACAATTTAGTTGCAATTCAGTCTTCAAGTAATTTAGAAATATTTGATACTGGTTCTGGCTCACCAAATTACCAATTTCAAACGGTATCAAAAGGTGTTTCATGTGGTTATGAAGGTGATACCGGCATCCCTGATTCGACCGTAAATATTTACACTATTGTTGAAATGAGGGATACGACTGGTGACTTTGGTGGTTGTACTTTATCAACATCACCAAATTATACAGGTTACGCCACCGTGTTAAATGTCGGCGGTACAGATGATACATTATGGTATGTGGTAACGAATGGTACTCATTCAATAGTTGGTGTATTTACTCACTAAACATAATGCTGAAATTAGGTAACTAAAATTAATTTTTAAGGAAGTTTTAAATGCAGGGAACGCTACACAGTAAGTCTCATGCAAGTTTGTTAAAAAAATCAGTTTGGTTTAAAGCCAAACTGGTTTCTCAGTTTTTAACATTAAGCTTCCTCTTAACTCAGCCTTTTTATTTATCTACTCTTCATGCTGCACCTGTAGGCGGTGAAGTGGTTGGTGGTTCTGGTTCAATTAATCAGTCTGGTTTAAAGACTACCATAAACCAAAACACACAAAACTTTGCCGTTGATTGGAAAAGTTTTGATGTTAATACCAATGAGCAAGTTAATTTTGTTCAACCAAACTCTTCCTCTATTGCGTTAAACCGTATTCTTGGTAATAACGGTTCAACAATCCAAGGCCAAATTAATGCAAATGGCCAAGTCATTTTAGTCAACCCCAATGGCGTGTTGTTTACATCTACCGCAACTATTAATGTGGGTGGTTTAGTTGCTTCTAGTTTAGATATGACTCCGACTGATTTTATGAACGGTAACTATATTTTTAGTGAAGTTCTTGGTGCAGATGGCGCGGTGATTAACAGTGGTATTATCAATGCGAGCTTAGGTGGTTTAATTACAGGTGGTAATGTTGCCTTAATCGGTAAACAAGTAAAAAATGATGGCCTCATTTCGGCAAACTTAGGTTCCGTTGTTTTAGCGGCAGGTAAACAATCTATTTTAACTTTCGATAACCAAGGCTTAATTGGTGTAACCGTTACAAAAGAAGTTTTACAAGAAGAGCTGGGTTTAGAAGAAGCGGTAGTAAATAGCGGTGAGATTAAAGCGGCAGGCGGGCGAGTGTTGCTCACAGCAAGCACCAGCCAAGATGTATTTTCTCAAGCAGTAAATAATGATGCTTTTGATCTAGCCACGAGTGTGATCGTTAATAGTGATGGCTCTTATACACTGGGTAATGGAGCTGATGTTATTAACACAGGTTCTATTGATGTTTCATCTCAGTTTAATGAATCCAATACGGCGCGTATTATTTTACTAGGTGAAAATGTAACGAGTAGTGGCAGTATTAAAGCGGACTCTACTGTAGGAAATGCCGGTGAAATAGAACTTCATGCAAAAAATAAGAGCTTATTAACAGAAAGTAGTATTACCTCGGCACAAGCATTAACTACTAGCTCGGGTGGTTTAATTAAAATACTGGGTGATAAGGTTGGTTTGTTTGATAAATCTGAAGTCAATGCCTCTGGTGCTAATGGCGGTGGTGAAATTTTAATTGGTGGTGATCGCCAAGGGTTAAATGCTTCTATCCGTAATGCTGATTTTATTTACCTAGGTGAAAATACCACAGTTAAAGCTGATGCAACAGCCAATGGTAATGGCGGCAAACTCATAACCTTTGCCAATGATACTGCTCGCCTATTCGGAAATTTATATGCAAGAGGTGGTTCAATTTCCGGCGATGGTGGTTTTATTGAGACATCAGGCAAACAAGGGTTTTATATTACGAATACACCCGATATCACCGCGACGAATGGATATGCTGGCCATTGGTTGATCGACCCAAATGATATATCTATTGTGGCTAATGGTTTGGGTACGTCGGGTATAGATACTAGCGTCACGGGACAAAATACTGCATTTGATTCTACTGATGGCACTGATGCGTCTATTGAGGTTGGTTTGATTGAAAATGCATTAATAAATGGGACTAATGCAACAGTTACCATAACAACGTCGAATCCGGATGCTACAAACACAACGGATGGAAATATTACGTTTACTGCTGATTTGAATTTTAATGGAGCGGGAATGGATACGTTAATTTTGAACGCTGCAAATAATATTAATACAAACAGAAAAGACATAAGAGATTCTAATACAGGCAGTGGTAACGATAAGTTAAACATTGTTTTCAACGCAGATGCTGATCTCAGTAATGGTATTGGTCCTAGTACCAGTAATGGTTCCGGTAATGTGTTTTTAAATGATTCCCGTATTTATACAAATGGTGGTTCTTTTACCGCGACAGGGCAAGATTTTATTTCAAACCGTGGTACTTCTAATGGTGGTACTAGCTATTTAGATACACGCGATTACACTAATAATACAAAAGGCGGTGATGTATTTTTATACATGAAAGGAGATGTAGATATTGGTGCAGAAATTATTACTGGTGGTGGAAAAGTTGATATTGGAGATATGAGAGTTGCAGGTTCAGAAATCAGACCTACAAGTTTTATCAACCAGAATAATGGAATAATAGACACCACCGGTGAAGATAATATTAATGGTGGCTCTATCAATATTAATGTTGATAATTCAACACCTGCTGATGGGACTATCACGATAAATGCAAATTTAATATCTGAAGGTGGCACCGCAGTTGTCGTAGGAACTTCTGGCCACATTGGATTAAATGGCGGCGTCATAAATTTAAAGTCTACTGGTACAATCTCTGGAAGTGGTGATATAAAAGCCAATGGTAGTAATGGCAAATATGATGCTACTAATGATCCTGAAGGTCGTGATGGTGGTATTGGTGCTGCGGTTACTATTGAATCAACTTCAAATAATATAGTTATTACCGGAAAAGTTGAAAGTAAAGGCGGCGATGCAGATGGTGATAATGAAACGGGATATACCGGATCTGGAGCTTATAGGCCTGATCCAGCAAGCGGAGGAAATGGTGGAAATGTTGTAATAAAAGCATTAGCTGGATCTGTTGCTATTGATAAAGTTACAACAAATGGTGGTAACGCTATTGGTGCTGATATAAGTCAGGTTGATGGATCTTCCCCCATAGGAGGAAGTGCCGGAAGTATATCAATATTAAGTGCTTCATCAGGTACTTCATTTGGTATTACTATAAATGATGATATTAAAGCTGTTGGTGGACAAAGCGGTAATAGTGGAACGTTTGGTACTTTTGGAAACGGAAATGCAATTACTTTCACTGGGCCTGTAACGTTAACTAATGCAAATGGTAATAATAGAATTATAATTGATGCGTCAGGTGATACAGATGGTGATGTTGCTTTCAAAGGAGCCATTACAACATCAGAAAATAATCGCACAGAAGATTTAACTATTTTAGCAAAAAAAATCGATTTTGAAGGTGCGGTTGGTACTACGACTACACATTTACGCGATATTACAATTACGGCAACAGGTGCTGTTAACGCTGCGACAAATAATATGTACGCGAGATCATTAAATGCCATTCAATCAACTAGTTTTACTTCTGGTTTAATTGATACTTCTGGTGTCATAACAGGTGCGGGCGTTAACGGAGGAGGTGTGAGCGTAAATTCTAACACATCAATTTCGATTTCAAGTATTGATTCACGAGGTGGTCTCCGTTCAAATAATGGCAATGGTCGAAATGGTGGTAATGTTCAACTTAATAGTGAAAGTATTGTAATTGGTGAAATAAATACTTCCGGTGGTGATTCTGTTGGTACTAATAACAATGGTGGTAATGCAGGCACAATAGCATTAACTGCAACGCAAGGTGTGGGTACACCGAGTATTACTTTAAATGGTGATATTAATGCAAGCGGTGGTACAGGTAGTAACAATCCTGGAACTACAAGAACTGCTGCAATTAATTTAATTAGTAGTACAACAAGTCTCGTAACAATTAACCATGCTACTGATTTCACAACGCCTGTAAATGTAACCGCAAGTGCAGGTTCAGTTGATACAATTATAGGTGCAATTCGTCAAAATACCTGGAATGTAACATCTACTGGGTTTGGCACACTAAATACAAACCTTTCATTTACCTCGTTTGAAACATTAAATGGTAACAGTGATATCGATACATTTATTTTATCTGGCGACATTACTAACCAGATAAATGGTTTCGGAAATAATGATATCTTTAATATTGGTACGAGCATTACAGGAACAATTGATGGTGGCTTAGGAACGGATGAACTAGTCGGTGCGAACGTAACGAATTACTGGGATATTACCGCAAATGACGCCGGTACCATTTACACAGATTCAGGTAAAGGAACTTCGCGAGCTAGTTTTGTCAGCATTGAAACGCTAACCGGAAATACAGCCGTTGATGAGTTTAATTTAGCCTTTGATGTGTCAAACCAAATTAATGGTATGGGTGGGAATGATATATTTAATATTCTTACTAATGTTACAGGTGCCATGGCGGGTGGGTTGAATGATGACACCTTTAATATTTCATCGAATTACTCTGGCACACTAACAGCAGATGCCGGTAATGATACCTTTCGAATAATGACGACAGGGTTAACTTTAAGCCAGCAGTTAGATGGTGGACTAGGTACTGATGAATTAATCGCAGCTAATGAATTAAATGTCTGGGATGTTGCTGTACAAAATGAAGGTACTATTTATGCCGATACAGGAAAAACAACGCAACGTCTAACCTTTACGAGTTTTGAAACATTAACGGGTAACGCTGCCGTTGATCAATTTGATTTGGCTGCAGATGTGACTAACCAGGTTAATGGCATGGGTGGTCAGGACACCTTTAATATTGGATTTAATGTTTCTGCTGATCTTAATGGTGGCCTTGATATTGATACATTCAATGTTAATTCAGATCTTTCTGGTAACGTAAATGGTGATGCAGGAAATGATATATTTGAAATTAATACAAGCGTAACGGGTACCGCTACACTTAATGGCGGAGACAATAATGATACCTTTAATGTCAATAACCCTAATTTATCCGTTGTCTCGATTATAGGTGGTGATCTTAACGAAACGACAGGTGATGTGTTAAATGCTTTCGATGAAGCTAACTACTGGAACATTACGGGATTAGGTGTAGGAACAATAGCGGCATCAAATATTGCCGCTCCTCGATTAAGCTTTTCTGGAATTGAAAACCTCACTGGTAGTAATACCAATAATGATACGTTTGTCTTTAGTACGCTATTGAGTAGTATTTCTGGTGTGATCGATGGAAGAGAATCTGCAGGTGATAATGATATTGTTGATTTATCTTTGGCCGGGTTAACAAATAATGTTGTTTTAGGATCGACAACTGGTTATACCAATATAGAAGAATTTATCGGTAATGGTACGAACAGTACGATTACGGGTGAGAATTATAATTCGACGTGGACTTTTACCGCAGCCAATACAGGGAAAGTTACCTATTTAAAAACTGGTGATACATTAAATACAGAATCAAAATTTACGAATTTTGCAAAACTCAATGGTGGTAATGCGATAGACACTTTTGAATTAACGTTTGATGTGACATCCGAAATTAATGGTAATGGGGGTAATGATATTTATAACGTTACAACCAATATTACCGGTACGATGGATGGTGGAGCAGGTGATGATACTTTCAACATTAATAGTGTTGGTTTATCTGTTGCATCTATTATTGGTGGTAATACGAATGAAACAACTGGTGATGTATTAAATGCTTTCGATGAAGCTAACTACTGGAATATTACGGGAGCAGGGACAGGAACACTAGCGGCATCAGGTGTTGCAGTTCCTCGATTAAGTTTTTCTGGAATTGAAAACCTCACAGGTAGTAATACTTATAATGATACGTTTGTTTTTAGTACGCAATTTAGCAGTATTTCTGGTGTGATCGATGGAGGAGAATCTGCAGGCGATAATGATATTGTTGATTTATCCTTGGCCGTGTTAACAAACAATATAAATTTAGGCCCGACAGTTGGTTATACCAATATAGAAGAGTTTATCGGTAATGGTACGAACAGTACGATTACGGGTGAGAATTTTGACACGACATGGTCTTTTACCGCAAATAATACTGGTAAGGTAACTTATTCTACAGATGGTGGTTTAACTACAACAGAATCAAAATTTACGAATTTTGCAAAACTTAATGGTGGTAATGCGATAGACACCTTTGATTTATCGTTTGATGTGACATCTGAAATTAATGGTAATGGTGGTAATGATATTTATAACATTACAACCAATATTTCCGGCACGATGGATGGTGGAGCAGGCAATGATACATTCAACGTTAATAATGTAAATTTATCAGTTGCATCTATTATTGGTGGTGATCTTAATGAATCGACGGGTGACGTATTAAACGCTGCGAATGAAGTTAACTACTGGGACATAACGGGAGCAGGGGCAGGAACACTAGCGGCATCAAGTATTGCGGTTCCTCGATTAAGTTTTTCTGGTATTGAGACTATGGTCGGTGGCGATCTAAAAGATGACTTCAAATTAGCAAATAGTTTAACAAATGTTGGCAATATATTTGGAGGAATAGGAGCGAATTCATTAACTGCTGGTAATGATGTTAATTACTGGGACATTACGGCACAAAATTCTGGTGCAATCTACACTGATTCAACACGCACAATAAAACGATTGGGTTTTTCTAGCATACAAACATTAAATGGTAATGCCGCTGCAGATGAATTTAATTTGGCTTTTGATGTAACGAGTCAAATTAATGGCTTAGGTGGAAATGATCGCTTTATTATTGGTACGAACATAACAGGAGCAATTGCGGGTGGAGCGGGGTCGGATACACTCACTGCTGCAAATGTTGCAAATTACTGGGATATCACGGCACAAAACTCAGGTGCAATCTATACCGATTCAACACGAATAACAAAACGTCTGGATTTCAGCAGCATAGAAACATTAAATGGTAATACCGCTACAGATGAATTCAATTTAGCTTTTGATGTCACGAATCAGATTAATGGCTCAGGTGGGAATGATCGCTTTATTATTGGTACAACTATTACGGGTGCCATTGCAGGTGGAGTGGGGATAGATACACTCACTGCTGCGAATGTAGCAAACTTCTGGGATATCACCGCACAAAATTCTGGTGCAATCTACACTGATTCAACACGTATAACAAAACGTCTGGATTTCACCAGCATTGAAACCTTAAATGGTAATGCGTCATCGGATGAGTTTAATTTAGCTTTCGATGTCACGAATCAAATTAATGGCTCTGGTGGAAATGATCGCTTTATTATCGGTACCACTATTACAGGTGCCATCGCAGGTGGATCGGGGTCGGATACACTTACTGCTGCAAATGTTGCAAACTTCTGGGACATCACTGCACTTAATAGTGGTGCAATCTACACTGATTCAACACGTATAACAAAACGTCTGGATTTTACTAGCATTGAAACATTAAACGGTAATGCTAATGTAGATCGATTTAATTTAGCCTTCGATGTGACGAACCAAATTAATGGTCAAGGTGGAAGTGATAGATTTGATATTAGTGCAACGATTACGGGTGCGATTGCAGGTGGCGCAGCAAATGATAATTTCTACATAAATAACTCGGGTTTAATCTTAACGAAAACTATTCAAGGTGGAACTGGAACGGATACGTTGTATGCTGCAAATGAAAATAATTACTGGAACTTAAATACAGTAAATGGTGGTGAAATTCATAGTAACTCAGGTATGACAGCTAAACGGTTAAGTTTTTCTGGTATTGAAACGGTTAATGGTAATGCAGGAACGGATTCGTTTTTATTAAATGGAGTTAATAATTTTGCAGGTTCTATTAATGGTGGTTCTGGAACCGATAAATTAACAGCGGGGACTCGCTCTAATAATTGGGCGATTACGAGTGCTACTTCAGGGATAGTATCAGGTAATACATTTTCTATGATTGAAGAGTTAGTTGGTGGCGGTAGTGACGATCATCTCCAATTACATGCCTCTTTAAATTTTGCAGGCACATTTGATGGTGCTGGTGGTGTCGATGAAATAATAGGTGGTAATCGATCTAATACATGGTTTATTACTGAAGAAAATACTGCAGGTACTGAGGTAGCCGGTACTGTTACGGGTTTGACTGGACTGCTCACTGGATTCACAACAGGCTCATTCAAAAATATCGAAACTTTAACCGGTAATGTAGCTACGGATAGCTACACATTATTAGCTGGTGTGACGTTTAATGGTTCAATAAATGGTCAGGCAGGAAACAACTCTTTAACTGCTGGGAATAATGCGTCAAATACATGGACAATTAAAGCAAGTAATACGGGTACAGTTACTGGAATGACAGGTGACTTTTCAAATATACAGTCACTAACAGGTGGTACATTTATTGATGAATTTAATTTTTATCAAAATGGATTTATAACAGGCCTAATTGATGGAAACAGTATCGCGACTATTGGTGATGCTGGTCATGATGTTATAAATATTGCGGCTTTTACAGGTGACACGACAGTGAAGCTTGGCGTTAAAACTGTATATGAAACAAGTGTATTAAATGTTGACCACATTGAACAAATAAATGCTGCGGATGGTGGGACTGCAATTGTGAACACTATCGTCGGTGATGATCGCCTGAACACATGGGTGATTACCGCAGATAATACAGGTTATGTTCAGGAAACAGGGAGTAGCAACACAGAAACAAAAACTGCATTCAGCAATTTTGAAATAGTACACGGCGGTAACTTAGATGATTCATTCCAATTTATAGGCAATAGCAAAATAACGGACACTATTGATGGTAAAGGTGGGGTTAACTCAATAGATTATTCTGCCGTTACCGGGAGTGTGGTAGTTAATCTTAATGATACGGGAACAGGTTCAAATAAAATTTTAAATGTTACTGGCATAAAAGGAAATAAAACAAATAGCACTATATTTGCTAAGAATGGACAAGTTAATACCTGGGAATTCTATGGAACAAACCGAGGTGAAGTTGGTGGTGTTGTCTTTACAGATTTTAATATTCTTGAAGGCGGGGATTTAACTGATACATTTAATTTTAATGGTGCCAGCCCTCAAGCTTCACTTGATCCTATTGTCCAAAATATTAATTTACAAATTAAAGGCAATGCTGGAGATGATGTTTTAAATGTTAACTTGACAGGAGTTGAAAAAAGATTAATTAACTTTGATGGTGGCACCTTTACTACAGCTAATACATTAAATGTTACTGGAGGCAATGCAGGTTATTATGCGACTTATGCGCCAAACGTTTCTGTTAACACAGATAGTTTAAGTTATACCTCTGGATTAAATACTTTTGAAGTTAATTATACGAATACAGATACAATAATAGATTCATCAATTGCAAGCACACTGGAATTAGTTGGATCTAACGTAAGTGATACTTTTACACTGACAGATAACAGTTTTAATGTAACTGCTACTACACCAGGTTATATAAGAAGTAATAATATTACATATTCAGGTAAAACAAACATAATAATAACAGGCAGTGCTGGAGATATATTTGAATTACCTGCTGATTTAAATATAAGCGGAGATTTAACCTTAGATATTAATACGATTAATGATAATGGAAATTTAATTACTGCAGCTGGATTAATTTTAGCAAATACAAGTAAAACAGCTGCACAAACTTTAAGGACAAATATCTCTAGATTATCAGCTACAAATACAGGTGATTTGTATATTATTGAGAATGACGGTCTTAATCTTACCGGTTTAAATACAACTAGATTACTGGATGTTTCTGCAGATGGTTCAGTTTTTAGTAATAATATTTTAAATACAACTAGTCTGGCATCTTTAGTCATTAATACCACTACTGGAAATATTGATCTATCAAATTCATCGAATACTCTATTAGGTGCATTGACTCTTAATGCACCTAATGGAAATGTGACTTTAAATAATAGCACTACTACATCAATTGCAGGCATTATTACAAATACATTGAATATAGATTCAATGGGAGCAATTAGCCAAACAGACATAATTACATCGGGAAGTACATCATTAAGAAGTAATTCTAATATCACTTTAGCTCTTGATAATGATTTTGATGCTTTGGGTGTTAGTAGTGCCGTCAATGTAAGAGTTAATGATGTTGATGATTTGGCTATTACTAATATCAATGCCACTGGTTTTGTAAATATAACTTCAAATGGATTAACTTTAGGTAGTATAAATTCAAATGACATTTATTTAAATTCTGGCAATAGTTCAATAGTTGGTACAGGTACTAATATTGTTAACTCAGGTAAGGTTGTTTTATCAGCAACAAATGGTATTTCTCTTGGACTTAATTTGAACGGTTCATTAACGGCTACAAATTCAGGAAATGGTGACATTGATATTATTAAATCTGGAAATGTTATTTTAGAAAACATTACAAATAATAATCCTTCTGGTTCTTTCAGAATAATTAGCAATAGTGGAGATATTGTTATTAAAAAAGTTGTTCTTGATTACGATAATCCATTAGCAGAAATTAAATTTGATATGCAGGGAGCGGGTAATATCTATGGTGATACAACTACTGCACCACATGTAAGATCTAATCGTATTATTTTTGCAATGAATGGTAATGGTTCTGTTGGTAAATCTAATAACGAACCTATTGTTACTGATGTTAAAGAATACATCGAAGTGACGGGTGCGCTTGGTACATATATTCGTTACTTTAATGGCGTATTTGATGGCACTTTTGTCGGTGAAAATGAATATAAAAACATTGCTTTACAGATTATCGAAAATTTATCGGGCCAGCAATTAATTCAAATTGAGTCATTAGCAGAAATTGATCCCGCTATTTTTACTGATGTTAGGAATTATAGTAATTCAGATATTGCTTTGATGATGCCGTCAGACCAACGTTATACTTCTGATGATGATGAAGACAAAGAAGCAAAAGCAAAACGTGAAAAATTTTTAAATTCCACTCCTTAATTATTTAAAGTTGTTTGATTATGCGTTGTATAAATAAATTTCTTCTTTTATATGTTGTGGTTTTATCAGCAACTTATAGTTTTAATGTGAATGCCGGTTTTCTTGATATGCCTGAAATTACAGAATCACTTGAACTTGAACGAAAATCAATGTTACGTGATCTTGATATACCCGGTGTAAAAGATAGAGATCCAGACCCTACGGCAGGTCCGCGTCTTGCTGTAAAAGAATTTCGTGTACAAGGTCTGGTTGAATATCCTGACTTAGGTATAACTCGAGATGCAATCAATAAGTTAGTTGATAAAATTCGTTTTGATTTAATGGCAGAAGATAAGCTTCTTGATTCTGGCTACACATTAGATGAATTAGGTGGTCTATCTGATTTATTGGTTGATATTGAAGAAGACACAGTTAAAAGACATGTTACGCCAATTGAAGTACAGAAATTAGTGTGGCTAATTCGAGAACAACGGAAAAAAAGAGGCATAACACTAGGCCAAATTGAATCAATTGCTGATCAGATTACTAAATTTTATCGCCAGCGTGGATTTATTCTGGCAAAAGCATATATTCCTAAGCAGGAAGTTCGTGATGGAATAGTCACGCTAACATTATTGCTTGGTATGCTGGGTAATGTGGAAGTTAATAATAATAAAATATATGCTGTATCAACATTAAAATCAGTATTTGATGATCTTTTAACTAAACCGGTAACAAGTAAACAAATTGAAGAGAATTTATATTTAATTAATGATTTTCCCGGTGTTACAGTAAATGGTTTCTTTGAACCCGGATATCAGGTTGGAGATACAAAATTAAACATTAATGTTAAAGAAGAAAAAAGGTATAGTTCTAATATCCGTCTTGATAATCATGGTACAAAAGGGACAGGGATTTATCGTTTGTACGCTGATATTCAAATAAATAACCCTCTTGGATATGCTGATATGTTTAATGCAAGCATATTGTCTGCTACATCTCCCAGTAACACTCAGTTTTGGCGTTTATTCTATCAGGGGAAATTATTCAAGCCACGGTGGAAATTTATGTTAGGAGCTTCAGAGAATCAATTTCTTGTTGATAAGTCTTCTTTGGGCACTTCGCAAGACTTAAATGGTTCAGTTAATGTTAATGATTTTGGAATTCGTTATGACATTCAACGAAGTCGTAAAAATAATTCAAAAATAGAACTTAAATATGAATCTGTTAAGTCAAATTTACGTATTGGTTCTTTTACTGCAAGTAATTTAAATGAAAAAGTTAATGATACATCTTTGTCATACAGCTATGACTTTCTAAATGAAAAAAGTAGACGACTTCATCAAGGAAGCATTAAATATGTTAATGCGAAGATAGTTGCTGGTGCAGATCCTGCTCAGGACACAAGTTTCAATATTTTTTCTATGGATTACACACTATTGAGTTTTGTTAAAGTCCCATTTTTTGATTCAACATCACGTCTTATTTTACGTACAAACTTGCAGTATGCGGGTAAAAAGATTTCATCAATATCTCGATCTGCATTAGCTGGACCGACTCGTGTTCGCGGTTACTCATCAGATATATATTCAGCTGACGATACATTGTTCTTGGCTTCAGACTGGGTATTTAATGCACCTGATTTTTTTGATTTTAATATTTTTGATAATACAAGTTTTAAAGACATAACAAAGCCATTTATTTTTGCTGATTATTCGATTGGTAAACAATATTCTATCGTTGACAATAATCCTGATATTACTGGTCAGATTGGAGATGTTGGTTTTGGTTTACAGTTTGCTTATAAAAATAATTTTAGTGGGAATTTACAGATTGCATTTCCTGTATTAAGTAAGTTTTCAGATCCTAATATCACAATTTCTGATAAAAATACTCGTATCGTTTTTGATTTTCAGTACAAATTTTAATAAATCTCCCGACTAAAATCTAAGTAAAATGCTCACAAATAATATGCAAAAAGTAACAAATAATTTGTTAGTTTACGGTTAAAATTAGTTCGTAACTTATTGATATTTATAAATAAATAAATGAATATTGGTGTTGCATCACCCCATGTGATGTTCTAATATGTAATCTAACGTTTAATGGTTAAACTTAAAAAGGAATTGAAAAATGGCAATATATCTTGAATATGATGGAATTAAAGGGAACGTAACTGCTGACGGTTATAAAGACCATATCGCTGTGCTTTCTGTACAGTTTGGTGTTGGCCGCGGTATTTCAATGGAACCCGGAAATATGTCAAATCGTGAGTCTACACGTCCAAGCATCAGTGAAGTTACTTTGACTAAAACTGCTGATAACTCAGTGACAGGCATCTTTAAAGAAGCGGTAACCGGTTCTGCTGGTAAAAAAGTCATCGTTAAGTTTGTTCGTACTGGTGCTGATAAGGTACAAGAGTACATGGACTACACTTTAGAAAACTGTTTAGTTAGTGGATACACTATTTCTGCAGACGCTGAAGGTGAGCCTATGGAAAATATTACTTTAAGTTTCACAAAAGTAATGATTAACTACAATGATCATGATGCTACGAATAAATCTTCCAGCCCACAACGCGTTGGTTATGATTTAGAAACTGCTAAGCCTCTATAAAAAATTTATTTTTATATGTTTTTAATGCTGCCCAATTCTTTGGGCAGTATTATTTTAAAGGTTTAAATTTTTACCTTTCAATAATTTACACACGGAAGAGTTTATGTGATCACATCATAATCTCATTGTGAGGATTCAATTAATGGATCAGATTACCCAGGAACACCGTTTAATATCTATTTCATCACCGCTAAAAAAAGATGAGTTATTGTTAACTTCTTTTCAGGGTGGTGAATATATATCTCGTCTTTTTGAATTTCAAATAGAAGTTTTATCTGCAAACGTAGAACTTAACCCGCAAAAACTGATAGGTGAACAAGTTACTGTTACTCTTCAGGAAGATAGCGAACGATATTTTACAGGCTTCGTAAGTCGTTTTACATTTGGTGAAGTTAAAACAAACAATCTTCGTCAATATAAATTTACTATTGTTCCCTGGTTATGGTTTTTAACGAAAACAAGAAACCAGCGAATTTTTCAGGAAATGAGTACGATAGATATCGTTTCCGATATTTTTAAAAGTTATGGTTTTAATGATTTTGAATTTTTAGCCTCCGCTCCAAATATTCGCGAGTATTGTGTTCAGTATGACGAGAGTGATTTTGATTTTGTTTCTCGTTTACTTGAAGAAGATGGCATCGCCTATTATTTTAAACATACCAAAGATACACATAAATTATTCCTGGTTGATAAACAAAACGCCTATGAATATTGTAACGAGAAAGATGTTACCTATTCAAAAGGAAATCAATCTGAGGCTCAGGTTACTCAGTGGGAACACCATTATGAGTTTCGCAAAGGTGAATGGTCTGTTAACGACTATGACTTTAAAAAACCAAAGAAAAAACTATTATTAACGACTAAAACAAAAAGCAAATTTTCAAAAGTTAAGAACTTTGAAAACTATGAATATCCTTCGCTCTATGACACTTCAGCTGGTAAATCAACGGTTGATATGAGAATGCAGGCGGAAGAAGTTGCAATGAATGCTGTTGAAGCCGCAAGTGATTGCAGCAGTTTTTTTGCAGGGGGGATGTTCAATTTAACTAAACACATCGCTAAAGATGAAAAAGACAGCTATGTTATCACTGGAATTTTTCATCGTGCTTTTGATAACAGTTATTTCTCCGGTAGCGAGGGTCAATCTGAATATGGTAACAATTTTGTTTGTATTCCGGCAGATGTTCATTACAGACCTTTAAGAACTCACACTAAACCTGTAATGAAAGGTCCCCAGTCTGCTGTTGTTACCGGCCCGTCTGGTGAAGAAATTTTTACCGATGAATTTGGACGTATAAAAGTTCAGTTCATCTGGGATCGTGAAGGTAAGTTAGATGAAAGCAGTTCTTGTTATTTACGGGTTGTACAGGGATGGGCGGGTGATCAATGGGGAAGCTCATTTATTCCTCGAATTGGACAGGAAGTCATCGTCAATTTCCTTGATGGCGATCCTGATCGTCCATTAGTAACCGGTACGGTTTACAATGGTGATAATAAACCTCCTTTCTCAAGTAAGACTCAGAGCGGCATTAAAACACAGTCTACAAAAGGTGCAGGTAAACAAAACTTTAATGAATTACGTTTTGATGATTTAAAAGGATCAGAAGAAATATTTATTCAAGCCGAAAAAGATTTAAACAGTTTAATTAAAAACGACCATACCCGTACGCTCGAAAAAGGCAATGAAACGATTACTGTTAGCAAAGGTAATAGAATTTTGGATGTTAAAAATAAAATATCCACAGATGCCAGCGATATCGTTATTACAGGTAAAAAATCAATTGAACTAAAGGTGGGTGGTAGTAGTATTAAAATGACATCATCAGGAATAGTCATTAAAGCAACGAAGATTGATGTTAAAGGTTCTGCTATGGTTGCCATTAAAGGTGGGATTACAAAGATTAATTAATATGAAGAAGATTAATGTAAAAACAGCTCAGGAATTAACTACTCATTATGATGTTATTGATGAAGATGCACTTGAACTGTTACAACCAGAATTAACACCAGAAGAATACATTAATAAATTAATAGATAACAATTTTTTTGCTGACTCTATTGTATTTATATCGCACGGTTTACCTAAACGTGAAGCGATTTGGTGGGCATGTTTATGTGCTAAAGCCGTAACAGATAAAGACACAAAAGCAGATGATCTTGCTTCTTTAACGATGGCTGAAAAATGGGTTTATGAACCAGACGATAAAAAGCGACGCATGTGTGGCACATTAGCGGAAAAAGGTGAATATAAGAGTGCTCAAAACTGGGCAGCAGCTGCTGTATTCTGGTCAGGTGGAAGTATTACAAAGGAAGATGAACCAGCGATGGAACCTGCACCTTATTTATATGCTCATGCTGTATCCGGCGCAATTTTGAATGCGGTTAGCATGTCAGATGTGGACGATATTGATAATCAGTTTCAACAATTTATTAAACATGGGTTAAACATTGCTGATGGGGGTAATGGCTAATGGGAAAGCCTGCTGCTAGAGTCTCTGATATGCATACATGTCCACTCGTTGTGCCGAAATGCTCACCACATGTTGGAGGCCCTGTTTCTGCTGGTGCTGGTACAGTTTTAGTTGGCGGGCTGCCTGCTGCACGTGTTGGCGATATGGCAACATGTTCCGGTCCTCCAGATTCTATCGTGCAGGGCTCTTCATCTGTTTTAATTGAAGGTAAACCTGCCGCTCGTATGGGTGACGCTACTGCTCATGGTGGAAAAATTGTTGTAGGTTGCCCAACAGTATTAATTGGTTAATTTATTATTTTTCTTTGTTACTTACACTGTTGTAATGATGTTCATCCGGGTTAACCGGGTCAAATAAGTCACCAAATAAACTGTATAGCACGATTTGCTGTTGCTTTTTTCTGCTGCTCTTCACTTCTTTCCAGGGCACAACATATAATATTTGCGGCAATTCTTTATTGCCTTTAATAAAGGTCGTTTCCAGTTCTAACCTATCTTCAGCATAAGCATTATAAGCATTTAACACTAATAAGCAGATACTAATAAATAATATTACGTGTTTCATCTCAACCATTCTCCTTGTTACGCTTAAGTTGTTCGACCCAGTCAGCGGTATTCTTATCTGTATTATTAATAAGTTTCATATATCGTTCATAGTGAGGGATTGCCTTATCTATATCTTGTAGGTAAATATCATAAAGTAAAGCAATGTTGTAATGAGCGAGGGCATAGTTTTTATCATATTTTATTGCTTCAAGATAATGCTTTTCTGCAGATTGTATCTCACCATCCGCTTGTTCAAGGTAGGCTAATAAATTCAATGCCTGCGGTAATTTATTGTTCTTTGTTAACGAGGTTTTAATTAATTCAAGCGCTTTATCAGGGCGGTCTTGTTTTAAAGCAATAATTGCCAGGTTTGCGTAAGGCCCTGCTAATTCGGGGCGTGTCGATTTAAATTGTAAAAAAATATCTTTTGCTGCATCGAGTTGATTTTTGTTGAGAAGTAAAATCGCTTTTTTATACTCACTGCGTTCGGAGTCAGATTGTTCAAGTGGACTTAATCCTGAAGATGAAACGGTGCTTGTTTCATTCGTCGCTGAACAAGAAGTAATTAATAATGTGATTATTAAAAGTCTAATGTAATACATTGATATACCTGTCTAATTTTGCAGTCCGCTTATAACGAGTAGGAAACAATTTTTTTAATTCATCATAACTTTTTTTGACCCATTCATTATATACGCCATCTTTAATGTGAGACATATTTGCTTCATAAAATTCAATGGCTTTATCTTCAAAAGGAAAGGCTTTATCTTCAAGCAAAATAACATATTGTTCTAATTCATCGCCGTTTAATCCTTTAGGACGTTGAGAAGAGAGCAGATCTTTACTGAATGATTTGTAAATATTTGCAATTTCGTAGGTCGATTCAGTTGCTGTTTGCGGGATACCATATTTGGACGCCTGAGCGTAATATTTAACTGCTTTTTGCATCGCATATTTCTTTTTTCTTAGCGTTAGTTTTAAAGGTATTGTTAGCTGTTGTTTTGTAAATTTGAGGTGTTCTTTTTTAGCGAGTTTTAGTGATGCGTATGATGTAATATAATTTGTCCGATCATTTTTATATTTTTTAATTGTTTTTTTATCTGCTTTAATAATAGTTTTATACCAGTACGTTGCTTTTTTATTATTATCCTTTTTTAGGTATAGTTCAGTTAGTTTGTTCATGGCTTCCATATATTGCGGGAAAGGCTTTTTATAGGTTTTGGTATATTTTTCGTAAGATCTTATCGCTGAACTAATATCATCTTTAGATTCATATAATACTGCAGCTTGCCATAATGCTGCAGTTTTAAATTCTTTATTTTTTTCAAACCCTGATATCTTTTCAAATTCCTGTGCTGCCTTAATACCCTGGTTTGAATTAAGATAGGCAACAGATAGTTTTTTTGTAACATCCCTATTATATTTATTATTCGGGTATTTCTGTTGAAAACGTTTAATGTTACGAATAGAGATACCCCATAACTTATTTTTCATCGATAAGGCTATAGCATCATAAAATCCTGTTGTGGCTATTGAGGATTGAGGAGAAATTTCAGATATACGAATAAAGTTTTCAATGGCCTCATTAGTCTTTCCTTCACTTTCAGATGCCTCTGCCTGCTTGTAAATGGAAAGAGCAAGTTTGTCATTAAGATTTCGCCTTGTCTTTTTGCTTAATCGCTTGCTGGTTAGTGCTGAGAAATAAGCAGCTTCAGCATTCCCATATTGTGATGAATTAAAATAGGAATGTGCTTTGATAATATCTGCTTTTGTACGGGCATTTGATTGTGAATTAATTGGTATGGATTCTGCCAGTTCAATGGCTTTTTCAAATTGTCGTGTTTGAAATGCCATTTCTGCAGCATGAAGTATAATTTTAGGTGTTTTTTTACTGGATGAATAAAGTTGTGTATACAGTGTTGCATACTTAATATGTTTATTTAAGATGTTATTTTTATCTGTTCCAGATTTTGTATTCTTATAAATTTTATCGCTAAGTAAAATAGTTTCATAAGCTGCTTTCTTATTAAGGATAATATCTCCATCATAAGCAGCTAGTTCATAGTTCTTTAATGCTAATTGGTTTTGATTGTTTTTTGCTAATAAATCTGCATACTGATAATAAATATTATCCTTTCTGGCATATGATTTGTAATGCTGTAAATAACGTTTGTACCATTTATCTGCTTCTGCAAAATTATTCTTTTTGTGATTTTCAATGAAAAGTTTATGATAATATGATGAAGCCAGTAAGATATTATCTTTTAATGCCAGGTTAACTTTCGAATAGGTCTTGCTGTCAGCTTTTTTAGATAACCAATACGGGCTACTTGGGTGATATTTTTTATAGAGAACTTCAATTTCTTCAGTTGCTTTTTTTGCAAATCCGCTCTGCTTCCATATATTGACAATTTGTAAGCGTGAAAGAGGTATGTTTTTAGAATTTTTGTTATTTGCAATAAAGAACTTCAGGGTACTAACCGCATCAGAATAGCGTTGTTGTTTTAAATAAATATCACTTACATGCGCGTAACTGAAATAAATATAACGGAAAGAGGGGTTGCTTTTAAAATATTCATTTAGTGGTTCTGCGCCACCTAAATAGGAGAATGATAACCCAATCGCACGAAAATATTCGTTAAATTGTTCTAACTGGGACTGTGACAGTTCACTATATTCATCAAAGTTATGATAATTAACCGCTTCTAAGTAATCATCAACTGCTTCAAGATAATATTCTTGCTTAAAACGTGCCCAGCCTCGTTTAAATAATGCTTTTTCATAAAAGACATTATTTTTACGCGATCCAATAATGTCAGTATAGGTGTCTTCGGCTTTTATAAAGTTTCTTTTAGAAAAATAAATTTCAGCTAACCTAAATTGACTTTCAATATAGTAGGTTGATTTAGGATATTTTTTGATTAATATTAAAAGTACTTTTTTAGAGTTTTCGCCATCACCTTTATGATCATATGTCTTTGCAAGCTGATAGAGTATTTTATCATTGCCTTTTGCTTTAGGGTAATCATTTAATGATGTACTTAACAACTCAATAGTTTTATCTAATCGTTGGCTATAAAGTTGATCATCTAGTTCTTCATCTTTATTGGTTTTAAGATTCTCTGTTTCCTGCTGAAGTTTAGTGCTTAACTCAAATTCTAATTCAGCTAGACGATTAATTGCATCAAGTCGTGAGGTATCATTTTTTGATGCGAATTTCAGATAATCCGAGTATGCTTTACGAATATCATCTTTTGATTTTGGTTTAATAAATACTTTTTGCTGGTTAGTTTTTTTATTGATGACATCAATATCTCGAACTGTATTTCTTTTGTTGCCAGATGAATTACAGGCCGATAGTGCAATGAGAGTGGCAGCAATGAGCGTTAATTTCATTTTCATACTAATTACTGGCTGTATTACTGTTATCGAATAATCTTGCTAAACCAAATCTGGCTTGATTCATATAACTGTTAAGATAGGCAAGCCTTTTGTCCATAATGTGATCTAACATAGTTGAAAATAATTTATTATGTTTTACTACTAATGTTTTATATTTCCGGATTAGGTTTTTATCTTGAATGTATGAAAGGTAAACAGACAGTTCATTTAGATGAGTGATGTTTTTTAAAAAGCTAACAGGATAATATTTAGAAAAATCGACTATATTTTTTTCTAAATTTAGATAGTGATTGTTATCGAGTATTGTTTTTGCGTTTGTTTTATATTGCTTTTTATTGATTAATAATTGGATGTTTTTAATTCGTTCCTGATAATATTTTTGCGCATCAGTATAACTGGCTGATGCAGTCATATTCTGGTTTAACTTTTCATATGTATAAGGCAACAAAAGGTACGATTCGTCAATTGATAAGTCATAACTTTTTTTAGATTTTAAAATAGTTAAAGCATTTAAAGCCCCAATATAATCTTCCTGATTTGTTGCCGTGAGTGCAATACCTAAGAGTGCTTTATTAAAGTAAATGCTATCAACTTCTATATTTCTAAAGGCTTCTCTTGAATCCCGATAAAATTCTTTGCGAAGCAATGAATAACCTAAAACCAGATAAAGTCGGTTAATCATTTCTTTATTTGTTTCCGTTTTTTTATTATTAATTATATTGTTAATTTCTAAGTGTGCATCTGTCCACCAGTCCTGTCTAATATAAGCTGTTGCGATATTAAGTCTGGCTTCAGGATAATATTTTGATTGAGAAGGAATCTTTGAATAAATTTTTACCGCCTTTCGGTGTTTTTTTGTTTTTTGTAATGCAATCCCTGTTATTAAACGCGCAAAATTTGCATCTTCCGCAGTTAAGTCATTGTAAGTTCCTTTTATAAAAAAGAGCACTTTAGCCCATTTTTTTCGTTTTAAATAATATCGCGCATAAATAAATGAATAATTTGAGAGCAGTGATTTGTCACCTTCGTCTTTAACTTTCGTGTACAGTTTATTCGCAAGTATAGAATCATTATTATTTAGTAAAAATTGAAAAATAGGAAAGACTTCTTTGCTGTCGATATTTTTTTCTATTAATGACAGATGATTTTGAATTAAACAAATACTAATAACATTTTTATTCTGCTTAGTTAGTTTTTGCAGCTGTTTGTTAAGTCGTTTAAGCGAACGCGTGTGAGAGCTGCACTGACTCAATTTTTTTGCCAGAGAAGAATAGATCTTATTTGTTGTTATTTGAAAATCTTGTTCAAGCGTTTGAATTTCAGAGTCCGAGATTGCGGCATTAGAAACTGTAGAAAGGGCAAAATTTAATGGCAGGATAAGTGCGAAAATTAGAAATTTTAGTAGGCTAAAAATACGTCTGAAATCCATTTCATTCAACTTAATAATTGTGTTTAAAAACAACAGCTTATAATGCTGCCAAATCCATTTGTATGCCAGTTAATATACCACTAATCACTTTTCTGATCTAATTTTTTGACACTATATATGCATTCACTTCTATCCCGTTAATAAAAGATCGTCATACCATCGCAGTTAGAATAATGCAGGAGCAATTATCGAGGTATCCAGTATCTTGTTGATCGGATTACGCATAATATTATCTGGATTCCCGCCTGCGCGGGAATGACAAGTTAACGGCACAGCAGTGATATGCATTATGTGATACATAACGACATATTAAGTCAAGATGGACTCTATATTAGTGAACTGATATATTTGAAATCGAATTAGGGAAAATGCACAACGACAAGGGAAAGTTATGCCACAATTATTGCTCTGTAACACTTCAACGACTTCAAATACGTTAGATCATAAACTGGGTATAGCACCAGATACTGTGTCAGGTGTTGGCTGTTCTAATCCTGGTACTCTAAATGCTTATCGTCCATATCTGGCAACAGATAAAACGCCAACGGCAGAAGACTTTGCTATCCTTACGCAGTTTAGCAATGTGCCTGTTTCAAAAGAACTGACTCATCTATCTCTCTGCTATGGAGCAGATACTACGCTGGCTCTTTCTGAGATATCAGACAAGTTAAAAAAATCCGGAATTGGCGTTATGGGAGCAGGGACGAGTATTTATGGTAATCGACTTGCAAGTTTTACCGATGCGGTAAAAAATTATCAGGGCTCACTAATGAATTATCGTGAGGTAATGAAAGCTGGTGGCGCGTCTAAAGTGTTAGCAAAACAAAATGTTGTTCGTGCTTTTGAGAAAATGCAGATCGGTTTTCAACATGAACTTCGTTCAGTTAGCGGTGGAATAAAGGCCAGCCAAAAAGGGATACCATTAACCAATGTGACCCGTGCTATGAACATTGCTAAAAGCAGTCGGACTGTAGTAAAACTTGAAATAAATAATCAGCTGCAAGCCAGTCAATTAGCCCGCTTTGGCAAGAGTGCAAAATTACTCGGTAATGGCCTCGCAGTAATTGATTTTGCAAGTCGGATTGGAAACATTCAAAATAGCTATATCGCTGGAGAAAACTGGGAGCGGGAATTGTTTATTGAGTCTAGTAGTTTTGCCGCTAGTGCTGCAACGGGAGTTGCAGCGGTTAATGTCGGGTCTGCTGCATTAACTTTTTTATTAGTTGCAACTCCGGTTGGCTGGGTCGGTTTAATTATTGGAGGTATAGCTGTGGCAGGTGTTGCTGCAGGTGCTTCAATGTGGGTTAATGATAAGACAAAGAAAAACAGTGGCAGTTTATATGATGATATTATGCATTGGTTGTAACTAAAATGATTTCTGAAAAAACAATTTTTTCCATTCTCATACTGCTTGTATTTGTTGCTGCAATTTTATTTATCATATTCGGTCAAGTTACTGTAAGAAAACTAAGAAAAATATCTGAAACCAAAGATGTCCTAGGAGTAGAATTTCTAAGTGGTTGGGATATTATAAATATTGCTCAGGCATTAACGATCCCAAGAAAATGGTCACATAAACTAAGAAATTCACCTTTATCTATGCTTTATGCTGATCCAGATCAACTCTATAAGCACACAAATAAATTTGATAGATTTTTAGCGAAGTCTTTTTATATATTACTAATGACCTCTGGAGGAGGAGGACTGCTTTTATTTTTAATGGATATGCTTGGTCTGTATAGTCTCTTTATTAAATAATAAATCCATGGTAACTGAGACTAGTATTGCTAGGTAAGACCCTTCTGGTAGATTGTTGTCGCCTACATTTTATATTGGTTACGTAATATCTTCTGTGGGTACAGTTTTACTACTTATATTGTTAGATGCAATGGGTGTTTTTGATTAGTACCAATTTACAGTAATCATGCCTCAATCATCAAAATTGCCAAAATAACATCCCGACCTTCTGCGGCAAGTACATTAAAAGTTCGGCAGGCTGCGCCAGTATCCATGACCTCATAGCCAAGATTATTTTGTTGTAAAACGGACAAACAGTCCTGTGGTGGAAAATGTAATGACTGTCCTGTACCGAGTAAGACAATTTCAGGTTGAGCATCAACAAAACTGAGAAAATGCTCCGGCTCAAACTCTGAATGATCAGTGGGTTTCCAAAGATCTAATTGACCATTTGTGCGTAATGAAACGCTTTTTTTGATAATGCCGAGGTGATTATCTGCATCCCATTCATCTATGAGACCCGATTTAATCTCCGGATGTTCTACATCTATTCCAGTGAGCAAAACTTTCCCTATTTCGTAACCGTGGATCAGAATATTCTGGCCTGTTTCTAATACAAATTTCACTGAGTCTTTTCCTTTAAATACCAAAAATAATGGGCTAGTGCCTTGTTTAATAAGGATCTGTCATTGACAGTGTGCCTAATCAACCGTAATGTTACCAGCCTTTGATTTATGAGATTAAATGGGTGGAGTCGACAATTCTCACCTGTTAGAATATGGCTAACATTAGCCACAATTACGACAATTTCGAGCTGGATACACCCTTGATAGAAGATTTTCCAAGAATTAAACGATTACCGCCTTATGTCTTTAATATCGTAAATGAATTGAAGGCTGAAGCGCGTGCACGTGGTGAAGATATCATTGATTTTGGCATGGGTAATCCTGATCAACCAACGCCTCAGCATATAGTTGATAAGCTGATTGAAGTGGCGCAGCGCCCTGATACTCATCGTTATTCACTGTCTCGTGGAATTCCACGGTTACGTCGCGCGATATGTAATTGGTATAAGTCACGATTCGGTGTGGATTTAGATCCTGAAACAGAGGCGATTGTTACTATTGGTTCGAAAGAGGGGCTGGCACATTTAGCAATGGCAACGGTTGGCCCGGGTGACGCAGTGTTGGTTCCTAATCCATCTTATCCCATTCACCCTTATGGTTTTGTTATCGCAGGTGCAGATATTCGCCACGTCCCCTTAGTGGCAGATCGTGATTTTTTTGAAGAATTAGAGAAAGCGATTAAGGATACCTGGCCGAAACCCAAAATGCTGGTTTTAAATTTTCCTGGTAATCCAACGACGCAATGTGTTGAACTCGAATTTTTTGAAAAAGTGGTCAAGATTGCGAAGGAACATGAGATTTGGGTGGTACATGATATCGCCTATGCCGATATTGTTTTTGATGGTTATAAAGCCCCTTCAATTTTAGAAGTGGAAGGTGCAAAAGAAGTCGCCGTTGAATTTTACTCACTATCAAAAAGTTACAATATGCCCGGTTGGCGTGTTGGTTTCATGGTGGGTAACCCGATTTTAGTTGCAGCACTTGCGCGAATGAAATCGTATCTTGATTATGGCATGTTTACACCTATTCAGGTTGCCGCGATTGCCGCACTTGAAGGGCCACAAGAATGTGTTAAAGAAATTTGTGATATGTATCAAAGCCGTCGTGACGTGTTATGTGATGGTTTAAATGCAATCGGCTGGAAAGTTGAAAAACCAAAAGCAACGATGTTTGTTTGGGCGCCGATTCCAGAGAAGTTTAAAGAAATGGGCTCGTTAGAGTTCTCCAAGTTATTATTAAAAGAAGCGAAAGTGGCTGTTTCACCGGGTATTGGATTCGGTGATTATGGTGATGACCATGTGCGCTTTGGGTTAATCGAAAACGAACATCGTACACGTCAAGCCGTTCGCGGTATAAGAGATATGTTTAAGAAACATAATCTTGATATTAATAGTGCAGATATTTAAGACAAAGAGGAAAAAATAGTGGATCCAGTTAAAGTTGGTTTACTTGGATTAGGTACTGTCGGTGGTGGTACGGTTAATGTTTTTCAACGTAATGCAGAAGAAATTTCTCGTCGCGCCGGTCGCGGTATTGTTGTCACACATGCAGCAGCGCGTGATTTAAATAAGTCGCGCATTTGTTCGACCGATGGAATTACAGTAACAACAACACCACAAGATGTTGTTGACGATCCTGACGTTCAAATTGTTATTGAGCTTATCGGTGGCGATAGCTTAGCACTTGATTTAGTGATGCGTGCTATTGAAAATGGCAAACATGTCGTTACGGCAAATAAAGCATTAATTGCAAAACACGGTAATAAAATTTTTGCAGCGGCGCAGGCCAAAGGTGTCATCGTTGCATTTGAAGCAGCGGTTGCCGGTGGCATTCCTATTATTAAAGCCATTCGTGAAGGGTTGGCAGGTAATCGAATTGAGTGGTTGGCCGGTATTATTAATGGTACAGGTAATTTTATTCTGACAGAAATGCGCGACAAAGGTCGTGACTTTGATGATGTTTTAAAAGAAGCACAAGAACTTGGTTATGCAGAAGCAGATCCAGAGTTTGATGTGGAAGGTATTGATGCCGCGCATAAGTTAACTATTCTTGCTTCAATAGCATTTGGTATTCCTTTACAGTTTGATAAAGCCTTTACTGAAGGTATTACAAAAATCACCCGTGAAGATGTCACCTATGCTGAAGAGTTAGGTTATCGCATTAAACATTTAGGTGTGTCACGTCGTACTAATAAGGGAGTTGAGTTACGTGTACATCCAACACTCATTCCAGAACGCCGTTTAATCGCAAATGTTGATGGTGTTATGAATGCGGTGCTTGTTCAGGGTGATGCGGTCGGGCCAACCTTATATTATGGCGCAGGTGCAGGTGATGAACCCACAGCTTCAGCTGTCGTTGCTGATATTGTTGATGTGGTTCGAGTATTAACGTCTGATCCAGAAAATCGTGTTCCGCATCTAGCATTTCAGGCTGACAGTCTTTCTGATTTGCCAATTTTGTCTATGGATGAAGTTGAAACTGCTTACTACTTACGTATGCAAGCGAAAGATGAGCCGGGTGTTTTAGCTGATGTTACACGTATCTTAGGTGACAAAGGGATCAGCATCGAAGCGATCATCCAAAAAGAACCAGAGGGTGAGTCTACTGAAGCCAATATAATTATGTTGACTCATACTGTTGTCGAAAAACAAATGAATGAAGCAATTCAGAAAATAGAATCATTAAATACGATAAGCGGTGAAGTTGTTCGCATTCGTATGGAAAGCCTCGAGGCTAGTTAAGATATGTAATTTAACGCTAAGAGCGCAAAGGCGCAGAGAACGCAAAGTTTTTAAATTTTTCTTTGCGAACTTAGCGCCTTTGCGTCCTTTGCGTTAAAAGTTAAGTTTAATTTTAAGGAGCATAAAATGCCTTTTCGTAACCGTTATACCGGACTGATTGATCGTTATCGTGATCGTTTACCTGTACATGATGACACGCGTTTAATTAGTTTAGGTGAGGGCAACACCCCGTTAATTCGTTTAAATAATATTCCTGACGTTTTGGGTAAAGACGTTGATATTTATATTAAATATGAAGGCTTAAACCCAACAGGTTCATTTAAAGATCGTGGCATGACCATGGCGGTTACAAAAGCCGTTGAAGAAGGAAGTAAAGCGATCATTTGTGCTTCGACTGGTAATACTTCAGCAGCAGCAGCAGCCTATGCCGCTCGCGCAGGTATAACCGCATTTGTTTTAATTCCGGAAGGAAAAATTGCTTTGGGGAAATTAGCTCAGGCAATGATGCACGGTGCCGTCGTTATCCAAATTAAAGGTAACTTTGATGATGGAATGGAACTGGTTAAACAAGTTGGTAAAGATGCACCAGTAACTATTGTAAACTCAATCAATCCTTATCGTTTACAAGGCCAGAAAACAGCGGCTTTTGAAATTGTTGAAGAGTTAGGTTTCGCACCTGACTTTCATTGTATCCCTGTTGGTAACGCTGGCAATATCACAGCTCACTGGATGGGTTATAGCGAATACCATGAGAACGGTATTGTTAATAGTCGTCCTCGTATGGTCGGTTATCAAGCCGCTGGTTCAGCACCGTTTATGCGTGGTGAAATGGTTAATGATCCTGAAACGGTTGCAACAGCAATTCGTATCGGTCATCCACAGAGCTGGGATAAAGCCTGGGTTGTTAAAGAAGAATCAAATGGCTGGTTCGATGAATGTACTGATGATGTGATTCTTGCAGCACAAAAATTATTGGCAGAACAAGAAGGTATCTTTTGTGAACCAGCATCGGCAACCTCATTAGCCGGTGCAATGATGGATATTGAATCAGGAAAAATTCCTGAAGGCAGTAAAATCGTTTGTACCTTAACTGGTCACGGTTTAAAGGATCCTGATACAGCGATTGAACAAAGTACACGTCCGTTGATAAATGTACCTGCTACTCTTGAGGACGTCAAAAAGGCTATATTGGATAATATGTAATTATATATTTCCTGACGTTTTTAGTTATAGATATAAACTAAAAAAGCTCGTCATTCCGGCATGTTCTTCACCCTTCGGGTACAGACGAGCCGGAATTCACCGTTATAACAACATGGATTCCGGTTCGGACTTTGTTTGACCGGAATGACTGTGTTTTTAAATATCGAGACTACTTATCGTGCCTGATGAATCTACACTGACACTTTTTATTCCAGACTTGTTTGGCTTTCAGTCAACACTTTCACAATTATCTTCTGAAGAACTTACTCAGTTACCTGAAATAAATCTGCCTATTTTAGAAAAATGGCTTTCGCGAGGTTTGTTTGAAGCAAACACTGACCAGGATGATTTGGTTTTTTCTGAACTCGGTCTGGATGATTATAAAAATAAAGATAAGCCATTTGCTGCGTTGTCATTGCTGGCGGAAAATTGTGATGGTATTGAATTAAATAAACAATCATTCTGGCTACGTGCAGATCCGGTAAATTTACAAGCAGATGGTGATACCGCACTTCTAGTCGCGCATGAAGAATTATCATTAAGTCAGGATGAAGCAGATAAACTGGTCGAACTTATTAATGAACACTTTGTTGATGAGCCATGGCAACTATATAGTTTTGCACCTCACCGTTGGTATTTATGTTTAGCTAAAGAAGTAAATTTAAAAACAACGGCATTAGAAAAAGTATTGGGTGAGGATATAAATCAACATCGTTCAACCGGTGATGATTCCGACTACTGGTTAAAAATCACAAATGAATTACAAATGTTATTGCATGGCTCAAATGTAAATTTTGAACGTGACTCTCGTAATCAATTAACAGCGAATAGTATCTGGTTGTGGGGCGGTGGTTTATTCCCTGAGAATAATCTAAATTCAAACTATGACAAAATAATTACGAATAATCTTGTATTCTCGGGTATTGGCTATCATTGTGGTTTCGATGTTTTGTCATTAGATAATGTTAGTGGCAATATTCTAAAAAATAACAGCTTTATTGTATTAGATATGCTTTCTAAATATGTACAGCGTCGGGACTTATATACCTTTGTAAGCACATTAAATGAAATAGAAAACACGTATTTAACACTATTTAATGACCTGTTAATAAATGGAAAGATAACTAAAATAAAAATCCTAACTGATAAAGGAATATTTATCGTTTCTAAAAAACGTTTACGTCGATGGTGGAAACGGACTAAGCACTTTTCAGGTTTTAATTATGCATAAATCGATTAAAAGAATTACCTCGACTAAAGAAAACATCACAAAGCTTTCTTCCGTGCTAAACCGCGTGTATGCAAATCGAAATGTGCAATCAGATAAAGAATTAGACTATTCAATGAATCAGTTACTACCTTACGATAAGTTGAAAGGTATTTCAAAAGCAGCAACGTTAATCAGTGAGTCAATTAAAAAGCAATCAAAAATTGTTATTATTGGAGACTTTGATGTTGATGGTGCAACCAGCACAACCGTTGCGGTTAAAGCATTGCGAAGTATGGGGGCTGTAGAGGTAAACTTTCTAGTACCTAATCGATTTGAATTTGGTTATGGTTTAACACCAGAAATAGTAGACGTTGCTGTAGAACAGTTTAATCCGGATGTCATTATTACAGTTGATAATGGTATTTCGAGCTTGGAAGGTGTTAAGGCAGCAAAAGCACATAACTTAACGGTCATTATTACGGACCATCATTTACCCGCAGCAACATTGCCCATTGCTGACGCAATTGTTAATCCAAATCAACCCGACTGTCATTTCCCAAGTAAAATGTTAGCCGGAGTCGGTGTCATTTTTTATGTGATGTTAGCCGTACGTGCATTATTACGAGATCAAGATTGGTTTACAGAAATAAATATTACTGAACCCAATTTGGCTGAGTTATTAGACTTAGTTGCGTTAGGCACGGTCGCTGATGTTGTGCCGCTTGATTACAATAATCGTATTTTAGTTGCACAAGGTTTGGCTCGAATTCGTTCGGGTAAGGTTTGCGCAGGAATACAGGCACTCATTAATGTCGCTGGGCGAGAGAGTTCGCGTTTAATTGCCAGTGATTTTGGTTTCGCGATTGCGCCTAGATTAAATGCAGCAGGGCGTCTGGATGATATGTCGTTAGGCATTAATTGCTTGTTAAGTGAAAGTAGTGCAGAAGCACATACTATTGCACAACAGCTTGATGAAATTAATCATGCACGCCGTGATATTGAAGCCGATATGAAACAGCAGGCTATGACAATATTAGATGGTATGCATTTAAATGAAAATAAAAGTTTGCCTTTTGGTTTGTGCTTGTTTGATGAAGGTTTTCATGAGGGAGTGGTTGGAATCATTGCTTCACGAATAAAAGATCAATGGAATCGACCCGTTATTGTTTTTGCAAAAACAGATGAGGGTTTATTAAAAGGTTCAGGACGTTCGATAAAAGGTTTACATTTACGTGATGCACTGGATAGTGTTGCATCAAAACACCCACAATTAATTTCTAAGTTTGGTGGCCATGCAATGGCTGCTGGTTTAACGATTGAAGAATCAGATTATGATTTATTCACACAATCTTTTGATGAAGAAGTGCGCCGTCACTTAAATGAAGCTGACTTACAAGGCGTGATTCTGAGTGATGGTGAATTATCAGCATCTGAATTTAGTATGACAACTGCGGAAGAACTTCGCTATGCCGGTCCCTGGGGGCAAACCTTTCCGGAACCCGTTTTTGACGGTGAGTTTAATGTGCTTAGCAAACGTATTGTTGGTGAAAAGCATTTGAAGCTTTCATTGCAGCCTGTGGACTCGAATTTAGAAATTGATGCCATTGCCTTTAACGTAACAGATGAAGAATGGCCGGCACAGGTCAAGCAGGCAAAAGTCGCTTATCGCCTGGATGTGAATGTTTTTCGCGGAAATAAAAATTTACAGTTAATGGTTGATCATATTGAACCCTGTTAATTTGGTGAAGGTTTTGTAGGTCGGGCTTCAGCCTGACGCTGTGGTGAATTAATTGTCAATTCTCTTTAACTACCACAATAAATAAAAAAGGTCGTTTTTAGAAATATTGAAGATGATTTGATTATGTTCTTTTATTCTAGCGCAGCGTCAGCTTTCAAGCTGAGCTACAAAAACATTCTCTATATAGGTCAAGTTTGAACCTGACGCTAAGGTATGTAATGTTACAAGGTATTTTTTATACTCTAAATGACAGACTTATGAGTTTTAGGGTAAGATAGCGCCTTTATTTTTAAGGTTTTAGTATGTTAGAAATCCAGCCAATTAAAACTCGAATCAAAGATTTTCAGGGTCGCACCGACATCCTGAGGGGGTATCTTTGACTATGAGGCCAAACAAGAACAATTAGCAGAAGTCGTTCGGGAACTGGAAAATCCTGACGTTTGGAATAATCCAGAACGAGCACAAGAACTTGGTCGAGAGAGGGTTCAGCTTGAAAAAATCGTCCATATCATCGATGAGCTTGATAGTAGTCTGGTCGACGCATCAGAATTACTCGATTTGGCCGCTGAAGAAGATGATACCGATACAGTTGAGTCAGTTGAGACTGAGCTTGATGGCAAAGAAAAATCACTTGAGCAACTTGAATTTCAACGCATGTTTTCAGGCAAAATGGATGCAAACAATGCCTATTTGGATATTCAATCAGGCTCGGGTGGTACCGAGGCACAGGACTGGGCTGAAATGATCTTAAGAATGTATCTTCGTTGGGGTGAAAGCAATGGTTTTACAACAGAACTCGTTGAAGCCTCATCAGGCGAAGTTGCCGGAATTAAAAGTGCCACTATTAAGTTTACTGGTGAATATGCTTTTGGTTGGTTGCGTACCGAAACTGGCGTTCACCGTTTAGTTCGAAAATCGCCTTTTGATTCAGGCAATCGTCGCCATACTTCATTTGCCTCAGTTTTTGTTTCACCAGAAGTCGATGATAATATTGATATAGAAATTAACCCTTCCGATTTACGGGTTGATACTTATCGTGCCAGTGGTGCGGGTGGTCAGCACGTCAATAAAACGGATTCCGCGGTACGTTTAACCCATGAACCGACGGGGATCGTGGTACAGTGTCAGAGCGGTCGTTCGCAACATCAAAATAAAGATAATGCGATGAAGCAACTAAAATCCAAGCTTTATGAATTTGAACTGCAAAAACAAAATGCAGAAAAGCAGGTGATGGAAGACAGTAAAACGGATATTGGCTGGGGAAGTCAGATCCGATCTTATGTTTTGGATCAGTCTCGCATTAAAGATTTAAGAACAAATGTTGAAACCAGCAATACACAGGCAGTGCTTGATGGTGGATTAAACCTGTTTATTGAAGCTAGTTTAAAAAGTGGATTGTAGATAGCGAGTGTTTAATCGCAGAGTTCGCAAAGGCGATGCCAGAACGTGCGAAGCAGGTTAGGGTAATACTGACAAACCCCGTAGGGGTTCATTAAGTGCAAAGGGCGCTAAGTTTTTTTAATTTACAATTATTTATTATTGTTCGCCAGTAGGCTTAAGCCAAAGAAAAATGATTTTCTTTGCGTACTCTGCGCCTTTGCGGACTTTGCGTTAAATATTAATACTAGAGAAAAGATAATGAACGATAAAACGGAACAACCACCAGTAGATGAAAATAAATTAATCGCTGAACGCCGCCAGAAATTAGCGGGCATTCGTGAAGCAGATGGTGTTGCTTTTCCAAATGATTTTCGTCGTAATGTGATGGCCGGTGAATTACAAGCTGAATACAGTGACAAAGATAAAGACGAAATTGCGGCGTTAAATATTCGAGTTAGCGTTGCTGGTCGTATGATGCTTAAACGTGTAATGGGCAAAGCAAGTTTTGCAACGGTGCAAGACATGTCAGGTCGTATTCAATTTTATGTTGCTCGCGATGATTTAGCGGAAGGTGTTTATAACGAACAATTTAAGAAATGGGATATTGGCGACATTATTGGTGGCGAAGGTACCCTGATGAAAACCAATAAAGGTGAACTTTCCGTTAAACTCGATAGCATACGTCTGTTAACAAAATCATTAAGACCTTTACCTGAAAAATTCAAGGGTGTGACGGATCAGGAAACCCGTTATCGTCAGCGTTATCTTGATTTGATTATGAATGAAGAGTCTCGTAATACCTTTATCATGCGTTCAAAAATTGTTGCACACATTCGTGAATTTTTAACTAAAAAAGATTTTCTGGAAGTTGAAACACCGATGATGCAGGTTATTCCTGGTGGAGCAACAGCACGTCCGTTTACTACGTATCATAATGCCTTGGATATGGATTTATTTTTACGTATTGCACCAGAGTTATATTTAAAACGGTTAGTGGTCGGTGGTTTTGAACGTGTATTTGAAATTAATCGTAACTTCCGTAACGAAGGGTTATCAACACGACATAATCCTGAATTTACCATGATCGAATTTTATGAAGCGTATGCAGATTATAAAGATCTCATGGACATCACAGAAGAAATGTTACGTTCAATTGCAGAAAACGTGGTTGGTAAAACTCAGGTTCCTTATCAGGGAGATATTTATGACTTTGGTAAACCGTTTGATCGAATGACGATTAAAGAATCTATTCTTCATTTTAATGATGATATTACAATGGAAGAATTGGATGATGAAACTAAAGCACGCACGATTGCAGAGCGCCTTGGTATTCCACTTAAAGAAGGTTATGGTTTAGGTAAGGTTCAAATTGAAATATTTGAAAAAACCGTTGAACACCGGTTAATGAATCCAACATTTATTACGGCTTACCCAACAGAAGTTTCACCGTTAGCAAGGCGTAATGATGAAGATCCTTTTGTAACAGATCGTTTTGAATTTTTTGTCGGTGGTCGTGAAATTGCAAATGGATTCTCAGAGCTTAATGATGCAGAAGATCAAGCGGAACGTTTTAAAGCTCAGGTTGAAGAAAAAGAAGCCGGTGATGATGAAGCCATGTTTTTTGATGAAGACTACATCACAGCATTAGAACACGGCATGCCACCAACAGCAGGAGAAGGCATAGGTATCGATCGATTGGTTATGTTGTTTACTGATTCCCCTTCTATTCGAGATGTCCTGCTCTTCCCACATATGCGCCCAGAAACACAATCGTAGATTGTGGTTAAGGGTGTGCTAGACAAACCGCGAAGCGGTTTATAAGTGCGCCCAGAAACACAATCGTAGATTGTGGTTAGGGGTGTGCTAGACAAACCGCGAAGCGGTTTATAAGTGCGCCCAGCAATACAATCGAAGGGGCAACTCAGCCCCCTCAATATAATACTGTACATTCATGTCGTTCAAATTATTTTATGATATCCATACATTGTAAAACCACGCTACAAAATTCATGGTTTTTAACATACCAAGGGATTATCAGTAGTTGGAATTTATACAAAAATATTCTATTTCAGATACTGAAAAATTGACTCAGAACACGTCTTATCTGTGGGTTTCATTATTATTAATGTTGGTTGTTAGTTTAATTATCATTTCGGACTATCGACGCTCTAAAAAAATTGCGGTTGATGTTGATAAACTGAACAGTCAATTTGAATTGTATATAAATTAAAATGAAGCTGTTTTAGAAGGGCTAACTGCGTTTGTCGCGGGTGTTGGTAGTATTAATGAAAAAACACTAAATAGATATTCAGCAAAAGTTAAGTCATGATTCCCTCGTATCTTTATGCTTGAAGATGCTGAAGATGCCAAATGAAAACAACTTAAGATAATTTATTTAAAAACAGTGGAAAAAAGGTTATAAAAACTTTGATGATGAAATTATTTGATTATTCTGAACGAAGACAATGGTAAAATTTACCTGATGTAGAGAGTTATTTCTCCTTAACTTTTTTTATCCGTTAGCTGAAAAATATCAAACAGTACTTTGCCTTGAGATGAATACCATTGAGCTTTTTGCAACAATTACTTGTTTTTCCAGATACAAAGGTATTGCAGAATGTTTATGCGGGATTGAAATTAACGAAGTTATCTTAAGTGTTAAAAATGAATTGTAAGCAACTATTAATAACAGGGTTCAGTTAACTTTTGATATAGCAGAAAATCTACCATTTATTTTAATCTTGTTCTAAGTGCAGATGAAGCGATTAAATATAATGGCAGCATGAATTTAATATCTTCGCTGTCTAGCTTACCAAGTAATGATGATATGCCATTAATTATGCTAGTGCAGCCCGTGCAGCTTCAATGTTTGCATTTGTTTCATCCATATCCACCACACTGACATCGGTTTGTAATCCTAGTTTTTCAAATGCAGGAACTGTAGACCAGTCCACATTAGTGTGGCGATGATTACTGTCAATTAAACTTTGTAGATTAGCAACAATAACAACATCCACATAATCTGGCCCATTTTCGGAGTCTCGATTTAAGTCTTCGTGTTCTTCAGCAACCGCAATGAGTTCTTCAGGGAAATTCCACTTACGTAAAATTTCGGCACCAATTGTGGTATGGACACTATCAATAATTCGATCAAGTGTCGCTTCATCTTCAAGTAAATCGGGATAATCTTCAGCTCGGCTTAAAATAGGCAGAGCACCAATATCATGAACCAGCCCGGCTAACATTGCCTGGTCAGGTTGTAATTTTGTAAATTGGCTGGCAAGAGCATGTGAAATGGCGGCGACTTCGGTGGAATGTTCCCATATTTTACGTAAGCGTTTATCGGTAACATCAGAGGTCGCCTGAAACATTTGCTCCATTACCATACTGGTGACAAGATTTCGGATCATATTACTGCCCATACGAGTCACTGCAGCTTCAACTGACTCAATAGGGTTTGTCGCGCGAAGCAGGGGGCTATTTGATACCTGAATCATGCGCGCTGAAAGCGCAGCATCACTCGTGATAATTTTTGCAACATCGATTAATGAAGAATTTTCATCCTCAAGCGTATCTCGTACCTTAAGTGCAACTTCAGGAAGTGTTGGTAGAACAAGTTTGTCATTCTCCAAATCCTCTAATAATTTATCGAGGAATTTTTCTTCAGCAGCAGAGTCCATTTTATTGTCCTTATCTATATTGTTATAGGAATGTTATCGGCACAAGGTTAAAAACTTTAAATTTTATTTACTTTTATTCTTCTATTTCCAGGCTATAGGGTAAGTCCATAAGTTGAATTAGTGGCCCTGTACTTGAGCCAATGTGTAACGTCTCATTTTCAGCCTTTTCGATTTGTAGTACCGCTAAAAATTCTATTTGTCTGTTTTTTGACCAGCTTGCAGTGACTACTTGGCCCACTTTTTGTTCATTTTTATCACTGGTCATAATAGATTGGCCAGAAATAGGCAATTCATCACTCTCAACAGAGCCGATAAAAAGTCGACGCTTGAGTTTTCCCAGATAATGCATACGGGCGACAACTTCCTGACCAGGGTAACAGCCTTTGGTAAAACTAAGGCTATTGATAGCTTGAAGATTGACCATTTGAGGGACAAATGCTTCAACTGTTTCAGATACAATTTCAGGGATAGCGGCGCGTATTGTTAGCAAATTCCAGCTATTTTCACCGATTGCAGTCGCCTCTTTTTGTAGTTTTCCCCATAATTCTTTAATTTTTTCGGTTGTACCATGGGCTTCATAACGCGGTAATGTGCCTGCGAGCTTTATAATGGTAATGTCATTTTCACTGATTGACTCATCAGTAATTTTAGGGAGGGTTGAAAAAACCGTGGCAAGTTGTTTTGTCGCATTCAGACCTGCAATTCCGATACGAGATAAATCATTACTGCGATCGAATAGGTTAACTTTGCTGCGCATAATGAACATACGTAAGCGTTTTAGTGTTGGTTCACAAATATCTGAGCGTAAACGTAAGAAGTAGCTGTTGTTTCTTTTAAATATTCTAAAGTTCGCCAATATACGCCCTTTAGGATTACAATAGGCACTCAGTTGCCCTAAATTTTCTGTAACAAGTTTAATATCATTGGTGAGTTGACCTTGTAGAAAGTCGACAACATCATCGCCACTTGCTTCAATTAATGAATAATGACTGAGATCTGCAAGAACCAGATTGTCAAAAGCAGATTGCTCTTCATCGATTGAAAGTGCAAAATTTTTGACAGTGTTGTTCTCTATTGTTGCATTATTGCTTAAAAGAAATTTTACCCATTCATCATTCATATTAAACCCGTGAAATTTATCATTTGAAACTTGTTGCTGTTTGCTGTATTTATAGTCATACAGAACTTATATTGCGGTAAGATAACCCAGCATAAGTGTGGTGATGGATTATACAGCACTGTTAGAAATCTTAAAATGAACTAAATTGAATATTATAGAACTAATCTTGTAAATCAATAACCTCAGGATTTGTATGAAAACAAAAGATAATAGGCCAAAGTATTTAAATTTATTAAAAATTCGCTTACCTATTACGGGTATTGCTTCAATCAATCATCGGTTAAGCGGATTGATTTTATTTCTCTCTCTTCCTGTTAGTTTATACCTGTTTCAACTTTCTTTAAGCAGTAAAAATGGCTTTAATGAAATGTTAACCTATTTATCATCACCTATTGTCAAGCTAGCTTTAGTGTTATTAACATGGTCTTTTATTCACCACCTCTTTGCCGGCTTTCGTTTTTTACTCATAGATCAAAATATTGGAATATCTTTGTCAGTTGCACGTAAATCAGCATGGTTTGTCGTATTTGCTGCCGTTATTGTGACACTTATTATTAGTGGGGTTTGGATTCTATGAGTTTGCAAGCACAAGGGATGCGCGCATGGTTATTACAGCGACTCACTGCCGTCTATATCGCAGTTTATTCTTTATCTGTCATTATCTGGATTGTCACTAACTCACCAATTAATTACGCAATCTGGTTTAACTTTTTTTCACAACCCGTCACATTGATTGCTACGGTTATTTTTTACCTTTCTCTTTTTGTACATGCCTGGGTTGGTGTGCGTGATATCTTAGTTGATTATGTTAAACCAAGTAGTGTTCGTTTTGTTTTATTAACAGCACTGGCTTTATTTCTTATAGTGATGACAATCTGGTTATTACTTATCGTAATTAGTTTGGTAAAAGTATGAATATAGAAAATTTAGAGCGACGTAAGTTTGATAGCCTTGTTATTGGTGCTGGCGGAGGAGGGTTACGAGCTGCTTTACAACTTGCTGAAGCGGATGCACATGTTGCGGTTGTCTCCAAAGTATTTCCTACTCGTTCTCATACCGTAGCCGCACAAGGTGGTATGAATGCTGCGTTGTCCAATGTATTGCCCGATAACTGGCATTGGCATATGTATGACACGATAAAAGGCAGTGATTATTTAGGTGATCAAGATGCCATTGAATATATGTGTCGAGCGGCATCACATTTGGTTTATGAGCTGGAACATCAGGGTGTGCCATTTAGCCGTATGGATAGTGGTAAAATTTACCAACGTCCTTTTGGCGGTCAAAGTCAGAACTTTGGTGGTGAACAAGCTGCGCGTACTTGTGCCGCTGCAGACAGAACCGGCCATGCAATCTTACATACCCTTTATCAGCAAAACATTCGTGCTAAAACTCATTTTTTTGATGAATACTTTGCGATTGATTTAATAAAAGATAAAGATGGTTTTATTTTGGGTGCTTTAGTTTTAGAAATTGAAACAGGCGAACCTTTATTAATAGAAGCGAAAACAACCTTACTGGCAACAGGTGGGGCAGGGCAACTTTTCCGAACAAATACCAATGCGCATATTAATACGGGAGATGGTTTAGCTATGGCACTACGTGCTGGACTACCTTTACAGGATATGGAATTTTTCCAGTTTCATCCAACCGGTATTGCCGGAAAGGGGATGCTGATAACTGAAGGCGCACGCGGTGAAGGTGGTTATCTGGTTAATAAAGATGGTGAACGATTTATGGAACGTTATGCACCACATGCAAAAGATCTCGCGAGTCGTGATGTTGTGAGTCGAGCGATTGCCATAGAGGTACGTGAAGGTCGTGGTTGTGGCCCTAATGCAGATCATGTCATGTTGAAATTAGATCATTTAGGCCGTGATGTACTTTATAAACACTTACCCGGCATTTGTGATATGTCGAAAACCTTTATGCATATCGATCCAGCTGAAGAACCCATTCCTGTTTTTCCAACAGCACATTACACCATGGGTGGTATTCCAACTAACCGTTATGGGCAGGTTGTTGTTCCGGTTGATCAAGGTGAAGAATCTATTCCAGGATTATATGCGGTGGGGGAATGCGCCTGCGTTTCTGTCCATGGGGCAAATCGATTAGGTGGCAATTCATTGCTCGATATTGTTGTATTTGGTCGTGCAGCAGGTAATGACATTAAAAAATATTTAAAAGAAAACCGTCATCATCGATTAATTGATGATGAAAGTGTTGAAGAAGCATTAGCACATTTAAAACGATGGACTGACCCCGATAATATCGAAGGCGATGGTAGCGAGTCGGTATCTGTATTACGTGCAGAGCTACAAAAGACGATGGAAGATTATTGCAGTGTATTTAGAACTGAAGATATATTACAACAAGGTTTAGACAAAGTATTAGAGCTTGAACAACGAATGAAAAATGTTCGTATCCATGATTATAGCAAAGTTTTCAACACTGCCCGTATAGAAGCAATGGAACTTGAAAACCTGATAGATCTTGCAGTTGCAACCGTAAAATCTGCAATTGAACGAAAAGAAAGTCGCGGCGCTCATTCACGCATAGATTATCCAGATAGAGATGATGTTAGCTGGTTAAAACATAGTCTATATTATGAAGAAGGTCATCGAATGGATTATAAACCGGTGACGTTAAAACCTCTATCAGTGGATAGCTTTCCACCAAAACCACGTGTTTATTAACAAGGTGAATTATGCGTTTTAAAATCTATCGCTATAACCCTGAAACAGACAAAAAACCTTACATGCAGGATTTTGTTCTTGATGATGTCACCGATGATATGATGTTACGTGATGCGTTGTTATTAATTAAAGCAAATGATGAAACATTAAGTTTTCGCCATTCATGTGGTGAAGGTGTGTGTGGTTCAGATGCTGTTAATATCAACGGTACAAATGGACTTGCGTGTAAAACCCGCGTATCAGAATTAAAACAACCGATTGAAGTTCGTCCTGTACCGAGTATGCCTGTTATTCGCGATTTGGTTGTCGATATGGAACAGTTTTATCATCATTATCGGGCAGTTAAACCCTATCTCACCGTTAAAGATCCCATTCCCGAGCTCGAATTTAAACAAACACCGGAACAACGTGAAAAGTTAGATGGATTATATGAATGTATCTTATGTGGTTGTTGCACCACATCTTGTCCTTCATTTTGGTGGAACCCGGATAAATTCCGTGGCCCGGCTGCATTATTACAGTCGTACCGTTTTTTAGCAGATAGTCGTGATCAGGCTACATCTGAAAGATTACAGGAACTGGATGGTCCTTATCGAATGTTCCGTTGCCACTCTATTATGAACTGTGTAAATGTTTGTCCGAAAGGTTTAAATCCTACCGAAGCCATTCATAGTATTAAAAAGCTTATGGTTAAGGATTTAGTCTAAATGTTATTTCCTAATGATTTAGCTCAGGATGAGGCGCGTCTGCGTTGGCAGTGTCGCCGTGGCATGTTGGAGTTAGATTTAATGTTAGAAACCTTTGTTGAAAAGCGATATGCAGATTTACCAAGAAAAACGAAAATCGCCTTTCATCAGTTGTTAAAATGTCAGGATCAATTTTTACTGGATTATTTAATGGGACAAGATGTCCCAACCGACAAGGATGTTGCAGATGTTGCAAAACAAATTCGAGATGCCGCTGGACCTTGCAGTTAAACCTTCAAAAATATTTTACACTTATCTTATTGTTGTGTTTTTATTATCGTCTCTAAGCCTTTTTGTTTTGACGTCATTTCCTGTGACCCTTAGTATAATTTTGTTCTTTATCTTAATAATTATGACGGTAGTCATTTTTAAAAAAACACAATCACAACAAATTTCTTTGTTAAGATTAAATTCCAATGATGAATGGTCAATAGAAATGAATAAACAAAAAGTTTCTGACGTTAAGTTAAGTGGTGAATGTATCGTTACGTATTTTCTTGTTTGGTTAAATTTTTCAACATGCAATAGTTTTGGCAGAAAAAAGGTTTATCATCTTTTATTGCTGCCCGATTCAGCTGACAGAGACTTGCTACGGCAACTACGTGTGCGGTTGCGATTTTTTAAAAATAAAGTTGAAGAGAATACTGAAATTTAATATTTTTTGCAGGTTAGCTTCAGTCTGACCTATAATTGCTGTTTTTAATTTCGTGGAATAAATCCCATTGGTCTCAGTATTGTATTCTCAGGTTTACTGTCTTCTATCAAATTTGGATGGTTCAATGTGTAATGCAGGCCACGACTTTCTTTACGATCAATGGCTGATTGAATAATTAAATCGGCAACCATGGCAAGGTTACGCAGTTCTAATAAATCACTGGTGACACGAAAGTTTCCATAGTACTCATCAATTTCTTTGAGTAATAAGTTAACCCGACTTTTTGCTCGTCTTAAACGTTTGTCCGTTCTTACGATACCAACATAATCCCACATGAAACGACGTAGCTCATCCCAGTTATGTGTCACGACCACTTCTTCATCTGAATCAGTAACTCGACTTTCATCCCAGCTCGGTAGCTGAAGATTTTTAGTAGAGACTTTGCCTTGTTTTAAAATATGCTTACTTACTGCCTGAGCAAAGACTAAACATTCAAGAATTGAATTACTGGCCATTCGATTTGCGCCATGTAAACCGGTGAAAGCAGTTTCACCTATGGCATAAAGTTGCCTAACATCAGTTTGACCATCGATATCAGTCATCACTCCACCACAGGTATAGTGGGCCGCAGGTACGACGGGAATGGGTTCTTTGGTGATATCAATACCATATTCCAGACAGCGTTCATAAATCGTTGGAAACATTCTGACAACAAATTTTGCAGGTTTGTGACTAATATCAAGATAAACACATTCTGTACCTAGCCGCTTCATTTCATGATCGATTGCACGTGCGACTATGTCACGAGGTGCGAGCTCGGCACGTTTATCAAATTTCTTCATAAAGGGTGTGCCATCGGGTAGGCGTAGAATACCACCTTCACCGCGAACGGCTTCAGTTATCAGGAATGATTTTGCGTCAGAGTGATAGAGGCAGGTCGGGTGAAACTGATTGAATTCCATGTTTGCTACACGACAGCCCGCACGCCAGGCCATTGCGATTCCATCACCCGTTGAGGTATCTGGATTGGTGGTATAAAGGTAGACCTTACTCGCTCCACCCGTTGCAACGACGGTATGTTTTGCATGAAAGACTTCAACGCGATTAAATTTACGATCTAAAATATAAGCACCCAAACAGGTATTGTTAGTATTTTTGCCCATTTTTGCACTGGTAATAAGATCAATCGCATTGTGATGCTCATAAATCTCGATATTAGGGTGGGTACGAACTTTATGTTCAAGCGTCGTTTCAATCGCACGGCCACTGGCATCCTGAGCATGGATAATACGACGCTGACTATGGCCACCTTCGCGGGTAAGGTGATAGTTCTTATTATCACTGGTGCGGGTAAATTCAATGCCTTGTTCGATTAACCATTCAATATTTTCAGCACCATGTTCAACGGTAAACCGGACTATATCTTCATTACAAAGATTGGCGCCGGCAGCGAGAGTATCCTGAACATGAGACTCGATACTGTCTTTAGGATCGAGTACCGCAGCAACCCCACCCTGTGCATAGAGGGTTGACCCTTCACGCAAAATTTCCTTTGAAATCAATGAGATGTGATGAATATCTGCTAGCCGAAGAGCAAGGCTTAAACCCGCTGCACCACCACCAATAATTAAAATGTCTGTATTATGTTGCATGAAAAACGTGATTCTCTATATCAAAATAATGAAAGGTGTTAAAGTAACAATTTCATGATTCTACCTTAATACTGGTTGAATAAAATATGACAAAAACAGCTAGAAGAAAGAAAGTTCGTATAATTGTTATACGATAAGAATAAAATTATCTAGTTGTGAACTCTGTCCCGTCTTTACTGTCTATTTTTATGTTCGGGAACCTTTAAAAATATGAAGGATAAGGAAAACCCGAATGGGTGAAAGAAGTATAGATCAAGCGTTGGTTGAGCGCGTACAGAAAGGTGATAAAAAAGCATTCGACGTTTTGGTACTGAAGTATCAGCAACGTGTGATGAATATTTTATCGCGTTATGTCCGTGATCCCTCAGAAGTTCAGGATTTAGCTCAGGAAACGTTTATTAAAGCTTATCGGGCCTTGGCAACATTTCGTGGAGATAGTGCTTTTTATACCTGGGTTTATCGCATTGCGATAAATACTGCGAAGAATTTTATTGTGGCTCAGGGGCGTCGTCCCCCTAAAGATGACATTGAAGCCTCAGAAGCGGAACAATATTCTGGTGCAGACGGATTACGCGAGCACGCCTCTCCAGAAAGAATACTCCTCAAGGATGAAATTGCGGAAATGGTTTTTAGCACTATTGAAGAGTTGCCGGAAGATTTAAAAATGGCAATTACGCTTAGAGAGATTGAAGGACTAAGTTATGACGAAATTGCTGAAACCATGTCATGCCCAATTGGCACAGTAAGATCTCGAATTTTTAGAGCACGAGAAACGATAGACGAGAAATTAAGACCACTATTAAATTAAATTTAGCGGGTTAGGTGTAAATTATGAATGATAAAACTGACAGACTTTCTGCTTTAATGGATGGCGAGCTACACGACGCCGATAAACTTTATGAACAGCTTACAAAAGATAGTGAAATGCAAGCAGTATGGCATCGTTATCATTTAGCTCGTGATGCAATGAAGGGACAGTTATCCGATTTTCCTGCATTAGATGTTTCTGCTGCTGTGAGCAAGTCATTAAAAGATGAACCTGCTATTTTGACGCCTATGTGGCGTAGATTAAGCCCGCGCTATGTAATGAGGCAAGCCGCTGGTTTAGCGGTTGCTGCTGCTGTTGGTACGATTGCTGTTTTGAGTGTACAACAAACTCAATTAGTAACTAATGATAATACGGTTATTGCAACAGCACCCACTGTTTCACAAATTCTACCAGGTCAAATTCGACAAGTAAGTTTTACGACACGTAAAAAACTGGACTCTGCAGTAGAGTCTAAATTGAGTGGTTATTTGGTTAACCATAATGAATTTTCAGATTCTATACGTGTTAGTGGCGTTATGCCGTATACCCGTATAGTGAGTTTTGTTTCCACTGCGACTTCAAAACAGGTTAATAATGATAAATAAGTTTGTTTCATTTTTTGCACTGCTTCTGATTACATCTACTGCTTTCGCAGATCATCCTCAAAAGGATATCGAAGAGTGGCTGTCTAAAATGCATCATGCTGCGCATTTATTAAATTATGATGGCACGTTTGTTTACGGACATGATGACGAGTTAACGTCGATGCAAATTTTTCATAGCGTCGATAAAAAGGGTGAGTTTGAACGTTTGATTTCACTTGATGGAAGCGGACGAGAAGTTATTCGAAGTGGTGATACCGTGACGTGTATATTACCTGATAAAAAATCAGTTGTGGTTGATAAGAGCCGACCAAAAACTGAATTTCCTCCAACGTTCCCACTTAAAATTGATCGACTTTTAAAAACATACAGTTTTCATTTTGCTAAGAATGGGATGGTCGCTGGCCAGGTAACAAAACAACTTATTATAAAATCACGAGATCAATATCGTTACGGTCATGCGCTTTGGGTCGATGCTGTAACTGGATTATTATTGAAAGATCATCTGATTGGAAATAATGGAAAAATTATTGAGCAGTTCATGTTTACTCAAATTAATTATCCAAAAGTTATTAAAAGAAGTCAGTTACATTCCAGTAGTAAACTTAAAAAATACACATGGTATGAAGCAAAAGACTTCAATCAAAAAAGCAAAGTAGCTAATAAAATAAGTTGGACGGCAACTAATATTCCGCCTGGTTATATTCCTGGTGTAAAACGTCATCAAAATATGACGATGAGCGCTATGCCGGTCGAGCACTTAATGTATTCAGATGGCTTGTCTTCAATATCGATTTTTGTTGAAAAACAAATGGAACATAGTAAAAACCTTATGGGTGGTTCCACAATGGGTGCAGTCAATGCTTATGGTCGTTCTGTAGGAAAATATCATGTCACCGTAGTTGGTGACGTTCCTCAGGTAACCGTGAAAATGATAGGTGACTCCGTTGAACAAATCAAAAAGTAAATGGTCTGAATTATGATTACTGAAAATGCCACAGTTGTTTCTATTGAAAACAATCAAACCTGGATTGAAACCCAGCGAAAATCTACTTGCGGCCAATGTAGAGCTAATAAAAGTTGTGGTACTTCAGTGTTATCAAAAGTTGTTGGCAATAAACTTTCGAAAATGAAAGCAATTAATAAAATTAATGCGCAAGTGGGTGACGAGGTTGTTGTGGGATTAAATGAAAAGTCTCTGTTAAAAGGCGCTTTCATGACGTATATGTCACCTTTACTTTATTTATTTCTATTCTCATTTGTTGGCCAGTTTATTGCTGATACTATGGCTGTCTCTGAGAGTGAATTGTTGGTAATCGTCTTTGCTTTATTAGGCTTTTACATTGGTATGAGAAAGCTAAAGGGTTTTTCTGCCGCTATATCTGAAGATGAAAATTATCAGCCGGTTATATTAAAAAAATCTAATTCCATTTTGGTTAATCTGTAAACATTCAAAAGCGAGTAATATTTATGTCCATACCTGTATCTAAAAAGGTAATTTCACTAACAAGTATTTTTCTGTTTTTTTTAATGAGTTTTAATGTTTCAGCTAAGATGTCAGGTTTGCCTGACTTTACTCATCTGGTTGAAGAATATAGTGATGCCGTTGTTAATATTAGTACAACACAAAAAGTCAAAAACCGTGTTGGTAAAATACACCAGATTCCAGGTATGCCAAAAGATGGTCATTTCGGGGATTTATTCAAAAAATTCTTTGAGCAACAAAATTTCAAAAAGAATAATTATACTGAAAAAAATAATACTCTTATTAATGCCACACAAACTAATCATTCGTTAGGGTCAGGGTTTATTATTGATTCAGATGGTTATGTCGTGACTAATCATCATGTCATTAAAGATGCAGATGAAATTATAGTACGTTTAAAAGATCGTCGTGAATTAAAAGCAACGGTTGTGGGTTCTGATGCACGAAGTGATATTGCATTATTAAAAATTAAAGCAGATAACTTACCGGTTGTAAAAATAGGTTCATCAGCAAATTTGAAAGTTGGTTCATGGGTTATGGCGATTGGTTCGCCTTTTGGTTTTGATCATTCAGTCTCTGTTGGCGTAGTGAGTGCGATTGGTCGTACTTTACCCAGTGAAAGTTATGTACCGTTTATTCAAACGGATGTTGCTATTAATCCGGGTAACTCTGGCGGACCTCTTTTTAACCTGGATGGTGAGGTTATTGGAATCAACTCTCAAATCTATAGCCGTACCGGTGGATTTATGGGCTTGTCATTTGCTATTCCTGTAGATGTTGCTAAAAATATTGTTGATCAACTTAAACGCAATGGCCGTGCTAAATGGGGCTGGTTAGGTGTTTTAATTCAGGATGTAAATAAAGAACTGGCAGAATCATTTGGTATGAAAAAACCGATGGGTGCAGTTGTCTTGCGCGTTTTGGATGACACGCCGGCGAAGAAAGCAGGTATAGAAGTGGGCGATGTTATAACTCATTTCAATAATAATGTGATTAATCGATCTTCAGATTTACCGCTTGCCGTAGGACGCGCTGCTATTGGCAGTAGTGTGAAAGTTAAAATAATTCGTGATGGCAAACAAAAACGACTGAATGTAAAAATTGCTGAGTTACCTGCAGAAGATAAATTGGCTGAAAAAAATAACAAACCAAAAGAAGCAAAAAGTAATCGTCTTAATATTGAAGTGACTACGTTAACAAAAGAACAACAAAAACATGCGAATGTTGATAATGGTGTTCTGGTTCAATCTGTTGAAGACGGTGCAGCATCAAAAGCCGGTATTCGTCGTGGCGATATTTTGCTTAAAATAAACGGGCAAGCGATTAAAAATAGCAAACAGTTTTTGCAAATTGTAAAAAAATTGCCGGAAGATAAATGGATTCGTGTGCTCATCCAACGCGGTGATTCGCCTCGCTATATACCGCTAAAAATTGGTAAGTAATTTTAAATAATGTCAGCCAGTCAATTAACGGTTTATAGTCGACTTGGCTGCCATTTGTGTGAAGAGATGGAAAAGTTACTCCCAGAATATCTCGACAATTCGGGGCTGTCTTTTACTATCATTTATATTGATGATGACCCTGTTTTAGAGCAGCAATATGGAACTTTGGTGCCTGTGTTAAAGGCGGGTGGAAGTGAAATATGTCACTATTTTCTTGATGTAAAAGCCTTGCAACAGTATATAAGCGAGCAGGGAAATCCGTTAAACTAGCAGATTATGTGTATTGTGGGCTTTTGTCCTGTTTGAGGCGCTAAATGCGCCTTTTTTATGTTTAACGGAGTAGTTTGTGAGACGTTGTCTGTGAGTGATTTAAGCCATATCCGAAATTTTTCAATTATTGCGCATATTGATCATGGTAAATCGACGCTTGCCGATCGTTTTATTCAAAAGTGCGGTGGTTTAACAGCACGTGAGATGGATAATCAGGTTCTTGATTCAATGGATATTGAGCGAGAGCGCGGTATTACGATCAAAGCTCAAAGTGTGACACTGGATTATAAAGCCAAAGATGGTAAGACATATCAGCTTAATTTCATCGATACTCCCGGTCATGTCGACTTTTCCTATGAAGTTTCTCGCTCGTTAGCTGCTTGTGAAGGTGCTTTATTAGTTGTGGATGCCGCTCAGGGGGTAGAAGCGCAGAGTGTCGCAAATTGCTATACCGCGATAGAACAAGGCCTTGAAGTTGTACCAGTCTTAAACAAAATTGATTTACCTGCTGCGGAGCCAGAACAGGTAAGTCAGGAAATTGAAGAAATTATCGGTATTGAGGCCACTGAGGCGACCCGGGTTTCAGCAAAAACAGGGATTGGAATTGATGATTTATTAGAAGATATTGTTCGTCTTGTACCTGCACCAGTTGGAGACAAAAATGCACCGTTGCAGGCGCTTATTATTGATTCTTGGTTTGATAATTACCTTGGGGTTGTTTCTTTAGTGCGCGTTGTTAATGGTAGTCTGCGGAAAAAGCAAAAAATTCGAATTATGTCAGCAGGACGTGATCATTTAGTTGATCATGTTGGAATTTTCACCCCCAAACGACATGACTTAGATTCTCTTGATGCTGGTGAAGTAGGCTATGTTATTGCCGGTATTAAAGAAATCGATGGTGCTCCAGTAGGAGATACCATCACGGATGTTAATAAACCAGCTGATGCCGTTTTACCTGGTTTTAAGCAAATTCAACCGAGAGTATTTTCCGGGTTATTTCCTGTTGCTGGCGACGATTATGAAAATCTGCGAGAAGCACTTTCCAAATTACGACTTAATGATGCCGCATTGTTTTATGAGCCTGAAACTTCAACTGCATTAGGTTTTGGTTTTCGTTGTGGTTTTCTTGGTTTATTGCACATGGAAATTATCCAGGAACGACTGGAACGTGAATATGACCTTAATCTAATCACTACTGCGCCCACTGTAATTTTTGAAATTGAAAACACTAAAGGTGAAGTGTTTAAAATTGAAAATCCGGCTGCAATGCCAGAACCTAATTTTATCAATGAAATTCGTGAGCCTATTGTTGTCGCTAATATATTGGTGCCGCATGAGTATGTTGGGAATGTAATAACACTTTGTATAGAAAAACGTGGTGTACAAAAAAATATGCAATATCTTGGTAATCAGGTTTCTATTTCATATGAAATGCCAATGAATGAAATTGTTTTAGATTTCTTTGATCGATTAAAATCGACCAGTCGTGGTTATGCTTCTATGGATTATGAGTTTGAACGCTTTCAGGCTGCGGACTTAGTTAAACTGGACATTATGATTAATGGTGAAAAAGTGGATGCGTTGTCCGTTATTGTTCATCGTGATCAATCGATATCTCGTGGACGTGATTTAACAGAGCGAATGAAAGAAATTATTCCAAGACAAATGTTCGATGTTGCTATTCAGGCAACGCTGGGAGCAAAAATTATTGCCCGAACAAATGTTAAAGCATTGCGTAAAAATGTAACCGCTAAATGTTACGGCGGTGATATAACGCGTAAGAAAAAATTATTAGAAAAACAAAAAGCCGGTAAACGAAGAATGAAGACAGTGGGAAGTGTTGATATTCCACAAGAAGCCTTTCTTGCCGTATTAAATACAGGAAAAGATAAATGAATATTGATTTTTCACTTGTACTTGCCATAGTAATTTTAGTGGCCGGTTTGATTTGGGGGATTGACGCTTTGTTTTTTGCGTCGAAACGAAATGCAGAAGAAACGTCTGAGTTAACAGATAATAATACGACTAATGAGCCAGCTGTGGTTGAGTTCGCACGATTTGTTTTACCTGTCGTTATTATTGTCTTTATCTTAAGAGGTTTTATTGCTGAGCCTTTTAGAATCCCTTCCGGTTCAATGTTACCTACGTTAGAAATTGGTGATTTTATTCTGGTTAGTAAATTTAATTATGGTGTGCGATTACCGGTCATTAATAAAAAAATTATTGACATTGGTATACCTGAAAAAGGGGATGTTATTGTTTTTCGTTATCCTGAAAACCCCTCAATTGACTATATAAAACGGGTAATAGGTGTACCGGGGGATGAAATTGGCTACTATAATAAGGTATTGTATATAAACGGAAAAAAGGCAGAACAGCAGCCAAAAGGTGACTATCCACAGGGATATTACAATTTTAAACGGTTAGCGGAAAAGCTCCCTAATCCTGAAGTAAAACATGATATTTTGGTGACTGATTTACAGCCGGCATCTGATTTTGTGATATCAGTACCAGCGCACAGCTATTTTGTGATGGGTGATAATAGAGATAATAGTCGTGACAGCCGGTTTTGGGGATTTGTACCGGATGAAAATTTAGTTGGTCGTGCCTTCTTTGTCTGGATGAGTTGGGAATGGGGACATTGGCCTAAGTGGCATCGAGTTGGAACAGTTATACGATAATAATTTTTGATTAAGGAGTCTGCAATGCAATCGAAAAATAAACAAAAGGGGTTAACTGGAATTAGTATCATGGCGATACTGGTTGTTATCGCATTTATAGCACTAATATTTCTTAAAATTATGCCAATTTATTTTGATGCCTTTAAAGTTGGTGATGTTGTCAGTGATATGAAAGAAGAACGCGGTTTAGATGATAAATCCAATAATGAAATTGCAACGATGATTTTAAAACGTCTTGATGTCAACATGGTAACGGATGTAACTAAAGACGATATTGTCGTTGAAAAAACCAAGGATACGATTTTTATTGATGTTGAATATGAAGTTCGTAAAAATATGTTTGGCAATCTGGATGTTATCATTAGCTTTAAAAAGAGTGTTGAGGCGCCAACCATTTGAGCCAGGTTGAAAAAGTGAGTGAACTCTTTGACTATCAATTTAAAGATAAGAGTTTGTTAACCTTAGCATTGACTCATCGTAGTATGGGCTCAAGAAACAATGAACGACTTGAGTTTCTTGGTGACTCAATATTAGGAATGGTGATAAGCAGTGAATTATTTACTCGTTTCCCCAATGAAAATGAAGGAGTTTTAACCCGACTTCGTTCAAGTCTGGTAAAAGGTGAAACACTGAGTGAAATTGCAACAGAATTAAAATTGGGTGAATGTATACAGTTAGGTTCCGGTGAATTGAAAAGTGGTGGTTATCGAAGAGCATCAACTTTAGCGGATGCTGTTGAAGCAATTATTGGTGCTATTTATCTTGATTCGTGTGCTGAACACGGCATAAAAAAAACAGAAAAAATAATTTTGTCTATTTTTAATAATCGTATTAACGATTGCGAACCAGCTGGGATTTTAAAAGATCCTAAAACACGTTTACAAGAATATCTTCAATCAAAAAATTTAGCACTACCCACGTATAGTGTTGTTTCTATTTCAGGAAAAGAACACTTACAAACTTTCAAAGTTTCTTGTTCTATTGAAGGCGTCCATAACCATGTCGTAGCAACAGGTGGTAGTCGTCGTAAAGCTGAACAGGCTGCAGCAGAAAAAGCATTAGTTAGCCTTATTCATGAATAATACAAAAGATAATTTTCGTTGTGGTTATATTGCATTAATCGGTCGCCCTAATGTGGGTAAATCGACATTAATGAATTATGTTTTAGGACAAAAGATTAGTATCACATCACATCGTCCACAAACAACACGCCACCGTATTTTAGGTATTAAAACAACAGACAATGCGCAGTTTATTTATGTTGATACACCGGGTATTCATGATAATGAAAAAAAAGCGATGAATCGCTATATGAACCGTACCGCAGGTGCGAGTTTTAAAGATGTTGATGTTATTGTGTTACTGGTTGATGCAATGAGATGGACAGAAGAAGACGAGTTAGTTATTAAGCGATTACAACATATAAAAACACCGGTCGTTCTTGCTGTTAACAAGGTAGATCTTATAAAGAAAAAAGAAGATCTCTTACCTTTTATTGAAAAAATTAAAGATAAATACGAATTTAAAGATATTATTCCGGTATCAGCAATGAAAGGGGATAATATTGAGGACTTTGAAAAAATAATACTCAATTATTTACCGCCTTCAGAAGCTTTTTATGATGAAGATCAAATAACGGATCGTAGTTCACGTTTTATGGCGGCTGAAATTATTCGTGAAAAATTAACACGAAACCTGGCTCAGGAACTTCCTTATAATTTAACCGTTGAAATTGAAAAGTTTACCAATGATGGCAAGCTGCTAGATATTGCCGCTGTAATCTGGGTTGAAAGAGATAATCAAAAAGCAATTATTATTGGAAAAAAGGGTAGCAAATTAAAAGATATGGGTACGAAAGCACGTATCGATATGGAAAAATTGTTTGAGCAAAAAGTATTTTTACAGTTATGGGTAAAAGTTAAAAGTGGCTGGTCAGATGATGAAAGAGCATTAAATAGTCTGGGTTATATTGACGATTAACTATGGTTAGCCAGCAAAGTCACCGTGTTAGTTTACAATCTGCATTTATACTACATGGGCGTGATTTTCGGGATACCAGTCGTTTACTCGATGTTTTTACCTTAGATTTCGGCAGAGTAACGCTTGTTGCCAAAGGCGCTCGCTCAGCACGTTCTAAATTACAAGGTGTTCTGGAACCATTTACTCCGCTTATTATTTCATGGTCAGGGAAGGGTGATGTTCAAACATTAACAGGAGCAGAATCGGTTAAAAGTGAAATTGATTTATCTGGCAAGCAAATTATGTGTGCTTATTACATCAATGAATTACTTCAGCGGTTGATGACGGTACATGATCCGCATCCTGAATTATTTGAAATTTATCAGGCAACATTAGCCAGTTTTAAAGACGAAGATGAAGAGGTAGTACTTAGACGATTTGAGAAAAATTTATTAATTGAAATTGGTTATGGATTAAACCTGAATATTGAGTCAGAAAGTGGTGTTAGCATAGTAAACAATGAAAACTACTATTATGATATTGAAAAAGGGCCTGTAAGCATTAAACAAAATGACCTGAATAATGAATCAAATGGTGAATTTATTATTTCTGGTCAAACGTTATACGATATGTCAGTTGATAAATTTAGTAGCTCTCAGAACCAAAAAGAAGCTAAACAACTTATGCGAATTATTTTAAACCATTATTTAGGCGATAAACCACTTAAAACAAGAAGTTTACACTGGTATAAACCATTATGAATAAAAAAAATCAAATATTACTTGGCGTGAATATTGATCATGTTGCGACTTTACGTCAATCTCGCGGCACGATTTATCCAGAACCGGTTCAGGCAGCCTTAGTCGCAGAACAGGCTGGTGCAGATGCAATCACACTTCATTTACGTGAAGATCGTCGTCATATTCAGGAACGTGATGTTGTAATATTTAAGGATGTTTTACAAACGAGAATGAACCTTGAAATGGCAGTGACTGATGAAATGTTAAGTTATGCTGAAACAATTAAACCAGAAGACTGCTGCTTAGTGCCTGAAAAACGTGAAGAACTTACTACTGAAGGCGGTCTTGATGTAGCTGGTCAAATGTTACGAATGAAAGAAGCCTGTTCACGTCTGGCGGATAGAGAAATACGTGTTTCTTTATTTATAGATGCAGATAAAAAACAAATCGAATCTGCGGCTGAATGTGGTGCACCGGTTATTGAAATACACACAGGCCATTTTGCTGATGCTTCATCAATTCATGAAAAAGAAAAGGAATACCAGCGCATTATAGAAGCGGTAGAATTTGCAGATAACATTGGTTTAAATGTGAATGCCGGGCATGGTTTACATTATCACAATGTTAAAGATATCGCTGTCATTCCGCTTATACAGGAATTAAATATAGGACATGCCATTATTGCACGAAGTATTTTCACAGGGCTTGATGCAGCGGTAAAAGAAATGAAAACATTAATGGAATCTGCAAGAGTATAAATACGACTATGATTTACGGAATCGGCACAGATATTGTTCATGTTAGTCGCATGCAGAAAAATCTGGAAAAATATGGTGATAAATTTGCCAAACGTATTTTAACTGATTCTGAGTTTTCAGAATTTGAGAATAAAAATAATCAGGCAGCCTTTTTAGCAAAACGATTTGCCGCTAAAGAAGCAACAGCAAAAGCAATGGGAACAGGTTTTAGTCAGGGATTATCATTGCATCATATTGGCGTTACTCATGATGATGCAGGAAAACCAATATTGGAATTTTTGGATGTGGCTGATACATTTTTACAAAAGAACGATATTAAACAATCACATTTAAGCTTAGCGGATGAACATGATTACGCAGTTGCTTTTGTAACGTTAGTTTTATAAATAATCTAGGCTTCTAATTCAGACTCAATCCAGTCATTTTCGATAAATTCGGGGCCGTATTGTATTAATTGTTGAATTTCATGATGTACGTTGTCGACAAATTTATTAATGTCAGAATAGTCTTTTTTCCTTAACTTTTCTTCTAATATTTCAGTGCAGTGCCGTAACTTTGGAACAATACAATATGCTGTTGCGCCATACAGTTTATGAATATGTTCAGCAAGGCTTTCCATATTCTTAGACTGATAACTATCTTCGATTTGCTTTAATCTAACAGCAAGATCAGTCAGAAGCATGGTAAAAAGCTCTTTTGCTAAAGAAGTATTGCCATTTGCGGCGATTATTGATTGTTGAATATCCAGTATTTTTGTCATTTTTACGAATGCTTTTTTTTAGGATGTAGATTATTCAGATTGAAGTGTACTGTTGATATGAGGTTTAGTGCAAATACATATCAAAATATTATAAAATAAGGCTTAAAATCACCTATTTTTCACTTATGGATGCGGAACAATGAATTCTTCTGATAACACTGATTTCCCAACAATTGAGTCATTTGTTGGGAATACACCATTAGTTCGATTGCAGCGTTTGCCTGGTAATACCAGCAACATCATTTTGGTTAAATTAGAAGGCAATAATCCAGCGGGTTCAGTTAAAGATCGTCCTGCATTAAGCATGATTCAACATGCTGAATCACGTGGTGAAATTAAGCCCGGTGATACCCTTGTTGAAGCGACGAGTGGCAATACGGGCATTGCTCTGGCGATGGTTGCTGCTATCAAAGGTTATCGAATGGTCTTAATTATGCCGGATAACATGAGTGTAGAACGTCGTGCTTCAATGCGAAGTTACGGTGCAGAATTGGTTTTGGTGACTCAGGAACAAGGCATGGAAGGGGCGCGGGATCTTGCCTTACAAATGCAAAAAGAAGGTAAGGGGAGAGTGTTAGATCAGTTTTCTAATCCTGATAATCCTTGTGCTCACTATGACACTACCGGTCCTGAAATTTGGCACGATACGCATGGTAAAATTACCCATTTTGTCAGCGCCATGGGTACAACGGGTACGATTATGGGAACCTCTCGTTATTTGAAAGAACAAAACCCTGAGATACAGATTGTTGGTGTTCAACCAGAAGAGGGTGCTTCTATTCCTGGAATTCGCCGGTGGTCACCAGAATATTTGCCAGAAATTTTTGATGCGAGTCGCGTTGATATGACGATTGATATGGGACAAAAAGAGGCAGAGTCAACAACCTTAAAACTTGCGAGTGAAGAAGGGATCTTTTGTGGTGTCTCTTCGGGTGGAGCAGTAGCAGCGGCTTTGAAACTTTCATTACAGGTTGAGAACGCGGTGATTGTTACCATTATTTGTGATCGTGGGGATCGATATTTGTCGACTAACATTTTTCCATCATAATTAGTTACGTTTATGGATATTGTGAGATTTCGGCTATGAAACAGGTGTAACCAAATTTAGGCGCGCAAAAGATGCCTTCCTTGGCTTGCTCGGCTGCCGCGTCCTTGCGGCAGACTGTCTAAATTTGACTCTCCTCATTTCAAGTACGATGGGCATACCACATACTAAAACGTAACTACTTAAATTATTTTAATAAAACTGGACAAATATATAAAAATGCGCAGAAGAAAACAAAAACCACTTCAGGAACATGAAGCGATAGTGGAGTCTTTAAGTCATGATGGAAAAGGCATTTGCCGTGTTGAAGGGAAAGCCATTTTTGTTACGGGTGCTTTACCAGGAGAGCGTGTTCGCTTTTCTTTTCGCCCGCATAAAAAGAAATATGATGAGGGCAATTTAATTGAAGTTTTAGAAGCTTCCCCTGATCGAATTGAACCAAAATGTAAACATTATGGTGTGTGCGGTGGCTGTAGTTTTATGCATTTAAGTAGTGAAAAACAAATTGAAGAAAAACAAAAAGTTTTAATTGATGGATTGAAACACATAGGAAAAGTTGAAGCGGGTGAAATTTTGCCCCCTTTAACAACACACCCCTGGGGGTATCGGAGAAAAGCACGTTTAGGCGTAAAGTTTGTATATAAAAAAGAGAAAGTACTCGTTGGTTTTCGTGAACGTAGTGCACCTTATTTAGCGGAACTGGAACAATGTGAGGTGCTTCATCCTGATGCGGGGTTGCGTTTAACTTCTTTTGCGACTCTAATTCGTAGTTTAAGTTGTTATGAAAAAATTGCACAAATTGAAGTAGCGATTGCTGATGATGTGAGTGCATTTGTATTTAGAAATTTAGTCGAATTAACCGATGAAGATAAAGAAAAATTAATAAATTATGCAAAAGAAGAATCAATCGCTATTTATCTTCAACCAAAAGGACCTGATACGGTAACACCGCTTTATCCTGAAAATCCACGCTTACAATATACATTGCCAGATTACAATGTGACGCTTGATTTCCAACCAACTGACTTTACACAGGTTAATCAGGATATCAATCCCAAAATGATCAAACTTGCTCTGGAGTTGCTGGATTTAAATGAAAATGATCATGTATTAGAACTCTTTTGTGGCTTAGGTAATTTTACTTTACCCATGGCGCGTAGTGCTAAACAGATTACAGGCGTAGAGGGTGATGCAGAATTAATTACCCGAGCAAATAAAAATGCAGAACAAAATGACATTAGTAATACAGATTTGCATGTTGCTAACTTAATGGAAGACGTATCAGATTGTAGCTGGTTGAAAAAAGGCTATGATAAATTATTGCTTGATCCACCACGTAGTGGCGCAAAAGAGATGATGCCGTTTATTGCTAAAATGGATATCAAACATATCGTTTATGTTTCGTGTAACCCCTCTACTTTAGCCAGAGATGCAGGCACATTAGTTAATGAAATGGGTTACACACTAGATAAAGCAGGCATTATGGATATGTTTCCACATACGGCTCATGTTGAGTCGATTGCATTATTTACAAAAAAGTAATGACAGATAATGGCAACTGAAATCGAAAGAAAATTTTTACTTAAAGACTCATCCTGGAAAGAGCTTGCAGGTAACGGTACTCATTATTCGCAGGGCTATTTAGTCGGTAGTAAACATGCGTCTGTTCGGGTACGCATTCAGGGTGAACGTGCTTTTATAAATATTAAATCTGCAATCATTGATATTACTCGTCAGGAGTTTGAATATGAAATCCCACTTGATGATGCAGCAGAAATGCTTGAGACATTATGTGAGAAACCATTAATTAGTAAAACTCGTTATCATATTAAAACTGAGAACCATTTATGGGAAATTGATGTTTTTGGTGGGGATAATGCAGGTTTAGTTGTTGCTGAAATTGAATTAAATGATAAAGATGAATCGTTTTCCAAACCCGATTGGTTGGGTATCGAAGTTTCAGATGATGAGAGATATTACAATGTCTGCTTAGTAAAACATCCCTTTAAAGACTGGTCGTAAAATAATATGTCTAATATCAACAATAATAAGATTGAGAAAATGATTGGTATTGATATAAATAAACAGGAACTTTATTTATTTCAGGGTGAAACACTCATTGCCCGTTATTCTATTTCAACAGCTAAAAATGGTACAGGCCAGCTAAATGGCAGTGAGTGTACACCGCTGGGTTTGCATTGTGTTGAATCTAAAATTGGTTCCGATGCTAAAGAAAATACGGTTTTTATTGGGCGCAAAGAATCGGGTGAAATTTTTAGTGAAGAGCTGAAAGCAAATGACCCTGAACGAGACTGGATTCTCACTAGAATACTCTGGTTAAGTGGCTTAGAATCAGGCAATAACAGGGGTGGAGAAGTGGACACAATGAGCCGCTATATCTATATACACGGATGTCCTGATAGTGATTCTTTTACTCAGCCTTCCTCTCATGGCTGTGTAAAAATGCGAAATAAAGATATTATTGAATTATTTAACAATGTTGATGAAGGAATGCGTGTTTTGATTCACGAATCGAAAGATTAGAATATTTAAACAGGTAAAATAATGAATTTACAAATATTAAAATTACTATTATTAATCAGTATTATTTTACAGGCAGGTTGTGCTATTACTTTTAAACGACATTCAACAAATGATGCCGGTGCTAAGGTTAAAGTAAGCAAAGAACAACCTAATATAAATGAAACAGTAAAAAATAAAATATGGGAAAAAGATTTTCGAATTATTGAAACGTATTATGCTGATACAGCAAATGCGAGCATTCGTAAAGACATGATTTCTCATACTAAGATAAATAAAAAACAACAAAAAAATCTTTTAGTGGGAGAAGTTATTCCTCGGGATATTCAGGTCATGCCTCTGCCTTTGATCTTAGAAAGAAGGCTTTCTGATTTACCTCTGGACGTCATCAGGGTACAGGTTGGGACACATGTTATTTTGATGAATGTGAAATCACGTCGGATTGTAGATATCATTAAAATTTAGCCGTTATGGTGTTTTATATCCGTCATTCTTGACGTATTCTAGAGCGTATAAATAACAAATCCATTAGTAAAAAAATAAAGAAATAGGAATATCTATGTCACTTGGTCCAATTATGCTGGATCTTGACTCAATTGAAATGAGTCCTGAAGAACGAGAAATTTTACAAAACCCGCTTGTGGGTGGCGTGATTCTCTTTAGTCGAAATTTTTCATCAGTCGAGCAATTAATTCATCTTGTAACTGAGATTCATCAGGTACGCGAACCTCGGTTACTGGTTGCGGTTGACCATGAAGGTGGTCGGGTGCAGCGTTTTCGTGACGGCTTTACATCGCTACCGGCAGTAGGTCATTTTGGAGAAATTTATCAGACTAATCCTAAACGTGCCCATTTATTATCAGAAACAGCGGGCTGGATGATGGCAGCTGAGTGTCGTGCAGTAGGCATTGATTTTAGTTTTGCACCCGTACTGGACGTTAATTACGGGGTTAGTGAAGTCATTGGTGATCGTGCTTTTCACCAGGATGCTCAGATTATCACAGAATTAGCTCATGCCTATACAAAAGGAATGTATGATGCGGGTATGGCTGCAACGGGAAAACATTTTCCGGGGCATGGCGCGGTAAGTGCAGATTCGCATGTCGATATTCCAATCGATGACCGGGAATATAATGAAATTTATGCGAAAGATATTTTACCTTTTAAAAGAATGATCAATCATGGAATGGCTGCAGTCATGCCTGCTCATGTCATCTACTCAAAAATTGATAAACTTCCTGCAGGATTTTCAGAAATCTGGTTAAAAGATATTTTACGCAAACGACTTGGGTTTCAGGGTGTTATCTTTAGTGACGATTTAGATATGAAAGGGGCAAGTGTGATTGGTGAGAAATATGTTGATCGTGCTGAGAAAGCTTTGTCAGCAGGGTGCGATATGGTTATGGTCTGTAATAACCGTGAAGGTGCTATAAATGTTCTCGATAACTTGAATGGGCATAACGATCCTGTTTCGCATTTACGTTTAGCAAGAATGCATGGTAAACATGAAATAACAATGTCAGCATTACATAAAACTGAAAAATGGAAAAAATCATCAGATATATTAAAACGATATCAGGATGATCCAACATTAGATTTAGAATTTTAATAGTAAAATAGAATTACTTTTCGAGATTTAAAAAGTTATGATAGAAAAATTAAAAAATTACTTACCTTTTATTTATGAAACGGATACCTGGGTATTACAAGTATTTGCAATTGTCTTTATAGCACTGCTATTAGATTATATTCAAAAGAAAATTTTAAAGCGCTTAAAGAAACAATTAGAAAAAACACCTAATTTATGGGATGACGCGCTTATCCATGCCATTATTCAACCGTTAACTGTTTTGATTTTAGCTTTCGCATTATCAGTTGCGATGGATGTATCAGGTTTAAAGAATGGTTTTAAAGTATTTGAAGTTGGAACGATTATTTTCATCAGCTGGACGTTGATTCGATTTATTAGTTTCGTTGAAGTCAATATTATTGCACAACAGGATATGAACGGTGTAAAAATTGATAGAACAACCTCAGATGCGATTAGTCAGTTATTACGTGTATCTGTCATTATTACTTCAGTACTTGTTGGTTTGCAGAGTTTAGGTTTTAATATATCAGCTATTTTAGCCTTTGGTGGCATTGGTGGTGTCGCTGTTGGTTTTGCTGCTAAAGATTTATTAGCGAACTTTTTTGGTGGCTTAATGATTTATTTAGATCGCCCATTTTCTATTGGCGACTGGATTAGATCACCCGATCGTAATATTGAAGGAACAGTAGAAAAGATCGGATGGCGACTAACTTTAATTCGTACTTTCGATAAACGCCCACTTTATATACCAAATTCAATGTTTGCCAATATTTCTGTTGAGAATCCATCACGAATGACACATAGACGGATTAATGAAACAATTGGTGTTCGTTATGATGACATTAAAGTATTAGCTAAAATTATTGATGATGTAAAAGATATGTTAGCTAATCATCCGGAGATAGATAATACGCAAACATTAATGGTTAATTTTAATCAGTTTGCAGCATCCTCTTTAGATTTTTTTATTTATACTTTTACAAAAACAACAAACTGGGTAAAGTATCATGAAGTTAAACAGGATGTGCTATTTAAAATAACAGAAATTGTTGAAAGCCATGGCGCTGAAATAGCATTCCCTACATCCACGATCCATATTGATAATGAAGTATTACTTAAAAATCAATAGTCATGGATATTCAAAGTATTAAAAAAATTGAATCTGAGTCTGATTGTCTTTGTGACTCAAAGCAACTTAATTCAATATTAGATGGTTTAGCTGAAAAAATAACGGCTGATTTAAAAGACAAAAATCCACTTATCCTATGTGTAATGACAGGAGGGATTATTCCTGTTGGTCATCTAGCGACGAGGCTCACTTTTCCTTTACAGCTCGATTATATTCACGCAACACGATATTGCGGTGAAACCAGTGGTAGTGATCTGCATTGGGTTCAGGAACCATCTTTATCTCTAAAAAACAGGAATATTCTCATTGTTGATGATATTTTTGATGAAGGTATAACGCTTTTAGAAATCGTGAAATATTGCAAAGAGAAGGGGGCAAATGAAGTTTTTTCTGCTGTATTGGTCAATAAACTTCATGATCGCAAAATTAATTATAAACCTGATTACGTTGGTCTGGATATCGAAGACCGTTATTTGTTTGGTTTTGGTATGGATTACAAAAATTATTTACGAAATATCAATGCAATTCATGCAGTAAAAGGAATGTAAGAATGACAAAAGTGGCAATTATTGGTGGTACAGGCTTAGCATCGATCAATGGATTGGAAATAACTAATCAGGAAATTATACAAACACCTTACGGTGAACCATCAGGACCATTAGTTCAGGGTGAGTTTTGTCGTACTAGTGTTTATTTTTTACCTCGTCACGGCGCAGGGCATACTATTCCTCCGCACAAAGTTAATTACCGTGCAAATATATGGGCATTAAAAAATGCGGGGGTAAAACAGGTGATTTCAATTAATGCCGTCGGCGGTATTAATAACGATATGCAGCCTGGCGTATTAATAATACCCGATCAGGTTATTGACTATACTACTTCGCGTACGAATACGTTTTTTGAAGAAGGATTGAGTCAAGTCGTGCATATAGATTTTACTGAACCTTTTTGTGAATCACTCAGGCAATTTATAATTAATTCTGCAAATAAAAATTCTATTAAAATTATTGAACAGGGGACGTATGCTGCGACACAAGGACCGCGTCTTGAAACGGCAGCCGAGATCAATCGTTTAGAAAATGATGGCTGTCACCTTGTTGGTATGACGATTATGCCTGAAGCTGCATTGGCTCGTGAACAGGAACTTTGTTATGCAAGTATTTCTGTAGTAGCAAATTTAGCTGCGGGTAGAGGAACAGAAAATTTAACGATGGATGTTATTGAAAAAAATCTAAATAACGGAATGAAACAGGTTAGAAAATTACTCAAAGCAATTATTCCATCGATAAACTAACTTAATTTTACTTTAATTTAGCTTAATTTAATTAACAACAGTAACTTCTTCTGGTTTTTTATACTGTGTCATGCGAACCAATATTCCTAAAACAGGATGATCTAAATAATGCAGCTCATTACTTCTGATACGGCGTCTATCTTGTTTAAAATGAATCACACCCTGTTTTTGTAATTCCTTACGCACATTTTCATTATCTAATACAGAAAAAGGATTATCATTTGGAGCGAGTTCCGGTATTTTATTTTTTAAGGTAAGTTCTGCTTCTAAATGAAGATAGCGAGCAAGAGTGACACGTAAAATGCCTTCTAAAATAGATGGTGTTTTTAACGACTCCGCTGACTGTTCACTTTCAATATTTTCTTCTGTTTGATTATCGTTTTCTATAACGGGTGGTGCAGGAATTTCGCGCTTAAAATATACGGGTAAGGAAAGATTTTTATCTAAGCCCGGCTGTCGCCATGCCGTATGAAAAATAAGACGTTGAGTTTTTGATTCCGCTATTTTTTCTAACTCAGCAGTGAGTTGATAATGGCTTGAATTAAGTAGTTTGTAACTTTCTTTTAAATCAACGTCCTTAGGTAACCATTCTTTGTTAAATGGTTGTCCTAGAGTAATAATTTTCTCAGGGAGTGTTAGATTTACCTGCAAAGGCCAGTTTTCTGACGTTCTTTGACTTTCATCTAAGTTCTCGATAATGGCGATTTCAACATCATAATAGCGCATATCCTCAGCAAAACTGTTATTTGCCAATATAATAAATAGAACTGATATAAGTGTTTTCAAGCGACTGTTTCCTGTTATATTTGGTATGGCTTATTTTCTCATTGTTCAGCTGAAAATGCTAAACCTAATTGGAATTTTGTGATGGCGGCACGACAAGTAATCAAAATGGGGCATCCACTTCTACTAGAACGTTCTAAAGAAGTGGAAAATATCAAGTCAGTTGAGCTAACTAATCTTATTGCCGATATGAAGGACACCATGGCGGCTTTAAATGGAGCGGGATTGGCCGCACCACAAATAGCAGTAAATTTGCGCGTTGTTATATTCGGATTTTCAGATAATCCACGCTATCCCGATGCAGAATCTGTTCCGGAAACAGTTTTAATTAATCCTGAAATAGCAATTATTGATACTGACAGAGAATCCGCATGGGAGGGATGTTTAAGTATTCCTCATATGCGAGGACTTGTTCCTCGTTATAGTGCTATTCGTTATCGGGGATATGATGAAAATGGTCACTTAATTGAGCGAGAAGTACGTGGTTTTCATGCCCGGGTTGTACAACACGAGGTAGATCACTTAGATGGCGTATTATATCCTGCTCGTATTGAAAATTTGAAAGACTTTGGTTTTGAAGATGAGTTATTTCCCCCGTCAGAGGAAAACAAATGATTAAATTAATTCACATGAGTACAGCTTTTATTAGTATTAGTTTATTTTTGCTTCGTGGATTCTGGGTTTTTCGACACTCATCAATGATCAATAAAAAATGGGTCAAAATACTCCCCCATGTGAATGATACGATATTGCTAATGACAGCAACAATTCTTGCAGTAATAACACAACAGTATCCTTTCGTGGATAATTGGTTAACTGCAAAATTTATCGCATTAATTATTTATATTATTTTTGGTATGTATGCTTTAAAACGCGCTAATACAATAAAAAGTAAAGCTGTGTTTTTTATTTTGTCTATTTTAACTTTTATCTACATTGTTATGGTCGCAGTAACACGATCAGCAACATGGTTCATCGGATAATTTATAGTAATTAAATCATAATCAGACTTATTGCTATCTATGTATTATCTTAATCGTCAAAAAACGGTTTATTTTTCATTTCTTGTTTTTAGTATGTTGCTGCCTATTAAGGCTATATCTGAAACAGATGCCTCAACTCCAGACTCCGTATCAACAAAAATATTATCTGAATACGTTGAAAATAATTCTCTTGATAGTGATGAATTGTGTGATGATGAGGATTTTTCTGAAAATAATAAGGAGCAGGATGCTGAAGAAGACTCCTTTTTCTCAGTTATTGATGCGCCACATAATTTTATTTCACTGGGTATAGAGTCAATGGCCAGAAATATGGATGAATATTTTTCTGATGATCAAGCCATTTACGAGTTAAGCGGCAGTTATTTATTATTAAGGGAAAATATGATTATGACGGAAGGAGGAAATATTAACTACACCAATGATGTTCACTTTAAATTACGTTTACCCAATACAGAGAAAAAATTAAAAATATTTTTTGAAACCACAAATGAGAAACAACCTTATGATATTTTAACGAGGTCTGAAACAACACCTGTCACTAATACGGGAGAGGACCAATATATTGCGGGTGTACAAGGTGAATCAGGTGAATTGCTAGGCTGGAAATATAAACCTGTCGTTGGATTGCGTTTGACTTCGACAATCGAATCTTTTGTTCGGTTTAGATTTAACACAGAATATAAATTTGATAAGTGGAGTATCAACTGGCACGAAACACCTTATTGGGAACGATTAACAGGATGGGGGTTTGATTCTTATTTCGAATTAAACAGAAAAATCAGCAGCAATGATTTATTCCGTTCTTCTACATTTGCCGGATGGAGAGAGGAAACTGATTATTTTGAATTAAGTCAGGTTTTTTCGATGCATCATAGTTTAAGCAATCAAAAAACACTATCCTATTTTGTTGGTGCATATGGAAAAAGTAAACCGATAATATATACTACACATTTTTTAACTGGGCTGTCTTATCGCCAGAATATATATAAAGACTATCTGTTTGTTGAGTTTTCACCTCAAATATTATATCAGGAAATCAATAATTTTAAGCCAGAACATTCGTTGACCATTCGTTTAGAAATGTATTTTAAAAAATAATTTACCGTTGCTATGACAGATAATCAAATAATATTTGCAGTTCTTTAATTCTGAATTCAACATCAATAACGGGCTTTAATAATCGCAGTTTATCATTCCCATCCAGTTTATATGTGTTTGACTGAGTTTGAATAAGTTTGATTATTTTCATTGGGTCAATATCAGGTTGTTCGAAAAACAGTATTCGGCCACCTTCTTCACCATAATCAATTTTTTTAATTCCAATTTTTGCTGCGCTTAATTTAAGTTCGGTTACCTGAATTAAAGTTTTAACTGCTGTCGGCAATAATCCAAAGCGGTCTATCATTTCAACCTGTAACTCTTTTAGTTCATTTTTATCTGTTGCACTGGCAATCCGTTTATACATAATGAGGCGTTCATGTACATCAGGAATATAATCGTTAGGAATTAAAGCGGGGACATGTAAGTCAACTTCAGCGCCCTGATGTAGCGGCCTTTCAAGATCGGGCGTCTTACCAAGTTTCATTGCAGTCACAGCACGCTCTAATAATTCAGTATACATACTAAAACCAATTTCAATCATTTGCCCACTTTGACCATCACCTAGTAATTCTCCGGCACCACGAATTTCAAGATCATGTGTTGCCAGAGTGAAGCCGGTACCTAATGATTCAATCGATTCTATTGCCTCAAGTCGTTTTTTCGCATCAGATGTTAGTGTTTTACGTTTAGGGATAATTAAATAGGCATATGCTCTGTGATGAGAACGACCGACACGGCCACGTAATTGATAAAGCTGGGCTAAACCAAAACGATCGGCCTTATTTAAAATAATGGTGTTTGCCGTTGGAATATCAATGCCTGTTTCAATAATGGTTGTACAAACCAAAATATTAAATCGCTGATGATAAAAATCAGACATAACTCGTTCTAAATCCCGTTCTCGCATTTGACCATGTGCGAAATGAATATTTGCTTCAGGAATGAGCTCGGTTAATTTATGGCATTGCTTTTCAATTGTAGCAACATCATTGTGTAAAAAATAAACCTGTCCGCCACGTTTGATTTCACGTAAGCAGGCTTCTTTAATCATGTCATCTTTCCATTCGGTCACGAATGTTTTAATCGCAAGACGTTTAGCCGGAGGGCTGGCAATAATTGATAATTCACGCAAACCAGACATGGCCATATTTAAGGTACGGGGAATAGGGGTAGCCGTTAAGGTTAGAATATCAATTTCTGATCGTAATGATTTAAATTGTTCTTTTTGTCTAACTCCAAAACGATGCTCTTCGTCAATAATGACCATACCAAGGTTTTTATACTTAACATCAGGCTGCAATAATTTATGCGTGCCAATGACAATATCAACTTTGCCGGCTTCTAAATTCTTTAGAACCTGAGCTTGTTCCTTTTTAGTCCCAAAGCGTGATAAGGATTCAATTTGTACAGGCCAGTCTGCAAAGCGGTCACGGAAATTTTCGGTATGTTGCTGGGTTAATAATGTCGTAGGGGATAAAACGGCAACCTGTTTTCCTGCCTGAACGGCAATAAAAGCCGCACGCATAGCCACTTCTGTTTTACCAAAACCAACATCGCCACAAATAAGCTGATCCATTGGTTTTGCAGAACGCATATCACGAATCACATTATCAATCGCTGTTTGTTGATCCGGTGTTTCTTCAAACGGGAAGCCTGCTGAAAATGCCTGATATTGCATTTCGTCAAGAGGATAAGAAAAGCCGGATTGCGCTTCACGTCGTGCATAAATATCCAGTAATTCTGCGGCAACATCACGCACTTGTTCTCGTGCCTTCTTTTTAGCTTTCTCCCATTGACCACTGCCTAAACGATGCAACGGTGCATTTTCGGGAGCGGCACCGGTATAACGGCTAATAAGATGCAAAGAACTAACAGGAACATAAAGCTTGTCATCATTAGCATAGATGAGTGTCAGAAATTCAGTATCGAGCTCACCTATCTTTAAGATTTGAAGTCCCATATAGCGACCAACACCGTAATCTTCATGTACGACAGGAGAATTGAGTGTTAGCTCAGCTAAATTTTTAACAATGCTATCCGTATCGCGCTGTGATTTCTTTCTTCGGCGGCGTTGTAATACCTGTAAACCAAATAATTGAGGTTCTGCAATAACGGCTATTGCAGGATCGCTAAGTAACAAACCTTCATCAAGAGGGGCAACGGTTATGGCTAAAGTATGCTGGCTATTAATAAATTGATGCCAGTTATCTACTAAAGTTGGTTTGATATCATTATCACGTAACATTTCTGTTAGCGTTTCTCTTCGCCCTGTGGTTTCCGCAGCAAATAATACTTTGCCATTAAAATTATTAAGAAACTGTTTTAAAGCTGCTGCGGCCTCATGTGCTCGAATATCAAAATTAAGCGGAGGTGGTAATTCAGTTGAAAAATTAATAGCTTGAGTTGCTTCATGTTCATAGTGTTGTAATTCAACACGAGGGAAGCGTTTAAAGTGATTGAATACTTCATCGACTGGTAAAAAGACTTCATCAGGTTTTAATAAAGGGTGCTCAACATCATGTCGTGCCTGTTCATAACGTTCATTTATTTCTGTCCAGAATGTTTCAACTTCTGTATTAACGTCATCAGCAGTAATTAATAATGTCGAATCAGGCAGATAATCAAACAGACTAATCGTTTCTTCAAAAAATAACGGTATGTAATATTCAATACCCGGTGATGCAATACCATCGGTTACATCCCGATAAATATTTGTTTGTTTTGGATCACCTTCGAATCGTGCACGAAAAGCAGTTCTAAATTGTGATATTGCTTCTTTGTTTAATGGGAATTCACGAGCCGGCAATAATTGTATGTTTTCAACCTTGTCGATGGAAAGTTGTGTTTCCGGATTAAACGTTCGTATACTTTCAATTTCATCATCAAATAATTCAATACGAAAAGGATGTTTACTTCCCATTGGAAAGAGATCAAACAAACTTCCACGTACAGCGAATTCACCATGTTCCATAACAGATGAAATACAATTATATCCACTGTGTTCCAGCCGTACTCGCATGTCATCAATATTAAATTTTTGCCCTAAGTCCAAAGATAAACAAAACCCATCCAGATAACTTTTAGGGGCAATGCGATGCATTAATGTTTGTATCGGTGTAATTAAAATGCCCTGGGTTAAATCAGGCAGTCGGGATAATGTTGTTAAACGTTCTGAAATAATATCCTGATGAGGCGAGAACCGATCGTAAGGCAAGGTTTCCCAGTCAGGAAATTGTAAAATGGAAATATTTTCTTCTGCCATATAAAAACGCAGAGAGTAGTCCAAACGCTGTGCGGCAGCCATATCCGCGGTAATAACCAGAACAGGGCCCTGATGTTGTGTCGCGGTAGAACTCAATACTAAGCCATAACTGCTGCCGTAAAGCTGTCCCCACTGGCTGCGGAAGCCGGCTTTTGACGGGCATGGTGGATTAAAAGGGGAGTTGTGCGTCGAGCGGGAATGAGTCATTTATTAAGGTCGATTCAGGTAAAAAACAGCCTGTATTCTACTACAGAGAGGGGAAATACTTAAGCAAGTATATTAACGCAAAGGACGCAAAGAATAATATTTTTTATGTGTGCTTATTTAATAAAATTGAGTCTAACCAGGCTCAAAATTAAAAATATAGAGTTTAAATAATCTTAGTTTTACTTCGCGTCCTCCGCGCCTTTGCGACCTTTGCGTTTAAATTTGTAATAAAAAGTGACCTAGCGTATTTCTTCAATACTAAATTTTTTATCCATAATCTGAGGTTTAATGATAGCGTAACCTTGTTGTTGCCAGTGGCCAATTTCAATAATGCCAGAAGGCACGATTTTTACGAAACTTTGAAAATCTTTTGTTTCATAACCATAATCTTTTGCTGCTAAAGCACAAACTCGAAATTCAACACCTAACAGACTGTAGTACTTCATACGTTCGACGCTATCTTTATATTTCTCATAATTTTTCTTTACCAGTGTCACAATTTCAGTGCCATGGATAATGACTTTAATATCCATAAGCTCCGGTGCGTAATTATACGGTTCTTCAGTTAGTGGATTTATGTAGGAACGTAACCAGTATAATGCAGGACCAATTTTGTTCGGGGTATCAAAGTAGAATTCAAACAGAACGTTAGGTTCCTGATAGGGCGTCTGCTCAATAGTTGCTTCTTCAGAAAATGCTAAAGAACCATTAAATAAGATTATTAATATTATGAATAGCCGCATACCAAGATACCAATTTAGCGAAAAAAAAAGGATATGGAGTTATCTTTCAGTCTAGTAGATAAAACAGCAGTTTGGTAATTTAGAAACAAAAATACCGGAGAAAATCCGGCATTTTTATTCGTATTATTTTTAAGAACTAGAACTTAAAGTAAACACCCATAAAGAGGCCAGAGAATTTCATGCTGGCTTTTACACTGTCTACGTCAATCGTATAATTTTGTGAACGAATACCCGCTTCAACACCTAACATAAAATCAGTTGTGTAAGTCACTTTGGTAGTGATATCACTAATTGTATTGTTACCGGCAGAGATGTTACTCATTTCTGCAGCCAGAGTAAACCCTGCAGGTAAACCAATTTCAGCAGCAACATAGAGCATTGGGATAGTGGCGGAGAAACTTGCAGTTTGCAGCGGGTTAATATTGTCGTCTACAGAAGCTTTCCCGCTTATCGCTTTTGCCGTTAGACCAATGTCAAAACTGACTAAATCATTATCGAGGATTTCGTAATAAAGGATTGCATCGGTTTGATCTAGAGTTAAAGAAGTAGCTAAAGGATTAGTAGTATTAAATGATTGGCCATTGAAACTAAAAGTTGTATTTGCTGTACCAGAACCTGATGATGATAATTTAGTATTTACAAATTTTAAGTTTGGAATAAGCGGAACAGGGTGTTCTACAACAAAATAGGCATAACCTTCTGTTTTTTCACCTAATTGAAGATCATTTTTTAAGTCCGCAGAAGTACCTGCACCATTTACACTTGCAGTGATGTCACCACTGGGGTCATGAGCCCATGTGCCGGCACCTGCTTGAAAGCCGAATACGGTTGCAGTGAAACCTGTTAATGGTAAAAGTGCAACAAAAGCACCAAGAAGTAATTTTTTCATATATCACCTTAAATATCGGATAGTTAATTAATTTAATTATCATAACTAACGTACTGAAATTACGATAATTTTGTTTTGTAATGATTATTATCGACCGTTAGCTTGAAAACTCAAGGACAAATATGCGTTATTTAACCTTAAAATAGTCTGAATTGTGAGCAAAGTAAGGTTATTAAGCATTACTTAAGCTGTTATTGACGCAAAATAAGTGTGTCTCCGCGTTGAGTAAACTCAATAAACTTTAAAAATGACATCCCGAGTAATATTTCATCACCCTCCATTTTCGGGTTAATTGAGGCGCGAACATTGTTTAATTTTATATTTCCGATACTGACACTTTCAACCGTGGTTAAATATCCGACAATACTTCCGTTTGCGGTTTGATAGCGTCTTTCCTGACCATATTTTAGTTTTAATTTACGTGCAATTTTGTCAGGGATTGATATATCACTGGCACCGGTATCGAGTAAGAAGGTGACAGGCTGGTTATTGATTTTCCCCTGGGTTACATAATGGCCGTAGCGGTTTCGCTTTAGAACAACGGTGTTTTTATCTTCTGATTGTTGAGTCAAAACCTGCTGGTTAGGGTTGTAGTCAGATTCAAGAAGGTTATTAAATAAAAAAAATACCATAATCATTAGGGCAACCCACATTGCAATAATAAATTTATGTCCTAAGCGCTTGTGATTTTCTGATTCATCTGTCATTAGCTATTGTGTCTTTTTTATTGGCTGCTTATTATGTGTCTTATAATAACAATGGAGAAGAATGTGATTAAGGCAATATTTAAACTGGTTTTGGTATTTACCCTGTTTAGTTCACTATATTCTTGTGCAGTATCACCCGACGAAATGGTCTTACTCGACAGGTCTATCATGTCGTATGAGCGTGCAATTCGATGGGGTGATTTTACCCGCGCAAAATCTTTCCATAAAAAGGATCCTACTTTGTCTGATCTTGAGCGCCGTCGTTTAAAACTGTATCGCGTGACCGGTTATTCAACATTACAAAATGATGTACGAGATCGACATAATGCTTATTTATATGTCGAAGTAAAATATTACAAAAATGATCGACCTGTCATAAAAACGATTACATTAAAGCAACATTGGAAAAGGGATAATGATAGTAAAATATGGTACCTGGATTCGCAGTTTCCTAAATTCAGGTAAGAAAGAGTGGCTGTTTAATTATTAACGACCGCATGGATAACATATTCACTTTCAAAATAAACAGTAAAATCTTTGTAGATCCACCTTGAAATTGGGGGCGTGCCCACAGCCGGTTCTTTAGTCAGCGCTTCACCAAAACGTTTCTGCACCATTTCCATTGTCATGCCGCGTCCCGGTAGGTGAACTGAAAACTCGGTCGTTTTAGTTTGTGATTCTGATGCCGGTAAGTTAATTTCTTCAGCGGATAGATTTACAGACAACCCAATTAACAGTAGCCCTGTTGCTGTAATGTGACTTAGCCTTAACATGTCATGACTCCAAAATTAGTTGCGTGTTGAGTAAACTATACTCGATCAACAGCTTACAGGCAAAAGTTAAGCTATATTATCTTGTTATTTTGCCTCAAAAATAGTTGTATCTGATCTGTCTAACTGTCTTTATTAGCTAAATTATTACCAAATACTCGTCATAACGATTTCTTAACATTTGTGAGTGTATACTCATATATTTCTTAGAATATCCTCTCGTGTATTTGTTAAATATTGTTTTCTCGCAATATATTGGAAATCACTCAGTCACAGTTATTACTGTAGAGGGTAAATGAACGCTTATGAAATATAAGTAGATAATAATGAAGAAATATCTATTACATGAGCGCATTCAAAAAATACTCCCATTTTTACTTTGGTGGCCGACTGTTAATTCAAGAACATTGCGCACCGATTTTTTGGCTGGTTTAACTGACGCCATTGTTGTACTGCCACTATGGGTTACATTTGCAACGATCGCGAGAATGCCACCTGTGTATGGTTTATATGCCGGGATGGTTCCTGCTGCTATCGCGCATTATTTGGTTCGTCACGACGTCTGGTTTCCGGGCCGACAACGGCAGCATTGATAGTATTATTTTCTGCTTTGAGCGTTTACGCTGAATCGGGTACTGTCGATTACGTCACATTGGCACTCACTTTAACCTTTATGGTGGGGGGATTGAATTAATAATTGGGTTTGCTCGTATGGGGGGGGGGCCTGGTAAATTTTCTATCACATTCTGTCATAATGGCTTTACTGCTGGTGTTGCGATTCTGATTGCAGCCAAGAAGTTAATTTTTTTGTCTGAACATCCCCAGTGGAGGACATGTTCATGATATTGTTATTAGGTTTTACTATCATATTTATGACAATTTTTTTTGCCAAACATGCACAAAACGAACATTCAGAGAATGTAAAACGGTACCTTCTCTGATGAAAGAGCATAATTTATAAATTAAAGTATTTAATATTTAGGAGAAGTATTATGTTATTAAGGTTGTTAACGATTGTTGTTTTGTTATTCAGTCAAAATAGTTTTGCTTATAACTCGCCAATCGAAATTATAGAATATATTGATAATATTAAGGTGGTTGCATTTATCAATAAAGCAGATGTTAAAAAAACAGACGCATGGTTACCGTTTAAGAATAAGCCTCCTTTGTCAATAGATAGGGCGCTTGCAAAGGTTAAATTATTTTTAAGTAAAAATAATGCGCAGGATTTAACAATGCGCGAAATTAAATTAAAGCGAATTCCTCATCATGATAAAAACTGGCATTATTTAGTTAAGTTGTCGTATAAGATTGATGATCAGTTACAGTTTCATTATTTTGTTGTATTGATGAACGGTAAAGTTATCGCTGCGTTAAAGGAACCTGAGTCGATTAAATAATATTCCAGGTTTTTTATATTATTGTTTTAAGCTAAATGATTTTGGACACGATATTTAATGTATATTTTAGTAATTGAAGATAATCCTGATCTGGTAGCGAATCTTTATGATTATATGGAACCTCGTGGTTATGTCGTTGATGCTGCTTATGATGCTAAAAGTGGCTTACGTTTTGCTCGTGAGAATATTTACGACTCGATAATATTAGATTTAATGCTGCCAGGAATGGATGGCTTGGAAGTTTGCAATCAATTACGTGATAGTGGTTGTGATACACCGGTTTTAATTCTGACAGCAAGGGATACATTAAAAGATAAGCTTGAAGGTTTTGCTCGTGGAGCAGATGATTATTTAGTAAAACCCTTCGCTATGCAGGAACTTGATGTTCGATTAAAAGCGATCGTGCGTCGTGCAAGGGGTGATCAATCAAGAGCGTTAATTAAAGTCAGTGATTTGGTCTTTGATCCTGCAACTTTAACAGTGACTCGATCTGATAAAACAATTACTTTACCCCCCATACCTTTAAAAATTTTGATGCTACTTATGCGTCAGTCACCTCGAGTTGTACCACGAAAAGAAATTGAACGGCGCATTTGGGGGGATATACGCCCTGATAGTGATGCACTTCGTACACATATTTCAGTGTTACGAACAGCTATCGATAAACCGTTTATTAAACCTTTATTACGAACGGTACATGGCATCGGTTATCAACTTGTTGCCTCATAATGCGGTATAGAACAAGCCTTCGTTATCGGGTTACTTTTGCTTTCGCCTTTTTGGGAATGTTAATAAGTCTTGGCCTTGCGGCGAGCTTTTATAATATTACCATCAACATCGAAAAACAGCTGATAACAGAGACATTGTCTGCTGAGCTAGAAGATTATATTAGTCATTACAAAATTGACCCTAATATTCCACCTCCAACAAGTACAACCATTCGTACTTTTGTTATTAAAGAAAGTGAAGAAACAGCGCCTTTAATAATTCGTAATTTAACAATTGGTTTGCATCACATTTCATTTGAAGAAAAACAATATTATGCAGAAGTAAAGCTGGTTGCTAATGAACATTTTATTGTGCTTTATGATGATAAACAAATTCAGTATAGAGAAAACCAACTAAAAATATTTCTTACTGTTGGTGTACTAGTGATGATGTTTTTTTCTACCTTGCTCGGTTTTTGGTTAGCAAAACGAATTACCTTACCGGTGGCTGAACTTGCGGCCCGGGTTACGAATTTAAAACCTGAGAACTATCAAACTCCACTTGCTGAAGACTTTCCAAATGATGAGGTTGGTCTGCTTGCTAAAGATTTTGATGCTTATTTACAGCGACTATCAGATTTTATTGAGCGCGAACGGTATTTTACTTCTGATGTTAGCCATGAGTTACGAACACCGCTTACTGTTATTGAAGGTGCAACGGATGTCTTATTCAGTTCTCCTGATTTAAAAGAATCTAATAGAAAGCCAATAGAACGAATTTCAAGATCCGTTCATGAAATGTCAGAGCTTGTTTCGGCACTATTACTATTAGCAAGAGAAGATGAAAATGATATTTCAGAATCGGGTTGTGTCGTCAGTGAAGTTTTAAAAAAGGTATTAGAGGGACATCAACATTTACTTAAACACAAGTCGGTAGTGATTAATCTCGATATTCGAACTGAAACGATCTTGCCAGTAGAATGCACCTTATTACGAGTGGTGATTGCAAATCTTATTCGTAATGCTATTTATTATACCGACAAGGGTTCCATCTTTGTTGAACTAGACAGTAATAGCATCTCTATTAAGGATACAGGGATAGGAATTCCTAACGATCAAATACAACAAATATTTGATCGTTATTACAGCGGGAATAATGATGGTGAAGGGATTGGCTTGTCACTCGTTAAACGAATCTGTCGAAAATATCATTGGACTATCGAAATAGAGAGCCAGGAAGGTCAGGGGAGTTTATTTCAACTGAGGTTTTAGTCCTTGTTTTCTTAATTTTACGGAAAGTTTTACGATAAATTTACCTTTTCTTAACATTTAAAGGGTTAGCATTATCTTATCGCCGAATACATTTTAACGGCTGATATGGCATTTCTCCGGTGCCATTCCACTGACCTACCTTTTGGTAGGTGCTGTGGAGAATGGATGGTTAATATTCAATCAAAAAATGAATGCTATTGAGTAGTATGCCTGAAACCGGTTTTCAGTTAATATTTGCCCCATGTTTAATCCTGTAGAACTCTTTGTTGGCCTGCGCTATACCCGCGCAAAACGCCGCAACCACTTTATTTCTTTCATCTCACTGTCTTCAATGATGGGGATTGCACTTGGTGTGACCGCATTAATTACGGTTTTATCCGTAATGAACGGCTTCGAAAAGGAAGTGCGCGAACGCATTCTTGATATGGTTTCGCATCTCACCGTGACGGATTTTGAAGGCGGTCTAAAAAACTGGCCTAAAGTGCTTGAAATGACCAAGACCCATAAAAATGTTATTGCTGCCGCACCCTATATTGAAGCACAAGGTATGCTGATTAATGGCACGAAGGTTAACGGTACGCTGATTCGGGGTGTCTTACCCAAACAAGAATCGTCTGTGTCAAATGTCGCAGAAAAAATGAAAGTGGGTCACTTTAGCGATCTGAAAGCGGGAAAGTTTGGTGTTATTTTAGGGCAGGATTTAGCCCGAATTTTGGGGGTACATGTTGGTGATAAAGTCACCATGGTGACCCCAAGTGCAAATGTCACCCTCGCCGGAGTAGCACCGCGTTTGAAACGCTTCACTGTTGTTGGCATTTTTTATCTTGGAATGTATGAATACGATAGCACTATGGCAATAATCCATTTAAAAGATGCGCAACGCTTATTTCGTATGAAGGATCAAGTGACCGGTATACGTGCAAAGCTTCAGGATTTATTTGCGGCACCTTTAACCCGGGATGAGTTACAGGATAATACGTTAACTGAATATTGGGTAAGAGACTGGAGTAGTTATCACGCAAACTGGTTCCGTGCCGTTAAAATTGAAAAACGTATGATTTTTTTGTTACTACTACTAATTGTCGCGGTAGCAGCATTTAATATTGTTTCAACGTTAGTGATGGTGGTAACAGATAAACAAAGTGATATTGCGATATTAAGAACATTGGGTGCTTCACCGGCAAGTATTATGGGCATATTTATGGTGCAAGGTGCGATTATCGGTATTATAGGAACCGTAATAGGCACCGTTGGTGGAGTCAGTTTATCGTTAAATCTGGATACGGTTGTACCATTCATAGAAGGTTTATTGGGTATTCATATTCTTGACCCAGCTGTTTATTATATTAGTGTCTTACCGTCTGATTTACATTGGGATGATGTCTGGACAATTTGCTCTATTTCTTTGTCGCTAGGATTATTTGCAACACTCTATCCTGCGTGGCGAGCAAGTAAAACTCAACCTGCGGAGGCACTGCGTTATGAATAATCGTGTTTCTGATACTGTTTTAATGTGTGAAGGTTTAAATAAAATATTTACTGAAGGCCCGGCTGATGTGAATGTATTAAGTGATATTTCATTAAGTATTCAAAAAGGTGAGCAGGTTGCGATTATTGGTTCATCCGGTTCAGGCAAAAGTACATTATTACAATTGTTAGGTGGATTGGATTTACCGACAAAAGGACGAGTTGAAGTTGCGGGTAATGACATGGCGTCACTCGATGAAACACGGCGTGGTTTATTAAGAAATCACCAATTAGGCTTCGTTTATCAGTTTCATCATTTACTCCCTGAATTTAGTGCCTTAGAAAATGTGGCAATGCCGTTATTGATTCGTGGAATAAAACCCAAAGAAGCAACACAAAAAGCCAACAGCATGTTGGCAAGAGTTGGCTTAGAGCATCGGGTTAAACATAAACCGAGTGAACTCTCTGGTGGTGAACGTCAACGTGCTGCATTAGCACGGGCATTGGTGACGAATCCTGCTTGTGTGTTAGCCGATGAACCAACGGGTAACCTTGATGGTAAAACGGCTGAACAAGTATATGAATTAATGCGAGAAGTGAATCGTGAACTCAATACCAGCTTTGTAGTGGTAACTCATGATTTGAATTTTGCTAAAAAAATGGATCGGGTTTTACATTTAGTTGATGGACAAATAAGTAGCTAAAGAAGATCTCGTCATTGCATAGTCACTTTGTGATTCGCAATGAAATGAAAATTATTATCGGAAAGAAATATGAACTTACACGAATACCAGTCTAAAACACTTTTTGCCGAATACGGAATTGCAGTCCCCGAATTTCGGGTGATTAGTCAGACTTCACAAGTGAAAGCAAAACTTGATGAGTTAGGCGGTGAGCGTTGGGTTGTGAAAGCACAAGTACATGCAGGTGGTCGTGGTAAAGCGGGCGGTGTAAAAATAACAGATAGCAAAACGGAAGTGGAAAAATTCGTTTCTTCTATGTTAGGTCATAACTTAGTTACTTTTCAAACTGATGCTAAAGGTCAGCCGGTTCATCAAATATTAGTTGAACAACCCTGTGAAATTGAACGTGAGCTTTATTTGGGGGCTGTTATTGATCGTTCCTTACGCCAAATCGTTTTTATGGCTTCGACAGAAGGTGGCGTTGAAATTGAAAAAGTAGCAGAAGACACGCCAGAAAAAATTCTTAAAGCAGCGGTTAACCCTATTGTTGGGTTAGAAGGTTATCAATGTCGTGATTTAGGCTTTGCTTTAGGCTTGAAAGGTCCACAAATCAGACAGTTTACTAATTTGCTAATGGGCTTAGCTAAATTATTTATTGAAAAAGATTTGTCATTACTTGAAATCAATCCCTTGGTTGTCACCAAGCAAGGTGACTTACTTTGTTTGGATGCGAAAATTAATATTGATGATAGTGCTTTGTATCGTCATGCGAAACTAGGTGAGCTGCGCGATGTAACGCAAGAAGACGAACGTGAAGTGCGCGCCAAAGAATGGGACTTAAATTATATTTCGTTAGAGGGTGAAATAGGTTGCATGGTCAATGGCGCTGGCCTTGCCATGGCAACAATGGACTTAATTAAATTACAAGGCAGTGAGCCGGCAAATTTTTTAGATGTGGGTGGCACAGCGACTAAAGAACGTGTTGCCGAAGCTTTTAAAATAATTTTATCGGATGAAAAAGTAAAAGGCATTTTGGTTAATATTTTCGGCGGGATTGTACGTTGTGACATTATCGCAGAAGGTATTGCCGCTGCAGTTGAAGACGTGGGCGTTGAAGTGCCAATCGTCGTTCGCTTAGAAGGAAATAATGCAAAATTGGGTTTGGAAATATTAGATGCCAGCCCCTTAAAAATTGAAACAGCCCATAATTTAAATGATGCTGCGATGAAAATTGTTCAGCAGGTGAAATTATTATGAGTGTTTGGATTAACAAAGAAACAAAAGTGATTTGTCAGGGCTTTACCGGTAAACAGGGTCAGTATCATTCTGAAAAAGCCCTTGAGTACGGAACTAAAATGGTCGGTGGTGTAACCCCGGGTAAAGGCGGTCAAACCTCATTAGGTTTACCTGTTTTTAATACTGTAAAAGATGCCGTCAAGGAAACACAGGCGAATGCCTCTGTTATTTATGTTCCCGCTGCTTTTTGTAAAGATGCTATTTTAGAAGCGGTCGATGCGGGAATCGAACTCATTGTTTGTATAACCGAAGGTATTCCGACAATAGATATGCTGGATGTCTGGCATGTTGTTCATCAATCCGACTCCCGCCTTATCGGGCCAAATTGCCCGGGCATTATTACACCGGGGGAATGTAAAATTGGCATTATGCCCGGTGAAATTCATCAACCGGGTAAAGTGGGGATTGTTTCTCGCTCCGGTACATTAACTTATGAAGCGGTAAAACAAACAACCGATATTGGTTTAGGTCAAAGTACCTGTATCGGCATTGGTGGCGACCCTATTCCGGGAACCACCTTTATTGATTGTCTTGAAGCATTTGAAAACGATCCTCAAACAGAATCAGTCATTATGGTGGGAGAGATTGGTGGTTCTGCTGAAGAAGAAGCGGCTGAATATATTAAATCAAATATGAGCAAGCCAGTAGCTGCCTATATTGCTGGTGTAACTGCGCCTAAAGGAAAACGGATGGGGCATGCCGGTGCAATTATTGCAGGTGGTAAGGGAACAGCAAAAGAGAAATATGCTGCGCTTGAAAATGCGGGTGTTTATACTGCAACATCACCGGCTGAACTCGGTTCAACTTTGCTTAAAGCCATTGCAAAATAAAATAGAAAAATAAATTGTGCTACGATCAGGTTGATTGACGTTCATTTCAACCAGTTTTTTGCTTCATCCATAGAACGAAAAATTCGAACTTGTTGTGGCAGATGGTCAGAAAGTGCTTCATACTTTCTGGCCAAACCAAATCCTAAGTCAGTGGAGGTCACGCAAGCAATCTTAGCGTTACCTCGATTTAATGATTCACGAAATATAATTAGCCTTTCTTGAAATTCAGTCGTAATATTTGAAAAATCCATTTCTTGCAAATCATATATAGCATTAATGTCACTTGGGATATTCATGCTTGAAAAACTGTCTTTGGCAGACTTTTTAATTTCTTCAAGTTCAACTAAACCTGACACTTTAACAATTAGAATATTGTTATCCGAATCGTGCGTGAATTCTAGAGGCATAATTTTTAGTCATTTAAACAAAGTGGGAGGTGTTAAAGACTGTCATAGATAACAAGGCATTACAATAAACATAAATTATTTAATTAGAGTATATCTTCAATAAACCATGCTGAAAATGCATGCCGGCCTGCAATATCTGACTTTTTGTAAATGGAAGAAGCTTGCTGACGAACGGTTTTTTCTGCAGTATTTCTCAGTGCAGCAATTTCTTTCAGACTTAATCCCTTCAGTAATAATAATCCAACTTCACTTTCACTTTGGGTGAGTTTCCATTGAGAAAATTGCTGCTGAATGATTTTTGCAAGCTGGCGGCGACCCTCAATAATGTATTCATCGGCTTTATTTTTATTGGTTTGCTCTAGTTGATACTTTAGTTGTTTGATTTGTTGTTTTTGCTTATTTTTTTCATAAAACAACCAGACAATAGCCAGTAAAGATAAAAGCACTAGCATGCTCTCTTTTAGAATATGTGCCGTATCTGCCCCATGCGATAAATCGGCGACAAGATCCATACCACTGGCAAAGATAATAATAGTAAAAAATAATATGAGTAAGCTTTCTTTTGCAGCGCTGAAGGACAGCATAAATACCTCTGTAAAATCAAAATGTTATTTTGCAGGACATATGTCCTATATGGGCATATTAGGCATATGCCCGATGTTTTTATCAGCTTGTTACACCATACTTCATTTAACAGATTATTTTAAGGAGAAGGTTATGTCACAAGAGATTAAAGTTTGGGATCCTTTAGTGAGGTTGTTTCACTGGAGTCTGGTGTTATTTTTTGTGGTGAGCTACTTGTCTGGTGAAGATGAAAGCACCGTTCATATTTATGCCGGATACATTGTTCTGGGATTAATTACTTTTCGCTTACTTTGGGGTTTTATTGGAACAAAATATGCCCGGTTCAGTAATTTTGTTCGTGCTCCTAAGGACATCATTCGTTATTTCAAAAGCTTTTTAAAAGGTAGTCCAAAACATTATTTGGGGCATAATCCATTAGGTGGAGCAATGATCATTGCCTTACTTATTTCTCTTTTTATGGTGAGTTATACCGGGCTTAAATTATATGCCGTAGAGGAAGGATTGGGACCTTTGGCTGAAGGAGATAATATCAGTTTAATAAGCAATGCTTATGCTGATTCAGATGAACAAGATGAAGGAGAAAAACACTCCGATAAGAAAAAAGGTGAAGATTTTTGGGAAGAACTGCATGAGTTTTTTGCAAACTTCACTGTTTTTCTGATTTTCTTACACATTGCAGGTGTTTATGTCTCGGGTTATCTAGATAAAGAAAACCTGGTTAAAGCAATGATCACAGGAAGAAAAAAACAAGATTAATATAAAGAACCTGTAGAGATAAATGCTACAGGTTCTTTGAACGTTTCTTTTTACGTTCTTTCAAAATATTAACGATATGTAAGCGCCATAAAAGTCTGATAGTGCCGTAACCTAATGCACCAAAAACAATCCCACTGACGGTACAACCCAATAAAAAAGGCTGCCAGATTGCATCGAGCTCAGTACCTAACCATTCCCAGCTTAAATCAAAGCTAAAGGCATGTTCCGGTGCGCCTAAAATCCAGGTACCTACTTTGTAGGCAAAGTAAAAAATGGGGGGCATGGTAACCGGGTTGGTTAACCAGACTAAACCAACAGAAATGGGTAAGTTACAACGGACTAAAATAGCGACGGCTGCCGCCATGACCATTTGTGTAGGCAGGGGAACAAATGCAAAAAAGAGACCAACAAAAAAGGCCATTGAAACAGAGCGTCGATTAAGGTGTAGCAGGTTTGGATCATGAAGCAGGGTTCCAAACACTTTGTTTAATTGTTTGTTGTTGCGGATTTTTTCATGATCCGGCATGTAACGCTTTATAAACTTCTTTGGCATGTGACTTTCTATTTTATTGAAATCTGCTAATCTAAATTATTGTAACAAGATGTTACCAATTTAACGCATAAATTTATACCTAAGGATGGGTAGCCAGATGATTTTAGGGACTCTGTCATTTCTATTTGGAATTCTCCTACTGCAACAATTTAGCTCTCTGCCGGCAATTATCTGGTGTTGGGCTTTAATCCTCATATTTAGTTTACCTTTTCTACCAAAACATTTTCCTGTTCCAAAATATATCATTTTATTTGTCGCTGGTTTTTTATGGGCATTACTCCGAGCGCATTGGGTATTGGATATTGCGCTGCCAACAGAATTACAGGGTAAAGATGTTTTAGTCACGGGTGTTGTTTCGAGTATTCCTCTTGAAGATAATCATAAACGCCGGTTTGAATTTGATATTGAAACGTTAGCGTTTAATAAGAAACAATTTCCATCCGTGGGTAAAGTCAGACTCAGTTGGTACGGTAAAAGGGGCAGGAAATACACCAATAAGATTAAACTCAAAGCAGGGCAGCGCTGGCAGTTTTGGTTACGACTAAAGCAACCGCATGGTTTTATGAATCCCGGTGGGTTTGATTACGAAGGCTGGCTTTATCAGAAAAAGATTCGGGCAACAGGTTATATTCGTATCAACAAAAAGAAAAAGCTGTTTGCGAAAAAAGTTGATGAAGAAGCAAAGGGATACAATTTGCTTATTTTGCGTCAAAATCTGTACGAGAAGTTAAAAACGATCACGGCTGATACTGAATATGGTGGCATCTTAGTCGCGCTTGCGATGGGAGAACGAACCGGTATTATTCCAAAACAGTGGCAGGTTTTTCGAGCGACGGGAACCAGTCATCTTGTTGCGATATCGGGTTTACATGTCGGTTTACTGGCGGGCTTTATATTTTTTCTTACTCGTCGATTATGGCCGTATTGTGGCTCAGCAGCACTTAAATTAGCCTCTCCCCGCGCTGCTGCAATCAGTGCGCTTTTTATTGCTGCCTTTTATGCCGCATTATCGGGCTTTGCTGTTCCCGCACAGCGTGCTCTTATTATGTTAAGTATTGTGATGCTCTCAATATTTAACCGGCATAAAGTACAAAGCTCGCAAGTGTTGAGTCTCGCATTGTTGAGTGTTTTGTTACTTGATCCCGTTGCTGTTTTATCCGCAGGATTCTGGTTATCTTTTTCTGCGGTGGCAATTATTAGTCTTGCCGCTTCAGGTCGTTTAACGGTAGATGACGGTTGGCGAATCTGGGGGCGGTTACAATGGCGAATTAGTTTGGCGTTAATTCCGTTACTCATTTTTCTTTTTCAACAGGCATCACTGGTTTCACCTTTAGCTAATCTTTTAGCCATACCGGTTGTTAGTTTTTCGGTTGTACCTTTGGTCTTAGCAGCAACGGCTGTTGTTTCTTTTTTACCAGAATTAGCTTCTTTGCTATATTCACTTGCAGATTCAATATTATCGGTTTTATGGTGGTTTCTGGATTATCTGGCAGCAACACCAATCAGTCAGTGGTATGGTGCGAAACCTTCAATTCTCACGCTTTGCTTAGCGAGTTTAGGTTTTGTTATTTTATTAACTCCCAGGGGCTGGCCGGCTAAATATCTCGGCGTTTTCCTCATAATTCCTCTACTATGGCCGAAAACGTTGTCTCCCAAGGAGGGTGAGGTTGAAATAACACTGTTGGATGTTGGGCAGGGCCTTGCGGCTGTGGTGCAAACGAAGCACCATGCACTACTCTTTGATACCGGTCCCAAATTTAGTCAAAGTTTTGATACCGGAGCCGCTGTTGTTATCCCATTTATACGACAGAAGCATATTAATAAGTTCGATATGTTAATCATCAGCCACAAGGATAATGACCATCGTGGCGGTCTGGCCTCCATTCAACAAGAGGTAGAAATCCTTAAATTAGTCAGTAGTTATGATGAAAAGGGCAGTGAAGCATGCCGGTCAGGGCAACGTTGGCAATGGGATGGGGTTCAGTTTGAGATGCTAAATCCAGAAGGTTCTGTGAAGTATAAGAAGCGGAATAATGCTTCTTGCGTCCTACGCGTCAGCACTGGAAATGAATCATTGTTATTGAGTGCAGATATTGAAAAACGAACAGAAAGGAGGCTCGTTCAGCAGCATTATGAGCAGCTTAAATCAACGTATCTGGTTGCCCCTCATCATGGCAGTAAAACATCGTCATCTCAGTCGTTTTTAGATGCCGTTGATCCCGATTATGTCTTAATTCCTGTAGGTTTCAGAAACCGCTATCGCATGCCTCATGCCACAGTTTTACAACGTTATCGCAACAGAAATAAGCCAATGATAGAAACGTACCGATCAGGGGCGATTACGGTGAGGTTTGGTCAAAAAAGCAGCAGTAAAGTACCCAAGCAATATCGTAAAGATAATCAAAAATACTGGAACAGCAAACACTAATTGCTGTGAACACTACCCTTTCCGCACACGGTCGTCTCTGATAAAGTGAGCACCAGTTTTTCACCTATAAATTGTAGTATAAGGAATTCAAAATAGTGTTTGAAATGATTCAACATGGTGGCTGGTTGATGCTACCCATCCTTGCGTGTTCAGTGATTGCCTTAGCCATAGTCGCTGAACGTTTCTGGTCGTTACAAGCTAAAAAAGTGACACCACCAAGCTTAGCGGCCCAGGTATGGCAATGGCATAAAGCACAAACATTAACCGATGAGCATATTGTCGCCCTGGGCAATAATTCGCCTTTAGGAAAAATTCTTGCTGCGGGATTAATAAACCGCAACCATCCACGAGAAATAATGAAAGAAAGTATAGAGGAAGTCGGGCATCAGGTTATTCATGAACTGGAACGCTATCTTAATACGCTGGGTACAATCGCTTCGATAACGCCTTTACTGGGTTTATTGGGTACCGTTATTGGTATGATAAAAGTTTTTGCTGCCATAACAACACAAGGTGTCGGTAATCCAACCGTTTTAGCAGGCGGAATTTCAGAAGCACTCATTACCACCGCTGCCGGTTTATCTGTCGCTATACCAACATTAATTTTTTATCGATTTTTCCGTGGCCGTATTGATGATCTGGTTTTAAAAATGGAAGAAGAGGCATTAAAAATTGTTGATGTTATGCACGGTGATCGTGTGGAACAGGATAATAAATAATGTTGCGTACTAAACGTGATAAGGATTTAGAAGTAAATATAACGCCACTGATTGACGTTGTATTTTTATTGCTGATCTTTTTTATGGTATCGACAACGTTTCAGCGTGAATCTGAAATATCTATTGAGTTACCGGAGTCATCAGGTAACGTTGCCGACTCAAAGAAAAAGGTGATTGAAATAAGTATTGATAATCAAGGGCGTTATTTTGTTAATCAACGTCGAATTAAAGATACCGATATCAAAACATTAAAAAAAGCCATTTCAATTACACAAGGCGATACAAAAGAACCTAAATTAATTATTAGTGCAGATAAAATGACACCACATCAGTTTGTGGTAAGAGCAATGGATGCCGCTCGCCAACTGGGATTAGTACATTTAACTTTTGCAACAAAACAAGTTAATAAGAAATAAATATGACAGAGCAATCGCAAGTCAACCAGGCTAAAGATGGTGCAGTAATTTATCGTCGTTTATTAAAATATGCCTTACCTTACTGGAAAATATTTGTCTTAGCAGTGATTGGTATGGTGATATTTGCCGGAACGGAAGTCTCGTTTGCACAATTATTACAACCTATGATGGATGGTGGCTTTGTAGAAAAAGACGCAAAATCCATGTTTTGGGTGCCTATTCTTTTAGTTGTTATTTTTGCGGTTCGTATTATTGGTACCTTCTTTTCCGAATACGGTATGGCAATGATTGCGCGTAATGTTATTCGTGATTTACGTAAAAATGTATTTGATAAAATTATTACTTTGCCAACCAGTTACTTTGATGTGACTTCGTCAGGCTCTATTTTATCAAAAATGGTTTATGACATTGAACAACTTGCAGAAGCAACGTCTGGCGTTGTTATTGTTTTAATCAGAGATGGTATTACCGTTGTCGCACTATTTATCTGGATGCTCTATCTCAGTCCGTTATTGACACTTGTCTTATTTGGAATCGCGCCTTTTGTTGCAACTATTGTTTATGTAATCAGCAAACGTTTTCGGGTTATTGGAAAACGGATACAAAGTTCAATGGGTGGTGTTACTGAAATTACAGAAGAAGCGGTTAAAGCGAATCAGGAAATCAAAATATTTGGTGGGCAAGATTTTGAAATGCAACGATTCCAGGAAATTAACCACTACAATCGTTTGCAACACTTAAAACTGGTCGCCACAAATGCAGTTAGTAACCCGACCATTCAACTTATTGTTGCGGTTGCTTTTGCTTCGATGATTTATATGGCCACTGATCCAAAATTTATTGCTGATATGACAGCAGGTAAGTTTGTTTCCTTTTTAATGGGGATGGTCATGTTACTGCAACACGCGAAGCGGTTAACGACGATTAATATGACTTTACAGAAGGGGATTGCTGCTGCCGAGAGTGTGTTTGGTTTTATTGATGTTAAAGATGAAGTTGATCAGGGAAAAAATGAAATTGAAAAAATTAAAGGCGATGTAGTCTTTGAGAATATTAATTTTTCTTATGTTAATGAACATGAAAGCGTATTATCAGATATAAACCTAACGATTAAAGCTGGTGAAACGGTTGCATTTGTCGGCCGCTCTGGTGCAGGTAAATCCACATTAGTGAGTTTATTACCTCGTTTTTATGAAAGAACAAGTGGTGATATTAAAATCGATGGAAATGATATTGAAACGTTGACTTTAAAAAATCTCAGAAGTCATATTGCACTGGTTAATCAAAATGTCACTTTATTTAATGATACGGTTGCACATAATATTGCTTATAGTGACCTTGGTGATATCGAAAATGAACGAATTATAAATGCAGCTAAAGCGGCAAATGCCTTTGAATTTATTGAAGGTTTACCGGACGGTTTTAATACTATTGTTGGCGAAGATGGTGTCTTACTCTCAGGTGGTCAAAGGCAACGCATTGCTATTGCTCGAGCCATATTTAAAAACTCGCCTATTTTAATTTTAGATGAAGCAACATCCGCGTTAGATACAGAATCAGAACGAAGTATTCAACTAGCATTAGATGAGTTAATTAAAACACGAACAACGCTTGTTATTGCACACCGTTTATCAACCATTGAAGGTGCAGATAAAATAGTAGTATTAGATAAAGGGAAGATTGTTGAAGTTGGAACACATAAGGAATTGATATTAAAAGACGGACATTATGCTGCATTGCACAATATGCAATTTAAAAGCGAAAAAATAAACTAAGAATTATGCTGATTAAAAAAATACAAAAATCCTGGTATAACAAAGAAGGTTTGACAACAGTCTTACTCCCTTTCTCATGGTTGTTTTGTTTATTAGTTCAAATTAGACGATTACTTTATCGGTTAAGAATATTTCGGACCACTCAACTTAATGTTCCTGTCATCATCGTTGGCAATATAACGGTGGGCGGTACCGGAAAAACACCGCTGGTGATTGAATTAGCTAACCTGTTAAAAAAACACAATTATCGACCGGGGATAATAAGCCGGGGTTATGGTGGTAAAGCACGTACCTGGCCTCAACAAGTACGCTGGGATGGTGATCCTACTATGGTAGGTGATGAAGCAATTCTTATTGCACGGCGTACGCGTTGCCCAATGGCTGTCGGGCCAGATCGTGTTGCGTCTGCAACAGCGTTATTAAAATATACCGATTGCAATATCATTATTAGTGATGATGGTTTACAACATTATACTTTAGGTCGAGATATTGAAATTGCGGTGATCGATGGTATAAGACGATACGGTAATGAAAAATGTCTACCGGCAGGACCCTTGCGTGAGCCGATTAAGCGTTTAGAACAGGTTAACTTTAAAGTAACAAATGGTGTTGCTGGTCCTGACGAATTTGCTATGACCTACAAAGCAGAAAAGCTTTGTCGTGCTGATGATCCTGCGGTAACACTCGAACTATCATCATTAAAAAATCAAACCGTTCACGCTATTGCAGGCATAGGCAACCCACAACGATTTTTTAATGATCTTAAGTTAAGCGGTTTGGATATAATAGAACACGCTTTCCCTGATCATTATCCATTTAAAAAAGAAGATTTAGATTTTGGTGAAATACAACCCATTGTTATCACTGAAAAAGACGCAGTAAAGTGTCAGCGCTTTTATTTACACAATGTCTGGTATCAGCCCATAAAAGCGAAACTAGACAATCAATTCACCGAACAATTACTTGTAATGCTTGAGAGAATCAATGGACAAAAAACTACTTGATATACTCGCGTGTCCTGTTTGTAAAGGGCCGTTAGTTTATATAAAAAAGAATAAAGAACTTGTTTGTAAAGCAGACAGACTTGCTTATCCTATTCGTGATGATATTCCGGTTATGCTGGAAGAAGAAGCGCGTCAACTTCCAGCGGATGAAGAAATCAGCTAACCTTTGAAAATATTTTACATTGGTTCATCAGGTTCCTTATCATTAATTCCATTACAGGCGTTAATAAAATCAAAACATCATGTTTGCGCCTTTGCTTTTGATCAGGAACACAGTGAATTTGATGTTATAAAGTCAGGTTCAATTCAATCTCTTGCATTTGAAAACGCCATTCCTTTTATCAAGCTTGATGAAAACTACACAAATGCGGTTTCGCAAATTCAATCATATCAACCCGATATTATTTTAGTATCGTGTTATGCACGTTTACTACCTCAAGTCATTTTATCAATAGCAAAAAGTGGATGCTTTAATGTGCATCCATCTTTGTTACCCGCTTTCCGTGGTCCAACCCCAATCTTCTGGCAGTATCAGCAAGGCATCACACATTTTGGTATTACTTTGCATCGTCTTTCAGAAGGCTTTGATACTGGGAATATAGTTTCTCAAAAGTCAGTAAAAATTGAAGATGGAATTACTCAATATAATGCAACTGAATTACTAGCCGAAGTTGCGAGTGATTTGATTTTAAATTTGTTAGAAGATGTTAAAAATAATCGTGTTACTGAAATTGAACAGGATAATACAAAAGCAAGTTACTACTCTTATCCTGAACATAAAGACTATGAATTGAGTACAAAGTGGACAGCGAAAAGAATATATAACTTCATTAAAGCGTACCAGAACGAAGATGTTTATTTTTTATGCCAGATTAATAAAGAAAAAGTAAAAATAATCGATGCAATTTCTTTTCAATACTTACCTTATAATGAAATGAATGGAGGAAAAGTCGTACAGCATGGCGATAATATAAAGTTTTCCTGTCAGGCAGGTTATATTGAATGCCAAATTAAGCTCGATTGATTATGTTGACATCCTTACAGGCAGACGTTTAGCACCCCAGTTACCGGGTGTTGATTCAAATACACCGGCAACTCTTGTACCACATGATTTACAACAACCGTTAGCGGTTAAATTCCATTGTCCTAATTCATACCAATCACGTTCAATTAATAACTCACCACACTGATGACACCAGGTACTATCTGCATCACGGTTATGAACATTACCAACGTAGGCATAACGCACACCGGCTTTCATAGCAATGTCCCTTGCCATGGTTAGTGTAGAGGGTGGCGTTGCAGGGACATCCATCATTTTAAAATCAGGATGAAAGGCACTAAAATGCATAGGCATATCCGGACCTAAATTTTCAACGACCCACTCACACATTTCTGTTAATTCTTTTTCAGAATCGTTTTCACCAGGAATAATTAATGTTGTTGTTTCTAACCAGCAATCTGTTTCATGTTTAATGTATTTTAGTGTTTCCAGAATGGGTTCAAGATGGCTGCCGGTTATTTTGTGATAAAAACGTTCGGTGAATGCTTTTAAATCAACGTTAGCCGCGTCCATCCATTTAAAAAATTCTATACGTGGCTCAGGGTTTATATACCCCGCTGTTACCGCGACGGTTTTAATGTCTTTTTCACGACAAGCTTGAGCAACATCAATGGCATATTCATGAAATATAACGGGATCATTATAAGTAAAAGCGACACTTTTACAGTTATACTCAGCGGCAACTTCTGCTATTTTTTCAGGACTGGCTGCATCGGCTAACGTTTGCATTTCTCGTGATTTACTAATGTCCCAGTTTTGGCAGAATTTGCAGGCGAGATTACAGCCCGCTGTACCAAATGAAAATACGGGAGTGCCAGGTAAAAAATGGTTTAGGGGTTTCTTTTCAATGGGATCAATACAAAATCCGCTCGAACGTCCATAAGTTGTTAATACTACAGAACTATTTTGATTTTCGCGTACAAAACACAGGCCTTGTTGTCCCTCATGTAACTTACATTCACGCGGACATAAATCGCACTGTACACGACCATCATCGAGCAAATGCCAGTATTTTGTTTTAACAATTGATGGATCAGACATCTCAATACCTAAATTAATATCAGTTATACAATCTATATAATGGCGGAAGAATGTCATTTCAACATTGCAAGTATAAAAAATGACCCTATTATTATAGTAGAGCACGAAATAATATGTGATGAATTTAAGTAAATTAAGGAAGTGAGTTTATTGTGAAACAGATTAGACAACCTGCTGTAGCAGGATTGTTTTATCCTGCAGATAAACAATCATTGGCAGAAGATATAGAGCGATATCTGAAATCGGTTACCAGTACATATAAAAGTGCACCTAAAGCGATTGTTGTTCCACACGCAGGTTTTATCTATTCTGCTCCAATAGCTGCGTCAGCCTACAAACAACTTATTCCATTTAAAGATAAAATAAATCGGGTTGTATTACTTGGACCTTCGCATCGTGTCGGTTTTTTTGGTTTAGCTGTGCCTGAATCTGATTTTTTTAGAACACCTTTAGGAAACGTTCCCATTGATCACGAAGGGATTAAACAATTATCTGATCTTCCTCAGGTGATAGTTTCAGAACAGGCGCATCGTGATGAACATAGCCTTGAAGTTCAGTTACCTTTTTTACAGGAAATACTACCCAAGTTTTCTCTTATACCACTGGTTGTCGGCGATGCCGAACGACATGAGGTGGCAGAAGTTATAAAAAGATTCTGGGATGATGAGCATACCTTAATTGTTATAAGTACCGATCTTAGTCATTATCATTCATACAATGAAGCAAAACGAATTGATCGATTAACCAGTGATGCCATTGAAAATATAAAGCCTGCTCTTATTAGTTATGATGATGCCTGTGGCCGAAATGGTTTAAATGGCATGCTCACTGTTGCAAAAGAAAAAAATCTCACCGTTGATATTCTTGATTTGAGAAATTCCGGTGATACTGCCGGAGATAAAGATCGTGTTGTAGGTTATGGTGCTTATGTCATCCATTAAATTAACATCTGAAGATCAGCAAGTGTGTTTACATATTGCACGTGACTCGATTAGACATGGTTTAAATCATGGCACAAAACTTCATATAAGTAGTCAGGATTATTCTCATGACTTACAACAAGAACTTGCTAGCTTTGTGACTTTACATATAAATGGACAATTACGTGGATGTATTGGCGCATTAGAAGCTTATCAACCATTGATTGAAGATATTGCTGAACACGCTTTTGCTGCCGCATTTAATGATCCCCGCTTCCCGGCATTAACTGAAGATGAATTTGAACAACTGGATTTAGAGATTTCTGTTTTAGGTAAACCAGAAAAAATGTCTTTTGAAAGCGAAGATGATTTATTACAACAAATCCAACCAAATATTGATGGTTTAATTCTTGAGTCTGATTACCACAGGGGGACATTTTTGCCGAGTGTGTGGGAACAGTTACCGGATAAAAAAGAATTTTTAAATCACTTGAAAATGAAAGCAGGTTTACCAAGTCATTGGTGGGATTATGCGGTAAAAATAAGTCGCTATGAAACGTTTTCTTTTTGAAGATACTGTTTTCTGTTAGATCTTATTTTCCAACATATCGATTAACAGATCACTAAGTTCTATTTTCGTTTCATTATTTGTGAGTTTATCTTCTATATTAGTAAATTCAGAAATGATTTTGGAACATTCTTCCGGGTTATTTATTAAGTTTAATAATGTTTGAGATATATTTTCAGATGTTGCATCATCTTGTATCAGCTCAGGTATAACACGTTTTCCCGCAACAATATTACACAAGGCAACATGATCAATTTTCAACATACGACTAACGAAAAAATAACTTAACTTACTTATTTTATTTATAACAACCATCGGTTTTTTAAGTAAAGCAAGTTCAAGCGTTACTGTGCCTGATACAGTGATAATCGCATCACAAACCTCCATCACATCGTGGCTACGATGGCTGATTATTCTCATATCAAGGTTGGCTTCATTGAAGTAGGGAAGTATATCTTCTTCTTTTAGCGTTGAAGCAACAGGAATCACAAATTGTGCATCCGGTCTGAGATTTGAAATTATTTTTGCACTATCAACAATAATTGGTAATAAACGTTTTATTTCGCTATGGCGACTGCCAGGGAATAAACCGATAACAGGTTTATCATTATCAAGTAAAAATTCAGCGCGTAAGGTTTTTTGATCTGCTGACACATGCATTTCATCAACCAGTGGATGGCCAACAAAACGTACAGGCACATCATATTTTTTGTAAAAGGTTTCTTCAAAAGGAAAAACCACTGCCATCATATCGACAAGTTTTCGTATTTTGAAAACGCGTTTTTGACGCCATGCCCAAACTTGTGGACTAATGTAAAACAAAACTTTAACACCACATTCTTTTGCCGTTTTTGCTAAACGTAAATTAAAGTCAGGATAATCAGTTAAGACTAAAAGATCGGGTGGGTCGGTACGGAGTAAGTGTTGCATTTTTTTTAATGCACCACTGATGGTATTCCAATGGGCTAATACTTCAATTAATCCAACAACGGCGAGCTCGGCTGAATCAACTAATGCTTCAACACCTGCTTCAACCATGTTTTTTCCGGCTATACCGTAGAAAGTGATATCGGTATTTTTTTCTTTGACTTCACGAACCAGTTTGGCTGCATGTAAATCACCGGAAGCTTCTCCGGCAATAATCATGACTCGTTTCATTTATTGTTTTCCCGACCAGTTTAAACAGCAGATTTAATGGTGTCACAAACCAGTTTGATTTGCTTTTCGGACATTTCCGGGAAGACCGGTAATGACATGCAATGTTTAATTGTATCTTCAGTTACAGGTAATGAAATACCCGCACACTCTTTTTCAAACGCTTTTTGTTGATGTAATGGAATAGGGTAATAAATTGCATTAGCAATTTCTTTTGCGGATAAAGCAGACATAATTGCATCACGCTTGTCTGTTAGAATAGTATATTGATGATAAACATGCGTGCCAATGCCATCTTCAAAAGGAACAGTAACAACATCTTTTAACTGTTCACTGTAACTATGTGCTACACGACGGCGTTCTTTATTAAATTCGTCAATATATTGAAGTTTAACGCGCAGGATTACGGCTTGTAATTCATCTAAACGACTGTTGTAGCCAATTACATCATGATGGTAACGTTCACTACTGCCATGGTTGCGGTAAATTTTAACTTGTTCGGCAATAGCATCATCATTTGTTGTGACCATACCACCGTCACCATAACAGCCCAAATTTTTACTTGGAAAGAAACTATGACAACCTGCTAAGCCAATGCCACCGGTAATTTCATCACCAATTTTTGCACCATAAGATTGTGCGCAATCTTCTATGACGAGTAAGTTATGTTTTTTAGCAATCGCCATAATTTTAGTCATGTCTGCAGGCTGGCCAAAAATGTGTACGGGAATAATTGCGCGGGTTTTATCTGTTATAGCTGCTTCAATTAAATCAGCATCAATATTTAATGTATCAGCTTTAATATCAACATACACGGGTGTTGCACCCACATAACAAATGGCTTCTGCAGTGGCAATAAAAGTAAATGAGGTCGTTATAACTTCATCACCTTCACTAATGCCGGCAGCAAGTAACGCAAGATGTAAAGCATCTGTACCCGATGCACAAGTTAATGCATGTTTAACACCAAGGTGTGCAGCAGCTTCTTTTTCAAAAGTTTGTACGTTTGGACCAAGAATAAATTGAGTTTTACCAAGCGCTTCTATAATTTTTGTATCAATCTCTTCCTTCAGATTGTTATATTGCAGTTTGAGATCAACCATTGGGATCATGTCGAAGTACTCCATAAAGTTTTTTATTCGTGGTGTTTATAATATAGTGTTTAAAATGTGCTGTTTAATTTAAGCCGTGCCCAGCAATTCGCTAATTTTAGTTGCCGTTTGTAATGCAAGTAAACCTGCCTTACCACTAACAACCGGTGGGGTATTTGTTGTGATTGAGTTTAAGAATGCTTCAATCTCACTGTACAACGCATCGCCTTGTTCGAAAGTTTGTTCATTACTTTCAATATTAGCAATACCGGGGTACATCTCACCATCCCCTTTATTGTGAAGAGCCAGTTTTTTATTTTGGAAGTCGATAGAAATATAAGCATCATGCTGGAAGATACGCATAATACGTTCACTCTTCATGCTGACTCGACTTGCCGTTACATTTGCGACACAGCCATTTTCAAATGTGATACGAGCATTTGCAATATCAATTTCCTGAGAAATAACAGAAACGCCATTAGCATCAATATTTGTCACTGGTGAGTTGGCAAAGTCGAGAATAATATCAATATCATGAATCATTAAGTCAAGAACAACGTTTACATCTGCACCACGGGGATTAAAAGGTGCGATACGGTTCGATTCAATAAATAAAGGTTGTTCTAATTGATCCTCCATAGCAAGTACTGCGGGATTAAAACGTTCTAAATGTCCGATTTGAAATACACACTTATTATCATCAGCAATTTTTACCAGTTCTTCAGCCTCGGCAACGGTTGAAGTAATTGGTTTTTCTAATAAAACATGAACACCATTTTCGAGAAAGATTTTTGCTACTTCATAATGTTTTTGAGTAGGTACAACAATACTTACTGCATCCACTTTGCCGATAAGTTCGTTGTAATCGGTAAAGGCGGGGACATCGTGTTCATCAGCAATGCCTTGTGCAATTTCTAAATTAGCATCACAAACTGCAACAAGCTCAGATGATTCTAACTGGGCGTATTTTTGTGCGTGAAATTTACCAAGATAACCTACGCCAATGACGGCAGTTCTAATTTCGCTCATTATTTTTCCGATTTTGTTCGCATAATGGGGGGTGTTAGTACGATATATGTATGATCGCATTGTCTTATTTTAAAATCAACACGATAGACATGGCCTTTTAAGCGATTATGGGGGTATGCTAGTAATCGTTTAAATAATCTCAAGGTCGACAAAGTCATGGTCAAAAAACAAGCACTTCCTCCCATTCTAGACTGGGCAGATCGTGGACAGTTTGTTGCTGGAGTTGATGAAGTGGGGCGTGGCCCGTTAGCAGGGCCGGTTGTCGCCGCAGCGGTGATTCTTGACCCAAATCAGCCGATTGAAGGACTGATTGATTCCAAGAAAATCACTGAAAAACGACGTGAAGTGTTAGCTGAAGAAATTAAGGAAAAGGCTCTTGCCTGGGCCATCGCACGTGTTGATGTGGATGAGATTGATGATATCAACATCTTACAGGCCAGTTTACGGGCGATGAGTATTTCTGTTTCAGAACTTAAGCAACAACCTGATTTTGTTATGATCGATGGTAATAAAATTCCCGCTGATCTCACTATCAAAGCAGAAGCTATTGTGAAAGGGGACGATCGTGTGCCTTGTATCAGTGCTGCTTCAATCATTGCAAAAGTTGCCCGTGATCATGAAATGATTGAAATGGATTCGGTTTATCCGGGGTATGGACTAGCGAAACACAAAGGATATCCGACTAAGGTGCATATTGAAGCATTACAAGAGTTGGGCGTCACAGAGATTCATCGTCGTAGCTTTGGGCCGGTGAAAAAAATTTTAGCTGAGTAGAGGTAAGAATCTAGTATAGATTACGGCTCGCGCTTTGCTTTGCCTGAATGACGAATTCTTATTTGTTAGTGTTAATCAAAAAAACTTGAGTATTCTCTTGTGATTGTCGAATCTTAAAATATATACCTTATTCAATACGTCATTCCCGCGTGTCTTTAGCGGGAATCCAGTGGTTTAAATTTTGGATTCAGGATAAATTCTATCGAATTTTCCGGAATGACGAGATGATATTTTGTTCGTCATTCCCGCATGCTCTTAGTGGGAATCCAGTTCTTGTTACTAGCCTCACATGCCGACTCTATTTTTAGCTCAAAAATTAACCTGTTTTTCGTCTTGCTTAACCTCTAAATAGATCTGAAAATAGTCGAATGCCTGAATCTTTTGTCCATCTTTCCCTGCACACCGAATATTCCATTGTTGATGGAATAGTTCGTATTAAACCGCTTGCTAATGCGGTTGCAGAGGCAGGTATGCCTGCCGTGGCGGTGACGGATCAAAGTAATATGTTTGCGCTAGTGAAGTTTTATCGTGCCTGTCAGTCTGCAGGGGTAAAGCCAATTGTGGGTGTTGATTGCTGGGTGACCAGTGAGGACGAACCAACTCAACCAACGAAATTGACCTTATTATGTATTAACAATGCAGGGTATCTCAATCTCACTCAATTAGTTTCAAAAGGCTATACCGAAGGCCAGCATCGCGGTATCCCAATGTTACAAAAGAGTTGGTTCATTGGACAGACGGGCGGGCTCATTGCTTTATCGGGTGGCCGCTTAGGTGACGTGGGTTTAGCTTTGTTAAGTGAAAATACCGAACTTGCCTCATCGCGTTTAAATGACTGGATGCAGCTTTTTCCCAATAATTTTTATCTTGAGCTACAACGGACTGGCCGGGAAAACGAAGAAGATTATTTGCATGCTGCGGTAGAACTTGCGATTCAACATGATGTACCCGTGGTGGCTACTAATGAAGTGCGTTTCATTTCAATAGAAGATTTTGATGCGCATGAAGCTCGCGTTTGTATTCATGATGGCCGCACCTTAGATGATCCTCGCCGGCCAAAACTTTATAGCGATCAACAATACTTACGTTCGCCAGAAGAAATGATCGAGCTATTCAAGGATATTCCTTCAGCCATTGAAAATACGGTTGAGATAGCAAAACGCTGTACGGTTGAATTAACGCTAGGAAAAAATTACTTACCTGATTTTCCAATTCCTGATGGTTTAACAATTGAACAGTTTCTTGAAGAAGAGTCACATAAAGGTTTAGAAAAACGTTTGCATCAATTATTTGATGTGAATGCTGAAGACTATGAGGAAAAACGATCAGAATATTATGCACGTCTACAAATTGAACTCGATGTTATTAACAACATGGGATTCCCCGGCTACTTTTTAATTGTTGCCGATTTTATTCGTTGGGCAAAAGAAAATGATGTGCCGGTTGGGCCTGGTCGTGGTTCCGGTGCAGGTTCGATTGTTGCGTATGCCTTAACCATTACTGATCTTGATCCAATTAAATACGAATTACTCTTCGAACGTTTCTTAAATCCTGAACGGGTATCCATGCCTGATTTCGATGTCGATTTCTGTATGGAAGGGCGTGATCGTGTTATTGATTATGTTGCAAGAACCTATGGCCGGGATAAAGTTTCTCAAATCATTACTTATGGAACGATGGCCGCAAAAGCCGTTATCCGTGATGTTGGTCGAGTACTTAGTCATCCTTATGGTTTTGTTGATCGTATTGCAAAACTGATTCCCTTTGAAATTGGTATTACATTAGATAAAGCGCTGGAACAAGAACCACAACTACAAGAACTTTATAATGAAGATGAAGAAGTAGCAGGGCTGATTGATCTTGCTAAATCATTAGAAGGCATTGTGCGTAACGCAGGTAAACATGCCGGTGGCGTTGTTATCTCACCCTCTAAGTTAACCGATTTTACCCCATTATATTGTGAAGAAGATGCTTCTAACTTAGTTAGTCAGTTTGATAAAGATGATGTTGAAGCTGTTGGTTTAGTGAAGTTCGATTTCCTGGGCTTACGTACTTTAACTATCGTTGATTGGGCAGTTAAATCAATTAACGGGATAAAAAAAGCTAATGGTGAAGAACTGGTTAACATTGAAACCATTCCGCTTGATGATGAAGCTACCTTTGATTTATTAAAAGCGACAAATACCACCGCAGTCTTCCAGCTTGAATCTCGCGGTATGAAAGATCTTATTAAACGTTTACAACCTGACAGCTTTGAAGACATTATCGCATTAGTTGCCTTATTCCGACCGGGGCCATTAGGCTCAGGTATGGTTGATGATTTTGTAAATCGTAAGCATGGTCGTGCACGTGTTGTTTATCCGCACCCTGATCTCGAAACAATATTAAAACCCACCTACGGGGTTATTTTATATCAAGAACAAGTAATGCAAATTGCGCAGGTGTTAGCGAATTATTCTTTAGGTGCAGCGGATTTATTACGCCGTGCCATGGGTAAGAAAAAACCTGAAGAGATGGCAAAGCAACGTCAAATTTTTACCGAAGGTGCTGTGGCGCGTGATGTTGATGAAAAAACGGCAACCTATATTTTTGATTTGATGGAAAAATTTGCCGGTTATGGTTTCAACAAGTCTCACTCGGCTGCGTATGCCCTGGTTTCATATCAAACTGCGTGGTTAAAAGCACATTATCCTTCTGAGTTTATGGCCGCGGTATTATCCGCAGATATGGACAACACAGATAAAGTCGTTACTTTGATTGATGACTGCAGTGAAATGAAACTGGAAGTAACACCACCCAACATTAATCTTTGCAAACATCAGTTTACAGTTGACGATGGCGCAATCATCTATGGTCTGGGCGCTATAAAAGGTGTCGGTGAAGCGGCTATCGATGGTGTTATAGAAGAACGTGAAAAGAAGGGTGAGTTTAAAACGCTGTTTGATTTTTGTCAGCGAGTTGATTTACGCAAAGTAAATCGCCGTACCTTAGAAGGTTTGACCATGGCGGGTGCGATGGATGTGTTTAAACAACATCGTTCTACCATTATGGCGACCTTACCCGATGCATTAAAGATAGCAGATCAAAAATCACGTGATGATCAAGCTGGTATACAAGACATGTTTGGTATGTCTGTCGAAGCTGATGATGAAGGTAACTTAAGTGGTCCTGAAGTTTACTCTGTACAAAAAGACTGGAGTGAAGAACAACGCTTAACGAATGAAAAGACCACGTTAGGTTTATATTTAACCGGGCATCCTATCAATCGTTATCTTCCGGAGTTAAAACAATTTGTTAGTGGTCGATTGGTTGAACTTAAACCAACAAAAAACGCGACAGTCGTTGTCGCGGGTTTAGTCGTGGGGATGCGTGTGATGACGACAAAGCGTGGTGATAAAATGGCATTTCTAACGTTAGATGATCGAAGTGGCCGTATGGAAATGGCGGTGTTCTCCGAAGAATTTAATGCTAACCGTGAAAACCTGGCAAAAGATAAACTCATCGTTGCCAGTGTTGAAGTCAGTATTGATGATTACTCTGGCGGCTTTAAGATGCGTGCCAAAGAAATTTATGACATTAGTCAGGCACGCGAACGATTTGCTAAAAATTTAACGGTTAGTGTTGATCAGACTCATGCAGCGAATGGTTTTATTAACGATTTACAGCGTGTCTTAACACCATTCAAAGAAGGTTCGTGTCCTGTTGTTGTTGACTATCATAAAGACGATGCCTGTGCTGAAATTCCATTGGGTGAAGAGTGGCGCGTCCATCCAACAGATGAGTTATTAAATCGTTTACGTGAATCGATGGGTGAAAAACAGATTAATATAATTTATTAATATGACAAACTCTTTCAAAGGGCTTTTATCTGTCCATTCAGCAGTATTAATATTTGGTTTAACTGCATTATTTTCTAAACTTATTTCTTTAACGGCACTAGAGATTACATTACTGCGTAGTATTTTTGCCATGCTTGTTATTTCCATTCTTTTTTTAGGGCAAAGAAAATCAATTCAATTATCTAAAACCAAAGATTACGGTACTGTCATAGTCTTAGGTGTGTTGCTGGCATTACATTGGGTGACTTACTTTCATGCAATGCAAGTATCAAGTGTTGCAGTGGGTGTGATAGCGCTTTATACCTTTCCCATTATGACAGTGTTTTTAGAACCTTTATTTCATGGTGAACAACCACATATTAAAGATGTCATGAGTGCATTAACGGTATTGTTTGGTATTTATTTGTTAGTCCCTGAATTTTCTTTAAGTAATGAAACAACGCAAGGTATTTTGTGGGGCGTTTTGTCTGCCTTATTTTTTGCCTTAAGAAATATTATTCAAGGCCATTATTTTAAAGGTTACACTGCACGTCATAGCTTATTTTATCAAACGCTGGTGACATTTGTTGTCTTACTGCCTTTTTCATTTGAAGTGATTCCTGAAGTAACAACGATTCAATGGGGACAGTTATTGATATTAGGCATTTTCTTTACCGCTCTGCCGCATACTTTATTTGCATTTGGTTTGTTAAACCTTAAAGCAAAAACAGTGAGTTTGGTCGCTTGTGTGCAGGTGGTTTATGCCACCATTTTTGCTGCGTTTTTATTGAGTGAATGGCCACAGCTTTCAACGATTATTGGTGGATTAATTGTGGTTTCAGCCGCAATGTATGAATCCTACACGGCTGGGCGGAAAGTATAATACTTAATGTCTTGATAAAAGCGGGCAAAATGTGACAAATTACTGGTTGTCACAGTCAGAATTCGCTAATATTGCTATATATTATTAACTTGTATTTTTAAACCTAACATGTTGAATTTATTATGAATTTAAATTTTCTTGATTTCGAACAACCGATTGCAGAGCTTGAAGCCAAAATTGAAGAATTGCGTTATGTTGGTTCCGATAATGAAATCAATATTAGTGATGAAATTACTCGGCTTAAAAGCAAAAGCCACGATTTAACGAAATCGATTTTTTCAAATTTAAAAGCTGCACAAATTGCTCAGCTATCTCGCCATCCACAACGTCCTTATTTTATGGATTATATTGAACGTGTCTTCACTGACTTTGAAGAGCTTCATGGTGATCGTGCTTATGCTGATGATGCTGCACTCGTTGGTGGTATGGCAAGGTTAGACGGCCGTCCAGTTATGATCATTGGGCAACAAAAAGGCCGTGATACAAAAGAAAAAATTAAACGAAATTTTGGTATGCCTCGTCCGGAAGGTTATCGTAAAGCATTACGTTTAATGAAAATGGCAGAGCGTTTTAAATTACCTGTTTTGACTTTTATTGACACCCCTGGGGCTTATCCTGGTATCGGTGCTGAAGAACGTGGTCAAAGTGAAGCGATTGCGCGTAACTTACTTGAGATGTCAGAATTAAAAACGCCAATTATTAACACAGTTATTGGTGAAGGTGGTTCGGGTGGTGCTCTCGCAATTGGTGTGGGTGATCGTTTAATGATGTTGGAATACAGTACCTATGCTGTTATTTCTCCGGAAGGTTGTGCAACTATTTTATGGCGTAGTGCAGAAAAAGCAGCGGAAGCTGCTGAAGCGATGGGCTTAACAGCACAACGTTTAAAAGAACTTCAGCTCGTCGATGAAATTATTCCTGAGCCATTAGGTGGTGCTCATCGTGATATTGATGCGGTTGCTACAAGTCTCAAACATGCATTAATTAAGAGTCTGGATAATCTATTAAGTACATCAATTGATAAGTTATTAGACCAACGTTATGAACATTTAATGGCATATGGTAACTATACCGAATAATGTTTTTATCTGTGCCTGCAACTCTTGCAGGCATGTTTTACTTCAATTTACCTCGAAACTAAACGATGAGCTTTAATACTGCGTTATTAAAAGAAAATATTTCGCAGTATAGCAATGCGAAAGTGTTGTGGGTTGCTTATAGTGGCGGTTGTGATTCTCATGTTTTATTGTACTCCTTAGCTGCGTTACGTTCTGAAATTACTGCAGAAATTAAAGCGATACACATTAATCATGGCTTAAGTCCTCTTGCAAATGAGTGGGAAGACCATTGTCGGAAAATCTGCGTCGCATTATCGGTTCCGTATTTAGCCATTTCTGTTAATGCAAAAGCAAAAGATACCAGCCCGGAAGAAGCTGCTCGTCATGCGCGTTATGCAGAATGGAAAGCGCTGTTAAACAAAGATGAAGTTATCGTATTGGCGCATCATCAGGATGATCAAGCTGAAACGGTTTTAATTCAATTATTACGTGGTTCCGGGGTAAAAGGCTTAGCCGCCATGCCGGCACAACAAAATTTTTCTCAGGGTTTACTTTGTCGTCCTTTATTAGGTTTTTTGCGTGAAGAAATTGTGAGTTATGCCGTCACGAACAATCTTAACTGGATCGATGATCCCAGTAATTTTGATACCGACTTTGATCGTAATTTCTTGCGCCATGATGTCGTGCCTTTGTTAGAAACACGCTGGCCTTCACTAAAGAAAACCTTATCCCGTGCTGCAAGTCATCAGGCAGAAGCAGATCAGTTATTAACTGAACTGGCTTTTCAGGACTGGCATCATGTTCATAACAATAATCAAATTAATATCAAGGCTCTCGTAAAACTGTCCGCACAAAGACAACGTAATGTTTTACGTTATTGGATTGCCGATATTTGTGAATTACTTTTACCTAACACCGTTCAGTTACAGCGCGTTCTCGATGAAGTGATAACAGCAGCAGAAGATGCTAATCCTGAAGTTTTCTGGCGTGGTGGAGAGATTCGTCGTTATCAGGGATTACTGTATGCGCAAGAAAAGCGTGTCAAACATGAAAATATGTCCAAACTATTACTATTATGGCCAGATCTTACAACACCATTAAAGCTTAACAGTGAAGGTTTAAAATTAACGGCAACATCATCGTTAGGCGCAGGCTTAAGCCAGAATAAACTTAAAAATGCAGAAATTTCCGTTAAATTTCGACAGGGCGGGGAATCCTGTCGTCCCCATGGGCGCGGCCAAACCCACCAGCTTAAAAAGCTTTTTCAGGAATGGCAGGTCCCACCGTGGCAACGTGCAGCGGTTCCACTCATTTATGTTAATGGTGAGTTGGCAGAGGTAGTGGGGTACTGTCGCTGTGAACCGTTTGTGGCTACTGAAGAGGAAGCGAGCTGGATTGTCGCATCGTATTCTTAGTGCTTTTTGCCGCTTAAGGATTGAAAAGTAAGGCAAAAACACTCACAATAGGGCTCAATTCAACGGCATGATCACAATCTCGTAAAACGAGTGTTTTCAGGCTACCATCTCCACCTATTTGGCGTATTAATGACGAAATTTGTTTTCATCACCGGCGGTGTTGTGTCTTCCTTAGGCAAAGGCATCGCTTCAGCATCTCTTGCCGCAATTCTTGAAGCTCGCGGCTTAAAAGTCACCATGATGAAACTGGATCCCTATATAAATGTTGATCCAGGCACCATGAGCCCATTCCAACACGGCGAAGTTTTTGTTACCGAAGATGGTGCAGAAACTGATCTGGATTTGGGGCATTACGAACGTTTTATTCGCACGCCAATGCGTCAGGCAAATAACTTTACCACGGGTCGGATTTACGAACGAGTAATAAGTAAAGAACGTCGTGGTGATTATTTAGGTGGAACCGTGCAGGTTATTCCGCATATCACCGATGAAATTAAAAATAGCATTCATGCCGGCTCTAAAATTGACGGTGTAGATGCTGATGTTGCAATGATTGAGATTGGCGGTACGGTAGGTGATATCGAGTCATTGCCGTTCCTCGAAGCAATTCGTCAAATGGGTTTTGAGCTAGGCCATGACAATGTCTTGTACATGCATTTAACCTTGCTACCGTATATTCCAACTGCGGGTGAGCTTAAAACAAAACCTACTCAACACTCAGTAAAAGAACTTCGTTCCATTGGTATTCAACCCGATGTTTTACTATGTCGTTCTGAACGTTCTATTCCTATGAGTGAACGTAAGAAAATTGCATTGTTTACCAATGTTGAAGAACGCGCCGTTATTGAAGCGTTAGATGCGGATACGATTTATCGAATTCCATTATTGCTAAACGAACAGCACCTTGATGACATAGTTGTTGATAAACTGAAGTTGGATGTACCTGCTGCTGATTTATCTGAATGGCAAAATGTTGTTGATGCGATGGACTCACCAACCGATGAAATTACGGTTGCTATGGTGGGTAAATATGTTGATTTAACGGAAGCATATAAATCGTTGTCGGAATCTTTAATTCATGCTGGTTTACATACCCACACGAAAATAAAAATTAAATACATTGATTCAGAAGACATTGAAAATGAAGGAACAGCATGCCTCGAAGAGATGGATGCTATCTTAGTCCCCGGTGGTTTTGGTTTACGAGGGGTTGAAGGCAAGATTGAAGCGGTGCGTTTTGCCCGGGAAAATAAAGTACCCTACCTTGGAATTTGTTTAGGTATGCAAGTTGCGGTAATCGAGTACGCTCGAAACATGGCCGGTCTTGAAGATGCGCACAGTACAGAGTTTAAACAGGCAACAAAAGACCCCGTTATTGGTTTGATAACAGAATGGACAACAGCAGAAGGTCAAATTGAACAACGTGATGAAAGTTCTGATCTTGGTGGCACCATGCGTTTAGGTGGACAAGATTGCAAACTTAAAAAAGGCAGTCATGTTCGTGAAGTCTATGGTAAAGATGTCATTATTGAACGTCATCGTCATCGTTATGAATTTAACAATAACTACCGTGAGACATTAGAAAATGCCGGTTTAACTATTTCAGGTACCTCTATCGATAATAATCTGGTTGAAGTTATTGAAGTCAAAGAACACCCCTGGTTTATCGCATGTCAATTTCATCCGGAATTTACTTCTACACCTCGTGATGGACATCCGTTGTTTACAAGTTACGTTGCAACGGCGCGTGAATTAAAAATGTCCACATCGGATAAGTCTAAACAAAAGAAAGCCAGTTAAAATTAATAACATACAAATATAATGTAAGAGAGAAAATAATGTCAGCAAGCAGTTCTATTATTAAAAATATCATTGGTCGTCAAATTATTGATTCACGCGGTAATCCAACGGTTGAAGCCGATGTGATTTTAGAGTCAGGTACGATGGGGCGCGCAGCTGTTCCTTCAGGTGCATCAACCGGTGCACGTGAAGCAATCGAATTGCGTGATGGTGATAAATCACGGTTTATGGGTAAAGGTGTCACTAAAGCTGTTGCTTTTGTTAACGGTGTCTTACGTGATGCTTTAATCGGTAAAGATGCCAGTGATCAAGTGGCTATTGATAACCTGATGATTGAATTAGACGGAACGCACAATAAAGAAAAATTAGGTGCAAACTCAATACTTGCTATATCCATGGCGTGTGCACATGCTGCGGCGAATGATGTTGATATGCCTCTTTATCGATATTTATCTACAGAAGATAAATTTGTCATGCCTGTGCCAATGATGAACATTATTAATGGTGGAGAACATGCAGATAATAGTGTTGATTTGCAGGAATTCATGATTATGCCGATTGGCGCAAAAGATGAAGTAGAGGCTATTCGCATGGGTTCTGAAGTATTCCATACTTTAAAAAGTGTATTGTCTGCTAAGGGTTTAAATACTTCGGTTGGTGATGAAGGTGGCTTTGCGCCAGACTTACCTTCTAATGAAGCAGCCATTACTGTTATTCTTGAAGCTATTGAAAAAGCCGGCTATAAAGCGGGCGAAGATATTATGATTGCGATAGATGCAGCGAGTAGTGAGTTTTACGAAAACGGTAAATACAATCTTAAGTCAGAAGGGAAAATTTTATCAGCGTCTGAATTTATTGATATTCTTGAAGACTGGGTCAACAAATATCCGATTATCAGTATTGAAGATGGTTTAGCTGAAGACGACTGGGATGGCTGGAAAGAATTGACTGAACGTTTAGGTAAAAAAGTTCAGCTAGTGGGTGATGATTTGTATGTGACGAACACATCAATCTTTAAAGAAGGGATTGATAAAGGTATCGCTAACTCAATCTTAATTAAAGTAAATCAAATTGGTACATTAACAGAAACGTTCAATGCGATTGATATGGCGAAAAAAGCAGGTTACACCGTTGTTATCTCTCATCGTTCAGGTGAAACTGAAGATACAACAATTGCTGATATTGCTGTAGCGACCTGCGCAGGCCAAATTAAAACAGGTTCAATGTCGCGTTCTGATCGTGTCGCTAAATATAATCAGCTAATTCGAATTAATGAACAGTTAGGTAAAGATGCGATTTACCCCGGTAAAGACGCTTTTTATAACCTAAAATAATGTAGGTCGGCCTCGTAGTGCCCCTCAAAATATAATCTAGAGGGTATTAGGCCGACGCGGTATCAAAACATCTATTTGTTTTTAATTAACAGTATGTTTTGTGTCTTAAATAATCGTCGGTCTAAAGAGCCGAACTACAAATAAAAGGAGGATAAGTTGATGCGAATACTTGCTGTCATACTTGGCCTCCTTTTTTTCGTTTTGCAATATGATCTTTGGATTGGTGAAGGCAGTTTACGAACTGTTTGGCGTTTAAAAGAAGACATTGCCGAGCAGAAAAAAGAAAATAAAAATATCACCCAAAGAAACGAATCACTTCTTGCTGACGTGAAGGACTTAAAAAAAGGTGATGCTGCAATAGAAGAACGTGCCCGTAATGAATTAGGTATGATCAAAAAAGATGAAACCTATATTCAGGTTGTCACCGAAAAACCCAAACACAAATAATGAGGAGCCAGATTACTTCGTTTACCCTCTATAATATTTTAACGAGGGGCACTACGAAAACCTTTTAAAATGCTCATGCACATTGAACAAGAATGTGCGAGAACGACCTTACTGTACATTCCGCTTTTTCATCGGTTTTAGCTACATGGACGTTGGTAAGGAGCGTGAGCAGGAGAGGAAGCTTTGACTCGTTCTCTGACTCCTTATTATCCGTGCAGGTGTTTTTTCAATATAATAATAAATACTATAAGATATGGATAAAAAACAAAACATCTGGGTCATTATTCCTGCAGCAGGCGTTGGTAAACGCATGGGTTCAGATACTCCAAAACAATATCTAAGTTTGAATAATAAAACTATTCTTGAACATACTTTGAATGTGTTCGATAAGCATAATTCTATCTCTGAAATTGTTGTCACTATTTCAGAAGGTGATGAATACTGGCCAGCACTTAATATTAATTTATCAAAACCACTTCATGTTGCTAATGGTGGTAATGAGCGTTGTGATTCCGTTCTTAACGGATTAACGTTTCTGGAAGATAAAGCTGGGGATAATGACTGGGTTTTGGTTCATGATGCTGCCCGGCCATGTTTGCGGCATGATGATTTAACATTATTACTTACCACCTTAGAAAACCATAACGTGGGTGGAATTTTAGCCGTTCCTGTTAGAGACACAATGAAACGTTCAGTTTCTAAAAATAGAATTAAGGAAACAGTTGATCGTAATAATTTATGGCATGCATTAACGCCACAAATGTTTCGTTTTAAAGTATTAAAAAATGCCCTTGAAACCGCATTGGACAATAATGAAGTTATTACTGACGAATCTTCTGCTATCGAAATTGCCGGCTACCAACCTGTATTGGTCGAAGGTCACTCGGACAATATTAAAATCACACGACCAGAAGATCTTGCTTTAGCTGCTTTTTTTCTAAGAGAAGCAGATTCAACCCAGCAAAAGGAAAAGACATAATGCGTATCGGACAAGGTTATGATGCACATAAATTTAAAGACGGTGGCAAACTTATATTAGGTGGTGTTGACGTACCTTATGAAAAAGGAATGGAAGCACATTCAGATGGTGATGTTATTATTCATGCTTTATGTGATGCATTACTAGGAGCCATGGCTTTAGGTGATATCGGAAAACATTTCCCTGACACTGATGATTCATATAAAGGTATAGATAGTCGAATTTTATTAAAAGAAGTCATGAATAAAGTGCGTCACGGTGGAATGAAATTAGGTAATGCAGATATTACGATTATTGCTCAAGCTCCAAAACTTGCATCACATATCGATTCAATGCGTGAAATTTTAGCTGCTGATATGTCCACTGCAATAAATAATGTTAGTGTTAAAGCGACCACAACTGAAAAAATGGGCTTTACCGGTCGTGCAGAAGGTATTGCAGTAACCGCAATTGTTCTTTTAGTTTAGCTCTCGTTGGTCGGCTCTTCAGGCCGACGAGGAGCTAAGCAATGAGTATTTAAGTTCTATTCTTTTCCAATACCGCGTCGGCCTGAAGACCGACCTACAGGTAATACGATACATAGAGTTATATTTAATATGTTTGATTTTTCATCATACCACTATGCAAATAGTGAGCCTTCATTATCCGGTGTTATCCGCACCCACTTCTCTGATTTTAAAGTCGATGAGAAATTTGCTTTTGAAGCAACTGGCGAAGGTGAACATGCGCTTTTACACATTAAAAAACAAGACACGAATACCGACTGGTTATCCCGACAAATATCCGAATTGGCCGGTGTTAGAAAAGTTGATGTAAGCTATGCGGGTTTGAAAGATCGGCATGCCATTACAACCCAATGGTTTAGTGTCTGGCTTCCCGGTAAACCTGATCCTGACTGGTCTCAGCTCAATTCTGAAAATGTTACAATTTTAGAAACTGTTAGACATAACCGTAAATTACGGCGAGGCAGTTTACGGGGTAATCAATTTACTTTAATCGTTCGGGATGTTGAAGGTGATGCTTCTGATCTTGAGCAACGCATGAATGTCATTGAGCAAAGTGGTGTACCTAATTATTTTGGTGATCAACGTTTTGGTATTGATGGCCAAAATTTAGAAAAAGCAAAAATTATGTTTGGTGGTAAACGCGTTAAAGACCGTTTTAAACGATCTATCTATTTGTCTGCTGCACGCTCTGCTATGTTTAATGATGTTTTGTCTCAACGGGTAGAAATGAATAAATGGTCTAATGGGCTAGCAGGTGATGTGATGCTGCTTGATAATAGCCACAGTTATTTTTTAGCAACTGAAATTGATGATGACATTGTAAGACGATTAAAAGAACATGATATTCATCCGAGTGGGCCACTATGGGGACGAGGTGAATTACTGTCAAAAGCTGATGTTGCTCAACTTGAAAGTAGATTAGCAGAGAAATTTAATATCTTTGATATTGGATTAAAAAATGCGCGGCTTGATCAGGATCGTCGATCTTTACGTTTATCTGTTAATGATCTGCAATGGAATTATGATAAAGATAATAAACTACTCGAACTTTCCTTTTTTCTACCTGCCGGTGGATATGCAACGTCTGTATTGCGAGAAGTAATCAAGGTTAATTAAATACATTAGTTAATTATTTAATAATATTACTGAATTATAATGTTTATTCACCCATAAAATATATATTGATTTCACTGATGATGTTGATATATTGAGTTAATGATTATGTGCACCAAAATAATGCATAGTTATATCGAAGTAGATCAGTGGCGTCATATACATAATAAGTTCATATGATAAATGGGCAGCGTGCTACTAAATAATAAAACAATGGAATCTACTTTCCTTACATACACAATAGGGGAATCTTCATGAATAAATCTGACTACTGGAAGGAAAATCTGCGGCTGGTCACTATATTGCTAACGATATGGTTTGCCGTTTCATTCTTGTTTGGCATTATCCTGGTAGATACATTAAATATGATCCGGGTTGGAGGCGTAGGACTAGGTTTCTGGTTTGCGCAGCAAGGTTCTATTTATACATTTTTAGTATTAATTTTTGTATATACAAAAAAAATGAATACTATGGATCGTAAATATAACGTTCACGAAGACGACTAGCGGAGACAATTACGATGGAGTTAACTACATTAACTTATCTTTTTGTTGGCGCTACTTTTGCCCTATATATTGGTATTGCTATTTGGGCGCGTGCTTCAACAACAAGTGAATTTTATGTTGCAGGAAAAGGTATTAATCCTGTAGCAAACGGCATGGCAACGGCCGCCGACTGGATGTCAGCAGCATCATTTATTTCCATGGCAGGTTTGATTGCCTTCAATGGTTATGGTGCATCTGTGTTCTTAATGGGCTGGACGGGTGGCTATGTATTATTAGCATTATTACTTGCTCCTTACTTACGCAAGTTTGGAAAGTTCACTGTTCCAGAATTTATTGGTGAACGTTACTACTCACGTACTGCACGTGTTGTAGCGGTAATTTGCTTAATTTTAGCTTCGATTACGTATGTCATCGGGCAAATGAAAGGCATCGGTGTTGCATTCTCCCGTTTCCTTGAAACGGATTACGATACGGGTCTTTACATAGGTATGGCTATCGTATTTATGTATTCTGTATTAGGTGGCATGAAAGGGATTACATATACGCAAATCGCACAGTATTGTGTTTTAATCTTTGCATATACTGTACCGGCTGTCTTTATCTCATTAAATATCACAGGTAATCCAATTCCTCAGTTAGGTATATTAAGTACCATGGCTGATGGGAATACCTATATGATGGATAAGCTAAATTTAGTGGTTTCCGAGCTCGGGTTTAATGAATATACAACCCAGGTATTAGGTAGCAAACTTAATATGTTTGCTTACACATTAACACTTATGATTGGTACCGCAGGTTTACCTCACGTCATTATTCGTTTTTTCACGGTACCGAAAGTAAAAGATGCACGTGCAACAGCAGGTTGGGCATTAGTCTTTATTGCTATCTTGTACACCACTGCACCTGCAGTTGGTTCGATGGCACGTTTGAATATGATGAATACAATTCAAACAGGCCCTGTAGGAGAAGTTACTTCTAATATTAAATATGAAAATCGCCCGCAGTGGTTTAAGAACTGGGAAGCAACGGGTCTTCTAAAATTTGAAGACAAGAATGCTGATGGTCGTATTCAATACTATAATGATAAGAATAAAGACTTTACTGCAAAAGCTGAATCATTTGGCTGGAAAGGTAATGAAATGGTCAAAGTTGATCGTGACATTATGGTATTGGCAAATCCTGAAATCGCAAACTTACCCAACTGGGTAATCGCATTAGTTGTCGCGGGTGGCTTAGCGGCTGCACTTTCAACTGCGGCGGGTTTGTTACTCGCAATTGCATCATCCATTTCTCATGATTTATTAAAAGGTATCTTTAAACCGGATATTAGTGAAAAACAAGAGTTGATGGCTGGACGTGTTGCAATGGCAGGCGCCATCGCGATGGCGGGTTACTTCGGATTACATCCACCCGATTTTGCGGCAGGAACAGTGGCGATCGCATTTGGCTTAGCAGCTTCGTCTATTTTCCCTGCGTTGATGATGGGTATCTTTAATAAAAATATGAATCGTTCAGGTGCGGTTGCCGGAATGGTGACGGGTATTAGTATTACGATGCTTTACGTGTTCCAGCATAAAGGCATTATGTTTATACCAGGTACTTCATTCCTCGGTGATATGCCTCCTAACTGGTTCTTTGGTATTTCACCTAACGCATTTGGTTGTGTTGGTGCATTAGCAAATTTCGCAGTTGCAATAGGCGTTTCTAAAATGACTGAAGCACCACCGGAACATATTCAACATCTTGTTGAAGATATTCGTGTTCCTGCTGGAGCAGGTGCCGCAACAGAGCATTAAGTTATTTGTTGTGAACTTATAAAACCCCGTAAGGTTATTTCTTACGGGGTTTTTTTTTACTTATTTAGTTAACAATCATAATAAAATCAATATAAGATAAGGTATGGAAATTGAATTAATAGAAATTCGGGATTTTATTGCTTTATATCCACCCTTTGATGTGTTGGATGAGGAAGTATTAAACAGCCTCCCCAAAAAATTAACCATTCGATATTTTCGACAAGGATCACTCTTTCCCGATTTAGATAATGATACCAAAAATTTATACATTCTTCGTACAGGCGCAATTGAATTACGGAATCAATATGATCAATTGATTGATAAGTTAGCTGAAGGGGATATTTATTTTAATGATGCTTATAACTTAGATAAACAGAATGACAACAGTTTAAAAGGTGTATGCATTGAAGATACCTTGGTTTATTTATTAGAATATACAGAATTAGAATTATTGAAAGAAAAATCAGATGATTTTAAACGTCAATTAGATCAGTCCATCAATAAACGTCTTCGTCATGCTGTTGAATTAACTCAGTCTGCAGATATGCGTGATTTAAGCGCAATGAATTTAGAAGTAGGGGGGCTGACAGATCGTCTTCCTGTCATTATTGATGCTACAACATCGATTAAAGATGCAGCTCAGAAAATGACAACAGAATATGTGTCATCAATATTAATAACCGATAATAATAAATTAACGGGTCTTTTAACAGACAAAGATATTCGTTCTCGATGTGTTGCGACTGGTCTTAATTATGATGAACCGGTTAGTCGCATTATGAGTAAAAGGCTTGAAAAGGTATTTGATACTACATTGCTTTCTGAAGCACTGCTGTTGATGACAAGAAATAAAATTCATCACTTGCCCGTGATAAAAGGAGATAGCCCTGTTGGTATTTTAACAACATCTGATGTTGTTCGACATTTAAGTGCTAATCCAACCCTAATTGCAACAGATATATACAAAGCTAATTCAGTTGATGCTTTAACAAAAATTAGTGCCAGGTTGCCTGAGCTGCAATTACAATTGTCACTATCGAGTGCAACATCAAAACATATAGGCGAAGTTTTTTCATCAATAACAGATGCTATAACGAGTCGTTTATTAGAGCTGGCTGAAGAACTATATGGCGTTGCGCCTGTTGATTATGTTTGGACTGCAGGTGGTTCGCAAGCAAGGAATGAGCAAACATCACATTCTGATCAAGATAATGCCTTAATTATTTCAGATCAGTTAAAACCTGAGAATGAGGAATACTTCGAAAAACTTGCAAAATTTGTTTGTGATGGATTAAATGCTTGTGGTTATATTTATTGTCCTGGTGATGCGATGGCAAGTAATGTGCAATGGCGTCAACCATTAAAAACATGGATGAATAAATTTTCCCGTTGGATTAGCAGCCCCGAACCAAAAGCACTTATGTTATCAAGCATATTTTTCGACCTTCGACCTGTATCAGGAAACTTTTCGTTATTTGATGAATTACAAAAAAATATATTAGAGCAAACTAAAAATAACGAATTTTTTATTTCTCATATGGTAGGGAATGCACTGACACATCAGCCTCCATTAGGATTTTTTAGAAATTTTGTAATGGTTCAGAATGATAAGCATAAAAATACATTAGATGTTAAACATCGGGGTGTTGTCCCTATTATCGATATAGCACGTGTTATTGCGCTAGATAATGGAATTAAAGCAACAAATACGGTTGAACGTTTAAATGAAGCCTTTAAGTGTAATGCGTTAAGTGCTGAAATGCATGATAATTTAATTGATGCTTTAGAATATATTGGTTCTCTTCGAATTCGCCATCAAGCTAAACAAATTCATGCAGGGTTACCCGCCGATAATTATTTACCACCTGAAGAACTCTCGGGGTTGGAAAAAAATCATTTGAAAGATTCTTTTTCTATAATTAAAACAATGCAACAATTTTTTGAAAGCCGTTATCCTGGTTCAAGGATGGGGTTGTAATGTTTTCAGCATTATTTGGGTATAACTTTTATAGAAAAAGATATTTAAATAAAACGACATCTTCCATAATGAAGTTGTATTTGGAAAAACCTTTTTTGAATAAAAAAGAGTTAATTCATAGTGTCGATATTATTTCATTAGATTTTGAAACAACAGGTTTAGATATAGAAAAAAATAAGATAGTTAGTGTTGGTTGGGTTGCGATTAGAAATCTATCGATAAATTTATCATCCTGTACACATGAAGTTATAAATACGAATGATGAGCTACCAGAATCGAGTGTTGTTATTCATCAGATTACAGATAATCAATCTGCGAGTGGGATGAATATAGAAGATATTATGCCGATATTGCTTGAGCAGTTATCAGGAAAAGTATTATTGGCTCATAATGCAAAAGTTGAGCTGGGATTTCTTAATAAAGTTTGTAAACAATTATATGGAACTAATTTTATAATTCCAATAATCGATACTCAATATTTAGCAAAACGTAGTTTAGAGCGTAATAATAAAACATTTAAGAAAAAAGCATTACGTCTTTTTAATTTACGTAAAGAGCTCAAACTTCCTGTATATAAAGCACATAATGCTTTAATGGATGCAGTTGCAACCGCAGAATTATTTTTAGCGATGGTAAATAAAATATCACCAAAAAATAACGCGCGGCTTGGTGATTTTTTATCCTGAAATCATTTTTTATTATTTCCGCTGTTTTTATCGGAACTTCGTGTATTAATTAAATTAAAAACACGTTCTGCAATTTTGAATGAGAAAATATGTGTGCAGCCTCGGGAGTTTAATGCTTGATAAAGTGCAAATAGAAGTGAAACAACAAAAATTATTAGAATAACAGATGTGGCTTGTCCCATTATCTGTTTTGCATCATTTGCAACAATCCAGTCCAATGAAATCCCTAACATTAACGCTAAACTAATGAGCATGATCCAAAGTTGTATGCTGAAAGCGAGATCGGCTGTTTGTAATGCAACTTTACTCGCCATTGGTCTGCTGTTACGAAAGATAAAGTAGAGTATTAAAGGCATAACAGTGCTTGCAAGAGGATTAATAAATATTCCTGCTATTGAGCTTAATGGGGCTAATGCCATATATGAACGTTGTGTTGTATCTATTTTTGTCATTATTTTGTTTTATTTTATTTACGGGAGGATTTTAAAATAACATAAATTGCACCTGTACCGCCATCTCTTGCCTGAGCAGAAGAAAAAGCCAGCACATCAGGTAATTGAGGTAACCAATAAGCAACATGTGTTTTTAACACCGGGATTTTTTGATCTGATCGGTAACCTTTGCCGTGAATAATACGAATATATCGAATATGTTGCTTTTTACATTCAAATAAAAAATCTTGAATTGCTGTTTTTGCCTCATTAACGGTATAACCATGTAAATCTAACTCTTCCTCAATGGGAAATTCACCACGTCGAAGTTTTTTCTGGGCTTTTTGTTGTATACCTGCGCGTGCAAAGAACAAGACATCGTCAACGGCGGCATCTCGTAAATCAACAGGATCAGATAGCCTATTCTCACCAGTTGATTCTTCTGATTCAGAGTATTGATGATTGTGTTTTGGTTTTGGAGAAGGTTTATTTTTAACCGTTTCAATCCGTTTTTCTGATATTAAAGGACGAACATCAGCAACTTCATCGAGAAAGGATTGACGTTCTTCGTCGCTTAGTGAGCGACTTTGTATTGGCTTTTTAGCGGACATATAACTATTCGTACTATGGGTAATTAAGTGCTTAGTGTACCATTAAGGTCAGTTTATTTTAGAAATTCATGGTTGTATTTAGACATTGGCGTTGTAAACAGTATGCAAATTTTAATTAGTAATGATGATGGTGTAGAAGCACCAGGAATTCAGGCTTTAAAAGAAGGATTAGCGGATATGGCTTCGCTAGTCCTTGTCGCACCAGATCGAGATCGGAGTGGCGCGAGTAATTCACTAACATTAGATAGTCCCATTCGGGCTAAAAAGATTGCTGATAATGTCATTCGGGTTGCGGGTACGCCGACCGACTGTGTTCATTTGGCACTCACTGGCTTGCTTGAAAATGAGCCCGATATGGTCATTTCAGGTATTAATGCGGGTGCCAATATGGGGGATGATGTCCTGTACTCTGGAACGGTTGCCGCTGCGATGGAAGGGCGTTTTTTAGGCTTACCTTCTATTGCCATTTCGCTAGCAAGTAATGCCAATCATGCTCAGTTAACCCACTATGACACTGCTGTACAAGTGGCTCGTTTTCTTATTAAACGGCTTGAACACGCACCTTTTCCGTCAAATACCATTTTAAACGTGAATGTGCCTGATTGCCCATGGGATGAGGTAAAAGGCATACAATCGACTCGTTTGGGCCATCGACATAAGGCTGAACCCGTTATCAAAGAAAAGGATCCACGTGGTCGAACTATCTATTGGGTCGGGCCGCCAGGTGCTGAGCAAGATGCGGGTGAAGGCACAGATTTTTATGCTTTAAATAACGGTTACGTATCGGTTACGCCATTACACGTTGATTTAACACGCCATGAAGCCCGTGAAGGACTTTCAGACTGGCTTGAGCAAGAAGAACATCTATAGTATGAATTATAATTTTACCGGCATTGGGATGACTTCACAGCGTACACGTGATCGCTTAATTACGCGGTTGCGGGAAGAGGGCATTCAGAACGAGGAGGTGTTAGAAGTTATGCGTCAAACTCCTCGCCATATATTCGTTGATGAGGCACTGGCGAGTCGTTCTTACGAAGATACCGCCTTACCCATTGGTCATGGGCAAACGATTTCTCAGCCTTATATCGTCGCTCGCATGACGGAATTATTACTGGCGGCTGGGACATTAAAGTGTGTACTTGAAGTCGGCACCGGTTCTGGCTACCAAACTGCGATATTATCGTCATTTGTTGAACACATTTTCACAGTCGAACGCATCGCACCATTATTAGAGCAGGCTAAAGAAAAGCACAAAGCATTAGGGTTAACTAATATACGGTATTTACTCAGTGATGGGAGTTGGGGGTGGTCACAACATGCGCCGTTTGACGCCATTATTGCCACAGCCGCACCTGAAGAAATCCCTGCAGAATTAACTGAACAGTTAGCAGATGGTGGCCGTTTAATTATTCCTCATGGTGCAACGGCGCAGCAGCGTTTAAGTGTCATTGATCGTGATGGCGAGTCATTAAATACAACAGATTTAGATATGGTCAGTTTTGTGCCATTAGTTAGGGAGAAGTAAGCTTGAAATTGTTTTCACGTATGTATGCACTTGCAATGAAGTGGTCGGTACATCGTTATGCCCCACGTTATTTAGCCGGATTGAGTTTTGCCGAGTCCTCATTTTTCCCCGTTCCTGTTGATATTATGCTGGCACCGATGTCGTTAGCTAAACCAGATAGAGCATGGCGCTTTGCTTTTATTGCGACAGTTTTTTCAGTATTAGGTGGAATCACCGGCTATATTCTTGGTTATTTTGCCATGGATCTACTGGAGCCGTGGATAGAAACCTTTGGTTACTGGGAGCGCTATCAACAAATTATTTTGTGGTTTAAGGAATGGGGAATCTGGATCATTTTTATTGCTGGCTTTTCACCCGTCCCCTATAAATTATTTACGATTACAGCGGGTGCTTTAAGTATGGCACTATTGCCCTTTATATTAATATCCATTGTTGCCCGTGGCGCCCGATTTTATTCAGTGTCCGGATTAATGTTGTGGGGCGGTGAGAGTATGGAAATAAAATTAAGAAAATATATGGACGTTATTGGTTGGGGTGTTGTTGTGCTTGCAATCATAGCATATATTATTAATAAATTAATTTAGATTTTTATGATGTTGTTTAATTATTACAAATATTTAATTCTGTCTTTATTACTTCTTCTTAATTCGGGCTGCCTTTCATTTGTTAAGCCGGATTCAAGAAAAAACAGCAATTCACATAACCAAACATCCCACGAAGTTGTGACCCATCACCGGGTAAAGGCCGGAGAGACCTTATATTCTATTGCTTTTCAATACGGACGAGATCATCGGGATGTAGCACGGTGGAATAAAATAAGAAAACCTTATACGATTTATCCAAAGCAACAATTACGCATTGTTCCGATACGTAGTGATAAAACAAGAAAAACACAAATCACTAAATCAGTAAGTCGAGAAGGTTCAGTTATAAAATCATCTCCAGTAGCGACTAAAATTCGTCCGGTTTCAAATGCAAAATTAATATGGCAATGGCCTACCCAGGGTAAAGTTGTGAGTACATTTTCTATACGAGATCCAGGGCGACGAGGTATTGATATAGTGGGTAGAAAAGGGCAACCTGTTAAGGCCGCGGCTGCGGGACGAGTGGTTTATCGGGGGAATGGTTTACGTGGTTATGGAAATTTAATTATTCTTAAACACAATGAGACCTATTTTAGTGCCTATGCCCACACTGAAAATGTGGTTGTAAAAGAGAATGAAAAGGTAAAGTTAGGGCAACATATTGCCGATATGGGTAATACAAGTTCAGAAAAAACGAAATTACATTTTGAAATTCGTCGTAACGGTAAGCCGGTTAATCCTTTGAGGTCTTTACCCAAATTAACCAGGTCAGCCAGACGACGCTAACAATGATTACAAGGTTGTAATAGAAGCATGCCGCAACAAAGTGATAAGAATAAAAACAACAAAACCGAAGTCGATCAAATAACTGAATCAGTTGATGTTTTATTGCTTGATGAAGAAGAGGTTGTCGAAGAAGCGGTAGAAAAAGAAGTCGCTGAAGAAGAAAAAAAATTCACTCCGGGTACAATACCTGCCAGTCAGCTTGATGCGACACGTTTATATCTAAATGAAATTGGTTTTTCTCCCTTACTTACCGCAGAAGAAGAAGTTTATTACTCACGTAAACTTTTAAAAGGTGATGAAGCTGCACGCAAAAAAATGATTGAATGTAATTTGCGTTTGGTTGTTAAAATTTCACGGCGTTATCTTAATCGTGGTCTGGCATTACTCGACTTAATTGAAGAAGGCAATCTGGGTTTAATACGTGCCGTTGAAAAATTTGATCCGGAACGAGGTTTTAGATTTTCTACCTATGCGACATGGTGGATTCGACAAACAATTGAGCGCGGAATCATGAACCAAACCCGTACCATTCGTTTACCCATTCATGTTGTTAAAGAAATTAATATTTATTTACGTGCCGCTAGACACTTAGCTCAATCACTTGATCATGAACCCAGCCCTGAAGAAATTGCAGAAATGGTTGATAAACCAATCAATGATGTTAAGCGTATGTTGGGTTTAAATGAACGCACTGCTTCAGTTGATAGTCCTATGGGGCCAGACTCTGAATCATCTTTACTTGATGCTATTCCGGATGAAAATAATATTGATCCTGTCGCTTTATTACAAGATGATGATGTAAAAGAAAATATTGAGAAATGGATCGATCAACTTACAGAAAAGCAACGTGAAGTTGTTACCAGACGTTTCGGTTTGCATGGTTATGATGTTTCTACATTAGAAGAAGTTGGTAATAATATTGGTGTTACCCGGGAACGTGTTCGTCAAATTCAAATTGAAGCATTACGCAAATTAAGAGAGATTTTAGAGAAAGAAGGTTTTTCTGTTGATGCTTTAATTAAATAAATTTTAATAATTTAGTGTCGGTAATAGATATAGTAGTTCAGATTTAATCTTACAAAGTGCGAAATAGAGCTTTGATATGATATTTGGTAAACTGATAAAGTTAACTAAAGTAGTTATTCGCAATATAATTTTAACAAACTTCATACGACCAATAATGGTCTTTTATCTTTTTCTAAGATTTTTATTTACATTTTCTTAAAGAGTAATTATTTATTTCGTCTGATTGTTAGTTTGCCACTAAATATACACACCATTTAATCATTGATTTCAGGTATCTATTATTAATTATGATGAATAACCCTGTAAAATTATATAATATAATTTCTGTTATCAAATTCTCTTTATCTAGAATTAGCATGACCTCATGGCTGGTATAATTCCGCTGGCTAAATATTTAAAACTTAGAAACTAAATATGAAAATTTGGATAAAATCCTTGCTATGTACAGGCTGAAAAATGTTCATGATATGATAGAGAAGATGTTGGCTAAACTCTTGAATACCCCCACAGGGATAGTGATTGTTATAGCTGGCATTATCGCAGGCATCGAGTTACTAATCATGCTTGAACTCCACGATATTTTTGTTCCAGCGATCTTCTCGGAATTGGTCTGGGATTATGTCGATACGACTCTGCTAACTATAATCGTTGTTCCAGCGTTGTATTTCCTTGTCTTTCGAAAGATGCAGGAAAATATGACACGCGTAAAAATACTAAAGGATGATGCTGAACGAGCAAACCTTGCAAAATCTCAATTCCTATCGAGCATGAGCCACGAATTGCGCACACCTATGAATGCTATTCTTGGTTTTTCACAATTACTTTCAATGAAGGCAACAGATGATGTAGCCAAACAAAATATTAATGAAATCATACATGCTGGCAATCATTTATTAGAATTAATCAATCAAGTATTAGATCTATCAAAAATTGAATCTGGAATGGTGCCGCTTTCAATTGATAGTTATCGTCTGATTGATTTGCTTAACGATTGTTTAATAACAATCATGCCGATTGCTGATGAGCAGGAAATTAAGATAGATAACAAGATAAACCCGATATCAAATTATATAATTAATGTTGATAAAACACGGTTTCGACAGATAATTTTAAACTTGTTATCGAATGCTATAAAGTACAACCAGAAAAATGGAAAAGTGGTAATTAACTGTATGCCTGTTAATGACAATACACTTAATGTTTCTATTTCAGATACTGGCAGAGGATTAACGTCTGAACAACAATCTCATATTTTTAAACCCTTTGATCGTGCTGGTGCAGAAAATTCACATATTGCTGGGACTGGACTGGGGTTGGTTATTTCTAAGGATTTAATCGAGCAAATGAACGGTACAATAGGGTTTGAAAGTGAAAAAGGTAAAGGAAGCCGTTTTTGGATTCAAATTCCATTTTTGTAAATGTCAGAAAATGATCGCTTGCTGCCTAATAGGTTAAAGTATTTCATCAGCTGCTTTTCTTCAAACCCAGTATATCCAATAAATTGTGTAATCTTGTATAAACTCATAGCCAAATGTGTAAGCTCAAATTTGAGCTATTACACATATGGTCTCTTTTGTTAGTTAATTAAATAACTAAACTGGCCTTTATCTGAAACATTAACACGAATATCAGAAATATCTTCTTCATTGGCTAATCTTGACAAACATTCAGAGGCCATTTCAGGCAACATCGTGCGGGTTAAGATATTTTCAATATTGCGTGCACCTGTATCAACTTCCTGACTACGAGCAACAATGTGCAACATAACATCGTCATCGTAGCTAAACTCTGCGCCATAATGTTCTTTAACGCGTTTTTCAATACGACTCATATTAATTTTACAAATTTTCATGAGATTTTCATCATTTAATGGATAGTAGGGAATCACGGTTGTTCTGCCTAAGAATGCTGGTTTAAAGTACTTTAATAATTGAGGCCTGAATGTTTCCAGCAAGACTTCTGGATCAGGCCGTTCTTCTTCCTGCGCACAAATTGCACGAATATGTTCTTCGGCAGCGTTAGAAGTCATGATGATAACGGTGTTACGGAAATCAATATCACGTCCTTCACCATCTTTGATAGTCCCTTTATCAAAAAGATTGTAAAAAATATCCTGAACGCCAGGATGTGCTTTTTCCATTTCATCTAAAAGAATAACGCTGTGTGGATTACGACGTACGGCTTCTGTTAAGACACCTCCTTCACCATAACCAACATAACCGGGAGGAGAACCTAATAGCATAGAAACTTTATGCTCTTCTTTAAATTCAGACATATTAATGGTGGTAACATTTTGTTCACCACCATAGAGTAAATCAGCCAATGCCAGTGCGGTTTCAGTTTTACCAACACCACTTGAACCAACCATAAAAAATACACCGACAGGTTTTCTGGGGTCGGTAAGTCCCGCGCGTGATGTTTTAATACTTTCAGCAATGGCATGAAGTGCATGATCCTGACCTATGACGCGTTTTGATAATGTATTGCCAAGTTCAAGAATAGATTGAATTTCATCAGAAACCATTTTACCAACAGGAATCCCCGTCCAGTTTGCAACAACTTCTGCAATTGCCTGACTATCAACATTAACCTGTATTAATGGTTGCTCGCCCTGAATTTTAGTTAATTCATCCATAAGTTTTTTTAAGTCTTTTTTTATATTTTTTCTTTCAGCATCAGTTAATAGTTTAGGTGCATCTTCTTTCTTTTGTTCTTCAGTAGATAATTTTTGTGCATTAAAGTCAGCCTCAATTTGTTTTTGCAAGGCATGAATTTCAGTAACTTTGATTTTTTCTTTATCCCACTGTATATCTTGTTCTTTTAAGGTTGCTTCAAGTAGAATTTTCTTTACCTGTAGTTCCTTAATACGTTCTTCACAGTTACCTAATGTTGCGTTTTCTCGTTCAAGTGACGTGATATTTGTTTCAGATTGTTCAATTAGACGACGGGTATTCTCAATTGATGCGGGGGTTGCACTTTGGCTTAATGAAACCCGGGCACAAGCGGTATCTAATAAACTGACTGATTTATCAGGTAACTGGCGTGAGGTAATATATCGGGTTGATAGTTTTACAGAATCAACAATGGCTTCATCCATAATTCGCACACCATGATGGTTTTGTAACATGACAGAAATGGCTCGCATCATATTCACGGCTTTTTCTTCATCAGGTTCTTCAATTTTAACAACCTGAAAACGGCGGGTAAGCGCTGGGTCACGTTCAAAATATTTTTTATATTCTGCCCACGTAGTGGCTGCTATGGTGCGTAATTCACCGCGAGCTAAAGCAGGTTTTAATAAATTAGCGGCATCACCTTGTCCTTCTTTACCGCCTGCACCAATCAAAGTATGGGCTTCATCGATAAACATAATGATAGGCTGTGGTGATGCTTTAACTTCAGCTATAACGGATTTTAATCTATTCTCAAATTCACCTTTAACACTGGCACCAGCTTGTAATAATCCAAGATCCAAAGTACGTACACACACATCTTTTAGCGGAGCAGGAACATCGCCAGAAGCAATGCGTAAAGCAAAGCCTTCAACAACGGCAGTTTTACCGACACCCGCTTCACCCGTTAAGATGGGGTTGTTCTGACGCCGGCGAATAAGGATATCAATAATTTGTCGTATTTCATCGTCTCGTCCGAGGACAGCATCAATTTCCCCCTGTGTTGCAGCTTCGGTTAGATTGACTGTAAATTTGTCTAATGCAGGAGACTTACTCGGAATAACCAGACCATTAGATATTGATGAATCACCAATATCAACATTAGATGATTCACTTGTACTACCAACAATTGAGCCAACAACAGCACGCAACGATTCGGGTTGGATTTTTTTCAATTCACCCGATGCTGCCTCTGTTGAGCGCCGAAGATTCTCATCTAACATTAATGCGGCGAGTACATGTGCGGATGTCGCTTGCGGGTGACCATATTCAATGGAGGCCAGCATCCATGCATTTTTCGCTAAATCGACAATAGTAGGAGATAATGCGGGGGCACGAGTATTACCCGTTTTAATAATATCGAGTTCTTTGTTCAGATCCTGCGTTAATTTCCCGTAATTAATTTCATACTTATCCAGTAACGCTAATAAATCACTATCAGGGATTTCAAGTAATTTAAGTAACCAGTGTTCAATTTCAACATTGTAATGTGTTCGGGACAAACATAAACCGGCTGCACCTTCCAGAGCATTTCGTGTCGGTTCATTGAGTTTCCCCACGAGTGATTTTAAATCAATTGTAATCATGAATAGTCCCTTAATGTTTTATATTTATTAATTAATTCTGCTTGCTGATACTTTTATATCCAGCGTTTCTTCATTGTTTATTGATGAGCTCGAACCTGTTGATAGCCATGTGTTCCAGCCCATCACGGTTTGTGTTTTAGAACTTAACTGTATTTTATCTGGTATATCAGAACGTTTTATTTTAATGATAAAATCATAGTCATATTCCATCCCAAGATAAATTTGTACTATTTCATTCAGTGCCTTTAATGCTGTTGTTCCTGGCGAAAATATTTTCAACTGCTTTTTAGTTAAAGGGCCTAAAACAATCGTTACTTTTCCCTGAGCAAACCAACCCTGGCGACCTAACATCACAGAACGACCCAAGCAGTTGTTTTGACCTTTTGGATTTTCTCTTCCGGGCAAACGGGTTCTTACGTCTTCTATAAGAGTTTGCCATTGCCCAACAAACTCGTTAATTTTTACAGGAATATTAAAATAACTTCTTAGTATTTGTTTTAGACCAGAGGTTGTTTTAACTTGTTGAGATAATAATCCGCTGTAATAAAAGAGAGATTCATCCCGGATATAAAGTCGATTATTTAGATTTTTTGTTCCTAAACCAATCAATGATAATAAAGCCTGCGAGTGATTATCTCGTTCTTTGGTTTTAGGTGGATTTAATTTTTTTCTTTCATACTCAATAGGTAAATTATATTTACTTGATGCCTGATAAAATAATGAAATTGTACGGTGGTTAAATAAGTCAAGAAAATGTGATAAGGACTCATCTTTCAATTTGAGTCGTTTTAATATTATTTCAGTATAATGGTAGGGTAGAACGCCCTGTGAACCGGTTAAGCCCATGAAATTAACTGATAAATCCCACTTCTTTTTATTTTTTGTGTTTATATCGACGGATATTTTTGAAACTTCTGATGAAGAAAAATTTAATGCATGGTTTGTTCTAAAACGAATTATTTCAGTATTTGGAGGCGTAAAAAGAGCAACCGGTTGCTGATTAAAGCTGTATTTATCCTTTGTTTTAGCATTAATTTCAGGATGGCCAAGCACGGCAGAACGTTCTAACAAACGAACCGCTTGTAAGAAGGGAAAATTATAGGGGGTTTCTGTTAATTGTGAAATTACAGAATGATTTTTTCGCCGGCTCGCGGTGGACATTTTTTTAGGTATCCCTCTTTACTTTTTTGTTTAACGAGTAATCGTGTAAATGAATTTATTGAGCAGTAAAGTCCAAAAAAATGCTCTAGTACAGATGCAAACAAATATGAACTACTGCCCGATAATTGTCTGTCATCGATTTCGATTTCTACTTCAATACCTCTGCACATAGTTGCGTGCCCACCAATGGTTAATGGTGAACTAATAGGATGTGCTTTAACTGAAGTTATGGATTCAATTAATGCTCTTGTGACGGATGATTCTTTAAAATCATAGAGACGCAGTATTTCTTTTAATGCTTGTGTTGCATCATCCCGACCTGTTAATGACAAATGATTTAGATTCAGATGTGATATCAATCGCCAGCGAGCATGGTTACGTAGTGGTGCTCGCACTGTTTGAGTGGGTTGAGTTAAACAACGAATTTTTTCACATGGAGGAGCACTATCAACGCCCTGTAGTTTAGGTTGATCTGCAGAAAAGGGTAGTTTAGCTGGTAGATCACGATTACTGCATGTTGTTTCTATTACCAGAGTGCGATTTTCCGGAATATTTGGATTAAATTCAAGATCAACGAGGTTGAGAAAGACATCGGTGCCATCATCTCTTTCATAGTTGCTCATTTTAGAATCACGTCTGTTAGCAAACCAGAAAGCATGATTCTCAGAGTCCTGATGTTCATGATTTAATCCATAAAATGGATGGTAATCAATTTCATCACCCGTTGAAGTGGATGCTGTTACTTTATCGACAGAATAAACTTCGTAACCTGTTGGTCGACGTGCATCGGCAACAACCTGATATTCTAATTGAGTATGATCAAGTTTGATTGGATCAGCACGGTGTTCAAATAAATTGACGACAGGACATGCCCTTAAAACGAATGTGTCTGCTGATATATTGTGCTCGAGTTCAATATCCGATGAATCTAAATAAATGTAAAGGTCAAGATTATTTGCTGCATGAGTTGGTAGCTTGTCTTTAATTCCAACAAAGTCGATAAACATAAATTTTTCAGGAAATACGAAATATTCTGTTAACAATCGATAGCCAACAAATGATGCATCCGGATAAGGCAAAATACCTTCATTGATGTCAAAACCAACTGCTTTAATACAATCTTTGCCCATAAAAAGTGGTTTACCATCTGTTTCAGATAAACTGGCAATAACGTTTTTACAATTATTTAGTAGTAATTGATATAAAGGATTAATATGCTGTGGTTGTCCCTTTAAATAAAAACGAATTTTATCAAAATCAAGATCTGCAAAAGCAATGTCTTCATTAAATGTTTCAAGTGTGATTTTAAGCACGCCACCAGCACCTCTCACATCAGCTGAGCCGGGTGTTGTAAATGGACTGCCAATTAATGACGCAGACGTGACTTTTATAGGAAGCAGTTCGGTGTCATATGCTGTCGAGAACCGAACTGTTTCACCTTGAAATTGTTCAGTCTCTAATAAGGTGTTTTTCTTTAACTGATATGCACTTTCTAATTGTTCTTCATCTGCTTTAAAATGTACGATCGACATTGAAGGTATCGGACGTTGGTAATGGGGAAACAAAACATTTAATAACGCATCAGATAATTCCGGAAAATCATCATCAATTTTATGTTGTATTCTGGCATTTAAATAGGCAAAACCTTCTATCAGTCGTGAAACATGAGGATCATCAATCGTATCTGTGTTGATCCCTAATCGACTTGCAATTTTAGGGTGCTCTTCAGAGAATTCAGCACCAAGTTGTCGTATAAAAGCGAGTTCTTTTTCGTAGTAGGGGAGTAATTCGTCAGACATGTCCGGGCTCTTCTATACTTATACTTCTGGTTACGGGTTCAAGTACAGAGTCAAAAATAACGACTTCAGGTGATGGATCTGCATAAAGTGTTGCATCTATCCTAAAGCGTAATGTTCGATCTGTATTATCTTTATTTTCAAGATAAGAAACATTAACCTCTTTAAAACGAGGCTCAAATTCTTTCAGTATTTTTTCCATCGTGAAGGTAAATTCTTTTCGTTTATCGAGGTCTGTAATATTTACTGTTGCTAAATCCGGCAGCCCATAATTTAATAATGAATTATCAAGCTCTTTATATTCTTCACCTGGTTCCATAACCCGATAACGTGCATTCATTAAATTTTCTAAGTCTCTCCTAACACTTTTTCGAAGTTGTTTTATTTTTTGATGTTGAGCAGAGTCGATTTCATTTGTGTTTTCCGGTTCGTCATCAAATAAACGATCAAGGATCGAAGGTCTGAGTTTTTTCTTTTTATCAACACGAGCCATATTATTTTCCTGATTGGGCAAGTTCTGTTACAAGCTCAAGTTCAGATACCATTTGATCAAGCTGATAATGAGGTTTTAAATGAATAACACATAAATAACTTCCTGGTTTAGATGGGTGTTCTTTAACCTGAACGGCGGCTTCTTTTAATGGGTAACGCGCTTGTTCTTCCCACTCTAAATCATCACGTCCTGTTGTATATTTGAATAACCAGTCACGTAAATAATCTTCACAATCATTTGCGGTTAAAAATGAACCAATCTTGTCACGGATCATGATTTTTATATAATGAGCGATACGTGAACCGCACAGAACATGCTGCAACATACCGGATAGTTTTGCATTGATATTTGCTTCTTTAGAATCATGAACTTTTGGAGTTTGAACAGACTGGTTATTATAAAATGCTGCAAAAGGCATGTCATAACACTGACACAATGGAATTAAACCAAGATCACTTATTTCACGTTCTTTTGTATCTGTGATTAATACATCGGTAACAGGTTTGAATGCGATATTGTCTGCATCAGTAGCAAAACAATCGACAGGTAGATTTGTAAGTAACCCACCTGCAACCTGATTTCTTGGTACACCTCTTATGTGGCCGAACCAGCCAACATTGGCGTATTCACGTATGAGTATGGCTGCAAAAGCATAACAGGCATTACCCCAAAGATAATTTTCATGTTCTGAGGTTGCTGATTTTTCGTAAAAATATAACCCTTTATATGAGCCTGGTTTTGTTCGATAGGGTAATCGCATTAAAATGCGAGGAACCGTTAACCCTAGAAAACGAGAATCAATTTTTTCTCGTAGAGCATTCCATTTTAAATATTCTTGTTGTGCGAATACGGAGCGTAGGTTAATTGGAGTGCTTAAACCTGAAAAATCATCTAAACCAAATAGTTCATAAGAGGCACCTGCAATAAACGGTGCGAATGCAGCTGCAGCAACTTGTGATAAGCCTTCGAGTGTGGCGATATCATCAAGGGGATGTTTTTTAGAAACGCGATGACTTATTTCATAATCACCAATTAAAACACCATAAGGTTCACCGCCGGGTGACCCGTATTCTTCACTATAAACTTTTTGAAAGAGTTGGCTTTGATCAAATTCCAATGCGCGTGAAATATCTTTTACGACTTCTTTCCAGCTAATATCAAGAAGCTTAATTTTTATATTCAATGCTCCTTCGGCTTGCACTGATAAATACCAGAGGCCACGCCAGGATGCTTCTAATTTTTGAAATTTTTCATTGTGAATAATTATGTTTAATTGATGGTTTATTAAATCATCAATTTCAGAAATAGTACGATTAATTGCATGAGTAATGTTGCTTGTTGATTTAATCTGAGAGGTTACTTCATGCTCTTTTAACCAATAAATGAGTGCTTTTGAAGTATCTTCTTCTTCAAGAAATCCATCAAGATTGGTTATGTAAAAAGGTGTATCTAGAATATCTTCAAAATTTACAGACGGGGTTGCTGTATTTAACGGGAAGGGTAATGTTTGACTACTTGAGGCTGACACAAAAATTCCATTTTAAATAAAAAGGGGATCACTTCTGATCCCCAATTAATTAATTTATCCCGCTTTTGGAATATTCGCAACAAGGCGAAGTGAAGCACTGAGTTCTTCCATTTGTAACCATGGACGCATCCAGGCGATTGCACTGTAAACACCAGGTTGGCCGGGAACTTCTTTTACTTCAACATTGGCTTCTGCCAAAGGAAATCGCGCTTTCATTTCAGCACTTGCACCCGGGCTACCATTTACATAATTAGCAATCCAACGGTTTAACCATTCTTCAGCATCGCTGGCTTCCATAAATGAACCAATTTTATCGCGTGCCATTACTTTCAGAAAATGTGCGATGCGTGACGTTGCCATGATGTAGGGTAGGCGAGCAGAAATTTCTGCATTTGAGGTTGCATCAGGATCATCAAACTTCTTGGGTTTTTGTGTGGTTTGAGCACCAAAAAATACAGCATAGTCAGTATTCTTATAATGACACAAAGGTAAGAAACCTAATTTACTGAGTTCAGCTTCACGACGATCTGTTATACCAATTTCAGTTGGACATTTTTGATCAACATCACCATCGTCACTTACGAACGTATGACTTGGTAAGCCTTCAACTTTACCACCACCTTCTGCACCACGAATACTGGTACACCAGCCATATTCAGAATACGATTTAGTCAGCGTTGTTCCCATTGAATAGGCTGCATTCATCCAGCAATACTCGTTATGATCACTTTCAAGCTGACGACCATCAGAATCCATGTTGGCCTCTTCAAAGTTAAATGCTTCGATTGGCTTGGTTGCTGAACCATAAGGTAAGCGTGCTAATACACGAGGCATTGTTAATGTTACAAATCGGGCATCTTCACTGTCACGGAAGCTACGCCATTTAATGTATTCTGCAGAATCGAAGATTTTTTCTAAATCGCGGGGTTTAGATAATTCAGTGAAGCTGTCAAAACCAAACATTTCCGGTGCTGCAGCTGAAATGAAAGGACAGAAACCAGCTGCAGCAATGTTTGACATATTCGATAATAAATCCAGATCATCAGGATGTCCTGAAAATTCATAATCACCAATTAGAGCAGCATAGGGTTCGCCACCGGCGGTACCAAATTCACTTTCATATATTTTCTTGAAAGTCTGACTTTGATCAAACTCGACCGCTTTTTCCAAATCTTTAGTTAACTCTTTTTTGTTTAAGTTAAGCATGCGAATTTTTAATTGCGAGCTTGTTTCAGAGTTCATAACTAAATGGTTCAGACCACGCCATGAACCTTCTAGTTTCTGCAGTTTTTCGTGTTGCATAATGGAAGACAATTGTTTTGACATCACTTTATCAATTGCTGCAATTGCAGAGTTGATAGTAACCGTTAAATTTTTATCCCATTTAACCGAACCACTCATGGCTTCTTTGGTTAATGTTTTTAACAGTTCTTCAGTTTCATCACGGGACGTTTGTTTAGTTGCACCAATAGCTTGTTCAAGGAAACTGACTTCCGTGGCTTCGGCTTCTTGTGCTTGCGCTTCTTGTTTCTTAGCCATTATTTATCACCTTTGTCATCATCAATACCAAGTTCACTTGAAAGTGATGCAATTGCATCTGTATTACTTAATACTTCTTCAAGTATGGTTTCTAAATCATCTGAGCGATCCGCTTTTGTTAACAAATCGCGTAATTTATTACGCGTGTCGAGTAATTTTTTTAATGGCTCAACTTTATCGACAATTTTGTGCGGTTCAAAATCTTCCATGCTTTTAAAAGCAAGGTCGACTGAAATTTCACTGCCGTCATCTTCAAGCGTATTTTCAACTTTCATTGAGAGTTCAGGTGCAATATTGCCCATAACTTCATTAAAGTTATCACGATCGATTTGTGAAAATTTACGGTCTTTAAGGGGTTTTTTACTCTCAGTGTTATCACCGGAATAATCTCCCATTACGCCCATTACAAAAGGAATTTCCTTTTCTGCAACTGCGCCATTTGTTTCAACGTCATATGTAATGTGTACGCGTGGTTTGCGAACGCGCTTAAGTTTGTCATGAATACTATCAGCCATAATCCTTTACCTCATGTTATGTTGGTGGCTATTATTCTTCATCAGTTTTAACGCCTGTTAACGAACTGTAATAGTTCAAAGATGAAGAGTCGGGGATAAGTTCTCGCATTAATTCACTCAGTGACATGTCACCCCATTTAACGGCTTTTTCCAAAGCATAAGAAATAGGTGAGTGAGGTTCAGTTTTTCTAAAAAATTCAGATATTTCATTTAAGTGGCGAAAAGCATCAGCACGATTTTTTATCGGGCCGGCAATACCTTTTGCCTCTGAAGTGGATTCTGAAATAGAACCATCTTCGTTAAATTCTTCTTCATTTGAAGATTCATCAGGTAATTTATATTTACCAATATGATTAATAACGCCTAAGGTATCTTCCAGAGTATTGATAATATTGCTTGTAGGTGGTGCATCTATGTTGCCACAATGTTCATCAAGCAGACGACTTATTTCACGATAATCAGCCAGACAGGTAACAACATCATTTTTTAAATTAACAAAAAACTCTTCACTTGAACCTGAAACGACATTTTCAATGTCTTCAAGATTAAAACCAATTTTATTTGCTTTTTCAGCACGACTATCATCGTCTGAAATTTTTTGAATATCTAGTGCCTGGGTATACTGCCAGAAAGTAAAAGGGCCAGGTTGTAGATCTTCTGTAATACTTGCATTGCGTATTGGCGCAATTAATACGCCTTCAGCACCTTCGCCATTTAATCCTGTCAAAGATGAAACGCGGGTTTCAATTCCATCATCATCGGGCAGGGGGTAAAGATTATCCCAGTACTTTTCAATCATCTGTCGAATAATAGAAAAGCCTGCTTTTAAGCCAGGAAAACCATAACGTCTTATTAACGCTTCGGTATACCAGCTGGCAATTTCTAAATCTTTTGCGTTGTTTTTAAGGATGTCAGGTGCGAGTTCAAGAATTTTGCGCCAGTTTTCATCTGCTTCTGAACTACCGCCATCAAACATACTGTTCCGTTCTGCAGCTCGCGCTGAATTTCGTGCGTCTTTAATGGTGTAATAAGCAGATGTAGGAGATGCGTCCTCACGAATGTCATTTCCAACAGGATTATCTTCGGAGACAGGTTCGAGTAAACTATTAATGTCAATGATTGCTTCAGATGGCATTTTTACGTCCTTGTTAAAAAATCTTACTTCCTGGTAACTCAACATTAGCGGGAATGTGGAGATATGCTATTTATAAAATATTGTAGAGCTATTGTCAAAGTAAGATTGAGAAATAGTCCTAAAAAGACGTAAATTTATTGTATTAATTAATGGTTTTCTTATTTTTAAGTTATTTGGGTGTTTTTATACTATATATATCGCTGATTCAAAATGTGAACTGATCCACATATAATTTATATAAGATTATGCAAAAGTGACTTGGAACGAGAAGCTGGTCATTGTACTATATGTACCAGATACAAGATTGCTGCATGGAACGAGATGATATTCATTTTGTTCTAATCAATAAGGATATTCGGTTACGTTACTTTGAGTATTTGACTTAAAGTAATTTTAGCAACCGAGCTATTTATCAGGATGATAGTTTGTATGTCTATAGTTATATCAATTGTCAAACTACCCGAAAATGCGGTAGACACTAAATCAACCCACACTTTTGCTCATCAGGGCGGTACTATCGGACGCAGTTCTGATAATGAATGGGTATTAGAAGATCCTGAACGTTTTATCTCATCACAACACAGTAAAATTTCGTTTGAAAATGGTCAATACTATCTTACTGATTTAAGTACGAATGGAACTTTTCAAAATGGTTCAGCTGAGCCGATTGGCAAAGGCAATAGCATTAAACTAAATGATGGTGATAAGTTTGCATTAGGTGATTATGAATTTTTAACCAGTGTCTGGCAATCAGAAGAACAAAGCCCTAATTTAAGTCAGGGCCCTTTTGCTGACTCTGCTGCAGTAGCCAATCCTGAATCAGTACAACCGGCAGTCAATTTAGTTGAAGAAGATTATTTTGCTTCTGCTAATTCTGCGGACATTGAACATTTCGCCAGTCCGTTAGCAGGTCATGTTTCAAAAACTGATTCGTTGTTTAGTCCGGATGCAATCGAAACCGATCCTTTAGCCGCTTTAGACAGTGCGCGAAATATTCCGCAAATGCCCGAGTTTGATTCATTTAATGATCCGGCATTTTTTGGAGCGAGTCAGGCTGATCAGGCCGATCCAATGCAACAAGCAGTTAGCTGGCCTAATTCAACGATAGAATCAGGCGGTATACCTGAAGATTGGGAAAATAACTTGTTAGGCGCCGTGCCTCCTGTAAATAAAGCCAACTTTCTTACGAACGATAATTCTGATGCTAACTCTGGTACCAGACCGGATAAATCTGCTGTCGATAAGAAGAGTGCTTTAGAAAAAGCAAATGAAAAAATACTCGCTGAAATAGCTATTCTGAAAAAACAAGCTCAGAAACAAGCTTTACAACAGCAAATAGAAAAAAACACCTCATCACAACAAGCAGCACCTGTTGCACCTAAACAACCCAGGAGAGCATCAACCAATGATGAGCAATCTTTAATTGATGTATTAGGGCTTACAAAACATAACTTAAGCGATGAAAAAGTTATAGAGATTAATCAGGTTGTTGGTGAACTTGTACGTGAAACAATAACGGGCATGATGCAGGTATTAAGTTCGCGTAGCACCATTAAAAATGAATTTCGTATGAATGTAACGACCATTCAACCGGTAGAAAATAACCCCTTGAAATTTTCTGCAAATGTTGATGATGCCATTGAAAATATGTTTGTCAAAGAGGGTAATGCCTATAAAAAACCTGTCGAGGCAATTAAAGAGGGATTTGAGGGGATTGCAGAACATCAGATGGCCATATTAGCTGGAATAAGAACGGCGTTTAAAGGGGTATTAAGCCGGTTTGACCCTGTTGTACTTGAACAAAGATTTGAACAGTTTAATAAACCAGCGATTATTCCAGGAATGGGTAAAGCAAAAAACTGGGATTCCTATAAGCAGTATTACAACGAATTGATTGATGATATGGATAATTCATTTCAGCATTTGTTCGGATATGAATTTGTTCAGGCTTATGAAGAACAATTACAAAAGATTGCGACTGCACGAAAATCCAATGTTTAATGAATTCAGGTAAATAAAATGAAAGTATCATTGATTATAAAAACAACTATATTAGCCGTATCTTTTTTCTTTTTATCAGCATGTTCATCAATAAATAGTACAGTTGGTGGTTTTTTTAACATGGATACTGATCTTGAAATTAAATTTAAAGTGGATGCTGATGTGAATCCAGATGAAGACAAAAAGCCATCGCCACTTTTTGTCAGAATGTATCAACTTAAATCAAAAAAAATGTTTAGTCGGGCAAACTTTATTGATCTTTATGAAAAAGACAAAGAAGTTTTAGGCGCTGATATGATTTCAAAGCAAATATTAAGACGCATTAAGCCCGGTGAAAGTCGTGTAGAAAACTTTGTGTTAAATAAAGAAACCCGTTTTATTGGTTTGTATGCGGAGTTTTTAAAATATAAAAAATCATCTTATAAACTTTTAATACCTGTTGTACCTACTAATGTGGTTGGTACGAGTGAAGATGTATTGATTTCAGGGAATAGATTGATTCATTCAAGTAAAAGCGTTGCATATAAATAATGAAAAGCTGAAAAATAGTTAGCTTTTATTTTAAATTAAATAATACAGGCAAATTAACATGTCTTTAAATAGTAAAGTTGTTTGGTCAGAAGGGATGTTTCTTAATCCTCAACACTTTCAGCAACAGGAACGTTATTTTGAACGTTATGTTGAAGGTAAATGCTCTGCATATGGTGCATACGGTTGGGGATTACAGGATTTTGAAATTGATCAGGAATTACTCAAGTTAGGTAAAATATCCGTGATAAGTGCTAAAGGGGTATTTCCTGATGGTACGCCATTTAGTTTTCCTAATATTGATGATGCTCCGGCAGTCTTAGAAGTACCTGAAAACACACATAATACGATTGTTTATCTTGCTGTACCGGTTAAACGACCGGGAGCGGTTGATGTGCTTGCTGAGCAGGATGCTCAGGGGTTAGCGCGTTATTATTCAAGTGAACAGGACATCCGGGATGTCACTATAGATGGTGGCGATAATATTTCTATTAACGTTGGTAAATTGCGTTTTAGATTACTACTTGAATCTGATGATTTGAGTGGTTATGCCTGTATAGGTCTTTTGCGGATTGCTGAATCACGTGATGATAAAAATGTTTTGCTTGATGATCAATATATCCCAACTTGCCTTGACTGTAATGCCTCTCCAAAACTAACCGGATTTATTTCTGAACTTGTTGGTTTGTTACATCACCGAGGTGAATCTATTGCAGGTCGAATGGGTGATACTAATCGTGGCGGTACCGCTGAAATAGCAGATTATATGATGTTGCAATTAGTGAATCGACTCGAACCAATGGCTACACATTTATCGCAAGTTCAGGGATTACATCCGGAACAATTGTTTTCTGAATCGATACAAATGATTGGTGAGTTATCCACCTTTGTTGCAAAAAATAAACGACCTCCGGCATTTCCACAATATTTGCATGATAGCTTGCAAGAAACATTTGTTCCTGTGATGAGTTCGTTACGTCAATGTTTGAGTATGGTCTACGAACAAACAGCCACATCATTAGCTCTGGTGGAAAAAAATTACGGTATTCGCGTCGCACAAATACCAGATCGTTCATTCATTACCAGTGCAGTATTCGTTTTAGCGGTTAAAGCCGATATGCCCGAAAATACGTTGCGTACACATTTACCTGCTCAAATTAAAGTGGGTCCTGTTGAACGTATTCGTCAACTTGTTAATGCAGCCATGCCCGGTATTCCGCTTAAAGCATTGCCAGTTGCACCTCGACAAATCCCGTATCACTCAGGCTATACCTATTTTGAATTAGAACGCCAAAGTGACTTCTGGAAAGAATTGCAGAACTCAGGTGGTTTTGCATTCCATATTGGCGGTGATTTTCCTGGGCTTGAGCTTGAACTTTGGGCTATCCGTCAGTAATTGTTTTTGTGCACGACTTTATTTAGGTTTTTATTATGTCTACAGATAATCAGGACAAAACGGTATTTCGTAAACCTGCGGGTGCTGCAGATCGCACTGTTATGCGGCCACGTCCGGGTGGACGAGCTGTACCTCCGGTTAACCAACAAGTACCGGTGCAGGGGCAGACATATAATCCAGAACCTGTACCACAATCGGCAACAGCTGCATTTGATACACAAGCCGTTTTTTTTAGAACGGGAAAAGGTTTAAATCCACTGGTTAATGCTGCTTCAACATTGATAGCCGTCTTCGAAAAAACGCATAAATCAATGAGTCATCCTAATGTCGGTGCATTGCATCAACGTTTAGTTAATGAAATTAAATCTTTTGAAATTAAAGCAAAAAACTTAGGTATTAAACCAGAAGTTGTTTTATCTGCACGTTATATTTTGTGTACGGTATTAGATGAAGCTGTTCTTAATACACCGTGGGGAGCTGAAAGTGCATGGACACAACGCACTTTATTAAGCATGTTCCACAATGAAACATCAGGTGGTGAAAAGTTCTTTTTGATTCTTGACCGCATGCGCGATATGCCGTCTGAAAATTTAACTATTCTGGAGATGATTTATCTGTTTCTAAGTTTGGGCTATGAAGGAAAATATCGTGTTATTCATCGCGGTAAAGAAGCACTTGAACAAATTCGTGATGAACTTTATAGAATTATCAGAAATTACCGTGGTGAATATGAACGTTCATTGTCACCAAGCTGGCAAGGATTAGGACGTATAAAAAATTCACTTGCTCAATACATACCCATGTGGGTTATCGCGAGTGTTGTCGGTGGTATTTTGTTGGTGAGTTATAGCGGGTTTCGTTATTGGTTGTACCAGTCATCCGCATCAGTTGCTCAGGAATTAACAGATATTGCTAACAACAAACCTGATAGAAGACTAAAACGTTTTAGTCCGGGGAAAAGAATTTAATTATGTCTAAAGTTATTGAGTTTTTTAAAAATAGAGTTGTTATATCAATTATAGGATTGATTGTACTTTCTTTACTGATTTGGTTTGCCGGACCGTTAATTAAGTTTGGTGATAGTAATTCTGCTCCTTTAGGTGGCGCTGTTGCACGTCTTATTCTAATTATGATAATTCTGGTAGCGTGGGGATTAAATAATTTACGTACCCAGCTACAGGATAAAAAGCACAATGAAGAACTTGTCGAAGACTTAAAAGAAAATCAGGTAGGTAATGCGGCATCAGAACAGACCATAGAAGAAATGCATCAGATTAATGATCGTTTCACTCAGGCATTATCAACATTAAAAAAATTAAAATTTAAAGGCAATGGAAGTAAAAAAGCACTTTATGAATTACCGTGGTATATCATTATTGGCCCTCCTGGTTCAGGCAAAACAACCGCTTTAATAAATTCAACTTTAGATTTTCCATTAGCAGAACAATTTGGCAAAGGTGCATTGCAAGGTGTTGGTGGGACGCGAAACTGTGACTGGTGGTTCACTAATGATGCTGTTCTTATAGATACAGCCGGTCGGTATACAACACAAGACAGCCATAAGGTTGTAGATAGCTCTGCATGGGAAGGTTTCTTAAATTTATTAAAGCGTAATCGTCGTCGTCGACCTATTAACGGTGCCATTATTGCAATTAGCTTGCTGGATCTTCTGTCGCAAACCGATGAAGAACGAATCATGCATGCTAAAACTATTCGCTCAAGAATCGATGAATTAATGGAAAAATTAGAAATTCGTTTTCCAATTTATTTAATGTTCACAAAAACAGATTTAGTATCAGGTTTTTCCGAATTCTTTGAAGACTTGGGAAAAGAAGATCGGGAACAAGTTTGGGGTGTAAGTTTACCAAATGCACTGGGTGCATCACAAAGTCCTGATTTTGAATACCTTGATAGTGAATACGATAAGTTATTTGAAAGAATTTATGATCGGGTGATAGGGCGAATGCATCAGGAACGAGATGTATCAAGACGTGCTGCAATTCAGGGTTTTCCCCAGCAAATGGAAAACCTGAAATCTCTTGTTGATGGTTTTATAAAACAAACATTTGTTAAAAACCGCTATCAGTTTCAACCTTATTTACGTGGTATGTATTTCACCAGTGGTACGCAGGACGGAACACCGATTGATCGTATGATGTCATCCGTATCGTCTGATTTTGGTTTTTCACGTGAAACAGTTCAACAATCGAATCAACAAGGTAAAAGTTATTTTATTGGGCAATTGTTTAAAAATATAATTTTTCCCGAATCTGAACTTGTTGGTTCTAATCGTAAATATGAAACATTTATTCGCTGGCTACAAAGAGCCAGTTATGCCGGATTTGCCGGTATTACGTTAATTATGTTCGTTGTATGGGCGGGTAGTTTTACTCGTAACGAAATATATATGCATGAAGTTCAAACTTACATAGCTGACTATAAAGCAGAGAAAAAACACTTAAATAAATGGTCAGGCGATTTACGAACCATTTTGCCTTCTTTGAATGCACTAGGTAAAGCAAGTATTGTTTACAATCAGGAAGAACATCCATGGCTCTCTAGCATGGGGATGTATGATGGTAATGTAGACGCTGCCGCTGATAAAGCATATGAAACGCAATTACGAACATTATTTTTACCGCGCTTACTAAGTTACTTAGAGTCTTATTTACAAAAAGGCCATAAAGGCGGTGATTTATACAATACTTTCAGAACTTACCTGATGTTTCAAAAAGTAGAGCACATGGATCGACAGTTAATCTCAGACTGGTTTAAAACAAACTGGCAGTCACAACTACATGGTCAGGCAACTAAGCGAAAAGAGCTGGAGATTCATTTAAAGGCTTTGTTATCGCTGGATTTAACGCCTTCAACATTAAAACCGAGACTGGTTAAAGCTACACGTTCATTATTATTACGCGTGCCTGTTTCACAGCGCATATACAGTAGAATTAAAACGAACCCTAAGTATACAATAAAAGTTAATTTGCTAAATGAGTTTGGTGAAGCGGTACGAACAAGCTATAAAAATAATCCTAAAGTAAATAATGATTTGTCTCTCCCCTTTATTTTTACACATGAAGGTTATGAAAATATAGATTTATCACCGTCATCAGATGTGATTGCTAATATCGTTAATGAACGTTGGGTTCTGTCAGATGATAAAACAGCAAAAGTTGATTTTGTAAAGGCCGATTTAGATGAAATAAGCCGAAAAGTTAAAGAACATTATTTATCTGATTACAAAAATCAGTGGAATAAAATATATGATGCTTTGCAAGTTGATTCTTTCAAAAATCTAAAGAATGCAAATGATGTTCTAGCAACGTTTACTGATCCAGTCTATTCGCCCTTAATTTCTATATTACAAATTGGTGCAACTAACACCCAATTGTCGAACCAGATGTTTGCAAATATGGCCGATGATAATGAGAAAGGGGTAACAGGAAAATTAGCAGGCTTTGCAGCAGCAAAGACTAAATGGACTAAGGTAGATAAAGAATTTCGTACGCTGAATGTATTGATGCGTGACGCAAAAAGCAAACCGGCACCCATTAATGGAATTATTACTAAAGTTCAACAGCTTTATGATTTTGTGAATGAAATTTCTGTATCGCCTGATCCAGCTAAAATGTCTTTTAATATTGCAAAAGCACGTTATCAAAGTGGTGCGGGGAATCCAATTACTTCTCTATATGCCTATGCTAAAAATACACCACAACCGGTTAAACGTTGGTTAACAACGTTATCAAGTGAAACATGGAAAATTGTTTTGCAATCTGCGCATCAGTATGTGAATACAGAATGGCGTACACAAATTTATGAACCATATATGCAGGGCTTAGCTGGTCGCTATCCGATTAAACGCTCATCACGTGATGAGTTAGCGTTGTTTGATTTTACGACTTTTTTCAAGCCTGAAGGTACCGTTGATAAATTTTACACGACCTATATGCAACCCTTTGTGAATACTAGAGGGCATACCTGGACAAGTCGAGTAATTGATAATTATAGCCTTGGCTTATCAATAGCAACATTAAAACAATTGCAAAAATCACAGTCGATTAAAAATATATTCTTTCGTTTGAATCCAGCTGTACCAAGTCTGTCTTTTCAGTTAAAACCACATCAAATGGATAAGTCAGATGCGCGATTTACTCTGGAAGTAGGCAGTAAGAGTATCGCTTATAGTCACGGCCCAAAGTTTTGGAAAACATTAAAATGGCAGGGTGATGATGAAAATAACAGAGTAAGAATTATTTTTGAAGACTTGGATGAACGTGAACATTCTAAAGATTTCGATGGCCCATGGGCATGGTTTAGATTGCAAGATCACTCCGTTTTAAGAAAAACAAGAAAATCAAATGTTTATCTCGTGACTTATAATCTTGATGATGGCGACAGTAATTTAGCATCTTCAAAAAAGATAGCGCACACAGTGACGTATCAAATAAAAGCAAAAAGTGTCAATAACCCATTTAGTAAGAATCTGTTAGGTTCATTCAGGTTTTCCGAGAAAATTTAGAAATGAATTTAGAAACTGGTTCAATTGGCGTCTTTGGAAAATTACCTGCACATGGAGACTTTGTGCAGCGCAATTTGTCGGCTGGTTTTATAAATGTTTGGGACGAATGGTTACAACACTTCATTTCAGGAACAAAAGAACAGCTGGGTGAAAATTGGTTAGATGTTTATTTGACCAGTCCCCTATGGCGTTTTGTATTTTCTGCTGGCGTTATTGATGAAAATAATTGGACAGGAATAATGATTCCTAGTGTTGATCGTGTTGGGCGATATTATCCGTTTTCAATCGTGAGAAAATTACAACAAACAGTCAATCCATATGAATTTATTCAACACCATAATAATTGGTATAGCGAGATTGAGGCATTAGCGCTTGATGCTCTTGATGGGCAAATTTTAATAGATGATTTGATGAAAGAACTTGATAATAAATCAGTAGAAACTAATAGTGATTATTCTCCTTCAAGTTTTAGTTTAGAAGGCGATGCTTTTCTATTTAATATGGAATTTGAAGAGCAATCCATTTCTTCTGTCTATCCATTATTGCTAGATACGATTATGACAAAAACGTTTCAAAGTTATAGTGTTTGGCAAACTACGGGCTCTGATCATATCGGACCTTGTTTACTAAGTTCGCAAGGATTACCTAATGTACAACAAATGCCTTCAATGTTAAACGGTGACTGGAAAAATTGTAACTGGCAACAACCCTATTTTTTGAATCAGCATAATCAATCACAAAAATTTCGAGAAGAAGCATGAGTGATATAACTATTAGGCGCCCGATAAGGTGGAATACATCAGCCGATACCAACGTTGGAATGGTAAGAAAGGTTAATGAAGACTCTATTATGACAAAACCGGATGTTGGACTTTGGGCAGTTGCTGATGGGATGGGAGGATATGAAGCGGGTGACATTGCAAGTAATATGATCGTAACTTCACTTGCAGAGATAGAAAAACACGAACATCTGAATACATTTATTGATGATATTGAAAATAAAATTATTGATGCCAATCATCGTATTCTTGAATATTCAGAAATTATGCATGACGGTAGAACATTGGGTAGTACGGTCATAAGTCTGATTATTAAAGGTCAGGTGGGTATATGTTTATGGGCAGGGGATTCAAGATTGTATCTGTTAAGGAATAATCAGTTACAACAGTTATCTCGTGATCATAGTTATGTGCAGGAATTATTAGATCAAGGTTCTATTTCGCAGGAAGAAGCCTTTAATCATCCTGATGCAAATGTTATTACTCGGGCAGTTGGGACGAGTAATGAGTTGTGTGTTGATATAAGTGCATTTAACGTACAACTTGGAGATACATTTTTATTGTGTAGTGATGGGCTTTATAACGCAGTTGATGAATCTGAAATTGAACATTATATGCGAGGCCATGATACTGATAATGCAGTGAAACAACTGATTGTTAAATCTCTGGAAAATGGAGCACCAGATAACGTCTCAATAATTATCGTCAAGAGTGTGTCTGATATTACTTCCTCAATTCAATCAGTGACACATTAACGTTTAGCAATAATATAATGAAAGATATTGATAAAAAATATCCTGGTAATTCAGATGAAACGGTTATTCGTGGCATAGATTCAACACGAATTAGAGAAAAGCCGGCTGTTATGCCTAATAAAGATGCGACACAATTTAAACAACCATTAAATAAAATTAAAGCAGATGCAACACGGGTAGCACCTCAAAGACGACCGGCTTCAAATTCGAACCCTGTTAATTCACAGCAACCTGTAGCTTCAGAACATCAGGTTTTAAAAGGCCGGTTTTTACTTGAAAAAGTGCTTGGTGTTGGTGGAATGGGGATCGTTTACAAAGCAAAAGACCGTTTAAAAGTAGAAGCGCAGGACCGTGATCCTTATGTTGCAATTAAAGTTTTAAGTGAAGAATTCAAATCCCATCCGGAAGCTTTTATCTCATTACAGAGAGAATCCAGAAAGTCACAACGCATTGCTCATCCAAACACGGTAAAAGTATACGATTTTGATCGTGATGGTGACGTTGTTTTTATGACAATGGAGTATATGGATGGAAAACCGTTAGATCAATTGATACGCCAATATAAAGCGACCGGATTACCACGGGATGATGCGTGGGAGATTATTAACGGAATGTCATCAGCATTGATTCATGCTCACGCTGAAAATATTGTTCATTCAGATTTTAAACCAGGCAATGTTTTCATTATCGGAAACAATATGGCAAAAATTTTCGATTTTGGTATCGCACGTGCTGTTGCTAGTGTTGATGGTATTGGTCGTAATAGCGGAGATAAAACTGTTTTTGATGCTGGTAATTTAGGTGCATTAACACCAGCCTATGCCAGTCTGGAAATGCTACAAGGAGAAACACCGGATTTTCGTGATGATATCTATGCATTAGGTTGTGTAGCATATGAAGTACTGACGGGTGAACATCCTTATAATAAAGTGCCTGCTGATGAAGCATTTAAAAAAGGTCTTAAGCTTAAAAAAATACAAGGAATCAAAAAAAACCAATGGAAAGCTATTGAAAAAACATTAGCATTTAAACGGGAAAACAGAACAAGCACAGTAGAGCAGTTCTACAAAGAATTGAATTATTCTTATAAGCCAGGATTTAAAAGTATTGCAGCATTGTTTTTATTTCTTGCTGTTAGCATTGCCGCTTTTGTGCAGGTATCTAATGATCAAAGTTCTTTGTATTCAGAGGATGACATTAGAAATGAGCTGGAATATAAAATCCGTCTGGATTTATTTCGCGTTGAACTTGCAAAGTTAATTGATAATCCTAGTTTTTCAATCGACTGGGAGGAAAATATTTGGAATGAATATAGTGGTGTAACAAAATTACTGAAAAATCATGATGATAAATGGTTGCTTAATACTAAAAGTACTATTTATGGATTGTATTTGTCTAAAATAAAGTTGTTTATAAAGGAAAAGCGCTTTGCCAGAGTGAAAATGGTGATTGCGAATGGTTATCGATATACTAATAACAATGCTGAACTTGATAATGAAAATAATTTACTTGCAAAGGAAATTGAAAAAAACAATAAAAACAAGGCGCTCGCCATTAATAGTCGACGAGTTCAGGAAGTAGAGAAACATAATATACAAGAAAAAGAAAAACGAAAGCTGGATAGCTTTAACCTTGCTTTAAAAAATGTTAATCAACAATTAAGGTGTCAGGGTAGACTCAATATGCGTGACTTTGATGTTGCGGTTAAAAAGTTACGTTCATTAGATATTCCAAGATACAACAAATCAAAGACAAGAATCATTAAGACCCTTGCGGCATGCATTACGCAAGTTGGTAAATTACGACCAGAACGTGCCGCAGAATCAAAAAAATATGCATCACGTATTTTTAAACGAAATAGAATCATAAGCTCAATTAAAATAATACCAAGAGATGCTTGTGATATTTCTATTGCAGGTCTGGGGGCTCGAGGTAAACGGACATTATGCAGGGATAAATTACAGGGTTTGAATTATGGTCCGCCATTAGTTGTTATTCCTGGAAAACAGGGCATTAAACCCTTTGCATTAGGAAAATATGAAGTTTCTATTAAAGAAATGAACGAGTTTTGTATTAATTCAAAAAGCTGTTCTGTGAAAAATAAAAATATCAATTTACCTGTGACGGATATTTCGATATCGACAGCGAAAAATTATTTAAAATGGTTGAGTAAAAAAACCAGACAAAAATATCGTCTTCCTACCAAACATGAGTGGGTTTATGCGGCTAGATCTAAACGAACAGTCAGAGATCCAAACCGGAACTGCCAAATGAGTACCCGAGGTATTTCAAAGGGAAATGAGCTTATTAAGATAACAACGGGAAAACAAAATCCATGGGGTATTGTTAATTATTTGGGCAATGCTCGTGAATGGGTTTATGGAAATGGTCGGACATTAATATCAATGGGTGGTTCCTATAAAGATGCAATGGATAAGTGTGATATCACTTTATCATCTACACATACCGGACAGGCAGATAGTATTAGTGGCTTTAGAGTATTGCGCGAAGTGAAGGAGAGATTGTAGATATGAATTTTAGAGCTAATATGACGTCTCTTCGAGAATTGTCTGAAGACTACTATCAAAATAGATTATCGTTTTCTGAATATCGAGAACAAAGAAGTCAATTGCTAAATTTGATTGATGAAGATTTAAACGGTGTTAAGTTTGAAAATGATAAAGATGTTTTGAATGAGAATATTAATGATTCTTTAGTCGATAAAGCATTGTCATTTCTTAAAATTGCAAAATAATAACAAGTTAATTTAAATATTTATGTAAAGAGGTTAATTATGGAATTCGTTAGGTTTTTTCAAACAGGTGGTCCTTTCATGTATCCGATATTGATCGTATTTGCGATTGGTTTAGCGATAGCAATAGAAAGATTTTTATATTTGTCACGCACAAATTCTCATACTAAGAAAATATGGGGTGAATTAGTACCCATGTTGAAGGCAAATGATTTCCAACGTGCCGTCAATTTAACGGAATCTGTTAAAACACCTCTAGCATTATTATTAAACTATGGTTTTGCCCGACACCGTGCTAATAAAAAACGTGAATTAATCGAGTCTGCTATGGAAGAAGGAATGATGGAGGCGCTACCTAGTCTGGAAGAACGTACTCATTATTTAGCCACGTTTGCAAACATTGCTACTTTACTTGGATTATTAGGCACGATTGTAGGATTAATTCAGGCCTTTACGGCTGTTGCAGCGGCTGATCCTGCTGAAAAAGCAGATTTATTATCTGCGAGTATTTCGGTAGCAATGAACACGACAGCATTTGGATTGCTTGCAGCAATTCCATTATTACTCTTTCATTCATATCTGGTAACGAAAACAGCACGTATGGTCGATAATTTAGAAATGGCAGCAGTTAAATGCTTAAATTTAATGGATAGAGATTAAACTCAGCTTATGAAACGAATTGGTAAAAAACGCGTTGAAGCAGCAGTCGAATTAAATATTACTGCATTTATGAATTTAATGGTAATACTGGTTCCATTCTTACTGATTACGGCCGTTTTCTCACGAATTACCGTTTTAGAATTGAATTTACCTGAGCTTGATGCGAAAGAAAATCAACAGGAAAAAATCAAGTTACAACTTGAGCTAGTGTTACGTAATAATAGCTTTGATATTCAGGATGCTAACCTGGGTGTTATTAAACGCTTTCCGCGTAGTAACGAAGATACAAAGTGGAAAAAATTCACAGATGTTCTTGTAGAAATAAAAACGCGTTTTCCTGATGAAAAAAATATTACTTTATTGCTAGAACCGGGTATTAATTATAAAACATTGATTACTGTGATGGATCATGTCAGAAGTGCAGAGGTAGTGCAGTTCACATCAGTTGAAACAGCTGAGTTATTTCCAAATATTTCTATTGGTGATGCCCCGGTTATTGAAAATACAGCAGCTAATACAGCTTCAAATCTAAATAAGGCGGGAACATAAGATGATGATCATGTCTCGCCGAGCCAGACGAATGGAGCGGAATCATAAGTGCAACAAACAATCGGCTCTTAATCTTGTTTCTTTGATGGATATTTTTACAATATTAGTATTTTTTCTGTTAGTTAGTTCTTCTAATGTACAACAACTCCCTAATAGCAAAGATATGAGTCTTCCTACTTCAGTGGCAGAAAAAGCACCGAAAGAAACCTTAGTGATTGCGATTACACAGGATAGTATTATTGTGCAGGGTGTTAAAGTATCTAATATTAATGATGTACTTCAAAGTACAGATACTTTGATTCCTGATTTAGAAAAAGAACTTAATTTTCAGTCATCTAAATCTTTTGCTGCGTCGAAAACTAAAAAAGGTCGCTCTGTAACAATAATGGGCGATGAAAATATTTCTTACCAATTACTAAGAAAAGTTCTCGCTACATGCCGGCAAACGAGTTATACCCATATCGCTTTCGCTGCAGTACAAAAGGCAAAAGGAAAGGGCTAATGACGACATTAACCTATGACCATCTCGCTTTAGGTTGGGCACCAGAAAGTAAACGAGACAACTTTTTTAATCGCTTAACGCTTGTCATTATTCTATTAGCCATTATTTTTGGTTTTGTTATGACATCGATTAATGTTCCTAAAGAAGAAAGAAAAGCACGCACTGCTGTGCCGGAACGAGTGGCAAAATTTATCTTACAAAAAGAAAAACCTAAAATCATTAAGACTAAACCAAAATCTAAGCCAAAACCACCGGCTAAGCGAATTGTTAAGCGTATTAAGAAAAAAGTTAAGTCGGATAAGCCGCTAACCAAAGTACAGAAAAAAGCACGTAAAAAAGCAGAGTCTAGTGGTTTACTGGCATTGAATAATGAATTATCAGATTTAATGGACACGTCTTCGATTAATGCCATGGTAGGTAAACGTGTGAAAAGTAATTCATCCTCAATGAAAGTTGCCGCTGTTAATACAAAAATGCTAACAGCAAATGCTTCTAAGGGGAGTGGCGGCATTAGTAAAGATAAATACACGACTACTCGTGTCAGTAAAACCGTGTTATCACAGTCTGAAAAGATTGCGTTTAGACAATCACTTGCTTCAAATGGAAATCTTAAAGGTAAGAGTTATAATTCCCGACGTGGCGACAATGTACGTTCTGAAGAAGATGTTATTTTTGTTATGGATCAAAATAAAAGTAAACTTCATTCAATTTACCGGCGGGCTCGAAGAGGGCACCCTGGTTTGAAAGGTAAAATTATTTTAGAAATTACCATTGCACCGTCAGGTAAAGTCTTAAAAGTACGTATTAAATCAAGTGAACTTAATGATGCAAAACTGGAATCCAGACTCGTTGCCAGAATTAAACGCTTTGATTTTGGTTCGAATAGCGTTGAGGAAGTGACGGTTTTATTCCCGATCGAGTTTTTACCTTCATAACATTTAAAATCACTATTTACATAATTACAATATAAATAGTGGTTATAAACCCACCATTATTTCCATGTAATATGTACGGATATATCACTTATTTGCTAAAGACGTAGCGTTAAAGGATAGGTATCATACATCTTTTAAGTAATTGTAATTTAGAGGATAAATCGTGAATTTTTTACCTATTTTTATGAATATCAGAGGCGAGAAATGCCTGGTTATTGGTGGTGGAAAAGTTGCCTCTCGCAAGGTTTTCATGCTTTTGCGTGCGGGAGCCTTAGTTTCGGTTGTCGCCCCTGAATTATGTCAGGATCTAACAATTCGTAAAGATGAAGCTGAAATTGAGCATATTAATCGGTCATTTGAAGATGCGGATTTAAGTGATTGTAAGGTTATTATTGCCGCAACAAATGACGAAGCAGTGAATAGACGTGTTTCAACTCTGGCTAAATCTAAAGGCATACCGGTAAATGTCGTTGATGCCCCGAATTTATGTAGTTTTATTGTACCGTCAATTATCGACCGTAATCCTGTTCAAATTGCAATTTCAACAGGTGGTGCATCACCTGTTTTAGCACGATTGCTTCGTTCCCGATTAGAAACTTTTATTCCCGCTGCTTATGGTCGATTAGCAACATTGGTTGAGTCATTTCGTGAAAAGGTAAAAACTAAATTCTCAAATACAGATGAAATTCGTACCTTCTGGGAACAAATTTTAGCAGGCCCTGTTGCCGATAATTTAATTGCAGGTAAAGACAAAATTGCGCGTGAATTACTAGAAACGGCTGTTGATAATGCAGAAGCCCCCGCTGAGCGTGGTGAAGTTTATCTTGTTGGGGCAGGGCCTGGTGATCCTGATTTATTAACCTTCCGCGCATTACGTTTAATGCAACAAGCAGATGTTGTTGTTTATGACCGACTCGTATCACAGGGTGTAATGGATCTTGTTCGTCGTGATGCAGAATGTATCTATGCCGGTAAAGAACGTAATAAACATACTTTGCCACAGGAAAGTATTAATGCTTTATTAGTGCGATTAGCCCAGGAAGGTAAAAAAGTACTTCGTTTAAAAGGCGGTGATCCATTTATTTTTGGACGTGGTGGTGAAGAAATTGAAACTCTAACCGAAGAAAACATTAGTTTTCAGGTTGTTCCTGGTATTACTGCCGCGGCAGGCTGCTCATCTTATGCAGGAATACCTCTTACACATCGTGATTATGTTCAATCTTGTATGTTCGTGACAGGGCACTTAAAAGATGGAACAACAGATTTAAACTGGGATGCCATTGCTCAACCAAACCAAACCGTTGTTTTTTATATGGGACTTCAAACAGTTAAAGAATTGTGTAAAGAATTAGTGAAGCATGGACTATCGAGTACTACGCCCGCAGCCTTAGTTGAAAAGGGTACTACGCAGGACCAGAAAGTGCATATTGGTAATTTGGAAACATTGCATGAAATTGTAGAGAAAAATAATGTACAAGCACCTACGCTTATTATTGTAGGGGAAGTTGTTTCTTTACATGATAAATTAAACTGGTTTGTTCCGGAAGGAACGCAATAAGTCGTAATATTTTGTAATACCCTACCATATGGTTATTGCCAATTTAACTAATTTATAAACAAATTTATTTGTTTATTCACCGTTCTATTATTTATCACATTTTGATTTAACTATCAGGAAAAGTATGAGCCAATTTCGTTATACCAGTGCTCCCGAAGGCGGTAGGCAGGATATTCGTAATCTTAAACGTATATTTCCTTATATATGGGAATATCGTGGTCGTGTACTGATTGCATTATTAAGTCTTATTTTATCTAAAATGGCGATTGTCGCTATCCCTCTTGTATTTAAAGAAATAATTGATTTATTTGATCAGACAAATAAAAGTGCTGTCGTAGTTCCTATCAGTTTATTTATTCTTTATGGTGCTCTTCGATTATCTGGTTCACTCTTTAATGAAGTTCGAGATGCTGTATTTGCCAGAGTACGTTATCGTGCGATGCGTCGGCTTTCTAATAAAGTTTTAACTCATCTCCATAAACTTTCATTACGCTATCATTTGGAACGACGAACAGGCAATGTTATTCGAGATTTAGAACGAGGCACCAGCAGTATAAGTCAAATATTAAATTATTTAGTTTTTAATATTGTTCCCACATTTGCTGAATTTATTTTAGTTGCGTTTATATTACTTGGCCGATACGAAGTTAAATTTGCCTTAATTACTTTTACAACTGTTTTTATTTATATTGTCTTTACATTGTTAGTGACTGAATGGCGTATGCATTATAGACATAAAATGAATTCATTAGATTCAGAGTCTAATGGGCAAGCTGTTGATAGTTTGATAAATTACGAAACGGTAAAATATTTTAGTAACGAAAATTTTGAAGTTAATCGCTACGATACAACATTGTCTGATTGGGAAAATGCTGCAGTAAAAAGTCAAACATCAATGTCGATTCTGAATTTTGGACAAGGCGCCATCATAGCGGTTGGTCTTACTTTTATAATGATATATGCCGGTCTGGGAGTGGTTGACGGTAAAATGAGTCTGGGTGATCTGGTGCTTATAAACACCATGATGCTTCAACTTTTTATTCCGTTAGGTTTTTTAGGCATTATCTACCGTATGTTAAAACATACTCTGGCAGATATGGATATGGTGTTTAAATTATTAGATGAAGATCTTGAAATTAAAGACAGCAAAAATGCTAAAAAATTAAATCATATACAAGGTGAACTCAGTTTTGAGCATGTTGATTTTTCGTATCAATCTGATAGACAGATATTGCATGATATTTCATTTACTGTCAGACCTGGCCAAAAACTTGCGATAGTCGGTCATTCTGGTTCTGGTAAATCGACCTTAGCACGCTTACTGTTTCGTTTTTATGATGTGACTAATGGACGTATTCTATATGATGGTCAGGATATTTCACAAGTCACTCAAAGCAGTTTGCGTCAGGCTGTCGGTATTGTTCCTCAAGATACGGTGTTATTTAATGAGTCGATTTTGTATAACATAGAATATGCTAAGCCGGGAGCGACAAAAGAAGAGGTTATTCATGCTGCGAAGTTAGCAAATATCCATGATTTTATATCTAAGCTTCCTGATGGTTATGATACTGCGGTAGGTGAACGTGGGCTGAAATTGTCCGGTGGAGAAAAACAACGTCTTGCGATAGCACGTGTGATATTAAAAGGATCACCCATTCTTATTTTTGATGAGGCAACGTCTTCATTAGATTCCAAGTCTGAAAAAGTTATTCTGGAAGCATTAAGTTCTGTTGCTCAAACTCATACAACTTTAGTAATTGCTCATCGTTTATCGACAATTACGGACTCAGATGAAATTCTGGTAATGGATAACGGCAGGATTGTTGAACAAGGTACGCACCAGTCATTATTGGCACAAAAAGGTATTTATGCTGATATGTGGGCTTTACAGCTTCAGGAATCCGCTGAGAAAGAGACTTAAATTCCTTAATATTATGTGGGTATTTAATGATTTGAAATATAATGAATATTTATTTCCGGTAAAAAATACTATAATAGCAGTATCAATCGAGTTAGAGGTTTTAAATGAATCAATCAAAAGTTAATTTTACACCTGACATCAAAATGGAACTAGAACAAAGTAGTTGCTCTGGTACAGAACCGTTTGCTTTACAGGTACTTGATGACAGTATGGAACCGGAGTTTAAAAAAGACTGCATCATTATTATCGATGCATCTGCTACAGTAAAACACGAATGTTATGTTATGGCGTCTGTTGAAAACGGCTATATCTTTCGTCAGTTATTAATTGAAGATGAAAAGTATTTTATTGCACCACTCAATGAAGCTTACATGCATGAAAAACGCGAAATTGAATTTGATGCTTTAGAAGGCGTTATAGTTCAACAGGCAAGTCCAAAAGGAAAGCGAAGTGAACGAAAGCGCTATGATTAATTTAGTTAATTAAGAAGGTGTTTTTTGGTCTTTACGAATATTAGCAGTAAAATATTCTATCGCTGTGTCTTCATCGACTTCATTTTCATTTTTATCAAATAAAGGTTGTTCATAATCACTCCAGCCACGTAAGCCGGTTTTAAGTGACACAACATTTTGGTATCCAAGTTTTTGCATAACCTCACAAACGAATACACTTCTATTACCTGATCGGCAAGCAACAACGACTTCTTTGTCTCGGGCTTCGACTAGCTGGGCAACTGTTTCTTCATAATCCCATTCACATGCAGTTTCAAGTACGCCACGTGGCACATTGAGTGAATTTTTGATATGCATTGCATCAAATTCATAAGGCTCACGTATGTCCAGTAGTAGCAAAGATGGATTTTCTTCATACCGTTCTTCTAAATCCCAGGGAAATATTTCAGTGACATTTTTTGCGCTTTCTGCAACTAGATCATTAAATTTTTTCATTATATCAATTTGTTTTATTAAATCCACGTACAACTGCCATAACCGCAGCCTCTACACGTGAGTGAACATCAAGTTTTCTTAGAATAGCTTTTACATGTAATTTAACAGTACCATCAGAAATCCCAAGGTTTCTGGCAATCGCTTTATTGCTCTGACCTTCTGCTAATAAGCCAAGAATTTCTGTTTCTCTGGGGGTTAGTGCAGAAAAGGGACTGTCATCCTGTTCTTCTGATTCTGCACTTTTCCCCTGTACTGCTCTGGCCAGAATGGGAGCAAGATCAGGTGCAACGACAGTTTTCCCTGCAACTATTTCACGTAGAGCTAATACAAGTTCATCAGGTTCCATATCTTTTAATAAATAACCTTGAGCACCCGAACGTAGCGATCTTAATAAATCATTTTCTTCTGTACTGGTAGTTAACATAACAATAGGTAATGATTCATTTTTATCACGCAACATCGTTAATACTTCTAAGCCATCAATGCCCGGCATTCTCATGTCTAATAATATGATATCGGGTGCTAATTCATCAACCAAACGCTGAGCTTCGTGCCCACTACCAACTGATGCCACTACTTCGATACCACGACTGGTTAATAGTCCCTCTAGTCCAACTCGAAACAGAGTATGATCATCGATTAATAAGGTACGTAATTTATTCATGGTAGTAAATTCGGTGTAGGTGGAGAGACGAGTACGGGTTTTTTATTCGTTTTATGTGGTGGAAGTTCGGAGTGACCAAAATGAAGTAATATTCGGGTTCCTTCATTGGGTTCACTTTCGATCTTCACTGTTCCACCAATTCTTTTAGCGCGTTCATGCATAATACTAAGGCCTAAATGATCACCTAAGGTAACATCTGAATCCGGTACATCTGTAATACCCACACCATCATCTTCGATTAATATACGGCAGTCGCCTTGAGTATCACTACGTAAAATAACGCGTACCGTATGGGCTTGACTATGTTTACGTATATTATTTAATGATTCCTGAATAATACGAAGTGCCTGTACTTCTATACTTGCGGGCAGACTTAAAACATTCCACTCTTTTTGTAAAAAGATTGAAATGTCTGTTTGATACTGAAACCGTTCAATGAGATGTTCCACGGCTGGAATTAAACCACGCTTATCAATGGGCGCACGGAAATGAGTTATTAACTCACGTAATTCAGAATAGGCTTCATCAATATTATTTTCGATTTTTTCCAGTTCATGCCAGACATCCGGTTCCTGACCACCGCGTAATGTTTCATCTAATACACGAACCTGAAAACGCAGGCTGGCTAATGTTTGGGCAAGGGAATCATGTAATTCATGTGCAAGCCGGTTACGTTCTTCCATTAAGGATAATCGGTTTGCTTCATCTTCAGAACGCGCTTTATCAATTGCCATACCAAGATGGCGTCCAATGCTGGTTAACAGATCTTCGATTTCTTCCTGATTATGGAATTCACGATTGCTAACAAAAAGATTATAAACGCCTAATGTTTTTCCCCGATACTGTAATGGAACGGCTATCATGCCTGTATCATTTTCATTTTTCTCAAAAAAATTACGGCCGATAATTTTATCGCATTGCTGAACACTATCTTGAAAATGAACTTTGCCGTCTTTATATGCGATACCGCACAAGCATTCATCAGAAGGAATTAACAGTTCTTTTTCCATTAGATCATCATCTAAACCGACGCTGGCAACTAAGCGCATTTGATTATCATCTGTTAGGAGTCTGACCACGGCTGCTCGTGCATGCACAACATCTTTTAAGGTAAAAAGAAATCTGGACAATAAATCATCAAGGTCGCGAGAGTTGTTGATGCTCGCAGCGACATCGTAAATAATTTCAAGAGAATGTGTTTTACGCTCGATATGTTTAGTTTGTTTTTTTACCTGACTTTGCATATCCAAAGTTAATGATTCCAGACGGTCACTTAAAACATTAATACCTTTAAATAAATTGGTAAATTCACCCTGAGTTTTAATTGATATTCGGGCCGAATGATTATCAGCAAGCATTTCTTCTGACCACATACGAAGATTATTAAGTGGTGAAAAAAAATTGTAACGAATTTGTTTTAGTAATAAGGCTAATAAAATAATGGATGTAACAAATAGAAAAGGAATAATGTAGATAAAAATATTATTCTGAGTTGTAATTGATAATATACCAGAAATCGACAGTAGGACTATCACAATAGCAAGACTAAATACGGTTGTACATAACGGTCCTTTCCAAAATGGAATTTGACCCGTTTCTTCTACAACCGTATTAACTTTATTATCGTGTTGTTCAGATAAAGTTGTCACGTGATTAGTAATGGTGCTCGGTTCCGGTTTCATCAGTTTTATAATTTGGATCATTAGGATTTTTGAAAATATATTGCATTTCTTCATGATCATCTAATTTTACATAATCAAGCTCAGTATTTTTAAGTAATTCGTAACAGCCTGCTGAGACTATGATTTTTACACCTTCGCTTTCAAAGAAAACATCATCGTCCATATCACGATCGGCAAAACCCATGACATATTCTAGAGTACCATCTTCTTTTTTCTGAGCTGCCAGGCGTAATCCTAGACCTTCTGCTTCACTTTGTTTTGCAGATGCTTTAATTTGTTCTGCTGCGGCTTTTGAGACTGTAATCATGATAACTCCAAATAAATTTATATATAATAACCAACTAAATTAGTCAATTATATCAAATTACGATTTAACCTGTCGAATAAATTCCACAAAATCAGATACCCAATGATAACGGCTTGTATCACGTAAGTGGGCATAATTTGCCAGTAAATTTTTATAAATCAAACCATCGTGCTGGCCTGTGATACCGCTGCCACGTTTCATTTCGTAAGCATATTTTATATCAGTATGTGATTCGAGATCAGCAAGGTTGGCAAAACCAGAATAATGAAATTCATGAGCAAAGATGTCGGATTGTTTATTTGTCTTACCCCACAAAGCATCATTAGTCTGTTGAAGTGAAACGTAACCCCGACCTTGTGGCCTTTCGTTCATAATAATGTCTGCAGGAATTGCACCGACCATTTGAGACTTTTTATTATTCCACTTGATGCTTTTAGACAAATACATCAAACCACCACATTCAGCATAAACAGGGAGTCCGGATTCTATTGCATCTTTTATTTGCTTGCGTAGGCTGGCGTTTACCTCTAATTCTTGCATCCAGCTTTCAGGAAAACCTCCACCAATAAAAAGGGCATCCACCTCTGGTAAATTTGCATCGTTGATAGTATCAAATTCAACAAGCTCGACACCTTCGTTACGAAAAGCATTTAAATCACCAGGGTAATAAAAACCAAATGCCACGTCACGGGCAATACCAACTTTTAATGTTAAAGGTTTTTCATGTGATGCTATTTGGTATGTTGATTTTGGTAGTACATCAGCAGTCGATGCGATTTGTAGCAGAAGGTCAAGATCAACGTGTTTTTCAATAACCGTAGCAATGGTCGAAATGACTTCACTTGTATCATTAGCTTCATTACTTGGAATAAGTCCCAGATGTCTTTCTGTAATATTAAGCTCTTTTAATCGGGGTACAGCACCGACAACAGGGATATTTGTGTATTGTTTAATGACATCGCGTAATTTTTTTTCATGCCGTGGACCACCCACTTTATTAAGAATAACGCCGGCAATACGTATCTTTTCATTAAAAGCTTGATAACCTAAGAGTAGGGGAGCAATCCCTCTTGTCATGCCTTGAGTATCAATTACCAGAACAACAGGTGAGTTTGTTAACTCGGCAACGGCAGCATTACTGTTACTCCCATCGAGGGCGACACCATCAAAGAGACCTTTGTTACCTTCAATAAGGGAAATATCAGCATCTTTTGAGTAAAATTCTACTATTGCTAAAATTTCGTCATTAGACATGGTTTGGAAATCTAAGTTATGACAGTCGTGATCTGATGCACGTGATAGCCACATTGGGTCGATATAATCAGGTCCTTTTTTATAAGGAGCAATGGTTAAGCCTCGTGCGCTTAAAGCAGCACACAAGCCGAGTGTAAGCGTTGTTTTGCCTGATGATTTATGTGCGGCAGAGATAAGAAGTCGCTGCATTTATGACCTCCCTAAACGCTAAAAAGAGGACAGATCCAATCAACGATCTGTCCTCTTTAAAGAGAGATTAATATTGTTTATTACTTACTGTGGTGTGGATCGACAGTTTCGTCAGATAAAGACTCTGGTAAGAAACGCAATACTTTAACAGCAAAGGCTACCATAAAGAGTGATACAGCAATACCACCGAGCCCTAAGAGTGCTTCCGCAAGAGTAGGAGTATAAGAATTAACTATACCATCAAAGAAAGAACTTGATACTTCTTTGCCTGGGAACAACTCTAAAGGATATGCCTGACCGCCGATAATGATGACATACATTTGTGCCAGTCCACCAAGTACAATAAACAGTGATGCTACTGAAATAGCTGAGCGAGAGTTACCTGTGGCAGGATGATAAATAATGGCTAATGGTATTAAGCTACCTAATATAATTTGTCCATACCAGAACAGTTGGGTATAAATACCACCATCTCTGAGAATGAAGGCTTCTACGCCATGACGTTCAGTGGCATAAAGATTTGTTAAGTGCTGCACAACAACAAAGTAAAGTACACCGGCAACAAATACACCCAAAAGGTTTTTTAAACGCTTGAATGTTGCATCACCAAGAGGACGGTTTGTCCATTTGTATGAAGCAATAACTATTAATAAGAAAATTGCTAATCCAAATGAGAATGACATAACAATAAACATTGGAGCCATAATTGCTGAATCATATGCCTGCCGAGCAACAAGGAAACCAAAGATTGAGCCAGTACCTGTTGTTAATGTTAAGCGCCAGATAAATGCAGAGAAGCCGGCAATTTTACTGTACTTGTTCATGCTACGTTGCATCATGGTCCACATGTAAATACCAACAATAGCAAAGAAACCATTATATAAAATCATGTTCCATGCAAAGATAGATTTGAAGTTATATACAGTCATAGCAACAATTAGACGATCTGGTCGGCCTAAATCTAAAACCAGTACCATTAAACCACCGGCTAATAAGGCTAATGCCACTAGTGTCGAGAGCGGTGCAAGGGGTTTATAGGCAGTTTTGCCAAATACTGATGAGATTGAAGCGACGTTAAGTGCACCTGAAGCTGCAACAATAAGGAAAACGGCAAATACGTGGGGTAAACCCCAAACGATTTGGTTGCTCATGCCAGTCACGTAATGACCACCATGTTCCATATAAAAATGAGAACCCACAGCTGCTAGTACGAAACTGCCAAGAAGGGCAAGTAACATCCAATAATTTGTGCTGTTACCATCAATTTGTTTGAAAACTGGTTTTTTCATGTTTAGTCTTCTCTTTACCTATTTTATAAAAGGTATTTATTATTACAGGCCTTGATAACGAACGCCGGTATTTAAACCGAGGTCAGCACGTATTTGTTCGCCACCATGTTTTTTCAGTTCTTCTGAAATTGCACTTTTCGCATCTTTCAAATCACCAAAAAGCATCGCACCATGTTTAGCTTTGCTACATGCTTCTACACACGCAGGATCCTGATCGTTGTCAACACGATCTACACACATTGTGCAAGATTCGACTGTGCCAATACCACGAGGTGCATTCGTCTTTTGTAATTCAAGTTTTTCATGAATGAATGAACGCGCTTTGTAAGGGCAAGCCATCATACAATAACGACAACCAATACAGATATGTTTGTCGACTAAAACAATACCATCTTCACGTTTCATTGAAGCGCCAGTAGGGCAAACATCAACACAAGGTGCTGTTTCACAGTGCTGACACATTAAAGGTAATGATTGAACATGACCTGTTTGTTTGTCAGTTACAGTAACTTTGCGAATCCATTGTGCTTGTTGTTCTTTACTTGAGTGGGTTTCGGCAGATATTTGTACGCCTGCTACGCTTCCCCAGTCATTTTCAGTTTTACAAGCCGTCACGCAATCAGTACAACCTTTGTTACACTTATTAGTATCGATTAATATTCCCCAACGGTTTGCATTTGATGCTTTGTCTGCAACGGGTTTTGCATGAGCTACTTGAGTTAAAAGTAGCCCTGGAGCGACAGTTAAACCAGCAACAGCAGCAGTTGATTGGGTCAGAAACTTACGGCGGTAAGTGTTTGCGTGGTGTTCATTTGTTTGGCGTTCTGAATTAGACATTACTCTTTGCCTCCTTCAGTCATAGTAATATGAGGGTTCTTTACTGAACGAAGTTTTTTAGCTTCATCTTCTGGTAAATCTGAATGACAGTCAAAACAATCAACATTGACTGCAGCATAGTTATGACAACTACTACAGAAATATTCATCATCTCCGAAACGTGCATATTCACCTTTAGCATTTGGTGTGACATGGCAGGCAATACATTCAGCAAGACTATGCTTTTTAGTGCGCACACCTTCACGTAATGTTAAATCACGTTTATGCTTTAAAAACTCCATATGGTTTTTACGCATGATGGGTACGGGCTCAACACACTCGGTCTTTTCTGATGCTTTAGCTTTAGCCTTCGGCGGAACAGGGCCTAAGTCACCAGCGCTAGACATTACAGGTAGGGCTGTTAGCCCTACCAAAATGACGAGATGTTTTGCAAACTGCCTAAATGACATCATTTACAGCTATCCTCAGTTATTCTTATACTAATATTTACTAAATTAAGCGTCGCCCATTGCCATGTCGATGTAACCCGTTGGGCAAACATCAGCGCAGATGTGACAACCTATACATTTTGCATAATCAGTTGCTACATAACGACCCATTGTAGCTTCGCCCTTAGGTACACGATAAACCGCATCTTGAGGACAGTAGATAACACAGTTATCACACTCAAAACACATACCACAGCTCATGCAACGATCTGCTTCTTCTTTCGCTTCTTCTTCAGAAAGACCTTTCATACGTTCCTGGAAGTGACCTAACACCTCTTCAGAATCAGGAACGTCTTCAGAACGAACATGACGAGGTGTATATTCAAAATGTCCTAAGAATAAGTCATCAGCAGTAATAATTTCATGCGCTGAACGATCTTCGTAGTTATGAACAGAGAAGTTTTCAGTATCAGTCGCTTCAACTGTATCATGCGCGCACTCTTCAGGTGATAAGCCAGCTTCATTCAACTTGTTTAACAAGTTGAAAAAATGTTTATCAACCTTTGGACGCTTACCTAACTCTTCATTTGCGAAAAAATGCTCAATACTTTCAGCAGCAATAGATGCCTGACCAATTGCTGTTGTTAAAAGATGAGGGCGTACAATATCACCACAAACAAAGTGACCAGGTTTATTTGGAACTTGATAGTTTTGATCTGCATCAATCAAACCACGATCGTTGGCCATGTCTTCGAAACCATCAAATTTACCGCCCTGACCAATTGCTGACACTAACAGGTCAAGCTCGATTTTATATTCAGATCCTTCGACAGGTGTCTTGCCATCTTCTTCAAGTTTACAAACTTTAAGAGCAGTAGCACGACCACTTGCATCAGTAATAACTTCAACAGGGCTAACACAACCAACGATTGATACACCTTCACGTTCAGCATCATCAATTTCATGTTGTGCTGCAGGCATGTTTTCAATTGAAGAACGAGATAGCAACATGACTTCTGCACCTTGACGAACAGCTGAAGAAGCAACGTCATGTGCAGTTTGGCCTAATACAATATTTTCTGGACGGTCGCTTTCGTTCATTTCAGTAATGTGACCTAAACGACGAGCAACAGATGCCACATCGATAGAAGTATCACCACCACCGATGACAACAACTTTTTCAGTAACAAGTTGTAAACGACCATCATTAAATGCTTCAAGGAAATCAACACCTGTTAATACGTTTGCTGCTTCATCAGCACCAGGGATAGGTAGTTGACGACCAGCTTGTGCACCGATAGCCCAAACAACAGCATCAAAATCTTTATCAAGTTGATCAACAGTAATGTCTTTACCAACCCATGTGTTCATTTTAACTTCAACACCCATTTCGATAATACGATCGATTTCACCATCTAAAACGTCACGAGGAGTACGGTAGCCAGGGATACCATATTTCATCATGCCACCCAATGTTTTGTGGTTATCAAACAAAGTTACAGCATGACCTTTTAGGCGCAATTGATATGCAGCAGCCAAACCAGCAGGACCACCACCAATAATGGCAACTTTTTTGCCTGTGTCTTTACCAGCAGTGAACTTTAGTTTCATTTCTAAAGCAGAGTCACCAATAAATTGTTCAACAGCATTAATGCCGACGAAATCTTCAACCTGGTTACGGTTACAACCGTCCTGACAAGGTGCCGGGCATACACGACCCATAACAGAAGGGAATGGATTCGCAGCCGTAGAACGACGGAATGCATACTCTTGCATGCTAGTGTCTGCAGAAGGTTTTTCGATACCGCGTACGATATCTAACCAACCACGAATATCTTCGCCTGAAGGGCAGGAACCCTGACAAGGAGGAGTACGGTTCACATAAGTTGGACACTTGTGTGAAGTATCTTCTTTAAAGATTTGCTTCGCCCAGTCGCCTGTTCTTAGTGCTTCTCCGTCTTCAAATTTACGGAAGGTTAATTTTTGGTCTTGCATGTCATCACGGGATGTAGCCATGTTTGTTCTCCTGATGAATCCGGTTAGGGATTAAAAGTTTATTCTGATTCGTTAGTATCGTCGCTAGTGTCATCTTCAGAGCCAGTAAGAATAATTGCCTCACTAACTAACTGATGAACACTAACAATATCGGTCATACCAAAACCGTAGTAGGGTAAAACCTTGGTAAACTGACTCTTACAAATTGCGCAGATTGCAGCGATGTTTGTTACGCCACTGTTTTCTACAACAGATTTATAAGCTTCCATTCGTGGTTGCGCACCTTTAACACGCAACTCCATTAGATCGTCTGTTAACAGACCACCACCACCACCACAGCAGAAAGTGGCTTCACCTATTGTGTCAATCGGCATATCAACGTAGTTGTTACACACTGCTTTTATGACTGCACGAGGTATATCAATTTGCCCACCTGGCTTATCACCCATGCGTGAAGCACGTGCCACGTTACAAGAATCGTGGAAGGTTAGCGTCATATGATCATTTTCAGATTTATCAAACTTGAGTTCGTCCTTCTGAATCATGTCATAAGTAAATTCACAAATGTGTTGTGGAATAGGGTAATTCTGATCCAGGAAATCCCATGGACCCGCTAAAGTGTTTAAGAAACTGTAAGCAACACGCCATGCATGTCCACACTCACCAAACACAATACGTTTAGCACCTAAATCAATAGCAGCTTTTCGAATACGCAAAGAGAGTTCACGCATATTTTCATATGAACCAATAAACATACCGAAGTTAGCTGCTTCAGATGCGTATGAACTCATGGTCCAGCTAATACCGGCTTCATGAAATACTTTTGCGTAACCAATCAAACCATCTACATGGGGTTCTGCGAAGAAATCTGCAGAAGGGGTGATTAATAAAATATCAGCACCTTTTTGATCTAATGGAAACTTAACCGCAACACCAGTCTCTTCTTCAGTCTCTTCTTCAAGGCCTTCTAATGTATCGAGTAATGCTGGCTGAGGCAGACCAAGATTGTTGCCAATTGTTCCTGCTTTTTCAATGATCTGGTTACAATATTTTTGACCAACACCAACAGATGCCATAATTTCACGAGCAGCCATTGATATTTCTGCAGTATCGATACCGTAAGGACAGTAAACAGAACAGCGACGGCATTGAGAACACTGATGGAAATATGAATACCAGTCATCTAATACTTCTTTATTTAAATCAGCTGCACCAACAAATCCAGGGATGCCTAATGCACCAAAGAATTTACCGGCAAAAGTTCTGTAACGACGATAAACTTTACGTAAAAGATCTTGTCGTGCAACGGGCATGTTCTTTGGATCTTTTGTACCCAAGTAATAGTGGCACTTATCAGTACATGCACCACACTTAACACAAATGTCTAGAAAAACCTGGAAGCCACGGTATTTACCGCGAAGGTCATCCATTTTTGTTAATACTTTATCTTCCCAGTTATCAACTAACTCACCAGGATAACCAAGCGGTTCCTGAAATTGTGGTTTTGCAATAAAAGGTGCGCTATGCGCCATTGTTCCTTCTTTTAATTTAGGAACAACTGAGTATTCTTGTAATTCTGGTATTTCGAAATCTGCCACTTTAATTACCCTCAAAGAACCTTACGGTTTTTTATTCCCCAGCTTTACGATCTGCTTCTAACTCTGCCGCCCATGGTGCCAGATGACGTTTATCCCGTGAATTATCAACCTGATTACGAGTAGGGCTGAAGAACACACCAGGAGCATGTAATAGCTTACTAATCGGGAAGATTATCATTAGGCTTATAACCAATCCTAAATGAACGAGTAATAACAAATCAGTTGGAAGAGGTTGTATGTTAAAAATCAACAACCCAAGCATAAATTCTTTTAGCATCACGATGTCAGTGTGATCTACAAATGACATCAACATACCTGTCGTTGCGATACTCATAATGAGTAACAACATAAGATAATCAGAAGGACTTGAAATATAGCGTACACGGTCAACAAAAATACGACGTGCAAATAGACCCGCTAAACCGGCAAGCATGGCAAAGCTGGCATACTTACCAAAAGCTTGAACCATTTCAAAGCCAATAATTGGCATCAAGAACGAGTCTGGAGCAATGACATATCGCAAATGACGGAATAGTGCGAGTAATAATGCGAAATGAAACATCCAGCCAAAAATCCAGGTCCACTTACTAGACTTGAATAAACTATTAAATAAAACAATTTCACTGGCCATGCGCACGACAACCCCACTCTGAGTAACAGGTGCAGGCATTGTAGGGATTTTTAAAGGCGCAGGCGTTTTTGCGTATTGCACGATCTTACGAACAACACCGATAACAAGTATGGCGGTGGCTGCATAGAATGCGAGTGCATAGACTACGGATGCCGACATCTAACCGTTCCTTTTATAAATAAAAAACAAAAAAATTATGTATCTAATTATTATTGTAAGAAGAGGGGTAAAAACCCCTCTAAATACAAACTACTTTGTTTGCGAAATTATACGCAACCAGTTGGCTTAGGCAGACCTGCATATTTACAAGCTTGCTTACCAGGGCCGTATGGGAACAATTCGTACAAGTACTTGCTGTTACCTTTATCTTTGCCTAATTTTTTGCCAATCGCTTTAGTCAGTACGCGTACTGCTGGAGCAATTTGGTATTCTTCGTAGTATTCACGTAAGAAGTTGATTACTTCCCAGTGTGCATCTGTTAATTCAGCATCATCAATCTTAGCCATAACGCCAGCAATTTCTGGAACCCACGTTGTTAAATCTTCTAAATAACCTTCTTCATCAACTTCGTAACTTTTACCGTCTACTTCAATAGCAGCCATGATAATTCTCCTAGTTTAAAAAATGTTATAGCCAAGCACTAACTGTGTCGTTTGAAACAGTTAACTCAACAAAACCTTTGTAATCGATAATTTTAATGCCATCGATTAAACGATCTTCACTTAAGCCACGAGCCTTAACATCAGGACCGAGTACATAAAAGCTCAAATCACCTTTAGCGTTTTCAATAACGCTAGATTTCTTACCACCACTCATTGCGCTATACACGCCATCTTCAATCAAAAGAACAGAAGCGCCTTTTGCTGCAAGACGAACGCAAGCTTCTAATGTGTCGCGTTCATAAGTGGATTTATTTACAGTATGTAATATAGACATTTTCAATTATCCCCTTAGAAACTTAGCACGATATCTTGCGTTTCAAAAAGCTCAGCAAGTTCGGCAGAAGTTACAACACGGATTGAATCTTTTTCAGCCCAGTCTTCATCTTCGTCTTCCCAGACTAAATGTTGAAGGTCATCTAAAGTTAAACCGCGCGCTTCGAGTGATTCTTTTTCAATGTAAATTTTATTTACATCGTAATCACCTAGAGCAGAGTAGGTAGGCGAGAAGTTTTTAATACCAACTTCTGTTGTATCCTGACCTTTCATTAATTGATAAACACCGTCATCAACGAAAGCTAAAGAGACTTCCTGATCGAAGGCTGCGCCAATCAGTACTACTTCGAGAGATTCCCAAGCATAGATAGTACCGTAGGGTGCCTTGCGGTTGATGTACATAAATTTCTTTGCATCAGACATTTTCTTACACCCTTAAATTAGTCGCCGAACACAACAAGGCGGTCAGCTTCAATTCCAGCTTCAATTAACTGACCTAAGCCAGAAATACGAAAGCCATCCATGATGTTCATACCATCTTTTTTGTTACGTTCCATTTCACCTTGATCAACGATACCGCGACGCTGTGCAGCGGCAACACAAACGACTAAGTCGATATTGTGTGCTGCGGCTAACTCAGACCACGTTTTTTGGATATTGATATCATCCTGTGGTGGAGTCGCGAAGTTAGTGCCGTTATTAACACCATCATGATAAAAGAAAACCCGAAAGATTTCATGACCTGCTTCTACGGCAGCTTTAACATAGTTAATCGCTGTCACAGAAGCTTCATGATTATAAGGTCCTTCACTTACTTGAATACTAATCTTCATTAATCAATACCCTTTGTTTAGAAACGGATATGAGTTGAAGCGTTCAAGCTGCTACGAGCACCGCGCCAGTTATCAATGTGATACTTAGTGAACGGTAAACCTGTAACTTCGAAGAAACGTGGCCAGCCGATACGGTCGATCCAGTCGTTAATACGTTCCCAATCTTTAGCGCCTTCTTTGTATTCTTTAAGAATGCGTTTAACGATAGCTGTCGCTTCAGGCCAACGTGGTGGGTTATTAGGTACGCCAGCAGCAACCAATTTTTGGAACGAAGGTTTGCTACGTGCATTTGAGTGATTACCACCAACCCATACAGCTAACTTAGAGTTTTCTGGGTCATTGATTTGCATCGGAGGACAAGGTGGGAAACATGCACCACAACAGATACATTTCTTCTCATCAACTTCCAATGAAGGGCGACCGTTAACCATTGCAGGACGAATCGCAGCAACTGGACAACGAGCAACAACTGTTGGACGTTCACAAACGTTAGCAACTAAATCATGATTGATTCTAGGTGGCTTAGTGTGTTGAACATTGATCGCGATATCACCTTGACCACCACAGTTGATTTGACAACATGAAGTTGTGATATGTACGCGGTTAGGCATGTTACATTCTTTGAATTCGTCAATTAATTCATCCATCATTGCTTTAACAACACCAGATGCATCAGTACCCGGGATATCGCAATGTAACCAACCTTGTGTGTGTGACATCATAGCAACAGAGTTTGCAGTACCACCAACGATGAAACCTGCGTCTGTAATTGCTTTGATTAAAGGCTCAACCTGAGCTTCTTTAGTCACCATGTATTCAATGTTTGAACGTAAAGTAAAACGAACATAACCGTCAGCGAACTTATCGCCGATGTCCATTAATGTACGTAAAGAGTAAACATCAAGGATACGTTGAGTACCGCATTTTACAGTCCAGATTTCGTCGCCACTGTGAGCAACGTGAAGTAATACACCTGGTTTTGGATGTTCGTGGTATTTCCATTGACCGAAGTTTTTACGCATTGTTGGATGCATGTATTGGAAGCCGTCTGGGCAACCCGATTCTATCGGTGAACGCATGTCTTCAAGAGCCATGTTAATCTCCTAGTTCTTTAAATCAAATTCGTTTTAAAAGTAAATGTGTTTGAATTACGCAGTTGCTTCTTCAGCTTTGCGCTCAAACCATTTTTCAGCTTCTTCATCCCAACCGTCCATACGAACGTAAGAACATTGACGAGGAGAACCAATCATGTGCGGGTTCACATCGATGTCGATGCCTTCAAGGAAGTTAACTAAGCCGATACGTTCAATCATTTCACCAGTACGTTCGTGCTCTAATGCGTTTTCAGCAAAGAAGTCGATTACGTCACCAGCCATTTCAACGATTTCTTCGTAGTCTTCAGCAGTGTCCAGCTTCTTGAATGGAACAATAACTGTACCCATTAAGTCACCGATTTTAAGAGTACGCTTACCACCGATAAGGATTGATACACCTTTATCATCACCAGGTGATAACGCTTTAGTCATAACATTTAAGCAATGCATACAACGAACACAGTTGCTGTTATCAATATTTAGCTCATCGCTATCAGTTAAAGTCATGCAGTTAGTTGGGCAACGAGTAACAACGTTATCGATAATGTATTGACGGCCTTTAGCTTCGATGAAGTTTTTAACTTCAGCCTGATCAACTTTCATATCATCGCGCCATGTACCGATTACTGCGAAATCTGCACGTTCGATTGCATTTTGGCAATCATTTGGACAACCAGAAACTTTGAATTTAAATTTGTAAGGAAGTGCTGGACGATGAACGTCATCAGTAAATTCATTTACCAGGTGACGATGTAAGGCATGTTCGTTAGTACAAGATTGTTCACAACGCGCTGCACCAACACATGACATAGCAGTACGTACACAAGGACCGGCACCACCTAAATCCCAACCGTAATCATTGATTTCATCAAAGAAGTGTTGGATGTTATTAGTGTCAGTACCGATAAACATGATGTTACCAGTTTGACCGTGGAAAGTGATAAGACCTGAACCGTATTTTTCCCAGCTGTCAGCTAGTTGGTTCATCATGCCAGTTGTGTAGTAGTTACCTGGAGTGGGCTGTACACGTAATGTGTGGAATTCTTTTGATTCTGGGAAGGCACCGCCTACTTCAGAAAAACGTGGAATGATACCACCGCCGTAACCGAATACAGATACGGTGCCGCCTTTCCAATAACCTTTACGAGTTTCGTAAGAGTGTTCTAATTGACCCAGTAAATCACCAACAGTTTTGTTGATGCGTGCATCTGGATGATCGTCACGAAGACGTTTAAAACCTGAAATGAATGAAGGCCATGGACCTTTCTCTAACTCATCAAGCATTGGTGTGTCATGGATTGTAGCTTTTGACATTGCGTTCTCCTAAATCGGGTTAACCGTTAAGCGCGTTACAAATTTCAAATTAAAGTTTTCAAGTATAGCTCTTATTTAACTAAGAACTACCTACTTCTAGTGTTGTTACAACTTTGAAGACACCACCTTTGGGCTGCAAAATTTTAACGAAAGTACTTTTTCAGTTGCGACGCAGTCTATGTGTCTCGCGACGTGACGAGAATCACACTGATGGGGGGTTAGATATGCCTGCTTTATCCCATTGTGGGTATAAGCAACCTAGTCTAAATTCCATCATAAACGGCATCTTTATTACTCTTTTACAGCATAAATACTTGTTAAACCTTATTAAAACAAAGAGTTAACAGCTACTACATGCTGGGTATTTAGTATTTAATTAAGTCTGTGTTTAAATCATTAATAAGCTAGTGGCACATATTGTATTGCCAGATAGACAATCATAGCGACTTAGACAAAAACACTGAACCGGAAATAACCTAGTAAATTACTCGGGAATACCGTATAGTTCGTGGGCGTATTTTACTGTTGCAGACAAAGATTGCAATACTTTGATGGGTATAAATTAAGTTTATCTAAAAAACTATGGTCATAAAACACTCACCTTTTTCATTACTGCCAGAGGCGGAATCTGCTTATCAGCAGTGGCGAGACTGGAAACTTTCAGTTTATCCAAAGAAAGCAGAAGAGCTTCTTGTGTCAGTTAATAATCCCTTTGAGCTGACAGAAAAAGAAAAATCAGAAATGATGGCGTGCTTTATTCGAGCCAATATGGCTATTTATACTATTAATAATAGATCTGATTTTGGTGACAAAAAAATTGTCGAGTATTTAGGTCAAAATTTTGGTTTAAAGCGCTTAGATAACAACCTTGGTGCTGATAGTGATAATATTACTTCTTTACAGGTTATCGAAGGAGGCCGCAAACAGGGATACATACCATACAGCAATCTAAAATTAAGCTGGCACTCGGATGGGTATTACAACCTTCCTGAAGAACAGATTTGGGGTATTATTCTGCATTGTGTAAATTCAGCTGCTGAGGGTGGAGAAAATGCACTTTTAGATCATGAAATGATGTACATTCACTTGAGAGATCACGATCCTGACTATATATCAGCGTTAATGAATAAAGATGTGTTAACCATTCCGCCTAATATTGAAAATGGTGTGGAAATTCGTTGCGCACAAACCGGGCCGGTCTTTTCTGTTGATGAAAAGTCAGGTGTTTTACATATGCGATATAGTGCACGTAAGCGGAATATCATTTGGGCTGATGATGGTATTACTAAAAATGCAGTCGATGCGATTGATGATTTCCTTGCCAGTGATTCACCGTGGATACTACGACATCGTCTTGAGCCAGGTCAGGGTTTAATTTGTAATAACGTTTTGCATAATCGTACCGCTTTTGAGAATGATGAGGGTGCACACCAGCGTTTAATTTATCGTGGACGTTATTATGATCGAATAGAAAACACCACTTTTACAGATACTGCAAAAATAATGTCCCAATAGTTATTTAAAGAAGTTTAAGGAATTTAAAAACATGTTGTACTTGAGTGAAGTGTTAATGGAAGGTCATGCATTAGAAAGTTTTAAAGAACTTTGTAATGTTGTTTCTGAAAAAGGCAAGGCAGGTGAAATGTTTTTCCGTATTGATGTAAAACCACCTTTTACAGACACGCCGGAAAACTGGGAAGAACAACTCGAAGCTGCTTTTACCTCGATTTAATGCTCATATAGTAGTTTGAATCACATATAACTGGAATTATTATGTACTGGAACGAAGACAAAAAAAGAGAAAAGTATCAAATCTCTGATGATATTATTGATCTCTCATTTTCAATAAAATGTAAATGTTTACCGTTAGAACATATGCAAGATCTTTATGATAGTTTGAATGGTGTATTGCCCTGGCTTAAAGATGAAAAATTTGCAGGCATCCATCCTATTAACGGTGCAGAATCAGGTAATGGCTGGGAACGTTCTAGTGATCCTGACGAACTAATTTATTTATCACATCGTCAAAAAATGACATTACGATTACCTAAAGAATATCTTGCTGAAACTGAAAATTTAGTTGGGCACACAATTAACGTTGCTGGCTATGATATCGAATTGGGTAAAACATCAATTAAAAAACTCAGCGATTTGCCCACGACATTTTGCCGTTCGATCATGGTTGATGGTCGTATGGATGAAGATGACTTTTTGGAGTGGGCATTTAACGAACTAAAATCTTTAGATATTAATGTAAAAAAAATGATGGCGGGTAAGGAAAGAGTGGTTGCCTTAACAAACGGCAATGAACGCGTTACGCGTAGTTTAATGGTCGCAGAGTTAGCACAGACTGAATCTGTTCGTATACAGCAACATGGTTTAGGTGGGGGACGAAAACTCGGTTGTGGAATATTTATGCCACAAAAAGACATTAAAGCAGTAAATTCGGACGATTAATTACTTTAAATTGATCACGTTTTCTGGTTAAATAAGCGCCCGTTAATATAGCGCGAAGTGAATTAAACGACGCAGCCGAAAAATTTTAATATATTTATATAAACTCTAGTTAGAGGACATGAAAATGGCTTTAGAAGTAAACGGTAAAACAATTGCAACAACTGAAGATGGTTATCTAGAAGATATGAATGATTGGGATCTAGATGTTGCGCAAGCAATCGCAGATGCCGATGAGCTTCCTATGACCGATAAACATTGGGATGTGGTGAATTATTTACGTAATGAACACGTTAATAATAACGGAGCGGAGCCAAACGAACGTAGTATATTAAAAGCTATGAGCAAGCTATGGGGTGAAAAAGTGAGCTCTAAAATCATGTATGAAATGTTCCCTACAATGCCTTCAAAACAAGGCCGTAAATTAGCAGGTTTACCAAAAAGTACACGTAAAGGCGGTTATTAAACAGTCTTTATTTACGACTGAAGCTTAATAAATGTCAGATCTAGACCAAAATGGGTATAGTCTGAATTAAAATAGGCTGTTAAATTTCGTTTTAAGGATAGTTATCCAAACAACTATAGTTTTTTGGTCTTATAGCTGAAAAGCAAAACATACTGAGGATTTAATAATGAGTGAAAAAGCAAAATTAATCGCAGAAATGCTCGAAATGCAAAAAATGTTTTCTGACTACGAGCATAAGAATGGTGTTGATTCTGCAGAATATTTCGCAGCTGAAGAAGGTCATCCTTTATTCGGTTATGCTGATAAATATCAAGAGTTAGCTAACAAAGTTGATGCTATGGCTCATGAAGATAAAGGTTCAACTCGTTGGTTCCAATCTTAAGAACGAATTGAGTTTATAAAAAAGGCGCTGCTGAATTTAACAATCAGAGCGCCTTTTTTTATGTCTGAAATTAATTTTATAACTCAGACCACATGCGAAATAAATTTACATAAGAAATATCAATTTGCTTTGTTTCAATATCGTCAGGTCGTTGCTTTAATAAAGATTCACGAGCCTGGTTAAGCTGGTAAAGTAATTCACGTTTAGCCGGATCACGAACCATGCTTTGTGACCAGGTCACAGCAACCAGGCGAGTACCTTTAGTCACTTCTGCAACATGATGTAAACTTGAAGACGGGTAGACTACGGCCGAGCCTGCTGCAAGCTTAATCTTTTGTTCACCAAAAGATGTTGTTATAACAAGCTCACCACCTTCATATTCTTCAGGTTCGTTTAAGAAAACAGTGGTTGAGACGTCAGAACGATATTGCTGCCCAGCACCTCCCATTATAGGGTCATCAACATGATCACCGTAAGTCATACCTTTGTTATACCGTGCATAATAGGGGGCAGCGACACGAAAGGGGATCGCCGCTGCTTTAAATTCATCGTGCTGTACTAAACTACCCATAACAAGGTTATTAAGTTGTTGCATTTGTTTGTCATCAGCGACTAGCTCTTCATTTTTTTTTACACGCTTGGCTGCCATTCCTGCCGATAGAGTGCCATCAATAAAATTGGCTTTTTCTAATACCTGATTTATAAAATCGAGTCGTTGTTTATCCAGAATATCAGGGATTGTGATGAGCATAAATGATTACCTAATTAAGACATTGATGTATAATAATACCCTATAAATAAAGCTAAAACCTCATGGTTTGAAGGAATTAAAATGTTATTAAATGTTGCTGTAGATGGTCAAAATATTGATATCAATGTGCCGGACTCTATGTTGTCTGAAGCCCGTGATTTTTTTGAAAAAATGGATGCAGATTTAGATAAAGGTTATCAAATGGGACGCTACTGGGTCGAAATTCCAAATGGTGAGCAACGTTGTCAAATTGCTGCAGATAAACTGGTAACAGCAATCGAAAATGATAACAGAAATATGGCAACCATGATGTCAGCTTACATTCTAAGTAAAGCACCAAATATTGAAAGCGTCGTAGTTGATTCAAGTGATGAGATTCAGGAAATTCACTTTATTTAAGTGTATTTGGAGATTTAGTAATACAATTCCACAAGTTGTGAATAAAATCACGCTTAACTTCTACTAATATCTTTATTATTAGGTTTATATACAATGTTGTATAGGCTATATATGAATAATGAAGCTATTATCGATAAAACAACGAGCAATCCTCTTGCCTTGTCTTCCATGGTTCGATTTATAAGGAATAACTCAAGTAAAATATTTTACTTAGGTGTTTTTACTTTAATTTATTTTGGCTGGAAAAATAAAGAGTTTAGTAATCTTACCCCTGAATCCGGTGCCGGCTACTGGCTCGGAATTATTGGTGGTAGTTTGATGTTACTATTACTTCTTTACCCCTTACGTAAAAAAATCCGCTTTTTTGAGTTGTTTGGAAAAATAAAGTACTGGTTTAAGTTGCATATGCTTTTTGGTGTACTTGGACCGGTTGCTATTTTGTTCCATGCAAATTTTTCATTGGGCTCAACAAATAGTAACGTTGCTTTTTTTTCAATGGTAATTGTTGCTACAAGCGGGCTTGTAGGCCGTTATCTCTATGCAAAAATACACCATGGGTTATATGGTCGAAAAGCTAACCTGAAAGAGTTACGTGAGTCTCTGAAAGATTCCAGAGGAAAGCTTGGTAGCCATTTTTCATTAACCAAAAACGTTATTAAAAAAATAAAAGCAACAGAGAGATTATTATTACGAAATAGAAATATTATATTTGCAACATTGTTATGGCCCTTCATCTTTATTCGTACCAAGTGGATAAAGCAATCTGTTCGAAAAACAATAAATAAAACATATCGGCAACTCGCTACAGAAAAAGCCTGGGATAAACGGATGGTACGCTCACTGAGCCGGGATGCTAATAGTCAAGTTCAGCCTTATTTAAATGGCTTGTATGAAATGTATGGATTTAGAATATTTGAAAGACTATTTTCTTTGTGGCACTTTTTGCATTTGCCACTTTTTATTATGCTTGTGTTTAGTGGTATTTTACACGTTATTGTCGTACATAGTTATTAAATACTAATGCGATCTTTCAGAAACACACTGTTTATCTATGTTGCTTTATTGTTTTGCTATATTCCAATGGTTTCTGCTAATCCGTTTGAATCTTTGGTAATGCCTGGAAAAGTTATTGAAGGACATAAAAAATACGAATCAGATTGTGGCAACTGTCATGAGATATTCAGTAAAAAAGGGCAGGATACACTTTGCCTGAGTTGCCATAAAAAAGTTAATACAGATGTTAAGAAAAAACGCGGCTTCCATGGGAAAAATAAGTCAATCAGAAAGGCCCTATGTAAATCGTGTCATACAGAACACATAGGCAGACGTGCCGATATTATTAAATTTGAAAAGGAAATCTTTGATCATAATATATCTGATTTCAAATTAAGAGGACGACATAAAGTTATTGAATGTGATGCTTGCCATAAGAAAAATAAAAAGTATCGTGAGGCTGAATCACAATGTGGGGTTTGCCATAAAAAAGAAAACCCACATAAAAAAGCCAAAGCTAAAAAGGAAATGTTCACAAAATGTCAGGCCTGCCATAGAGAAACAAGTTGGAATAAAATAACTTTTAAACATAAAAAAAACACTAAATACAAACTAACTGGCGTGCACAAAACAGCGCCTTGTCAGTCATGCCATACGAATCAACGTTATAGTAAGACACCTAAAAAATGCATTTCGTGTCACAAAATTGATGATGTACATCAGGGTAAAAATGGCAATAAATGTAATAAATGTCATTCAACAAAGAAATGGGGAAAAATCTCATTTAATCATACTAAAGACACTTCTTTTACTCTGAAAGGGAAACACAAAAAAACACCATGTAAATCTTGCCATGCAAAACGAACTAAAATAAACAAGAAATCGAAGAAAAAGAAAAAAGCACGTAAATGCTATGCTTGTCATAACTATGATGATAGTCATAACGGTGTATTTGGTGAGAAATGTAATAAGTGCCATCTCGAAAAAGGCTGGGATAAACCTAAATTTAATCATAGTCGAGATACGAAATTTAAATTAAAGGGCCGGCATAAAAAACTAAAATGTAATAGCTGTCATAAAAAAAAAGTCGACATGAGTAAAAATAAGAAGAAGAAAAAACGTAAAAGCAGCTGTATTAGTTGTCACAAGGATGATGATGTTCATAAAGGGAGTCTGGGTAAAAAGTGTGATTCGTGTCATACAAGTACAGACTGGAAAAAACAGGTTAAATTTGAACATGATCTGACTGCTTTTCCGTTAATGGGGATGCATAGTGAAGTTGCCTGTGAAGAATGCCATACGAATGCTGAGCATGAAAAAATTCAAAAATCGTGCGTAACCTGTCACAAGAATGATGATTTTCACAAAGGGACTCTGGGAAACAATTGTGATCGGTGCCACACTCCCAATGACTGGGGAGTATGGTTTTTTAGCCATGATAAACAATCAAAATTTAAAATAACCGGTGCACACAAGAAGGTTTATTGCCATTCATGTCATAATGAAGCTATAAAGAAAGTTAGACGCACACCGCGGGATTGTCAAAATTGCCATTCGAATGACGACCCGCATAATGGTCAGTTTGGTTCTCGTTGTAATCAATGTCATAACACAAAAGATTTTAGCCAGATAAACATGAAGTAGGGATTAAATAACTGGAATCAAACCACTGGATTAAATGATATGAATAATAATTATAAACCGCTATTCAATGTAGCAACTAACTTATTCATTTTGTTCTTTTTGTGTTCACAATCATTTGTTATAAGTGCGAAAGAAAGTAATTTTAATCATGATAAAACAGGTTTTGAATTAGTCGGTCCGCATGAAAGAATAAGTTGTGACTCATGCCATATACGGGGTGTTTTTAAAGGAATTCCTAAAAAATGTGAAGTCTGCCATGATCAGGGTAGTCAAATAGCAACAAGTATAAAGCCCGTTAATCATATTCAAACCACAGGAAGTTGTGAGGGTTGTCATGCAGGTAATACATGGGCTGTAACTGGCTTTAATCATGATGGCATATCGGCTGCTTGTATTAGCTGCCATAATGGGATAACAACCAGTGGTAAAACTACAAACCATGTTCAAAGTAATAACTACTGTGACGATTGCCATAGTCAGGTTTCATGGATACCGGCGCGTTTTGATCATTCAGCAGTCACTGGAAGTTGTGTATCTTGTCATAATGGAGTGACCGCTACCGGTAAGTCTGCTTCCCATGTTAATTCGACAAACAATTGTGATAACTGCCACAATACAAATACATGGAATACCAACCGTGTTGACCATAATGATATTATTGGTGGTAATTGCTTTATTTGTCACAACGGTATAATTGCCAAGGGAAAATCAACTCAACATGTTTTAAGTGATAATACTTGTGATGATTGCCATACAACATTCTCATGGGTGCCTGCAAACTTTAATCATGATTCAATTACGGGTTCCTGTTCGTCTTGCCATGATCACATTACAGCAGTAGGTAAACCAAATGGGCATGTCATAACTACAGATGAATGTAATGTGTGTCATAGCACTACTTCATTTTCAATCCCTTAGTCATTCTTACTAGTTATGTATCATAGTTGTAAGTTGTTATAAAAACTGAATTCTTATTTTCGATGTTACGTAAATTAAAAATAATTACCTTCTTTGTTGTGCTTATGTGTTCCTTTTCCGGAATTCTGTATGCACAAACTCCATTGTATAAGTTTGCTATTAACCTTGAGTCTTCTCAAAATAAAAATAAAATTTCAATCAGTTTAAAGGAATTTAATGTATCTTCTGATTATAAAATTTATCAGACAGAAGTTAGTCTTGGGCGAAATAAATCATTTTATCGGTTGCGGGTCGGTTTTTTTAAATCTAAAAAAGAAGCTAATCGCGTTGCCAGAAATTTCAGGGCAAAATTTTCAAAGTTATGGGTCGATCGATTACATAAACAAGACAGAGATGCCCTTGAGAAGTGGGTAGCATTAAGAAAAGACCGACCAGTAACAATCAAAAATGGGGCTACTAGCCGAAATAATAGTGGTTCAGAAGCTGATATGGAAAAAATGTCAGTAAAATTAATGACAAGAGCCAATGATGCCATGAAAGATAAAAAATTCCGTTTAGCAGCTGGTATTTATACTCGAATTATTGGGTTAGGTAATACATCGAAGCACCAGCAAGCGATGGAGTTTTTAGGCTTAGCCAGGGAAAAAAATGGACAATTAATTCATGCCCGGGCTGATTATCGTTTATATCTGAAAAAATACAGTACAGGAGAGGATGCAGCACGGGTCAGGCAAAGGTTATTATCTCTGAAAACACTATTATTAATGCCGAGAAAAAGATTGAAAAACGTGAAATCAAAACGTTCCGACGGGCGATTTTTTGGTAGTGTTTTACAGTTTTACAGAAAAGATGTTATAGCTGAAAGCGTTAATGAAACATTATCGACAAATGTAAATTTTCTATACCGTAAGAGAACAGATTCATTAAATATAAAATCTCAGTTTAATGTTAATCATTTTAAATATTTAAATAATTCATTGAATAATGACAAGTCTAGGGTTAACACTCTCTTTATTGATATTGCGGATATAAATAACAATAAGTCTATAAGGCTTGGACGGCAATCGCAAAATAAAGGCGGTGTATTGGGTCGTATGGATGGTGCATGGTTTGGATACCGTATAAACCCCACGTGGAAATTAAATATGGTTACTGGATATCCAGTATTAGCAAGTATCTCAAACAATGCACAAAAGAATCGTTTTTTTTGGGGTGTGAGTGCTGATATTGATACTATCTCAAAAAACTGGAACTTTAATATCTACACCATCAAGCAAGAGATTGATTCTATTGTTGACAGAAATGCAGTGGGTGGTGAGGTGAGATACAGACGAGGTCAGCAAAATCATTTTGCACTTGTGGATTATGATGTTCATTTTTCTGAACTCAATACATTTTATTATGTGGGCAACTGGCAATTCGATAACAAAGCTGCTGTTATCATAACGCTGACTAAGCGCAACAGTCCTATCTTAACCTCATTTAATGCAACTCAAGGTCAAGTTAGTCAGAGCATAGATGCTTTATTGCAAATCTATACTGAGGCTGAATTGCACCAGTTTGCAAAAGATAGAACGGCAAAATATAACTCTGTCTCAGTTTCTACAACAATACCTATGAATAATAAATGGAGCTTTATTGCAGATGGTACGGTTTCGAATTTCTCAGCTACCCCGGCCTCTGCGGGTGTGGCGGCTACCGAAGGTACTGGCAACGAATATTTTTATAGCGCTCAGTTTATTGGCTATAATGTTTTCAATGCGGATGAAACATCACGTTATCAGTATCGTTATGATGATACTAAAACATTTGAACGCCTTCGGCTGACAGCCAGTACCCGGTTCAGACTGAAAAATAAAAAATGGAGGCTTCGTCCTGAAATAACACTAGAAAACAGAATTAACAGCAATGGCGGTACTAAACAACAAGTTACAGTAAGTTTGAAGCTAGATTATAAAATTAAACGAAAGTTGAAGCTGGAGTTAGATGTCAGTATTGAAAAAGGAAAAACGGATTTTCCGGTGAGTTTTACTGAAAACAATTACTTTATTTCAGCAGGATATATATGGGATTTTTAGAAGAGTCCAAAAAATTTACCAGAGCCGTCTGCAGTAGATATTGCTTTAGCCGTTTTTCTATATCCATTTGATTTAGCAAGATCTAAAGCGGTTTTTCTATTCTTATTTCTAATGGAAGGATTGGCTTTTGATTTAAGTAATAATTCTACAACTTTATATTTTCCTGATTGCGCTGCCAATATCAATGCAGTATTTCCATATTTGTTCTTGGCGTTAATATTTACTTTTCTTTTAAGTAAATATTTACTGGTATTGTAAAGTCCTTTGCTGGATGAAATCATAAGTAGTGTATTACTACTTTCGTCAGTACTGTTTAGATTAAAACCCTTTCGTTCTATTGCTTTAATGGTTTGTATATTTCCATTGCTTGTAGCATCAAATATAATCTGCTTTAGATTCTTTTGACTTATATTGATGGTGTTATTTGTAATAATCGCTAAAATTATAGGTTGTTTGTTCTTATCCTGGGCAATATCGATTAACGTTCTCTTTTTCTTGTCTTTAAATAGCACATTAGCTTTAAACTTCAAAAGTTGATTAAAGGTATTTATACTACCAGCATTTGCAGCATGCATTAGGGCGCTCATTCCTTCTTTGTCACGTGTATTGATACTGGCTTTATTCTTTATTAAATAAGCAGAAGTTTTAACTTTGTTATTTATAGCGGCTAACATAAGTGGCGTTAAACCTTTTTTGTTACCTTTATTAATTTTTGCAGAGTGTTTAATTAATAATGCGACTATTTTTGTATGCCCCCGCTCACTGGCTCTTATTAGGGCAGTGTTACCTTCTTTATCAGTAATGTTTATGTTCTTTTTTTTCTTCTTTAGTAATGACTCTACGATATCCTTTTGACCTCGCCATGCTGCGGTTATTAATAACGGCCATTCTCCTGACTTAACTCGGATATTAGCAGGCAGTTTTCTTTCATCTTTTTTCGAATAACGTGCGCCATGTTTCTTGAGCAGCTGCATCATCTTTTTATGTTGTTTTACTTTAGCAAGGCTATAGGCTGTATTTCCTTTTTTATCTTTTATATTGACTTTTGCTCCTTTGCCTAGCAAGTAGGTAGCAGATGTTAAGTCATTTAGTAGTGCTGACTTCATCAGTGGGGTTACACCAGCCAGTGATGGTGTGTTTACTGAGCTTTTGCTTTTGCTCACTAATGCTCGAATGGTTTTAGCCTGTTTTGTTTCGATGGCCAGCAATAATGGGGTTTTACCTGTACGATCTTTAGTATTTATTTTGGCCGAGCATTTTAAAATTATTTTAGTGGCTTCGTAATTTTTGTGTTTGATTGAAGCTAATAATGGTGTATCCCCATTTTTATTTTTACTGTTTATATTTTTACATTTTTTAAGAATATTTTTTACAGCAGTGTTTTTTTTGTTCTTTATTTTATTAAATAACAGTTCCTGGCTTTCTGAAGAAGTGTTCTTGATAACGGCCAAATTCTGCTTTAATTTAAGTTTAGATTTTTCATGGCCTTTATTGGCTGCTATTTTATACCAACGTAATGCTTTTGCCTGATCAGGTTTAACTCCATAGCCATTTTCATATGAAACACCGCAATTATATTGCGCACGAATATTTCCGTTTTTCGCGGATCTTTTAAACCAGTAAAGAGCGTTTTTATAATTTTGTTTTGTGCCTTTACCTGTTCGGTATAATAGACCTAAATAATATTGTGCATCTGCATTATCTCGTACAGCCTGAGATTTAAGTAATTTGATTGCATCACTATATTTATGTAGTTTTAATGCGATTTTTGATTCGTAAGAAATGCCGGCATTTGAAATGCAGGGTGTAAGTATTAAGAATGTTATTAGAAGTATAACTTTCATTTCTCTAAGTCTGACCATGTTTTGTTTCAACTTCAATACCAATTTCTTTGAGGAAAGGAGTGGGTAGAATACCTCCGGCACAAACGATAACACCATCATTTTTAATTTCTTTTTCGTTATCACCAACGTTTAATATTACATTATTTTCATCAATTGATTTCACTGTAGAGGGTAATATAAGTTTTAAATTCCCACTCTTTACTGCGGCCTCAATTTTATCCTGATTTTTCTGTTTGGCTCGCGAAAATGATTCGCTTCTATAAGAAATAGTAACATGTGCGTCTTGTTCATCTGCAATACTTAACGCGGCCTCTAAAGCACTATCACCACCACCGACAATGAGTACATGTTTGCCAGCAAATTCGGCAGGATCCATTAAGTTGTATATAACTTTTGGCAACTCTTCTCCTGAAACACCTAATTTTCGTGGTGTGCCTCTACGACCAATGGTTAATAATACTGCGCGGGTTTGATAGGTGGCTTTATTTGTTATGACTTCAAATCCATTGTCAGTTGGTTTTATGTCATTCATTTTCTCTTTGTAGTTGATTTTTAATTGTGTTTTCTTTTCAATGGCTAACCACATTTTCAATAATGCTTCTTTTGTTGTCTCTCGGGTTTTAACTTTACCAATTATGGGTAAGTTAACCGGTGCGGTCATTACAATTTTTCCACGTGGAAAATTATAAACAGTGCCGCCTAGTGAATCTTGTTCTAACGTTACTACACGTAAACCATGTTGTTTAGCAGACAGGCTTGCGGAAAATCCGGCAGGGCCAGCACCCACAATAATAACATCAAGATCTTTACCTTTCCCAATGCCGCTTAATTTACGAATTGATTCCATTGCCTGACGGCCTTGTTCAATTGCATTACGAATTAAACCCATGCCACCTAATTCTCCCGCAATAAAAATCCCCGGAATATTAGTTTCAAAATTTTCAGCCACATTGGGAATATCAATGCCCCGTTTTTCAGTTCCAAAAACGAGTGTAATAGCATCAAAAGGACAAGCTCTTTTGCAAGCGCCGTGTCCGATACATTTGGTTGGATGAATAAGTTGTGCTTTTCCATGAATAAGCCCGATAACTTTTCCTTCTGGACAAGCTGTGACACAGGCACCACAACCTAAACATTTACCAGGGTCGATAACAGGATGTAAAGAAGCTGGCTCAGTGAGGCCGGCCTCTGTTACTTCAGAGAGTGTTTGACTACTGGATTTATGTTCTTTTTTAGCGAATGAATAATAAATTAAAATAAATCCGACGGGCAGAAGATAAAACAGCCACGAAATGACGTCTTCAGTATGCATTACAACATGAACTCCGTTTTGATTGTGAAGTCATTATGGTGAATTTTGCTGTGAAAATCCCTTAAATAACGAGATAAATACGATTATTTTAAAATATTGAGATAATAATCACATTACATTTATTGTTAGGTAAGGTTGTGAGCTAGGCAAAAACAATCCAGGTTGTCGCGATATATTTTACACCTTCATTTAGCGTGACTGCGCGATGTTCGTGTGTCCAGAAAGGAGGAAATAAAACCAGCTTTCCTTTTTCAGGTTTTATTTTTATATCCTGAAATAAAAACTCGGTTTCTCCACCAGGACCGGGGACATCGTTGAGATACCATAAAGCAACTAACTGACGTTGGCTAAAGTCATGTGAACCACCATCTATATGCCAGTGATAATATTCACCGGGGTTATAACGTTGAATGCCATAGCCCATGTCTTTGAAGGGCCCTTTAAAATATGGGTAAGCCTCCCGAAATTCTTTAATAGCAATACCCATTGATCGAAACAAATTATTATCGACATCTTTCCAGTGCTCTTTACCGCTAACAACAAGGTCCGTTGTTTTTTTAATACTGTTATCTTGTGAAGCCGTCTGACCTATACGCCCCTGATATTGATCATCGGTATGTTCTTCAAAACGCTTGATCATATCGTCACATAACTCAGCCGGAAGTGCGTTCTGTTTTTCAAATATAAAGGTATTTTCTTTTACTTCTTTAATCGTATTAAGTGCATGTATTTCTGATGGAGACATGGGTTTTCCTGTTTATAAAATAACTACAATCGACTCTGTTCGATTATATTTTCAATTTCAGTTTGGCGAACTTTAATATCTGTTTCTTCAAGTTGCAAAATTTGCTGACAAAGTTCTAACCAGTGTTGTTGACCTTTTTCAATCAGCTCAGACATTTTACTTAATGAACCACTCTCATACCACTCATCATAACCTTTAATTAATGAGGGATAGAGATCTGTGCGCATATTATTTAAGTTACCAAAATAAAAATGCCATGATGGCGTGGAGTTTAAATTTAAAAGGGCAGGTAAGGTCGTCAGGCTATCTGCGAGATGGTCTCTAACTGCCCGAAGCATGATTGATGCTTTAGAATGAGGTAAAGAAAATAACAAGTGATGCCATTTTTCTCCTAATAAGATACCTGCCTGAATTTCGCCGCGTTCATGTTGAATGACATTGTCTATTTCGGCTTCTGTCATTTGAATAAGTGCGTCATCTAAATTTTTCTCACAATCGTAACACGCAAAAGCGCGCCCTAACGCATTGTCAGGTTTGTTCCAGCGCCATGTTTCGAGCTTCTCCCATAACAATCGTCGAAAACTTTCTTTGCGAATATAAATGGTGTTGTTATGAGACATTGCGGGTGGTGCAGACATATCTCGTGCGTATTCTTTACCTGCGATATAAAGCGAATAGTCATCATGTTGTTCAGATGAATCGAGCTCGGCAAGAAAAAAATGAGGTCGATTATTAATTCCCATACCGCCGCTATAAACAAGCTGATGTTGATATAAATTTTTATTAATTGAGTCTGATTCAAACGGTGAAATACTTTCATTTTCAAACTCAATATTTTCATATTCACGAGCTTCTAATTCATCCCAAAGTGCTTCCCGTTGCCTTAACCAGCTTCCAACGGTTTTATTTGGTAAATTGGTTGAGAATGTTTCTTCAAGCTCCCAGCGATAAAGCTCACGCATTTTTAATAAATAGATGCATAACGTATAATCGCCGGCATGGTTTGCGTCAGCAATATGGCAATTTTGCTGAACTGTTTTCGTTAGTTCGCTAATGAGTACTTTTTTACTTCCCATATTTTCAGGTTACCTTACTTTCTAGGTATTGATGCAAATAAATAGCTGAGTAAAATACTACACTTTTAAGCATAATATGATCAAATGAGATATTTAAGCGTATAATAATGAACTTTTAAATAAAGTATTAGTTTAAGTAAATTCAATAAGTTTTTGTTTTTAGAGGAATAAATGTGAGAATCAAGAGTCGTTGGAGTAAAAGAGGCAAGACCCATACTATAGAAGAGATTGCCGGGGCGGTCGCGTTTATTACATGGCGAATTGCCGGGAATTGTTTGCTTAGCCTTGAAAACAACGATTTTCAAACTGACACGCACGAGCAACGACTCAGTATTATTAGTGAGTTTTTAATTTTCACAATTCACATGATTGATCGCATGACCATAGAAAATTTTGATGAAAATGAACGTGTTCGATTTATCACGGAATTAGTGACAAAAAGTTCAAAACATCTTGAAGATAACAAACGCGACTTAATGGGCTCAGGTGACTATAGAGACGAGTTCGTGGCGCGTCTAAATGAGCGCATTAACGATTACGCTGAATTTTCCTATGATGAAAAAGAAGGCCCAAGCTTTCCGATGAAACGTTTTTTTGGAGATAAAATGGCGTTAATTATGGGTGAGAAAAATCAAAAATGGGTTGCAGATCAGATTATTGAAATTGAAGTCCGCGATATTATGCAACACCTGAGAAAGTCGGTGCCAAATTTATTTAAGTAGTTTTTTAGTTTTTATTTTCTAGTTTAAGGATTCTTCATCAATTATTTTTTTAACGTCAATATTAAATTCTTTTGCATCTAAAATACGTTTAATTTCAGGTTTACCATCTCTTTTTTCCCAAATCGAACTTGCAAGGTTGACCAGTTTTCTTTGTGGATAAAATTCTTTATGCCGATTCATAACCAGCATAACAACAGGTTTTAAACGGTGAGTGTCACTGAGTTTAACGACCAGTCCTATATGGCCTGTTTTTAATTCAACAACACTGCCAACAGGGTAGATACCTATCGTACGTATAAAAGATTGCATCAGTTCAGTGTCAAAATTTTCCGGCATCCATTCATATAAACGTTTTAAGGCTTCATGCGGTGTCATACCATCGTGATAGACGCGATCACTTGTAATAGCATCATACACATCGGTAATGGAAACAATTTTGGTAAAGTAGCTAATATTTTTCTCAGATAAATTATCAGGGTAACCTTTTCCATTTAGTCGTTCATGGTGACTTTTAACAATGCTAAGAACCTCGGAAGAGAGGCTTTTATCGGTAAGTAACATCTCATATCCCCTGGAAGGATGAGATTTCATGATTTCAAATTCTTCTGTTGTTAATTTTCCTGGTTTATTTAATATTTTTAGTGGTACCTGCATTTTGCCGATGTCGTGTAATAAAGCGCCCAGACCTAATTCATTTAATTTATCGGTTTTTAAACCGAGTGAACGGCCAAATGTTAATGAAAGAACACAAACATTTAAGCTATGGATTGCGGTGTATTCATCACGGTTCTTAAGATGAGTTAGCCACATTGAAGCATCAAGATTTTTAACAATATTATTCGCAAGTTCAGCAACTAATTGTTTAGCTTTTTGGGTATCAATAATTTTTCCCATTTTTGCTTCGCTAAGCATGCTGTCGATATATTTTCGGGTTTTATCTCGAGTCTTTCTTGCGTTAATAAGATTTTCGGTAAAGGATGATTTATCAAAATTGGCTTTTTTTAAAGTAACTGTATCAGTAAAATCAATTTTTGTTGATTTGCGCTTTTTCTTTTTGACAGGTTTTTGCGCTGAGGCTGAGATTGTTTCGAGTTTTGCTTTTACTGAAAAAGGTGTTTTTTCTGTATCGACATAAACATACTTGCAGGTTGCCTGAACTTGTTGGATTTCTTCATTATTTTTTAAGGGAAAACCCTGAAACAGAAAAGGTGACTCGATCCACGGGTGATCCAATTCTGAAATATACATGCCCAATTTTAAATCTTCACAATAAATTTTTATTTTCATACAGCACACTTAATAGAATGATGACTTATATGTATATCGGTTGTTCAGGCTTTTACTTAATTAAATAAAATGAATTTTTAACGGGTAGTTTCGAGGGGAATTGAAGGGGTAAAGTGACACGATAGAGCGGAAATAAAAAGGCCAGATATAAATCTGGCCTTTTTTAGAACGGGTAGAACGGGACTAAATTATTTTATTTAGTCCAGTTACCAAAGTTTTCTGTAGTACGTTCCTGGCCGTCTTCAAAACCAGCACTGTAAGCTTCGTTTACACGTTGCTCTTCACGTTCTGGGTTATGTACGTAACCACCTTGCCATCCTTGTACGTATTCAGCGTCTACGCCCATTTCTTCCATTTTAGTGCATGCATCATAATATTCTGTGTTCATCGGTGTATATCTCCTCGGAATTATCCGGCAATTATCTCAATTTACAAACAAATGTACAAATTCTTTATTAGCTTTTCCTAAAATTTGGCAATTTTTGCTAATTTTAAGGTTTACCGACTTCATCGGTAGGAAGCATATTGACCTTAAGACCCTTATTTCCATTAACAATGTATGGTTATAAGTTTTTAGATACGCAATTATACAAAGCTCATTAGCTACACAATATATCCCTATAGGGCAGGTTTAACCCTATCTAAAGGATAATAACCAAGTTGATGCGTCGGGTATGTGTTTCAGGATATACTAGCGAACCAATTATAGACTGATTTTTGAGAGAAAATAGACATGACAACCGAAGGCGAAGAAATCGTAGAATTTAACAGTGCCATGACGGCATTTGAAACTAAGCAGTTTTCAACTGCTGCTCAGCTCCTTACTCCCTTTGCAGAAAAAGGTAATGCAGATGCTCAGCATCGATGTGCAATTATGTTTCAAAATGGCTTAGGTGTTGCGCCAAATGAAGCGAGAGCTCTGAAATATATGACTGATGCTGCAGAACAAGGCCATGCTCTGGCACAACATGGTTTAGGCTTTATGTATATGGAAGGTGAATGCGCAGAAGCAAATGCCGAAGAAGCAATGAAGTGGTTTAAGAAAGCGGCTGAGCAAGACATGGTCGGTTCAATGACAACCATCGCTATGATGTATGAAGAAGGAAAAGGCGTCGAGAAAAATCCTGAGTTAGCCAAAGAGTGGTACGCAAAAGCGGGATTTTAAGCGAGCCAAAATATTTAACGCAAAGGACGCAGAGCCGCAAAGTACGCTAAGAAATAAATAAGTAAAGTTTAAATATTTTTTGTTATGTTTATTAATGAAGCATCATCGTAATTAAAGAATATGCTGTTTTTAAAAATAAATAACTTTGCGTTCTTAGCGTCTCCGCGTTCTTTGCGTTTAATTCCGGAATATGTAAGTGAGAATAATTAATGCGTCCAGCACATTTAACCACAGTTTTAGATAAAGAATTTTTAAGTACCGCGGATGGTTTTCATACGCCCGTTATGTTGTGGGGGGCGCCGGGTGTGGGTAAGTCTCAAATCATTTCTCAAATTGCTAAACGTCATAATGCACCACTCATCGATATTCGTTTATCGCAAATGGAACCAAGTGATTTACGCGGTATCCCTTTTCGTGACGGCGATAAAGTTGAATGGGCAATTCCTTCAATGTTACCTAACGCGGAAATACACGGCGAAGAAGGGATCTTGTTCTTAGACGAAATTACATCAGCCCCTCCCAGTGTTTCTGCTGCGGCTTACCAGTTAATTTTAGATCGTAAATTGGGTGATTATGAAGTGCCGAAAGGCTGGGCAATTTTTGCCGCGGGTAACCGTCAGGGTGATCGTGGTGTGACGTATACTATGCCTGCACCATTAGCGAATCGTTTTTCACATTTTGATTTTGAAGTGAATGTGGATGACTGGGTAGCATGGGCTTATAAAAATGATATTGATGATCGCGTTATTGCTTTTGTGCGTTTTCGTCCTGAACTTTTATTTGAATTTGATCCTGCACATAATCCTGTTGCATTCCCATCACCACGTTCATGGGAGTTTGCGCATCGAGCAGTGCAAAAATTTGAGCACCAACAGGAAATTCGCTTAGGCGCTTTGCAAGCATGTGTTGGACCTGCGGCAGGGATTGAATTAAATGCCTTTATTACTAATCTTGATCAGTTGCCTGATATTGATGCGATTTTGAAAGGTGAGCAGGTTGATGCACCGAGTGAAATCGATTTACAATATGCTGTTGCATCTTCATTGGTTGGTCATGCGATTCGTGTTAAAGAAAATGACGATGCACAAACTGTGCATGGTCATATCTTAAATTACGCATCTGTTTTTCCACAACGCGAAATGGGCGTTATGTTAGTTTCTGATATGCATCGCGCAATTGGAAATGATATTTTTGCTGTCCCCGAATTTGCTCAGTGGTCGAACGCGATTGCTGATGTGATGTTGTACTAGAAAACGATATAATTATGTCTGCTGAAAGTTCTATTGAGTTAAGCCATGTTGAACTAAGTAAGGTTGAGCTAAAATTAACAGCAGCACGCACGCGTTTAATTATTGATAAACCTTTTTTAGGCGCACTGGTTTTACGCTTACCAATGGAAGAAGCTAATCCTGAGTGGTGTAAAACAACGGCAACGGATGCGCGTAAATTTTATTACAACGCTGAATATATTGATTGCTTATCAATAGAAGAAACGCAATTCATGCTTTCGCATGAAGCTTTACACTGTGCCTTATCTCATTTTTCTCGTCGTCAGCATCGGGTTACCCATAAGTGGGATCTTTCTTGTGACTATGCAATCAATCCATTGTTGGAAAAAGATGGTTTAACACCACCGCCCGGTACGTTGCGTTTACGTGAATACGAAGGGATGACGGCAGAAGAAATTTATCCCTTAATTGATGATTTAGACGATCAGGAAACCCTGGATCAACATATTTATGATGATTCAACTTCTGAGAGTGAAAATAATGTAGCCCCACCACCTAAAGATGATTCGGATACAGATAATACACGAAAAGAAAAACTCCCCAGTCAGGGCAAAGGTTCACAAAAATCCCCTGGGCAAAAAGATAGTGGTGGTGGCAATTTACCGAAAGGCGAAAAAGAGTCTGATGGCGGAGGTCAATCTGAACCTGAAGATAGTAATGAAGGCAAAGGTGCTGAAAAACCGCAACCCTTAACGTATCAGGAAAAAGAAAACTTAACGGTGCAATGGCAGCAACGATTAGCCGGTGCAGCACAGCAAGCGATGCAAGCAGGAAAATTAGATGGTGAGATGGCGCGCATGGTTGATTTTTTATTACAACCTCAACTGCCATGGCGTAATTTAATTTCACGATACTTAAACGCAATGGCGCGTGATGATTATAGTTATACCCGACCTTCAACGCGTCGGGGTGATCCGGCTATTTATCCCAGTTTACGTAGTGCACAGTTAGATATCACTATTGCAATTGATACCAGTGGTTCAATAAGCATGACGGAAATTCAGGAATTTGTTTCTGAAATTGATTCTTTAAAAGCACAGATGCGTGCACGGGTAACACTTGTTGCGTGTGACTCTGAACTCGCACAGGATTGTCCATGGGTATTTGAACCATGGGATGAGTTTAGTTTACCCAAAAGTATTAAAGGGGGAGGCGGTACACGTTTCACTCCTGTTTTTGAATGGGCGACTCAACAAGATAAAACCCCCGACATATTGGTTTACTTTACTGATGGTGAAGGTGAGTTCCCTAAAACAGAACCTGGCTTTGATGTTTTATGGCTGGTTAAGGGGAAGAAGAAAGTGCCATGGGGGCAGAGAGTCCAGTTGAACTAAGAATTTAAAAGTACGGGTCATTCGGGCTTAAAGACTACCTGAATGACATGATAATAATATTACCGGTTTCTCATATGATTTTATTAATTAAGAATAAAAAATAATGCTCAATCTATCAAACGAAGACAACTTAAGAATGAACGTATTACTGCATCAGGAATTGCAGGCAATTCGTATAGATGAATCGAAAATGATTGTTTATGGTTTGTCGGAGAAGGGCGAAGCGAAAGTCCCTTTAAAAGCAAACTGCAAGGATGAAGTTTATATTAAACAAATTAAAGAACTTATCTCAACACATGTCTTAGGTTCACCGGGTGGTTATCCGATTTTTTTGCGACGTTGGACAAGGATGGGGCAATCACGTACAAATGAAAGTTTAGAACGTTTATTATTGCTTGGTGAATCGGAAGCGATTGTTGCGGTGGTTAATTCTGATGAGGTGACAAACGAAATTGCCCGGCGTGCATGGTGGGCTATGCCGACTGCTGCAAATGCACGGTGTTTACTTCGACATAAAGATGTAGTTGAAGGTGATATGGGTAAAGAACTTGCTGAATTTTTAGTCGAGTTTTTACCTTTTGAAGAAGAACCCCGTGCCATGATCGAATCAGCCCGACTTGTCTTGCAAAAAAACCTTATCGCTCAGGATGTACAAGATAGCCTTTGGAAAAAAGGTCAGCGTAAAAATGCATTGTTAGTTGGTTTTTTAATAACTCTACCGGACAGTTTACCTGTTGAGTCAAAAGAACATAAAACGCTTAATGATTTAGAAGAAAAACTGATTTCTCTAAAGGATAACAATTATTCGAACCTCGTTTTACGTTTGTTAAATAAAGAAGGCCAGGCTTACCTGGCAACTATAGAATCAGTGATGAAAAAACCATCAAATCAAGATGTGATAATTTCATTACTCAAAACGATACGAGAATACTTTGAAAATGCACGTCCTAATGATGTTGAATATCAAGATATTGAGATCTTGTTAAGTGACGCAAATAAATACATTGATGTTACCGCTACTCAGCTTGATGATTTAAAGGCTATTTTAGATCTGTTGCCTGAATTATCTTCAGTTATAAAGGGAATCATTATTTTATCCATGGTTGGTGAGTCTCTCACAAGCCCGGTTTTTTCTCGTACTGATGCCATTGGTTCTTTAATGAGAAAAAAAATTGACCATATAACCAGTCCGTTGTTAAAAGAAGTTTCTAATTTAAGAGGGGGTATATAATTTTATTAGCTAATTAACGACTATCATCATATTTAAGTTTAGATTATTAAGACGAAATCCTTCATCAATCCCACGCAGTTATCTACAATATCTTTCATTCGATAATATAAAAGTTTTTAAGTTGCAGGCACTAACATTTTGCTTTTTTATTTATAACGAACCAAAAAACCATATTTGTGATTTTGTCTACTGGTTCTCACGTTTAACTGTGACCCAGTCTTCAATTTATTAAATACCCGCTTACTGAATATGTTATGAAGAGATATAGTTAATATTAATTAGTAACAATATTTAACAATTACTAGATAAGTAACTTGTTGTTTTATCTGGATATATTTCTTCAGTTTAGCAATGTAGATAGAATTAAGGGAAAAGGCACAGGATGAAGTCTCTTGGACAATGGCAAGCGAAAATCGGATGTCTATTTACATTTGTGCTGGTTCTATTTGTCTCCGGTTGTGGCGGCGGTAGCGGTGGCTCAACTTCTGGTGGTGGCTCTACGCCTGCTAGTGTACAGACTTTAAATGCCGATGCCGGTGATATTATTGGGATACGAGTTGGTGATACTGCAAACTTAGATGGTAGTGCATCTAGCGCGCCAACATCAGGTTCTTTGACTTATGCCTGGTCTTTCACACATAAACCTGAAACCAGTAAGACCGCTGTTTTAATAAACGCGAATACCGCTAATCCTAGTTTTGTTCCTGATGTAATTGGATCTTACATGGTGCAACTCATAGTTACTTCAGATGGGATCAGCAGTAAACGAGCTATAGCGCTTGTTGAAGCTTCGGTTTCGGGTAATTTAACGGGTAATGTTAGGGTACACACAAGCTTTTCATCTCGATGTTCTAGTTGTCATGATGGTCGTTACCTTAATCCAATTGTTAATCCAGGTTTTATTCTGCCAAAATCAGGTAGTCATGTTGGTGCTAGCAATGTTTGTGAAGCATGCCATACCACTTTTGGGTTTAAGAAGATTCGTTATGTTGATCATAATGAAGTCTTTGGAAATTGCAGTAGCTGCCACAATGGGGTACAAGCGACTGGTAAATCTGCTATACATGTACAAACGACGAGCGAATGTGATGTTTGTCATAACACTACCAGCTTCTTAACTCTTGTTAATGGAAAATATGATCACACCGGCATAACTAGTGGTTGTACTTCGTGTCATGATGGAAAAATTGCCATCGGTACAAATCACAATCCCGATACTTTTGAAAAATCAAATAATGACTGTGTGTTTTGTCATAATACAACAACTTTTACCGGAGCTTTTCCTAATCATAATGTTATTTTGGCAGATGTAACTGCGGGTACTGATAGATGTGACCGTTGTCATGGTGTCACTACGATAGGTCCAATAAGTGGACATCCTGATATTTCCAACACATCAAAATTAATAACAAACACAGTTGATTGCAGTGTTTGTCATTCAATTAAACAATTTAGTTTAAATGGCGTTTTCGCTCATCGAGTAGATGCCTCCGTTGTCGCATGTGAAGTATGTCATACTGAACCAAATACTATTAATGCTATTGGTACTGCTTCATTCCCTGCGTCACTACCACCCGGTCAACATGGTAATACAAATGGAAATGACTGTGGTGTATGTCATGGAACTTCTATTGTACGTAGTTTTAAAAATACAATAATCGATCATTCTGCTACTGATGTTGTAGCCCAACGCTGTGATGTTTGTCATGATGGTGCTGGAACAGCATTACATAAGTCTACGAATCATATTAATACAAAAACAACACCCTCGGTGACAGATTGTAATGCCTGTCACACGCCAGGTAGCTTTGCGTCAGGTACGTTTGATCACTCCATGGATAACATGCTTGGACTGACTTGTTCTGGTTGTCATAATAATACTAATTCGGTAGGTAAAATTGCTAACCATATACCGACTACTCTGGAATGTGATAGCTGCCATACTGCAAATACTCCTACTACTCCTAGCACTTTTAGGGGAACTCTTTTTCATCCGACGAATACTCCTACGAGTTGTAATTCATGTCACGATGGGGTAATTCAAAAAGGGAAAAATATTACTCACCTTGCTACTGTACGAGATTGTTCTAATTGTCATACCACTGCCACTCCGTTAACTTTTGTGGGTGGGACATATGATCACGCTGATCCAGGCGTGAGTACAAGTTGTGCATCTTGTCACGATGGCGTGAGGGCAATTGATAAAACCAATAATGGTACAAAATCAAATCATATTCCTGCACAAAATGAATGTAGTGAATGTCATAGTGATACGACTGTGACGGGTGGCTTTGCAAATAACTTATTCCTAACTAACGTACATCCTAACCAAGTAAATGGTTGTGAGGGCTGTCATACTGCTAAGTACCTTTCTGTCACCCGACCAAATTTATTAAAATCAGCTTCGACTAAGCATGTACCTACTACGCAGGATTGTCATTTATGCCACTCTAACGTTAATTTTGCTGATACTACGCAATTCACTCATGCGGGAATTTCTGGAAATTGTGAGTCTTGTCATAATGGTACTTATTACTCTGTCGGTGTCGGACCCAAAGCGAAAGGTAAAGCTAATCCAACACCGGCCATTACACATACAATAACTACTAGTGATTGTGGATCTTGTCATGCTATTGGTAAGGGATTTACAGATGGTAAATTCGATCATACTGGTATAGTTAATAATTGCGCATCTTGTCATGATGGCCCAAGTGCAACTGGTCCAGTAAAAAATTTAGGACATGTTGTAACTCAGCAAGATTGCAGTATTTGCCATGTACCAGGAACATTTAAAACCACCGTATTCAATCACGATCAAATCGTTAGTGGTTGCGTGTCATGCCATGATGGCTCAGGAGCAAAAACGACTAAATTATCGGTGCCTCCTCCAAGGGTTCATGTTTCAACTACGAAAGATTGTTATGAATGTCATAACAAAATTAAATTCGCTGGTGCCACATATGATCATACTGTGATTAATAATGATACGAGCATTATCTGTGCATCATGCCACGATGGTGCAGTTGCTAGAGGAAAAGATGGTACCCATGTACCAACTGGAGATGATTGTAGGCTGTGCCATGAAACAACTGGAATGAAACCGGCGAGATTCTACCATACAGGAATCAATAATAACTGTACTTCTTGTCATGATGGCATATTCGCATCAGATAAAAAAATTGGTCATGTGGCAACAACATTAGACTGTGGTTCGTGCCACAGTGTTCCTAAGGCTGGCATTATTGCAAATGGCCCAACAAATGGTTGGATACCTGCTACACATGTAGCTGTTGCTAATGGAACTCGGTGTGATTCCTGTCATGGTGACGGTGGAACGGCTACGGGCACAATTACTAAAACGAATCCAGTTCACTGGGCATTCAATACTCCACAGTTTGATTGCCGTGATTGTCACACCACTGCAGGCTTCAAACCGGGAAAATGGCTACACAGTAAGAACAATATTGATAACAACAGTGTTAATAATTGCGATAGCTGCCATAGCCCTGCTGGTGGCGCACGTGATAAAACGACTGCACCAGGTGGTCATATAACAACGACTTCCCAGTGTGATGAATGTCATACAACGACAGCATGGGCACCAGCTGTCTTTAGTCATGATCCTAACAAACTTACACAGGATGGCTATCCTGGTGATCATAATGCGGCACCTCCATGTGGATCATGTCATGGCAATTCAATAGGTCCTATTACAAATTATCCTTCAACATTAACCTATCTGAAGCCACTACAATCAGGTGAAATTAATCCAAACCCTTATTGTGCCGCTTGTCATGAAGGCAACTTTAAACCAAATGGTGATCATAATGGCGGAAGCAATGGTACTGTTAAGCAGAATCAAAATTGTGCGAGTAGTGGTTGCCATAACGTTGGGCAAAGGACTTTCAATTAGGATAGATACTGCAGTAATCTCATAGTTTCTTTAAATTATGAGATTACAACGACTTCTAATAGTAAGAATATGAATAGTTGTAACTATTTACATAAACAACCATTTATCCTTTCGTTTTTGTTGTTCTTTGTCTGCATTGTCATTGACGTGTAAGTAACAAGTGGTTAACTCAGCAGTTTGTAATTTTAGTTTGAAAACTTTCAATTCATCACGTCTGAATGCATGTATAACAAGTTTATCACCAATGGCATAGCTATCAATTGTTTTGTTGATGTTTGATTTATTCACTTGTAAATTATTTATTGCAATCACAACATCACCAGCAGAGAGACCCGCCAGCTCGGCACTTTCTTCACTAAATACTTGTTCTATCTTTGCTCCAAGATTATTTTCACTGAAACGTGCTCCTATTGAGACAGGATCATTATGATTTATACTTGAATCAGGTTTTCCACCTTTATCATCAACTGAAGTTGTTGGTCGCAAATTAAATGATATGCCGACGTCTGCTAATAAATCCGCTAAAGGAAGTTCTTCAACGCCATATAAATATCTTTTAAAGAAATCATTTAAATTTATTTCAGTTATGTCACTGACAATCTTTTCAATCTCGCCTTCAGCAAGACCGGTCGAAGTTTTACCGTAGTTTTTCCATAAATATCGCATAACATCATCAAGAGATTTTTTATCCCTGGTATGTTTGCGGATAGTTAAATCTAAACACAGTGCGAGCAGGGCGCCTTTAGCGTAATAACTAACAATGGTATTAGCTGCACTTTCATCCTGTTTATAAAATTTAGTCCATGTTTCAAAACTTGATTCGGCTATACTTTGATTAAATCGCCCTTTACCACGTAAAACCCGGGTCATGGTTTGACCTAAAAGTTCCAGATAGCTTTCTATTGAGATTACTTTACTGCGTATGAGGGCAAGCTCATCATAGTACGATGTGATACCTTCAAAAGCCCACAGTTGGCGCGTGTACGTTTCACTTGTTAAATCATAGGGTAAAAATTGTTTTGGCTTTATACGTTTAATATTCCAGGTATGAAAATATTCATGACTACATAAACCAAGAAAGTTACGATATTTTTCGTTAGGTTCTTTGGGTTCTGTCTTTAAAGGTAAATCATCACGGCTACACATCAGGCTGGTTGAACTACGATGCTCTAAACCGCCATAGCCATCACCCGTAACCATTGTTAGAAATATATATTCATTTAATTCAGGGAGCTCACCAAACAGGGTGCAATGTGTTTGGCATATGTTTGTTAAGTCTTGCTTTAGTCGTTCGTTATTGGCTCGATGAATGCCTGTTAACGCCATTTTGTGTGTCGTATTTTCAACTGAAAATTCAAATTCTGACTGTGTACCAATTTCAACAGGGTGATCAATTAAGTCATCATAATTAGTTGCCTGATAGAGGCCAAATCCTGAAGTATCAACTTCTTTTTTTGTTAATGACGTCGTTGTTTTCCATGCGGAATATTTACTATCAGAGCATTGCTTTATATCTACAATACATGGAACATTTTCAAAACCATGCGGCATTAAAAATAGGCTTGTGCCATTAAAAAATGCATGCGTCATATCAAAATGTGCTGAACGTACAGATAAGTCCCACGCATAAACCTGATACTCGACTACAAGAGTTGATTTAGTTTTTTCAGCCTTCCATGTGCTTTTATCAATTTTTTCAAGGTTAATTGTTTTGTTATTTGATTTAGCCTGAATATTAATAATATTTTTAGCAAAGTCACGAATCATATAACTACCAGGTATCCAGGCAGGTAGCGATAATATTTGACCGTCTTTATCTGGGGTTGAAATTTCTAAGGTTACTTTGAAAACATGTGCGTGTGGGTTAAATAAATTAACCGTATATCGAATATTCATTTAGTTATTTCAGTATTAGTTTTATTTTCAATGATAATATCACTATTCGTTTCATTCTTTTTGATTTTGACGTAAAGAAATATGTTGTTTGAGTTTGATCTATTTGTTGAATATGTTTGACTATTTTCTTCACTTGTAACGGGGTTGCTTGATGTAACCTCTAACCACTCTCCGGTTTTACCAACAATGGTTGTACTAAGTTTGGTGTGTGCGATTGCGCCTGCAACATCATCGCTAAATGATGATGTGTTTAAACCTACCTGAACAACAGACCAGCCAGCAAATTCGTGCACTTTAAAAACATATTGTTTGCTTATTTTTTTATAGCGAAATGACTGCGTTTCTGTGCCATCTGCATAGTGTTTTCTTTCTGCGATAGGTATAGATAAACCTGTGTTTAATGTCACCCACTGACGTTCTGTAATGGACATTGATTGAGATGTGTTATTTTTACTTTTGTTCGATTGATATGTTGTGCTGGATTTTTTAAATTCAATTTTACGATTCGAAGCAATAAATTCAATCGTCAATGGAACGGCTGGTGTATCTATTTTATTGATGATGCTCAATATGTTTTTTGTTTTATTTGGCGCGCCTTTTATTAGTAGTGCATTATTCTCTTCACTAATTGATACTGACTGATCAATAAGTGTTTCTAAAACAGAAACAACATCGCTTCCGGTAACATATTTTAAATTAACCGTTGTTAATAGCGCTTCATTATTGTTGGTTTGCTCTGCCTGTGTTTGAGTTGCAAGTAAAAACAAAGCAAGAGTAAAAAAAGTAGATTGGGCTGACTTAATCATATATGTAATCTGCGCAGGTTTGAATCCGGCGTACTGTGTTCCCAAACTTCATTAAAAAAATTAGTTAATTCAGACACTAAGCGTGGACGATTGAAATTAGCAAAACCTTCGTATCGATCAGCGTAACGTAAGTAGATAACACCTTTGCCATCAAATAGAGAAAAGGCTTCATTATATGATTTATATTCATCCGATACTTTTCTTACTTCAATACTGCTTGTGAGTTGTTGAATTAACTCGATCATTCTATGTCTATTTTGTTTTATTGGATCAGAATCGTTAATCAGTATGCGTATCTTTGTAAACTTACTTGAGATAGAAAGTTGTTTAACTGCTTCAATGAAATCAGGAGTATCAAAAATACCGGCATCAAGATGTTTTGACATAACATCGATGTTTCGAGTTGCCTGTTGGGTGAGAGCAATATTAATGATTTTGACCTCATCTCTTGATACCAGAGAAATGTCGTTATCACCTGTTTTAAACTTATAAATTTTATTATCTGACTTCATTTACAATAACCGTCTAATTTATCCAATAAATTCCATATCGTAATGTGGTATTCCAGCATCCATATAAACATCACTTGTTATGTTAAACCCCTGTTTTTTATAAAACCCGACAGCATGTTCCTGCGCTGACAATTGAATTTTATTATTAGAGGTGTTTTTAGCTAATTCAAGTAAATATTTAAGCATTTTTTTACCGATATTACGATTGCGGTAGGCTTTGAGCACCGCCATTCTACCAATGTGTCCATCTGCTAACAGACGTGCGGTACCTACTGCCTTATTATCATAATAGGCCAAAATGTGGGTAGAATCATTATCAAATTCATCCCATTCTAGCTCAACAGGCACATTTTGTTCGTTAATAAATACAGTTGTACGAATTTCCTTAATTTCAGAGAAATGTTCTTTAAAGTCGACCGTTTTAATTTCGATACTATTCATCTAAAATTCAGATAGCCTTTGTTATAGAGTTGGCATAGGAATTCAACGATATTTTTATCAGATAACTCAGATTTAATCTGATCGTATTGTATTTGGTGCTGATTACAGAATGTTTTTACCATCTGCTCGGTACCAGGTATTATTTTTTGTTTACTACCATTAACGTATAAAGCAATGTCCCCGTTTTGTTGGCTAAGGTAATTTGCTCTCACTGTTGCAGGGCGTCGAAGATAGCCTGATTTTTCAAATTTAATAAGGAAATCATCAGAAGTGAGTGTGTTTGTTATTAAATCTTCATCAGCATTTAAGTATTCTGTAATAAAACGACCAAACCAATCCGCAACTTTGTCTTTATCATTAAATTGTGAAAGCAATAAAGTCTGAATGTTATTAATTACATCAGAAGAAATTTCACCACTATCATGATCTATAGAAATCTTTGGGTCCTGATAACGCAATTTATCATCTAAATGGGTGACATAATCATCAACATAAGCTGACAACAACTCAGCATGTGACGGTGCTCTAAAGCCAATGGAAAAGGTCATGCAATTGTCCATGCCTATTCCGTAATGAGCAACATTTGCCGGTAAATAGAGCATGTCACCCGCTTCAAGCACCCATTCAGATTCAGCTTTAAAGTCTTTTATAATTTTTAACGGGAGATTAGCTTCAAAGTTATCTTCCGTAATAGGTTCTTCGCTGATCATCCATTTTCTTCGACCACTCGCTTGTAATAAAAACACATCATATTGATCGATATGCGGGCCAACACTGCCCTCTGGCACAGCATAACTTGCCATAAGATCATCAACACGCCAACTGGGTATAAAATTAAACTCATGAAGTAAATCATCAAATTCAGGGAAGACTTTATTTAAGCCTTGAATTAATAACGTCCAGTGACTGCCTGGTAATTTAGGGAAGCGTGATTCAGCAAAGGGGCCATTTTCTACAATCCATTTAGGTGTTTTAGTTTGTTCAGAAATTATTCGGGATTCAATAAAATCTTCACAGGCCAGACCTGCCAGTTCTTCTGCGGTAATAGGGGATTGGTAGTCAGGAAAAGCGGCACGAATTAATAGTGGCTTTTTTTGCCAGTAATGTTCTAAAAATTCTTTAATGTCTAAGTTATGTATCAAGAGATATTAGTAATATATTTTTTAGCTACAGTTGGTTAAATTAAAATAATTCAACATCGCCTTCATCAATTTTTATATCTTGTAATTCATCATGACGAGTCAAATATTCAAATCCACTTGATTTATTTCGCCCATGTTCTTTTGAGTAGTACAAAGCTTTGTCAGCGCGTTCAATTATCGTAGTTAAAGGGACTTTGTTATTAAACTCGCAATAACCGATACTTGTAGTAACTTTGTTATCCATCGGAAAATTAAAAGATGCAATATTTTCACGGAACCTGTTTAAAACAAAATCCGCTTGTTCCAAATTGATGTTATTTAATAAAACTGCAAATTCTTCACCGCCATAGCGGAATAATAAATCACTATCACGAAAGGTTTTCTTCATTAAGTTGGAAAATATCAGCAAAACCTCATCGCCATAAACGTGTCCATATTTATCATTTACTTTTTTAAAAAAATCGATATCGAGTAATGCGAAGCAAAGGTTACTGGGTGCATCATCGGAACGGTTTTCTATGCCAAAGTTAGCATGAAGTTTAGTTAGTTTTGAGTCAAATGACTGTCGGTTTAAAAGTCCCGTGAGAGAGTCGCTATCTTTATTTCGTAGCAAATGAATCTGATTATTATAAGCACTAAGTAATGTATAAATATAATGTTCATCTAGCACATTTTTATTTATGGTTATGAGCAATCCCCGGGTGGAACGCTCACTTTCAACAGTAAATACCTGCACATAATCATCGGTTGGTAAATATTTGAAGCCATCGAATTGTATAGAGTTGGAATCTCCGGATAGTTGCATTGATTTGGCTTTTTTTATGCAATCATTATTCTTACTGCGACATGATAACAACGAAGGAGAAAATGAACGGTTATTTGACTCGTATAAGCCATAACCCTGTTCATAAAGATAAATCTCAACATCAGGATAGGATTTATTTATGCAATCAAGCAAGGCATTTCTTAGATGTTCAATATCAATCTGCCGAATTAAACATAGAAGGTCTTTAACAGGACATTCAATAGCATTGTTATATTCAATATCCATACTGTTTTATTGTGTTAGATCGCGTTTGCTTGTTCAACAGCATTACCAATGTATGACATTGGTGTCAGTGATATAAGCTGATCTTTTGCTTCCTGCGGTATGTCTAAATTAGTTATAAAAGCTTTGAAATCTTCTTCTGTAACACGTTGCCCACGAGTAAGTTCTTTCAATTTCTCATAGGGTTTTTCAATGCCGTAACGACGCATCACTGTTTGAATGGGTTCTGCCAAAACTTCCCAGTTATTATCGAGTGTATTATTCAGAGCTTCAGCATTAACCTGAAGTTTACTAATACCACGAAGCGTCGACTGGTACGCTATCATGCAATGCGCTAAACCTACACCTAAGTTACGCAGTACTGTTGAATCAGTTAAGTCGCGTTGCATTCTTGAAATAGGTAACTTAGCCGACAAGTGAGAGAAGATCGCATTGGCAATACCAATGTTACCCTCAGAATTTTCAAAATCAATGGGGTTTACTTTATGTGGCATGGTTGAAGATCCCACTTCACCGGCAATTGTTTTTTGTTTAAAGAAGCCCATTGAGATGTAAGTCCAGATATCGCGATCAAAATCCATCACAATATTATTAAAGCGAGAGAAGGCATCAAATAATTCTGCCATGTAGTCATGTGGTTCAATTTGAATAGTGTAAGGATTTTGTTCCAGACCTAAACTTTCAATAAAGTTTTTACTGATTTCTGACCAGTTTAAATCTGGGTAGGCTGATAAGTGTGCGTTATAATTACCGACTGCACCATTTAATTTGCCCATTAAAGGCACTGCTTTAATTTGTTCTATTTGACGCTGTAAACGATAAACCACATTTGCAATTTCTTTACCCACTGTTGTCGGTGATGCTGGCTGGCCATGAGTATGAGCAAGCATAGGTTGTTCCGCTAAATCTTTAGCAAGCGTTTTAAGCGCAGAAGTCAGTTCATCGATGAGTTTAAGCACTACGGTATCACGTGCTTCACGTAACATGAGAGCGTGTGACAAATTATTAATGTCTTCAGAAGTACAGGCGAAATGAATAAATTCATTCACTGCTTCAAGTTCATTATTGCCTTCAATTTTTTCTTTAAGTAAATATTCAACCGCTTTTACATCATGGTTGGTGGTACGTTCAATTTCTTTTACACGTAAGGCGTCTTGTTCATTGAAATTTTCAACAAATCCATCAAGTAATTCCTGAGTCTCAGCTGAAAATGCAGGGACTTCTGTAATGGCTTTTTCTGCTGCCAAATGTTGTAACCAGCGTACTTCAACTAAAACGCGATGACGTATCAGACCATATTCACTGAAAATAGGACGTAACTGAGCGGTTTTGCTACCATAGCGACCATCTACAGGTGAAATTGCGGTTAGTTGGCTAAGATCCATTATTTTTCCTTACAAAACGATAAAAATGAAGTGGATATTCTACCCGTAATTATGGATAAATGATATTAGGGCGCTAGCGTGAAATAGGGTAATTCGCAATAAAATCATAGGGATATAAGAGAATCTGGTTGTTTAGTTGATGTTAGATTGCATTTTAGTTAGTCTGTTTACATAGAAATAAACATTATAACAATGAGGGTATCAAATGATCGTTAGTAACCTTGAAGTCGTACCTGGCAGACGAACCGCAAAGCATTTTGGTTTAGTGCAGGGCAGTTCAGTCCGCGCAAAACACGTTGGGCGTGACATTATGGCCAGTTTTAAGAATATTTTTGGTGGAGAACTGAAAGGTTACACTGAATTATTACAAGAATCCCGTGAAGAAGCCTATGAACGCATGCTTGAACAGGCAAAAGCAACAGGGGCAAATGCTGTACTCAATGTTCGTTTCTCAACATCAAGTATTGCAGCGGGTGCAGCTGAAATATTTGCTTACGGAACTGCGGTTACACTTGAGTAATCAATACTATAATCAGGAAAAATCATGGCTGATTTAATTATATTTTTAACTTTGTTAGCGTTTGGTTATGGTTTTGGTCGCTACGCTGAAAAAAAACACTACAAATCAATATTTAAGCGCGAGAAAGATCTCAATAATATTCCTGCTATTGCATCTAAAATTCCTCCCTTCAGAAGGCAAGACTTAAAAAGTCAGCTAGTCACGGGTAATGTAGTGATTTCTGTCGACTTCTTTAAACGGTTTATCGCGGGTTTGCGTAATATTTTTGGCGGGCGAGTGACCTCATATGAAACGTTGCTTGATCGTGCGCGTCGTGAAGCGATTTTAAGAATGAAACAGGAAGCAAAAAATCTAAACGCTGAATTCGTTTTTAATATCAAACTAGAGACATCAAGCATCTTTAAAGGACGAAAAAATGCGGTTGGTTCGGTTGAAGTATTGGCCTACGGCACGGCATTATATTCGAAGTAATTCTTTATGGAATATTCAAATCAGGAACTACCTGAAGGAATTAATACTTCTAAAGAAAACCCGTTAAAAGAATTTTTTATCTTATCCATTGGTTTACTTGCCGTTGTCTTTGCCGTCATTTTTATTCTCATTCTTCTTGTCGATAACTTTGCCGATAAAATCCCCTTTGAAATGGAAAAGAACTTACCTGTTTCAAGTTTTATTAAAAATCTGAAAACTGAAAAGATGCCGCCTTACCTTGATAAGGTGTCTCAAAAAGTCTTAAATAGCTTTGATCTTCCTGAAGGAATGAATATTACCTTTCATTATGTTAATGAAGATACTGTCAATGCCTTTGCAACGTTGGCAGGGCATATTGTTTTGTATCGGGGGCTACTGGAAAAACTAAAACATGAAGATGAACTTGCAATGGTGATCGCGCATGAAATTGCACATGTTAAATACCGTCACCCTATATTAAGTGTCAGCCACGGTATTGTTGTCGGTATTGCGCTTACTGCTATTAGCAGTTCATCAGGTAATTCAATTGTCAGTGATATAATGGGAACAACAGGTACTGCTGCACTCATGAAGTTTTCACGTGACTTTGAATATCAGGCAGATAAAGAAGCAATAAACAGCTTAATTAAACTTTATGGTCATGCAGATGGGGCACTTGGTTTATTTAAGGTTTTTGAATCTGTATCGGGTAAAGATTTATCGTTTGAATTTTTAGCAACGCATCCTTTAACCGCTAACCGTATTTCTCAAACAACAAGAATGATTAAGCAGAATAGTCTTTCTCATGAAAATAAAATGATAGATTTTCCTGATGAATTTAAAGTTTGGTTAAAATCACAAAAAGTAAAGGAAAGCTCTGAATGACAGCTTTCTACTGCAGCATGAAATCAATTAAGCAGGAACGTAATGACTCCCACTAGCCAGAGAATCCGCTTCTTTCGTGAACGCATCCCCAGCTTTGAGTGTGCGCCAGATTGCCATGATTGTTGTGGCCCGGTAACGACATCGTCTGAAGAGATGGCGCGGCTTCCGGTAAAAAGTGATGCAGAACATGAGCTTGCGTTGGCTGATTTAACTTGTCCCCATTTGGGCGAAAAGGGATGTGAAGTTTATTTAGAGCGGCCACTAATTTGTCGGTTATTTGGTACCACTTCGAACCTTATCTGTCCGAGAGGAAAGCAGCCTGATATTATGACCGACCCTCAGGTTGAAAAACAGATTCACCAATTCATGATGCAGACGCGACAAGTGCTCGTTTAATCATTTGCTTCGTCTAAATTTTAACAGTTACTTGTCTGAAGCCAGCTGACGCAGAACATAATGCAAGATACCACCGTTACGCATATAAATAATTTCCTGTGGAGTATCTATACGAACTTTAGCGGTAAAGGTAATGTCACCCCCTTTAGAATCAAGGCCACCTGATGCAACTACATTTACTTCTTTCGCTTCACCATTATTTAAACCGGTAATTGAAAAGACTTCATGGCCGGTTAAGCCAAGGCTTGCTGCTGTATCACCATTATTAAATTGTAATGGCACGATACCCATGCAAACTAAATTAGTGCGGTGAATACGTTCATAGCTTTCTGCAATAACGGCTTTCACACCTAACAGGCGGGGACCTTTTGCTGCCCAGTCACGTGAAGAACCTGAACCGTATTCTTTACCTGCGATAACAATACTGGCAACACCTTCTTTTTGGTAATCCATTGCTGCTTCATAGATAGACGTTTGAGTACCTTCAGGCAATTTTAATGTAATACCACCTTCAGTGCCTGGAGCGAGTAAGTTACGTAAACGAATGTTGGCAAATGTACCACGCATCATGACTTCATGGTTACCACGGCGTGATCCATAAGAATTAAAGTCAGAGGCTGAGACACCATTATCTATGAGGTATTTGCCAGCGGGACTGTCTTGTTTAATTGCGCCCGCGGGTGAAATATGATCGGTTGTTACTGAGTCGCCTAACAATGCAAGAACACGTGCATCAGTAATATCTTCAATGCTACCTGCGTCTTTGCTCATACCCGTAAAGTAAGGTGGATTCTGAACATAAGTAGAATCATTATCCCAATCGAAGAGTTGGCCTTCTGGTGAAGCTAAGTTCGCCCAACGATCATTACCCGCAAACACATCTTGGTAAGAAGAGGTAAATTGTTCACGCGTTACATTTGCAAGAACAACTTCTTGAATTTCATGTTGTGATGGCCAAATGTCTTTTAAGAAAACATGATTGCCATCCTGGTCTCTACCTAATGAATCATTTTGTAAATCGATGTTCATTGTACCGGCTATTGCATAGGCAACTACTAACGGTGGTGAAGCCAGGTAGTTCATTCGAACTTCAGAATGAACGCGACCTTCAAAGTTTCGGTTACCCGAAAGAACAGATGTAACTGTTAAGTCGCCATCTTTGATTGCTTTACTAACTTCAACAGGTAAAGGACCTGAGTTACCTATACAGGTTGTACAACCATAACCCACAACATTGAAGCCTAATGCATTTAAGTCATCGGTTAAGCCTGCATGATCAAGGTAATCAGAAACAACGCGAGAACCCGGACCTAACGATGTTTTAACCCAGGGTTTAACATTTAAACCTTTTTCGCGTGCTTTACGTGCAACAAGTCCCGCACCTAACATGACAGAGGGGTTGGATGTGTTCGTACACGAGGTGATGGCCGCAATAACAACAGCACCATCTTTTATTTCAACGTCTTGTCCATTAATGGTTGTTGCAATTGAACCTGCGCTGGTTGATTGTCGTTCTGCTTTTAATGCTTTTACTGAACTTTTAAACATGCACTGAGATTGTTCCAGAGGTACACGATCCTGTGGTCGTTTAGGACCTGAGATACAAGGTGCCACCGTTGAAATATCCAGTTTAATCGTTGAGCTAAATTTAGTGTTGGCGTTATCTTCTGTTCTAAAGAAACCCTGTGCTTTCGCGTAAGCTTCAACAACGGCAATTGATTCTTCATCACGCCCTGATAAGCGTAAGTAGGTAATTGTTTCTTTATCAATTGGGAAAATACCACATGTTGCACCATATTCGGGTGCCATGTTAGCAAGCGTTGCGCGATCAGCGAGTGGTAAACTGTCTAAACCTTTACCGTAAAACTCAACAAATTTTCCTACTACGCCATGTGCACGCAACATTTCAACAACAAGTAAGACTAAATCAGTTGCCGTTGTACCTTCTGGTAATTTTCCTGTTAATTCAAAACCAACAACTTGTGGTATTAACATAGAAATAGGTTGGCCTAACATAGCTGCTTCTGCTTCTATGCCACCCACACCCCAACCGAGTACGCCAAGGCCATTGATCATTGTTGTGTGAGAATCTGTTCCCACTAATGTATCAGGATAAACTTGCATCACGCTATCGTTTTTCTGAGTGAAAATAGTACGTGCGAGGTATTCAAGATTAACTTGATGAACAATACCTGTTTCTGGTGGTACCACTTTGAAATTTGAAAAAGCTTTTTGACCCCATTTTAAAAAGGCATAACGTTCCTGATTGCGGCTGTATTCCAAAGATTCATTTTCTTCAAAGGCAGAGCTGTTACCAAACTTATCAACTTGCACGGAATGATCGATAACCAATTCAGCCGGTTGTAAGGGATTAATTTTATCGGGGTCGCCACCCAGTTTTTTCATGGCGTCACGCATGGCGGCTAAATCAACAACAGCAGGTACACCGGTGAAATCCTGCATTAAGACGCGAGCAGGGCGGAAGGCAATCTCTTGACTCGGCTCAGCTTTTGGATCCCAGTTTGCTAACGCTTCAATATCTTCTTTATTAACTGTTAAACCATCTTCAAAGCGTAATAGGTTTTCAAGTAACACTTTCATTGAAAAAGGGAGGTTCTCGCTGCCTTCAATCGCATCAAGGCGATAAAATTCATAATCCTTTCCGTTAACCGATAGGACGTCGCGAGCATTAAAACTATTACATTTCTTAGTCATGTGTGTTTCCTGTTTTATTCTGGGTCTTCGCGCTAAAAAGCAATATTAGCTAAGCATTATAGCGTGGATAGGCATGAATTGTGAGCCGAATTTTTATCGGCATATTGAAACCTTTTACTTGTTGTCAACGAAATATTGCGCGGTTTTTAAGTATTTTTGACGACTAAACAGAATATGCCAACGCCGCCCACCGAGTTGGTGCCATAAAACAGCACTGCGTATCCCACTGAGAAGTACCGTTCTTATTTTGTTCGATATCGCAGTGGTTTCAAGGTAACTTTGTTCGCCATTAACCATAATACGCGGGCCGAGTTCACTAATTGTCCGGCTATATAAATCGGCAAGATTGGCGATAACATTTTCATGCGTGGTTGAAAAATGCTCAGACTGACGAGCGGCTAACTCAACACCATTTGAAAGGGTATCTAGCATTTCATGGTTTTTCATTAGTCGCCGTTCGAGAAATAACAGGCTGACAACATAACGTGCAATATCTATATTTCGGTTTGTGCTGTCTTTGCCAAATTGATTGATGAGCGTATTAAACCCAACCGCAAGGTTATCTATGTTTCCAAAAACCTCAATGGCTTCACTGGGATCGGTTTTAAAAATACTCTCGATACTGACTGCTAATTCGGCTTCAGAAAGGGTGCCTTCATTTGCGAGCGTATTGACCAAAGCGGCAGCGCGAAAAACACCGGCAAGAGCAACGGTTCGGGATTCAAAATTATTCATTATTTAATTGTCTTTGATTAACTTAAGGGGTTGTTAGATGTAATTGTGCCGCCACCCAAACATTCTTCACCGTTATAAAACACGATGGCTTGACCGGGAGTGATCGCCCATTGGGGATGATCAAAACGAATATGCCAGTTTTGATTTTCTTTATTGTATTCAACTAAACAAGCTGCATCTTGTTGGCGGTAACGTGTTTTGGCTGCACAGCGAAAAGAGTGTGATGGCGCTTCACCCTGAACCCATGACAGATCGTTAGCAGAACATTCTTTATGATGAAGTAATGGATGGTCATTGCCTTGCACAACAATGAGAATGTTGTTGTCTAAATCTTTATCCGCAACATACCAGGGGGTGTCATTAAAATCTTTCAAGCCACCTATACCTAAACCCTGACGCTGACCTAAAGTGTAATACATTAAACCATCGTGCTTTCCGACAACCTGACCTTCCGGTGTTTGTATTTCTCCAGGTTGAGCAGGTAAGTATTTTTGTAAAAAATTTTTAAAGTCACGCTCACCAATAAAACAAATACCGGTACTGTCTTTTTTGTTAAACGTAACTAAATTATTTTTTTCTGCAAGTTGCCGAACTTCTGGTTTTTCTAACTCACCAATTGGGAAGAGGCTTTTCGACAATTGATCTTGACCTAATGTATATAAAAAATAGGTCTGGTCTTTATTATTGTCGACACCTTTAATCAGTTTATAAACACCGTCTTTATATCGAATACGCGCGTAGTGACCGGTGGCAATTTTTTCTGCACCTTGTGAAATTGCATAATCTAAAAAGGCTTTGAATTTAATTTCTTTATTGCAAAGAATGTCCGGGTTAGGTGTTCTACCGGCGGCATATTCTTGCAAGAAATATTCAAATACTCTGTCCCAGTATTGATCAGAGAAATTAACACCCTGTAAATTAATATCTAATGTATCACAAACTTTTTGCGCGTCACTTAAGTCTTCTTCTGCCGCACAATAACCATCCTCATCATCACCTTCCCAGTTTTTCATGAAAAGACCGTGCACAGAAAACCCCTGTTGCTTTAAAAGCAATGCAGCGACAGATGAATCAACACCTCCGGACATACCAACATAAATGTTTGAATCTTGTTTTAAATTCATTGTGTTAATCTAACTTTTAATTAAATATATTTTTGTAATATTTGTCATTCCGGCATGTTTTTAGCCGGAATCGATCAGATTTAAACTGCTGGATTCCGGCTAGGATCTTGCCGGAATGACGTGCATTTTTATACGTAGCTCAGGTTATTTTAGTTAATATCCTGAATTAACGATAACGGATATTGGTGTCCGGCCAAAAAGTCATCAATTGATTTAACGACTAATGGGCTACGTAAACTTTGCTGTTCTTTAACTTCATTCTCAGTTAACCAGACTGCTCGCTCAATGCCTGTATCAAGATCTAACTCAGTATGTTCTTTTATAACGTCACCTGCAAAACACACACGTAGATAAGTTTCACCATTGTCATGAATCCAGCGATAAATTCCACTTATGTATGAAGGTACAAACTCATAGCGTGTTTCTTCTAATGTTTCTCTGATGACAGCATCAATAAATGATTCATTATTTTCCAGATGCCCCGCAGGTTGGTTAATGACATTTTTAGCCGTGGTGTTATCTATATTAAGGGCGTTTTCTTCGACCAGGAGAAACTTTCCCTCTTTGTGAATGATGGCTGCGACGGTGACGTGAGGTGCCCAGTAGTTTAATTGCATCAGCTTGCTTTGTTAGTTGTTGTGGAGTCGGGATTTTACGCCATTCTCCCGGAGATAATCCATCTATGGTTGAATTCATAATAGTAAAGTCCCCAATAGAAACACGCACAAGGCGAAGAGTGGGGAAACCAACAGCTGCGGTCATACGGCGTACCTGGCGGTTCTTGCCTTCGGTAATCGTTAATTCACACCATGAAGTGGGAATTTCTGCACGGTATCGAACAGGAGGATCACGCGGCCAACAATCAGGTTCATCGATTTTTTTAGCTTTTGCCGGCAGGGTTAAGCCATCTTTTAAGGTCAGCCCTTTTTCAAGTTCGGTAATTGCGGAATCCGTTATTTCACCATCAACCTGAACCCAGTAGGTTTTAGGTTGCTTATGTTTGGGGTGACTTAAACAGTGTTGAATTTTGCCTTCATCGGTGAGAATTAAAAGTCCTTCACTGTCATGGTCAAGTCGACCGGCAGGATAAAAGTCTTTTTCAGAAATAAACGCAGAGAGCGAAGTATGTTTCTCATGTTCACTAAACTGACTGATCACACCGTAGGGTTTGTTGAAGAGTATTAAAGACATGAGTGGATTTTACATAAAAATATACCCCGACCATAATGGACGAGGTATTTTTATGAAATTTATAAAATTTTAGTGTTGAGTGTCGCTTATTTCATGCTCAGGAATATCATCTAATTTAATTTCAGTTGCATGTTGTCCTTTTGGACCTGCGATGACTTCATACTGAACAAACTGTCCCTTTTTGAGGGTTTTGTAACCATCCATGCTGATCACCGAGAAATGAGCAAAGATATCTTCGCCGCCTTCTGTTGGTGAAATAAACCCATAACCTTTACTATTACTAAACCACTTTACTGTACCTTTAGACATTGCTTCCTAGCCTCCGTGTCATTGAAAAACTACATTTGAGCCCATACGTTCCAATGAAGGTTTGAGTGAATACCCACAAAAAATGTGAAATAACAACTCACCAAATTGAAAATACGACTATCATGATAAATATAGACAATTTTCAATATTATGCACAAATTTTTATCATTATTTTGAAACAGTGATCACAAAAAAAGGTCTAATCAGTTAGAATTTATATTATGAGTAAAGAGCTACAACAAATTCCGGATGACGGTTTCGACGATGGCGTCGCAACGGCTGAAGCAAAACCCAAATTAAAGAAACCACCCATGTATAAGGTGATTATTCTTAACGATGATTACACGCCAATGGATTTTGTGGTGCATATATTGCAAGCTTTCTTTATGCTGAGTCACGAAAAGGCACAAAACATCATGTTAAATGTGCATACTAAAGGCAAAGGCGTTTGTGGCGTCTATACTCGTGATATAGCAGAAACAAAAGTCGATCAAGTAAACGATTATTCGAGACAGAATCAACACCCGTTGTTATGTACGTTGGAAGTTGATTCATGAACAAAAAGGTTACTTAAGATGTTGGATAAAGAACTCGAACAAACTTTAAACCAGGCGTTTCGTGAAGCACGTGGCAACAACCATGAATTCATGACGGTTGAACATTTATTACTCGCATTACTTGATAATAATGCGTCACGTGAAATTTTACTGGCGTGTGGTGCCGATATTCCGGCACTAAAAATAGAACTCGATACTTTTTTACAGGAAACCGTTCCTCTTTTGCCACAGAACGATGAACGTGACACGCAACCGACATTGGGTTTTCAACGTGTCTTGCAGCGTGCTGTTTTCCATGTGCAATCATCAGGTAAGCAAGAAGTCTCTGCTGCTAATGTGCTGGTTGCCATTTTTAGTGAACAGGAATCGCAAGCTGTTTTCTTCCTCAAAAAACAAGATATTAATCGACTTGAAGTCGTGAATTATCTTTCTCATGGTATTAATCGTTTATCTTCCGATGATGAAATGGATGAAGAGATTGAACTGACTGAAGAAGAACAAGAGTCTGGCGCACAAAATCCGTTAAACCAGTACACAACAAACCTCAACGAATTAGCCGAGTCAGGAAAAATTGATCCACTTATTGGTCGCGCTGATGAAGTTGAGCGTACTATTCAGGTGTTATGTCGTCGCCGAAAAAACAACCCGTTATTTGTGGGTGAGGCCGGCGTTGGTAAGACTGCATTAGCAGAAGGCTTGGCAAAACGCATTGTTGAAGATGAGGTACCGGACATTATTAAAGGTGCGGTAATTTATTCACTCGATCTTGGTGCTTTACTCGCCGGTACAAAATACCGCGGTGATTTTGAAAAGCGTTTCAAAGCGGTCATGATGCAACTGAAAAAAGAAGATAATGCAATTTTATTTATTGATGAGATTCATACCATTATTGGTGCGGGTGCCGCATCGGGTGGGGCGATGGATGCCTCTAATTTAATTAAACCTGTTTTATCAAATGGTGATTTAAAATGCATTGGTTCAACGACGTATCAGGAATATCGCGGTATTTTTGAGAAGGATCGTGCGTTAGCCCGACGCTTCCAAAAAATTGATGTGCCGGAACCAACCGTTGAAGAGTGCGTACAAATCTTACAAGGTTTAAAAAGCCGTTTTGAGCAACATCACGGTGTTAAATATACGCAACCTGCCTTACGCGGCGCAGCTGAATTGGCTGAACGCTATATTAATGACCGTCATTTACCGGACAAAGCGATTGATGTGATTGATGAAGCAGGGGCTTATCAGCAATTACAGCCAGCTTCTAAGCGCAAGAAAACCATCGGTATTAAAGAAATCGAAAACATAGTGGCAAAAATTGCCCGTATACCATCTAAAACTGTCTCTAACGATGACATGGACACCCTGAAAAACCTTGAACGTAACCTCAAGTTGGTTATTTTCGGTCAGGATCAAGCCATTGATAGCTTATCAACCGCAATTAAGCTTTCGCGTGCCGGTTTAGGTCATGAAGATAAACCGATTGGCTCATTCTTGTTTGCCGGGCCTACCGGTGTAGGTAAAACGGAAGTGACACGTCAGCTAGCACGTATTATGGGCATTGAATTGATTCGTTTTGATATGTCTGAATACATGGAGCGCCACACTGTTTCACGCTTAATTGGCGCACCGCCAGGCTATGTTGGGTATGATCAGGGTGGTTTACTGACAGAAGAAATTAATAAACATCCGCATGCTGTGTTGCTGCTCGATGAAATTGAAAAGGCACACCCGGAAGTCTTTAACCTGTTATTACAAGTAATGGATCACGGTACGTTAACAGATAATAACGGTCGAAAAGCAGACTTCCGCAATGTCACCATTATTATGACCACCAATGCGGGTGCTGAAATGTTGAGTCGTGCTTCGATGGGCTTCGCCTCTCAGGATCACTCCTCTGATGGTATGGAATCGATTAAGAAAGCTTTCTCACCTGAATTTAGAAACCGCCTCGATGGCATTATTCAGTTCAAGCAATTGGGTCAGGATATGATTGCGCGTGTTGTCGATAAGTTTATCTTTGAATTTGAACATCAGTTAGAAGAGAAGGGTGTGACACTGTCTATTGATGATGAAGTGCGCACATGGCTTGCAATTAAAGGTTATGACCCTGTCATGGGGGCTCGACCACTAACACGAGTGATTCAGGAAAAACTGAAAAAACCACTGGCTGAAGATTTACTCTTTGGCACGTTAGTGAAAGGTGGCCATGTTACGGTGAAAGTGAAAGATGATGAATTGGTGTTTGATTCACAGAGCAAGAATTTGCCTGCGAAGCAGGATGCTTGAATAAAAAATAATGTTGAAGGTTTTAGTCTTGTGTAAGTCGGCTTTTAAGCCGACGCTGTGACAAATTGGAGTCACATAACTCTTCGTTAAAAAAATAGTACTTTATTAGCATAGGTGCTGATGTTTCTGCACCGCGTCGGCCTGAAGACCGACCTACCCGTTATTGGATTCTTATCTTCCGCGGAAAACGATTCGACCTTTGCTGAGATCATAAGGCGTTAATTGAACTGTCACTTTATCGCCTGTCAAAATACGAATATAGTTTTTACGCATTTTTCCGGAAATATGAGCTGTCACCACGTGACCGTTTTCTAGTTCAACTTTAAACGTTGTATTCGGCATCGTATCAATGACGGTGCCTTCCATTTCTATATGTTCTTCTTTTGCCATCTAAGTTTCAAAACCACAGTTAAAAATCAGGCGCAATAATGCCTGAATCAGGCCAAAACATCAAAGCCTGATTGCTTTAGTGTGAAGAAATTGGTTAAAAAAACCAATTTTAGATTTAAGCTGTGATTTTTGTCCATTCAATGGGCTGCCAAACAACATGTGGATGTGTCGCTTCTTCAGAAAAAACGAGTTCCATGCCAAGAAATTGAGTTAGTTTATCGAGATCATCAATTTCTGCTAGTTCTGCACGCAATGCAGCATAGTGACGCGGGTTGATATAGAGTAGATTTGCTTGATAGCCGTGGCTTAATTCAAAGTCATGAGCTAAACGATAAAGGAAGCTTAACATGGTGAACCTCCGGTCATCCTCATCAGGATGGTTGCTAGGTTAACATTACAATGCAGAATAATTGGGAATATTGCTGCATTAATTACTGTATCGGCTGTTTCTCTCCCTGTTTTAATAAATATAGCTAATATTTATGACATTATTGTTAAATATTGAAAAATTTTCGTGATCTAGCACAAGATATGGGTTTTTATTCGATATTTTTACTAAATGTAGTAGTAGGGTACTTTTATTCACTCTTTTTTAACCATTGCCAATCCTGACCATCAAAGAATTCCATTGGCTGATAGTTGCTTTTGTAAGACATCTTATTTGTTTTTGGGTTCCAGTAACCGAGGTAAAGCCAATCAAGATTAAGTGACTGAACGTAATCAATTTCAGATAATATTCCGAATACCCCGAGGCCGCGATTCGAATAATCAGGATCAAAAAAGGTGTACACGGCTGAGATGCCATCATCAAAACAATCAATCACCGCAACCATCATTAATTGTTCTTCTAATCGAAATTCAATCAATTTAGATGAAGACCAAATTGCACTGATTAAGTTTTCGTAACTGTCAGGTTCATCATTATCCATGCCACCGCCAGCATGGCGACCTTTCATGTACTTGCGATACAAGTCGTAATGTTCATTATCAAAAACAGCATCTTTAACCTTAAAGGTAATATCTTTATTCGCTGTTTTATTTCGACGCTGGCTACGACTGGGTTTAAATTCAGCGACAGGTACGCGAACCGGAATACACAAACCACAATCAGTACAATGTGGGCGATACACATTTGAACCACTGCGCCTAAAACCAATTTGAGCCAACTGACTATACTGTTTCATGACGATAGGATAGTTTGGATCAACAAAGAGAGTAATAGCTTGCCGATCATCGAGATAGCTACACGCATGTTCTGGTGTAATACAAAAACCAATTTTATCGAGTGCAGGTGTTTCTTCTTCACTCATGATCACTTTGCCATTTATGTTTTTCATAAGGTCGATTTGTATATCGATGTAACAAACTTATAAACTGTTGACGTGAAATCATGCCGGCGCCTAAGCTCTCTAAATGAGAAGTATAAACCTGACAATCGATAAGTTTAAAATTCCATTGTTCTAATTGTTGGGCTAAGGTTACAAAGGCAATTTTTGATGCATTTGAAACTCGGGAAAACATAGACTCACCAAAAAATACTTTTCCAATAGCGACACCGTATAAACCTCCGACAAGTTGATCGCCTTTCCAGCACTCAACACTATGTGCATAACCTGTATCGTGCAAATCAACATAGGCTTCAATCATCTCATCAAGTATCCATGTTTCATCCTGTATCTTGCCTTTTTCTAAGCGAGCTTCTGAGCAAGCGGTAATAACATCTCTGAAACTTTGATCAAAGCTTACGTGAAATTCTTTCTTACGAATGGTTTTTGCTAAACTGCGTGAAACTTTTATGTCTTGTGGTTCTAATACCATACGAGGATCGGGTGACCACCAAAGAATAGGTTGGCCTTCACTGTACCAGGGAAAAATGCCTTGTTGATATGCAGCGGTTAAACGTTCAATCGATAAATCACCACCCACGGCTAATAAACCATCGGGTTCTGTTAAGGCTAACTCAACACTAGGGAAGATGGTTTTGTGAACGTTGTCGAGTAAGTAGGGTGCGGTCATATATGTTATTTTATTGTAAGTCAGACTTCAGTCTGACGCAGTCTAAATTATTAAATTTGCTCAGTTATTGATAATAGGTTGTCAGACTGAAGTCTGACCTACGTTTTAAATGGACTATGTTCATTAAGCTCATCAATATAATGCAACATACCTTCTGTTTCATGCTTGAGAAAGTTATCGATGCTTTGTTTAAATTGCGGATGAGCAATCCAGTGTGCAGACCATGTTTTTGTCGGCATAAATCCTCGTGCAATTTTATGTTCACCCTGAGCACCCGGCTCAAAGTACTTCAATCCATTATTGATACAATATTCCAGCCCCTGATAATAACAAGCTTCAAAATGTAAATTATCAAATTCTTCAAAACATCCCCAGTGCCGACCGTACAATGTATCTGTTCCTTTAAGATTAAATGCACTTGCTACATAGTCATCCTGATATTTTGCTAATACCAAAACAATATTTTCAGGCATGGTGCGTGCAATTTCCTTAAAGAATTCTTTTGATAATGTCGCCATGCCACTTTTTCGTTCAAATGTACTTTCATAAAAACGATGGTAAACATTCCAATGCTCATCTGTTGCTTCATTGCCATTGACTATTTCAAATTCTATACCTTGTTCTTTTACGATTCGACGTTCACGTTTTATTTGCTTGCGTTTTTTTGATGTTAGTTGTTCCAGATAATGCGTGAAGCTTGTGTAATGGTTGTTACTCCATTGAAACTGACAACCTAATCGCATTATGAATTGAGGGTGGTGTTTGAAATACTCAGTGTCACGTTTGTTGGTGAATAAACAATGATATGAAGAGACCTGAGATTGTTCTGCAAATAGTAATACCGCATTAATCAGCGTATCGGCAATTTCGTGGTACTGATCATTATTGTTGATTAACAGGCGAGGACCGGTTGCCGGTGTATAGGGAATTGAGGTAACCAGTTTAGGATAATAACGAAGGCCATTTTGTTGGTATGCGTCTGCCCAGGCCCAGTCAAAAACAAATTCACCATAGGAATTAAATTTGATATAAACAGGTAAAGCACCTACGAGCTCGTCTTTTTTATAAGCTAAGAAAAAATGTGTAATCCATCCAAATTCTTTACCAACAGCACCGTTGTTTTCTAAAGCAATAAGAAATTCGTACTGAATAAAAGGGAATTGTTTACCCGCAAGATGATTCCATTCGTCTGCAGAAACAGCTTGTAACGAATCAATGTTTTTTATTGAAAGTGACATTTTAAAATGTTTTATTGAAAGGAAGGAGGGAGGGATTAAGAGTCTTTCATCATTTGTTCATATACAAAACCATGAAGCAATAGTTTTTCATTGTCTTCAAGTAATACAAATTCAATGCCATATTCAAAGCGATCACCCTCTTCCTTAGGTTCAACAACACGCCTGATTATTCCCGATATGGTTAAATATTGTTCGAGCCCAACTACGTTTACTTTACTACTAATAGTAATGGTGTCTCCTTTTACTCCAATAGGATCAAGGGTAAATATTTGTGAACCGGCGGTACTAATATCCTGCATTGAAGCACTTTTACCATCACCCAATGAACGTTCAGGCTCTTCATTTTGTACAGATACAATGAGTTTACAATCAACACGCTCAGCTTTTCGAACAGTAGTAGATTCAAGATTGTCAGGGAAAGTAAGATGAAGGTGTGGATAGGGGTGTTTAGTTGCATGTATTGCTGTCGCATTAAATCCTTTTGCGGAATTGCCACTCACAAGTCGAACAATAAAATTTTGCTCATTATTAATTCGTAAAGCAACACCTTGATCTCTAGGTGTGGTGACAATAATGCTTTTACCCTCTAAAAAACCAATGAGTTTGACATAGTAACGATCATCTTCATTACCAGGAGAAAACTGTAGCTGAACGGTATCGCCAACACTGTGTTTTAAATCTAAATTATTTTTATTATTTTCAGCCATTGCTTATTTACTCATTCCATTTACTGACTGAGCATACCATTTAAATTTTAGGGCTCCTATACTGAATTAAGCCTACTGGATTGAAATATTAAAAAAGCACACTCCTGAATATCAGAAGTGCACTGAAGTTTTATAAAATTATTTCTGGTTATCGAGGAAGCGTTCGGCATCAAGTGCTGCCATACAACCCGCACCGGCAGAGGTAATTGCCTGGCGATAAACATGATCAGCAACATCACCTGCTGCAAAAACACCTTCGACACTGGTCATTGTAGAATTAGCCTCACGTCCGCCTTTAGTGTTGAGATAACCATGATCCATATCGAGTTGGCCTTCAAAAATACCCGTATTGGGTTTGTGGCCAATCGCAATGAAGACACCCATCAGTTCGATATCTTTTGTACTGCCATCTTCACGATTTTTTAAACGTGCACCTGTAACACCTGTCGCATCACCTAATACTTCATCTAACTCAGAATTCCATTCAATGGTCACATTGCCATTTTTTGATTTTTCGATAAGTTGCGCTGATAAGATTTTTTCTGAGCTGAATTTGTCGCGACGGTGAATAACCGTCACATGAGAAGCAATATTTGAAAGGTATAACGCTTCTTCAACAGCGGTATTACCACCACCGACAACAGCAACGTCTTTACCGCGATAGAAGAAACCGTCACACGTCGCACAACCAGAAACACCACGACCTTTGAACGCTTCTTCAGACTCTAAGCCGAGATACATGGCTGAAGCGCCGGTGGCTAAAATTAAAGCATCGGCAGTATATACACCATTATCGCCAGTTAAAGTAAATGGACGTTTGCTCAAGTCGGCTTTATTAATGGTGTCGAAAATCATTTCTGTTTTGAAACGCTCTGCATGGTCTTTCATACGCTCCATTAAGGCTGGCCCCTGTAAACCTTCTACATCACCGGGCCAGTTATCAACTTCTGTCGTGGTCATGAGCTGTCCACCTTGTTCCATTCCTGTAATTAATACAGGTTCCAAATTTGCTCGGGCAGCGTAAACGGCAGCAGTATAGCCCGCTGGACCTGAACCAATAATTAATACACGACAATGTTTTGTTTCACTCATGGACTAAACTCCAGAAATTCTTAATTTAAAATGACTTTAAATGTGGTTAACAATTAGGTTTGTGCTATCTCAGTAAGTTGTGGACTGATTTTCATTATGCAACTTATGAGGCAACACAATGGTCAAAAAGTTTTAGAGACTTTTGCACGGATAGCGAGAAGTTAGAGAATAAGGCAAAATCGATGAAAAAGCGGAATGCACAAAACGTGCATGAGCATTTTGAAGGATTTTCGTCGTGCCCCACATATAATTAAAATATGGAGGGTAAACGCAATTATCTGGCTTCGTAGCATTCGTGCTGAAGACTCTTGTAGTATGGTACGCAAAGTCAATATACGGGTAAAGGTTGAATATGAAAATAGGTATCCCGCGAGAAATTAAAATACTCGAAGGCCGGATTGCTTTAACACCGGAAGCGATACGGGAATTGGTGAATATGGGGCATCAGGTTTTTGTTGAACAAAATGCCGGTGTTTTAAGTGGTTATCCTGACTCAGATTACCGGGATGCGGGTGCGCAGTTGTTTGATTCAGCAAAAGCGGTTTATAACAGCGCAAAACTCATAGTTAAAGTTAAGGAGCCACAAACAGCAGAATTAAAATACCTGCGAAAAGACCATATTCTTTTTTCATACCTGCATTTAGCCGCTGCTGAGGAATTAACTCAAGCGCTACTTAAGATTGGTTTAACGGCGATTGCATTTGAAACCGTTCGCCATAATGAGCAATTACCACTATTAGCACCTATGAGTGATATTGCCGGACGAATTGCTGTTCAGATTGGCGCTCACTTGTTACACCAACCCCAGGGAGGCAGAGGAATATTATTGGGAGGTGTTAGCAATATTTCTGATAAGGAAATAGAAAAAGGACACGTTGTTATTTTGGGTGGTGGGACAGCCGGTACAGGAGCCGCGCATATTGCGGCAGCATTAGGTGCAAACGTGCTCGTGATTGATCCAAATCGAGATAAACAAATTTTGCTTGAATCCATTGGTCAAAATGTAAGCACTGCTTTTCCAAATGAAGAAGAAATAGACAAGGCAGTAAAACAGGCCGATTTGTTGATTGGTGCGGTGTTAATACCCGGCGCTAAAGCACCACATTTGGTTTCAGCTGAACAGGTAAAATCAATGAAAGCAGGGAGCGTTATTATTGATATTTCAGTGGATCAAGGCGGGTGCATTGAAACAACTCATCCGACGGATTATGAGAATCCAACGTTTACCTGGGAAGACGTTATTCATTTTGGAGTAACAAATATGCCGGGGGCCGTACCTCGTACCTCAACACAGGCACTATCCAGAGTTTTATTACCGTATGTAGCCAGACTTGGTGAGGCTGACTGGCAATCGGATACGGCGTTAAACAGTGGTATTAACCTGAAAAATGGCGAGGTTATTCTAGAGACTTTAGCTTAATTCATGCGTTTATCGACACATTATGCTGACTTTTTCGGTAAGATACTCCAGCAGACAATAAATCTGTCTTGCATTTGATTGCTAATACAAATAATCTAACAATATTAGCAACTTAAGCAGTTTTTCTAATAAAATATATTAACTAAAATAACGACAAAGAACTCATTCGTGGCTCAAGCTAAACAAACATCATCCGATAAAAAACCACTCGCAAGCCATATCACACGTGGCTTAAAAGAAGGGGCGCTATTTATCTTTGGATTTACTGCGCTTTATTTTTTTCTCGCGCTTTATACCTATTCTGCTTCTGATCCCGGTTGGTCTCATAGTGGGGTTGCGGGTCAGAGCAATATTCATAATCTGGGGGGACCGAGTGGTGCTTTAATTTCAGATATTTTCTTCTCCCTGTTTGGCTATCTGGCTTATCTTTTTCCAATAATGGTGGCGTACTCGGGTCTACTAATTTATCGGGATAGCCAAAAGGAACACGTTTTAGATAAGCGTGGTGTTGCATTGCGTGCTTTAGGTTTTGTTCTAACATTGTTTGCAGGTTGTGCACTGGCCAGTATGCATGACGCGTCGGTTGTGAGCCCCTTGCCAGTGAATGCTGGTGGGATTCTGGGTGATATTTTAGGCAAACGGATGGAGCATGGTTTTAATATTATTGGCGCCACTCTGTTATTACTGTCTATCTTTTTTGCCGGTGTGACGCTCTTTACCCATTTGTCATGGTTGTGGTTAATGGATACAACGGGTGCCTATACAATAAAAGGTTTAAATGTTATTAAACAAAGTTTTATGCGCGTGTATAGTATTTATGAAACGCATAAAATGAAAAAAGAACGTGATCAGCAATTTAAAGTTACCGCGCAACGCCACGAAACGAAAAGACAAAAACGTAAAGATCCTATTATTCAGGCTCCACCAAAACCGGTTCAACCCAGCCCCCGTGTTCAGCAGGAAAAACAGGCCTCTCTCTTTGTCGCCGATTCAGATGGTTCATTACCTTCTTTGTCATTATTAGATGATGCAACGCCAAGCCAGCATCTTTTATCTGAAGATGCACTCAAGGCCATTTCACAACAAGTAGAAATGAAACTTCAGGATTTTAATATTGATGCAGAAGTCGTTGCAGTACATCCGGGCCCGGTTATCACCCGTTTTGAATTACAACCTGCTGCAGGAACAAAAAGTAGTCAGATTTCTAATCTTGCAAAAGATTTGGCGCGTTCTTTATCTGCAATCAGTGTGCGTATTGTTGAAGTTATACCGGGTAAAACAACCATTGGCCTGGAAATACCCAATGAACATCGTGAAACAGTTCGTTTAAGTGAAATTATAAGTTCAAAAGCGTTTGCTGATTCTAAATCGCCGTTAACGCTTGCGTTAGGCAAAGACATTAGTGGTGTAGCTTCCGTTGCTGATCTTGCCAAAATGCCTCACTTACTGGTTGCCGGTACAACGGGTGCAGGTAAATCCGTTGCCTTGAATGCGATGGTTTTGAGTTTGCTTTATAACTCAACACCCAGCGAAGTACGTATGATTATGATTGATCCAAAAATGCTGGAGCTTTCGATTTATGATGGTATTCCACATTTACTTGCGCCGGTAGTGATTGATATGAAAGAAGCCGCCAATGCCTTGCGTTGGTGTGTGGCTGAAATGGACACACGTTATCGATTAATGTCGAATTTAAAAGTACGCAATATCACGGGTTTTAATAAAAAAGTGAACGATGCGATTAAAGCAAAAGATCCAATAAAAGATCCGTTCCATCCAAAAGATTCAGAACTTCCTGTAGCAGACTTGCAACCCTTGCCCTATATCGTTGTCGTAGTAGATGAACTCGCTGATATGATGATGGTAGTCGGTAAAAAAGTTGAAGAACTAATTGCACGACTAGCTCAAAAAGCACGTGCATCAGGTATTCATCTGGTGCTTGCAACACAGCGTCCATCGGTTGATGTACTGACAGGATTGATTAAATCAAATATTCCAACACGTATTGCTTTTCAGGTTTCATCACGTGTTGATTCAAGAACGATTTTAGATCAAATGGGTGCAGAACAATTGTTAGGTCATGGTGATATGTTGTTCTTACCGCCGGGCACAGCAATACCAACCCGTATTCATGGTGCGTTTGTTGATGATCATGAAGTGAATAATGTTGTTGATAGTTTGAAAAAAAGTGGTAAGCCACAATATATTGAAGAAGTCACGACAGGGCCCAAAAATGATAATGCGATGCCAGGCTATAACGATGATGACGAAGGTGATGCATTGTACGATGATGCTGTTAAAATAGTGACAGAGACACGTAAGGCGTCTATTTCAGGTGTGCAACGTCGTCTTAAGATAGGCTATAACCGTGCAGCACGTATGATTGAAGCAATGGAACTCGCCGGTATTGTCGGGCCGCCAGAATCGAATGGTAGTCGAGAAGTCATCGCACCACCACCGGTTAAAGATTAAGCTGCCATTAAACTTAAATATATTCTAAAGAGTAAATAATGTTTAAAAAAATATTACTAACCATCACTTTTGTTGCATCAAGCTTTCAGCTTAGTGCGAGCGAATTAACAAGTTACTTAAGTAACCTGCATACCTTTAAGGCTGACTTTACTCAGTCTGTTTTTTCTGTAAACAATGAAGCTAAACAAAAAAGTATGGGTGAAATTATTGTTCGCAGCCCTGATAATTTTTATCTGGAATATAACAAACCTTATAAATTACTTTATGTAGCTGATGGTAAAAAACTCTGGAGCTACGATGAAGATTTAGAACAGGTTGTTGTTAAAGAACAGGGTAACTTATTAATTAACACGCCAGCGATGTTATTAGGAAATCCTAAAGATCTGACTAAGTCATACCGCATTGAAAAAACCGGGATAGTTGAAGGCTGGTTGTGGTTTGAATTAACACCTAAACAAGAAAATGGTAACTTTGAAACGGTTGGACTCGCTTTTGATGGTAACAAGCTTGTTGCCATGGAAATGAAAGATAACTTCGGGCAAACAACGCGTTTAGAATTTAATAATGTGGTTAAAAATCCAACCCTAACCAAAAACCAATTTAAATTTGTTCCACCTAAAGAGGTTGATGTCATCGGGCAACATGATCAATAAGATCAATAAAACACAATAATGAACTGTATTTTATATGAAGCAGGAACAAACCCTTTTCCCGAAAAATGATAACAGCGAGTGGCAACCACTTGCTGATCGCATGCGCCCACAACAACTCGATGATATTGTTGGACAGCAACATTTATTAGCTGAAGATAAACCACTTCGCCAAGCCATTGAAAATGGAAAACTTCATTCTCTTATATTATGGGGCCCACCTGGTACAGGTAAAACAACTTTATCACGTATGATCGCAAATTATTGTGATGCTGAATTTATTAGTTTGTCGGCTGTATTATCCGGTGTAAAAGATATTCGCGAAGCAGTAACCCGTGCACAGCAATATCAACAACAAGATAAACCCAGTATTTTATTTGTTGATGAAGTTCATCGTTTTAATAAATCACAACAAGATGCTTTTTTACCTTTTGTTGAAGATGGTACGTTTACCTTTATTGGTGCAACCACTGAAAACCCTTCATTTGAACTCAATAATGCACTACTGTCTCGTGCACGTGTTTACGTTTTAAAATCCATTAATGAACAAGATCTAACTCAAGTATTAAAACGCGCATTAAAAGATACTGAAAAGGGACTTGGTAATAAAAAGTTACAAGCAACGGATGATGTCTTAAGTTTATTAGGGCAGGTTGCAGACGGCGATGCACGTCGAGCTTTAAACTTATTGGAAATTGCCAGCGATTTAACTGAAAATAACATCATTGATAAGGAGACCATAAAGAGTATCTCTGGTGAATCTCTGCGACGTTTCGATAATCATGGCGAAGCATTTTACGATCAAATCTCTGCGTTACATAAATCAGTGCGTGGTTCAGCACCCGATGCGGCACTTTACTGGCTAGTGAGAATGTTAGATGGAGGATGTGATCCTCTTTATATTGCTCGTCGTGTTGTACGTATGGCAAGCGAAGATATTGGTAATGCCGACCCGCGGGCATTAACACTCTCAATGCAGGCATGGGATGTTCTGGAACGCTTAGGCAGTCCTGAAGGTGAACTGGCATTAGCACAAGCGGTGCTTTATCTCGCAAGCGCGGCTAAAAGTAATGCTGTATATAAAGCGTATAATCAGGCAAAAGCGGATATTAAACAATATGCCTCCGCTGAAGTACCGGTTCATTTACGCAATGCACCGACAAAACTAATGAAAGAACTGGGTTACGGCAAAGAATACCGTTATGCACACGATGAACCTGAAGCCTATGCGGCAGGTGAGTCGTATTTTCCAGAAACAATGCCCGAGATGAATTATTATCAGCCGGTTGAACGAGGTCTTGAAATAAAAATCAAAGAAAAGCTCGCTCACTTGCGAGAGTTAGATCAAAAAGCGGGTAATAAAGGGTAAACTACGCACTATGAATAACTTAATTGCCATTGCGATAGGTGGATCACTCGGTGCGGTGATGCGGTACCTGACGTCTATTAGCGTATATCGTATTTTTGGAACCGATTTTCCGTATGGAACATTAACGGTTAATGTTGCGGGTTCATTACTGATTGGATTTATCTCAATTTTATTACTTGAACGTTATATGTTACCGGAGTTTTGGCGCGCCATTATTATTATTGGTTTTCTTGGTGCATTCACTACCTTTTCGACGTTTTCTTTAGAAACTTTTAATTTGATTGAAGCCGGTGAAATGCTAAAAGCATTTACAAATATGTTTTTGAATATTTTCCTCTGTTTAGGTGCAACCTGGATTGGGGTCATTGCAGGAAGACAACTATGAAAATGCATGATGTGACAATAGTACGAATCTACCTCACTGAAGGTGAAACACAGCTTAAAAACTTAATGAAACGTTTACGTGACTGGGAAAAGCTACGTGGGCTAACGGTTTTTCGTGGTGTTTCAGGTTTTGGTGAGTCGGGTGTTATTCACGGTAGTGACATTGTAGCTTTGTCATTGAACTTGCCTATTGTGGTTGAGTTTTTTGATGAAGAAGAAAAAATAAATAGCATTATCGAACATATTAGAGGTCAAATTAAAACAGGCCACATGTTAAAATGGTCTGCTCAAATTATCGAATAAACATGCAATATAGAATATAAGGTTTGCTTTACCATGCTTGATCCACAATTATTAAGAAACAATCTTGAAGATACGGCGGCATTATTGAAACGCCGTGGTTACGAATTTGATACAAAACAATTCGCTACATTAGAAGAGCAACGTAAAACCTTACAGGTTGATGCACAAGCTTTACAGGCTGAACGTAATAAAAAATCGAAAAATATTGGTAAAGCAAAAGCATCCGGTGAAGATATTCAACCATTACTTGATGAAGTGTCATCACTAGGTGCAAAACTTGAAGAAGCCGAAAAAGCCTTAGCGGTTGTTCAGGAAGATATGCACAACATTATGATGATCATGCCTAATGTTCCTGATGAATCTGTGCCGGATGGAAAGTCCGAAGATGATAATGTAGAAATTCGAAAATGGGGTGAACCTAAGCAGTTTGATTTTGATGTTAAAGACCATGTTGATTTAGGTGAAGCATTAGGTCAGCTAGATTTTGAAACAGGGGCGAAGATTGCCGGTTCACGTTTTGCGGTTATGAATTCTGGCATTGCGAACATGCACCGCGCTTTAACGCAGTTTATGTTAGATCTACATACTACTGAGCATGGTTATACTGAAACATATGTACCTTATATCGTAAATAGTGATAGCTTGCGAGGCACAGGTCAGCTACCAAAGTTTGAAGAAGATTTATTTAAACTTCGCGCAGAACAGGACTTTTATTTAATTCCTACAGCTGAGGTGCCGGTAACCAACATTGTGCGTGACACCATTATTGAAGATGACTACATGCCTCGCAAATTTGTATGCCACACACCTTGCTTTCGTAGTGAAGCAGGATCTTATGGTCGTGATACCCGTGGCATGATCCGTCAACACCAATTTGAAAAGGTTGAATTAGTACAAGTTGTAACGGCTAGTCAATCTGCACAGGCACATGAAGAACTCACTTCACATGCTGAGGCGGTGTTACAAAAACTAAACTTACCTTATCGTATGGTCAACTTATGTACCGGTGATCTTGGTTTTGCATCACATAAAACATTTGACTTAGAAGTTTGGTTACCCGGTCAAAACAAGTACCGTGAAATTTCATCATGCAGTAACTATGGTGACTTTCAGGCACGTCGTTTAAAAGCACGTTGGCGCAATCCTGAAACAGGAAAACCTGAACTGGTACATACTCTAAATGGTTCTGGTTTAGCGGTAGGCCGCACACTTGTGGCAGTAATGGAAAATTATCAGGATGAGAAAGGGCGTATCCATGTTCCTGACGTCCTGCAGTCGTACATGGGTGGTCGTAAAATCATAGAGTAAAGTGCAACTAGTCAGATTTATACAATCTGACAATTCTCTGATTTAATTACGTACCATCATAATCAAAAAAATCACAAACCCGACTATTGCAGCTAAAGGTACGACAAACCCCATCCAGTCTTGTGTTGTACCTTTAGGTGAGTTTTTCATTGCGTGTCGTACACTTGGGTATATCATAAACAGCATACCAATTAGTAATGCTGCGGAACCTATCTTTAACCAATCCATTTATGTGTCTCACTTTCTAATTTAAAAGTAAAAAAAACCCCGCTTAGTGAAAGCGAGGTTTTTTGAACGATGTATCTATAAATTATTAATCGTCACCTAATACGCCCAGCAATTGTAACAATGCTGTGAACATATTAAGTAGAGATAAAAACAAGCTTGCCGTTGCCATAATGTAGTTTGTTTCGCCACCATGAATAAGTGATGATGTTTGATATAAAATGAAGCCGCTCATAATCATAATAACGCCGGCACTTACAGTTAAAGATAATGCTGGAATACCCAAAAAGATATTTAATAAAGACGCACCAACTATAACTAACATGCCGACCATCAAAAATCCGCCCATGAAGCTAAAATCTTTGCGGGTCGTTAACGCATAACCAGATAGTCCAAGGAAAATAACACCGGTGCCGCCTAACGCAGTCATTACAATGCTTGGGTTAACAGCCAGATAAAAGGCAACCATTGGACCAATACCAAAACCGAGCAAGCCTGTAACGGCAAAAATAACCGGGATGCCTGATGCAGAATTAGCCGTGCGTGGTAAAACAAACCACAGCATGCCGATACCAACGAGTGTCGCCACAAGTCCCATGCCTTGAGAAGCTTGCATCGAAATGCTCACATAAGCCATAAATGCGCTAAATAGGAGCGTCATTGATAATAGTTGATATGTGCTACGAATGACCTTGTTGGTTGATAAAACCGACTCAACGGGGCGTGACGCAACAGATTGTTGTCCTAACATAAGGGTATTCCTCTTAATAATTTATATTGTGTTTCTCTTACAAAGTATGACCAAAGCATACCGTATTAGTTCTTAATATCAAGGCATTAGATTCAGATTTCAAGGGCAATTATGACTGGAAAATTATTTTTTCTTGCTGTATATTGCGCAGCCTCAGAACGGTGCAAAAGCCCATTTTGAGCAATTTGGAGAGGTGACTGAGCTGGCCGAAAGTACCGGTCTTGAAAACCGGCGTAGGGCAACCTACCGTGGGTTCGAATCCCACCCTCTCCGCCACTTTACGAAAGGCTATCCAAATTCGGATAGCCTTTTTTTATGCACGAGAAAAAAACAAAAACTACCCAAAAGAGGGGATATAGGTTACTGTTTAACCATAGTATCTAACCCCCAAAATGATAAAAATGATAAAAATCATCCTTGCTGATGACCATAGTCTGGTTCGTACTGGTCTCAGTCGATTATTAGAAGATGTCGATGAATTTACTGTTATTGCTGAAGCAAATAATGGTATTGATGCGATTGCACGTGTTAAAGAACATTGCCCTGATGTCACTATCCTCGATATCAATATGCCAAAGTTGGATGGTATTAAAACGACAGAAATTCTTCGTCGTGATTTTCCCGAATTAAAAATTATTATTATTAGTATGCACAGTGATGAGTTGTTCCCACAACGCCTGCTTAAAGCGGGTGCAAATGCATATTTAACAAAAGACTCCGGTATTCAGGAAATTAGCCATGCTATTCATGAAGTCATGGCAGACCGAAGTTATATTTGCACAGAAGTTGCGCATAAATTAGCGCTGTTAAACAGTGGTGGAAATGGCTCATCACCCTTTAAAAATCTTTCTAAGCGAGAGCTTGAGGTTTTATGCCTTATGATAAAAGGGCTTAAAGTCGCGGATATATCCGATAAACTTTGCCTGAGCCCAAAAACCGTAAGCACCTATCGTTACCGACTTCTGGGTAAACTTTCTGTACAAAATGATATCGAACTCACCAAACTTGCTATGCAGCATGGCTTTATTGAAGAATCCCCACTTCCTTAGTATTATCAGTATCTTACCTAACTCATTTAAAGTAAAAAATCACTAATATTACGACCGGTTTTGATCTGGCTTGTCGCACTTGTCTGCATTTATCCATGTTTAACCACGTTTCTCGATGAAAATGGCAAACAATATACTCACTAATTACCATGCTCGATGACCCTTCATTTGCTCATAAAACGAAATACCATTTAGAATGCGATTTGTATCTGGTTTCGTCTTATCTCTTGAGTCGGTATAACGCCTCAACTAAAAGATGAAAGCCAGCTTGTTTGAGCCAGTTTTTTAAACACTTTGATAGCTTACCAGGACGATAATTTTTTTATGGCAACGATTCCCCCGGAGTTTGATGCGAAAGCAGTATTACGAAACATACCGCATAAACCGGGTGTTTATCGTATGCTGGACGAAAAGGGCATCGTTATTTATGTGGGTAAAGCAAAAGATTTAACAAAACGTGTTTCCAGTTATTTTTTAAAAAATGTTAGCAGCCCGAAAACGCGTGTCATGGTGACGTACATTCGTGATATCGAAATCACCGTCACTCATACAGAAAATGAAGCACTCATTCTCGAAAATAATTTAATCAAATCTCTCAAGCCACGTTATAACGTTTTATTTAGAGACGACAAAAGTTATCCTTTTATTTACCTTTCAAGTGAACATGGGTTTCCGCGTTTATCGGTTCATCGTGGCGCTAAAAAACGTAAAGGGCGTTATTTTGGTCCTTATCCCAGTGCGGGGGCAGTGCGTGAAACATTAAGTTTGTTACAAAAGATATTCCCCGTGCGTCAATGTGAAGATAGTTTTTATAGCAATCGATCACGTGCTTGTTTACAGCATCAAATCAAACGCTGTACCGCACCGTGTGTTGGATTAATTACAGCAGAAGACTATGCCGTAGACGTTAATCACGCGGTGATGTTTTTACAAGGTAAAAGCAATATCGTGATTGAACAACTGATCGCACGCATGGAACAAGCATCAGCTGATTTGAATTTTGAAAAAGCTGCATACTTTCGTGATCAAATTGCCAACCTGCAACGCATTCAGGAAAAACAATACATTGATAGTGAAGGCGGTAATCAGGATATTATTGCAGCCGCATTACAAAATGGCATAGCTTGTGTGCAACTATTTTCCATAAGAGGAGGGAGAAATCTTGGCAGCAAAACCTTCTTCCCACAAAACGCAAAAAACAGTGAGCCTGCTGAAATATTATCGACCTTCATCGCACAATATTATCTGGGGGACGCGCAAAGCCACGGTCGGGAAATTCCGGCAGATATCATTTTAAGCCATGAAATTGAAAACAAAGAACTCATGGAACAGGTGTTAAAAGAACAAAGTGAACGAAGCGTTAAACTGCAAGCTAAACCGCGCGGGCAACGTGCACGCTGGTTAGAAATGGCAGAACAAAATGTTAAACAAGCACTACAAAGTCGCTTAAATAGCCATGCGACGGTATTACAACGCTATGAAGCACTACAAAATGCGCTACAGTTAGATGAAATGCCAATGCGCATGGAGTGTTTTGATATTAGTCATACGATGGGCGAGGCAACGGTTGCCTCTTGTGTGGTATTTGATGATAAAGGCCCGCTGAAAGCAGATTATCGTCGTTTTAATATTGAAGATATCACCCCAGGTGATGATTACGCAGCAATGAAGCAAGCGTTAATGCGACGTTATAAACGGTTAAAAGAAGGCGAAGCCAAAATGCCAGACATTCTATTTATAGATGGGGGTAAAGGGCAGGTCAGTCAGGCAGAAGCAGTACTTGAAGAGTTACAAATTAACGATGTTTTGCTGATCGGCATAACAAAAGGGGAAGGAAGAAACCCTGATTTAGACACACTTTACTTGTCGGCAACTAAACGCAAGATTATACTGCCCGCAGATTCACCAGCATTACATTTAACCCAGCAAATTCGAGATGAAGCGCATCGATTTGCAATAAGTGGCCACCGCAACAGGCGTGCTAAAAAGCGGAAAACATCCGTTTTAGAAGGTATTGCAGGGCTTGGTCCAAAACGGCGACAACAGTTACTTAAACAATTCGGTGGTTTACAGGAAGTGACACGGGCAGGTATCGAAGATATCGCCAGAGTACCAGGCATCAGTAAACAATTAGCAAAAAAAATATATGAAACCTTCCATATGGAAAGCGAATAATTAGATTATGAATTTAAACATCCCAAACATACTCACACTTTGCCGAATCGGTTTTTTACCTGTATTGGTCATCGTTTTTTACTTCCCACATTTTGAAAACCAGCACGTCGTGTTAGCGAGTTTATTCTTTTTTATCGGCGTGACAGATTTGTTAGATGGCTATCTGGCAAGAAAGCTTAATCAACAGTCCGCTTTTGGTGCCTTTTTAGATCCCGTCGCAGACAAACTCTCAGTCAGTATCGCTTTAATACTGATCGTAAGTGCACATCCTCATTATTATGTTGCGATACCCGCAATCGTAATTATTGGCCGAGAACTCACTATCTCTGCATTACGTGAGTGGATGGCAAGTGTTGGTGACACCGTAAAAGTCAAAGTGTCCTTTGTCGGAAAAGTGAAAACAGCAGGGCAGTTATGGGCCATAGGATTCATGCTTTATGAGCAACCGATTGGCTGGTTTTCACCACTACAATTTGGCTATTTATTGCTCTATATATCAGCAGGATTAACACTGTGGTCAATGATTAGCTATTTAATAGCAGCATGGCCAAGTTTGGGAAAAGATAGCTAAAAAAGACCGTTCAAACCCTTGACACTTAGGCCTGTATCTATAAAATAGCCGGCCTTCAAAGCGGGAATAGCTCAGTTGGTAGAGCGGTACCTTGCCAAGGTACAGGTCGGGAGTTCGAGCCTCCTTTCCCGCTCCAAATAGTAAAAACCTCGGCGCTGTAATAGCATAAAAACCGGGGTTTTTTTATGTTGGAGATGACATATAATCGACAACAGAAAGATACGGCGAGGTAGCCAAACGGCTGGGCAAGTGATTGCAAATCACTCTTATGTCGGTTCGAATCCGATCCTCGCCTCCATTTCCTCGTTAGGGTGTGGGAAACAATTGACAGATTTTACAAAGAAGATTGACTGTCACTAAATAAATAATCACTTTAGTTACCTGCCCAGGTGGCGTTGTGGTAGACGGTCGTTGTAAAACGATAGCTAACAGACGTGAAAGGGTGTAGTAAGTAGTAAAAATGTCATCTGCCCAGGTGGCGAAATTGGTAGACGCAAGGGACTTAAAATCCCTCGGTGGCAACACCGTGCCGGTTCGATTCCGGCCCTGGGCACCATTATTTTTTATAGAACAATCCTGTTCTATTATCCAATTCATAATTAAACATATTAATGCGATCGCTAGCGAAGTAATCTGTGCTTAAGCACTCTTAACTCTGTTTCTACTTCTATACGTAGGCGTTAATGCATAGCAGTGAGGCAGAACAAACGTAAATCAATTAAACGATTATCTTTGTTATCACCATTAATATGATCAAGCTCTAAAGGAACGGGCTTCGTGGTTTGTTTTACTTTTCGCAGTGCCTTGTTCAATCCACATATCGAAGTCAGCATGCTAGTCGTGGGAGGGAGTTTGTTATGTGCATTTATCCATTAAGCCAAACAGGTATCTTTGGCGAAAACTTTTCTTCAATCTGATGCATTGTCATGCTTATCTTCCGATTTTTGTGAAACCAGTATTTCTTCCAGAGAAAATCCGGTCATGCCATGAATCGTTCGCCATAGGTAATAAAGTATTATCATCATAATGAGCATGGAAGGAATGGCGATGACTGGATAGCTGAGCAACGTCATTTGTCCGAGTTCCTCGTTGAAAGCAGCGCTACCCGGCGCGCTGGTAACAATCCATTTTGCGAGGATATAGTTCATCACTGATGAAAAGAAAAATGCACCGCTCAGTAAATAAGTGGCATTCAACAGACGACTTTCAAACGCTGCGGTATTTCCACTATCCTCGAGTTTCCGCTTGATCTTATCGACATCCATAATGTTTGGACTATAGAGCAGAGTCTTGATCAGGGGATAACGGGTGTATGTAGAAACTAACACAGCGATACCTATCAATCCTGGGATAGTAGCCTCCTTGACTGCCAGCCAGTGTGAATCAAGTTGCAACAGGCCGATGCCACCAGTAAGTAATACACTGATCAAGCCCAGCAGTGCAATGAAATTGAATTTCTTGTACTGGATTCGTTCGAACAGCCCCCATCCCAGAGGGAAAGCAAGCGCTACTATCAAAGCGGTTGTTGCACCAAGGGCATCATTACCACTGAGCTTCATCAGGATAATTGAGGGAATAATTATACTGACCAACAGATCAATCATTGGGCGTGGTTTATGGTCAGAGGAATTTTGTGTTGTTGTGTTATGGATGTTAGTCATACTCGGTCTCTAATTTTGGATATCACAAGCGTGTTAAGTGTTACTTATCACCGCTCTATTTGGTGTCAACAAAAGTCACAGTTGATGATACTTGTTTGTTGGCGCATTTGTTTCGGTGTCGTATTTAATAATGCTCTCACGTATTTTTATAATTAAACCAGTAGCTCAATCCAGTGTTTTACAGGAACTTGAGCTTTGCTGGCCATATGCATCTGGCATCCAATGTTAGCTGTAACAATAACTTCAGCTTGTCCACTGGAGAGTGATTTTAATTTATTATCTAATAATTTTTGTGCAAGAGCAGGTTGCAAAAATGAATAAGTACCCGCCGACCCACAACATAAGTGACTGTCAGAGACATGAGTTAATGTATAACCGAGTTGTGTAAGTATTGGCCCAATTATGCCAGTGAGTTTCTGTCCATGCTGAAGTGTGCAGGGGGAATGAAACGCAACGTGCTGATACTTTTTATCCGTTGCCTGTAACGGTATTAATTGGTTGAGGTCTTCGTTAGCCAAAATCTCGCTGATATCTTTTGCAAGTTGACTTACACGTTTTGCCTTGTCGGCATAATCCGGATTATCAGCAAGCAGGTCAGCATAATCTTTTACCATGGCACCGCAACCACTCGCGGTGACAACAATGGCTTCAGCACCATTTTCTATTAATGGCCACCATACATCTATATTATGTTTAATTGCATTAAGCGCTTCTTCTTCGGCAGATAAATGATGACTCACTGCACCGCAACAACCTGCTGTGGAGTGAGTTTGTAATTCAATACCGAGTCGTTGAAGAATAATTTTACTTGCCCGATTCGTATCCGGTGTTACCGAAGCCTGACCACAACTTTCAAGTAAGATCATACTTCGTTGACAATTTTCCTGTTCGAGGGGAGCGGAAAGTTGTGGTTTGTTTATCTGTGGAATTTTGCGAGCAATATTTAATGGCAATAATTTACGAGGCCACTTCGCTAGCTTTAGTAAAAACACAAATCGCTTTTGGTTAGGAATAATTTTTCTGAGCAAATAACGCACGAGCTGTTGATGCAAAGGGCGAGTGACTTGCTGTTCTATTATATTTCGACCAATATCAACAAGCTTTGAATAATTAACGCCGGACGGGCAGGTCGTTTCACATGAACGACAAGTCAGGCATCGATCTAAATGTTGTTGTGTTTTACGTGTAACTTCGTTCCCTTCCAGAACTTGTTTAATAAGGTAAATGCGTCCACGTGGGCCATCCAGTTCATCCCCAAGTAACTGGTAGGTAGGACAAGTAGCAGTACAAAAACCACAGTGCACACAGCTACGCAAGATTAAATTTGCTTTTTGACCTTGAGGTGTATCGAGATATTTATCGCTAATTGATGTTTGCATAATAGATTATAAGTCTTTGTACATTCGGCCAGGATTTAAAATACCTTTGGGATCAAATGCATTTTTAAGGTTGTTATGTAACTCCATCATCTTAGGATGTAAAGGATGAAAGATATCTTGAGAGCGCTCACCATTTCTAAATAAAGAGGTATGCCCACCTGCTTGTTCAGCAGCTGATCTAATTTTATCTGCCGGTTCATCACTCAGTAACCAGCGTTGTGCACCACCCCAGTCCAACATCCATTTTCCTTTAAGATCTAACTGCGCAGTGTAAGGTGCCAATGAGAGTCGCCATAAAGGTAACGTTGAATCGAAGAAGGAATGTTTATGTTCATTAATTTTATGCCAGAAATTATCATTGTCTGAAAGTTCATCGCCACCCATTTTTTGTTTTGCAGTTACGACACTATTTGCTGTTCCACATAAGCGTAAATAGAGACGTGCACCATCATAAAGTGCAGCAGATACTGGAAGCGATGTTCTTGAGTGTTGTGCAATAGCATCAATTGCAGTTTGTTCATCAAGTTCTTTAATCAAGGTGATTTCAGCTTCGGCTTTCGGTAAAACTTTTAAAGAGACTTCTAGCAAAATTCCCATAGTACCTAAGGCGCCGCACATTAAACGTGAAATATCATAACCCGCAACATTCTTCATGACTTCACCACCAAAGCTAAGGATTTCACCTTTGCCATTGAGTAGTTTTATACCGAGTACGAAGTCACGAGCTGATCCTGCATAAGGACGGCGAGAGCCTGACAAGTTACAGGCGATAGTGCCACCGAGGGTTGCGCTTTCGCCAAAATGAGGTGGTTCAAAAGGTAACATTTGGTTATTTCCAGCAAGCGCGGACTCTATTTCATGAAGAGGAGTACCACCACGCGCAGTGATAACCAATTCTGTTGGCTCATAACTAATAATGCCGGCATTACTGCTTATTTCAAGTTTTTCACCTGAAGGCGTTCTTCCATAAAAAGCTTTACTATTGCCACCCATAATTTGCAAAGAACGATTGTTCTCATAGGCATCAATAATATTTTGCTGCAATGTTAAAGATAGATCGGTCATGGTATTCAATAAGCCTGTGACAATGATTAAAAACGTTCAAGTTCAGGGAAAGGAAGTTTACCTTTATGCACATGCATAGCACCAAACTCAGCGCAGCGGTGTAATGTCGGAACGGCTTTTCCAGGGTTTAATAATCCTTTTTCATCAAAGGCGGCCTTTACTGCGTGAAATTGTTCTAATTCAAGCGAATCAAATTGCACACACATCTGATTTATTTTTTCGACACCAACACCATGTTCGCCGGTAATGGTGCCGCCAACTTTTACACAAAGCTCTAAAATTTTACCGCCAAATTCTTCTGTGCGTTCCAGCTCACCTTCGATGTTTGCATCATAAAGAATGAGCGGATGCAGATTGCCATCGCCGGCATGAAATACATTGGCAACGGGTAAACCATATTCTTCTGACATGTCAGTGATGCTTCGCAAAACTTCTGGTAAATGCCTGCGTGGTATTGTGCCATCCATACAATAATAATCAGGTGAAATACGCCCGACGGCAGGGAAAGCTGCTTTACGGCCTTTCCAGAATATCATTCGTTCATTTTCATCTTTTGCGGTGCGTATCTCAGTAGCGCCACTTTGAGAAAGGATTTTACGAACAATCAAAACATGCTCAGAGACATCTTCATTGGTACCATCGAGTTCGCATAATAAAATTGCCGCAGCATCAACAGGATAACCTGCATGTACAAAATCCTCTGCCGCTTTAATTGCCAGTGTGTCCATCATTTCAAGCCCGGCAGGAATAATGCCCTCGGAAATAATATTACCGACCGCTGCTCCGGCTTTTTCAACATCATCAAATGCTGCAAGAATCACTTGTGCACATTGAGGGATAGGTAATAGCTTAACGGTGACTTCAACGATCACACCTAACATACCTTCTGAACCTGTCATTAGTGCAAGTAAGTCAAAGCCAGATGAGTCAAGCCCACTCCCACCAATAGTAAGAAGTTCACCGTCCATAGTAATGATTTTAAGTTGCTGGATATTGTGAACCGTTAGTCCATATTTAAGACAATGTACGCCACCGGAATTTTCTGCGACATTACCGCCAATGGTGCAGGCAATTTGTGAAGAAGGATCGGGTGCATAATATAAATTAAATTCTTCAGCTGCTTGTGATATTGCAAGATTACGGACACCGGGTTGTACACGAGCTACCCGGTTATTTGTATCAATATCAATAATGTCTTTAAATTTAGCGAGGCTTAACAAGATCCCATTATCTAGTGGTAAAGCGCCACCGGACAAACCGGTCCCGGCACCACGTGCAACTACAGGAACTTCACGTTCATAGCATAAGCGGAGGATCGCCTGAACCTGTTCTGTCGTTTCGGGTAACAAAACGATCATCGGTAAATGTCGATAAGCAGACAGGCCATCACATTCATAAGGATGCATATCTTCTGCTTCATGCAAAACCGCCTCTGAAGGTAATATCTTAAATAGTTCGCTTAGCAGAGATTTTTTGTTGAATGATATTTTATTTGTATCTGAAGACGAGGATTGTTTTTTATGAATATTCATATTTATTTTTACTTCTTTGTAATATATTTATTTATGATGTTACAAGAAAATAATTTATGGTGTGTTAGCAAAGAGTTTCATTTGTTCAGTAATAACTTTTTGCCATTGTGCGGATACCGTATTTTTAAAACTATGATAGTCATTACTTGTTTCATTGTAGCTTCTTATTTTATTCATGGCTGTTTGTAATAAGCCAGAGAAATAATTAATTTTTCTGATACCAAGGGTGATTGATTTTTGTATAGCTGAATCAGAAACACCGGTTGCCCCGTGCATAACCAATGGAATATCAGTTAGTGATGCAATTTCTTTGATAACATCAAAATTAATGTGCGGCTCAGATTTATAAATACCATGTGCGGTGCCGACTGCAATGGCTAAGGCATCAACATTAGTTGCGCTAATAAATCGTTGAGCTTCTGTTACATCGGTATACGGAATGTCTTCTGGACTTTCTTGTTGTGTATCGGCAACACCTTCTTCACCTGCTATTCCACCAATCTCACCTTCTACACTTGCGTCATAACGATGGCTTAATTCAACGACTTTATGTGTGATCTCAATATTGTCATCAAGAGGTAACAATGAACCGTCTATCATGATGCTGGTAAAACCCAGATCAAGAGCTTGCTTGATCATATCGAACTGATCGGGTGCAGCATGATCAAGGTGTAATACCGCAGGTACACTCACTGATTCGATTGCCTTTAATAAAGAAGGCACTAATAACGGTGCACGAATATCATCAAAGTGGCGACTGGCAATACCAATGATGACAGGTGTTTGTAATGATTCTGCGGCGTCGAGTACGCTAAATGCCATATCGAGATCGAGTATATTAAAGGACCCTGTTGCGGTTCCTTTTACAGAAGCTTTTTCAAAATTTTTTACCGAATCAAGCTGACTTTTTAATACCTGCTCAAGATTCTGTTTCATGACTTAGCCTTTTGCGACAACCGTTGATAAGCTGTAGTTAATGCATTCTCGTCACCAACATTACCGGGAAATATAACCACGGGCATCTCTGGATAACGTGGGTGATTGTCAGGGCAACAGACAACCGAACAACCCGGAAGTATTTGTCCCACTACGCGTGAAGTGCGTAGTGATAAGCCACTACTCAACACATCATTAGAGGTAATTCCTCCCTTGCTAATGAGAAAGCCCAGTGTTTCTGGCAAATTTCGAACAACATCCATCAGGAATGCTGATACCTGTTCACCAAAAGCAAGACGTGTTTGTTGATCTGCAAAAACTTTTTCAACACGACTTGTGTAAATAACCGGTGTTAAGTTTTTAGCATGAGCGTCTTCAGCTTGCTTCAATACATCCTTTAATAGTGAATCACGTTCAGTGGGAATTCGCTGAACATCGACTTCAAGCGCAACGACATCATTTTGTTTGAGTAACTGCTCGAGTTGTTGAGTTGTCTTTTTAACATGCGAACCCACAATCACTGCGCCTGCTTTACCCTTACGTACATAATTAGACATTTCTTCAGCAGCAACAGGTTGTGGCGGCAGGTTGGCTAAGGATGTCAGTAAACTGGCACCACTGCGGAACAGAAAACGTTTACCTTGTATAGCAGCTTCTTTTAATTGTTCTGCAAAGTTATTTAAATCATCCTGAGTTTCACAATCGACAGCGCAACATATATTATTTTTCAAACTCAATAAGTGACTGAGAGAATTTCCACGTATCTCATCAAGCAGGAAACGTTCAACCTGATCGGCTTTAATGCGCCCCTGAGTTTTTTCTTCAACATAGTCGGGTAAAAAACTGTGCTTGTAAGAAAATACAGAATCGTTTGCAAATTCAGTTTCATGAACGGGGATTTCTTTTCCGTCAACCACCAGATAGTGAACGCTGTCACGAGTGATACGCCCACCTTCAAAAAAAGCAGGCACAAGAAAATGTGCATCAAAAGGACCGAGTTCTTCTGCAATGACATCGGTTTCAACCGGATAATGTCCGCGTAATGTTGAATCGGAGCGACTGACAAGAATAGGGTTAATCGTACGTTCTTCCTGTTTTAATTCATCAAGTGCAATTTGAATATTCTGACAGACTTCACGGGTAATATCCGCAGCACGATTTGCATCCATGCCACGTGTATTTGTCAGAATAAAAAATAGCGGTGATGAATCAAGCATTGCGTCATGTAAGGTTGCAACATCCCAGCGAGTTAATAACAAACAGCTATGCACTGTTTGTGAGCCTGTTGGGTCATCATCGAGAACAATTATTTTTGTGTATTTCATAATTAATATTTTTTTCAATTTATAAAACCGTGCAAAGGTTTAAGGCATAAACACAAAAAATGTTTAGAGCCTTTACCTTTGCACGGTAAAAGTTAACTTAATTAAAATTACTTGGTTAAAGCCTTAACACGTCCAACCATGGCAGCAGATGTGATGCCATTGAAGTTCATTATTTCAGTTGGAGAAGCGGTAGTTTCACCACGTTTCCAACAGAACGTGTCACGATTTTGTGCGCGTGTGCGTAACAAAACAGGTTCTAACGGCGCACTTGGACCACCACTTACTGCAAATAAAATATCTGCATCAAACAGCGCGTTAAAGTGATCATCATCCATAAACTTGTTATCAGGTTCTGATACTGTGTCCCATGCAACGTCAGTAGGACGATACAAACGCCGCGGATTAACGACCGCGACAATACGAACGCGATAACCGTCAGCTTCAAGTTTATCTTTTGCTTCAAATACTGGCAGGAAGACCATGTCACCTGTTACAGCAAATACAACTGTGCCCTTGTCGCCGGATTCACTTTCGTAAATAGTCGCCGCACCTTCTTCGATTGCATGCAGTGATTCTTCAAGCGTCATGTAAACAGGTAATGGACTCTTCGAGGCAATAATAACCATGCCCTTATTGAATGTGTTTGTTGCCCATTCGTATGCCACCTGAATTGCATTCGCATCACAAGGAAACAGCGGGTATACATTACCGTTACGCATCATGCCGGCAAAAAAGTTTTCAATCTCAGGGCGTTGATGTGTCCAGCCGTTACGACCTTGCTCAAGAGCACCGGCAGTAAACATAGAAACAACAGAGGGCGTTTTGCGGCGTAATTCTGCCATCGCCTGAGTCACTGTTTGCACAATCGGCCAGCCGTTGATTGCAAAACTTTCATACGATAACCAGATAGCACGTGATCCGAATAATGAAAGACCTGCCGCAAGACCTGCACAGGCATCTTCATTGAGTGGTTCATATACCTGGCCGTTTGGCTCCTGGTTATAAAGTGGATCAGCTGTTGGATGACGAATTTTTAATGCATCATTAATGTTTTTCATTGCAGAAGCTTCATTACCGTCAGCATTACAAACAACATAACGTTTGTCAGCTTTACCAACAGCACCAACTAATGCACCCATGGCAGTAGCAGGAACCGCCTTTTCATCTTTACTAAATTCCTGAGCCGGCAACTTTGGTAATGGCGTAATATCCAAAACATGTTCAGTAACAGATGTTTTAACAGCCGGGCCACCCCCTGCACGTGAAAAGTTATCACGAACAATTTGCCATGCTTCAGGGTTAAGTGCGCGACGTTGTAAACCTGCAATAATATGTGGCTGATCAAGCGTATCAGCAGGGTAGAGGTTGTGTGACTTAGCCCCGAGTGCATGAACGCCAGCACCTTTTAATTGCTTGATGATCAGAACAGTCAAAGTCCCGCTCATTGCAGACGCCGCGGCTTTGTTTGTCCCTTCAAGCATGGCTTGAGTGAACTTAAGACGATTTTCGAATGAGAACTGAGTGCTATCAACATAAGCACCTTCCTGATTCGCATCATCAAAATCTTTAGCATCAATGATAATCACTTCTTTGAAGCCATGGCCTTTCCAGTAGTTAGTCATGTCTTCATTGGTCATAAGCGAAACCATTGAATGATGTTCCTGACTGTAACCATTCCACACCAGTGTTGGCAGGAAGTTAGTTGAACCTGGATAAGCTGTATTGAAATGCATCATTGCAGAGAGAATGTACGGTTCGCCCATACCACCATCACCCAATGTGAATGGGAATAATTTGTCCGGGTGTAATAAAGCACCTGCCATTGCAAAATGTTGACCCTGACCTAAAGGCCCAGCAGGTGCGAGTAAACCAGGAATAGCACCAGACAAATGACCTAATAAACCGTCACGTTCACGAAAGCGTGTGTGCATATCGAACACTGTTTTAATGCCCATTTCTTCAAGTGAAGTATCCAAAAACATGGCGCTATAAAAACCAGGTGCGTGATGTCCTACCTCGGTAACAATGTTTGTGTGACCCAACATAACCAATGATGCATAAGCATCGGCACTTGAGGCAAAACCACCGGGGTGACCTGAGCCTTTTGAACCACAGACCTGTAATGTGAGATAACGTAATGCGTCAGCCATTAATTGTGTTTGATAGACCGCTTCTGGACTAGCAGGGTCAGTTATCGCATTCATACCCTGAGCGATTACGGCTGAAGCAGCCTTTTCATTAAAATTTGGCCAGGCATCAGCATAATGTTGGATACCTTCACAAAATGAAGGTGCGTTAGCAGGTTGTAGCTCTGTAGTTGTACTCATTTTCATAATCTCCTGACAGTCGACTTCAAAGATATTGAATTAACTGTGGCACTTAAATTGATTTCACAATATGTAACTGTTTTCATAATATGAAATATTTGGTAGTATGTTTATGTACTATTTAATATTTCAATTTATTATGAAGTGATACAAAGATAGAGTAAGTTTCATTATTTCACAATAAACAATCGTTTTCATAATGTGAAACGGAGTAAAGATGAGCACGAAAACATCAATCCAAGTCATTGATCGAATGGCACTTTTACTTAATATTATTGCCCGCTACAATGATGCGGTAAGCCTGAAAATTCTTGCGGCAGAAAGCCAACTACACCCTTCAACAGCATTTCGCATCCTTGCTTCACTCTCTGAACACCAATATGTTGAACGAGATGAAGCGGGTTATTACCGCTTAGGCGTCAAGTTATTTCATCTTGGTTCTCGTGTGAGCCAACGGGTTGGACTGCATCAGCAGGCACAACCCATTATGAACAAATTACGTAATGAGTTAGGTGAAACTGTCAATCTGACGATCAGGGAAAATGATGAAGTTGTTTATGTTGAACGCTCAATCAGTGGTCAAATGATGCGGGTTGAGCAAGTCATCGGTAGTCGGGCACCACTTCATGTTACGGCCGTTGGTAAACTCATGTTGGCAGCAGCCGGTGAAGAAGAATGCCGCAACTATGCCGAAAGAACCAAGTTGCCCGCTTATACAGAAAATACAATCGCTGATATTGACTCCCTTATTACAGCAACAAAAACAATAAAACGTAATGGCTTTGCTTATGATAATGAAGAAGCTGAAAAAGGCGTAGGTTGTATTGGTGTTTTAATTTATAACAATGCGGGTGATATCGCTGGCGGCTTATCCGTTTCTGCACCTATTGAGAGAAGAAAAGAAGAATGGGTACCGATTGTAATAGAAGCAGGTAAACGCCTGTCAGAGAGTCTGGGTTATTTTGGTTAAGAATAATTATTGTGTTCTGATAGTCTTTTAAATTTTAAAAACTGAAATGCTAAGTTTTTTAATTCTTCCTGTTTGGTCTCAGTATTATTGTGATTTAAAAACAACAACAATTAATATTAATGATGCTGGGTCTACACTTAATGAATTAGATATTAATGATGAAATAAGTGTCAAAATTCGGAATTCAGCTGTATCAGATTTTAAGAGTTTAGAGACACAGCCTGATGAAGTGGAAGATTTATTCTTGGTGATTCATTGTATTCTCATGGATATTACACTGCCTGGTATTGATGACGATGCGGCGCTCAAAATCCTACGTAAGCTTGATAAAATCCGTAATACACCAGTCATAGCAGTAAGTGCTAATGCCATGGATACTGATATTCAATCAGGAATCGCCGCAGGTTTCGATGAGTATCTTACAAGCCTTTTGATATCGAAGAACTGTATGATGTTATAAGCAGATATACAAAAAATTACACTTAAATGATTATACTAATTCAGTTATATTTATAGATCAGAATGACATGTGGAATTAATTCTAAAAAGAATTAAGTTATCCTGTTAAGGATTGAACTCGGAACATGTGATACGGAAAGAGGCTTCTATTGGCCGATACTGTTGAAAAACTCGAAATTTTTATAACGTCAAATTTCAGATTGCATTGTATTTTTTTTAAATGAGATTCAAATGTCCGGCATAAGATAATGAGAGGATCTCAGACAAGCTATCAAGTATTTTATATGTTCCCCCATATATAATTGAATAACACTCGTTAAATAAGCTAAAAAAATTTATTTTAAACAAAAAAAGAGTTTTTCAACAGTATCGGCCGAAAGCTGTCATTTTATAACGGGTTATTTAAACAGACATCGGTTTTGTTAAATACTAGTTATCTGACTCATTTTAAGTATATTAGGTAGTGAATATTCCTTCATTATATAAATACTGGAGCAGGTTCGATTCCTAGAAACAGTGCAGATTTTTGTGGGTACATTTGGTGGTATAATTATAGTTCGAATCTGGAAAATATGAATGTTATCAGTATGTTATACAGTTGGTTCGAGGTCGGCCCTGGGCACCATTAACTTATTGATTTATATCATTATTACTTCTTTCCTTTTGTCTTTTGTGCCCATATCCTTTTATTTTAAATTCCTATATATAATAAATATCTCTGAGTTACTCCATATAGCTTTACTTTCCTATAAATGAGCACTATATTTACCATAAATATTATATTTGGTAGTTATAGTGTCCAATTTAGTCAAAAAGAAACGAAGCGCGTCTATTTTCCCTAAAAATCAGAATGTTCTATCTCTTCTGGGGGAGAATATTAAGCTTGCCTGTAAACGACGAGGCTATAGTCAGTCACTCATTGCAGAACGTACAGGTTTGAGTAGGCTGACAGTTCGAAAAATTCAGCAAGGGGATTCAACGGTTTCCATTGGTCATTATATGGCAGTACTCAGTGTACTGGGTTTGGTAGACAATCTTGCTAAAGTAGCAAGTGACGATGAACTTGGGCGAAAGCTTCAGGACATTAGCTTGATGGGTAAATCGTGATGAGCCGGGAAATTTTTATTTTTGCAGATTGGGAAGAGTTCGATGAACCAACACTTGTGGGGACATTGCGTTCTGACGTGGTGAAGGCGAAAGAACACTTTAGTTTTGCCTATGATGAATCCTGGTTACAGTCTAAGTTTGCTCAGCAAATTGATCCGGAGTTGCAGCTTTATACTGGTGAACAACATAATAATGCACAACAAAATTTTCGTGTATTTCTCGATTCATGCCCAGATCGCTGGGGGCGTCTGTTAATGAAAAGGCGAGAAGCCGTTATTGCTCGTCAAGAAGACCGTAAGCCACATGTTTTGAATGAATCTGATTATCTACTCGGTGTACATGATATGTATCGCATGGGTGCATTGCGGTTTAAATTAGATTTTGATGGTGATTTTTTAGATAACAATGAACAGTTGGCAGCGCCTCCTATTACATCTCTACGTGAACTTGAGCATGCAGTGAGTAAATTGGAAAGTGTGGAAAATATTGATGACCCCGATTATTTGAAATGGTTAAACATGTTAATTTCACCGGGTTCATCGATTGGCGGTGCCAGACCTAAATCATCTGTTATTGATGTTGAGGATAACTTATGGATTGCCAAGTTTCCAAGTAGTCATGATGAAGTTGATATTGGTGCATGGGAATATGTTGTATACAAATTAGCAATCGGTGCAGGTATTAATATGCCGGAGTGTCGATTGGATAAGTTTAATAGTCAACGTCATACATTTTTAACAAAGCGTTTTGATCGTACTGCGACAAGTCGTTTGCATTTTACCTCAGCAATGATGCAGTTGGGTTATGATGATGGTGAAGAGGGTGCAAGTTATTTGGAATTGGCTGAGTTTTTAACTAATCATGGCTCCAATACTAAGAGTGACTTAGCCGAATTGTGGCGTCGAATTGTATTTAACATTGCTGTCTCGAATACTGATGATCATTTAAGAAACCATGGCTTTATTTATCACCAGGGTGGTTGGTTACTGTCACCGGCATACGATATAAATCCTGTTACCCCAACCGGTGGTTTGCATTTAAATATAAATGAAGACGATAATAGTTTGAACTATGAGTTGGCTCTGGAAGTTATTGACTTATTCCAACTGGATATAGATACAGCTAAAAAAATTAAAAATGAAGTTTTGGCTAGTGTAGAAAAATGGAAATTAGCTGCAACAAAGATTGGCATAAGTCGAGCTGAGCAGCAGCTTATGGCACCGGCTTTTAATGTGTAAAATGATCATAAAATGCTGTGTCTAATGTATATGCTGAGACATAACTTGTGACCATGGTATGACTAATTCCACGGGGTTTTAGGGGATCCAAAGGGAATTGGAAAAAGTGAATTTCTCTTAACTTGTTGAATTTATTACTCTTAGCTCCCCTCATGTACCCATAAAAAAGATCCCGTGCCAGTTCGATTCCGGCCCTGGCACCATTATTCTTAGATGGAAGTGAATCCACTTCTTGATCAATAGTTGTACCTGTCATTTAGACTGAAACGAAGCAATCTGTTGTTAAATATTCTTATTTCTATTGTTATCCCAAGTACAGTATTTAAAATTATTTTCGCAACACGTTTTTCCACAGGCAATAGTTTGTCCTGTTCCCAGCTTTAATATCCCACCATAATCAAAACTAAAAGTTGTATGTTCATTATTGCTGTTAAGAGTGCCACTAATAGAACATCCGACTGTTGAGTAATAATCGTGTATGTCTCGATCAGAAGCTATTACGCCATTTTCTAAAACGTGCTTAATAACTGACTTGTCAATAGTCTCGCATTTATAATTATTAACATCGGTAATTTCATATGTGCTTTTAATATCATTGAATATTAAATTTTTATGGTTTTTGTTTTTTATTTCAGTAGATCCACATGAAATTAAAAATAGAAATATTATTAGGCTGTAAATAAATTTCATTGTTTTTTTTGCAAAGTGTATTTAGTAATCCATTTTAACTACTGAATAACATAATGTTTGCCATTCCATTGTATCTCTTCATATTCACCACAGTTCATACATTTGTACCAACGAATACTACTATTATGTTTAATTAATGCGCTGAATCCTTTGTTGCTACTATCTGAAAAAACTTTAAGAAGTTTTGATTTTTCATAAACCGCCAAGAATATTCCTTTAATATTTTTATTGTTTAGGAATACACCAACCTTAATGGTTTCTTTTTCGTTGTTTTTATTTAAGTCAAAACTTGAAGATAATTTAAATTTTGAGTTTATTAATTCATCAAATTGTTTCTTCGTCACATATTTCTTGATGAGTTTTTTATCTAAAAAATAGCTTTGAGCCAATTTTTATTATGTTCCGTTACGGCTAAACTATTTAATTCACTTTGGTTTGGTGTGATCGAAAGATTCAACCACCACGCTTGCTCTGTTTTTTTCTCTGCTATGCACGAAGAAAAAATGAATAATGAAAAGATTCCAATAAGCGGTACTGTAATTATTTTTTTCATATTAGTTACCATCTTTTTTACCAGTCTATGTGCCAGTGAGGACCACCAGCAGCATTGGGTTCACGAATGACAGATGTTCTAGTGTTTAAATTCGTGTTCTGACCGAGAATAAATTAGATAAAAATCTATTTACGGAAAGATTTTATTAAAGTAATGATAAATAGTTTGTCTATTCACAGTTTCTTTAGTAAAGGTTGGCTGTTGAGCATTCGGGTTATTCGACGTGTATCTTTTGGACAGGCTGTAAATAAGATCATTAGTGCAGGGGAAACAACCAAATTCAATTAAATCTGTTGTTGAATTAGAAAGGTATAAGTTGCTTCTATAAAAATATGTTTCACTATCCTTAGATGGGGTTTTGCATGAGGATATTTTTAGAGCCTTGCAAATACCATTTAATAGTTCCTTTTTATCCAGATGGGTTATTTTTTTATTATAAATAAAGCCTTCAGGTTGTTTTTTTAAATAAATACTCAAAGATTTATTAATGTTATCAGCGTTAATATAAATTTCCTGGTCTATATTAGAGATATGTTTTCTATTAGATTGTATAAGGCTGATTAAATCGAAAAGAAGGCCAGACGGCTCACGAATATATTCCATCCCCATAATTTGATCTTTCATACCGTTATCGTTAAATTCTAGCCTTAAATCTAATTTATTGAAATTTATATTTAAACCACTACCTTCTGAAAATGCAGGAAATGATGTGAAAAAAAACAAAAGTAATAAAATATATTTTGCAATCATTATTTACAACCTTTAGATTTAAATATGTTAGCGCTGACTTTTGGGAAATTTTCACCTTTAAGCATTGGCGGCCATACCCATTGGTGTTCACACTGAGTGTTTTTGTTAAACCTATCTTGGCTTTGTTTTTCAATGGTATCTATGGGTACATTTCTCTTTCTGAGAATAGAATAAAAATATGTAAAATCAAAACCAATAGGATCTTGATGGCCACCTTTAATTTCTCTATCAATTTCACGGTGCGAGGCAATAGGTAACCACTTATTAAATATTTTTTTAGATTCGATGTATATATCTGCTAATGCTTGGTATTGCTCTTCTGTAGGGACTTCCTTAAGTTTATACACCAATTCAATATGTACCATTTTTCCACGTAATTCAGGTTTGTTTACAGTCCATTCGGCTCTAGTAGCCCAACCATTTGCATTATTGTAAGGCCATATTTGGTAAACAGTTCCATCTTTTACAATGTAAGCGTGGGCTGCCCCAATTTTTTTAGAAGACACTAAATCTTCTAATTGCTTATCACGATAATTGACAAGCGTGTTGTGAACAACAAAATAATTATCGTTTTGTTTAGTCGTTGTGGCTTTTTTTGTTGCTTGAGTTTTTAGTGAACCATGATTTGCTTAAGGGAAAGGCTCGGAATGTAATGGCCAGGATCTGCATGTAACTTTAAAGTCTTACCAACTTCCAACTTAAAGTTGAGGTATTGCAGACTTAATTCAGCTTCAAGTTTTTTAGCCACTTTTATCATTAAATCATAGCGGCTAACGAGGGTTTTAATATAAGCACGGTGGGATTGACTGAAAATGTAACGTGCGATTTGTAAATAACCATCCCCCCTTTTGACTGTGTAATTTAATGTGTCTTCCATTTTCTTTCCTTATTTTAAATTCCATTTAACAGCCTAAATCATAGCAAGAATCCCCAACAGATTCGATTCATAAATGGGAATACAGTCCCAGTTTTCAGGAGAAAGGCTAGTAAAAGTACAAATACCCTGCAATATCACAAACTTAGGTGAAACCCTTACTAGTCTTGGGCTTTCTAAAAGAGTACGATAAAATACATAGCACAATAAGAATAACGTCATATTCCCCAGTATGACTTGGTTGATAAGTAACAAGAAAATTATCATTAGGTATAATTGTCAATTATGTAGCTTTTAATTGGTTACCGTTAATTTATGTGTCCGGGAATTAAAAAAGAGCTGGAAGCCATAAAAATGGCAATCTATCAAATCAAGAGTAATGACATAACTGCAATTCAAGAAACGAATCAGGGATATAAATACAGGCTCAAGATTGATTAAATATCAATAACCAAGTCATACCCGATAACAGACACTTAAAATAAAAAAAATAATTGGAATAATATTAAATGTCCCAAAACACAAACAACCTGGCCGCCTATTGCTGGTCTATCGCCGATTTATTACGCGGTGATTTCAAGCAAAGCCAATATGGCAGAATCATTTTACCGTTCACTTTATTACGCCGTCTTGAAGGTGTACTGGAAAAGAGTAAGGAAAAGGTTCTGGCGGAGTACGTAAAAGTCCAGAAAATGAACTTACTTGAAGAAGCAGAGGAGAAATTGCTAATACGTGCTACAGGAACACGTGTGGCAGATCGCTTGTCATTTTATAACACTTCAAAAATGGATCTCTCCAAACTCGGTGAGTCTGGTATTAAAGATAACCTCGAATCTTATATTCAGGGGTTCTCAAAAGATGCACGCGAAATCTTTGAGCACTTTAAGTTTGCTGAATTTATCGGCCAGATGAATGATGCCAATCTGTTATACAAAATTGTGCAAAAGGTGAGAGCAACTGATTTAAGCCCTAAAGCCATTTCTAACCACGACATGGGTAAAGTCTTTGAAGAATTGATCCGTCGTTTTGCTGAAAGCTCAAATGAAACGGCAGGGGAACACTTTACTCCGCGTGACATTGTTCACTTAACCACGTCGCTTGTGTTTATGGAAGACGATGATGCCTTAACCAAGCAGGGCATTATCCGCACCATCTATGATCCCACCGCAGGTACGGGTGGCTTCTTGTCTGAAGGAATGGAGTATGTTGAAAAGCTCAATCCTCAAGCGGTCATACGTGCTTATGGACAAGAACTTAATCCTGAAAGTTACGCCATTTGTAAAGCGGATATGCTGATCAAAGGGCAAGAGGTCAATAATATTAAACTGGGTAACACCTTATCCAATGATCAACTCTATGCCGATAAGTTTGATTACATGTTATCCAATCCTCCCTTTGGTGTAGATTGGAAAAAGATTGAATCAGAGATTAAAGACGAAAATATTCTAAAAGGTTTTGATGGACGCTTTGGCCCAGGTTTACCCAGAGTATCTGATGGCTCACTTTTGTTCTTAATGCACTTAATTAGTAAAATGCGAGATGGCACAGAAGGTGGTGCACGTATTGGTATCATCCTCAATGGTTCCCCATTGTTTACCGGTGGAGCAGGTTCGGGTGAATCTGAAATTCGTCGTTACATATTAGAGGCTGATTTATTAGAAGCGATCGTCGCATTACCCACCGATATGTTCTACAACACGGGTATATCAACTTATGTATGGGTGCTGTCGAATAAAAAAGATAAAAAGCGTAAAGGTAAAGTCCAACTCATCAATGGTGTAAACCTCTGCGGTAAAATGCGTAAGTCATTAGGTTCTAAACGCAACGTAATGGATGATGAAGACATTGCCACCATTACCCGTAGCTTCGGTAACTTCGAAGTAGTGGATGCACGTGAGTTGGATAAACCAGCAGAACAAAAAAGCAATCGCGGTCGTCAAGCAGCTAACCCAAAATCCGAAGTCTCAAAAACATTTTCCAGTAAGATTTTCAATACATATGAATTTGGATATCGCCGTATCACTATCGAACGACCTTTACGAGAGTCTTATCAGTTCAGTGATGAGCGTATCGAAGAGTTACGTTTTGCACCTAAACCGCTAAATACACCTATGAAGTGGGTATATGCAGAATATGGTCAAAACTGGTCAGATGAAATGGATTGTGAAGCGCCTGCGGCCAAAAATAAAAAAGAGTATGGCATGCTATCTGAAAATGCCATTGAAATCCGAGCTTACATTAAAAGCCACTTTAGCGAATTAAAAGAAAAGCAAATTAAAGACCTGTTAGACAGTAAAGTTTGGCAAACACAAAAACAAATCCTGCTTAAAGCCAAACAACTGCAGCAAGCTATTGGCACAGAACAACATGATGATATGAATGATTATGATGACGTCATCAAAGCAACAGGCATTACATTGGACACAAACGAGAAAAAACAAATCACCAATGCAGTTAGTTGGAAAAATCCTGATGCTGAAAAAGTCATTAAGAAAATTCACAATGGAAAAGCGAATCCTGTTTATGGTTTATTTTCAGTGGATGCTCCTAATAATAAAAAAGTTGTTGTTGAATACAAAACAGATGGCGACTTGCGCGACAATGAAAATATCGCCCTTGAACCAAGCAAGTCAGTTAACGAAATTAACGAAACTTATTTCGCAAAAGAAGTTTTACCACATGTTTCTGATGCCTGGATAGATGCCAGTAAAAAAGACGAAAAAGATCAGGAGATCGGTATTGTCGGTTACGAGATACCGTTTAATCGTCATTTTTATCAGTATCAGCCACCGAGAGATTTAGTGGATATTGATGAAGAATTAGATTGTGTTAGTGCTGAAATAATGAACCTATTACAAGAGGTTCATTCCTAATGAGTGGGAGTTATCAAGCATATCCTACTTACAAAGATTCAAATATCGAATGGGTTGGAGATATACCAGAAAAATGGAGTGTTAAACCTTTGTTTAGTGTCGCTTCAACGGAGTCTGTGAAGAATATTGATGGCGAAGAGACAAATGTCTTATCGTTGAGTTATGGAAATATCATTCGACGTGATGTGGAGGATAATTTTGGATTGTTGCCTGAATCTTTCAACACATATCAGCTAGTAAATCCTGGTGAATTAATTCTGAGATTGACTGACTTGCAGAACGATAAAAGAAGTTTGCGTGTAGGTCATGCGAAAGAAAAAGGAATTATTACCTCTGCTTACTTAAAGTTAATTGCTAAAATGAGTCAGCTTAACGACAGTTATTTATATCGGCTACTACACTCATACGACACGACGAAAGTGTTTTATGGTATGGGGGGAGGCTTACGCCAGTCGATGAAATTTGAAGAGATGAGACGATTACCTATACTCATCCCATCTCTTGACGAACAAGAAAAAATCATAAACTTCCTCGATCAAGAAACTGCCAAAATCGACATCCTGATCGAAAAACAACAACAGCTGATTAAACTGCTAAAAGAAAAACGTCAGGCCGTTATTAGCCATGCCGTCACCAAAGGACTCAACCCCAACGCTCCCATGCGTGACTCAGGTGTAGAGTGGTTAGGTGAAGTGCCGGAGCATTGGAAGGTCTCATCTTTGGGTTATTACTCTACAGTTTCTACTGGTGCGACACCTGATAGGTCTAAGCATCAATACTGGGGAGGTGAAATTCCGTGGATCAAAACAGGAGAAGTTAAATATGATGAAATTTTTGAAACTGAAGAGCATATTACGTTAGAAGGTGTAGTAAATTCGGCAGTAAAAATATCTCCGCCGGGAACACTTTTGATGGCCATGTATGGGCAGGGTGTCACTCGTGGCCGCGTTGCAATACTTGGTATTGAGGCAACCTATAATCAAGCGTGTGCTGCAATTACACTAAACGAAAAACTATGGAATAAATATTTACGTTATTTTTTCATGGCTGCCTATCACGCAATTCGCGATGGTGGCAATGAAACAAGTCAGATGAACCTTAATGCAGACATTGTAAGTAAATTTAAAATTACAATACCAGAGATGCATGAGCAGCATAACATCGTTCAATATCTTGATGTAGAGCTAAAGAGCTTTGACATATTAATTGAAAAAGCAGTTGATGCGATTGAATTAATACAAGAACGCCGCACAGCCCTAATCTCCGCAGCTGTCACCGGGAAAATAGATGTAAGAAATTGGGAGTCTCAAGAACCTGCTAATAATAAAAACACAAGGAAGTTGCAGCATGAGTAACAAAGAGTTGGCAATAAAAAATGAAATTCTTATTTATGAAGCTGAAGAAAAACAGATTGCTGATTTACTGAGTACCAGTACGGATAATGTGAGCCTGCATCTGAAAAACATATATAAAGCAAGTGAGTTAGATGAAAAAGCAACTACCGAGGATTACTTGGTAGTTCGCCAAGAGAGTAACTGGAGCTTTAAATATCAGACGCAGTGGCTAAGCTTATGAAAAATAGTGACAAGCAATTTCTGATCTACGAATCTGACGGTGGCACTATTGAGGTTCACATTGAGCGGGATACGGTATGGCTTAGCCAGCGCGAGATTGCCAGCGTTTTTGGTACGGAGGTACCAGCAATCAGTAAGCACGTTGGTAATATTCTGAGTGAAAAGGAGCTGGAGGCTGAGGCAACTGTTTCCAAAATGGAAAGAGTTCAACAGGAAGGCAAGCGACAGGTTCGTCGATATGTCGACGTTTACAATCTGGATATGATTATCTCTATTGGCTATAGAGTGAATTCAAGTCGAGCCACGCGCTTTCGCCAATGGGCCACCGCCCGTCTAAAAGAACATCTGGTTCAGGGCTATACCCTCAATCGACAGCGGTTTGAGGCCAACGCCAAAGAGCTGGAAGCGGCTATGGTGTTATTACGTAAAACGGCACAAAGCCCAGCCTTGCAGGTAGAGACAAGCAGGGGTTTGGTAGATATTGCGACAAGCTATGCACAAACTTTTTTATTGCTACAACGTTATGACGAAGGTTTATTAACGGAGCCCCGTTCTGAGGCCGGTGGTGTATTGCCGTCATTGAAAGAGGCGCGTTATTCATTGGCGAATCTAAAGGCTGAGCTGATTCAGAGAAAAGAAGCGACAGCGTTGTTTGCTCAGGAGCGAGAAGAGGGACTGGCTTCGTTATTGGGCAATCTCGATCAGTCGGTATTTGGTGAAGCGGCTTATCCATCCATCGAATCCAAGGCAGCTCATTTGCTCTATTTTGTAGTGAAAAATCATCCCTTCTCCGATGGAAATAAACGCAGCGCGGCTTTTTTGTTTGTCGATTTTCTAAACCGTAATAACCGTTTGCTGAATGATGCAGGCGAGCCGGTGATTAACGATGTGGGGCTGGCTGCATTGACTTTGTTGGTGGCTGAATCAGATCCTGCCCAGAAAGAGACCCTGATTCGCCTGATTATGAATATGCTGGCAAAAGAGAGTGTGGAACAATAATATGAACAGTAAAGCCAATGAACTCACCTTTCAAAACGATATGATCAAACAGTTAGTTGCTAACGGCTGGTTACTGGGTAAACCTGAAAACTACAACCGCGAACTGGCTTTATATTCAGAAGATTTATTAGGTTTCGTAAAAGAAACGCAAGACGAACAATGGAAAAAATTCTGTAAGCTCTACCCGAATAATCCCGAACAAAAATTCTTAGAACGAGTAGCTTCTCAACTAAATAAAGCTGATCCCAATGCGGCAAACACCGAACTACGTACCTTTGGTACATTAGGCGTGTTGCGCCATGAACTTAAAGATCGTGGAACCCGCTTTAATTTATGTCAGTTTAAACCCGAACATGATTTGAATCCGGATACGTTGGCTCGTTACGAAAAAAATCGCTTACGTGTTGTTCCTGAGTTGGTGTACTCACCCTGGGCTTCTCCCTCACCCCAGCCCTCTCCCGAAGTGGGAGAGGGGGTAAAAACAGCAAAAGCATGGCGTATAGATTTAGTGTTGTTTGTTAACGGTATACCCGTGGCGACATTAGAATTAAAGTCAGAATTTAAACAAGACATTCAAAACGCAATTAAACAATATAAGACGACTCGTTTTGCTATTGATCCTGTAACTAAGAAACCTGAACCTTTATTAACTTTTAAACGTGGTGCGCTTGTGCATTTTGCGGTTAGCCAATACGAAGTCTACATGGCGACGCATCTGGAAGGTGATGAGACTTTCTTCTTACCCTTTAACAAAGGGACTAAAGAAGGTGGGGCAGGTAATGATGTGCCTGAAGATGTAAATCATTATGCAACCGATTATTTATGGAATGAGGTGTTACTGCCCGATAATCTGTTAAACATTCTTGCGCGTTATGTGCATTTACAGATTGAAGAGAAAGAAGATTGGGAGGGGCGTAAGTATAAAAAAGAAACGCTTATTTTTCCCCGTTACCACCAATGGGATGTTGTTAATAAGTTAGTTGGCGCTGCACGAACTGAAGGCCCAGGCCATAAATATTTGATTCAACACAGTGCAGGCTCCGGAAAATCTAACTCCATAGCCTGGACAGCTCATCAACTCTCTTCGCTTTATGATAAGGAAGGTAATAAACAATTTAATTCTGTTATTGTTGTTACCGACCGCACTGTGCTGGATGATCAGTTACAAGAGACCATTAATCAGTTTGAACATAAGGATGGTGTTGTAGGGCGTATTAATAAGAACGAAGGGGATGGCTCGAAGTCAGAAAAACTCGCTAGTGCTCTGGAACATTCACAACCCATTATTATTGTCACCATTCAAACCTTTCCTCATGTATTAAAAGCGATTGAGAACAGTGTCAATTTAAAAAAACGCCATTACGCCATCATTGCTGATGAAGCGCATTCCTCGCAAACAGGTTCTACCGCTCGTCAGTTGAAAGAAGTGCTGATGATTGACCGAACATATGATAATGGTGGACTTGATGAAGAAGAACTCACTACCGAAGATATTTTAGATGCGGCTGTTGCTTCACGTCGTGTTTCGAATAATTTAAGTTATTTTGCATTTACCGCAACACCTAAAACTAAAACACTGGAATTGTTTGGTCGGTTGCCAAAGCCAGATGAGGCACCGTCTAAAACCAATATGCCGGAATCCTATCATGTGTACAGCATGCGGCAGGCGATTGAAGAAGGTTTCATTCTCGATGTATTAAAAAATTACACTAACTACAAAGTGGCTTATAACCTTGCGTTGAAAATCCAGGGAACCGATCAGGAAGTTGAAAGTAAAAAAGCCAAAGTTAAACTCAATCAATGGGTACGACTGCATGACTATAATATTTCACAAAAGGTGCAAGTGATTGTTGAGCATTTTAAAGACAATGTTCTCGGCCTATTAGGCGGACAAGCTAAAGCCATGGTAGTGACCAGCTCTCGTAAAGAAGCCGTACGCTTTAAAATAGGGTTTGATAAATACATTGCTGAAAAAGGCTATCAAAAGATATTTGCTATGGTCGCTTTTTCAGGTGAGGTTGAGTTTAACGACAAAGATCCAAATGCAGATAATTTATTGGGTGAAAAGTTTACCGAAACAAATATGAATCCAAACCTAAAAGGGCGTGATATGCGCAAAGCATTTGATTCGGATGATTATCAGGTAATGATTGTCGCCAATAAATTTCAAACAGGATTTGATCAGCCTAAGTTATGTGCGATGTATGTTGATAAGAAGTTAGGTGGAGTTGAATGTGTACAAACGTTATCACGATTAAATCGGACTTATCCCACTAAAGCCGTAACAGGTACATTTATATTAGACTTCTTTAATGAGCCAGAAGAAATTCTTGCAGCGTTCCAACCGTACTACCAAACAGCAGAATTAGATGATGTTTCTGACCCAGACCTTATTTTTGACTTGTTTGAGAAACTCAAAGCTGAGGGAATATTCACATGGAATGAGGTAGAACAGTTTTGTGATGCTTTTTTTGTTAAAAATAAAAGTAATGCTGCTATTTCCAATATATGTAAACCAGCAGTAGAGAGATGGAAGAAACGATATAAATTAGCTATTGATGCATTTAAACAAGCAAAAGAAATGTATGGGCGCACAAAGAAAACAGATGATGCAATATTAATTGCGAATGCTGAAAATAGTCTAAAAGAATGTAAAGAAGCTAAAGATACTCTTGAGATCTTTAAAAAAGATTTAGGTACATTTGTTCGTTTTTATGAGTTTATGTCACAGATTGTTGATTATGATGATACGAACTTAGAAAGGCTAAGTTTATATGCAAGAAACCTTCGACCAATGCTCAGAGAGTCAATTATTTATGAAGACGAAATAGATTTAGATAATGTTGTTTTACATCAATATCGTGTTTCAAAAATTCGACAACAAGACTTACAGCTTAAAGTAGATTCGGGTAATTACTTAACACCTGGCGAAGCACTCGGTTCTGGGGCTGGGAAAGATATAAAAGAAGAGTTTTTGTCACAAATTATTAGCCGCTTAAATGAAATATTCATTACAGATAACCTAACAGATAAGGATTTAGTTAGTTACGCACACACGATTAGAGACAAAGTTCGTGAAAATGAATTAGTTATGAAACAAATCGAAAATAACAGTTCTGAACAAGCCATGTTAGGTGATTTCGGAAAAGCTGTAGATGATGCTGTAATGGATAGTAGTGAAGCACATCAAGATCAAATGATGCAGTTATTATCGAACCCCGATAAGGCTAAAGGCTTTGCAAAAGTGGTGTTTGATTTACTGAAACTGGCTGAATAATTTTGTTATCAATCTGGATTACTATACAAGCAATAACGTTTAGTGACCAAAGTTTTGTGATAAGAGAGCATTAAAATGAATGATCCTATTTATACTGAAAAACGAGACTGTAACCATTTCTGTGTAACTGTCCAGGTTAACGTTTAAGCATAATCGCTTAAACGATCTTCAAATTCAATCATAAATCGATTGAGTACAGACTCCCAATTACGAACCGGCATTGTCCATTTCTTAGACGCTTATTGTATCGCAAGATACACCACCTTTTTTGCCGCATCATCGGTTGGAAAAAGTTTACGTTTTTTAATGACCTTACGAATCACACTATTGAAAGATTCAATTGCGTTCGTTGTGTAAATCGCTTTTCGTATATCGGCAGGATAATTAAATAACGTGTTTAAGTTATGCCAGTTCGAGCGCCAACTGCGAGTGATTTGCGGATAAAGTTCATCCCAGTGTTTTTTAAATTGTTCGAGTTCGATTAACGCTTTTTCTTCGGTAACAGACTGATAAATTTTCTTTAAGTCTTACAAAGCATATTTTGTTCAAATAGATTCGTAAGTGATAATTAATCTACTTCAAGATTATAAGACAGTAAATTAATGTTATTTTGAGCTTACTTTCTATTCACAGGGTGAGATAAAGTCCGTTTGTTTTTGTTAACAATTTTTTTAATAATATTCAATCAAACAGATCGAATTTATTGGTTTTAACTTTATAGGAATTGCCAGCACTGAAGAACTCTATATTGTAGTTTTCTTTGTTGTTATAGTAGCTTGCCTTTTTCAAGACTTTTCTTGCAGAGTCGTTCCCTTTCTCTGCGGCTTCTTCAACATCTTTGCGTGGGATGGAAGTCCATTTATCTACATTTTTCATAACCGCTTACTCACTGGATGATTCATTTATCAGAATATCCTATCAAGTTTTACTACTGAGTTAAACGGATATAATTAATTTTGATAAGACAAACTATTGTCAGTAAAATCTGTTTATAAGATCATCGCTTCAAGTAAGCGATATTATATGGGATTTGTATATCTCAAATATCAACGAGTAAAAACCTATTCTTAATAAAATAATATTTTAGACAGTTATAGAAAGAGTGAATTGATGAGAGGATGTAGCTGTTACTAAGATTATTAATTGTGTGGCTATATTATGATGGCACCCTTAAATCATTGTAAGATAGATGTTCCCCAATATCTTGATAAAATAACTCAACTATTTATGGCAGTAATAACCTAGTATTTATATAACATACTATAAAATTGTCTTCATTTAATATATTTGATAGATTGGATAATCAATAATATTATGCATGGATTTTGATATGAGTTATATTATATCAACATATTTTATAGATGATTATATCAGACTCATCTACTCAGAATATTGCGTTATTCAAAATACAATATAAATATATCTTATTTGTAAAAGCCAACTATAATTTAAATATAAAATTAAAGATAAGATGGTATGGACGCCTGCAATAAAAACATAATTTTACACTTAAAGATTAATCTATCTGATGAAAATAATGCTGAACTATTATTAAGTGATAATATTATAAATTGTGAAATAATTAATTATGAATTAAGCACAAAAGATGTTGCCGTCTCGACTAAATCATTATTTAACTTCTTATCGAAGGAACATCCCCATATTGTTTTGATACAAGCAGATTTCACTGAAGTATTAAATATTACATCAATTAACACTATCATTAAAAATATTTCCAATAGTTATCTTTGTATTGCTTTCCCCATTGAATTTACTGAGTCACTCACAGATAAGTTACTAGAGTATGGGTTTGATGATATTTGTACTGAAATTCATAACATAAATGACGTTGAATTTAAGGTAAAAAGGTTAATACATCAACAACTTAACAATGATGTTTCAATATCGGATATTAAGATAAAACTAGGTTTAAAAAATATTATCGGTAGTAGTGAAGAATTTAAAAAAGAACTTGAAAAGATACCTTTATTCTCCGCTTGTGATTCAACGGTCCTGATTAATGGGGATACAGGAACGGGTAAAGAGTTGATAGCCAGAGCTGTCCACTATTTGAGTGACAGAAATGACGGTCCTTTTGTTGCAATAAATTGCGCAACAATCCCTCAAGAACTTGCAGATAATGAACTTTTTGGGCATGACAAAGGGGCTTACACCAATGCGAGTGAAAAACAAATTGGGTTAATTAAATTAGCTGACAATGGAACGTTATTTCTCGATGAAATAGATTCACTTCCAGTTTCAGTACAGGCAAAAATTTTAAGGTTTTTGCAAGAGCAAGAAATTCGCCCATTAGGATCGATGAAAGTTGTAAAAACAAATGTAAGAATAATTGCTTCTACCAATGCAGAACTTAAAAAAGAGATAGAATCGGGCGACTTTAGAAAGGATCTTTTTTACAGATTAAATGTTTTAAATATAAACATTCCATCATTGCATAAAAGAGGGAATGATATTATTGAGTTAGCAAATTATTTTAAGGCTGAATTTTCTGAGAAATATAATAAAAAAATAATCGGTTTCAGCAGTGAGGCAAAGCAACAATTACTTTCCTATTCTTGGCCAGGTAATGTTCGGGAATTAAGAAATCTCGTTGAAGCTGGCGTTCTCTTTTCTAAGCAGTCATTAATAACAGCTAGTAATTTGGGTTTTGGGAATAATGATAATACTGACATATCATCATTTAAATCTGCCAAAGAAAAAATAATAAATGATTTTGAAATTAAATATATCTCAGATTTATTGTCTGTTTTTAATGGTAACGTTAGTGAGGCTGCAAGGGCCGCACATAAAAATAGAAGAGCATTCTGGGAACTAATGAAAAAACATAATATAAATGTCGACCTGTATAGAAACAGCACTGCCAACTAGTTCTCCTGTCACTTATTTTCAACTCAGTACTTTTAAAATGTATTTTATGTGACATTACATATAGTGATTTATTTTGGTTGTACCCTTTAAGTGATATAAGTTACGTTTCAGTAGGATTAAATTATCCTACTTCAAAACATATAAAAATCAAACAGATAGTCACCTCCATCTGCTAATGATATGACATAAAAGTCATATAGCTCATTTCGTTCTTAAATAAATCAATGGTTTATAGCTGGCATGTGTTTTGCCTACTCTATAAATTAATGTTTACGTTATTAAAAAAATTTAGTGATGACGAAATAGATATTTTAAGTTATCTATATGAAAACCAAAATTCTAAAGACACGTTAGATGGGATTTTGCATTGGTGGTTATTAGATCGGGACATTAAAAATAAACGTTTTCATATTAAAAAAACAATTAACAAACTAATTAAAAACGGTTATCTCATCGAGGATCGTTATAAAAACACTAATAATATTTATTACGGTATAAATAAAGAATCTATCGTAAAGCTGGAACAAATTATAAAAGTTATAAATAAAAGATATAAGTAGCTCTTGTGTGTACGTTTTATTTTGTAGTCACATAGATAAGTTATTACTTTCTATTAATAACATAATCTGATGATGGTTCATCAGTGAAAATACTTCAACTATATGTGATCAGGAGAAAGTTATGATGCTAACAGAACCATATCCAGGTGTTCATGTCAGAGAAATTCCCAGTGGCGTGCGTACTATTATGGGTGTCAGTACTTCGACGGCATGTTTTATTGGACGAACTAAAATAGGAAATTTGAATAAACCTACATTGATAACAAGTTATGAAGATTTTGATAGGAAATTTTCATCAGTGTTTGCAATGAGTGATATGGCTCGTTCAATAAAGCTTTTCTTTTCAAATGGAGGAAATCGTTGTTATGTTATGCGCATAGCCGACTCTGCAACCGTTTCTTCTGCAACAACCATGTTAAAGAATGAGGCTAGCATGGATAGCTTAGAGTTTTCAGCAAAATCTGCTGGTCTTTTGGGTGACTCTATCCGGATTGACGTCAACTATAATACTTCATCACCAGAAGACACTTTTAATATCTCTACATTTAGATGGGAAACAAATAGTTCAGGCGCTATAGAAAAAGCCCAGTCTGAAATACATATTAATGTATCTATGGATCCAAATAGTTCTCGGTATGTAAAAGATGTCGTAAACAGAGACTCAAAGCTTATATCAATAACTAATGATTTGAATATATCTGGTGCGGCTCATTTTGGTTATTCACAATCTGGATTTGCGATTTCAAACTCAGACAGTACGGATGACATATTTCACGATCAATGTGCAACATTATTTGGTTCATCAGCGACTACAAATAAGTTCATGATAAGTGTAGATGGACTATCACCAAGAGAGGTTGACCTTAGTGGTATCGATTTTTCTGATGGAGGGCATCTTCTACCAGTAGAAACGGGTGCTCATGCTAGAACAAACCTCAATCAACGGATTGAAGATATTATTAATAATAATGTTTTATCAGGTTCTGGTAGTAGTGTGACTGTTTCCCTTGCTGCAGGTCCAACGGGGCCTAATGCAGGTGCTAATAATAACGAAACCACGATATATATTCGGATCTCGTCAAAAATAAAAGGGAATGTAGTTATTACTCCCTCAGCTTCAAATGACCTTGCTGTTCCATTAATGTTAGGAATTGGGCAAGGTGGACTTGAAGTAGGCGCCTATGCAGATGCGCGTCCGGCACCAAATGGAAATACAACTGCACTTGGTGACATGATTAATTTTGCTGAGATGCAACAAAACGCAATTGATAAGATCGTTGTCGATGGTACAAGTATTGATATAAATTCATCCACATATGATCTTCGTACAAGTGATGCAGCAATTATAAATGAACCTAGAATGTATCAACATAAAAATGCTGCTGACCAAAATGATGCCCGCAATGGTGTTACAGAAAAACTCGGTATCCTTGCATCAGCCATTAATGCAAAAAAGATAGAGGATCCATCGTTTCAGTATAGTGCAAGCGTATGGGGTAAACGTCTTTCAGTTATTCGTTTAGATGGTGGTGATTCTTCAACTATAAAGATCAGCACAGAAAAAGCAGCAGCAGTAGGGCCGGATATATCAGCATCAGCAATTGAAAGTAAAAGATTCTATGCTCTTGGACCAAGTGGTGGGGTACCTTTTCAAACCGTGGGTGTTGGTGGTGTCGATGGTGGCGCACCACAAGCAGTAGACTATGATACTGCCTATCGAATTATTGACAAAGAAGTTGATATTTTTAATATATTACTTTTACCAAAAGATCATGATCATTCCGACTCCCACATACGTGCACTATGGGGACCTGCTTCAACATTCTGTCATAAACGACGTGCATTTTTACTTATTGATTCTCCATCTGACTGGATCGATGCACAAACTGCTACAGATGCAGGAATAGGCGTTAATTCATTACGTGTTGGTTTAGTTAAAAACAGAGCCTCTGTTTTTTTCCCAAATCTACATATTAATGATAATGGTAAGGATGTCTACGTTGGTCCCAGTGGTGCAATTGCTGGTTTAATGGCAAGGATCGATGGTACTCGTGGAGTATGGAAAGCGCCAGCTGGAGTGGAAGCGGATCTTCGTGGCGTGTTAGGTATAGAGCATGCATTTTCTGATAGTGATAACGCAACATTAAATCCCAATGCAGTGAATACTATTCGTTTATTTCCAAACGGTATAGTGAGCTGGGGTTCACGTACGATGGATGGTGATGATTCATTTGCTTCTGAATGGAAATATATTCCTGTTGTAAGAACGGCATTATATTTAGAAGAAAGTTTATACCGTGGACTAAAGTGGGCTGTCTTTGAACCTAATGATGAGCCGCTATGGGGTCAACTTCGACTAAACGTAGGTTCCTTTATGCATAACTTATTTAGACAAGGTGCATTTCAAGGTAAAACCCCGAAAGAAGCTTATTTCGTTCAATGCGATTCTAATACAACAACACAAAATGATATTGATCAAGGTATTGTAAATATTATTGTAGGATTTGCTCCATTAAAACCTGCTGAGTTTGTGATATTACATTTACAACAAATTGCTGGACAGGTTCAGGTTTAATTTAAGGAGAATAATTATGGCTCAGTTCACAGTAAATACACATCGGTTTGATCCTTATAAAAATATGAAGTTTAGATTGAAATGGGATGGACGTTATGTTGCTGGCGTTTCTAAGTGTTCAGCATTGAAGCGAACCACTGAAGTAGTTGAACATCGTGAAGGTGGTGATCCAAGTACATCCAGAAAGAGTCCTGGAACAAGTAAAACAGAAGCCATTACGTTAGAGCGTGGAGTAACTCATGATCCGGATTTTGAAGTATGGGCAAACATGGTTAATAACACAGATGGTGATGCGGCGATATCGTTAAAGGATTTTCGAAAAGATATTACTATTGAGTTTTTAAATGAACAAGGGAATGTTGCAAAAGCATATCATGTATTTAGATGTTGGGTGTCAGAATTTCAGTCACTTCCAGAACTTGATTCCAATGGAAATGTAATAGCTATTGAGTCGATTGTATTGCAAAACGAAGGTTGGGTACGTGATGTCGCAGTTACTGAACCAACTGAATCATAGACGTTATAAAGAGTTAGATAAATGATATCAGAAAGGGTACCCATTCGATTTCATCCTGTTAGTGGTAATGATTCAATATTTACTATGAGCTTGAGAGAATTAACAGGAAAGGACGAAATGGCTGTTCAAGGTATTGATACGAGAAGTTCCATTGAGTTATTGGAAAGTTTAGTAATAACCAATGATAAAAATAATTATATATATGATATGTGTGCTTCTGATCGTGATTCACTATTGGCTGCAATTCAAAGGCAATACTGGGGGGATAAAATTATTTCCACTTTAAAGTGTAGTCGTTGTGATGAGAAATTTGACTTGTCATTTCGCTTGAGTGAATTGCAGGAACATATTAGCCAGGATATAAAACAATGGGAAGCAGGGGGAAACTTAACGGCAAAAAATGTATCAGGAGAAAATATAAGGCTTCCATCTGCCAAGGATGAAATAACAATAGGAAACAGATTAAATAGCGAAAATATTAAAAACTATGCTGAAGTACTTGGGTTTGATTTAAACGATATTGATGTAATTTCGAAGAACATGGAACGTGCAGCACCTATTCTTGATTTGGAACTTAATTGCTCTTGCTCTGAATGTGGTGAAGAACAATTAGCACACTTTGATATTCAATCATTCTTGTTAAATAAACTTTTAAATGAAAGGGAAGGCCTGTTTACTGAAGTACATTATCTTGCATCAATATATAACTGGTCTTTGAATGAAATTCTCGATATGCCAAGAACCATGAGAAAAACTATGGCTCGAATGTTAGATTAGTAAAAAGGTAAATTATGAATTATCTCGAAAGATTATTACGAAGAGCTAGCCGTGAATATAAAAATGATCACGTCTTATTTGATAATAATCTATTAGAAGAGAGTAGTGATGAGCTTGCTGATTGCACTGAAATAAATAATAAGCCAGATATTGCAGAAATAACAGAGAATAAAATAACTTCAATAAAAAATGTAAATATCATTAAGAATGACAATGACAAACATTCTGCTGAATTAACTGGTAATACGGTAAATAATTTAATTTCACATAATGAAAATAATACCCTGGTGAATGGTTTAAAAATAGAAAAAGTAAAAGAAAAAGAAAAAAAATATAAAAATTATTTACGCTCGGAAGTTGATGAGTCAAGTAAATACTTAAATGATAATAAGATAAACCTCATCGATGAAAGAATAAAAGCCTATGTAGAGTCAGAGATTGAGCCAATTAACACGTCGCCTCAACAAAAACATTACGTTAGCGAGAAGATGGTTAATGAAGAAGTGAATGATATATTGTTATACGGTAAACAAAAAAATAAAATCATTCACAAAATACTTCCATCTCAAGAGGAATATCAATACACAGAAAATAAAATCAACAAGCATGAAGCTAAATCGACTAAAAACATTATTGAAGAAGAGATTGAAAGGGTTTTAAAACAAAAAGACACAACTAAAGAAACGGAGAAATTAATAAAGCCACAATCTACAAAAGTGATTGTTGTTAATAATCAGGCAACAAAAAAAACTATTGAAAAAGAACAAGGTGGATGTGCTCCACATATTGGAATAGGTCAGCTGTGAGGATGTTATGGCACTGTTAGATATTGGACAAGTCACCGAAACCATCATAAAACTGTTAAGTTCAAGGATTCCCACTTATAGTGACTGGCCTGTGTCTGCAACATTAAATGCTTCACCTGCTGCACCTGATTTAGTCAGCGCAAATTATGCGTTAAGTTTCTATCTTTATCATATAAAAGAAGATGCACATACCAAGTCACAGGACTGGCAAGTTAATGACAGTAATCCATTACGTTTTAAATCAATGGGGGTTACGCTCTATTATATATTAACTCCCCGTAGTGATATTACGGACGTAGGTGAAAGAGCATATGCTGATCAACTGACTATGGGACTGGCTCTAAAGACCTTAAATGACTTTCCCTATATTAGTGACACAACTACAGTTGATTCTTCCAGTGGTACAGTTATACCTATGCCTGTTACTTTGCGTGGTCGAAATAATAGAATCCGTATTACTATGCAACCGACTGCTCCCGATGAAGCCATAAACTATTGGCAAGCCGGTTCTCAATCTGCTCGCCTTGCTACTTATTATGAAGTTAGGGCCGTATTGCTTGAGCCTGATGAAATTAAAAGTCGAAGTGCACGGGTTCTTGCCGTAGGTGTACATACCTTTGTTAATAATCAACCACAAATATACGGTTCGAAAAATATATTAAATGTAACTTTACCTGGTGAGTCTGATCCACGTGAAATTACTCTATCCCCTGCAGAAGTCACAATCGGAGATCAAATTGAATTTTATGGAGCAGGCTTAAGCGGGAATAGTACTCGATTACTATTGACTCATCCTGACTTTTCTGACTTTGTTGAAGTCGATTCCTCGTGGACCGTTGAGGCAAAAGGAGAAACCTTAACAGCGTTTATTAAAGCCACTGCAGGTGCACAAATAATCGTTCCTGGTATTTATGGTGCTATTATAAAAACCACACAGACACGTCGACTACCTGATGGTCTTTATCGTGATTTTGATATGTATTCTAACCAGGTTTCCTTTTCTATAACTCCAAAAATTAATAATATAACTTTTGCTGGTAGTAATGGAAAGATACAAGTAGAAGGTTTTGAGCCCCTTCTTCTGTCCAATGATGAAATAATGTTTTTTGCTGGTTCAGAGCGCTTGACCAGAATAAATGCATCTCCACCCGCCGCCGGGGAGTTTTTCACGCCTAATACACCAGTTGCAGATAGAGATAAGTTGGAATTTGTTTTACCTGCAAGTATTCCGTCAGGGAGTGATGTCACAATTAGACTTTTGATACGTGGTGCAGAATCAGCACCACTGTGGGAAATAGCCCCATGAACACGGCTACAGATCAAGTTAAAGAAGAGATTAAACAATCACAAAGCGAACGTGATTTCTGGTTATCACGGTTACATGCAAATCTTGAAAAAAAACAATTACCGGATATTGAAAATGGAAAAAAATATCGACTTCTGGAACTAGCAAATATATTTGGTTTAAATGATTTTGAGACAGATTTACTTGCTACGATGTGGATTTGTACTTATTCAAATGTTGTAAAATTCAAAATACTTCGAACTGATAATTTAACAACTCATTTATCACCACTTCTGGTTAGTAAGTTATATGGTTATGATTTAATACATCGTCTTGCTAGTGAATCACCTCTTCGTTTATGGGGTATGGTTCATGAACATGAAATTGTTGATGGTAGTGTAGCACTTACTGTCGATCCTCAGATAATTTCCTGGTTAGATGGTAACAATGAATTAGATCAATATCTTGTTGGTAAAGTATCTATTCTCCCAAAGAGTTTTCAATTCGAATCCTGGAATCTTCCAGAGATAATTAATGGACTAAAACAATACCTTGATAAAGGTCAACGTTGTCGTATATTTCTTGATACAGATGACAATGAATTAGCAAAGGCATATGCAACAAATATTGCTGCTGGGCTCGGTTTATATATATTGTCCATTAATGAGGTAGATTCTTCTACTGTTGATATTCCTACTTTTGGAATGCATATTCATCGGCAGGCTTATTTAGATCATTGCTCGCCTTACTTTAGTAATAAAATCCATAAAATATCATGTAATAACAGTTTGATTTCATTTCCTGTTCAGTTTTTACATGGAGAAATTACCAATATCAATGAATGTGGATTGAAGGATATTGTTATCAACGTAGAAGAGATAACTGCAGCACAACGTAGAAAATTATGGGAACTTAATATAGAGATTACTAAAACATGGAATAAAGAAGAGTTTGAAGATTTGATTTGGAGGTTTGATACTAATGCAGATGAAATTATTAAAATATCAAAGCGAAATCCAAAATCGCCAAAAGAAGCAGCGAAATATATACGAGAAAATACAGAAAATGATTTAAATAGTTTAGCTCAAAAATCAAATAGTCAGTTTACTCGGGATGATCTGATCGTGTCAGATTCAGTACAAAATCGACTGGAGGAAATAATATTTGAAGCTAGAGAGCGTGCCCGACTATGGAGTAATCCTGAAGCAGCAAGAATATTTCCTCAAGGAAGAGGGTTAGTTTCACTATTTTCTGGTCCACCAGGCTCAGGTAAAACCATGGCAGCACAGGTGATTGCAAATGAACTAGGCTTAGATCTATTAAGAATTGATTTGTCCTCCGTTGTTAGTAAATGGGTTGGTGAAACAGCCGAAAATATACAAAAAATTCTTTCATCAAAAATGAGTCAGCGAGCTGTCTTATTTTTTGATGAAGCAGATGCGCTTTATTCAAAACGAGTTGATGATGTCAAAACAGCTCAAGACAAGTATAGCAATATGGATAGTGGTCATTTGATGGTCGCATTGGAAAATTACGATGGCATAGTTTTGATGGCAACCAATCTAAGAGCGAATATTGATCCTGCTTTCATTCGACGCATCCGCCATTCGGTAGAATTTGAAAAGCCTACTGAATCTGCCAGAGCCTTGATATGGTCACAAGTTATTAGTGGTCTGTTTGGTAAACAAGAAGCACAACTTATGAAAAATTCTATCAATAAGCTTGCTATGCTTGAAGCGACAGGTGCACAAATTAAAAACACTGTTTTATCGTGTATTTTTGAAATTAGACGTAATAATGTCAATTTGAATATAGAAACATTAGCAAAATTGCTATCAAGGGAATTAGCAAAAGATGGTAAAGGTCTTTCTAACCGCGACATTGATAGTGTAATAAAGTGATTATTATGAAAGCATTGTCGATGAAAAATAAAAGTAAATCGAAAGCAAATGGAGTTTCAAATAAAATTACTCATAATCATTTACGGAAAAACCATCTTGAAACTGAGGCAAGAATGGTTGCAAAAAGGTATGTGAATGGTGAAGTAGGTATAGCAGATAATTTAACTAAAACAGAGCCTGCAAGATTCCACATTAGTAATACACAAAAAATTGTTCTACCGTCATTTGTTAAGAAAAGGTACGAGACAGCATTTAATACAGATTTAAGTAATGTACGTATTCATAAAAGTAAATCAATTGATGAATTAACCTCTGTTGTTGGTGCTAAAGCATTCGTGGCAGGGAATGATATATACATGTCACAAAATTCGTACAATCCTTATAGTCATGATGGGCAGGAGCTTTTAGCTCACGAACTTGCCCATACCATTCAGCAATGTTCAACACGTGTGGGTGACAGTATGGTTGTCAATATTTCAAATGGGGCAGGAGATCTTCAATTTGATAATATTTTGCCAAGATTTAGACAACCATCTCTATCTTTAGATGAAATGATAGATATTTATAAAGATAATTTAACATCAGCTGAAATAGAAAACCTGGATTTGTTGAAGGCTGAATTTGAATCTGCTTTTATCGATGTGAATGGCATAGAAGGTTTTCAACAAAAAGTAAATGAAAATAGATGGGGAGTTCAAAGTAATGAATATATTAGAGGATTTTTAATCGATCACATAAAATTATATGTATTGAATCAGTACTATTCATCTATTGATGATCAAAATATGATAAGTCTTACACAGTTCAATAGTTTACGTGAAACAAAGAGAGAATGGATTGATCTTCAAAAGCAATTATTTTATCTGGATCCTTCTACTAAAACACTGTTGCACGAACCACATGTTGCTGAAGAGTATATACAAGATATCGGCGTTAATTGGCTAGGATATCAACTAGAACAGGAATCAATTAATACATATTTCCCAAACCATTATATGGATGCTTTTCGTATTTTCTTATTTGGTACTAGAATGCAAGTTCAAGCATTAAGAACACGAGGTGAAGGTGCAAGTGAATATTCGGCATGGTTGCGCAATAAACGAGATAATGCAGAGAGTAATATACATACTTTAACAAATAATGAACTGTATTATGTTGCGGCAGAATTATTAAGAATAGAGAACAAAGAAAGGATTGATTCTTCAGTTGCATTATTTGATCAGATAGACGCGGTATATGGAGCTTCACCTGAATATATAAAAAAACTGCAATTCGCTATTTCTATGAAGCAAGAACTGGAAATTAAGAAAAACTCAATTACTGATGATTTTAGAAAACTTAATCCGATTGCATTATTGATTGATGATCTTATAGATTTGCATCAAAAATCCATAGAATTGTGGACTAGTATTAAAGACACCTACCAACAAGGACTAAGAATAAATTTTAATTCTGATCCACTTTTACAAGCTAAACGCGATGAAACAGAAGCTCTATTAACACAAGTTTCAGACTTAATATTTCGCAGGGTTAATTTACCAACACAAAATTCACCAGACAGAGTACCTAGGGTTCCTGGTAGACGTGTCTATCGTGCTGGCATTCGTACTGCAAGAAGACGTATAGATGTATTTGAAAAACTTACAATACAAGCAGAATTGATACGGTTAACAAAACAGCAAAATTCTAATCCGACACTTGCTGTAGGCTTGGGTTATCTCATGACATTACTTGATGATATCTATTCAACTCTAGGAGAGTATAGATATGATGATGATCGTATCAATTACTCCATTCCAAATACTGTGGAATCCAGAAATTCTCAATTTGGTTCTGATTATCGTGTATATCATAGACATTTAGCTGCACGAAAATTATTACAAATTGGGCGATATCTCATGTCAGATAGTATTCAGCAAATTGCAATTTCAGTGCTTACTGCTGAAGACTCTGGAAGAAGAATTTCTGAAGTGGCTTTGTTAGATACTTGGAGAGAAGATACTTCGATAGAGATAAGTGATTTTGCATCTGAAGAAAAAGGTTTTCAAAATTTGCCACTACGTGGGTTGCATTTTCTAACACCAGTACAAATCGCAAATATTTTTCTAGGTATATATTATGATACAGGAAGTTCAGCCATTGAACAGATACTTGATGGAACCGGTAATCAATCCGGAGAAGAGGGATATTTTACTCAAATCAGACCGAGAGTGAGAACTCGAATTCAGTCAAGTCTAGATTCAGTATCACTTCCTAAACGATATAAAATTCCATCAGACAAATATTCTATTGCTAGAAATTCAAATGATACAAATTCAATTTATAATATTATTTCTGAGCACCCAATTACAAAACGTTTATATTCTGAAAATAATATAACTGAATTAATTACTGAATCATCTAATAAATCTCTCGCAATATGGCGAGTTCATGATCCTGCGCCAGGTGATGAATTGTTTTTTTGGACGATACCATCATTTGAACCAATCGTAGGAAAACTTAGAGAAATCACAGAACTTGATCGCCTGGTACAATCGGTATTGGAGTCAATAATTGCACAAAGAGAAATAGCAGCTCCTGATACACCGGAAATACCTATAGATGCACCATATTGGTTGAAGTGGTTTATAGCCTTTACGAATTTAGACAATGCGTTAATCACACAAGATATAATAACTGAATTTACAGCATATAATGAATGGGGTTTTAGTGTTAGTTACGATAGATATGTCCGAAATAGTAGAAGAGCGTGGCGTCAAGATAGAAAATTATTAATAAAACACCGTGTCCTTCCATTAATGCAGGAATTCGACAATCACGATATTTCAACATTCTCTAATCCGAATACCGCCTTAAGTATAATAGAAGACTTTTCATATGATGTTTATCCTAGAACAGATCGAGAAGTGCATGAAGCAATCGCTTTTCTTGAATTATTTAAACCACCTATAAATGAAGATGACGATTTTTTACCAGAAATCAAACAGACAAGACGATTTGATCTCATCATTACATGGCTTAATGCCTTATCCAAAGTCGAGCGTAATGTAGAATTATTTTATAATGTTGGGATTTCAGAATTTATCGAAAATCAGCAAACTCAATATGTTTTAACAAATGAAGAACGTAATAGTACCAATTGGATAAGTAGTTCCTTAACAAGAATTGCAGAATTAAAACAAGCTATGGAGACTGCAAAACGTGAAGCGCAACTTCAATCAGGTTTTTCTGCAAGAAAAACGAGTGATAATAATCCAGGAAAACATGTTTTATCTTCTATAAGTAGTGCGTTTGAGATTACCCCTGATAGTGATTTTACAATACACAATGTTGTATGGCGATTGGTCGAAGTTGTACATGATTTTGATTTTTATCCGGACTATGGTAATCCTTCAAATTTTGACAGTTATACAGCACCGAGGTTGATTGTTGAAGGAACTGAATCACCGGTAGATCCAGAGACTAAACAAATTACTGGAAATAGACTAATACTAAGAGTGATAAGGAATGGGCATGAAGTTAGAGTTCATGAAAATGACAACGCCTTGCTTGAAGAAATATTAGATGCAGTAATTTGGCAAAATTTAGTACAAAACCTACAAAATTTACAAGAAGTCATTGAAACTGCAACTGAAATATTTCTAACAGGCCTTGAATTTGTACCTGGTGTCGGTCAAGCAGTTATGATTACACGCCTGGCCACCTCGGTTCTATCATTTATATTAAGTCCTGAATTTGAACAAATAAAAGAACAGGTGTTTGAAGATCCATTAGCATTTCTAGCAGGCCTTGAAGAAATAGTAAGTGGTGAATTATTTGAATCTGATAGATTCATTAGTTGGATGTTATTAGGTGATTTAGTACCTGGTCAAATATCTTCACCAAGGAGAAGGACTCGTCGCCAACGACCAAGAAGTCGTTCACGTAGTCGCAGCGGTGCGATTGCAAAATTTGCAGTAATCATTCAAAGATTAACAACGGTAGGTAGGCGTTTTTCTGCTTCACTTGGAAGAACACGTACTAGAGCTGGACAAAAATATCTTAGTGCGTCAAGTTTTGTTAATACACACCCAAGACTGGCTAGCGTCTTTTCTGTTATCGGTGAATTTGCCCCATTTTTTGCTGATACAGATATGATACGAGAAGTGTCGAATATTATCGATCACATAGACCTTGATGTATCAGAATTAAATGATTTTCCTAATCAAATTAATAGTCTAATTGAAGCAATTAATAGTCTTGAATTACCAGAAGAATTACTTCCAATGGGAACTGTTTTAGAAGTAATTGTTGAATTAGTTTTAGATAGATTGGGAGCTAGATACAGAATGGGTGGACGTGCCTTATTATTTGTCATGGATCAGCTAGGGTTGAAACAACAATTATTTGATGGGATTGCCAGGCAAATACCTGATGATGCAAACCCCAATTATCATTGGCAAAAATTTGTGAATGATACACTGCAATCACTGCTTAACACATTCAGGATGCATTTAATTTCAGGTATTAATGATATATTTGAGGATTTTAATCTGACCCAACTAGATAAAAATTTAGGATCAGATAATAGAATAGAAATGGAAGGTGATAATTTTCCTGATACATTGGTTGAAAGTAATTTACCGTCATCCACGCCTATCTTGTCAGAACAAAAAGCCAGTCAAATTGCACAGAAAATACATTTAAACAACTCAGGCGCGCCAATAACGCAAAATTTAAGAGATAATTTGGAAAACGATTTTGGTCATGATTTTTCACATGTTCGCATGCACAATGATTCTGAAGCAGCCAATTTTACAAATAATTTTAATGCAGATGCTATTACTACGGGTAGCCACATTTATGTTAAACCTTCATTAAATCTTGATAGTGTCAGGGGTAACTACGTCTTGAGGCATGAGTTATCTCACGTATTACAAAATACAGGACCAAGACCAACTTATGCTAACCATTCAAGCCGACCTATCATTCCAAACACACGTACCGGGATTCAATATAATGAAATAGTAGAGCAAAACGCAGATTTAATGGCAAACCAGTCAAAAGATGAAACAAACCAAATAGTTCAAGTTTCAGGAAATAGTAATCAGCTATTTTACCCATCTTTATCTCTGGGATCCCTGGGTAGTTTTTTTAAAAAATTATCAACGACAGAAATTCTGCTTCAACACTATAGGTCAAGAGTAGATCAGTCTGGAACAATACAAGCAGCGCATGGTGTTACTTTAGCTACAGATGTTCAAACTCAGGTGAACAATGTCGCATCTTCTATACGTTCCATTATGACGGGTTCTAATGTGCAAGCACTAGATTTCGATAGATCATTTACTGATGTCCAGACTAAAGAAAAACTAACAAACTTTTTTAGAAATCACTTTGGTACAGTAAGTAATCTGCAGTCACATGTTGAACATGTTGCTTCAGAATCAATGGTTGAGAAACGAACTCGAAGAATAGGTAGAACACCAAGCTCGCAAAATCAAACACCAGTTTTTAAGTTCGATTTCCGTTTGTTCTCAAGCGCTCTAGAAGCATTCTTTTTTTCGCGTGGTTTAATTATGCAGATTCGTTTTAATACCTCAACACGAGATGATGTTAGAGTTATAGATTCTGGAAATCCCGTCGCCAATATAAAATTAACCTATATTGATTTAAGTAAAATACTAACTTCAACTGACTTATGGAGTTTGTTTGTTAAAAATACATGGAATTTTGATCGCACTTCAGATAGAGATCGTTGGGATAAACATGTTCCACTCTTAAAATCTTTTCTTCAGGCGTTGGGTGTCAAACCAAATTTATATGAATCATCTAACTTCAAATTACGAAGAAGTTATAAAAATGATTTTGATAGTTATTTTCATCGGCGACAAACTGGTGATCCAGGACTTGATCCAAGATATTTGCCAGAAGTCAGAGAGTATCTTGCTCCGGATAATGCAAAGCCAGCAAATCAAGGGCCATCAGGCGTTATTGCATTAATTACTGGTACTCATTATCAATTGACACACGCTGATAAAGGTGATGATCGACAATCTCACCATACGACCCAATTTCTTCTGGTTGAATATTTTAGCAACTGGAAAACACTATTAAAACCATTTAAGCATGACCTCTCATCATACCGAAGCATTGGGTTGACATCATCAAATGGTACTCCAGCTACGTTTGAAGATATTTCAACAAATGGTTCAGCAATTAATATTGCAGGCTTGGCAGGGACAAGTCAGAGCGATAGAGGTCCACACATGCCTGCAATATCAATATCTACATTAGCACATCAAACAGGTGGTCTTCATTTACAAGCGCAAAAACCTGGAGATGATATGGATGGTTCAAGGGCTACACAATCTATTGCTGTACATTTAAAATTTCTTTCAAAGTTAGGTGATTCAAGATATTCAAATGCACTCTTTGGAACAGAGTCAGAATTTAGAAATTATATATCTAGTAATACGAATAAACGCGCTCTTAGTCACACTATATATACATCTATGCAAGAAACATATCAATGGATACGTGACGATATGCGTACACGTTTAGTGAACGGGTTGAAAGCGAAAGAACCATTATACTATAACGCTGTATCAACAAATTCCACTCATACTAACGAACTCGAGGCTTCCGACTTAAACCCAGTTCTATTCCGTGCAGCAGAAAATAATACACAAATCATGGAAAGAGACAATCATTGGTCATAATTATGTCAAATTCAGGTTACACAAGAACACCAACAATTTTAAAAGGAGCACTGATTTATTTTGGTGCTCCTATGTTAATTCCTATTCCGAACATTATTATCTTTCAATATAACCCGGAAAAATTAACTCGTTCTTTAAAACCCTGGCAACCAGCAACAAGATCCTTATCTGTTAATGATGAAGGTAATATTGAAAGGTCAGAACTAAGCAATGAACAAAAGCTGGCATTATCACAACCTTATGATCCCGAAGAAAGCTTTACTCTGGATCTTCAGTTAGATGCAACAGATGCACTTGAACATCCAGAATCTCATCCCATTGCTTTTATTAGTGGTGTTGCCGATCGTCTTGCTGCGATTGAAATGCTGATGTATCCGCCCGGTGATAGTTTACTTGGTGGATTGATGGGAACCGTTAGTGGTTCAGTATCATCAATGGGAGGTGATGTTGGTGTTGGAGGAAGTCTCGATTCTTCACTGGCAAATTTAGAAAATAAAAAAGTACCCATTGTTTTATTGTTCTGGGGGCCCGGTCGCATTGTTCCGGTGCGAATCACAAGTTTGTCGATAGAAGAACAGGAATTTTCTCCCTTGCTTTATCCAATAAAAGCCAAGGCGAGTGTAGGAGTGAGAGTTTTAACGCCAAATGATTTGGTCGGGCTTGATGGCGATCCTGCTGATGGCTTATTAGTTGATATTGCAAAAGGCTGTTATGCCTTTACCCGTGGACAAAAAGAAGTACTAGCCACTGCAAACCTGGCTAATAGTGTGGAATCAATTATTAATATGTTACCAATATAGGAACGCATTATGTTTGATAAAAAAAGTCGTTATGCAAAATTACCTGTTGTCATGTTGTATGACTCTCGGGGTCGCATCGTGGAGACTACTCCACCAGCAAAAAAAGTTAAACAAAGTTTGTTAGGTATACATGCCCGACGACAAGGTGAACGGCCAGACTTGTTATCGACACATTACTTGTCACACCCAACAGGCTATTGGCGAATTGCCGAAATGAATAATGCCATGACAGCAGAAGTTTTAACTTTACAAAAGGAAATAAAAATTCCTGCAAAGAATATGGAGTATGAAGACGAATGACACTGGGTGCTGTAGTTATGCCAAATGGTTTACCTGATCCTACTATGCCGGTACCGGGTGAAATTATTGTGGTGGAATCTATTCATCAGCCTACTAGTTACCGATTGAGTTATGGCTTTGCTATAGAGACAGGTGATTTTCCTCTGTTGACTGATGATGCTATAGCACCAGAAACAATCTTGGCAATTGCAATTAATGGTGATTTGTTACCCAATATTCTAGTGAGCGGACCTGTTGTACGTCACGAAATTTCTATAACTCATGGTGGTGAAGGTTCTACTCTTGATGTTATTGGTATGGATAAAAAAATCGAAATGGATCGAGAAGATAAAGTACGGATTTGGTCAAATCAACTTGATTCAACAGTCGTAATGAGTGTTCTGTCTGAATATGCCATTGTTCCAGATGTAGAAGTAACGGCAACCTTACATACGGATCTCAAACATGCTTTAGTACAACGTGAATCAGATTTGCGATTTGTTCAACGCCTGGCGAGACGCAATGGTTACTGGTTTTGGTTAACGGAAGAAGCACCTGGTGTCACGATTGGGCATTTTAAAAAACCACCTGTGAATGATTCAGCGAGTTTAGATTTACGAATTAATGTCAGCGACCCTAATGTGGATGCAGTTTCTATTGTCTGGGACGTAGAACGACCAACATCAACATCGGTATCACAATTGGATTTGAATTCTTTAAATAATATTGATGGAAGTGTTCAACAACCAACTTTAACCGGGCTGGCTAGTCATGATTTAAGCACTATCGTTAACTCTACAAGGCAGTCACATATTGCTGTACCAGTTGATGATGCTGGAGATTTAACTTCGCGTAGTGAATCTTTATTAATAGAAAATGGCTGGTTTATCCGCGCGAGCTTATCAGTAAAAAAATCAAAGTTACACGATGTGGTCAGAGCACATCAAGTTGTGTCTTTAACAGGTGCAGGATTAAGGCATTCTGGTAATTATCTGGTTTCTCGTGTGCAACATGTTATTAATCCAGACGATCACATTATGGAAGTAGAATTGATCCGTAATGCATGGAATTAAAAATAGTAAAAATGAAATTTGGAAGAACGAACAAAGGAGAATGCGATGAGTATTCATCGTTTAAATGACATAGAAAGCTGGATACGCAGTCATTACTTCGGCAAGTATCGTGGCACAGTTATTGATAATAATGATTTAACAGGACGCGGCCGCATTCAGGTAAATGTGCCTGCAGTATTAGGCACTGAAAATATTTGGGCCTTGCCTTGTGTGCCATATGCTGGACCTGATGTTGGTTTTTTCTGTTTGCCACCAATTAGTGGTGGTGTATGGGTTGAATTTGAAGGAGGAGATCCTTCCTATGCTGTATGGGCGGGATGTTTCTGGGCCGATAGTGAATTGCCGTCAGAAGTATTAACTGCTGATACACGCATATTAAAAACAGAGCAGTCTCAAATTAAATTTGATGATACTACTGGAGAAATTTTGATCACCAATGAACAAGATGCCAGTGTCACTTTGTCACAAGATGTAGTGACTAGTGCAGGTGTAGCAACGCACACAGTTGGAGGTGTGGGCGTCGTATCTGAAGCATCACCAGGAAAAGTTGAAATAGGCTCCTCCGGAGTAAAAGTGAACGATGGTGCACTTACAGTAATGTAAAGGATCTAATTATGGCAGGACAATCAATTACAACCGCATCCACATTAATGTGTCCACATGGTGGCACCGTGTCAATTACATCAAGCAATACTTCGGTGAACGCGCAAGGTGGAGCTTTGGCTTTAATGACGGATACATTTACTATTTCTGGTTGTCCTTTTCAGATACCTGCACCCTCTGGAACAGTACCAAGCCCTTGTCTTACAGTGCAATGGGTAGTATCAGATATGCGGAATACAGTAAATGGTGTGCCAACACTTTCCAGTTCCAGTGTGGGTTTATGTTTATCCGGCACTATGATTCCGCAAGGACCGGTATCTGTTGTTAGTGCTGATCAACAGGTGAGTACACAATAGGAAAAGACAATGCCAGAACCTTTTATCAGTGTTACATATCCCTTCGGAATTAATTCTGCTCAGGGTGAAGTTGAGCTGGAACGTGATTACGATGAACACGTTAAACAACTTATGAAACAGGTTTTGTTTACTGCACCAGGTGAAAGAATCAACCGACCTGAGTTTGGATGTGGTGTGAAAAGATTGGTGTTTGCACCAGGAGGAGAAGTTGCAGCCACATTGGCACAAACAACCATATATCAAGCCTTAACTAAATGGCTGGGCACAGTAATTAAAGTACAGGAAGTTACTGCAACAGCAGTGGAAGAAACATTAGAAATTAAAATAGGCTACGTGGTGATTGCACATGGTACGAAACAATATCTTAACTTGACGGTAGCGCCATGAGTTTACCTGATCGAATTGATTTAATAAGACAGTCAACTACTTTAACGGGACTGGATTTTGTTCAGGTGTCACCTGATCAAATAGAATTGTATATTTTCTTAAGCCATATTGATATGACAGCAAGCCTGGAAAACTTGTTAAGGCATATTGAACCGGAAGATATTGAAATTTCAGCTATCAGTAAGCTCCATCCTTCAACAGTTAATGTTGTATCTATTGTGACACCTTTACCAACGATAGATGGAAGACGTGTCTTACATTTAAAAGTAGATCAACCCGGTGGTTTTGGTTTTTATCGATTATTCATTCGGCATGCCACTATTGATACTTATTTTAACGATCTTATTTTTTCTTTTAAAGCAGAATGTCCCACTGAGTTTGATTGTAAGACTGATCCTCATGAATGTCCCGATGAAACACAAGTCGATTTCCCTGTAGACTATCGTGCGCGCGACTTCTGGAGTTACCGTCAGGTATTAACTGATTTTGCATCTCAACGTTATCCTGATTGGCAAGACAGACTGGAAGCTGACATGGGTATGATGTTAGTAGAGTTATATAGCGCGCTTGGTGATGAGTTTTCGTATTCCCAGGATCGTATTGCAAGAGAATCTAACTTTACTACAGCAACACAAAGACGCAGCATTCGTCATTTTGCACGCTTAGTTGATTACCATCCGGACAATGGTAGTGGTGCATGGACCTGGTTGGATGTCACGGTTAATGCTAATGGTAATCTTGATGCTGGTACTTCAATAACTGATGCTCGCTCACAAGTTATCTTTGAGGTAGGACATGGGCTGGCTGATTTAGGTAAACATTTTTCACTTGTAACTATACGCAATGAGTTTGATGCATATATATGGGATGAAAATGATACCTGTTTACCTGTAGGTACTTTTAGTATGAATATTGCTGGTAACCATGCGGGAGAATTTGTACCCGATACAGATATAGATTCTAAGGGTAAGTGGGTTTTATTAAAAACTCAGCCTACTGAACCTGATTTACCGGAAAGAAGACTAGTGGTTCGGGTGATTAATTTTATGGACACAAGTGATCCATTAACAGGTGATCCAGTTACTGAAATTATATGGGATGAGCCTATTCCTTATGAACTTGATTTGGAAACCTTAGTAGTTAGAGCCAATCTTGTCCCAGCCACATCTGGTTTAACTTTTCCTGCTTATAATAAATCTGCCATGCGATTTCAGGTTGGTGAGATAGAGGATCCAACTGATTCAGATTATGGCTTACCACAGGTTATAGAACGTGCTGGAATAAATACTTGTTTTTCTAATATCGAAGATACCGAAGGTAGGGTGAAGTATTTATTTTCATTACCGCATTCAGAAGAAACGCCTTTAGTGTGGTTGCCTCATGGTAAAGAAACGCGTCCTGAAATTATACTCGAACGAGAACCAGGAGAATCATGGTCATGGTTACCTTCTATGATTGGTGAAGAGGTCGCTAAACCAACACAAAAGGTATTTACTCTTGAAGATGGAAGTTATCGAAAAGTATTTAGTCATGAACGGTTTGGAGTGGAAACTTATTTGGAAGATTATGCTAGTGATAAAGGATTTACAATTCGTTTTGGTGATAATGAATTTGGTATGGCTCCAAAGGATGGTGATATTTTTCAATTAAGATATCGTTTAGGTAATGGTCGCTTGATGAATGTGGCTGCCGATACTCTTACACGTTTTTTATCTGAGTTTGATTTACCCGCCAGCAAACCTAATTTTATTGATGCGATTACTAATCCACTTATGGCTAAAGGTGGACGTGACTCTGAGACAAATGAACAAATCAAGATTAATGCACCACAGGATTACCAAACTATAGCTTATCGAGCAGTTAGGCCTGAAGATTATGAAGAGATTTCAGAACGTCTTGATTGGGTACAAAACACAGGTGCAAGTTTTCGTTGGACGGGTAGTTGGCCTACAGTGTTTGTGACACCAGACCCCTTTGATGAAGTTGGACTTTCTACTGAAAATCGCGATGAATTACAGGCATTGATGGAACGTGTTCGTCAGGCAGGTAGAGATGTGTGTGTAAAGAACCCGGCCTATGCCAATATTGATTTAGAAATAAAAATATGTGCTTCACCGGATTCCTATATCGGTGATGTAAATGAGAGAGTAATTATTGCTTTGTTTGGTAATAAGCACGTGATTGGTTTTTTCGATCCAGATAATTTTACTTTTGGTTCAGCGCTTTCACGAGCAGCATTGATCGCAACGATTCAGGATGTTCAGGGTGTGCATGCTGTGGATGGTATGCGTATAAGACGTCGAGGTTGGTTTGACTGGCATAGTTTCAATGAATATGCATTACGGGTAGCTGATAATGAATTAATAAATGTGACTAACAATCGATTTATGCCTGAACAAGGTGCGGTACGATTAATTATGGAGGGTGGCGCATGAGTTGTCCTTGCGATGAATTTAATTTTCCTGTGAAACTTAAAATTGGTACCGGGCAGGAATGGTTATCGCGCGCATTAGGAGGATTTCCTGATTGGCGCATGGCTATTCTTAATTCTATTGGACGACAACCTGAACTATACCAATGGCGTGCTCGAGGTGAACAGGATTTAGGTATGATGCTAGTTGACATGGGAGCATATTTATTTGATTCAGTTAGCTTCTATGATTCCTTTGTTGCCAATGAAAGTTATATCAAAACAGCATTTCGTGAGGGAACTGATCGTAAACTTATTTCTATTTTGGGTTACATACCGCGTCCTGCCATGTCTGCCCAGGTTTGGCTGGCAGCTGAGGCGGAAGGGAAAAAAGTTATCAATATGGAGAAGGCTACCGCTTTTCGCAGTGCTGAATTTGATGGCAATGTACCGCAGGTATTTGAGACAGAACAGGCTATAAGTCTCGACCCACGTGTGAATAAATATAAAATAGATCGGGTTAAACTCGATGATATTCCTGGAATCATTAATTCATTTCTTGTTATTCCAAATACGGTCAGGTTAAAAGAAAACGATCCGCTTCTGCTCGTATTTAATGAAAGTAACCGTAGGGTTGCTTATGTAGATAAAATTGAAAATATTTCTCTACGTAGTAAAAAACCAACATTAAAAATAATACTGAAATCAGATATAACGGTACCTGCAAATTCTAAGTTTTCTGAACTTCGAGTGTACACACCTGGTAATGCGACAGGGTTGTGGACTTTTAGTACTGCAATCTCAGGAACACAATATGATCTTGAGTCTACCAGACCAATACGTGCAGGCAGTTATGTCATTCTTGAACATAAAGGCGTATTGCGAGGCAGAAAGGTAACTTCTGCTGATAAACAACAATTAACTTTGTTTGCATCAAGTACCAGTACAATAAAGGATACAAGTGATACGGTTACGGGGTCGGTTGTTAGTCCAGCAGTTAAAACAACTGTGACTCGTATTAATTTAGATAATATTGTTAGCTGGCCAGATCCAGTTTACGAAAACAACATTACCATTTATTTTAACCTGGTTGAAGCCGCTAAGATTGTGACTCCTGATAAGGAAACCCTTATTGATAATGATGTGATATCTATACCTGACTATATTGATGAATCACGAGTCCCTGTTAGTAGTCTGTTGTTTGAAGATGTATATAAAGAAGGAATTCAATCAGGAGGTACCTTAGATTATATAAATCATGAAGTCATTGTCGATGTGAATACTGCTTGGGATAAGTTACTCATGGCACCGGTTAATGTATTTGGAAATGCGTTTATAGCCTCACGTGGAGAAACCGTAATTGATGAAATATTAGGAGTGGGTGATGCGACACAAGAGTATCAGGAATTTAAATTAAAACAAAAACCTCTTAGCTATTTACCCACCAATAATAGCAAAGGTTATTCGAGTACTTTGTCTGTTCGTGTAGGAAATATTCTTTGGGATGAAGTAGACACTTTTTATGCAACGAGTAAAGACGATACAGTTTATGTAGTACGACATAATGAAGAAAATGAAACATATATTAAGTTTGGAGGTGCAGCAAGATTACCCACTGCGGCAGAGGTAACTGCCAGCTATCGATATGGTGCAGGTTCAGAAGTACCACCAGCCGAATCAATTACTCAACTAGCAAAACCAATCGATGGTATCACTAATGTAAAAAATATTTTACCAGCCTTTGGTGGTGGTGATGCTGAATCCATGGATGAGATTAAATACTATGCACCCAGATCTGCTTTATTGTTAGGAAGAACAGTCTCATTACTGGACATAGAAGCTGCGGCAAACCAGGTTAGCGGTGTTAAAGCAGTAAAAGCATTATGGCGTTGGGATAAAGTTAGATCTGAAAAACGTGCCATTATTTATTACATCGGTGATGCACAATTAAGTTCCTCTATTTTATCCAGTCTAAAGGCAATGAGTGAACCTGACGCACCTATTGAAGTTAAGCAGTCTTTGCCACAAACCGCAAACATTCAAATTAATCTTGTAATCAATCAGGACTATAGCCATAAACTGGTCATTGCAGATGTGCAAACCATCTTATACGAGGTTCCGTCAGCTGGGTTTAAAGGTGGACTATTAAGGGCAGAAAAACTTGGTCCAGAAGGTATTGTATATAACAGTCATATGATAGATGCCATTATGGAAGTAAATGGTGTAAATGACATCGAGAGTATAACTTTTGATAGCACCATCTTAACTGGTTATGGACGTCAACCAGAGCCCGAGCATTATTTTGAGTTTGGTGAGCTTGGTACTTTAAGCAGTGGCATCAACATAAATGGAGTTGTTTAAGATGACTATTGCAAGAGATAAATATCCTGAATATTTAAACGAAAAATTATGGCAATGGATTCCTTCAGTATATCGTCATGAAGACGGTATTAATGGCCAGGAAGCTTTACAGGGTTTTATTCGTGCCATTGCATTTCAGGCAGCTATCTTAAAACGTAGTCAGGATCGTTTATGGGATGATATATTTATTGAATTAGCAAGTGATTGGGCAGTACCTTATCTGGGGCAATTGATGGGTACACGTTTAGTATCGGCATTGAATACCTGGGCACGACGTGTTGATATTGCAAAGACAATTTATTATCGAAGGCGTAGTGGTACCATCCCGGTCCTTGAACAACTTATTGCTGATATAACTGGATGGGATGGGAAAATAACCGAAGAATTTCGACGGCTTACCCGTTACTGGCATATGCTTGATTGTCCACTTCAATTTGGTCGATTAACAAAGACACCTTTGGGTGGTATTGCAGATATACGGCATAATCGTGGGGCGATGCTCACTGGTGATCCTTTTGATGAGTTTCACTATACCCCGGAATTTAGAAACGTTACTGGTAAGTACGGTAGTAGTGAAGGGCGACGGAACATTGATCGCTTGAGTTTTCACATATACCGATTACAAACCGTTAGCTTTCATAATGTGGTTCCGCGTCATATGCAAAATCTTGCTGATGGTCGTGACGCCTATACTTTTGATCCAAGTGGACGCAACATCGCCCTTTTTAGTGTTAATGATCCAGAAATTGATTGGACAAGTTGGAGCAGTGCAAATGAATGGGAGTTACCACGTCCGATTAGTTGTCAATTGTTAGGTGAGGTCATATATGAAATCACTTCAGATGAGATTTCCTGGGTATTATCAAGTGCCCCCGGACCACTGGCAACTCGTCTAGCTGCAGCAGATGATCTAAGGAAATTATTAGGTCAACGTTTTAACCATGCTTCTGAATTAATACGTTTATTTTCTGGATTACCCAGTTCTGCATTTTTGTCATCTGCAGCTATTCAAAAGATATTAATCAATTTCTCTATAGTACGTGATTGTGGTAGTGCAGCTTTATTACCCAATGGAAGTGGTAACACACCATGGCCCGTACAAAATAATTCTGATGATGCTTCATATGGTAATCCGGCTATTGCTGTTGGTTTCGATGGTGATCCTGATCCCATTGGAAGAGATTTTACACGTTCAGCAAACTTGGAAAACTTTACTCCACCACTTGTGCCAGAAATAGATTTAATGATGGAACCTGAACGAGGACGTTTTGTTCTAGATACAGGAACTAATGCAGAATCAGATGTGCGGGTTACTTATAGTGTTGGAATGTTAGCACCAGTTGGGGCGGGTGCCTATGGCCGCGATATCAGTTCTGAAGCAGTGAATAATCACTGGCATGATGGTGTTAAATCTGGTGGTATTCCAGTTGATGGAATTGTTGAAATTGATGACAGTGAAAATTACGTTAACCCAAATAATCAACTAAATCTTGAAGATCTGACAGTTCGTTCGGCAGAGGGTGAACGACCATATTTAATTTTAAACAGACACTGGCGTTTAACGGCTAATGGCGATGATAGAAATTTATTGCTCGATGGTTTGTGGCTGGGTAGTCGTACAAGTTCACGACATCTTATTTTAAAAGGGAATTATGAATCTGTTTCGATTCGCTATTGTAGTTTTGATCCCGGTGGTGAAACGGCTTTAGGTGATCCAATACATCCGGTTCATTTAGTTATCGAAGGTTTTGTTGAGAATTTACATATTGATAAAAGTAGTTTTGCCGTTATTCGTTTGCAGGGAGCCAATGCTAGTATCGAAAATATTACTATTACAAATTCCATTGTACATTCAATTGATGTAACTCAAATTGCTATTAACGCACCACGAGCACAGTTGTCGATTTCACGTAGCACAATTATTGCCAGTAAAATAACAACTACCGCAATTAATGTAGAACGAATTTATGCAGAGAATACTTTAGTTGCAGGCGTAGCAGACGTTACCGACATTCAGAATGGTTGTTTCCGCTTTAGTGCGCGTGCTAATGGATCACGAGTACCACATCCCTATGAGTCCCATGTCATTAATGAAATATCAGGATTATTTTCTTCATTGAGGTTTGGTCATTATCACTATGCGCTTTTATCACAGGTAGCACCAAATATATTGGTTCATGGAGCTGAAAATGGTAGTGAAATGGGAGTCTTCAATGATGAAATCATACCTATCAAAATGAAAAGTCTACATAACAAAGTATACGAGTATTTACCGTTCGGACGGACACCGAATTTAATTGTTGAGATGTAAGGAGAACGATTATGTCAGCTATAGATTTATCACGAGACGCTACTGATTTTAAAAAGCAGTATTCCAGTGTGCGTATGCAACAGGGACGTGTTCTGGATGATCAAACTGCTAATGAACAGGCACGTATTATTGAAGAAGATGCAAGACGTACACGTGTTGATACTATTGGTCCTTTTGCTTCACCTGATAATGGTTTTTTACCAAAAAACTTTACATTAGAGTCAGGTAAACCAACCTTTACTTTATCGGCTGGTAACTTATATCTCGGAGGCATTTACCTGGAATTGCCAAATGATGAAAAGTTTCATTTACAAAAAGATTGGCTGAACTTCAATACTACAGTTCATTTACCAAATTCGCCTGCTAGTGGAAATAACAGGATAGATCTTGCTTATATTGAAGTCTGGCAACAACCTGTATCTGCTGTTGAAGATAGTGAATTAAAAGAAGTCGCGTTAGGTGGTCCTGATACTTCTATGCGCATGCGCACCATGAAGAGAGTGCATGTAATAGAAAATATTGCTGAACATGAATGTGTCAATGCATGGAGTGCTGCCATTGCAGGAATGAGTGATTACGATGTTATAAAAGATGACATGGAGTTTTCAACTAATGCAAAATTACAAGTAACATATACTGCACCAGCTGTAGCAGCGGATCTTTGTACACCTGCCATGGCGGGTGGTTATTTACATCATGAAAACCAGGCAATACGGGTTCAAATGATAAATTCTGCAGAGTACTCCTGGGGTTTCAATAATGCATCATCTTTATATCGTGTTCAGGTTGTTGCAGCTATTGATGGTTCTCTGACAAAAATTCAGATGTTAAACGAACCTAAAGATGCTAATCACTGGCCATTACAGGGGAAAGTAGTTGAAGTCCTTCCATGGTCAAGTACATTAAATAATGGTGAGCGGCTAGCTGAGCTATCCGGCATGATGGCTAAGGTAACCACTTCATATAATCCTGATACTGCCTCGTTTGAAATTGATAATGCAGTACCTGTCACGTTTGGTATGCAGTGGGAATCTCGTTCAGATAAATCGGATTTTTTCGATGGTTCAGCAGAGGAGCGTTTTTATTATTTAAGGGTATGGGATCGTGGGGATGATGTAACATCGCCTGCTGCAATTCCAATTGCAGATGGACAACTCGGTAACACTGGGCTGGAAGTTAACTTTTTATCAGGTACATTACGTATTCATGATCACTGGATCATTGCTGCACGGACTGGTTCACCTAATGAAGTAGTTCCATGGGTATTAGAAAGTGTGAATGGTGCTTCTCCGCACGGTTATCGAAAATATCGTGCACCATTAGCTTTGATTCGCTGGTCAAATAATGCAGGAATCACTACTGGGGAATTATTGCATGATTGTCGTGAACCCTATTTACCTTTAACCAGGATTCGTAACTGCTGCACTGTAACAGTAGGTGATGGTGCACATAGTCATGGGAAATTTACCTCTATCCAAGAAGCAATTAATTCTTTACCTATTGAGCAAGGGGGAATGGTATGTGTATTACCTGGAGACTATCAGGAAAGTATTCGTATTCAACATCGTAATGACATAACTATTCGTGGATGTGGTTACAGATCAAAAATTATTGCTGATGTCAGTTTGGCAGTAGAAAAAGCTGGGTTACAAATTGAAGAAAGTACCAATATTAATATTGAATCCATTTCCATTGAAGCGGGATTAAGACCTGCAATAGAAGTACTTTCATCCAGATTAGTAACCATAAGTGAATGTATTGTACAAATGCGCGATGTCAGTAGTATTAATGCCGGAATTTTCTTACATGGTGATGATCATGTTGTGGAAAATTCAATTGTAACAGTGTTAGGTGATGAGCATGCAAGATTAGATATTAGTAGTTTAGATATTAAAAGTAATATAAAAAATTATCCTGATTTAGAATATGGAAGAATTGGCTATCCATCACTGGCTCATGCTACACGTGGAGGCATACAAATTGCTGGCGGGTGTGAACGAATTCGAATTGAGGGTAACCTGATATTAGGGGGGGCAGGCAATGGTATTAGTCTAGGGAGTTTAAAACTAATACCCGGAGACGGTAGTCAGCCCGTCGATGTTGTTGATGTGGATCCGGGTAATGACCCATGTATTGATTGTGGTCCGGCTGATAATACACACGACAATACGGACACCACAAATCCAAATGGTGATCGATATGAATCAACAGGGCATCTGTATGATATAGATATTCTGAATAATAATATTTTATATCAGGGAGCAAGTGGTATCAGTGTTATAACATTTTTTACGATTGAAAGTAAAAAATTAGAATTTATTGGAGTGCATAAATTAAATATCAAAGAAAATCGAATAGAAAATAACTTAAGACGATCTGTATTTGTTCCAAACGGTACCATGCGCATGTTTAACGGCTATGGTGGTATTGCTCTTGCTTTGGCTAGTGATGTGGAAATTCATGATAATCAAATTGTGAGGAATGGTAACACCTGGTTGGATCCTGTTTGTGGTGTTTTTCTGTTGACAGGCTTTGGTGTGTCAATTGATAGAAACCATATTCTACATAATGGTTCCATTAAGGAAAAAGATATTACACAGGCTCAGCAAGGTGTTCGTGCAGGTATCCATATATGGCTAGCAATGGGAGATACAATGCATGCTAATGGTGATAAAGCTCAATCTCACTTGATTTCTTCTAAGAGTCAAAGTCGAAAAATCCATATTCATAATAATGAGATTATACAACCATTAGGACGAGCCTTATTTATGCTAGGTGCTGGCAGTATGGATATTACTAATAATCATTTAGTGAGCCTGGCTAATTCTAAACCAGGGGTTGATCCATTAGCAACTACAGTATTAATAGCTAATTTTGGAATAGCAGTAGAGATAAGTATGATGTTTTTATTGACACTTCTTATTATAATTTTTGGAGGTGAAAAATATCGTGACACTAAAGGTAATAAATTTATTTGTAAATTAATGTTGCTTGCATATTTTTTTGATAAACCTATCGCGAAATTTAAACCAAGCGGAAAGTTAATGTTCTCAAATAATCAGGTTAGTTTTGATGGCCACTTGTCAGGTGATGGAACATCAATTTCTTCCGCGTTACTTTTTTCTTTGGATGACTTGGCCGTTATTAATAATCAATTCGAAATTAAGTCTATTGGAAGAAAAGTGTTATTTGATGTGATTGCGGCAGGAGGATCAGTTAGGTTGAATGACAATCGTATGGCAGAAACCTGGATGAAGAGCCTCTTCTCATCCCTTTCCTTTGGAGTCATGAATACGACAACGGATAATCAGGCAACACATTGTATAAAGGGAGTAGGAGTAAAGAAAATTATTGAGCAAAATATTTCACTTGCAGAAGAGTTATGCCCGGATATATGTGAGTTGGGTTCCTTATTTGGTAAATTTGCTGCAATAGGTGGAATGCAAATTATGATGAGAGAACGTGTTAATCAATAGCAGATAATGAGGTAAAATTATGCCAACTATGAAAGATTTTAATATGGACGGAGATTCCTTTTTCGCAGATGTTTTATCGGAAACGGTAACTAATGCCAAAGAAGTATCAAAATTATTTCCAGATGTTTTAGATATGCAGAAGGCTATACTAGAAGGATTGTCGGATAGCTTTGAAAGAGAGTCTGTACGTCTAAAGGATAAGTATAGTAAGGAAAATTCTCGAACGCGTGAAATGGACGGCTTGGTCGAAGATTTAAAAGTATTTAAGGATGAAACATTTTCAGGCTTAGAGTTTGTTAAGCATTCTGCACAAACTATTTATAAAGATAATACATTTCATGGTTATGTTTATGATTCAAAGGGACGACCAGCAAAAAATCACAAGGTTATTTTAAAGTTTCAAAACAAAAAAATAAAAAATATATTATTATCAGCAAAAGTAGACAGTTCGGGTTATTTTTATATAGATTTAGAAAAACAATCTGACGATGTGAACTATTCAAATATTTTTGGTAAATCATCAAAAGAAAAGCGAATTGATGATATTAAGTCTATTTTTGATAAAGAAGGTGATGATTTGGGTGGAAAACTGATGGATTTCTTGCGTCGGGAAAAAATTAACGAGGAAAAAAGAAAGGCATCAACTAATACTGACAAAGAAAAAGCCAGAGGAGAACGAGTTGAAGATTATAATCAGGAAGAATATATAGAAATGGATTCTGATATTCAGATAGAAAATGAAAAAGGAAAAGTGGTCTTGCGAGATGATAATCCACCTGTTTTTGAACCACCAAAATCAGTATTTAAACGATATCAAATAACTAAAACAAAATAATACCATCTGTAATATATAAAGTGGGAAATTTAGCTTAATACTATAACTTCTCCTTATTTTCTAACAGGATATATTTATGTGTTCAATTTATAATCTTTTAGTTATTCTGCAGATTTTTCTACTATAACTTATAAATAAATACAACTTTAATAGAATATTATATGTTTTAATGATGATATGTAAAAAATTGCTGATCTTTAAACTATTCGTTTATAGAGGCTCTATAGATAAATAAAGTTGACTTACTACGATGCGAAAATTATTAAGATTTTAGACGCAAGGGACTTAAAATCCATCGGTGGTAACACCGTGACGGTTCGATTTCGGTTCAGGCACCATCTTTAAAATAAATAACCATTCTCACGTAAAATTATTGAATTATTCCTAAGCTAAAATCAATGTGTAGACATAGTGTAGACGCTTGGTAATGAAGTTATTCTAGTTCTTCTCTTAATGTCAGCGCTTCTTTATGTGCATCAATAGAGAGCTTTGCTTAACCATGTTTAGTTTCACCTAACAAAGAATTTCCATTCTTTGATTATTAAGTTAGAATTATTGACAGAACTCCAAGAGGAAGGATGTTATATTTACTTCATGCTTCTTTTGGATGCCAAAGTATTACCTGATTATTTTAATATAGCTTAATAACATAATATATGTGGGAAACTATTTTGTTTAAGGTAAACAAGTAATATAGAAATTGCTTCTGCAATAGCTCACTATCATTTGTTATACAATTCTAATCTTAAGTTTTACATTCATCAATTATGTGCATATTCACATGGTGTGTGTTATAAATACGTATATAGCAATTTTCGTGTTATCACCCCTTTCACCTATTGTTACAATATTGTTATTGAAAATAACATGTTGTTTTTTTAGTCATTCTATAATAATAGTTTAGGTAATCATTATGTATAAATTCTTACTTCTATCAATTTCCAGTCTTTCTTTGTTCGCTTGCGCATCATCACCACCAAGTGATGTTATAAATAAACCAAATCAAGCACCGCAAATAAGTAAAACTTTGGCAGTGGAAAAATACAAAGGGCTAAAACGTAAGGTTGCGATTGCTAGGTTCACAAACGAGACGAAACAAGGCAATAGTTTTTTATTAGATAATAATAATGACAAAATTGGCAAGCAAGCAATGGATATTCTGTCTGCTCGCTTAACTCAAACAGGAAAGTTTTTTATGTTTGAGCGTGCAGACCTGGCAAAAATAAAAAGTGAACAACAAATTGCAAATATAAATTCTAAGGTTGTCGGAGCAGATTATTTAATCATAGGTTCAGTGTCTGAATTTGGTCGAACAACGACCAGTGATGTTGGTATTTTTTCTCGTAATATAAAACAAGAAGCTAACGCAACAGTAAATGTACGTTTAGTCGATGTCTCGACGGGACAGATTATCTTTTCTCAAGAAGGAAGTGGTACATCCAGTTCTGAAGCTGCCCGTACCTTTGGCGTTGGTAAACGCGCAGGATTTGACGCGTCAATTGAAGATAAAGCATTGTCTGCAGCAATTTCTAAACTTGTCAGTAACCTGGTAGAAAATCTTATGGATAAGCCATGGATTACCTACATTCTTGACAAGCAAAAAGGACAAATCATTGTTTCTGGAGGCAAGTCACAAGGTTTGAAAATCGGCGATACTTTAAAAGTGATGAAAAAAGGTCGCAAAGTGAAAAACCCACAAACAGGCATGATGATTGAATTACCACGTACAAAAATTGCTGATTTATCAGTCGTCGCTTTTTTGGGAACTGGAAAGAATGAGGTTTCTGTATGTACTCTTTCAAGCGGCAGCTTATCTCGGGTTTCAAATAAAGATGTGATAGTTCAAGAACTTTAATTGGGGAAATTTATGAAAAATTTATTATTAGTCTTTAGTTTGTTACTTACAATTACAGCTTGTGGATCGTATCAGCAAACCGTTCAAGTTCAGGACAAATCCTACCTGCTTATTATGGGTGATCCAACAGGAAGCGTTTTAACCATTGATAATGGTGATCCAATTAAGCTTGGAGTAGATACTTCTTCTTTTGATTTGTACGGTAAGACAGCGACTAAAATTCAAATAAAAGTGGGAACTCATACTATAAAAATTGTGAAAAATGGTGAAATCAAAGTTCACCGTAAAGTTTATGTATCAAATGGTAATAACTTTGAGGTGGAAATGTGATTAAAAAAATTATAATAAATTTAATAGGGATTTCAGTTTTAATCATGTTTACAGGTTGTGCAGCGACGAACATTAGTGCTTCAAACTTGTATTGGGGTAATTATTCAAAAACATTATATGAATTAAAGAAGAATCCAGGCGCTGATACAAAAGCAGCTCATATACAGGAACTCCATTCAATAATTGAAAAATCAAATGAGCTTAAGCTACGTGTTCCTCCAGGATTATATGCTGAGTTAGGCATGTATTTATTAAATCAAGGCAAAAAAAATCAGGCTACAAAATATTTTAACCTGGAGTTAAAAACATATCCTGAATCAAAAGCGATGGTTCAACAGATATTAAAAAAGAGTTAATCAAATAATAATTATTAAAAATGAAAGGTATTAGGGTTATGAAAAGTTATTTATTAGTAATATTTACTGTTGGGCTTCTTACACTGAGTGGTTGTGCTACTATTTCTACAAAACCAAAGTCTGAGCTTTTCCCAAGTATGTATAGCGAAATGCCAAAATCAATATTGGTTTTGCCGGCTGTAAATCAAAGTACGGCAGCAGATGCGCCGAATTTATACTCATCTACAATTGCCCAACCTTTGGCTAATGCAGGTTTTTATGTACTTTCCACTGAAGTCACTCAAAAATTCTTTCAGAATGAAGGACTAAGCCGCGGGGAACAGTTTACGTCAATTCCTCCACAAAAGTTTTCACAGCTATTTGGTGCTGATGCTGTTTTATATGTAACTATAGTAAAGTGGGATACTAATTACTTCGTGTTAGGAGGTAATGTAACTGTTGGTATTAAGTACTCATTAAGATCTACTAAGACGGGCAATCAATTATGGAAGTACGAAAATGAATTAGTATTAGATACTAGTGGTAATAATAATAATTCCAGCAGCTTATTGGCAATGCTTATAAATGCCGCTGTTACAACTGCTGTACAAGACTATGTTTCAATAGCACGACAAGTTAATTTTATTTCTCTTAGTACCATTCCATTTGGTAAATATCACAAGAGTTATAGAAAAGATATGACGTTCCAGGTTCCGACTAGAGAGTAGTGTTAATTTAATATCTATTGTAATTTGCTATAGATTTAATCGTAATTTTAAGGCTTAAATTGTAACTTTATACACTTTCTAATAACAAAGGTCGTAGAGTATTGGTTTAGATTTAAATTTTTAAGCTATTCAATAAAACTTATTTCATTAATATTTAAGTCTTTTATATGTATCTAAAATTAGGTCTGTAAAATTTGTATTTCGTTCTGTATTATTTTGGAATATTAAATATGTACCCTTGAGGTACAACAACAATTCCCGTCTCGCTTACTGTAAACCTTTTTCTATCATCATCGATATTTTCACCAATTACTTCATTGTCGGGAACAACCACACCTTTATCGATAATACATCTGTTTATTATGGCATTTTTACCAACTTTCACTCCATCAAATAATACAGAGTTTGATATTTGTGATTCATCATCGATAAAAACATTTTGAAATAAAACGGAATGTGAAACACTACTACCCGAGATAATGGTTCCCCCAGATAACATTGAATTAATAAAAATACCCTCGTTACCCGATTCTCCGGGAACAGCACGAGCTGGAGGCGTTTGTGACTGATAAGAACGAATAGGCCAGTCATCTTGATATAAATTGAGCGGTGGGATTGATTTTAATAAATCCATGTTTGCCTGGTAGTATGAGTCAATCGTGCCCACGTCGCGCCAATATTTATCTGGTGATACGCGGCCTTTAGTTTCTCCAAAGTAATGAGCACATACTCGATGACTTTTAATTAATTTTGGTAAAATATCATTGCCAAAGTCATGACTTGAATTTTCATCGATACTATCTTTTTCTAATACATCAATGAGTAATTTAGTTGAGAAAACATAGACACCCATTGAGGCAAGTGCATGCCTGGAATCATTCGTACATGATTCGGCATTTTCAGGTTTTTCATGGAATTCGATAATTTGTTGTTGTTCATTGGTTGTCATAATACCGAATTGGTTGGCTTCTTTAATGGGGACTTTCATGCAAGCAACAGTTGCATCAGCGTTATGTGATTTATGAGTTTCTAACATTGATGCATAGTCCATGCGGTAAATATGATCACCAGATAAAATTAATGTCCACTCTGAATCGCTACGCTCTAACAAATAATTATTTTGATGAATAGCATCTGCTGTCCCTTGATACCATTTGTTTCCATGTCGCATTTGTGCAGGAACCGGGGTGATATATTCACCGAGTTCAGGATTAAAAATAGACCATCCATCTCGAAGATGTTTTTGTAGTGAGTGTGATTTGTATTGAGTCAGAACAAGAATACGTCGCAAACCCGAATGTAAACAATTCGATAGTGTAAAATCAATAATTCGATATTTACCTCCAAACGGAACAGAGGGTTTTGCTCGTAATTGTGTTAATGGTTGCAGACGTGATCCTTCTCCACCAGCAAGGACTATCGTTAGTGTTTTTTTTATCATCTCTATTTACCTGTTAGGCCAATTTTGTTATAGCATCGGCTGCACCAATTTGGACAGTTTTTATGTATTGTTTTCTATAAAAGGTCTTTTATTGCACAAATTTAGTGCCTAATACCTAAGTTTTGCTGTAATTCCAGTTTCAATAATCTTTTTGCATATCTTGTACCAACTGCATTATTAATTGTAATTAAGGCGTATATTCAATATAAAATATCATTTTTAAAGTATGGAATATTACATGTAATGTAAATGGACTATGCTGGTATAAACCTTGCTCGTATAATGAAGGTAAATAGGTTATTTATTTTAGCTAAAGATGGGATAGAAATTATGAAGCTTGCAATGATCGGTTTAGGAAGAATGGGTGGAAACATGGTTCGTCGACTGATTAAAGATGGTCATGAGGTCGTTGCATATAATAAATCTCCTCAAACGGCAATCGATCTTGCTGATGAAGTTGATGGTGTTATACCTGTATCTAGTCTAGAAGAGTTAATTAAAACACTTGAACCACCCCGTGCTATTTGGTTAATGGTGCCTCATCAGGTGGTTGATGAAAGTATTGCATCTTTACTTGAGGCTGGAATGAGTAAGGGTGATCTTCTTATTGATGGTGGTAATTCAAATTTTAATTTAAGTAAAAAACGAGCTAAAGATCTACTTTTAAAAGGTATTCATTTTGTTGATTCAGGGACGTCAGGGGGTGTTTGGGGCTTAGAAAATGGATACAGTATTATGGCAGGTGGTTCAGATGAAGCTATCAATATGATACGTCCTGCTCTTGAAACACTTGCGCCGGCTAAAGATAAAGGCTGGGGGCATGTTGGTCCAGCGGGTGCGGGTCATTACGTCAAAATGGTTCACAACGGTATTGAATATGGAATGATGCAGGCCTTTGCTGAAGGTTTCGAATTACTTGAAGCTAAAAAAGAAATGGATCTCGATCTTCAGCAAATATCAGAAATTTGGCAACACGGAAGTGTTGTCCGCTCATGGTTACTCGACTTAATCGCGGATGCTTTTAGTGAAGATAAAGCATTATCTTCGTTAAGTGATTATGTCGATGATTCAGGTGAAGGGCGTTGGACTGTGCAGGACTCTATTGAACTTGGTATTCCTACTCCAGTACTGACGTTGGCTTTACAAATGCGATTCCGTAGCCGACAAGATGATGCTTTTGCAGGTAAGGTGCTTAACGCGATGCGTGCAGGTTTTGGTGGTCATAGTATTCGGCCTAAAGAATAACTTTAGTTAAGATTAATTTCATTAAGATTCATATCGGCGAGGCAATATGGAAGATTCATCTAATAGTCAGTGCATTGGGGAGGCAACGGAACCAACGAACATCGTAATTTTTGGCGCGGGTGGTGATTTAACGAAGCGTAAATTAATTCCAGCGTTAGTTAAAATGCTGCGTTGTGGATTATTACATCCTGACAGTAAAGTTATTGGTGTACTAAAAGGTCGTACTCGTGAAGTTTGGTTGAATAATTTATATCAAGGCATGAAAGATTATGCCTCTGAAATTTCGATGACTGAAGAACAATGGCTTTCCTTTTCAGCGAGATTCAAAATGGTCAGTGGTGATTTACAAGAAGATCAAACTTATCAAGATTTAGCTACGTCACTTGAATCTTTATCAGGGCACACTCATGCCATGTTTTATTGTGCTGTGCCTCCGCGTTGGTATACCACTATCGCAGCAGGATTAGACAAGCTAGGGCTTGCGAATGAAGACGACGGCTTTCGCCGGGTTGTTATCGAAAAACCATTTGGCATGGATTTAGAATCATCTCAAAAATTAAATAATGATTTACAGGGATTATTAGGTGAGTCACAGATTTATCGAATCGATCATTATTTAGGTAAAGAAAGTGTACAGAATCTATTAGTCTATCGATTTGCCAATAGTATCCTTGAGCCACTTTGGAATAGAAATTTTATTGATCACATTCAAATATCGGCTGCGGAATCTATTGGTATAGGTTATCGCGCTAACTATTATGAAAAGTCAGGTGCACTACGTGACATGATACAAAGTCATTTAATGCAAGTGATGACTTTAGTCGCAATGGAACCACCAGTAGAATTTACAGCGGATGCTGTGCGCGATGAAAAAATTAAAGTATTACGAGCTGTGAGGCCAATTGCAGAAGAAGATGTTGATAAATTAACTGTTGCAGCTCAATATGGCTCAGGTAATCAAGTAGACGAAAAATTAAACGCCTATGTCGCAGAAGAAGGTGTTTCCCCAGAATCAGTCACTGAAACTTTTTCTGCTGTTCGTTTTCATATAGATAACTGGCGCTGGCAGGGAGTACCTTTTATCCTTTGGACGGGGAAGCGTTTGCCGAAACGAGTTTCAGAAATTGTAATTAGATTTAGAAAGCTACCTTTCAATTTGTTTGATAAACATGCAAAAGCCCCCATCACAAACTCATTAGTGTTTCGATTACATCCGGATGAAGGTATCTTTTTAAGAATGAATGCAAAAATGCCTGGTCTGACAACAGATACACAGCGGATGGTAATGCGGGCACCTTATTCTCAGAACGGTGAAGATGTTTCAGATGCGTATGAAGTACTGTTGCACGATGTGCTCACGGGAGATGCGACATTGTTTTCACGCGGGGATGAAGTTGAAGAGTCGTGGTCAATCATCGAGCCTATTTTAAATGCCTGGCAAGACAGAATATCGGTTGAACGATATCATGCCGGAACATGGGATATCTCTGGTATGGATGATTTATTTCAAGATTGTGTAGGTGGCTGGCATAAACCTACCTAGATATCAGGATAAATTGAATGCATAAGTGGTTTGTATATGATGATTTTGATTCAGTGTCTAAAGCGGCTTCGGAATTTTTAGCAGCATCTATCGATGCATGTTTAAAGAATAAGAATGTCTGTCATGTGATCTTACCTGGAGGAAATACGCCGCAAGTTTGTTTGCATTACCTTGCAAATAAAAAATTGCCGTGGAAAAAAATACACTGGTATCTGGGAGATGAACGTTGTTATCCTCAAGCTCATGTCGAGCGTAATGATGTTATGTTAGAAAAAAACTTCTGGTCATTATTAAGTAAAACAAATATTCACTTGATTCCTGCAGAGTTAGGCGCAGAAAAAGCTGCTGAAATATATCGAGAAGAAATTGCTGCAGTTGATTATTTTGATGTTGGATTTTTAGGGATGGGGGAAGATGGGCATACCGCGAGTTTATTTCCGGAAAATAAAGCATTAGATGATTCTCGTTCTGTCATTCCAGTTTATCATTCACCAAAACCACCAAGTGATCGTGTTTCATTAAGTATGCAAACGCTTAGAAATGCGCATTGTCGAATTGTACTGGTAAGTGGACATTCAAAGGCAGCAATTATTAAACGCATTAAAGAGGGAGAATCTTTACCCATAAATTGTATAGGGGATATTAATTGGTTTATTGATCAAGATGCTTTATCACCGGTCATAATTTAGTGCCATACTTGAAATTATATTTAATTTTAATATCATTAAAGAGCATCAAGTTTATGATATGAACAATAATAGTGCAGATTTAAAAACTATACAGATATCGAGTAAAACTAACATCCTGTTTTAAAAAGATATTTTATATAAATGTAGTCTGGCGCAATATTTGCTCTTAATTTTTTTAAACGACACAAGCTATTATTTTTAAGGAGATAGATTATGAACATGCAGGAAATACGCGAACGGGCAAAAGATTTTGGAATTAAAACAGCACGTATGAGTAAAGTAAACCTGGTTAAGGCTATTCAGCTTTCTGAAGGTAATTTCAGTTGTTTTGCTTCAGCTCAGGATGGTGAGTGTGATCAGAAGGCGTGTATTTGGCGTGATGATTGTTTTTCTGCCGCAAAAAAGATGCATAGTTAAAAATAACTATTTTTGAGCGCTTCTTGATACAGGTTGATGTAGTGACCTGCGCTTGTTTGCCATGAAAAATCACCTGTCATGGCATTAGTTTGTAATTGATGCCATATAGCCGGTTGTTGATAGAGTGATAACGCATATTTTACTGTGTTTAATAATTCATGGGCTGAATTTTCTTTCAGTACAAATCCGTTAGCTGTCTTGTTCTCAATATTCGTTTTCATGGCGTGTGTTACGGTATCGCTAAGTCCACCGACGGCTGTCACGATGGGTAATGTACCATAGCGCAAACTGTATAACTGGTTAAGGCCACAGGGTTCAAATGTAGATGGCATTAAATACATGTCACTTGCGGCTTCGATACGATGCGCAAGCACCTCGTCATAGCCAATAATTATTTTGAATTTGCTGGAATTTTTTGTAGCCCATTCTGATAGCTGTAATTCATAGTGAGCTTCCCCTGTACCAAGAATGACGAGTTGTAGTGGGAGTTCTAATATATGTTTTAGACTTTTCAGGATAATTTCCAATCCTTTTTGTTCCACTAATCGACTGATCATTCCTATCATAGGGATGGAACTTTCTTCTGGTAAAGCTAATTCTTTTTGTAAAGCAATCTTGTTTAACGTTTTATTTTTTAGTGTTCGCCGGTTAAATTTATGCTCTAAATATTGATCGGTTCCCGGGTTCCAGTGTTTATCATCAATTCCATTCAGAATTCCAGAAAGGTCTTTCTTGCGGTGACGGAGCAAACCATCGAGACCATAACCGTATTCTGGCAAAAGTATTTCCTCAGCATAATGTGGGCTTACCGCGTTAATCTTATCTGCATAAGCAAGGCCACCTTTCATAAAAGAGAGCTGGTTGTGATATTCAACACCATCCATATGCCAGAGTTCTCCTGGAAGATGGAGGTCATAAAATGTTTGCTGATCGAAAATCCCCTGGTAAGCAAGATTGTGAATAGTAAATATGGTTGCCGGCCTTTTTTTATGTAAGCTTAATAGTGCAGGGACAAGGCCTGATTGCCAGTCATTACAATGAACCACATCCGCTTGCCAATTTAGCTGAAAATTATTTAACGCAATATCGACTGCAGCATGGCAAAATACTGCAAAGCGAAGTGCATTATCATCCCAGGCTTGACCATGTTGATCAGAATAGGGGCCACCTGGCCGGTTAAATAATGCAGGGCAATCCACTAGCCAGACAACAACATTACTGCCCGGTAAGCGGGTTTCAATTATATTTAATGATAAATTGTAGTATGAATATGTTGCGATGACTTTTTGTTTTGTCATGTTATTCAAAACTTCGCGGTAAGCGGGCAATAATAAACGCACATTTTGCGATTGTTTTAATAGGGCAGAGGGTAAACTTCCGGCGACATCAGCTAACCCTCCTGTTTTAATAAGCGGGAAAGCTTCGCTACTGATATAAAGAATATTGCTCATGATATTTTCTTAATGACTAAACCGGCTAAAGGTGGCAGGGTTAATTGAAGTGAGGCTGGCTGATTCATCCATGGAATTTCTTCAGCAATGAGCTCTGAATAACCGCCTGTATTACTGCCGGAATAATAATCAGAGTCTGAGTTAAAAATTATTTGGTAATTTCCGTAACCGGGTACGCCTATACGATAGTTGTTTCTAACTACTGGAGTGAAATTCAGTATCACTATGATTGAATCATCTTCTGTTTTTCTGAGATAAGATAAAACTGACTGATCGGTGTCATGACAATCAATCCATTCAAAGCCTATTGGGTCAAAATCATATTTATGTAACGCTGGTTCTTGCACATAGTTATGATTAAGATCACTAACCAGTTTTTTCATTCCTGCATGTTGCGGATATTGCAATACATACCAGTCTAATACTTTATCGTGGTTCCATTCCTGGCCCTGTCCAAACTCACACCCCATAAAAAGAAGTTTTTTACCCGGATAGGTAAACATATACGTGTATAGCAAGCGTAAGTTCGCGAAGCGTTGCCACTCATCACCAGGCATTTTATTTAACATTGAACTTTTGCCATGAACAACTTCGTCATGGGAAAAAGGTAAAATAAAGTTTTCGCTAAATAAATATAAAAGACCAAACGTTAATTGATCATGGTGATAATGACGATAGACAGGATCGTTACTTAAGTAATTAAGCGTGTCATGCATCCAACCCATGTTCCACTTCATGCTAAATCCAAGCCCACCAATATTTACCGGGCGAGTCACTTGTGGCCATGCTGTTGACTCTTCAGCCATGATCATTGTGCCTGGAAAATCAGCATGTGTGACTGTGTTTAATTCACGCATAAAGTCAATCGCTTCGATATTCTCATTGCCACCATGTTGATTAGGTATCCAATCGCCATCTTCGCGTGAATAATCAAGATAGAGCATCGAAGCGACGGCATCGACGCGTAATCCGTCAAGATGAAGTTCTTCTAACCAAAATACAGCGCTGGCAATTAGAAAGTTTTTAACTTCATTTCTTCCGTAATTATAGATTAAGGTTCCCCAGTCACGGTGTTCACCACGACGTGGATCTTCGTGTTCGTAAAGTGCGCTGCCATCGAAGTTTGCCAGACCATGCGCATCTTTAGGAAAATGGGCAGGTACCCAGTCAAGGATTACACCAATTTTATGTTGATGAAAATAATCAACAAAGTAACGAAAATCATCTGCGTTACCAAAGCGACAAGTTGGGGCGAAATAGCCGGTCGTTTGATATCCCCATGAAGCATCAAGAGGGTGTTCTGTAATGGGTAATAATTCTATATGAGTAAAACCAGTTTCTTTGATGTAATCGACCAGTTGATGTGCCAGTTCACGGTAATTAAGAAATTCACCCTTATTATCTCGTTGCCATGATCCTAAATGACATTCATAAATAGATAAGGGTTCATGTAACCAATCATGATTCTCTCTGTTTATAATCCATTGTTGATCTTGCCATTCATACTGTGAATTATTTTTTATGACTGAAGCTGTACGCGGGCGTAACTCAAGTTGTTGAGCATAAGGGTCGGACTTAGATAATATCTCGCCAGTTTTTTGATTACGGATTTCAAATTTATACAGTGATTCACTGCTTAATCCTGGTATAAATAATTCCCAAACACCGCTATTTCCACGTGATCGCATTGGATGGCGACGGCCATCCCAGTCATTAAAATCTCCGGTAATACTCACACGTGAAGCACTAGGCGCCCATGTAGCAAAAAGTACCCCGTCAATACCATCGATAGTTTTTGGGTGTGCACCTAAGATTCTGTAGATATGCAAATGTTTCCCGGCTGAAAACAAGTCTAAATCAAAGTCGCTCAGCTGGGGTTTAAAACTATAAGGGTCATAGTATGAATAAACGTTATTATAATTATCAGTACTGTTAATTAAATAATGCTCTTCAAGATCCTCAATATTATCGCTGCAGATAAAAAAGTCACTATTTGATAGCCGGGTAGTGGGGATATTGTTTTTAGTGATACTGAGTTCATTACTGCCTGGCGCATAAATAATGAGGAATGGCTGTTTTTGAATATGATGGAGTCCAAGTATTTTGAATGGATCATGATGATGAGCATGCGCTATAGCATCAAATTCATCCTGCATCTGATTCAGAATGGATTTAACATCTTTAGAAAATGAAGTCGTCGTATTTGCTGTAGTCAATTGACTGTACCTTTTTATCTACTCTAAGGTTATGTACTAAGTTATGAATCAACTTAATTATGGTTTATTATGACATATACTCACTAGCAAGTTTCATGCACATTTTAAAATATGAACCTATATATCCATGTATGTGACTGTTAGATATGCTATAACTTGATTATATATAATAGATTCATGCTCCACGTTATTTAATATGCACTTAAATAATGCAATATTCATTTCATGCGCTCTCTATTAGAACATTTTAAGGTAATTAAAGTAGTTATAACTCAGTCAAATACGTCAAAATTAAAGGATTTTTTATATGGCTTATTTTTTGCAGAAACAATATTGTAATGATATCTGTGTATAGTGAAATACTTTAAATACAAGTCTTTTAGAGTTTAAAGACGAGAACAGTATCCGATGAAAAAACAAAAATCCCCACGATTTATTAGTAACTTAACTCGAAATACACTGGCACTCATTATGGCTGGTGGCAGAGGCGAGCGTTTAAAACAATTAACAAAATGGCGAGCTAAACCTGCTGTTCCGTTTGGAGGAAAGTTTCGTATTATCGATTTTCCACTGTCAAATTGCATCAATTCAGGTATACGTCGAATTGGTGTACTCACCCAATACAAATCACATTCTTTAAATTTACATATTCAAAGAGGCTGGGGACATTTACGTGGTGACTTTGGTGAATTTGTCGAGTTACTTCCTGCACAACAAAGGATCGATGCGACATGGTATGCAGGTACGGCTGATTCGATATACCAAAACCTCGATATTATACGATCGCATAAACCTGAATTCGTATTAATACTCGCGGGGGATCATATATATAAAATGGATTATGGTGCTATGTTGGCAAAGCACGTTCAGAGTGAAGCTGACATAACCGTTGGCTGTATCGAAGTTTCTGTTGAAAATGCAACAGCATTTGGTGTGATGGGTGTAGATGATAATTTCCGCATAAAGAGTTTTGATGAAAAGCCAGAGAAACCAGCAACTATCCCGGGTAAACCAGATGAAAGTTTATGTTCGATGGGGATTTATATATTTAATACTGATTTATTATTTAAGTTATTGATACATGATGCAGATACAGAAGCATCAAGTCATGATTTTGGTAAAGATATTATTCCCTACGCAATTCAAAAATATCAATCCTATGCTTATCCTTTTACTGATGCCAATAGCGGTATTCAATCTTATTGGCGAGATGTAGGTACTATTGATGCATTTTGGGCTGCAAACCTGGAGTTAATTGGAATAACACCTGAACTAAATTTATACGATGATAAATGGCCGATATGGACAAGTCAGGAACAATTACCACCAGCCAAGTTTATTTTTGATGATGATCAAAGAAGAGGGATGGCAATAGATTCAATGGTATCAGGCGGTTGCATCATATCAGGTGCACGAGTGCGTCACTCGTTACTTTTTTCAAACGTAAGTGTTGATTGCTATACAAAAATCGATTCATCCGTTATTTTACCGAATGTTACGATTGGTAAAAACTGTCGCATTTATCATGCTGTTATTGATAAGGGCTGCATTATTCCGGATGGAATGGTTATTGGGAAAGATAATGAACAGGATAAAAAACGTTTTCATGTATCTCCAAACGGTGTCGTATTAGTTACACCTGACATGCTTGGACAGGAATTACATCATGTCAGGTAATTCTGAAAATTTAAAAAAATTGAATGTCGTACTCTATTGGCATATGCATCAACCAGAGTATCGGGATCTTCGAAATGGTGAATATCATTTACCATGGACTTATTTGCATACAATAAAAGACTACGTTGATATGGCTGCGCATCTTGAAAACAATACTGATGCGAGAGCAGTCGTTAATTTTGCACCAGTGCTACTTGAACAAATTGATGACTATGCGCAACAACTTGAAAACTACTTACTCCATGGGCAGGCATTAAGAGATCCACTGTTGTCTGCTTTAGCTGAACCTGTGTTGTCACTAAATGATGAAAATAGAATACATATTATTAAGGCCTGCCTGCGTGCAAATAAACAGCGATTAGTTGAACCATTTGAAGTGTTTAATACTTTAACAGAGATGGCAGAAACGGGAATAAAAACTCCTGAGATTATTCCATATTATTCCGATCAGTTTTTTTCAGATTTACTTATGTGGTATCACCTCGCGTGGATAGGCGAAACAGTTCGAAAATCTGATCTTCGTATTAAGAGTTTAATGAAAAAAGCGGAACATTTTACTTTGCATGATCGACGTCAATTAGTTGAAATTATATATGAACTTATGAGTAATGTTATTAACCGGTATAAAATATTAGCAGAGTCAGGTCGAATAGAATTATCAATGACGCCATATGCTCATCCAATTGTTCCATTGTTGATAGATTTTAAGTCAGCAGAGCAGGCAATGCCTGATGCAGAATTACCGGTTGCCGATCATTATCCTGGTGGTTCAGAAAGATCTCGTTGGCAAATGTTAAAAGGAATTGAGGTTTTTAAAAAATATTTTGGATTTGAACCAAAGGGATGTTGGCCATCTGAAGGAAGTATTAGTAATGAAACAATCGAGCTCATTTCAGATTTGGGGATTGATTGGCTAGCAAGTGGTGAAACTGTTTTACGAAATTCTATGGAAAAATCAGAAATTAAAGCTGATGAATGTATTCATGGGGGATATCAAGTTAGAGATGCAAAAGCGACCTGTTTTTTTAGAGATGATGGTTTATCAGACTTAATTGGTTTTAAATATTCAGATTGGCATGCAGATGATGCTGTTGCTAATTTAATTCACCATTTAGAAACAATATCTGAAAGTTGTGCCGAAAAAGATGATGCGGTTGTTTCAATTATTCTCGATGGTGAAAATGCCTGGGAATATTATCCTCAAAATGGTTACTATTTTATTAGTACTTTATATGCTCAGCTAGTTAATAACCCAGCAATAAAGTTGACTACATATAGCGAATATTTAAAAACCCATCAAGCCAAACAAAAATTAACCGAAATCGTTTCAGGTAGTTGGGTCTTTGGGACATTTTCTACCTGGATTGGTGAAAAAGATAAAAATCGCGCCTGGGACATGTTGGTTGAAGCGAAAAAGGTTTATGACAAAGTCATAACGCAGGGAGATTTATCGTCAGAAGAAATGCAACTTGCAGAAATACAATTGGCTACTTGTGAAAGTTCAGATTGGTTTTGGTGGTTTGGTGAATATAATTCAGCAGATTCAGTTGCAGCTTTCGATGAACAATTTCGTTTACATTTAAGTAACCTTTACCAACAGCTTAAAGTTGAGCCACCTGAATATTTGTCAAAAGCTTTTTCATTTGGAACTGGCGACCCAGTGATGGGGGGGGCCATGTTACCAGGTCAGGGTCATTAGATGATAAAGCAAGACAGAAGCTATAAAACAGTTAATAGAGAGCGACGTGCTGGTGTATTGCTTCATCCTACATCATTGCCAAGTCCATTGCCGACTGGGGATATAGGCCATCAGGCATACCGGTTTATTGAGTTTCTTAATACGAATGGTTTTAAAGTTTGGCAAATGTTGCCATTGGGGCCGACTCATGATGATAAGTCGCCATATCAGTGTTTATCATCTTATGCAGGTAACCCATTGTTAATCAGTTTAGATTGGTTGGAAGATAGAGGTTGGTTAACTATAAAGGACGTTGGTGTAAATATTAAAGATGATATGTATCGAACAGCATGTTTAAAACATGCTGGAGATAAATTTTACAAATTTAAAAATGATAATTGGTTGTCGACTTTTAATGAGTTTAATGAAAAGCATAAATCATGGTTGGATGATTATGCCTTGTTTATTGCTTTAAAAACGAAATACAACAACTTACCCTGGTATGAATGGCCACAAGAGATTAGACATCGTGACGAAATTGAAATTGAAAATGTACGTAATGAACTTGCAGATGCAGTGAGCCAAATAAAATTTGAACAGTTTGTTTTTTTCACTCAGTGGTATGAAATTCGAGAATATGCAAAAAGTCATGAGGTAGAGTTGTTTGGCGATATACCGATTTTCGTTGCACGAGATAGCGCTGATGTGTGGGCCGAAAGAGAAAATTTTTTAATGGATTCAGAAGGAAATATGAGCAGCGTATCTGGTGTACCTCCTGATGCTTTTTCTGAAACAGGTCAACGTTGGGGTAATCCGTTATTCAACTGGGATTATATGCAGGCAAATGGTTTCAAATGGTGGAAACAACGTTTTAAAACACAGCTGGAACTTTTTGATATTGTGCGTATCGATCATTTTCGTGGTTTACATGCTTGCTGGCAAATTCCACAGAATGATAAAACTGCAATAAATGGAAAATGGGTTAACGTACCAGGAAAAAAACTATTAACTGAATTATTTAAAACATTTCCTAATGTTCCGTTGGTTGCTGAAGATTTAGGTGTGATAACAGATGATGTTATCCAATTAAAAAATGAATTTAGTTTACCAGGAATGAAAGTACTTCAGTTTGCATTTGATGGTAATAATCAAAACCCGCATTTACCGCATCATCATCATTCTAATGATGTGATATATACCGGTACACATGATAATGATACTACGCTGGGATGGCTAAGTGATGAGTCAAACTATAATAAAAACTATCTTAAAGATTATTTATCTGTCGATGTTATTCAAGCTGAAAAAACGGTATTAGAAATAATACGCACAGCTATGGCATCAGTTTCATTTTTATGTGTTTTGCCATTACAGGATATTTTTATGCTGGACTCTTCTTCACGAATGAATATCCCAGGAACAATAGGTGAAAACTGGAGCTGGCGATTTGAGTGGCAGCAGATAAAACCTGAAATACTCGAACAAATCAACAAATTTATGATTGTGTACCAGAGGTAAACTTATTATGGCGAATAACAAAATATCTGACTCGCAGGAATTCACCGATTTAAAGAATTTACCAAGCGATAGTGAAGCATTGGCAATTGATTTTGAGCGATATTTAACGCTTTATCTGGGACGATTTATTGGTTGTGTTCCTTATTATTTATATGATGCTTTTTCGCTGACGGTTCGTGATCATATTATGATGGACTGGCGCAAGACCTGGAAAAAATATGAAAAAAAAGGTGTAAGAAAAGCATACTACATGTCACTTGAATTTTTGATAGGCCGTTCACTGGGCAATCATCTACTTAATCTTGATTTGCAAACAGAGTCAAGAGAAGCGCTGAATAAATTTGCTCTGGATCTCGAAGATATCATTACCGAGGAAGCTGATGCTGGACTGGGTAATGGAGGTCTTGGACGCCTGGCTGCTTGCTTTATGGACAGCTGTGCAACATTAACCTTACCTGTTATTGGTTATGGTATACGTTATGAATATGGCATGTTTCAGCAGCGAATTGAAAATGGTTATCAGATTGAAGCTCCTGATCACTGGTTAAGAGATGATAACCCATGGGAACTTGAACGTCCTGAATTTACACAGGTTATCAAGTTTGGTGGTCATGTTGAAACGGTCACTAATCATAATCGTAAGGCACATGTTGTCTGGATTAGTACTTTAGATGTACTGGCAATACCTTATGATGTTCCCATTTCAGGTTATAAAAATCATACTGTAAATACACTTCGTTTATGGAGTGCCAGCGCAACGAATATGTTTAACCTTGATGAGTTTAACGCAGGAAGTTATTCTGAAGCGGTGGAAGCAAAAAATGATGCTGAACATATCAGTATGGTGTTGTATCCGAACGATAGTAGTGAAAATGGCAAAGAGTTACGCTTGCGACAACAATACTTTCTTGCATCAGCAAGTTTACAGGATGTACTGCGCATGTGGTCAATTAATGAAAACAATGATCTCAGTCAGTTTGCAAAAGAGAACGTGTTTCAAATGAACGATACACATCCAACGATTGCCGTCGCTGAATTAATGCGTCTGCTTATTGATGAGCATTATATGTCCTGGCATGAAGCGTGGGATATTACTACCCAGACAATGGCATATACGAACCATACATTATTACCTGAAGCTCTGGAAAAATGGCCTGTTCCTCTTTTCGAGCGTTTACTGCCACGCTTATTGCAGATTATTTATGAAATTAATGCACATTTTCTTAAACGGGTATCAAGAAAATGGCCGGGTGATATTGATAAGCAAATCAGCATGTCTATTATTGAAGAAGGCGATGTTAAGTATGTGCGAATGGCGTATCTTGCGATTGTAGGCAGTTTTTCAGTAAATGGTGTGGCTGCATTACATTCAAAATTATTATCGGAAGGTTTATTTAAAGACTTCTATGAATTATGGCCTGAAAAATTCAATAATAAAACAAATGGTGTTACTCCTCGTCGTTGGGTAGCCTATTCAAATCCATTATTGACTGATCTTATTTCAAATAAAATTGGTAAAGAATGGATTGGAAAATTTGAAGATATTGAAAAAATAAAAAAGTATATTAACGATACAAAATTTTCTGATGAATGGTTTAATGTAAAACTACAAAATAAGAAAAAACTCGCAGAACTGGTTAAATTACAATGCGATGTTGATTTTGATGTTAATTCATTATTTGATGTTCAGGTAAAAAGAATTCATGAATACAAAAGACAACTATTAAATATTTTACATGTTATTCATCTCTATAATCGAATTAAAAATCAGGATGCTGAAAACTGGACTAACCGTTGTGTTCTTATTGGTGGCAAAGCCGCACCAGGTTACCATCTTGCAAAATCAATAATTAAATTAACAAATAATATTGCCAACGTGATAAATAATGATCCTGACGTCGGTGATAAATTAAAACTGGCTTTTATTCCTAATTACGGTGTTTCGAAAATGCAGGTTATTTGCCCTGCAACTGATTTATCAGAACAGATATCAACAGCCGGAAAAGAAGCGTCTGGAACCGGGAATATGAAATTCATGATGAATGGTGCCGTTACGATTGGAACTTATGATGGTGCAAATATTGAAATTCTTGATGCAGTAGGCGAGGAAAACTTTTTTCTATTTGGTTTGAAAGCTGATGAGGTTGAACAACAAAAACAGCATTATCAACCAGAACAGATTATTGAAAATGATGAAGACCTCAAGCAAGTGATGCATTTATTAAAGTGCGGCCATTTTAATTCATTTGAATACGGCATTTTTGATGAGATTATTGAATCATTAATTAATCCACATGATCCCTGGCTAACCCTTGCAGACTTTAGAAGTTATATAAATACTCAGGAAAAAATATCTCAAGCATATCGCGATAAAGAAGCGTGGGTGAAAATGAGTATTATGAATACGGCAAGCAGTGGTTTTTTCTCTACCGACAGAACAATGCAAGAATACAATAATGAAATTTGGAAGTTATGACTTGTTGCTAACGTTTGTTTTTAAATAAAACTGAAAGTTGGTTGTTACGTTGTATATATGTTAGTTTATAAATATACTTTGTTACTGTTATTTTGAATCAGTCATAATTAATATTACATTTATGGTCAAACATATACATGGGATCTGAAAAGAGAAAGTTATATTTACTTCTAATTAGTGTTCATGGATTGATACGTGGACATGATCTTGAGTTAGGTCGGGATGCCGACACCGGGGGTCAAACAAAATATGTTGTTGAGCTTGCGCGTGCTCTTGGTGATTTACCCGATATAGAAAAAGTTGATCTTGTGACGCGACGGATAATTGATAAGGATGTTAGTAAAGATTATTCTCGACATACTGAACCACTTAGTAATAATGCGAATATTATTCGAATAGACTGTGCAGATCAGATCTATTTACCTAAAGAGCAATTATGGGATCATCTTGATATATTTTCTGATAACTTGCTTGATTACCTTCACAACAACGAATTAACTCCTCATATTATACATACACATTATGCTGATGCTGGTTATGTTGGCACACGTTTGGCACATCAATTAAGTATACCTTTAATTCATACAGGGCATTCTTTAGGTCGTAGTAAGCGTAAACGCCTTCTTGCTAGCGGTGTAAATAAAGATGATGTTGAAAAACGTTATAATATGGCATTACGTATAAATGCTGAAGAAACAACACTTGGTGTTGCTGATAGAGTGATAACAAGTACTAATCAGGAAATCGAAGAACAATACGGATTGTATGATTATTATCAGCCACAACATATGCGTGTAGTTCCTCCTGGAACTGATTTATCTCAATTTTATCAAGCGGATGGATCAGAAAGTAAAAATAATATTACAAATGAAATTAATTTATTTCTTACTGATTCAGCTAAGCCGATGATTCTTGCAATATCAAGACCTGATCAGAGAAAAAATATTGTTACTCTTATTGAAGCATATGGTGAATCAGAAGAATTACAGAGAAATGCTAACCTGGTTATTGTTGCTGGAAACCGTGATGATATACGTGATATGGATAGTGGTGCAGAAGAAGTCCTTACTGAAATATTAATTACTATCGATCTTTATGATTTATATGGAAAAATATCTTATCCAAAACATCATTTACCTGCAGATATATCAATAATTTATCGTTTAGCTGCTCTGTCAGGTGGTGTATTTGTTAATCCGGCGTTGACAGAACCATTTGGTTTAACATTAATTGAAGCGGCAGCTTGCGGCTTACCAATAGTTGCAACTGAAGATGGCGGACCAATCGATATTATAAATAATTGTAAGAATGGTTATTTGATAGATCCTCTGGATCAAAAAATGATAGCAGATACCTTATTGAAGGTTATTAAAGATAAAAAGAAATGGAAAACGATGTCTGAAAATGGCATGGCAGGAGTTAAGGAATATTATACCTGGCATAGTCATGCCGAAAATTATTTAAAAGTTATTAAGCCTATTGTAGATAAAACAGAACCTGTTATTCGTATGGAGCTTCATCGTCGTTCACGTCTTTATCGAAACAGGGCAATCTTTTCAGATTTAGATCAAAGTTTACTTGGCGATCCATCAATGTTACCTGAGTTTACCAAGGTGTTAAAAGAAAATACTCGGTGCAGTAGTTTTTCTATTGCCACTGGCCGTAGGCTGGATTCTGCTTTGAAATTAATAAAGCAACATAAATTACCTTTTCCAGATACACTAATTACCAGTCTTGGTACAGAAATATATTATGGTCATTATCTTACACGTGATACAGCATGGGATGACCATATTGATTATTTATGGAAACCTTATAAAGTACGAAATATATTGACAGACTTACCTGGTTTAAAACTTCAAAGTAAAGTTGAACAAAGTCGCTATAAGATTAGTTTTTTTTATGACTCAACTATTGCTCCAGATATAGATGAAATAAAGCATTTGTTACTGCAGCATGAACAAACCGTTAACGTTGTATTTTCATTTGGGCAGTTTCTGGATATAGTCCCTGTTAGGGCTTCTAAAGGGCTGGCGTTACGATGGTATTCTGAACAATGGGATATACCGCTTGATCATATTCTCGTGGCGGGTGGTTCAGGAGCAGATGAAGATATGATTCGCGGTAATACACTCGCAGTACTTGTTGCTAACAGACACAATGAAGAACTATCGGATTTAATCGATCTTGATCGTGTTTATTATACTAAAAAACCCTATGCTGCAGGTATATTAGATGCAATAGAATATTATGATTTTTTTAGAACATGTAAAGTACCTGAAGTATGAAGAAGTTATTATTATGTACTGATCTTGATAGAACTTTAATACCAAACGGTCCACAACCTGAATCAAAATCGGCACGTGAATTATTTAATAAATTTACGTCTCAGGATGAAGTAACTTTAGTTTATGTGACTGGACGAGATAAATTACTGGTTCAACAAGCGATTAAAAATTACAAGTTACCAGTACCTGATTTTGTTGTAGCAGATGTGGGGTCAACTATCTTTCAGTTGTTAAATAAAAAATGGATTCATTTAAATAAATGGGATGCTGAAATAAGTGAAGACTGGAATGGTAATAGCAATAGCGACGTACAGAATAAATTGCGCCATATTAAAGATATTCGTATCCAGGAATATACTAAGCAAAACAAATATAAACTAAGTTATTATGTTCCTTTGTATGTAGATCATGTGAACTTATTAAAAGAAATTCATTTATGTTTGGAAAAATCAGGTGTTAAGGTAAACCTTGTCTGGAGTATTGATTCAGCTGCCAGTATTGGCTTGTTAGATATATTGCCTGTTAGCGCAAACAAGAAGCATGCAATTGAATTTATAATGAATGAAAATAATTTTAACCTAAGCCAGACAATTTTTGCAGGTGACAGTGGTAATGATATCTCCGTTATGCAAAGTCCGATTCATTCTATACTGGTAGCGAATGCAGAGAATAGTATTAAGCAAATGGCACTTGAACATGCTGAAATAAATGGTGAAACAAATAGTTTATACCTTGCAAAAGGGAATTTTTTTGGACTAAATGGAAATTACAGTGCGGGTATCCTGGAAGGAATAGTGCATTTTATACCCGGTTTTAAAAGCTTCATGCTACTAAAAAATAACGGAGTAAGCTGTGAATAATTCATCTTTTCCCGTTATATTTGGTGAGGTTTTATTTGATTGTTTCCCTGAAGGGGAAAATATACTTGGTGGTGCTCCTTTTAATGTTGCATGGCATTGCCAGGCATTTGGATTACAACCATTGCTGATATCGAGGATTGGTGATGATTTGCTTGGTGAAAAAGTCATTACTGCAATGCGTGATTGGGGAATGAAAACAGATGGTTTGCAAATAGATTCCGAACACGCTACGGGCAGGGTTAATGTTAGTTTTTATGATAATGAGCCATCGTATGAAATTATAGAAGATAGTGCTTGGGATTTTATAGATAGTCGTGTTTTACCTGAGCTTGATAAGGACAGTATCCTTTATCATGGTTCACTCGCGTTAAGGAATCCTGTTTCTGCACAATGTTTAGATGTAATAAAAAAAACAATTTCATCTTCTGTTTTCGTTGATATCAACCTTCGTACACCTTGGTGGAATATGTCGGATATATATAATTCCATACAGAATTCTCAATGGTTAAAAATTAATGCAGATGAACTTAATGTGATTTTACCTGAGAAAGAATGTATAAATAACAAGGCCCGATACTTACTTGAACACTTAGAACTTGAATTAATTGTTGTGACACAGGGAGCTTCAGGTGCTTTTGCTATGACTAATAAGGATGATTTTTATGTTCATCCGGAAAATACAGTGACTATTGTTGATACTGTCGGGGCAGGTGATGCTTTCACCAGTGTACTATTATTAGGATTGCATAAGCTATGGCCATTCGACACAACTATTAAACGTGCACAACAATTTGCAAGTCGGGTGGTCGGGTTACGAGGCGCGACGACTCAAAACAAAGACTTTTATAAACCATTTATTGAAGACTGGAGTTTGTGATTACCTGGTAGTTTTTTATATATCAAAGCCAGGTAAGTTACATTAATTATCTTATGTATGAACAAGTTTCACATTCATTACTTAATGAAATCCTCATTAAATTAAATCCTGAAATAAAACAGCAGGAATTAAGACACTTCTACACCAGGTTAGGAGCAAACTTTTATGCAATATATTCTTTATTTCATCTTTTATATGGTGAACGAACTGATTTTGAAGAGCAAGCATTACGTTTAGTTGAAACCATGGCCAGGCAGTATATTCATAGAACAGAATATCTGAAAAACAAGGACATCGAGCGTGAAAAAGATCATAACTGGTTCTTAAGTCAAAAATGGGTAGGAATGGCGCTTTATACGGATGGCTTCGCGAATAATCTTAAAGGACTAAATGAAAAATTAAGTTATTTTCAGGAACTTGGCGTTAATATGATTCATATAATGCCAATTTTACAATGTCCTGATGGAAAAAGTGATGGTGGTTATGCAGTTAGTGATTTTCGTAAAGTAGATTCACGGATTGGTTCTAATGAAGATTTACATGAATTAAATGTATCACTTCAGAAGCGCGACATATTGTTAACACTAGATGTTGTGGTTAACCATACGTCAGATGAGCATGAATGGGCTAAACGTGCACGGAAGGGTGAAAAAAAATACCAGGATTATTATTATTTGTTCGATAGCAGAGAAGTTCCTGATATGTTTGAAGAGAGCATGCCAGAAATTTTCCCAGAAACCTCACCAGGTAATTTTACCTGGAATGAAGAAATGCAAAAATGGGTAATGACTGTCTTTAATGATTTTCAATGGGATCTCAATTATAGCAATCCCAGTGTGCTTATAGAAATACTAGACATTATTCTTTTCTGGTCAAATCAGGGGGCAGATATTATTCGGCTTGACGCTGTTGCTTTTTTATGGAAAAAAATTGGAAGTACTTGTCAGAATGAACGTGAAGCGCATTTGATCTTACAATTGTTAAAAGACTGTATCCAGGTGACTACGCCAGGTGTACTTTTTATAGCTGAGGCAATTGTAGCGCCAGTTGAAATCACAAAATATTTTGGTGAAGATGCGATTAATGCAAAAGAATGCGAGATTGCATATAATGCAACATTAATGGCTTTAATGTGGGATGCTGTCGCGACAAAAAATTCAAAACTATTATATCAAGGTTTAAGGAGTCTACCGGATAAACTCGAACGAGCAACCTGGTTAAATTATATTCGTTGCCATGACGATATTGGTTTAGGTTTTGATGATGCAGACATCCGAGCAGTCGGTTATGAACCGGTTGAACATCGTAAATTCCTACTAAATTACTATACTGGTAACTTTAGTGATTCTGATGCGAGAGGTTTTCCTTTTGGGCAGAATCTAAAAACAGGCGATGCTAGAATTTCTGGTTCATTAGCTTCTCTGGTTGGATTAGAAACGGCACTTGCGTCAAATGATCCGCAACGTATTGATAATGCAATTCAGCATATTATTCTTCTACATAGTATTATTTTATCATTTGGAGGAATACCATTACTTTATTACGGAGATGAATTGGGTACGTTGAATGATTGTGATTTCCTTAACGATAAGCACAAAGCACATGACAGTCGTTGGACTCATCGCCCCAATTTCGATTGGAAAAAAGCTGAACTCAGACATCAATCTGGAACGATAGAACAAAAGTTATTTAATGCTACAAAACAAATGATTGCTATCCGTATAGAGATACCGGCTTTTGCAGACTTTAATAATCGGGAACTTATACAGGTAGAAAATTCGCATTTATTTGTGTTTTCACGTTTCAACCTGTTACAAACGACAGGTGGGGTGCTTGTTGTCGTTAATTTTGATGCAAGTCCTCAATATCTCGATCTTGATGATCCTAATATTAAATCGGTATTATCTTTCGGATATATTAAAGATCTTGTTTCTGGAGATACTCCAAGTATGTTTAATGGACAACTTGTTATTCCGCCATATCATTTTTATTGGTTAACGGATCAACAGCGTACCAGTTAGTTGTTATGTATTGGTTGATATATTTATTAATACGTTATCAGGTTATGACATCGGGCAGTTCACGGTTACAACGTATTTTAATTTCAGCCACGCGTTGAGCAATCTCAATTACATCAGATAATGCCGCCTGAGTTTCAAGATCATGTAATTCCGGGTTGGCTTCATATTTTTCAATATATACACGTAGTGTGGCACCTTCAGTCCCGGTTCCGGATAGTCTAAAGACGATACGAGATTCATCATTAAATAAAATTCGAATACCCTGATTATTTGTAACGCTATTGTCAACCGGATCGGTGTAACTAAAGTCATCACAAAGTACGACTTCGTAACCTGAATAATTTGTGCCAACAAGTGAAGATGCCTTGTCTCGCATAGCCTGAATTAATTCATCTGCTACTGTGCTGTCAATGGCTTCATAATCATGGCGAGTATAGTAATGTCGACCATATTGTTTCCAATGAGCGCGAGTAATTTGTTCAACTGATTGTTGTTTGATGGCAATGAGGTTTAACCAGAAGAGCACAGCCCAGATGCCATCTTTTTCACGAATGTGATTTGAACCTGATCCAAAGCTTTCTTCACCGCATAGTGTAATACGGTTATCATCAAGTAAGTTTCCAAAATATTTCCAGCCAGTTGGTGTTTCATAGCAATCAATACCGAGTGATTCAGCTACTGTATCAACCGCACGGCTAGTAGGTAGTGAACGTGCAACACCACAAACACCTTGTTTGTAGCCAGGTAAGAGATGGGCATTAGCCGTCATAATAGCAAGACTATCACTGGGATTGACGAAAAAATTCTGACCGATAATCATATTACGATCACCATCACCATCCGAGGCTGCACCAAACATCGGAGCATTTTGCCCTGTATTTAATCGAGCGACGAGATCTTTAGCATGGGCCAGGTTAGGATCAGGATGAGCACCACCAAAATCTTCTTTAGGTATGGCATTTATTAAGGCATTAACATTGGCTGATAAGCGCTTTTCAAATATTTCTTTTGCATAGGGGCCAGTTACTGCATGCATTGCATCAAAACACATCGTAAGTAAGCCTGAAGTAAATAATGATTTAATTTTACTGAAGTCAAATAATTCTTGCATGAGGTCGGCATAGTCATTGACTGAATCAATTATACTGATCTTCATATTACCCATGTGACAGACGCGTTGTTTATTGAGTTCAATATCTTCTGCCTCAGCAATTTTAAATTCAGTCAGATTTTTACTGTTCTCAAATACCGCGTCAGTAAAGGTGGTTGGAGCGGGTCCACCATTTGCTATATTAAACTTGATTCCAAAATCACCCGTAGGGCCACCAGGATTGTGACTGGCTGAAAGAATAATACCTCCAGCCGTATTATACTTTCTTATCAGACAAGACACGGCAGGGGTTGATAACAGCCCATTTTCGCCTACCATTACATGTTTAACATTATTAGCCGCTGCAATTTTAAGAATAATCTGGATAGCGTGCTGATTAAAAAAGCGCCCATCACCGCCTAAAATTAATTCACCACCATTTAGTTCAGTGGCAATATTGAAAATAGATTGTACGAAATTTTCCAGATAATGTTGTTTTTGAAATACAGTGACTTTTTTACGTAGTCCTGATGTTCCCGGTTTTTGGTCTGTAAATGCGTTTGTTTTAACTGTTTTTATTTCCATAATAATGATGTCTTATTTTTATTAATAACTACAATATTGGAAGTTTATTTTACTAATCAATTTATTTGACATATTTTGTTCATATTTATGCTCTATTTTAGAGCATATTTATTTTTCTAGTGTAAAAAAGTGCACACTACCATTAGATATACATCTTATACTATCATTATAACAATAGTATTAAACATCTTCGATGTTGGAATGAATTTTGCTGAGCATTACGTGTCTGATATTTAACAAGAATGATAAAGAAAGGTTAATTCCATGTCACAGCTAATACAATTAAACTCATGGGTAGCACTTGAGGAACATTACAATAAAATTAAAGACAGTCACATGCGTGATATGTTTAAGAGTGATAAAGACAGGTTTGATAAATACTCACTGAAGTTAAATGATATTTTATACGATTTTTCAAAAAATCGTATAAATGATGAAACAATCGCCCTCTTGCATCAACTGGCTAAAGAAGTTGAGATTCCCAGGTGGATTGAGAAACTGTTCGCAGGTGAAAAGATCAATCACACTGAGCATCGAGCAGTATTACATACAGCATTAAGAGACAATGGTAATAAGCCCATTATCCTGGATGGTGTAGATATCAAACAGGAAATAAAAGAAGAACGAGAAAAAGTAAAACAGCTGGCGGAAAAAATTCGAACACGACAATGGCGTGGGGCAACGAATCAAGCTATTACTGATGTCGTGAATATTGGTATTGGTGGTTCACATCTTGGCCCTTTAATGGTGACACAAGCATTAAAATCACATTCATTACATGATATTAATATCCATTTTGTATCTAATATTGATGAGAATCATATAAATGATGCTTTGGAATATCTAAATCCTGAAACAACCTTTTTTATTATCGCGTCAAAGACATTTACTACACAAGACACGATGGTTAATGCTGAAACTGCACGGCAATGGTATATCAATAAACTGGGAAGTGAAGAATATATTAACCGTCATTTTTCTGCAGTGACATCAAATGTTCAACTTGCAAAAGAATTTGGTATTGAAGAAACGAATACTTTCAAAATGTGGGACTGGGTTGGCGGACGGTATTCACTCTGGTCTGCAATTGGACTGTCTATCGTTATTGCTATTGGTTCAGAACAGTTTGATGAACTTCTTGCAGGTGCTTATGAGGCCGACAAACACTTTCGTAATACGCCACTTGAAGAAAATATTCCGGTTATGATGGCGTTACTGGGTGTCTGGTATAACAATTTTTTTGATGCTCAATCAATGGCTATTTTACCCTATGATCAACATCTCCATCGATTTCCGGCTTATTTACAGCAAGCCGATATGGAAAGTAATGGTAAATATGTAGATCGAGAAGGTAAAGAGGTTGACTATACGACAGGGCCAGTCATTTTCGGCGAAATTGGTATAGCAGGGCAGCATGCCTTCTTTCAATTATTACATCAAGGTACAAAGTTAGTACCTGCAGATATACTTGCCCCTGTTTATAGCTTCCGTTGTATTGCACGACATCATCGAGCGCTTATGTCAAACGTGTTTGCTCAAACTGAAGCTTTAATGAAAGGCAAAACAAAAGAACAAGCATATTCAGAATTAAAGTCGAGTGGCCTTAATGAAGAAGAAATAAAACAACTGTTACCTTATAAAATTTTCCCGGGTAATAGGCCAACTAGCACTATACTATTTGACACTTTAGATCCTAAAACATTGGGTTCAATTATTGCTCTGTATGAGCATAAAATATTCATTCAGGGAATTATTTGGAATATAAATTCGTTTGATCAATGGGGAGTAGAGTTGGGTAAACAATTAGCCACAAGCATATTACATGAGTTAAATGATGTGGACGAAATAAATACACATGATAGTTCGACAAATGGTTTGATTAACTATTATAAGCATCGGCGCCCAATGAAAAAAAATAAAAGTTCTTCACAATAATATGAATTTCTTAGTCGGAGATATTGGAGGAACAAATACCAGATTATTATTTTCAAAAATGAACGGAAATATTTGTGATGTTCTATATGAGAAAAGTTACTTCAGCCAACAATTTAGTTGTCTAAACGAGGTGATAAATAAATTTTTATTAGATTATGATATCACGGGTTCTATAGATGCCGCATGTTTTGCTATTGCAGGCCCTGTTGAAAATGGAACGGTCTCGGTTACAAATCTTCCCTGGCTGATTAAAGAGGATGAATTAAATGAAGAATTACATACCTCTCATGTGAAACTTATTAACGACTTTCTTGCTGTTGCTATTGGGATATCTGAGCTAAAGGAAAATGATTTCGTTATTATACAAGAAGGTCAGGAACAAGTGAGTTCTGATGCTGCAATAATAGGTGCAGGCACCGGTCTAGGTGCAGCACATTTAGTTTGGTCAGGTAATCAATATCATCCTTATACAAGCGAAGCCGGTCATACAGGGTTTGCTCCTGAGAATGCTTTGCAGTCTGAATTATTAATATGGTTGCAACAACAATATTCGCATGTCAGTTTGGAAATGCTTCTTTCCGGAAAAGGACTGGTAACTATTTATGAATTTCATCATAAGATAATAGGGTTAAATGAATCATTGCAAGTGAAAGAAGCTATGAAAACAAATGATCCTGCTCAAGTGATAACGGAATATGCATTAGCTGATACGGATGAACTATGTCAGAAAACACTGGCATGTTTTATTGATATATATGGTGCAGCAGCAGGTAATATTGCTTTAAATTATTATCCTATAGGTGAGATTTATATAGCAGGCGGGATTGCTGAAAAAATTAAGGACAAAATAATAAGCCCGGCTTTTATTCAAGCATTTGTGAATAAGGGTTTATTATCCTCAAATATGAAAAAAATAACAATTAAATTAATTACTCAGGATAAAGTAGGGCTTTACGGTGCTCTTGCAATGTTGAAATCGACATATCTGTAATGAGATTACATACCATAACAGTACTTAACATCTAATAAATTATTAAATAATTATGGTGCGATAATTGATTAATAGATGTTCACTTTATGATAAATTAATGACATATATAGAATGAATTTTGGTTTGTATTAGGTCTAATTTCCTACAAATGTAGCAGGGGGGGGGAATTGGGGATAATTATGTTATTTGAAGTGAAAAAAAATCATTAAAATCAATAGGTTATACTGGTTTTTCGAATTCGGCACTGGCACCATCTTTTTGATTCCTCAATCGACAAGTATTTCAAAAGCTTGTTAGTATGTTTCTCAATATGATTAACTCTACAAAATTCAATTCACATAGCCATTCTGATACCGACAAGGCTAACATTCTTGCCTATCAGGTTGAGCAACTTTATGCCTCCGCCTTACCTGCGCTTGTTGCGACAATCATAAACGCATCTATTTTGTCTGTTGTTCTGTGGTTGGTTATTGATCAAAATATTATATTAAGCTGGCTAATCGCAGTAATTTTTGTCAGTTTGGTACGCTCTGCTGTTGTCTTTCACTATAAAAAAACTCAGACAACAAAAGATGTGGCTTACTGGTATCGATTATTTTTTATCGGTACTTTAATTTCTTCATTTTTGTGGGGACTGTCACCTTTATTATTGTTTCCGGAAAGTGACATAGCGCGACAGGTTTTCCTGGCTTTTGTTGTGGGTGGGATGGTTGCTGGTTCTCTTACAACTCTGTCTCATATTAAAATTCTTATCTATACATTTTTATCTGCCACTTTAATTCCTTTATTGCTGCGTTTTTATATTAGTGATTCAGAACTTGCGTTGTCCATGGGGGTAATGCTGACTCTTTATTTTATTATGATGTTAGTTGCCGCAACACGAACACATAATAATATTTTGCAAAATATTTATCTTCATTTAGAAAGTATCGAGCGTGAACGTTCTTTACAACAAAGTGAACATAAATATCAAACCATATTAGACACAGCAACAGATGCTTTTTTTTCTGCATGATAAAAAAGGGAGATTTATCGATGTTAATCAGGAAGCATGCAGAAGCCTTGGGTATTCACATAAAGAACTATTAACAATGTCTGTTTACGATATTGTGGTTGATCTAGATGATGATTTTTTTAAGATCCGACTTTCACAACTTAATAAAGGTGAAAATATACGCCATGAAGGTATTCATCAACGTAAAAATAGCAGCACATTCCCTGTTGAAGTAAGTATTGGCATAGTTGAAATGAATAATGAGAAATTGTTTTCTGTACTGGCACGGGATATTACCGAACGACAACGTATAGATAATATAAAAAATGAATTCATTTCAACAGTCAATCATGAATTACGTACTCCGCTTACTTCAATACGTGGTTCTTTAGGATTGATAAGTGGAGGGGCTGTTGGTGAAATACCTGAACAAGCAAAAGAAATGTTGCAGGTGGCAGCTAACAATACAGAACGATTACTCTTATTAATCAATGATATTTTGGATATTCAAAAAATTGAATCCGGTCAAATGACATTTAATTTTGACTGTATTGATATGATGCCTTTTATTGATAAAGCCTTAATCGATAATGCCGCTTTTGCAGAAGAATATGGGGTTAAGTTTGTTATAATGGATAAACTTGATGGTGCAAAAGTCTATGCGGATATAGTTCGTCTCTCTCAGGTGATGGCTAACTTAATGTCGAATGCAGCAAAATTTTCTACTCAAGGAGATACGGTACAAATTGGTCTGACAAAAAATAGACATTACTACATAATTTCTGTGACTGATCATGGTAGTGGCATTCCTGAATCATTTTACGATAAATTATTTGATAAATTCACACAATCAGATTCATCTGATACACGGAAAAAAGGGGGGACGGGCTTAGGCTTAAGTATCACTAAACTTATTGTGGAAAGGCATAAAGGAAAGATTCATTTTGATTCTAAAATCGGTTCCGGTACGACGTTTTATGTTGTATTGCCAGAATATGTTATAGAATAATTATTAGTTCTACAAAATTAACGTGGTCAAGTTATAAAATAATTAAAAGTTATGCTATTCACTTGATATTGATTTAATTCTCGTCTATTTTTTGTAGTAAGAGTAAATAACGTTAGAAGGTAATCATCATGAATAGCATAACTGTGTATATTAATGAGTCTCTTAGTACCCAAGAAATGGTAAAGCTTAAGCACGAAATTAAGGCGATACCACATGTTATTGATGTAGAACATCCACGCCATAATGAACATGATATAACAATTGATTATGAACCCCATACAAGTTTACCAAGTATGGTTCTCAGTGCATTACGTTCCAGAGGTCTTCATCCTGATATTACATCCGCATAAGCTAACAAGCCTATCTGACAAAATTAGGAATCGATTCTGATTTTGTCATTTTGGTAATCAACTCTCTCCATATATATGAAGCATAGTCATTTCATATAAATCCACATCTCGATATCCAATAATAACCTTCATCATAACCTTATTATGATAATAGTAACTCTATTATCTTAACAGACAGCCAATAACTTACTGATATTATTGAATTAAAATAAAAATTATGAGTATATTAAAAAATAATAATAGTTAAGTAACTATACGCACATATAAAAAGTGAATTGTTTGATAGAGTTCGCGTTTATGTTATCAATGATTAATTTAAGTTATGAAGATAATCACTTAACTTATTATTTACATTGAATAATTTATATTTATCTGATGTAACAATCTTTTATGCAGTTACATAATATTTAGGGGAAAGATAATGAATATTCGGATTGTCAGCATATTATCTATGCTGTTACTAATTACATCCAATGTAAATGCTACTGAAGTAGATATCAGTGGTTATGCAACTTTTGCTGCTACATATAGTGATGCAAAAAATACTACAGGTGGTAATGCTGATTTTGTTAATGGTCTTGCAACAAACAAGATTCAATTTGATAAACAAACTAATTTAGGTTTGCAAATATCGGCTAAAGTTTCTAAAAAAATTGATTTGACGGCAGTACTTCATGCGGAAGGTGCGCGTGATAATTATAATATTGCTACACAATGGGTATATGCCACTTATCAATTTGATGATGAACTGAGTCTTCGTATGGGTAAGTACAAAGGTTCTTTTTATATGGTTTCAGACTATAAGGATGTGGGCTATGCCTACCCATGGGTACGTCCACCTCTTGAAGTATATAGCACTAACCCAATAGAAGGTTTTACCGGTCTTGATCTTGTGTACCAAACAGAAGTCTCTGATATGTCCCTTTTATTAGAGTTATTTGCCGGTTCTGGCGATCATAGTGCAAAATATATTCCGTCGACCACCGATGCTCCAGCTGGCGCACCCTATTATGGACTTGCAGACTCGACTAAAAAAGGTCAATCAATTAGTTTTGATACTCCAAATGCAAAGGGGTTTAATTTAGCGTTGACCGGCAATATTGGTACATTTCGTATTGGTTATTTTGAAACAGGTGTAAACGCAGCAGCATTTGGTATTCAGAATTCATTTGGTTCATTTGGTGGTGTTGGCTTTAATATCGATTGGAATAACCTGGTAGTTTACAGTGAGTATATTGTTCGTGAGACGGCTCCTAGCTTAGCTGGAGCATTTCCAGATCAAAAAGCCTATTACGTAACATTTGGTTATCGGACAGGTAAATTTTTACCTTACGTGACCTATGCCAACTTATCTAAGGGTAAAGATGATAGTCCCTATGCACAACTTCAAAGTTCTGTCGCCCTGGGCCTTCGTACTGAAGTTAGCGATTCTGCAGCGCTTAAATTTGAAGTAATGAATGTAGTTCCGAATAAGAATACATCTGCTGGTTTTAATACGACAAGTTCTGGTTATGGTCTTTTCGACACTCCTGTTAAATCTGGCACAGTTGCGACTGTAACTTTCGATGTAATCTTTTAAGGATATTTTTCATGAAACTAATTAATAAACAGATTTCTAAATTATTCTTAGCTTCGTTATTCGTACTTTTTGTTCCTTCTATTCAGGCTGGAGTTGCAATTATCACGCATCCTGATGTAAAAGAAATAGGTTTGTCCAAAACTAAATTAGCAAAAATTTATTTGGGTAAATTAAAAAAGTACTCTAATGGTCAACGAATTAAGCCTGTCGACTTACCTAAAAATTCTAAAGAACATATAAAGTTTTATAAAACGGTTGTAAAAAAGTCTAACAGTGCGGTGAATCGCTATTGGTCAAAATTAAAATATACGGGTAAAGGAAAACCACCTAAAGAATTAGAAACTGCACATGATGTCATGGAATGGGTAGCAAATAATGAAGGTGCTATCGGTTATATTGATGGCAAGTACTTAAATAAATCCGTTAAAGTAGTTTTAATTTTACCTTAAACTTTCTAATCAGACTTTTTTCTACTTTATTTCCCTCGGTGAGAATAAATGATTAAGCAATATTTTCTATTATTACTTATTTTATGTACATGTACGATTCCTGCTGCTTTTTCTGCGGGCGACCCGATGAAGAGCCTTTTTATGTTTCAACATAAGATGGCTAAAAATGGTAGTTCTGCTGCTATGATGAAAACGGGGGAGATGTATGAACGAGGAGAAGGAGTCAAAAAAAATTATGATAATGCTTTGATGATGTATAAAAAAGCAAAAGATGCAGGCAACTCTCAGGCTGAAAAAGCGATTCAAAGACTTAATAATGCAAAAAACAAGTCTAAACGAAATATAAAATTAGACGATAAGAAAAGAGAAAAAGCATTAGCTGATGAAAAATTAAAAAAGAAAAAAGAAATTGCCGCAAGAGCCAGAGCAGCAAAACTTAAAGCAAACGAAGAGAAGGCGGCAAAGGCTAAAGCCGCTGCGGTAAAGAACAAAGTGTTAGAACAAAAGGCGGCTGCAATTGCAAATAAAAATGCAGTAAAAGCTAAAGCAGTACGTTTAAAGGAAGCGAAATTAAGAGAGAAAGTTCAAAAAGATAAAGCGGAAAAAGACAAAGCGATAAAAATTAAAGCTGCAAAGGCAAAAGCAGCAGCGGCACGAATAAAAGCAGCTCAAAGACGCAAGTCGAAGGAAAACACGAAAAACGAAGCTTTTAAATCAGATCCGTGTAAAGGCAAAGCTGCCCGTTTATTATCAATTTGTCGTTAATTTTTTAAGTGATGGATAGTTATATGAAATATATTGTCATTATTTTAGGTTTTTTTATCTCTACATTAGCGATTGCAGACATTAGTCAATTAAAACTTGAATTACTTCTTGCTAAACGTGGAGATATATCCGCGCAGTTTCGGGTCGCTACTGCCTACGAACAGGGCATCGATGTTGATAGAGACTTACAAGTGTCACTTAAGTGGTATATGAAAGCAGCAAGACAGTTACATGCAGCATCACAATACAAAGTTGGTTATTTTTATGAAAATGCATTAGGTGTTACAAAAAACATTGATGTGGCAATGTCATGGTATAAAAAAGCAAGAGCTAATGGCAGTGATAAAGCAAGTCTTCGATTAAATAAAACGATATATGAGAAAAATAGAAAAGCGGTTAAGACAGAATATCTTGCATTGCAAACTAAATTAAACAAAGAAGATAAACTACGCAAGGCAAATGAAAAGTCTAAAAAAGCAGCACGTGAGAAAAAAATTGCCAAACAAAATGCTTTTTATAACAAAAAGGCAGAAGAAAGAAAACAAAAGAAAACAATGGTTAAGAAAGTAGCAAACAAAGTTATCATACAAAAAGCACCTGTAAATAAGAAAACGACAGTTTTTAAAGTTGTTGATCTTATAAATGTGATTTTAAATAATAAGTGGAAGAATAAAGACGGGACTTCAGATTACTTACCATCAGCATCAACAGCCTGTTTAGCGTCTGATGAAAATGAGTTAACCTGCTTCTCCAGTGAGAAATCGCGAAAAATTAAGAATGCAACAGTAAACTATACTACTAAGTCAACTTTATTGGGCTTTAGAAAAAATGGTAGTTTTAAAGTAATTTATAATTACAATGCTCTAACTATTTCCGGTTCCAGATCTAACTCAGCAGGAAAGTATGGACTTAAAATGAAAGAAGGCTGGCAACAGCCAGCCATTACAATCAAGTGTAAATCGTTAGATCGAAATAATGTAACGTGCTACCGCGGCGTTTCAAAAGTTTCTTTTATTCACTAAGCCGTTGCCATTTCAGAAATTTTATTAATAAAACCTGTTTGTAGTTTACGTCTCTTTAGATCGTCTGGATCAATTTTTGACGTGTTTTTGGCTTTTGCTGCTGAATTTTGTTCTTCGAAGGACGCTATATCGTCGTCAGAAAATATAAGCTCTTCACCTTTATTTATTAAAGTGCGTTCGTAGCCTAATGAGTCCATGACATTCCCGGTGATGGATTCGATAATTTTTATTTCCTCTGTTGTTAATTCATTCATAAACTTTTTAGAGTTATTTGACTTTATAGGCTGACTTAGGTTTTCCCATAAAGAACTGGATTTTGCACTTCGCTCAGCTTCTTTCGAAGTATGGAAATTCAGCATATTTTGAGAAAAATCAATATCAAGGAATTGACATAGCTTTTTAACAATTTTTTCAGGATTTGCCAAAAGGTTTTCATAGCTAATCGGAAAAATGGATTTTGTGCTAAGACTATTCATTTGTTCGATACACAATTCTTGTAATTCGTTCCATTGTTTAGCAATGAAGTAGGGATGTTTTTCACCAATAACGGCTTTAGTGAAGGAAAGCGTAACGTCACGTGGATCACGGTATAAATAGATATACTTTGGATTATCAAAATAAAGATTAATTTCATCTGCCCAATGTATATTCTGCATGCTTTTACACATCCATGCACTTGCACCGTGTGCTTCAGCATACAAATCCATAATTGCCCCATATACTGCGATTAAGGAACGTTCGCTGCATCTCTTTAGAACTTCTTTGCGATTTAACTTAACTTTGTCCCATGGTACAGGATTTAACTCAACTAACTGACAAACATCATCAATTAATTTATTGAAAGCTTTATTAGTGCTTAAATCACCATATATAGAGACTAAAGGCATCATACGTTGAAGAATATGAGGTGGATGTGGTGCGGCAATATTAGAAGATTCATTTAAAATAAGGCGCAATAAGTTTGAGCCAGAACGTTGTTCACCAACCATGAATATAGCTTGCATTTTACTCTCCGTTACTAAGTTAAAAAAACAAATAACCAATTAGTCCTGCAGGTGGAATAATCCAGATAACATCCAGATTAAATTTAATTAAACCGATTAAGGATAATATGAAAATTACGAACACTGGCCAGTAATTGTAAAGCTCGGATATAGCCAGACTGTGAAATGACGATTTAAATATAATAAAAGCAGCGATACATATCATTCCTATTACAGCACTATGAATACCGTGCATAACAGCTTGTGTTGCTGAAGATTGTCGAATGAAATCAAACCAGTGCGATACGATAACCATTAATGTTGCCGGCACACCAAAAATAGCAATAGTTGAACATAGAGCCCCCCAGAAACCTGCAACTTTATAACCGATGAAGGTTGCACTAATTAATATTGGTCCAGGTGTAACCTGACCTAATGCGATACCGTCTGTAAACTCTTGAGCTGTTAACCAATTGTTTTGCAGAACAACAATACTGCCAATAATCGGAATAAAGACATAGCCACCGCCAAATAACATCAAACTCATGGTTGCAAAGGTTAAACTGAGAGTTAGAATACTATTCTTATCTAATGGCAAAGGAATCAGCCAGAGAAAAACAAAAGATAAAACTATAATGAAAAGTGTTATTAATTGTTTATTGGTAAACGTTTTTTTTGTATTGTTTTTAGTTGTGCTGCTTTGATGAGTGTTGAATAAAAAATAACCCGCTAAACCAGAAGCGAAGATTAATGCAATTGGTGTATATATTTTGTATGTAAAAGGAATAAAAGCTAAGACGAGTGTTGCTATAACAGCTATAACAACTTCAGGCCTGCCTGTTATAGTTTTTTTGCCAAGTCGCCATGCAACACTAAAAACAATTGCGGCAACGGCAGGCATAAAGCCTTGAAAAACAGGTTTAAAATTTATCACTTCGCCATAATTAAAATAAATATAGCTTAAGGCGAGTATCAACAAAAAAGAGGGGAGTACGACGGCTGTTGTTGCCACCAATGCGCCCATTCGGCCTCGAATTTTATACCCGGTAAAAGCAACTACATTGACAGCCATTGGTCCGGGTAATAAATTAGCAAGAGAAATACCATCCAGCATATCCTGATGACTAATGAGTTTTAACTTTTTGACAATGGTATTTTCTATGACAGAAATTAATGCCATATACCCACCAAACGCCAAGCTGCCTATTTTTAAAAATATAATAAATAGGTTTGTAAGCGAAATATTTTGAGCAGCTTTAACCTGCTCATCGTCAAATTTCTGAGCGGTGATGGTTTCAGACATGGTTACCTATCGTAAAAATAATATTGTTTAAAGTTCAAAATTTGATTTTATGAATGAAACAAGTTGCATTGTGCTTTCAGCAACGCTGTTGCTTGAAGTATTGATCGTTATATCGGTCTCAATCGGTTTTTCATATTCTTGTCCAATACCTGTAAAATTTTCAATACCTCCAAACAATGCTTTTTTATAAAGTCCTTTTGGGTCACGTTCTATACAATCTTCAAGATCGGCATGAACATGAACAAGATAAAAGTTATCACCAATGATATTTTTAACTGACTCGCGACCTTTGTGATGAGGTGAAATAAATGAAGCAAGAACAATATGACCTGTTTGAGCGAACATGGAAGCAACTTCACCTGTACGACGCAAATTTTCTTCACGTGCTTCAGTAGTAAAGTCCAAATCGTTATTTAGGCCTGAGCGGAGTGTGTCACCATCTAAGATTGAAACAGTATACCCTTGTTGAAACAACATTCTCTCAACTAAACTAGCAATGGTGGATTTACCTGCACCAGAAAGTCCTGTCAGCCATACTACGCCACTCTTGTGCCCTAGTTCTTTATTACGTTTATCTCTTGTAATAAAGCCCTTGTGCGGGTGAATATTGTTTCCATTAAGCTTATTAATATTAAGTGTTTGGCAGGTTTCGGGAGTCATAGCATACATCTCTCTATAAATTTTAATTGATATCAACATTTGTCTATTTATAAATAGCAAATAGCAAAAACTTCAAAATAAGAATAGACGCTTATAGGTAGTATTAACCATGTGGTTTTTGTGATCTAGCTAGCAGTTTTAATGGGTGATTCAATCAATAATAAGCACAATAAAATTATTTATATAAAAAACAAAGACTGTTAGTATTTGTTCGAATAACCTTTAATTTTTAATATGAGGCTAAGCCCCCGAATGCCACTTGTTACAAGTAAATTGACGCCTAAAACCGCACCATTAAGAACTGAGACTTTAAACCTCTTTTTAAAATATTGTAAGCGTAAAAAATTCCCTAAAAAAGGTATTGTCTTTAGACAATCTGATCCCGCTAATTCTTTATATTATATTCTTGAGGGATCGGTTGCAGTTACGAGTACAGATGAAGAGGGCAGAGAACTGATACTCGCTTATTTACATAAGGGAGAATTTATCGGTGAAATAGGGTTGTTTATTTCGGATACAGAACGCTCAGCAATGGTAAGAGCACGGTCAGAATCTGAATTAGCTGAGATTAGTTATGAACATTTAGATAAGCTGGTTCAAAATGAATTGCGCGATCAGCATGCTGAGATACTTAATGTTGTTGGTTATCAGTTATCAGAACGGCTACTGAAAACTAGCAAACGAATTAGCTTACTTACTTCAATGGATGTAGCCGGACGCATAGCCAGAACGCTACTTGACTTATGTCAGGAACCCCATGCTATGACACATCCTGAAGGTACGCAGATACATATTTCCCGTCAGGAGATTGGTCGTATCGTCAGTTGCTCACGTGAAACAGTAGGACGCGTTCTGAAACAGATGACAGAAGACAGCATGATTGAAGTTAAAGGTATGGATATTGTTGTATACCATAGCCGATAACTTTTACGATTGAATATTTAACGCTCGTACATCATTCCAATCTCTGTCTGTTGCTTTTTCAATTCCTTTTAATCTGATTTTTTTCAATAACTCTTTACCTTGTGGATCTTTTTCCATTTCTAACAATGCTTTTTGTAGTTTTTCTACAACAGCTTTAGGAACACGAGGGTGTGCTGCAAATGCATGTGGTGTATAACCATCAGATTTCCACAAGATTTTTAATTTATTCCGGTACTCGGGTGACGTATTTTTAAAGGTACGCATTACACCACCTCCAGCAGCATAACGTCCACGTGCAATGTTGCGATACACTGAATCATGTGAAGAGACATACTTTGGTGAATATGTAAGGTGAGCTTTATTTAATACGGCTCTGGGTACAAGATTAGCGGCAAATGCATTTGACGGGAATGCGAGTTCAGAATTATCCAGGTCATTAAGAGAAGTAAAAGGACTGTCTTTAGCAACAACAATAATACCTTTTAATCGTTTCTTTTTGGCTTTAGCAAAAGCGATGTAGCCTTGTGATTCGTGAGACACCGTATAGTGATAAGGATTCATATAAACAATGTCGTATTTTCCTGAGTTTATACGTCTTTCAAAAGTATTTATATTTCGGGCTGTTGAAAAACGTAAGTCAATATCTGTGTGTTCTTTCAAATATTGTAGTATGGGAGACCATAATTTTGATAACTTACTGCCGTTAGATTGTGGCACAATGCCAAATGAATATTCCTGAGCTGCATGAGTTATTATTGGAGAAAATAAGAACCCTGAAAGTAAGGTTAATACATAAAATTTCTTTTTACTCATTTTTTTCTCCACTTAATTTACAACTAATAATAAATTTTGAATATTTTCTAATAATTCATCTTCAGAAAATGGTTTTGTTAAATAAGAATTAACACCGGCTGCATCTGCCATATCACGGTGTTTTTCTGTTGATCTTGAAGTAATCATAATGACAGGAATATCTTTTGTTTTATCTTTACTGCGTAAATGAGATGTTAATTCAAGTCCGTTCATACGAGGCATTTCAAGATCTGCGAGCACAATATCGGGCTTAACTGCATCAATCATTTCAATTGCTTCTATACCATCACGCGCCATACGAACATCATAACCAAGATCTTTAACAAATTCGGCAAGAGAGCGACGTGCGCTTAAAGAGTCATCAACAATTAAAGCGGTAATATTTTCATCTGGCGCATCTGTTGATGTTAAGTGTTGTTCTATGAAAGGATTAATATTATTTTTGGATATTGTTCTTATTAAACCAGGTAAATCTAAAACAGGCGCAACACTGCCGTCACCTAATATTGTTGCACCTTCAATACCAATAATGTCAGGAATATATTCACCAAGTTGTTTTACTATTAAATCCTGGTTTCCAAGAATTTGTTCAGCAGTAATGGCATATTTATGACCACTTTCATCTCGTAAAATAAAGACAGTACGTTCTTCTTTGTCATCATTGCGCCGTTGATGCAGTAGGGTTTCTATATCAAAGGCGGTATATTCTTCATCATTTAAATGATAAGTATATTTTTCATTAGTACGTCTGAGTTCACCATCTTCCGGACATAAAATCTGCTCAATTCCACGGTTTGAAATAGCAATCGTTTGTTTACGTGATTTTATTAAGATCGCATGTACAGATATCAAAGTTAGTGGCAGCCGGATTTCGACAGTACACCCTTTGCTTTTTTCAGAAGTAATGTTGATGGTGCCTTTCAGAGTGGTGATTTGGTTGTAAACTGCATCCATACCAATGCCGCGGCCAGAGACTTGTGTTGTTGTATCACGTGTTGTGAAGCCTGCAATCCAAATTAAACGCGTTAGTTCTTCGTCCGACAAGTGTTCGTCATTGGTAATAATTTTCTTTTTAATTGCAGAGTTTCTGATGGCCTCATAATCTAAACCACTACCATCATCATGGCATTTTACAACAATATGATCACCATCTCTTGAGAAGGATAAGTCGATTGTGCCTTCTGCTTTTTTGTTATTATCGAGCCTAACTGATTCGGCTTCAATACCATGATCAACAGAATTGCGCAAAACATGCATCAGAGGGTCAATAAGATCATCAAGCACATCACTATCCATTAACGTTTCGCTACCGATAACATTTAATAATACTTTTTTATTTGTTGACCGTGATGTTTGTCGAATATTTCTTTGCAACCGGGGTACAATATTTTGTACCGGAACCATTCGTGTTTGCATAACAATATCCTGGTTTTCTTTATGCAACCGACTTTGATCAACCAGTAGTGTGTCGAGTGTATTTAATTCATCTTCAATATTGTGTGTTAATTCTTTAGAATCAGTAGCAGCCTCTACAAGGCGGTGTGTAACTGTATGTAATTCATTGTATTGTTCTAATTCAAGAGAATCAAAAATTTCATTTTCTTTTGCATCAGGCTTTTTAGCAGTTAAGCCCTGAACATCAACGATTTGTTCTAATTCAAAAACGAGTTGTTGATACAGCATATTTTGTTCATGTACAAGATGGGTGTGTTCAGTAGTTTTTCGTAATCTTTCCTGTAACTGTCCCCCCAAAATAATTGATTCACCTGCGATTCGTAATAATTCATCCATTAACGTGGCAGGAACACGCAGCATTGTCGGAGCAACTATGTCATTTAAGTGACTTGTATCATCTGAGTTTTCTAACTCGGTATTTTGATGTACCTGAATTTGAGCATCATCCTCAGGTATACCCTCCTGATCGATTAAGTTTGCCAAGTCAAGAATCTGCTGTAACACATGTTGTGCCTGTTCAGGCTCTTCACCTTGTCCAAGTAAAGCTTCACTCATCATTTCAAGAACATCAGCTGCATTCATCAATATATCGGATAAATTTTTACCGGGTAATCGTTGATGCGTTGAAAAGGTATCAAATATATCTTCTATATGGTGAGTTAATGTTGCTATACCAACAATACCAACAGTATTCGCCGCACCTTTAAGTGTATGAGCAATGCGTTGTGCCTTTTCTACATCTTGTAATGTAGCATTACCTTCAACAAGCTGGGTGATAGCTTGAGTAAATTCTTCAGTTTGTATGGGGAGTTCTTGTAATAAAGTATTCAATAACTGTTGATTTACATCTTCAGGGAGTTTTAAAGAGATATCATCTATTGTTGCTTGTGTTGCGCGAATTTCAATATCATCTTCAATTAATAGTTGAGGTGATAATAGTTCTTTCTCGACTTTATCCTGATTGTCATCAAACTTAACAGGCCAGCTTTCATGATAGAAGGGTGAGATTAATTTTTGAATTAATTCAATATCATCCATATCATTCAGATAGTTCAGAGATAATGCAGAAAATTGTTGTAACGACGAAAGTATTTCATCGCTTAATTGCACGGTATTTGAATGTTCTAGTGTGAAATTTAAATTGTTTACAATATGAACAAGTAATTTGTTTAAACCTGCCAAGCCAATCGATTCAGTTGCAAGTGAAAACCGTTCTATCATTAGTTTAAATTTTGATAGTTCTTCAATGTTATTCGGGGTTAGTTCGGTATTCGCACTTAGTTTATTGATTGCATCATCTAACGAGGTCTGCTCGAGCTGAAATTCATCCCGTATGAGCTGAATAAGTTCCTGACCAAGGAAATACATGTCATCCGATACTGATATATCATCAAGACCATCTGTGCTTTGCATCTCATATATAAGTTCATCTTCAGTATTATTATTGTGTTGCTGGATGCTAAGATCTTCAACGTCATCAATGCTTTCAACAGGGGCAGTTACTTCAATATCTTCTGGTATAAGCATGAATCTCAAAGTCATCATTTCATCTTCTGACATTGATTCAGACCAGGGTAATTTATTTAAATAATCTACTAACTGATCAATAACTTCATGGTTGGTAGGGTAACTCAGGTAAGCAATAAAGTGAGATGTCCACTCTTCAATTATAACTTGTTCTTCATCAGTCAGTGGTTTCTCGCGTCTGGCAAGTTCTCTTAATCCGGACTGGAATATTGTACAAACATCCATTAACCCTATTAAACCGGCTGTAGCAATTGACATGCCGAGTAATTCTATTCTGTCAGCACAAAGGGAAAAGGCATGACCCAGGCCAAAATCATCATCTGCATCTGTTGATGCAAGATCTGATATAAGACCAGTCATTGATTCTAAAATTTCTTCTTGTATCGACTCGAACAATGCACCATCAAATGCACCACCCGTTTCGTTAGTTTCTTCTTTTATGTCTTTTTCTTCACTTTCCTGAATATCTGCAGATGCCTGAAGTCTGCTATAAAAATCTTGACGTAATTGCACCATATCATTTTCTTCTGCTCGATAAGGCCATACAGGATCTTGTAGAAAATTTAATAATGTATCTATATGCTGTTCATTATCAGGATCAGAAATATACGCCAAAATTAGTGTCGGCCATACTTCAAATTGTTGAAATTGATCATCTGTCAGTTGTGTATTATTTATATTTATTTTATTCAAAATCTCATGAAAAATAACACAAGAATCACGTAATGCAGTATATTTTGATTTTGAAAGTCGAAAAGCTATCCTGGTTATGCGTTTAATATAGCTTTCGATATAATCATGCACTGCCTTTTGATCGTTGTTCTCATGAAAAAGCGAGATAGTGTCATAGTGTTCAATGACAATATTTGAAAGCTCTTCTTCAATGGCAGTTTTATTATCTCTTGTATCGCTCATAAAAATGTTACGACGCTTTTTGATGTTTAGTAGACATTACAATTTCAGGAATTACATTGTTTGGAGTCGTTTCTACTGGCTTATTAACCGCAGGTTTAATATCTTGTTTAACTGCTGTATCGGGAAGCTTAAATACTTGCACGGCCTTTAATAGTCCTTTTGCATACTCCACTAAACGTTTAGTTTGTATAGTTTGTTTTTGAAGTTGTTCACTTGTTTTCTGGTTAGAATCTAAAATTCTATCTGCATTCACCTGTAATTTTTTAGTAATAATTACCTGATTCGAAGAACTTGTGGCGATCTGTAGTACTGATTCAACCAAACCTTGTGTACTGTTTTGTGTGTGTCGCATTTGTTCACCGGCTTTTTCGGCTAACTGGCTACCTTCAACAACCTGAGTAATTACGTTGTTCATTGTGTCTACAGTATCGACAGTTTCTACCTGAATATTTGATACCAGAGTAGAAATCTGGGATGTTGCATCACGCGCATTTTCAGCTAGTCGCTGTACTTCGTCTGCAACAACGGCAAAGCCACGTCCAGCTTCACCCGCTGATGCAGCATGCATACTGGCATTTAAAGCCAAAATATGAGTTCTTTCTGAAATACTGTTAATGAGATTAACCGCACGACTGATTTCCTGAGAACGTTCACCAAGGCGTTTAATTCGTTTTTCTGCCTTATGTATTGTTTCCCGAATGTTATTCATACCTTCACTTGAACGATCAACCGTTTCCATCGCAGTATCGGTTGTACGAATTGCATTTTCTGCTTCCTGACTACAAGATTTAGCTAAATCAGCAATGTGGCCCATGGCATGAATTGCATTTTTAAGTTCTTTAGTCGTATTTATAACGGATTCTTGTTCATTTGCAGCAACCGCAATAACCGTATCAGATTGATTTTTTACTAAGTTCGTCGCACGAGCAACTTCTTCTGAAATAACACGTACCCCTTTCAGTACTTTCGATGTTTCAGCGGTAAATAAATTTAAGGCATCAGCAACCGGGCCAGTAACATCTTCCGTCACTGGTACATGAATTGTTAGATCTCTTTGACTAAGTTTGGATACTGCTTCAAGTAGCGTTATAACCGAATCGTTAAGAATTTCATTACTCTTTTCTGCTTCAACCAGTGTGGCAACTTTTTCTGCCAGCAAACCATCGAAAGCAGAACCTAATTGACCAAGCTCATCATAGCCGGACAGTTTTGTTCTGGCATAATAATCACCTTCAGCGACTTTTTTCACTGTGTCTGAAATATTTTGTATTGGAAGTGAGATAGAACGGAATATGATATAACCTAATAGACTTGCGAATAACAAACCAAAAGCCATAATTGCAGCACTGGCATTAAAGAATAATTTATTTGTAGAAATTGATTTTTCGAATAATGCTTCAGATATTAACTGGTATTCGTTTACACGTTCATTCAATTCGGTTAAAAATGGTAGTATTATTTTAGGAGAACGAGTTTCTATAAACGTCGTTAATTCGACGACATCATGCAATACAAAAATTGATTCAAGCTCGGTAAATGCAGATAGAATATTACGATATTCATTACCAAGTGATGCCTCAATCTCTTTCTTTTCGAGCGCAGTTTTTTCTTCTTTATATTCATTCCAGTTATTGATAAATATATTTTTTGCAGCTAATAAGTCAGAAGAACCTTGTTCCCAGCTAACTTTGCCATTAGAAACCTTTGTTATCATTTCTAATAAATCGGATCTAACAGTGCCGTTTAACTGGTTTAGTGTAACTTGCTCAATAACATTCTCATTTAAAGACTTTGTCGTGTCAGTGGCGAAGTTCAAACCATATATCGCGGTTGCACCAATGATGGCTAGCACGATTGTTTGTGTAGCAATAAGTAGTACGAGCCGGGGCCCAATTCTCATCTTATTAAGCATGTGTACATAACCTCATTTATTTACTATGTATCTAAGTAATTATTTATCTGCTAATGTCTTAAATAATTTCTGTAGGTCAAATTCAACCCAATCACTGTTATTTTGGCTAAAGCCATTTGCAATAAACTCTTGTAGTTCAGCAGGATATTTCTTTGTTGTGGTTTCACTGCCATTTAATTCTAATGACACAGGTAATTCATTAATTATGACGGCAATAGATTCGTTTTCATCAGAATTATTAAGAACCAATATATTTGTTGTTTTTTCATTGTTGAAGTTTTTAAGTAACTTATCCAAATTCATAACTGGAATAATGTTACCCCGAAGATTAATTAAACCATCCACCCATGCAGGCGCGTTTGGCAGGTTAAAAACATTTGTATCTTGAATTATTTCACTAACGGTATCTCTGGGAACAAGGAAGTTCATATTTGATATTGTATAACCATAACGTGTCTCAGGACGTTCAACAGCCTCATCAGGAAAAATAACATCATTGCTTGAAAATAAAGGAATGTCTTCATTCTTTATAACGGGCGTTACTTTTTCTTCTGTTTCATTGGCAAAGGCTTGCATGGTTATACCTTACAAATAATAACTATAGTTAGTTAAAAGATTTTAATTCGTTAATAATTTTTTCAGCAGTATATGGTTTAGTAACATATCCTTTGCCACCTTGCATTTGCGCCCACAACTTATCAGCTTTTTGGCTTTTGCTGCTCACAAATACAATCGGTATATCTCGTGTACTTGGATTATTATTTAGTTTTCTTGTTGCTTCATAGCCATCCATATCAGGCATAATAATATCCATAAATATAATATCGGGTTGTTCCTTTATGGCAATTTCTACTGCTTCTACACCACTTGATGCACTTAGAACGATACAGCCGGTATTGTTCACAATATTTTTAATGTTTGATAGTTCAGTATCAGAATCATCGACAACCAGTACTTTATTTATAGCCATTTTATTCTCCTTAAACTTGATATAATACAATCAAGCTTCAATTGCTGTTTTAGTGTTGTTTAAAGGGATGAAGTGTTTTACTGCATTTTGAAAAGTATTACGTCCAACGGGTTTAATTAAGTAATCATCGCAACCAGCAAGCGAACCTTTTATTTTGTCAGCTTGTGTTGCTTTACCGGTTAGCATGATAGCGATTGTTTCTTTATTTGTTGCTTTGATGTGTTTACAAATTAAGAAACCATCTTTATCCGGTAAGACAACATCCAATAATGCTAAATCATAAGTGTTAGTGCTTAAAAGTGAAAAAGCTGTCTTAGCAGAATCAGCAAAATCAACAGTAACATTAAATAAATCAAGCTCAAGTTCAAGTTGTTTTCTAACAGATTGGCTATCATCAACAACTAGCACATGAGGTGTCTTTCCTGTCTTAAGCGGAATACTTTTTTCATTTTTGATTAGTGTTAATTCTATATTGCTAGGTTGTACAGATTCTTCCTGGTTAGCAGGGTTCTCTAATATCTCATCATGTACAATCGCTAATTCAGAAGCTTCTTCTTCAGAAAGGTGGATATCATTCGTTGTTGTACCTGAACTTCCATTACCCTCATTAATTTCAATAGGTTCGATATTTTTAACTAAGTCATCAAGAGTATGTAAGACCCGTGTAGCAATGAGAGGGCGGGATATAGTGTTATTCACTTCATCTTTTGTATCGGTAACCCAGACATTTATATGATTTGATGTAACTGTATCGTTAGTATTTTTATTTTTTATATCATCAATATATATATCTGCATTCTGATTATCAGATTTTAATGTATATGCACAGGTTCTATTTTTTGTTCTTTCTGAGACAGAGCAGATTAACTTGAAAATGATCTTTTCATGATCAAGAAGCCCATCAAGTGAGATGGCGTATTTTTTAAGTGTCATTTTTTAATATGCTCTTCTTAAAATGGTTAAATAATGAATTCATAAGTATTTACGTACATTTAGTTTCAGTACTAGTATCGGCAATTTATTTAATTACGCGATGTTCTAAAAAGGAAACTGTGATTCACCTCACACAAATACACAGTTTAAAATTGATATTTATATTTATGACTTTATTTGTGAAATTAATAGTATGTTTTTAATTTACTATTGGTTTTGTTAATAATTGTTACATAATTTTTTGATAGTCTTAATTAATAGGTGTGTTTGTGATGTAAATGAATTACTGTATTGATATCGAAATAAATCACAGGTTATAAGGAGAGGATATGCTGTATACACCAGAGCTCGTCGAAGAACTTAATGTATTAACTCTTTTTGAATTATCTAGTACTCAGGAAGGTATTAAAGTACACAAATCTGCAGAAAAAAATGCTATAAATGCAGTTAACCGATTATACGAGAAAGGGCTAGTAACTCAGACTGACGGTGGCTATTTAACTGTGCTTGGTTTAGATGCTGCAGAGCATGCTCAAACCTTATTAATGATATTGACTACCGAATAATTGTTAAAAATTCTAATGTTTTATTGATGTATATCATGATGCCGAACTAGCTAATGATGTTCAATTAGTTGTTGAAGGGAGATAAAAAATGAAACATATGATGATTGTTGTTGCCGATAGTTCACGTGCGCGCATTTTTACTGTTGACACTGCTCATTCACCTTTAAATGAAATCGAGACCATTGTGCATCCTGAAGGGCGTATGCATGAGCAGGATATGGTTAGTGATTCACCGGGTAAAGCTGCTGGTAAGGGTGGCGGTGGTGACCATGCATTTCAGGAAAAGATTGAACCAAAAGAGCAGGAATTGATCACGTTTGCTATACGGATTGCAGACTATCTGGAGAGTGCACGTAAAGCAAATCAACTGAAAAAATTAGTGATTATTGCCGCTCCCGAATTTCTGGGTGAGTTACGAAAACATTTGTCTGCTGAAACAAATGAAAAAATTGTCTATGAGCTGGATAAAAATATTGCGCATCATAGTGAGGAAGATATTCGTAAACATTTATCTCAATTTCTTTCACAGTAATTCAATGAAAAATTTGAACTCGCTTATGTATGGAGTTTATCACTATGTCTAATGTCAAAACAGTGACTGTTGATGGCAATCAGGCAGTAGCAACGATCGCTCATTTAACTAATGAAGTCATTGCTATTTATCCAATTACACCAGCTTCACCAATGGGAGAGTGGGCCGATGAATGGTCATCGCGTTCACAACCAAACCTCTGGGGTAGTGTTCCTGATATTATTGAAATGCAAAGTGAAGCGGGGGCTGCAGGCGCTATTCATGGTTCTTTGCAAGCCGGTTCACTAACGACAACCTTCACTGCATCTCAGGGATTGTTATTAATGATCCCGAACATGTTTAAAATTGCGGGAGAATTAACTTCCACCGTCTTTCATGTGGCCTCACGTTCTGTGGCTGCACAGGCACTTTCTATTTTTGGCGATCACAGTGATGTGATGGCAACACGTTCAACGGGGTTTGCTTTACTCTCGTCAAACTCACCTCAGGAAGCCATGGATTTTGCTTTAATTGCTCAGGCTGCAACACTCGAATCCCGTATACCCATTGTCCATTTTTTTGATGGCTTCAGAACGTCTCATGAAGTCGCTAAAGTAACATCAATTGACGCTGATGTTGTAAAACAACTAATTAATCAAAAATTTGTCACTGAGCATCGTTTACGTGCACTCTCTCCAGCACATCCGGTATTACGAGGCAGTTCACAGAACCCTGATGTTTTTTTTCAGGCAAGAGAGTCTGTTAATTCCTATTACATCGCGATGCCGACTATTGTGCAAAAAATTATGGATCAGTTTGCAGCACTCACAGGGCGACACTACAACTTATTTGACTACATCGGTACGGATGATGCTGAACGTATTGTTATTTTGATGGGCTCGGGTGCAGAGACAGCACATGAAACGGTTGATTATTTAACCTCTCAGGGTGAAAAAGTCGGCCTGATTAAAGTTCGTTTATTCAGACCACTTGATAGTCGTGCATTAATTGAAGCTATTCCTGCATCGGTGAAAAAAATTGCTGTACTTGATCGTACTAAAGAACCGGGTGCAGATGGTGAACCTCTTTATAAAGATGTTATTACAACTCTTGCACAATATCATTGCGGTGAGAATAGCAAATTTGCAGCCATGCCCAGGGTGACTGGCGGACGCTTTGGTTTATCTTCCAAAGAATTTACGCCTGCTATGATTAAAGGCATATTTGATGAGTTGGACTCAGCATCACCTAAAAACAATTTTACAGTTGGAATTATAGATGATGTTACTCATAGTAATTTACAGTGGGATGAGGACTTTCGAACTAACGCACATGAACAAACTTTCCAGGCTGTCTTTTATGGATTAGGGAGTGATGGAACAGTTAGCGCCAATAAAAACAGCATAAAAATTATTGGTGAAAGTACTGAGCAATATGTGCAGGGATATTTTGTTTATGATTCAAAAAAATCCGGCGCGGTCACTGTTTCACATTTACGTTTTGGTGTTGATAAAATTCGTTCTGCTTATTTGATCGGTAATGGCGATGCAAATTTTGTTGCCTGTCATCAACCAATTTTTCTTGAACGTTATCCTATGCTGGATTTAGCTGCAGAAAATGCGATATTTTTATTAAATACATCTGCATCTAAAGATGATGTGTGGCGAACATTGCCAGATAAAATGCAGCAACAAATTATAGATAAACACATTAAGCTTTACATCATTGATGCTTATAAAGTTGCTGAAGAAACAGGTATGAATAAGCGCATTAACACCATTATGCAAACTTGTTTTTTCTCTATCTCCGGCGTTTTACCAAAAGAACAGGCGATTGAGTCGATTAAAGAGGCGGTAAGAAAAACCTATGGTAAAAAAGGTAAGCAGTTAGTCGATTTTAATTTTAAAGCAATCGATGAAACACTTCAAAATTTATTTGAAGTTGATGTGGCGGATAAAATAGATAGTCAATTACATTTACAGGAAAAGATACCTGAAACGGCAACAGATTTTATTAAAAATGTAACGGGTGAAATTATTGCCGGGCGAGGTGATCACATTCCGGTTAGTCTGTTCCCGGCTGATGGTAGTTATCCGGTCGGAACGGCGGCTTATGAAAAAAGAAATATAGCATTAGAAATACCTGTTCTGGATGAAAACTTATGTACCCAATGTGGTAAATGTCCTCTGGTCTGTCCGCACGGTGTCATTCGTTCTAAAGTTTATGACGAAACATTAATTAATACTGCACCAGATAGCTTTAAATCGATGCCAATTAAAGGTAAAGATTTTGCGAAAAATTTACGTATGAGTTATCAGATATCCCCGGAAGATTGTACTGGCTGTGGTTTATGTGTTGATATTTGCCCCATTCATGACAAGCGTAATGTCAGTCACAAAGCATTAAATATGGTTATTTATAATCAATCCATACGTGAGCAGGAAAAATTAAACTGGCAGTTCTTCCTTGATTTGCCTGAATATGATCGGACTCTGATAAATAATAATACCATTAAGGGGGCGATGATTCTTCAACCATTATTTGAGTTCTCTGGTGCCTGTGAAGGTTGTGGTGAAACCCCGTATATCAAACTGGCAAGTCAACTATTTGGTGACCGTATGATTGTGGCAAATGCAACCGGTTGCTCTTCAATTTATGGTGGTAATTTACCAACTACTCCATGGACTAAAAATGCACAGGGCAGGGGACCTGCCTGGTCCAACTCATTATTTGAAGATAATGCAGAATTTGGTCTTGGTATGCGATTAGCTATCAATAAACAAAAACAATATGCGACTGAATTATTACTACAATTAAAACCGTCGTTAGATGAAACACTGGTGAATGAAATATTAACCGCTGATGAATCTACAGAAGAGGGTATACATCAGCAGCGTTTACGAATAAAAATATTACGACAACTCCTGTCTTCAATAAATAAACCTGAAGCCTCTGAACTTGATACTCTGGCAGACAACTTATCACGTAAAAGCGTCTGGATTATTGGTGGTGATGGTTGGGCTTATGATATTGGTTATGGCGGGCTCGATCATGTCATGGCATCTGGCCGTGATGTAAATATACTGGTACTCGATACAGAAGTTTATTCCAATACCGGTGGACAAACATCAAAAGCGACGCCACGCGGTGCTGTCGCTAAATTTTCTGCAGGTGGTAAAGCATCCCCTAAAAAAGATCTTGCACTGTTAGCCATGGATTATGAAAACGTTTATGTGGCGCATGTTGCTTACGGGGCTAAAGATATTCAAACGATACATGCTTTTAATGAAGCTGAGGCTTACCCTGGGCCTTCAATTATAATTGCTTATTCACCTTGTATTGCACATGGCATTGATTTAAAAAATAATCATAAACAACAAAAGCTTGCAGTTGAAAGTGGGCACTGGCCTTTATTCCGGTATAACCCGGAGAATGCAAAAAAAGGCATTAATCCTCTCCATCTGGACAGTAAGGCTCCTTCGATTCCTTATCGTGAATTTATAGAAACTGAAATTCGTTTTAATATGCTTTGGCGCACCCATCCTGATGTCGCTGAAAAATTACTGCAACAATCACAACAGGACGTTCTGCATCGTTATCATTTCTATGAGCAGCTTGCGAGTTTATCCTGGGATGAGACTGGTTCAACTCAACCACCGCACCGTAAACTGGCTACTGCGATGAAGCAACATATGAAAAACAGTGAGGAACAGACATCATGATTGATTTAACAACTCAATATCTGGGGCTGACACTTAATAATCCATTGGTAGCATCAAGCTCTCCACTTACTGATAATCTTGATGATGCTAAACGTCTGGAGGATGCCGGCGCGTCAGCTATTATTTTGCCTTCATTGTTTGAGGAAAGTGTGCAACATGAGCAAAAGCAACTTGAAAAATATGTGCATTCTCAATCATTAGGACATTATGAAACAGAATCCTTTCAACCAATACCGGAAGACTATAATGGTGAGCTCGATAATTATCTGCATCACCTGCAACAACTTAAAACGGCACTTAATATTCCGATCATTGCGAGTCTTAATGGTATTTCAAATAGTGGCTGGATAGATTACGGTAATGAAATGATGCAGGTTGGTGCTGATGCGTTAGAGCTGAATGTTTATTATGTTGCAACTGATCCTGAACAAACAGGTGAAGAAGTTGAAAATCGTTATATTGAATTATTAACCCGGTTAAAACAACAAATCACTATACCTGTCAGTATGAAACTATCATCGCAATTTTCATCTATGGCGAATATGGTGACTAAATTACAGACAGCGGGGGCTAATGGTGTTGTTCTATTTAATCGTTTTTACCAACCCGACATTGATCTTGAAACATTAAAAGTCGCACCGAAGATTAAATTATCAAACCCCATAGAATCCTTATTGAGAATTCGATGGATCGCGTTACTTCGAAGTCGGGTAGATATCTCGCTGGCAGCAACAGGTGGCTTTCATACTATTGAAAGTATTATTAAAGCATTACTGGCAGGTGCTGATATCGTGCAGTTATGCAGTGTGTTATTAAATAATGGACCTGATTATTGTTCTGAATTATTACAACAATTAGATCAATGGCTGGAAGAAAAAGAATACGAGTCTGTTAAACAAATGCAAGGGAGTGTTAGTCAGTCCTGCGCTATTGAACCTGCTGCTTATGAACACTCTAATTATGTAAATGTAATTAAAAGTTATCGTCCTTAATTAATTCTGGACTGTTAGCTAAATATTGAGTGGTGGAACGGGGCAGTCCAGACTGCTTGAAATTGTCCTGAATAATTCAGTTCCTTTAAGCGTTGTTCTACCATCTGCCATTATTATAGTGGCAAAGGCTTCAAGCAACCGTGACTTTAATAATGGTTTGAGCTTCATTAATTCATCCAGTGATGTATTTAAGGCAGTTAAAGAAAGCTCATCTTTTGCAATAATGTTAAATGCATGCGCGCCAATTTTCTTTTTACCAAGCTCAAATGCCTGCCTGGCAAGAATGTCATTATTTTTATGTTCAGTATAAGCAATCAACGATAAGAGTATTTCGGCTTCTTTTTTTACCGCACCTAAATAAGCATGCTTAGCTCTGGCTGGTTTTCGTAAGGAAAAGTTTTCATCTAACTGTTGTAATACTAATCTTTGAAGTATCCATTCATTTAAGTCGACTGTTTTATCAGCAATGATTATTTTATTAACGGTAAAACGGAATTGTTTGTATTGAGTAACTGATAATTCTCGCAGTGCAGCAATGCAAAAATCCATTAGTGTATATATTAAATTTTCATCAAGCCTGGATGTTTCGCTGTAAAGTTCTTTCGTTAACTCAGGCACCCCCTTATCTGCGTGTTTTTTGATTAATGCCCAAACAGTTTCTTTATCTTCTTGTTGTTTTACTATCAGACTGTAAATTACTGCCCGTGCTGAATAGACTACATTAGCGGCATCTTTTAGACTTTGAGGTAATGAAAAAATCAGCTGTTGTGCAAATTCAATATTTTTTTCAGAAATAGTTCCAATATTATTTATCGCCTGTTCTGCAGAACTTAGGATTGCTGCAGTAACTGCCATACCGGCAATCGATGATTTTGATTTTTCTGGTTTTGAGTCACTTTCGTCTTCGGTAAAGGTTTCTTTTTTAGGCGTAATGAAGCGTCCATTCCAGCCCGGATCGATTTGTTTTATTCGTTCACTTAATGGTGGATGCGTTGCAAACATGGAAGCAAAAAATACTTTGACGCCATTAGCAAAGTAGGCATGACTATATTCAGTTGCATTAGGTGTTTCCAGTAATGAACCTTCAGATAAACCACCGATTTTCTTTAATGCTCCGGCAATGGTGTCCTTGTTACGAGTGAATTGAACTGCAGAAGCATCCGCCAGGAATTCACGTTGTCGGCTCACGGAAGCTTTGATCCATTTACCAAAAAATGTACCAGCATAACCAATGACCATTAAACCAATTCCAATGATAATGATGGCTCCACCATTGTCTTTTTTGCTACTGCTGCGATAACGAAAAGAATTTACAATATGTCCGCCAATAATACCAATTAATAATATGCCATGAAGCACTCCCATTAAACGGAGGTTAAGTTTCATATCACCATTAAGAATATGACTAAACTCATGCGCAATGACACCCTGTAATTCATCTCTGGTTAAGTTATCTAACGCCCCGCGTGTTACACCTATGACTGCATTGCTATGTGATTTGCCCGCAGCAAAAGCATTAATGGATGATTCATTCAGCAAATATACTTTAGGTATAGGCATACCGGCTGCAATAGACATTTCTTCTACAATATTAAGAAGTTGTTTTTCTTCAAGTTCGGTGGCACTTTGAGGAACAAGCTGACCTCCCAGTAATTCAGCAATGGCTGAGCCACCTTTAGATAATGAGGCTATTTTGTAGATACTGCCTAGAAGAATAAGCAGACTGACTCCGACTGAAATTACAATAATAACATTTTGATTATAGGAGCTTTGTAAGTGAGTATAAAAAGAACCGGTTTCGCCAGTTTCCATATAGGCAAAAGTGCCAATGAGTAAGAGGTTGGTTAAAGCGACTAATGAAATAATCGCTAAAACAAACAATATAATAAGTCGAGTTGTATTCCTACGCGCCTTATCCTGGGCTTTAAAAAAATTCATTTAATTAATCGTGGTTAAAATGAAACTTTTGGAGCCGCCTGAATTTGTGCGCTGTCTTCAAACTCAAGTAAAGAAGCATCTTTTAAATGTCCAAACATGCCTGCAAAAATATTTTGCGGGAATGATTGTTTATAAGTGTTGTATTCCATGACCTGATCATTAAATGACTGACGAGCAAATGAGACTTTATTTTCGGTACTGGTTAATTCTTCTGTTAGCTGCATCATATTCTGATTGGCTTTTAAATCAGGATAAGCTTCAACAACAACATTAAATTTTCCCATTGCACCAGCAAGATTACCTTCGGCCTGACTCAGCCCCTGCATACTTGATGCATCTCCGGGATGTTTTTGTGCATTTGCCAGACTACTTGATGCGCCATTACGAGCCTGAATAACAGCATCAAGTGTTTCACGTTCATGCTTAAGATAACCTTTGGCTGTTTCAACCAAATTAGGAATTAAATCATAACGACGTTTTAGTTGTACTTCGATTTGTGAAAATGCATTTTTAAATCGGTTGCGCAAGGCGACTAAGGTATTGAAAATTGAAATAACATATAAAATAATCGCACCGATGATGACTAATGTAACAATGCCTGAAATTTCCATATAGACTCCGCTTTTATTGTTTATGTTCAAATAAGAGATAAATAAACTATACAAAATATTTTATATAAAAACATCGCGTAATTAACCCAATTTTTTTGCTTTAAACTTTCGACCTTTAATCTTTCCTTCAGATAAAATTCGCAATGCTTGTTTTGCAACAGAACGTGCCACTGCTACATAAGAAAAATTATCAAAAAGATCAATTTTCCCAATTTGATTTCCTTGTAGATCATTTTTTGCCGTTAATGCGCCCAGTATATCACCGGCACGAACCTTGTCTTTACGGCCACCATTAATACTAATGGTTACCATTGGTGGACTAAGCTTAAAGTTTTCTTTGCGTTTAAGTGTACCGGCGTTGTCTATTCTAAACGTTGTATTTTGGTACTCTTCTATCCGGTTTACCTTATGTGATTCAGATGCCATAAATAAACTCAGTGCTAAACCTTTATTACCTGCACGTCCGGTACGTCCGATACGATGAACATGAATTTCAGGATCAGGGGACAATTCAAAATTAACTACCGCGGCTAAGTCTTTAATATCTATACCACGAGATGCAACATCGGTTGCGATTAAAATAGAACTACTTTTATTTGAAAATTGTACAAGTACCCGGTCACGATCTTTTTGTTCCAGATCGCCATGTAATGCTAAAGCATGAAAACCTTCTTGCCATAGGGTTTCAGCTAATTCCTGCGCTTGTTGTTTACGATTGCAAAAAACAACGGTTGATTCGGGTTTAAAATGATGAAGGATCGAGATTAGAGTTTGAGTGCGCTCGCCTTTTTCTACTTCATAAAAAATTTGTTCTATTTTATTTTCATTGTGTGAGCTTTCTAAACGTACATCGACTGGATCATTTTGGATCTCATCACTTATTTCTCTAATTTCATCCGGGTAGGTCGCTGAAAACAACAATGTCTGGCGGTTTTTCGGTGTGTTATTAATGATATTCATTATGTCTTCATGAAATCCCATGTCTAACATGCGATCTGCTTCATCTAAAACTAATGTTTTTAGGTGTGAAAGGTTTAATGATTGTTTATCAGTTAAATGTTTTAGAATTCGACCCGGTGTCCCTACAACTATGTGTGGGCTGTGTTCGAGTGAAGCCAATTGTGGTGCAATTGGTTTACCACCGCATAAGGTCAGAATCTTGGTATTAGGAATGGCGCGTGCTAAACGGCGGATTTCTTTACTCACCTGATCGGCTAATTCACGGGTAGGGCAGAGCACAAGCGCCTGAGTTTGGTACTTTTTAACGTCTAAATGATGTAATAAACCAATAGCAAATGCAGCGGTTTTACCGCTGCCTGTTTTCGCTTGAGCAAGCAAATCTTTACCCGCTAATATTGATGGTAAACTCTGGGCCTGAATTGGCGTCATCACCTCATAACCTAGCGATTTGATATTAGAAAGCTGCTCAGAACCAAGAGAAAGTGTAGAAAAGGGGGTATTTGTCACGTTGTTGTCTTCTATTAGTAGTTTGAAGGAGGAATGATAGCAGATTATCAAGTAAATCAGCCATTTAGATGACTGTTAGTCTCGTTTATATTAGGCAATAATGATACAATATGTCGCTTAATTGCTTCCGAGCAGTTCCATCTTCGCTTTACACCCTAATGACATATATTTAAGAGAAAAACTAAGAATGACGTTACATTCCATATTCCCGTTTTTGCAATGGTTTAAATTAATTACAAAAGAATCAATAAAAGCCGATTTTATTGCCGGTTTCACCGGGGCTGTTATTGTATTACCTCAGGGCGTTGCTTTTGCAACCATAGCGGGTTTACCACCTGAATATGGATTATATACCGCAATGATAACGCCAATTATTGCTGCATTATTTGGTTCATCTCGTCATCTCATCTCCGGCCCAACAACTGCAATATCTATCGTCGTATTTTCTGCCATCAGTAGTCATGCCGAACCGGGTTCAGCTGAATTTATTTCACTCGCTCTAACGCTTACATTTCTTGCTGGTGTGTATCAGCTGGCATTTGGTCTGGCTCGACTTGGTTCTCTGGTAAATTTTGTATCACATACAGTTGTTATTGGTTTTACAGCAGGGGCTGCTATCCTAATTGCAACTAGCCAGATAAAAAATATTACCGGTATTCATATCCCTAAAGGTGAATCATTCCTTAATGTATGGATTGATGTCTTTTCAAATATTAGCCATACCAATATGTACATCTTTACTATTGCTATTATTACTTTAATCACAACTATTTTAATTAAACGTTATTTACCTAAAATTCCAAATTTACTGGTTGGTTTAATTATAGGTAGTTTAGTTGCTATATATTTAGGTGGAGCAGAACATAATATTCAGTTAGTAGGGGAAATACCCGCTCATTTACCGCCTTTATCCACGCCTGATTTTTCTTTTGCGGCCATCAGAATGCTGGCTCCGGAAGCATTTGCTGTGGCTTTACTTGGCTTAATCGAAGCTGTATCAATTAGTCGTGCAGTCGCGACAAAATCTAATCAACGCATTAATTCTAATCAGGAATTTATTGGTCAGGGTTTATCCAATATGACAGGTAGTTTTTTCTCCAGTTATGCAGGCTCAGGTTCTTTTACACGTTCAGGCATAAACTATGATGCAGGTGCTAAAACACCCTTATCTGCAATTTTTGCGGCTATCATGCTAATGTTAATCGTTTTATTGATAGCGCCTTTAACGGCTTATTTGCCTGTTGCTGCAATGGGCGGGGTTATTTTGGTTGTTGCTTATAATTTGATTGATATTCATCATATTAAAGAAATACTCAAATACAGTAAGTCTGAGTCTTCAATATTATTGACTACTTTCTTTGCGACACTTTTCTTTGAATTAGAATTTGCGATCTATTTAGGTGTAATATTATCACTAGTGATATTTCTTGCCAGAACATCGACACCTGAAATTGTTACTTTAGCACCGGATACTGAAGATAAAACGGGTAAGAAAAAGCTGATTAATATCAGCAAAAAACCATTAAACCAATGCCCGCAACTAAAAATAATTCGTGTTGATATGTCGATGTATTTTGGTTCTATTAATCATATTCAAAATAGATTGCATCGTGTGATTGAACAAGAACATGTAAAACATATTTTAATTATTGGCACAGGAATTAATTTTATCGACTTAAGCGCCGCTGAAGCACTTGTAACAGATGCAAATCGTCTGAAAAAAATGGGTGGTGGACTTTATTTTGCTGAACTTAAGGCCAGTGTCTATGAATACATTAGTCGCAATTGTTTTGTTGCTAAAGTTGGAAATAAAAATTTCTTTGATTCAAAACAAGATGCAATTAAAGCTATATATAAAAAGTTAGATGATGAAAAATGCGCAAGTTGTGAAGCACGTGTTTTCTCTGAATGTTAGTTAAGATCCTTATCAACATATTCTAATCAAAGGGAGCTATAAGCTCCCTTATTTTTGTCATATTTATAAAAGGGCTTTATCCAGCTTTGTTTCACATCTGGTTTTTCTTTAGCAGCATCAAGCTGATGATATTATTAAGCTCGAATAATTTTTTAGAATAAATTAGGAACATAAAAAATTTTTCTAATATTAGAGGAAACTGTGTGACCAGAACAAACGAAGTGCGTTCAGGGAATACTCGATGAAACGCGAAGCGGTTCCTAAGTGCGACCAAAACTCACAAAGTGAGGGCAGCAAGTACCGAATGTAACGCGTAGCGTGTTATATAGTACACTGGATCCCAGTTATTTCTATTTAATACTTAGCCATGAAAAACACTAAACAACAGAAAAATATAACATCTCAATATTCTGTTTCAGAATATATAGATATTCTCGTTAACAATTCATCTCATCTTCACAAATGTTCTGCTTTGCTGGAAAAAGCATGTCAATATGTTTGGAATGTGCAGGATGTAGAGTCTGAAATGCCAAGTAGTCTGGATGTGGCAATATTGCTTAGTCAGTTAAGTGCTGATGAAACGACCACTATTGTTTGTTTACTCAGTGATAGCCGTTTACGCAACGATGAATTTTATAAAATTATTAAAGATGAATTTGGTGAAGATATCCTGCACATGGTTAAGGGTATTGAAAAACTCCACGGATTTAAAGCAAGTATCACCGATAGCCACGAGCAGGCTGAGCGATTAAGAAGAATGCTGTTAGCTATGGTTGATGATGTACGGGTCGTGTTAATCAAACTTGCATACCGGGTACAACGCCTCAGAGAATTAGCAGGCGCAGATGAAGTAACACAAAAAGCGATTGCATCCGAATCACTTGAAATTTTTTCACCTATTGCCAATCGTTTAGGTATTGGGCAATTAAAATGGGAGTTGGAAGATTTATCCTTTCGTTATTTACAACCTGAAACATATCAACGTATTGCAAGTATGCTTGAGGAAAAAAGAGGCGGGCGGGAAGCCTATATCAATCAGGTTGTCTCAGAAATTCATTCTCTGCTCGAAAGTAACGGCATTGATGCCAAGGTCTATGGCAGACCAAAACATATTTATAGTATCTGGTCAAAAATGACACAGAAAGAAAAACAGTTTGCAGAATTGTTTGATGTTCGGGCGATAAGGGTAACGGTTAACACGGTGTCAGAGTGTTATGCCGCGCTTGGTCTGATTCATGGTCGCTGGCACAATATCGCCAAAGAGTTTGATGATTATATCGCCAATACAAAAGAGAATGGTTATCAAAGTTTACATACGGCAGTATATGGGCCTGAAGGGAAAGCCGTCGAAATTCAGATCAGAACATCGGCGATGCATGAGTTTGCAGAATATGGAGTTGCCGCACACTGGCGTTATAAAGAACGCTCTGAACAAGATGATGTTCTGGAAAAAACCATTCACTCAATTAGAAAGTTATTAGAAACTCCGGAAAGTGATGAAGAAGAATTGTTAGACAGTTTTAAAACAGAATTATTTTCTGACAGAGTATTTGTATTAAGTCCAGAAGGAAAAGTGATCGACTTACCGCAAGGCGCGACACCGCTTGATTTTGCCTACAGCATTCATACCGAAGTTGGGCATAAATGCCGAGGTGCAAAAGTGAACGGTAGGATTGTTCCGTTAACAACGGTACTTGAAAACGGCGTGCAGGTAGAAATTTTAACGACAAATAATTCGGGACCAAGCAGAGACTGGTTAAATCCAAACCTGGGTTATGTTGCGAGTAACCGGACACGATCAAAAATTAAAACCTGGTTTAAACAGCAGGATTATGAGCAAAATGTTATTGATGGAAAAGTAACAATCGATCGTGCGCTAAAACGCATGCATATTCTGAATCATAATACTGATCAGTCGCTAAAATATTTTAAAGTTCAAACTGAAGAAGAGTGGCAGGCTAAAGTAGGTCGCGGTGATATAACGGCGGGTCAGTTAACGTTTGGTTTAAACCAGATATATTCAGATGAAACCGTTAAAGCATTACCTAATAAACCTAAACCGACTGTTAAAAAAGGTAGTAATCAATCTGTCAATGTTAGCGGAGTGGGTAATCTTTTAACAAATATTGCTTCGTGTTGTAAACCGGTTCCTGGTGATGAAATCATAGGTTTCATTACACGGGGTAAAGGTGTTTCTGTCCATCGGCAAGATTGTATAAATATACTGAACCTTGAGCATGATAAACAAGAACACTTGATTTCAGTTGAATGGTCTAATGAGGATCATCAGGTTTTTGATATCAGCCTGGTTATACAGGCTGTTGATCGCCCTGGGCTATTAAAAGACATAACAAGTATACTGACAGATCTTAAAGTAAACGTACTTGGTGTTCAGACCATGTCAAACAAAGATACACAAATGGCAGATATACAAATTGTTCTGGAAGTACAAGACCTTCAACAATTACAAAAAGTCTCTGATAAAATTATGCAGTTATCCAATGTACTTAAGGTATATCGAAAAAATTAAGATAAAATGGGTCGGAGTGTTATATTAATCCGCGCTGGCATAGCTGGTCATCCATGAAAAGTACTAAAAATATCAAACAAAAATACTAAGAAAAATAACTATATATTTCAGTGATTTTCAGCAAAAATACTAAAATCTATTAAATACACAATTGAATGCATTCGTATAAATATTTTCCACGAAAAGTACTAATATTGTTAACCATTTTTATAAAGCCATAGAACAACCGTATACTGAAGACAACAATTGTCTGGTTACGGCTGCGACTTCAACCGGTAGATGCAACACATGCGTAAAATACCGTTGCTAAGATAATGCGCATAAATAACGTCTATGCAAGAATGGAGTGAAGATATAAACCACGAAAATGGGCACCCAATTCTTTAATTAGAAAGAAAATTTTACTTGAAGACTATACAGGGCCTAAAAAGAATAATGAGGTATGGGTAGCTGATTTCACCTATACAAAAGTCAAAGGAAAGAATGTCTATCTTTCTACAATAATGGATTTATATACGCGTAAAATTATTGGTTGTCATATTTCAGTAAAACTGAGATTCTAAACTGGTTTTCGATACACTAAATAAGGCGCAGAAAGTAACATTGGGGAATGTACCCAAAATATTTCATTCTGACCGAGGAATTGAATATGCAAACTATAAAGTTCATGACTATTTGAGGTCATTAGGCGTGAAACAAAGTATGAACAGGCCAGGCCACTGTACAGACAACGCACATATGGAATCTTTTTTTCATTCACTTAAAGGTGAATGGATCGGCGGTGTTAAATACGCTAAAGTAGATGCATTAAGAGTTTCGATACGGGATTACATTGTGAATTTTTATAATCGAACAAGACTACATTCTGGTTTAAATTATCGTTTACCCAATGAATTTGTACGTCTTCAACTTCATTGATTACCCTGTCTATTTTTTCTGGGGAAGATCATACAAATTTCGCTACGCTTCATTTGCGTCGGTAAGCTAAGTCGTTAGCATTAAAAAGGAAATAGTAATTTGGAATTTGATATTTCATTATATAATTAAATATTAAAACTAATGGATATGTCCATTGAAAGTCTTTTGTTAGAAAGTGTGGCTTTAATTATATATTTAGGAAATTTTATCTTTATCCTAATTGCAAATATCAAAATATATAAAATTGGTAATGTATCTGGTAGTGGCAAAATATTAATATTCTTAGTTGGTAGTATTCTAGTTACTTTATTGAGTACGATTAATTTTGTTTTCTTCCAAGAGGAAGAAAGTTTTATATTTGAAAGCATATTAGAAATTATTCTTTCTTTATGTTTTGCTATCGGGGTATATGGGTTCAGGGAATTATCTAAATGTTTAATAGCTAAAAATGCTAAAAAGGAGTAACGAGACATGGGGTCTCGTTAATATAACTGTTAGGTCGCAATGTTTCGTCGAATAAACATTACAGGTAACGCCGGTGCTGGTAAATCTACGCTGGCATCTGAAATTGGCAAATTGCTTGATATGCCGACTTATGGATTGGATTCAATATTGTGGCAGCCGGGCTGGAAAGAACCGGAGCCTGACGAGCGTAGGCATCTAATACAACAACTTGTGGTTAAAGACACATGGGTTATAGATGGTGTATCGGGAATTATCCGGGAGGCAGCAGATCTTGTTATCTTTCTTGATGTCCCTCGGAGAATCTGCTTATATCGCTGTGTTAAGCGTAATTGGCGTTATATGTTTCATTCTCGGCCTGGATTGCCTGATCATTGTCCGGAAATAATGATAATACCAACATTATTGAAAATCATTTGGGGCTTCCCTAAAACGGTTAAACCTATAATTATGTCCGAGGCACATGGATCGCAAAAGTACAAACATGTGACTTCTAACACTCAACTAGAATCTATTTGTGCAGAACTTGCAACCTAACCATATGCTCAACGAGGATGGCTCCTGAAGCGGAAAGTCATTATGTCTAACATCACATCATACTTCGGTAACAATTGACTGTTTAAATGAAAAACTGGAAATTCCCCCCTAAAGATTTGCATGTAGCAAAGTATGTTGAGTGTTACTGGTTGCTTGAAAAAGAACAGTACGATGTAGGCAATGATTATCCAAAGTTAAATCCTGATCCATCTGCTCATTTAATTCTTTCCAGTACTCACCAACAATATCGATACGATCAAGGTTTTATTTACCAAAAAGGAAAGGGGAATCATTGGATTTTTCCACATCGTAAAACATTTGTTATGGATCATTCTAGCCCATTTTTGGTCATTGGAATAAAGTTTAGGGTTGGGGCGTTATATAGTCTAAACAACTCCTATTCTCATACAAAGCTGAATAAGATCGAGATGGTTGATATCAAAAAGTTAACGGGTGCAGATTCATTTAATGTAGATGCACAGCTCTCTAAAGTTGTGCAATCCCCTCAAGTAGTTTGCGATAGGTTAGATCATTTATTGAGACCCTGGTTGTGTAATAGCAATGATGATAAATACAGCGAGTTAGTTCGTCATGTTATTCCTTTGTTAAACAATACACCCATTGCTCAAATTGGCTCTGTCCTTCATTGTTCACAACGTACTGTCGAGCGTAACTTCTTAAAGGTAACTGGTTTTACTTTGAAGCAATGTCAGTCAATGATTCGTTTAGAAGCAATATTAGATTATTTATACCGGTTAGAAAGTGGAGATATTAACTGGGTTGATGTAGCAACTAAATTTGGATTTAGTGATCAACCTCATTTAATTCGTTATTTAAAAAATACCATTGGTACAACACCGGGTGAATATACAAGGCAAAGAGATTTTGCGATTGATATCTATGGAAGGTTTGAGTTTAACTAGAAAGTTGTCGTTTTTATTCAATCAAAACTCAGTAACTTCCTATAAACTTTCGCTTATCAAATTGGTGAAAGCGAACATGACAATGAATAAATGTATCAGGCAGTACCAAGATAGCGACTTAAAAAATTTGATGGCATCATGGGAGACCGCGAATAAACTGGCACATCCTTTTCTCAAAGAAGATTTTGTAGCGCAGGTAAGGGCTGATATCCCTTCTCTCTATATCCCCAATGCTGATACATGGGTTGTTGAAGTAGAGGGGCATGTAGTTGGATTTATGGCTTTGTTAGGCAATGAAATCGGCGCAATATTTCTTCAACCAGCTTTCCATGGTAAAAGAATAGGCAAAGCGTTAATGGATAAAGCGCAAGAGCTACACGGAGATCTTGAAGTTGAAGTTTTTGAAGAGAACTCTATTGGTCGTAAATTTTATTCGAGTTATGGTTTTGAAGTACTGATAGAAAAAATTCATGAAGAAACAAAAAATAAAGTACTGCGGCTAAAGTTTACTGCTAACCAGTAGTTCAAAACATTTGCTCTGTTCATTGGAGTACAAACGCCAGAGCCCTTATTCAAACTTTGGCATTACTATATTATTTTAGCTGGAGGAAATATGTTCACTGCTCAATTTTTCGGTAGTTGGTTTGCATATCTTGTAATCACGTTCGCTATGGGCTTTGTCTGGCACCTGGTTACCTTCAAAGATCTGTACGCAAAGCTTGGAATCTTCTCGCGTATAGACGACCCGATTATCCCTCTCGGTTTCGCTGCAATGTTGATACAGGGTGGTGTTCTGGCTTACCTGTATCCGCTCATCGCTACAAGTGGCAGCCCTGTATATGAAGGTATCAAGTTTGGTTTGCTGATGGGATTATTTATTGCTAGCAGCGCGGTCATAGCGGAAGCTGCAAAGCAAAGAGTATCTTCTCTGTATACATGGCTTGTTGTTGAGAGTTTTTATTATGCTATTCAGTTTTCACTCTCGGGTATTGCCATAGCGCTCATATATGGCAAGCTTGAAAGTGGTACTTAACAAGCAAATCAACGGTGATTACCATGAGACTGGGCATATAAACAGGCATCTGCTTATAGTGGCGCGTTATTAAATCGTCGTAAGGAGGATGCATGTTAAAATATTCAGTATCTGCAATCTTAATCGCGAATATCCTTACAATCATTTTACTTATCGTAGTTCAGAAATTAAGTATCGGAGTTGTGTTTATTTCTTTATTTGCTACAGCTTACATAATTAACTTTTGGTTTTCTCGTACGAAGGTAAAGGAAGATCTACTTAAAATTGTTTCAATCTACTGAAGATTATGCTCCTATTTTACATTGGGCAACTTTACTTTACGGGGTTATGGACAATTCAGATCTTATTATAAAATATAGTTTTGGACTTGCCTATCCTGCATCGATGACATTAGTTCTGAAAAAAAAGAAGAATAAAACACAGACTGACAATTTTTTAATCGGTCGTTTTATTCTCCCGTAGTTTCCTTTAGAAAAATATAACAGCTAAAAAAGGTAAGCAATATGTTTAAATTAGTATTAAGTGTCACTTTTATCTGGATATAGATGATGATATTTCCGGAAAAATATAAATGTTAAAAATGATGGGGATGCTTTTTTTGTCGGCGTTTCAATTCACCTTTAAATGCTCTTTATATGTGAACTGCTCTGTAAATTACAGTAACGCTAACTCAAAGAAAATGATATTAATTAGATAAAAAATGACAGCTAAAGAATGTTCTGAATTTGATTTTAAATATCTTCATTTATCAAAATGCGATAAATCGTTGGTTTACGATTTTTTATCTTTAATAAATAAAGAAACTCTTGCGGGTAAAGTTTCGCGATCACTAGGTCTAAGAAAACAAGGCCACTTTGATAAAGCGATGCTAAACATAAGTGAAGTGAATCGAGATCAGGTGTTAGCTATCAGGGAAGCCCAGGAAATTCTGGATAAGCTGAAAAGCCAAGAGAAAACTGAGATTGTATTTGAAAAATATCGACAAACTTTTCCATTCCAAATTGGAATAACGAATGGCGATGAGATCTTGAATATTATAAACCAAATTAAACTGTTATTTGACGGTGGATTCTCGTCTATTGTTAGCAAACTGCATGATAATGAAGTGAAAGTTGGCTTATTAAATGATGAGTTAGATTTTTTTGAGAAGAGAATGAAAGGACTAGCAGCTGAAGAAGAATCAGATACTCTAAGGAATAATATTTTGATCTTGGTGGAAGAAATGCAATTAGCCAAAAAATTAATTATCGATAATATTGTAAATGGGATTTCCGAACAAAAGTTTTTAACCAACTCCAATGATATGCTTGGATTAGTTAAATGCATTTATTTAATTATGACAAGCAGTGTGGAAACATTGGATGCTAATTTAGTCGATGTGTAAGTTAACTTGATTTGGAAATAAAACGATTAGAAAATCTAAATGGAATAATAGCTGGCATGCTTTTACTTGAGGTCGGTATAAATATACAAGACAGTGAAAGCGGGTAGATGATTCTGATGTTATTTTATACTCAGAACTCAAAAAACATATAGAACCATTGGAAAACTATTATCTGCATCCAAAGCACATAATGATTAAGTCTTTTGTGAAATCAATAAGAAGTGAAAGAAGTGTCATTAATTATAAAGTTGGCAGTATAAAAACGCTGATGTAAATTCGGCTATGCCTATTTGTCGCGTTAGCACACAGAAAAACAAAGCTGTTTAAATCTAATCATGTTAGGGAGAAAAGTGTGTCGTATATACATCTAATTGAAGGAGCGGTCGGTTCTGGAAAATCAACGTTTGCTGCGCGATTAAGTCAGGAGCATCGAGCCCCCGAGTTAATTCTGGATGATTGGATGGCTACGCTTTATAGTCCGGATCGACCATCAACTGGCAACATAGAATGGTACCTTGAACGCAAGGATCGCTGTATTGAACAGATGTGGAAAATATCTCGTGAATTAATTGAAAGCGATACTGATGTTATTCTGGAGCTCGGGTTAATTCAATATGCAGCGCGCCAGCAATTTTATGAACGCGTAGAATCCGCTGGCTACAACTTAAAAATTTATGTACTTCATGCCTCACGCGAAATTCGAAGAGAGCGTGTACTAAATCGAAATAAAGAAAAATTAAATACCTATTCCATGGAAGTTCCCGATCAGATTTTTGAATTGGCAAGCAGTATGTGGGAACCCATTGATGAATCAGAGTGTAGTGCTTTTGAAGTTGAGTTCATTTCTACTGAGACCCCTAGGCAGTATTAGAAAAATGTTAACTATAACACTTTCAATTTTTTGGCACAGGTCAGATATGTAGTCCGTATGTAGTACAACGAAATATGGGAGATAGAATTTCCATGCTTTACCAGATACTTCCAGTCATTGAAATAGATTTTCTTTATTTCAGTAGACACTTATGTACTCGATGTGGACTTCTTCGGGTAAAACCTGGATTTTTCTCATACACATTTCAAGGCAATCAGTGCGTGTCACACTTTTCTCTGCTAGTTCGTCTTATAAGTACATCTATTAAATAACTAGAGGATTAATTCATAATGAGCCAGGTCGAATATAAAGAAATGATTGATGATTTTGAGAATCACTATAAATATGATTGCACCTACATGCGAGAGTTGCTTGAATACTCGCCTAACGGATTTGCCAGGTTTAGTAACTTTTTGCCGCTCTCTGGTCATCAGGAAAAGCTGGAGACAGAAGATTATTGGGTGGCGAAATTAGCAGCAGTGTACGTCGAGGACTGTGGCGAATGCTTGCAACTCAATGTTCGTATGGCCCTTGAAGGCGGTGCCTCAAAGCCGATAATCGAGGCAGCTTTAAAGGGGGGGAGTACATTACCAGACGCCTTAAAAGATGTTTATGACTATGCGCGATATGTCGCATCGAATAATATTATTGATCCCGAACTAATAGACAGGATAGAAAACCGGTATGACAAAGGTAGCTTGTTAGAGTTTGGTATATGTATTGCCACCGCTAAAGTATTCCCAACCATTAAAAGAGCGTTGGGCTACACAAAAAGCTGCAGTTTGATTGAAATTGAAGTTTAGAGGGGAGTGACAATGCAACGTAAAATTATTAATCCGTGAACCTGTCAGGACTCGCTCGGTTTCGTACAAGCAAATGATATTAGTCATCATCAGCGTATTCTCTTTTGTGCAAGGCAGACATCTATCTATGGACGCAAAGGGAAACCCGGTGCATACAAACGATATGCGTGCGCAGATTATTTTCATTCTGGATAATCTGTAAACAGTTTTGCAGCAATCCAGAGTATAATTAGAAACACGTAATGATCAGTCAGGTTAATTAGTAAAAGGGTAATGATGTTAACTACAGCGTTGGAAATTTTTGAATCGCACCGATTAAAATTAACCGGTCTGGTGTATCGAATTACTGGATCAACCTTCGAAGCAGAAGATATTGTTCAGGAAACTTTTTTAAAATGGATGAATGCTGATCATAATATCATTCAATCGCCATCCTCATGGTTAACGACAGTAGCGACACGGATGGCACTGGATCATTTAAAAAGTGCCAAAGTAAAAAGGGAATCATATACTGGTCCGTGGCTACCAGAGCCTTATATTTCTGATAATGAGACACCAGAAAACGAACATGAATTAGATCAGTCTATTACGATGGCCTTGTTGGTTTTATTAGAACAGCTTTCACCTGGAGAACGAGCTTCGTATATCCTGCATGATTTGTTTCATTATAATTTTGATGAAGTCGGGAAAATACTGAATAAGACAGGGGTTTCTTGTCGAAAACTGGCTAGCCGTGCCCGCGAAAAAATAGATAAAGATGTTATCCAGTACAATCCGAGTAAGGAAGAACATCTGGAAATAGTATCGGCTTTTTTTGCAGCAGTTAAAAATGGCGATATGTCCGGATTGATGTCTTTGTTGAAGGAGAATGTCATATTTCATGCTGACGGAGGTGGTAAGGCAATCGCGGCCCGTGAGATATTAGAAGGTCTGGATAGTGTTGCAACTTTCCTTATCAATGTTATTACCCCCAGTTTTTCAGAATCTGATTCCGCTGATACAGCAGTCACTCATGTCTGGTTTAATGGAGCACCCGGTGTTGTTATTTGGATCAACAAAAAACCAGTGACTGCATTTAATTTTGTGATTGAAGATCGGATAATTACAAAAATACATGCACTCCGAAATCCGGATAAGCTGAAGTTTTTTGAGATGGATAGAAAATCAGGTTCAAAGAACAATAGTTTCTAATATGAGAATATTATATTCTGACATTTATCAACCAATTGTGATTAACAGAAAATCACTTGGGGCCACGTTGTTAAAGTAATGAGACATTTAGCATATCGCTGAAAATGACGCCAAAAATCGGTGCATTTTAGCTCTTTGAGTTTAGCTAGAAATAGGAGCTCTTAATGAAACATTTAATATCAGAAGAAGATCAAAAATTCAAATATCAAGCTGAATCTTGTGAATTTCCTGTAGCTGAGTTTGATCATAGGGCACACATACGCTTGGCGTATGTCTATCTTGCAGAAAATAGTACAGACGTATCGGTTCAACTTATGCGAGATACATTAACTAGTTTACTAAATTATGCAGGTATTGATCCATCTCAGAAATATCATGAAACACTAACAGAAGCATGGATTTTGGCTGTCCATCATTTCATGAACAGTACGGAATGCGCTGAATCAGCCGACGAATTCATTGATAAAAACACAGTAATACTAGACTCAAAAATCATGATGATCCACTATTCAGCAGAAGTGCTTTTTTCTGGGCAAGCACGCAAGTTATTTATCGAACCGAACCTAGATCCAATTCCAAGGCACAAAGAATAAATGCCTAATAAACGTGTCACGTCGGAATTACGTTCCAACACTTCGTGTTTCCACTCCGTCCGCATAAACGGACGTTAGAAGAAGAAAAGGATATATAGTGCAAACTAAATCTAAATTGGATTTTAATTCTTTACAAATCGAATGCGAACGACTTCTGTTAACCTCAATTACTCAAGGCTACACTGAAGTCATATATAGAGAATTCACTAATGAAATCACGCACTATATGATCCCGGCAACGCCTAAAAGTATTCAGGAGATAGATTCCTTCATTGAAAATAGCATTACAAATATGGAACATGGTAACGAAATTATACTTATAATCTTGGATAATATGACTAGGGAATTCCTGGGCGTTTGTGGTTTGCACGGAAGATCCAACCCAAAAGAACCAATGCTAGGCATTTGGTTAAAGAAGAACGTGCACGGGAATCATTATGGTCAAGAAGCGATTAAATATCTCGCAGATTGGGCACGGAACAATATTGAATTTTGTCACATGGTATACCCATGTGACAAAGATAACATAGCAAGCAGAAAAATAGCTGAGCACCTGGGAGGTGTTATATTTCATGAAGGGCAAACAAAGACCATGTCGGGGACCGTGTTAAATCAAGTTGCATACAAAATATTATAGATTGCTTTCTAACACATATGAGCCGATCTCGAGTCAACAGGCATAAGTAAACATTTTTTGATTATTTTCATAACCAAAATAAAAATCAATTAACAAAGTCATCTACTTCATCTGTCAAGGTCACTGTTAAGCAA